>ERZ857982.5-NODE-5-length-534118-cov-43.327959_pt1 | contig 534118 bp, 413 predicted proteins | sample MGYA00519955_ERZ857982 | MGnify/ENA primary metagenome ERZ857982 (study PRJEB31778, sample SAMEA3449416) | human gut metagenome | biome: human gut; feature: human-associated habitat; material: faeces | place: United Kingdom | collected 2010/2012 ... | reverse complement strand
GCTTAGGATCCGTCTTGGGGATAAAAAACTTTCGTGCTTGAAATGCTTGTGGCATGGTAATAGAAAATTAAAAGTTGATAATAGAAAATTAATTGTTTGTTGATCAACGTTACAAAGATAGGTTCCGCCGTAAGGGGCGGTGATGCCGGGTGATACCTTAGGGAATGAATAATGAATAATTAACAATGAATAATGGTAACCAATGGCCGCCGGACTACGCTGCCCATCGTAAGGTTCTTTGGATAGGCATTGTAAGCCTCTTTGAATGGGCATTATAAGGAGCCTTGGATGGGCGTTCTAGTTGATAGTTGACAAGTGGCAGTTAATTCACCGCCGTGCGCAACTGTCACTTGTCACCTGTCAACTAATTTACGGTTCTCCGAGGTAGTGGATGATCAACCCCACCTGTCGTGGCGTGAATATACGTTGCTCGGGACGGTAGCCTGTCTCCCGCAGCTTGTCGTACAGCTCCGTGCATCGGATGATCCAGCGGCGTAGACGGTTACAGGCTTGATGGGAGGCCAGTTCCGGGAAATAGGATGCTGCCAATGCGGACTTTCTTAATGGTAAGGACATTTGATTTATTGTTTATGGATTATGAATCTGGGAAAATGAAACTTGCGAACTTGCAAACTTGCGGTCGGTTCCATACCTCACACACATACATGTACATTATAAAGGGGATTGGGGTGTCTGGCGTTGTTTGGCCGTGAATATATATTCACCCCGTGCGTTCTTTTGGATCACGCCCTTTTCCAGCATACGCCGTAAGTGAGAATCTAGGGTATCGGTACCCATGCCGATCCTCTTTGCCTCATGAAGCGCCTCTTGGCGGTTGAAGGCGAGGGGGAGGGCATCGAATAGCGCCTCTTGAGGAGTAGGTTCCCGTTGTTGCACGTCGGTAGCGGGCAGGATAGACAGGATATGGCAAGCGTGCCGGTAAAGAGGCTCGGTGAGGTTGAGCACGGCCTCGAAATCAGCCTCTGTCGCTGTCAGGTCCAGTTTCGGTACGATACCGTCTCGGACATTCTCTTCCGGTATGTCATCGGAAGGGGAGAGACCGGGGCATTTGAAAATGGAGAATTGAGAATTGAAAATTGTTTTGTGTGGCGGGAGGAGTTTTTCCGTGGCTCGTAGCAGGGCCACCACGCTTAGGATTCGGCAGATGTTGATGGCGATACGTGCCACGGTGCTTCTCATGGCTCCCCCATGCGTGAAACCCGCATGGCCGAAAAGTTGTGCGAAACGTTCGTTGAAACGGATTTTTTGCTCTTCGGACAGCTTGAGCTGAATGAGATTCACGGAAGCGCCGAGCCACTCGATGAACGTCTTCCACTGTTTGCCCCATCCGGTGAACCGGGAATCATAATCCTCATCGGACAGGTCGAACTGGTTTACCCATTCGGTGATGGAGGGCATATAGTAAAACATCTGGCGTGAGAACAATCCGTTCTCGGCCGAGGGAATGAGCGGTTTCACCTGTGCCGGTGTCCCGCTTAACAAGACACTGAGAAAAGATTTCATACATTCCAGATACTCATGATTCATACGCCGGTTAAAGGCTAGTCGGTCATGATCGTAGCATTTGCGCAAGGTATCGCTCCAATGGCCGTAATCCGTGCCGATAGCAGTGCTGACGGTATCCGCCTCAGTCTCGCAGATCAGCCCCACGCCGTCCGCCTCTATCAGATTCTCCAATACGCCCGTTCCGGAATTATCGCCGGCGATCAGGAACATCTTAGGCCTTGGCTCTTCCGGCTCAGGGGTTTTCGCCCGCTCCTTGCCTAGGGAACCCCAGCGTGCCTTCTCCAGCCGGTATTCCTTGCGTAGGGATTTGAATTCCTCCATCATTGCCTCGTGGATCGGTTCGGCTAGGTGGCGTACCCAAGTGAGCGCCCCTTTTCCCGAGGCGGGAGGTGCCACGATGAAGGTTTGCAGGCAGGGATAATGGTATTTACGTCCGTAGAGTATGCGCAAGTGCTTGTTGAGGGTAGCGCCTAGTACGGTGACGGCACCTAGCAGCAGGATATCCCGTTGCGCCGGGGAGTCACCGCAGTCGATGAGCTGGTTCAAGAAAGGGGGCCAATCATAGTTTCCGAAGACGGGCATATTAATGTACGCCTCATGTGCGCAGGTGTGTGTGAGAGGATGAGAGGGCTGCAAGTTTGCAAGTTCGCAAGTTTCGGGTTGTTTCCCGGCGTAGCTCCGGGCGGTACCGGCCAGTTGTTTGTCGAGTTTCACGCCAGCGGTCTCTGCCCAGTGATAGACAGACCCGATTCCGTTTCGCCCGTTACCCCCTTTGAGGGCGTGGTCGAAGAGTCTGTCCGCCTCGTCGGACACATACTTTTCCGAGATACGGCAGATGCGATGGAACAACGACCGTCCCGCCTCGCCGCAATCGTTGGCGATAGCGAAGGCCAGCGGCATATACTCTTGATAGGTGGGAGCGACGTTCGCCCCCTGTTTCTCGATAGCGGCCACGAGCCGCTCTAAATCTTGAATAGTGTTCATGGTAATATATAATTTTCAATTTTCAATTCTCAATTTTCAATTGCCACGATTTCTCAGCTTGGCTGAAGAGTCGTGGCAGAGGAAGCAAGCCCTTGACAGGTCGGCGTTTGAGGTATCGGCTTTCAGTCCGTATCTCCACTCAAGGTATTCCCAAGCCGATCGTCGTGCCTCGTCGAAGGCCCACTCGATCGTGGCGGTAACGGACAAACGATAAGGCACGAAGAGCTTTACGCCTGTGTTACTGGGGCTGATGAAGGCGAGGTCGGGGCGTAGCCGCTCATCGGCGAACAGCGTGTCTCGCCACGTACAAGCCTCCTTGGGCGAGGCGAGATGATCGATATCGATAACCAGTTCACCCGAGGGAAAAAGCAACCGGTCCTCCTTTCGGTAGGAGAATACCCCGGCGGGCGTGACATAGGGCAGCAGGCTTTGCTTCAACTGCCTGAACCGTTTCTCGTCGTCCAGTGCGACACGTGTGCGGTCCGTCCGTTCCCGTAGCCATTCATTGGTGCTGACGTAGGCATGCAATTGGATGATACTGACCACTCCGTTTGGCACTTGATTGGTAATCGGAGCGTTGTAAAAAGACATGATGGATTCTTCCATTGTGTTTGTTTTTAATAAGGTTTAAACAATGATGATCCAAGGCTTTCGCTTCGGATCGCAGGTAAAGATATAGCCTTTGAATTTGTGGGTGGCGCACTCATGGGTGCGCCAATTTAAGAGTATTATAACCTATTTTAATGTTTCTTCAAGGTTTTAGCGTTTCACCATGGAGAGATTTCCCCCTTGAGACGTAATGATCGAACCGCAAAGCTCGGATCTGAACCCTTGGATTCGTGTGGCGTCCTTCGAGGTATACCTCATCTTGGATCGTTGGGGTCTGTCCTCCGTGCGAGACGCTTCCGTGTTCTTGGGTATCAGCCGCCACACACTGTCGAAGTTGAGTCCAAGCCATCCGGATGGTAGTCTGCGGCTGGAATCACTAGACCGTGTCTACGCCACCTTCCTCCACTTGGTGTCCTTCCATTTCCCGGAGAAGGAGCGTGAGCCCGAGCGAAATGAACTCCGATCTTCCCGCAGCCGGATACTGGAACAGAGTTATCCGCTATCGGGGAGGGTGCGGGAGAGGGTGGAGAAAGAGAGGGGGGATTTGTGATTGATGGTTGATGGTTGATGGTTTGCCGGAAATGTGTTATATTTGTAGTATAAAATCATAAATCTTCACGGCTATGGAGCAACGACGATTATATCCTATAGGTATCCAGACATTCTCGAAATTACGGGAGGGTAATTATGTGTACGTGGACAAGACTGAGTTGGTGTACCGTATGACGCATGGAGCGTCGAGTTATATCTTCTTGAGCCGTCCTCGTCGCTTCGGTAAGTCCTTGCTGACCTCCACGCTCCGCAGCTATTTTGAGGGCCGGAAGGAGCTGTTCGAGGGCTTGGCTATCGAGAAATTGGAGAAGGAATGGACGAGTTATCCGGTGCTTCATTTCGATATGAGCCTCGGCAAGCACCTGGATCGGGAGGGCTTGGAACATTATTTGGGGCGTCGTTTGTCAGAGTGGGAGTCCGTTTATGGGCGTGATGAGAATGCGCTTATGGTGAATGACCGCTTGGAGAGTCTTATCAAACGTGCCTTCGAGCAGACCGGGCAAAAGGTGGTTGTCTTGATCGATGAGTACGACGCTCCTTTGCTGGATGTGGTGCATGAGGAGAAGAATCTGCCCGTGTTGCGCAACGTGATGCGCAATTTCTACAGCCCACTGAAGGCATGCGACCCCTACCTGCGTTTCGTCTTCCTGACCGGCATCACGAAATTTTCCCAGTTGAGTATCTTCAGCGAGCTGAATAATATCAAGAATATCAGTATGCTCCCCGAGTATGGATCGATCTGCGGTATCACGGAAGAGGAGATGCGAGAACAGATGGGTGAGGGCATCGACCGTTTGGCCGGCAACCTCGGCGTTACTCCGGAAGAGGCTTTGGAAGTCTTGAAACAGAATTACGACGGTTATCATTTCACGTGGCCGTCGCCCGATATATACAATCCGTTCGGTTTGTTGAACGCATTGGCCGATGGCCGGATCGACTCCTACTGGTTCGGTAGCGGTACGCCGACCTACTTGGTCGAGATGCTGCGTAAGTACCACGTGATCCCGCAAGAAATAGGTAATCGTAAATGTGTGGCGGCTGATTTTGACGCACCAACGGAACGGATGACGAGCATCACGCCATTACTTTATCAAAGCGGTTATATCACGATCAAGGGCTACTCGGCGTTTTCCGGTCTTTATAAGCTCGATATCCCGAATAAAGAGGTCCGGATCGGCTTGATGCGCAGCCTGTTGCCCAACTATGTGCAACGTCCTGCCGAGTTGAATACGATGGTGGCGGAAATGGCGGAGATGATCTACAACGGTGACATGGATGGTGCGTTGCGCTTGATGCGCACCTATCTCTCCACGATCCCCTATTGCGATAACACGCATTACGAAGGCCATTACCAGCAATTGCTCTATGTCATTTTCACGCTGATCGGTAATTATGTCGATGTGGAGGTCCGTACGCCGCAAGGCCGTGTGGACATGGTGCTCCGCACACCTTCCACGCTTTACGTGATCGAGCTGAAATTGGACCAAAGCGCCGAGGCTGCCATGGAGCAAATCAATTTGAAGGATTACCCCGAACGTTTCGCACTTTACGGCCTGCCAGTGGTGAAGGTGGGGATTAATTTCAGTACGGAGAAGAGGACGATCGAGGGGTGGAAGATCAATTGAAAACGCTAAAGGTGGATCACGTTATATGAAAGAGCCGCAGCTATAAAACGATAATAGGAATAACCGATAAAATTTGAATATCTAAATATAGGTAGGTTCCAAATGGAACTCACTCTTATATTTGTATACCTACAGATTCACTTTACAAATCATGTCTTTACGAGAGAAACTGAGTAGGAATAAGACCGTACTGGCTAATTTTTCCTACTTGAGCATATTGCAAGTTTTTACGATCTTATTCCCATTATTGACCTATCCTTATTTATTACGGATCATAGGTTTGGATTTGTATGGAGTGATCGTATTCGCTCAAACGATTATAGCTTATGTATCATTGGTTATAAACTTTGGATTTAATATGTCCGGAGCGAAGAATGTAGCGGTTTATAAAGGGAATAAGGAGAGGCTATCTCAGATTGTATCATCCACTTATTTGTGTAAGTTTATCCTTTGGTTGATTTGTTTGATCGTATATTTTTCGGTTATAAGTATAGTCCCGTTTTTTAAGGATCATTATTGGGTCTATGCCCTTACTTTTTTATTGACATTTAATGAGCTTTTGTTACCTATTTGGTTCTTCCAAGGAATTGAGAAGATGAAATATATTGCGATCGTAAACTTGTCGGCCCGTTTGCTGTTCGTGGTCGCTATATTCTTGTTTATCCATAATCAGGAGGATTATTTGTTGGTGCCGCTCTTGAATGGTATTGGCACTATATTGGCAGGTAGCCTATCTTTATATATCGTATTAGGAAAAGAGAAGATAAGGTTGTCAATAATATCAATAAGAGATTTGAAATTAGCTTATAAGGAGAGTCTTCCATTGTTTGTTTCGGGTTTATCTACTCAAATCTACGTGAATATAAACAAATTAGTGATAGGTTCTATTCTTGGTATGTCAGAAGTATCTATCTATGATATGGCTGATAAGGTGATACAATGTTTGAAGCTCCCTATTTCAATGATGGCACAAGCAGTTTTCCCAAGGATAGCTCGTGAACGTAATATTAGATTTGTTAATCGTGTGATGTTTTTGGTCGCAGGAGCTGTGCTTTTGGCATATATATGTGTGTGTCTTTGTAGTGATTGGATTGTGTATCTTTTTATCGGGCAATATATGGAGGAGACTTCTGTTATTATACGATTACTGGGTATTTCTGTGATCTTAGTTTCCTTCAATAGTTTTATGGGAGGAAATCGCCTCGTTCCGTTTGGATATTCGGCTATTTATATGCGTGTGATGGTGAATAATTGCTTATTTTTTATGACAGGAATCACTTTGCTTTTACTTACACAACACGTAAATCTTTATACGATGACGGTGATGGTCGTTTCGGTAGAGTTTTTTTGCTTTGTAACGCTGATTTATAGGAATTGGTGCTTAGAGCTGTTGGGATTCAAAAAGAGAATATAAATGCTACTGTTTTTTATTAATTTAATTTTTTAATGTAATGATAAATTACTCAATAATTATTCCACATAAAAATATTCCTAATTTACTTCAACGTTGCTTGGATTCGATTCCCAATAGAGAGGATGTACAGATTATTGTAGTAGATGATAATAGTGATCCTAATATTGTAGATTTTGATAAGTTTCCTGGTTTAAATAGATCTAATGTTGAAGTTATTTTTACAAAAGAAGGAAAAGGTGCAGGATATGCCCGAAATACAGGTATAAAATATGTAAAAGGTAAATGGTTGCTATTCTCTGATGCAGATGATTATTTTTCTGAAAATGTAAATAGATTATTTGATGATTATGAGAATTCTGTAATGGACGTAATTTACATTCCATATAAAACGATAGATTTAATAACAGGAGAAGATTTAGAAGATGGGTTGTGTGTTACTAATCTAGAAGAAGACCTTTATAAGAAAAGAAGTGATACTTTAAGATATAGGTGCTATTCGCCATGGGCAAAAATGGTAAAAGTTAGTATGATAGAAAGGTATAGTATTAAATTTGAGGAAGTTGTCGCTTCAAATGATGTTTGGTTTAGTGTTAATGTTGGCTATGTAGCAAAAGAAATTGATATCTGCAACTATATTGTATATATAAGAAATGTAAGATATGGATCTCTTCAGTATTCTCTAAATAAGGAATATCTTTTATCAAGAATAAAGGTTGGATATAAAGTGAATGATTTTCTTTATGATATAAATAAAATAGAATATTATAATTATACATTATGGTTTGTTTTAGCTCTTATAAAGATCGATCTATTGTTATTTTTTAAGCAAATGATTATTTATATATATAAAACACATATTAATGTTCAATTAAGAAGTATATATCGATTCTTTAAAGAAGTTGTTTATAGGATAATACAATAAATATTTGTATGTATAAAATTATCTAAATATGAAAATAGTAATTGTTGGATCGAAATCGTTTGATTCTTTGGAATATAACTTGAATGAAACATTCAATCAACAGGGGCATTCGTGTTCGATTGTGGATATTTACTCTTCTTCTGTTAGTACTAATAAGTGGTTACGTACATTTGATACATTAGCCAGAAGATACTCGGAAACTTATGATCGGAGTGTGTTTAATAGGGTACTTGATAGTGTTCTTCGTCGTGATCCGGATCTGGTGATAGGGGTTTATCGGTTTATCCATCCGGAATTAGTACGTATAATAAAGCTTAATAGAATCCATATTATCCATATAAATCCAGATCAACTAACAACTCTTGAACGTCTGCAATTATTTGTAGAACCTTATGACCTCTATTTTACTAAAGATCCTTATATGATGAGATTCATGCGGGATAACATGAAGTTGAATGTTAGGTTGTATAATGAGGCATTTAATACACGTATCCATAAACGGCCTAAGCGAGATAAATTGACATGCGAACAGGAAGAGAATATAGATGTACTGGCGTTTGGTAATATGTACCCATATCGGACTAGAATGCTTTCTATCTTGAAAAAACGAGGAGTACACTTGGCTTTGTACGGTAAAAAAGGAGCCTATTTCTCTTCAGAGCTAGATGATTGTTTCCAAGGGAAATATATAGTAGGAGAGGAAAAAGCTCGTATATTATATGGAGCTAAGATCGTATTTAATAATTTGCATTATGCGGAAATTGAATCTGTGAATAATAAGTTCTTTGAGATTAATGGATCCGGTGCTTTCCAGCTGTGTGATTATCGTCCGATATTGAAAGATCTTCTACCGATAGATCCGGAGCTCGTATCATTTCGGACAATTGACGATGCGGTGGAAAAGATAAACTATTACCTAGATCACTCACAAGATAGATATGACTTGTCAAACTTAATATACAATCATTTTGTGGAACATTATAGTTATGATAGTTTGGTTGAATATGTATTGAATGAGGCAGCTAAAATTTGACAAGTATGGCTGTCTATATATTTATGGTACTGTTCCTTTATAGTTGCTCTTGGCTCGATTTTAAGGCAAATCGTAAGATTGGATATATTTTATTTACATTCATTTTTTTCCTGTTTGTATTACATGATGGCCTTCGGTGGGAGACGGGAACGGATTGGGGAAACTATTATCGGTTCTTTTTAAATTGCTTATGGGATGAATGGGAACAGTTCGAGCCGGGATATGTTTTGTTTAATCAGCTGATAAGGGGACTTACGATAGATTATAACGTATTCTTGCTTTGTGAAGCGGTGATCGTGTGGGGATTAATCTTTCCCACTATAAGGAAATATTCGCCAGATCCCTTACTTACTCTTTTTTGTCTTTATTGCACATTATTGCCCGTATTAGGGATGAATCGTCAATTGATCTCATTGGCTATCAGTATTTATAGTATTCGGTTTATATTGAACCGTCAATGGATTTTTTTTTATTTGTCTATATTATTGGCTTGCCCGTTTCATTTGTCTATATTGATATTTGCTGTCGCTTATTTTTTGAACAGCAAGTTGAAGACTAAATATTATGTTCTTTTACTGGTTGTTTGTATCGGACTATCTGTCTTTGATGTAATAGATAAATATTTTGGGGAGATAGTACCATATGTATCAGGGGATGATACACGATTGATGGGCTATACTGAAATAGAATCTACAGGCGTAAATGCTTCTTTTTTAGGAATAGCACGGAAATCACTTTGGTTGTTTCTTGCGTATCCTCTATTGAAGAAAGAACGAGAAGGGTTATTGTTGCTTTCCTTTAACCTTTACTTTTTATCTTTGCTTATTTATACAATATTCAATGGAACTGATTTTCAGATAATCGTGTCAAGAGGTACTAACTACTTCACAATATATGAGGTATTCATTGTCTCTTATGTGGTTTATGGTTATAAAGGTAAAGGTGTAAAAATAATAATGCTAATAATGATCTTTGTTTATTTTATTGGTATGCTTTATAAAGGTATTGATTATTACTCAGTCGGTCGCTATAATCCATTTATTCCCTATCAATTTTGTTTTTAATGAAAGATGTATTTTTTGTTTATAGAAAATCCGGTTTAAATTATAGTATAGAACATGTGTTCAATACTGTGGAAAGCGGATTGCGTAAGGAGAATGTCCTTGTTAAGAATATTTTCTTACCCTATGCGAGAGTTTGTGTTAGTAATTTATTGCGTAACATTCTTTATGTAAAAAGATTATGTAATAGCATTACTCATTTGACGGGAGATACGCATTATGCGATCCTTTTATGTAAGGGAAAGGTCGTATTAACCATTCATGATACGAGATTTCTTGATTTTGAACATGGGCTGAAAAAAATGATCTTTAAATGGCTTTGGTTTTATCTTCCCATGAGAAAGGCTTCGTACGTGACTTGCATATCAAATGAGGTGAGAGAGAAGCTTATTTCGTATTTTCCTCGTTTTAAAGATAAGATACATATCATATATAATCCATTAGATACAAATTATAACTATAAATTTAAACTATTTAATGAGGGTTGTCCGATTATTCTACATATAGGAACTGCTGAAAATAAAAATCTAGAACGATTGATACCTGCATTAAAAGGAATTAATTGTGAATTGCATATTGTGGGAAAATATAGAAAAGATATAGAGGATATGCTTCGTTTTTATTCTATTAGATATGTCTATAAGTGTGATTTGTCTAATCAAGAAATATTAGATGAATATATGAATTGTGACATAGTTTCTTTTCCTTCATTATATGAGGGCTTTGGAATGCCTATTATAGAAGGGCAAGCAGTCGGGAGAGTGGTGTTCACTTCTGATTTGGAACCTATGAAAGAAATAGCAGGTGATGCTGCTTTGTTGGTGGATCCATATAGTATAGAGAGTATAAGGAATGGAGTCATGAAACTTATTAAAAATCATCATTATCGTGATGATCTCATCAAGAGAGGACTTGAAAATATTGAGCGATTTAAATTACCTGTTATCGTGAAGTGCTATATGGATTTGTATACTAAACTAGAAAGAGAAAATTAAAAATGAGAATCCTTCATGTTATCCCTCAATTGTGGCGGGGAAATGGTGCCGCAAAGATCGTAAAAGATTTAGTAGATTATCAAATTACTCATGGTAACTTAGTGACGGTTGTTTCTTTGTCTATAATGTCTCCTTCTTACGAAAAGGATTTAAAGAAGTTGGGATGTGAGGTTATTTATTTAGAGAATAGAAGGTACTCTTTATATAATCCTAAATTCTTTTTTCAATTAAGAAAGATAATTAAAGAGTTTGATATTGTTCATGTGCATCTGTTTCCCGCTCTTTATTGGGTGGCATTAGCAAAGTATTTCTCTTCAGCTTCTTGTAAATTGGTATTGACAGAACATAGTACGTTTAACAATAGGCAGTCTTTTAAGATATTGAAGCCTATAGAGAGATTTATTTATTCTAAATATGATGCAATTGTTGCTATTTCAGAGGGAGTTTCTCTATTTTTTAAATCGTATCTAGGGAATAAGTATCAGTTTTTTGTGATTAACAATGGTGTTAATGTAAAAAATATTCGGCAATGTGAGATTATTGGCCGAGAACAATTGAATCTTTCCTCTCAAGCAAAATTGATAGTCCAAATAGGTCGGTTTTATCCACAAAAAGATCAAAAGACTCTTATAAAGGCTTTAGCTCTTTTACCAGATGATTTTTATGTTCTGTTTGTCGGAGATGGCCCCTTGTTAGATGAGTATCAAAAGCTTGCTCAATATTACAATCTATCGAAACGAATTTTATTTTTGAGTGTAAGGGAGGATGCTATTTCTATCTTGAAGGCATCAGATATTGTTGTTATGTCATCCAATTTTGAAGGTTTTGGTTTAGCGGCAGTAGAAGGTATGGCTGCGGGAAAACCTGTTATCGCTTCGGATGTGGAAGGTCTGTCGAATATAGTAGAAGGTGCAGGACTTCTTTTTGAGCCTCATAATGAGAAAGATTTAGCGGCTAAAATAAGGCTGTTGATGGAAGATCAATTATTCTATAAAAGTGTTTCTGAAAAATGTAAACAACGGAGTGAAAAATGTGATGTATCCGTTATGGGGAATCGTTACAATCAATTGTATCAATCCTTGTGTAGATGAATATTAATTCGTAATGAATATGAACGTATATGTAAATGAACAATTTCCTTATCTTGATTTCATGGATATCCGTCCGGGAGATCGGGTGGTATTGAAGCCAAATTTGGTGAAAGAGGGAAAAGAAACGGATAAAAATGAATGGAAATGTGTTGTTACATCTCCGGAGTTGATTCGGTATGTAGCGAATTATGTATGTGAGAAATTAGGAGGAAAGGGAGAAGTCTATATTTGTGACGCTCCTCAAACCGATTCCTCTTTTGAGCAGATTGATAAAAAATTAGGCTTAACAAAAATAGCTTCGGATTGTACCTCTAAGTATGGAGTGCCGGTACGAATAATTGATTTGCGGAATGAAGAGTGGACAAGTGAGAAAGGGATTATCACGCATAAAAAGAAATTGGCCGGTGACCCAAATGGAACAGTTCTTTTTAATTTAGAAAAGAACAGTTTGTTTTATGGGCATAAGGGAGAAGGTAATTATTTTGGAGCAGACTCCAATTATGAGGAGTTGAATAAACATCATCAGGGAACAATACAAGAGTATTTACTTTGCGCTACTCCTATTATGGCAGATGTGGTGATTTCTTTGCCGAAGATGAAAACACATAAAAAAACAGGTGTTACTTTAAGCATTAAGAATTTTGTGGGGATAACGGCTGATAAGAATTATTTACCCCATCACACATGGGGATCTCCTAAACATGGAGGTGATGATTATCCTGATACATCATTTAAACGACAGTTCGAGACATGGGGATCCAAGTTCGTAAAAAGGATAATAATCAATATTCCATTTATAGGAATTAAGATGGCTCAAATACTTCGTGCAGAGGGGGAGAAGGTATTTGGCGCTACGCACAATACAATCCGGAGTGGGAACTGGTATGGGAATGATACCACTTGGCGAATGACGCTGGATTTGAATCGTTGTCTGATATATGGGAATCCGGATGGTACGTTTCGGAAAACAAAAAAACGTTATTATTCAGTTATAGATGGTGTTATTGCCATGGAAGGAGCTGGTCCGATGCAAGGAGATCCAAAGGAATGTGGTGTCTATATATCGGGAGAGGATCCCGCTAGTGTAGATACTGTGGCTACGACATTGATGGGTTTTGACTGGAGAAAATTACCTGTGGTATATGAGGCTTTCTCAAAGCATGAAATGCCTATATCTGAAATTGACCCACAAACTATAAATATAGTTAGTGATATTAAAGATTGGAGGGGTAGCTTGGATGAACTGAGAGAGAAGGAGCATTTTGATTTTGTTCCTTATTTTGGCTGGAAGGGGTATATCGAGTTACCTAATTATCAAAAGACAAATGACAAATGAACACTATATCTATTTACTCTTCCCTTCCTTATTGGCTTCAAAATATCGCAGTCTCTCTTCACGGCTACAAACTAAAGAGACAGCGTTTCAACGATGACTTTTATAAGATCTTGGATTTCTTGAACTCAACCCAGGGTTGGTCAAAAGAACAGATTCGTTCTTACAAAGAAGAACATATTTTTAAGATATTGGAACAGGCCTATAATCACTGTCCTTATTATCGAAAGAAATATGCTAATGCTGGTTTATCTCCTTCTGATTTTAAACAATTAGGAGACTTGCAAAAGTTCCCGATTCTGACGAAAGAGGAAATTCGAGAGAATTGGCTTGGCTTGGTTGCCAATAATATTCCTCAAAAAGATCTTATTCTATTTAATACTAGTGGCTCAACGGGAAAAGCGTTGGACTTCTATTGGACTAAATATAGTGCAGCCTATTATTGGGCGGTAGACCAAAGATATAAAAATAGATTTGGCTTTGATCTCGGAAAAGCTTGTATAAATTTCTCCGGTCGTCCTATTGTTCCTATTTCAACTTCGAGACCTCCCTTTTGGAGATATGATAGAGCCTTGAACCGTTATTTCATAAATATGCATCAGTTGAATGAACAGAAGATTCGGGATATCGTAAATTGGATTAATCTGAAACGTATAGAGATGTTCATAGGCTATCCATCTATTATGACCACATTTGCGAATGAGTTGATGAATGTGGGTATGGCTTTGGATTTTCCTCCTAAACACATATTCACGGGAGCTGAGAAATTGTATGAGAATCAGAAAAGTATTTTACAGACTGTTTTTAAAGATGTACAGATCCATGAGCTGTATAGTTTTTCTGAGCAAGCCGCTATCGCTACCCATTGTACCCACTCGGTTTATCACGAGGATTTCGAGATTGGTCATATGGAATTGGATCTGGCTGTTCCCGTAGAGAATGGGGTGCAGGGTGAGATTTTGGCTACCGGGTTCGCTAATCTTGGTATGCCTTTTATCCGTTATCAAAACGGGGATACGGCAGTGTTCTCCGACCGGGAATGTGGATGTGGATTACATAGCCAAATTATAGAAGATATTGTTGGTCGGAATGAAGACTATATAGTTACACCAGAGGGGCTTCATATTCAACGTTTGGACTATATATTCAAGGATACATCGGAGATAAAGGAGTGCCAAGTAGCTCAAAAAGTATCGGGGGAGATGATTTTACGTATTGTGAGAAGGAATTCCTATAGTGTGGCTACGGAGAAGAAATTGTTGGTAAATATATCTCAATGGATAAGCCCTACCATAAAGGTAAAATTTGAGTATGTGGATGAGATTCCCCGTACAAAAGCAGGGAAGTTTAAGGCAGTTGTCTCTGAATTGAAAAAATAATCATGTTGATTTATGAATAAACTAGAATCTACCATCTATAACCTCGTCCGTAAAAATCCAGCCTTAAAGCAGTTCGTGCGGAATATGTATCAAGGCATATTTGATTTGCTGCCAAGGAAGAAGGAGTATTTCGCCTCTCCCTATCAATACCGGGAAGGCTTCTTTTTTGGATTTCACGATGTCACGCCTTTTTCTTTTGATGAGACCAAGCTATTGGCGAATCAAAATAGGTTGGATTTACGTATGCCTTTACCGTCTGATGGACTGGATGTCGGATATTTTGATTTGGAACAAGGCCCTATAAAGGACTTTCATAGGGTGGATACCTCTTACGCATGGAATTATCATAAAGGATGCAGGCTGCAATGGTTGGATAAGAACCGGATGATTTATAATACGGCGATAGCGAATCGGCTTGTGTCTAAGATTCATGATTTATCGACAGGGGAATACCAAGTAATAGACTGCCCGATTGATGCGGTCTATCATGATGGACAAAGATCTTTGGCCTCTTCTTTTAGTTATGAGCGCTTGGAGCGTTGTATGCCCGGGTATGGTTATCCTTATCGGGATGGAGGGAAATTGGATGATCCGGCACCTAAAGATAGCGGTTTGTTCTTGGTGGATTTAAAGGAGAATACTTCAGAGTTGCTTATCTCTTTGTCTGAGTTGGCACAGATGGAAGATGAATCCTATAGGCAGGGGTATATGCATTTTGTAACCCATTCGGAGTTCTCGAAAGACGGTCGGTATCTTTCTTTCTTATACCGGAAAATACCAACCGATGGGGATTATATGAGGCGGCATACCAAGATCATGATTTATGATTTGCGTGATCGGCGACTTATTACCTTACCTACTCAAGAGTCCGGTTCTCATTATGTATGGAATAACAGGAATCAATTGATAGCGTCTTGCATTATAAATGGTAACAGTTGTCATGTATTGTATGACATGAAAGATGTAGATCATTATCAAATAATAGCAGGGGATGTGTTGAATTCGGATGGTCATCAGTCCTTTATCTCGGATACGTCTTTTGTGGCGGATACTTATCCGGATAAATATAGGATGGCAAAAATCTATAAGGCTGATATCAATACTCAAAGTGCGGATTTGTTGCTAAGTATCTATTCTCCCAAAGAGTTTCAAACGAAAGATTTTAAATGCCATATAGCTTGCGATTTACATCCCAGAGTATCCCCTTCTGGAAAGTACCTATGCTTTGATTCGCCTCGTACTGGAAAACGGGGGTTGTATATAATGCCATTGTCGGTACCGGCTATGTAGGCAAGGTGTCTTATATGATAAAAATCAAGAAGAATATTTGTGGCCTAGCTAAAAGTAAGTATATTTGTGGTGGTAACTATCGTGCGATGGCTGTAAATCAATATGATCGATCGTATGATAATATGTTTATTTTGTACAACAATGAGGAAGGACGATATATTATATTCTCTTAGGGCTTTGATAAAGCAAGTGATGCCAGCTGGAACAAAGGTTTTTTTGTTTGGTTCGCAAGCCCGTGGAGATGTCCATGATGAATCGGATTGGGATATTCTAATATTGTTGGACAAGGAAAAGATAACCTCTGCGGATTTTGATACCTATGCCTATCCTTTAATCGACCTAGGATGGCAATTTGGCGAATATTTTAGCACTAAGTTATATACCTTTACTGAATGGATGAAACGTAAAGGTACTCCTTTTTTCAAGAATGTGGAATTAGATGGTATAGAACTATGAATCTAACAGATGAAGAACGGGAAGCCCTTGTTATAGCAAGAAAGGCTAGAGCTTTTGATACTTGGGAGGAAACCAAAGGGATCGTAGAGTGTGGTTATTGGCATGCGGCCGCTAATAGAATGTATTATGCTTGTTATTATATGACCACGGCACTGTTAATTAAAAATGGCTTTCAGGCTTCTACGCATTCAGGAGTGATTCGTTTATTAGGTCTTCATTTTGTAAGTACAGGAATAATCAGTAAAGACTTGGGACGTTTTTATAGTAAACTATTTGAGTTGAGACAAAGTGGGGATTATGATGATTGGATTGTGATCGATGCCAATGAGATTCTTCCCTTGATGGATTCTGTTGATAATTATTTGAATACCTTGCTTTCGTTGATAGAGGGAAAAGCATGAGGCTATCCTTGTCTTCTTTGCCGTAAATAGTTTAAAAAATTGAATATCGCATATCATTTGGCTTGGTATGCGTAATATACGTATACCAAAACTTGACTTCTCTATAGATTTCCTGAAATATATAATCTTATAACTTATGAATATCGCAATTATCGGCACCGGCTACGTAGGCCTGGTGTCTGGGACTTGTTTTGCCGAGATGGGGGTTGATGTCACTTGCGTGGATGTCAACCGGGAGAAAATAAATGGCTTGTTGGAGGGGAATATCCCGATTTATGAGCCGGGGTTGGAAGAGATGGTATTGCGTAATTCCAAGGAAGGCAGACTTCATTTTACGACGGATCTGGCCTCTTGTCTGGATAACGTGGATATCGTTTTTAGCGCCGTGGGTACGCCGCCGGACGAGGATGGTAGCGCCGACCTGCGTTATGTGTTGGAGGTCGCTCGTACGTTTGGCCAATATATTAAGAAATATACGGTATTGGTAACCAAGAGTACGGTTCCCGTGGGTACGGCACGGAAGGTAAAGGCTGCGATTCAAGAGGAGTTGAGTAAACGTGGGATGGATATCCCCTTTGATGTGGCCTCGAATCCGGAGTTCTTGAAGGAGGGTGCGGCCATCAAGGATTTCATGAGTCCGGATCGGGTAGTGGTCGGTGTGGAGTCGGAGAGGGCGAAGGAGATGATGCGTAAACTTTACCGTCCGTTCCTCCTGAATAATTTCCGGGTGATCTTTACGGATATTCCCTCGGCGGAGATGATTAAGTACGCGGCTAATTCCATGTTGGCTACTCGTATCTCGTTCATGAATGATATAGCGAATCTTTGCGAGTTGGTTGGCGCTGACGTGAATATGGTCCGGAAGGGGATCGGTTCGGACAGTCGAATCGGTAATAAATTCCTGTATCCGGGATGTGGCTATGGAGGTAGTTGTTTCCCTAAAGACGTGAAGGCTCTTATCAAGACGGCGGAAAAGAATGGTTATCCGATGGGAGTGCTAAAGGCCGTGGAGGAGGTGAATGAACGTCAGAAGACGATCCTTTATACGAAGCTTAGAAAACATTTTGACTCTTTGGAGGGGAGAACGATCGCTCTCTGGGGCTTGTCTTTCAAGCCGGAGACGGATGATATGCGTGAGGCTACCTCTTTGGTGATGATTGATCTTTTACGGAAAGCGGGTGCCGTGGTCAAGGTGTTTGATCCTGTGGCGATAGGCGAGTGCAAACGTAGAGTTGCTGATCGGGTTGTTTACGCGAAGGATATGTATGAGGCGGTAATCGATGCAGACGCATTGTTGTTGTTGACCGAGTGGAAACAGTTTCGCTTGCCAAGTTGGGCCGTGATCAAGAAAGTGATGAGGCAACCTTTGCTGCTGGATGGCCGCAATATCTATGACGCGAAGGAATTGGGTGAGCTAGGCTTTACCTATGAATGTATCGGAAAATAGTTATGGATAATTTAGGTTTGGTCTCCATTATTACTCCTTCTTATAATTCTTCGTCTTTTATAGCGGAAACCATTGAGTCGATTCTTTCTCAGACTTATCTTAATTGGGAACTGTTGATTACCGACGATTGCTCTACGGATCGTTCTGTTGAGATCATAGAGCGGTATATTCAAAGGGATTCCCGTATTAAGTTGTTCCGGTTAGAAAAGAATTGTGGGGCGGGTGTTTGCCGGAATCGCTCTATCTCGGAGGCCAAAGGACGATTTATCGCTTTTTGCGATAGTGATGATCGATGGTGCCCGGAAAAGCTGGAGAAACAGTTGGCTTTTATGCGAGAGAAGGATTGTGCCTTATCTTATACCTCGTATATGACTTGCGACGAGAGTGGCAAGATTTCCAGCATTGTTATCGGAAAAAGAAGGGAGACCTATTTCTCTATGCGGTGTGATGATGGGATTGGCTGCTTGACCGCTGTCTATGATACGGAGAAAGTGGGAAAGGTCTTTATGCCGGAATTACGTAAACGGCAAGATTGGGGGTTATGGCTTACCATACTCAGGCGTTGTGAGGTCGCTTACGGCTTGAAAGAGCCATTGGCGATTTACCGAATTCACTCAAGTTCTATCTCTCGGAATAAATGGTCTCTCATAAAGTATAATTTACGTGTTTATAGAACGGTTCTCGGATATTCCCCGATGGCTTCGTATCTGTATTTCTTTATTCTGTTTTTACCTTCTTATTTTTCTAAGAAAGTATTCTTGAGGTTAGTAAATAGATAATTTGGAAACAGCTTTATTCGATATAACACGGCCTTGTCATGACTGACTTGTGCCGTGTTTTTTTATTTATTTACTTGATCATTGCAATGATATTCTTCCCAAGTATGATCCCAAGGAAGACCGCTATCAAACCAAGGATATTACTGGCAAGTACATTGAGTAGTGCCATCTTGTATTCTCCGGTACGCATAAGTACCATCGTGTCGAGAGCGAAAGAAGAGAAAGTCGTGAAACCACCGAAAAGACCAGTGAATAGGAAAGCTCTTGTATTGATAGAAAAATTATAGGCTTCCGCTATACTCCAGCAGAAGCCGATTAAAAAGGAGCCGATCACATTGACCGACAAGATACCAAAAGGAAAGGAGTAAAGCATCGATCGTTGCACCCACGTGGAAACTCCGAACCGTAGCGCAGATCCGATAGCTCCTCCTATTATTAAAAGAAAAACCTTTATCATAATCAACCTAGTGTGTTTCCCCCGGGCTAGGTTAAGGCCCGGGGAGATGGTAAATGATTTAGGTTTTCAATTTAATTGGCCGACTCAAACTGTCTCAAGAAACGAACATCGTTTTCCGAGAACATGCGTAAGTCTTTTACTTGGTATTTCAAATTGGTAATACGCTCGATACCCATTCCCAATGCGTAGCCTGAATAAACCTTGCTATCGATACCGCAGTTCTCAAGCACGTTCGGGTCTACCATACCGCAACCGAGGATCTCTACCCAACCGGTTCCTTTACAGAAGGGGCAACCCTTACCTCCACAAATGTTGCAGGAGATGTCCATCTCGGCGGATGGCTCCGTGAACGGGAAGTAAGAAGGACGCAAGCGAATTTTTGTATCCGGACTGAACATTTCCTTGGCGAAGAACAACAAGGCTTGTTTCAAGTCGGCGAATGAGACGTTCTTATCTACATATAACGCTTCTACTTGATGGAAGAAACAGTGAGCACGATAGGAGATAGCCTCATTACGATATACACGTCCCGGACAGATGATACGGATAGGCGGTTCTTGCTTTTCCATTACTCGGGTCTGTACGGAAGAAGTATGTGTGCGAAGCAATACATCCGGGTTATGCTGGATAAAGAACGTATCTTGCATATCGCGGGCAGGATGGTCCTCGGCGAAATTCAAGGAAGAGAAGACATGCCAGTCGTCCTCGATTTCCGGTCCCTCAGCGATGCTGAATCCTAACCGTCCGAATATATCGCAAATTTCTTTCTTTACAAGTGATAGAGGATGACGAGTGCCTAGTTCGATCGGGTAAGCCGTACGAGTCAAATCGATATCATCGTTTGCGGTCTGTACATTCTCAAAGCTTTCTTTTAATTCGTTGATCTTGCTCTGGGTTGTTTCCTTTAGTTCGTTCAAGTATTTGCCAACCTCACGTTTTTGATCAGCCGCTACATTACGGAAATCATTCATCAACGCCGATATCTCGCCTTTTTTGCTGAGATACTTTATACGTAAAGCTTCTAGTTCCTCGGCATTTGCCGCTTTCATATTCTCTACTTCTTGAAGCAGAGCCTTAATTTTATCGAGCATTTCTAATCACACTTTGTATTTGTCATGCAAAAGTACGCCTTTCTTTTGAAACCGCAAGGGATTCGTAAGGTTTTTTAGTTAAATGTAAGCGCAGACACTTAGGTGTCTTGTTTTATATATTAAAGTATTTATATATCTTCGCAGCATAATCAAACTATAAATTAATTAATGGAAATAGTCATTATTATTGGCCTTATCTTACTGAATGGAATTCTTGCGATGTCGGAAATCGCCTTGGTCTCAGCCCGGAAGGCTAGGTTGGAAACCGAAGCGAAACGTGGTAATAAATCTGCGGGCACTGCTTTGAAGCTGGCAAATGAGCCGGATAAGTTTCTCTCAACCATCCAGATCGGAATTACCTTGATCGGTATCTTGACCGGTTTGTACTCTGGCGAGGCGTTAGCTCATAATTTCGCTGTTATAATAGCGCAAATACCGGCCCTAGAACCGTATGCGTTGGGGATCGCTAAAACGACGATCGTTATTATCGTGACGTATCTTACACTTATATTCGGAGAGTTGGTACCGAAGCGGATCGGCATGGGGTGTGCCGAGAAGGTCTCTATGTTAGTTGCTAAACCCATGAATTTTCTTTCCTTGATATCCTCTCCTTTTGTTTGGCTACTTTCAAAGAGTACGGCGTTGGCTGTGAAGATGACGGGTGTGGATACGAAAGAGGAAAATAGGGTAACAGAGGAAGAAATCAAGGCGATCGTGAAAGAGGGCTTCGACGGTGGCGAGGTGCAAGAGGTAGAGCAGGACATCGTAGAGCGGGTCTTTAATCTGGGAGACCGTAACGTGGGTTCTATCATGACGCATCGTAGCGAGCTGGTTTGGCTGGATGTGACGGATAGTACGGAGAAGATTCGGGAGAAAGTGGAGGAGAACTTATTTAATATATATCCCGTGGCTTCAGAGAAGTTCGATAATATAGTAGGAGTCGTTTATCTGAAAGATTTGTTCGGAAGGATCGATCAACCGGATTTCTCGATCAACCAAGTACTTCGCCCGGCACAGTTCGTTCCCGAGAACCAGAGCGTATATAATGCCTTGGAATCTTTCAAGCAGACACACGTGAAATATGGACTCGTTACGGATGAGTTCGGAGGTATCCAAGGTATCGTAACCTTGAAGGATATTATGGAAGGCTTAATCGGACAAGTACCGGAAGTCGGAGAGGAGTCCGAGATCATACAACGTGAGGATGGTACTTGGTTGGTGGACGGCCAATATTCTTTCTATGATTTCTTGGAATATTTCGACATGGAGGATTTGTATGCCGAGCATGATTATAATACCTTGAGCGGCTTGATCCTAGAGATATTGGAACGTGTACCGAAGACGGGTGAGAAATTAAAGTGGCTGGACTTTGAGTTCGAGATCGTAGATATGGATGGCGCCCGGATCGATAAGGTTTTGGTCAAGTACTTGAAAAATGGGTAAAATGTCTTTTTAGAAGAGTACGCCGAGTGAGATACTCATCACGTTCGTTCGCTTGTCAATATTGATATCATAATTAATCTCGGGAACCGGGTTGTTGACTTTCTCGAAATCGGATTCCACTTGATTCAATCCGAACTCATAGACAAAGTCGAAGAATAGCCGTCCGATGCTAACCCCTACGCCCGTAGCGATATTGACTCCGAACGGGGTGTTGTCATTCACGTATTCTACATGCGTGGTGGAAGACTCTACCGTATAGGCGATCTTATAGTTGTATTTTAATTTGGGGCCGACCATAAGGCTAAGTCCGTAAGGCCCTTTCTTCACTAGGTTATAGCCTACCATTATGGGAACCTCTAAGGAACTGGTTTTCATCATCAAGAGGTCGGTAGTTGCCGATGTATTGGACATCATATTATTTTCCGGCAAACTTTGAGGTATGGAAAAACGGATATTTCCCTCAGAACGATGCCATGAGAAACTAGGCTGGAGGAAGAACCGTTCGATATTGACCCGGCAAAAGACCGCGGCCAGATAACCTACCTTATATTCGATGTCTATATTCTCCGCTTCCTTCCCATTGATGGAAAGGGAGTTTATGACTGGGAAAGTGGCGTTGAATCCTACTTTGGCTCCAAAGTTGAATGCCTTGTCCTCGAAACGCATGAAGCTCTGGGCTTCTGCTAACAGACCGAAAGATAGCAACGCTCCTATAAGGTAGACTTTTTTCATACCGTTATTTTTTCTTTTTCACGGACCAGCCGAATTTACCGACAAATTCACCTAACCCGTAATACTTACCATGCGAGTAAGCCAAAAGATCCGCTTTCTGCATATCAAAAGCCCCTGTCTCTGGGTCTAGATATCGGTCATCGGCCTGTACGTTTACGACATCAGCGATAAACATATCATGACTTCCGAGAGCGATTACCTCTTTTACCCGGCATTCGATACAAAGCGGAGACTCGTCTATCGTAGGGGCGTTAACGACGGTCGCTTTTCCGGGAGTGAGCTTCATCTCCTCGAATTTATGATGGTCTTTCCCTGAGTTTACCCCGCACCAATCCGTGGCGTAGGCCAGCTCACGATTCGTCAAGTTGATGACGAATTCCATATTCTTCTTCAAGATCGGATAAGAGAATCGTTCCGGACGTACGGATATATAACACATCGCCGGATTCGTACAAATCGTACCGACCCATGCGACTGTTATTATATTGTACTCGGAAGGCTCATTCCCACAACTCACCATTACGGCAGGCAATGGATAGATCATGGTTCCCGGTTTCCAATCATGCTTCATAATAAAAACTGCGTTTTTATAATTGAAAGTTGAGAATTGAGAATTAAAGATTCCGTAAAGCTAATTCTCAATTCTCAATTCTTAATTTTCAATTATCTAATGATTATGTCTTCTTTATTAATCTTACGTTCGCAATAATGACATTTAATGGTTCCCTTCTCCTTGTCGATCACGTGGAAGCGGGAAAGCATCGGCTCATTATTGGTGATACATTTCGGATTGTTACATTTGACCAAGCCAATCAGCTCGTCGGGTAAAGTAACCGTCTTCTTCTCTACAACCTCATAATCACGGATAATGTTCAATATAATATTCGGGGCGATCATGGCGATACGGTTGATCTCGTCCTCCTCGAAAAACTTGTCGGCGATCTTGATCATACCCTTGCATCCCATCTTGTTGCTATGGAAATTATTGCCGATCGTGATCGTATTGTTCATTTTCTCCAGTCCCAGTAAAGAGGCTACCTTGAATAATTGGCTGGGAGGAATATGGTCTATGGCGGTACCGTTCTCTAAAGCGGCTACCTGCAACTCTTTTTTCTTTTCTGCTGACATAAAACTTCGTTTTTATTCGTCGATAGATATACCTAAAACTTCGCAAATGATAGCTTGGCGTGCGAACAGCCCGTTGCGTGCCTGCTGGATGTAATAAGCCTTTGGATTGTCATCTACATCGTAAGCGATCTCGTTCACACGGGGTAGCGGATGTAAGATACGCAGGTTCTCACGGCTGTTTCTCAGCATGTCGTTACGCAGGATATACACGTTCTTTACCCGCTCGTACTCTTCCAAGTCTGTGAAACGCTCACGTTGTACACGGGTCATATAAAGGATATCCGTCTGGTTGATGATATCTTCCGTGAAATCGGTATGCTCCTCGTATTTGAGTCCGTGCTTGTCGCAGAAGTTCTTTTGCTCGTCCGGCATGCGCAGCTCGTTCGGCGCAACGAAGTGGAAGGTCGGATGGAAGTGAGACATTCCCACGATCAAGGAGTGAACCGTACGGCCATACTTCAAATCGCCGACCATCGTGATGGTGAGGCTATCCAGCTTGCCTTGTGTCTTGCGGATGGAATACAGGTCCAGCATGGTTTGCGAGGGATGTTGGTTCGCCCCGTCACCAGCGTTGATGATAGGGACATCCGTCACCTCGGAAGCATAGCGGGCAGCTCCTTCCAGATGATGTCTCATAATGATCAAGTCCACGTAATTGCTTACCATCAAGATCGTATCTTTCAAGGTCTCGCCCTTGGAGGAACTAGTCGTGGAAGCGTCCGAGAAACCGATCACCCGTCCACCTAAACGGTTTACGGCTGTCTCGAAACTCAGTCTCGTACGTGTAGAGGGCTCGAAGAACAGGGTGGCGGCGACTTTGCCTTCCAGTAATTTCCGGTTCGGATTCTCCTCAAACTTCCTTGCGTTATCCAGAATACGAAGAATGTCCTCTTTGGAACATTGATCGATAGAAACTAAACTTTTACTTTTCATAGGTTGTGTATATTCTGTCTTATGTACGCGAATGTATAAAAAAAGCGGAGACCGAAGGGCCTCCGCTTTATATTTTATTTTAAGAAATCAACTAGACTTGCCGGAAGATAGAACGTGTTATTTTTATCGACATAAACGACGACAGAGTTTAACCGTATCTCATCTTGGCCTTTCTTCCCGGACTTCACGATATTGGAGAACGGGGTGATCGTTAGCTGTTTTTTCTTATCTTTCTTGTTCTTAACGATCAAGGTTGGAGAACCTTTCTCGTCGGCGGCAGGGACGATCTCGCAAGTGTAATCCTCGAATACGTCCGTGTGGCGTGCGAAGTTCTTGCTTGTAAGATCTTCCAAGTTTTCGTGTGTCAATCCGAACAAATTGCATAAGTACTCATTCAGCTCGATGTTCGTATTCATACCTAGGGGTAAGGTTCCTTGCGGATGGTAAGCGGCAAGGAATACTTCCTCGCCCGTATGGCCGCCGGTAGTGAAACCGAAGCAAGTGCGGGAAGTGATGATATGCGCCATCAATCCGGTTAACGAGCCACTGTACATGGAGGAATTATCTTCCGGTTTGCGTTGGTCTTCCGGTATCGGGCTATTCTTATAATCCTTGCAATTGTTCAACGCGTTCATCTCTTCCGGTGTCAGCTCGAAGCCGGCGTAGGTGCGGAATACGTTCTGCACTTCTGAGTTAGGAACGCTGTTTACCTTGTTGGCGAAACCCTCGGCGGTCAATTTATACAGGGAGAATTGGTGGAACAATTGGTCTTTCGTCAATTTATCGTAACCTTTACAATCTCTTCTACCTAAGCTGATACCGCTGTTTCCGTGGTCGGGTACGATGACAACGGCAGTCTCGCCGTTATTGCGTGCGAACTCCAATGCGGCACCGCAGGCACGATCGAATGCCAAGAAATCGGTAGCCATACCTATCGGGTCATTTCCATGAGCGGCCCAGTCTACCTTACTGCCTTCTACCATTAAGAAGAAACCATTCGGGTTCTTGGATAATTTGTCGATCGCCTTACGAGTCATTTCCTCGATAGAAGGTTGCTCTTCCGGATTGCGGTCGATATCGTAAGCCATTTCCTTGTTGCCATATAAAGCCCACATCTTCTGATTATTATCGGCACGCATACCTTTCAAGTCATTTTTATAAACATTGTATCCGTTCGCCAATAGATAATCTTCCATATCCTTTGTAAGGATAGAAACTCCACCACCGATAACGACATCGATATCATTATGAACCATCTGCGGAGCGATCCAGTCGTATTTACCACGATTGTAGCTATGAGCGGAGCAGTCCGCCGGGGTAGCGTGCGGGAATTCGCAAGTGAAAACCAATCCCGTGGCTTTGCCCTGCAACATCTTTCCAGCCTCCAATACGGTGGTAAGCGGTTGGAAGGCACGGGCCGGGTCGGTCGGGTAGATATCGTTATCACCGTCGTTCTCCGGGTAAGTGGATACATAACCCGTACGGCTCGGCTGTCCGGTCATGTAGCATGATGTAGTAGGAGCGGAGTCGCCGATAGGGGCGTTAGAAGAATGCGTACGCACCGTTCCGCACAAATACGGGTCGATGTTCAATTTCGGTTTGCTGGGATCTTGGTACCATTGCAACCAACGGGCGATAGAGATAGTCGCCAATGAGGTTCCGTCCGGGATTAAGAGAATCACGTTCTTGACAGGCTTCACGTTCTCCTTTTCCATGGCATTGGCCGGCATAATGATAATAGCCAGCAAAAGTAGAAAAGCTAATGTTTTTTTCATGTGCTTTAATTTAATAATGTATAACAAGTTCTTCTATTAAATCTTAATTTCCAAGTGGGATGATCTCCTCGTTGAACCGTGTCAACTTCTCCACGCCCGTCTCCGTTACAAGGAAACTGTTCTCGATACCCACGGCACCGACACCCGGGATCACGAATTTGGGCTCCAAGGCGAACACCATATTCGGTAAAAGCTCCTCTTTCGAGCGCGGGGTAAGCACGGGTAGCTCATTGATCTGTATACCGATGCCATGTCCTACGAATTTAGCCTGTTGCTCGGTTCCCATAAAGTTAGCCGAAAGACCTTCTTTCTTAGCGATATTCGCCGCTATATTATATAAATCCGAACAAGCGGTTCCCGGACGGGTAGCGTTTTCTACCTCCTGCTGTATCGTAAGGGCCACTTGATGCGCCCGATAAGCTTCCTCCGTCAGGCGCCCTACGGAGAAGACACGGGTCATGTCCGTCATATAAGCCGTATAATTGCCGGCCATATCCACCATGATAGCGGTGCCTTCTTTTAATAACGTACCGTTAGCGCCTAGCGGACAAGAAGCGTCTATGCCGCCTCCACCCAAGGCGAAATCAAAAGGGGATGGGGTCTCGGCGTTTTCCCCGGCGAGAATACTACCCATATAGATATCCATATTGGCTCCGAAAGCACGGAAAAGACCGATCGAGCCGTTCTTGCGCATACGTTTCTCGATCTCGTACTGGAACTCCAAGTCTGTCATACCGGGACGGAAACATTCCGGGATCTCGCTATAAGTAGCCTCGTGCTTGCGGGCGGCGATACGGAATTGCCCGATCTCCCAAGGGGTTTTTACCCGGCGAAGGTTTCGCATGAAAGCGGTGGCGTTACCGGCCTCCTCCGGTTGGAATACCTTATCTAAACGGATGTATTCATTATAAGTTAACTCATCTGCCTCTAACAAGAGCTTTTTGGGCATCTTAATCCCTCGTTCCGCAAATAAGGGTGGGATGTCTTCCGGCTTACGGATGTATTCCACTTGATGTCCTGAAAGCCCGTTCGGTCGCTTGATTAGGAACCACGGCTCACCGTCTACCGGCAAATAAAAATAACCACTATAGATTTGTCCTGTCGTATAATAAAGATTTACATCTACGGTAAGCAAACAGGCATCCATATCCATCTTCGCCATACCATCTCTCATCCGATCCCATTTTATCTTTAGGTCGTTCTTCAATTCTTCTGAAATCATCTTCCTTTGTATTACTTTTATTTTGTACCGGGCATCAAAGGTAACAAGAATTTACGAGATTTAAGTGGATTTGAGGTGAATAAAGTATTACAAACGCATATATGCGAATATACGGTTGAATAGGGAAATCTTCTTATGAATAAAGATAATCGTATCTGTATCTATTCCTTGATTCTCGTCGTGAATCCTATAAACCACGGCGTGGTCTTTACAGATCATGGCGTGGTTTACAAAGACCATGCCGTGGTTTGTAGAATAGAAGTAGATCCGATATAGAATATATAAGTATTCAGCTGGTTATTCTTGCGGAACAAATAGGGTATTCGATACTATTGGACCGGGATCTTGATAACCACCTTCCGGATATTCCCTTGGCCGATACCCGGGGCGTGCCCGTCTTCCGGGAAATAAATGGCGAATTGTCCGGGATAGATTTTCGTATAGGCGGTAGGTTTGTCGATATAAAAGGCGATATCTTGCTCCTCGTTGTATGGAACGGACTCCTCTAGTAATTGATCTCCCGGTTTCCATCCGATTTTCTCTACGCCCAATAAGGGGAATTGGATATCGATAAATTTCTTGTGGGTCTCGATGGCCGCTTCCGACTTCTCCTTTCCGAAGAGGCTGGCGATGCTAACCGTGAAACCAGCGTCCGCTATATCGTATTTACCATCTTCCATTTTTGAAAAATCAGTAGACTTAACATAGTCAAAAGCCTGCTTAAACAGCGGATGGATACATTCTATCCGCTTAGAGTTCTCAAGTGAGTCTAGAATCATATTGTTATTAAGTTTTAGTAATTGGTTTGAAAATCGTTACAAATGTCGGGTATTTCCCTGTTAAATAATAGTCATATTTCTCAAATAAATCTATTAAGTTCCTAGGTTTCTTAACGTACGTAAATACTGTTTCGTAAAGTTTGCAATCTGGTTGCAATCATATTTATCGTATCTTTGTTATTCATTTATATATAACTAAACAGGTGATACGATCTATGAAAGATTTGGAGACAATTATACTACCGGTTCTCGAGATGAGTTGTGCCGTATGTGCCAATAACGTAGAGAATACGGTGAAGGGACTTCCCGGCGTGGAGGAGGCATCGGTGAATTTCGCGGCGAATACGCTTTCCGTCAAATACCATCCATCCTTGATTACTCCTCAGAAAATGAGAGAGGCCGTGCAGGAGGCCGGATACGATTTGGTCGTGGAGGTAGAGGATCCGACGGCGGTACAGGAAGAGATGGCACGAGAGCATTACCGGAAGCTACGCCGGAATACGATCGGGGCGTGGGTACTTTCCATTCCGCTGGCCCTGCTGGGAATGGTGTTTATGCATACGCCCGGCGGTAACTGGATCATGATGGCGCTGGCCTTGGTGATTATGATCGTGTTCGGGCGGTCGTTCTACGTGAACGGCGTGCGCCATGCGTTGCACGGTAGCGCCAATATGGATACGTTGGTGGCGTTGAGTACCTCGATCGCTTTCCTGTTCAGTTTCTTCAATACCGTATATCCGCGGTTCTGGTATGAGAAAGGATTGGAGCCGCATGTTTATTATGAGGCATCCGGCGTGATCATAGCGTTCGTTCTGTTGGGTAAACTTCTGGAGGAGCGGGCGAAGAACAGCACTTCTTCCGCTATCAAGAGCTTGATGGGATTGCAGCCTAAAACCGCCCGTCGTGTGCGGGATGGACAGGAGGAAGAGGTCTCTATCTCGTTCTTGCGGGTGGGAGATCTTGTCAGTGTCCGTCCCGGTGAGAAGATCCCGGTGGACGGCACGGTGTCTCAAGGTTCCTCTTCCGTGGATGAGAGCATGTTGAGTGGCGAGCCGATCCCTGTCGTGAAATCACAAGGTGACCGGGTCTTGGCCGGGACGATCAACCAAAAGGGCGCTTTCTTGATGGAGGCGACCGGGGTGGGGAGCGCTACCGTATTATCGCAAATCGTACAGATGGTACAAGCCGCTCAAGGAAGTAAGGCACCCGTGCAGCGTATCGTTGATAAAATAAGTGGTATATTTGTACCGATCGTTGTCGGATTGGCGATACTCACTTTTATCGTCTGGCTGGTAGTAGGAGGAAGCGGGTACTTCTCGTACGCTCTCTTATCGGCGGTATCGGTATTGGTGATCGCTTGCCCTTGCGCGTTGGGACTTGCTACGCCAACTGCCTTGATGGTCGGGATGGGTAAAGGCGCCGAGCATCATATATTGATCAAAGACGCTTTTGCCTTGGAAAACCTTTGTAAGGTGGATACCGTCGTGCTGGATAAGACCGGGACCTTGACCGAGGGCGTGCCCGAGGTGACAGACTCTTTCTGGATATCGGAGGCGAGCCGGGATATGCTGGATATCCTTTATACCGCCGAGATGAAGTCTGAGCATCCTTTGGCGTCCGCTATCCTCTCATGGTTGAAAGGAACGGAGGCTGCGGAGATCGACGCTGATAGTTTCGAGAGCGTAACGGGGCGTGGTATCCAAATGCAGGTACATGGCGTGACGTATTGGGTAGGAAGCAAAGGCTTTTTGGAAACCTTCAAGGCGATGGTTCCGCCCGAGGCTGGGCGGGAAATCATCCGGTGGGAAGAGGATGGCAAGAGTATCGTTTATTACGGTTGGGAATCGGAATTGCTTGCGGTCATGGCTATTTCGGATCGGTTGAAACCTACGTCGGGAGAGGCGGTAGAGGCCTTGAAAGAAATGGGTATCGAGGTTCATTTATTGACCGGCGATGGGAAACGGACTGCCGAGACTGTTGCGGCCATGCTGGATATCCGTCATTATAAGGCGGATGTCTTGCCGAGCGATAAGGAGGAGTATATCCGTTCCTTGCAAGCCGCCGGAAGGAAAGTGGCTATGGTTGGGGATGGTATCAACGACTCGCAAGCTTTAGCCCGTGCGGATGTGAGCATTGCGATGGGTAAGGGAACGGATATCGCCATGGATGTGGCGATGGTCACGTTGATTACTTCGGATTTGATGTTATTGCCGGATGCGATCCGCTTGTCGAAACGTACGGTTCGCTCGATCCATCAGAATTTATTCTGGGCATTTATCTATAATTTGATCGGAATCCCATTGGCGGCGGGTGTCTTATTCCCGGTGAACGGACTGTTACTGAACCCGATGTTGGCTAGCGCCGCGATGGCTTTCAGTTCCGTGTCGGTGGTATTAAATAGCTTACGGTTGAAATGGAGTAAACTTTAAATAATAAATAGAGATATGGCAACATTAAAATTTAAGACAAACGCTAAATGTGGCGGATGCGTGGCGGCTATCGGTGCTAAGTTGAATAAATTAGTAAAAGAGGACGCATGGTCGATCGACTTGAAATCCCCGGATAAAACATTGACTATAACAACCGATCTTCCGGCGGAGACCATTCTTTCAGCCGTATCGGAGGCCGGTTTCAAGGCCAGCGCCTTGTAGTCGTAGCGATCGGATGGATGAGAAAACAAAGACAGACTCATGGTGAGGAAGTAGCGAATGTGCTTACGCATGGCGCGGGCATGTTGTTCGGCTTAACGGCGATTGTCGTCTTGATGATCGCCGGGATTCGTACAGGTGATCCGTGGGTGATCGGTAGTTTCGCCGTTTATGCGTTGTGCATGACTTCCTCGTATGTGACATCTACCTTTTACCACGCCGCTTCCGATCCCAAGCGAAAATGCCAGTTGCGCCGTTGGGATCATAGCGCTATTTATTTGCATATCGCGGGTACTTATACGCCATTTACCTTGGTGGCTCTCCGCGACGAGGGTTTCTGGGGCTGGGGATTATTTATTACGGTTTGGCTGGCCGCGGTTATCGGCGTATGGTTTAGTTTCCGTCGGATGAAGAAAAAGGATAATCTGAAAACGGTTTGTTATCTGCTGATGAGCTGGGTGGTGATTATCGCTTTCAAACCTTTGATCGATGTTTTCCAGCGTACGGATTCGATGTATGTCTTATATTGGTTGATCGGAGGAGGCTTGTTCTATTCCTTAGGAACGATTTTCTTCTTTCTGGATAAATATAAATATATGCATTCCGCATGGCATTTATTCGTTCTCGGGGGAACGGTTTGCCATTTTATAGCGATCTATAATTTGGTGTAAGGAAAAATAAAGAAGCCGGAACTGTGTTTAGCGGTTCCGGCTTCTTTTATTCTTGTTCTTCCGGATGTTGTTTCTTGTATTTATAATCCGCTAAAATCAACCCCATTGAAAAGCAAGGAAGGGATTCGCCAGCTGGAGGATAGGCGGGGGTCGTTTCCGACTTCCGCTAGGTTACTCCATAGGGAGAGCATATTACCCGTGGCGTTCATCTCGGAGATCGGTTGGGATAGCTTGCCTCTCTCGATCAAGAAACCTTCCACGCCATACGAGAAATCGCCGGTCGTGCTATTGCAGTTTCCACCGTTGAAGCCGGTCACCAATATACCTTTGTCGATAGAGGCGATCAATCCGTCCAGATCCTTATCACCATTCCGCATGGTAAGAATCGAGGGAGAGCCGATCGTTTGTTCCATGCCCATCTTGTTGGCGGAATACGTATCGATATAATACGTTTTCAATATACCCTGCTCGAATACCGGAAGACGTTTCGTGGCAACACCCTCGCTATCGAAATAACGTGCGCCGGAAGCCTTTACCAAATGAGGCTCATCTATCAAGGTCATCTTGTCGCTCGCTACCTTTTGGTCGATCTTATCCAACAAGAAAGAGTTCTTTTGCTGGATGGAGGAACCGTAAATGGCTCCGATTACTGGAGAAAGCAGACGACTGGAGTTCATGTTATCCACGATCATGGTATATTTACCGGACGCCACTTTCCGCTGTCCCAGTTTTCGAAGCACCCGTTCCAGCGCTTTCGTACCGATACCGGTCTTCACCAGCTCGTCATAATACAAGGAAGAGTCGTACCAATAAGACTCGGGACGGGCGTCACCCTCCCCACGGATGCTGACACTCCCCACCAAGCCATAAGAGGAACCAGAAGCCTCGCCTTCGAAACCGTTGCTGGCTACCATGTACTTAAAGTCCTTCTCGTCGCTGTAGGAAGCGTTGGCGGAGATGATCCGGTCGTCCTTGCCCATGATTTCCTCACAGACGCTCATGGCCAACGCTACCTTGTCGTCCGGTTGCACGGAGTCGAAATTCGGGTCGACCAATCGCAAGTCCGCCGCCCCACCTTTATAATACAAGGAAGCGTCCGGCAGCGTGCGAGCCTTGTCCTCGGCGAGGAAACGAGTGGCGGCGATACCATCCTTGATGAACTTCTCCAGCTCTTTCTTATCCAAGCGATTGGTAGAGTAGGAGCCGTAACGGCCGTCCACGAACAAATGAACCACCATGCTGTTCTCGGACGCCTGTTGCAGACGGTCTATTTTCATATCCCGTATCTCAAACGAACTGCTGGAACCATTGTAAAGCGTGACACGTGAAGATTGGCAACCATTCTTCAAGGCATATTCCATGGCCCATTGAGCCAATTTCTTATTTTCGTTTGTTATCATATTAGTTTTCTCCTCCTACTGTAAGTTTGCTGACTAAGGCCGACGGCATACCGCAGGTTACCGGGCAAGACTGTCCATCCTTACCGCAGGTCCATGTGCCGTTATCCATTTTGTAATTATTACCCACCATCGTGATATCCGCCAACGCTTTCGGGCCGTTACCGATGATATTGATATCCTTGATAGGTTGGGTAAGCTTGCCGTTCTCGATCAAGTAACCATCCTTCACGAAGAAGGTAAAATCGCCTGCGCCGATCTGTACCTGCCCGTTCGTGAAGTTGGCGGCATAGATACCTTTCTTTACGGTAGAGATGATCTCCTCTTCCGTCACGTTGCCCGCTTCCATATAAGTGGCACGCATACGGGGGATAGGCATCTGACGGAAAGACTCCCGGCGGCCATTGCCCGTAGAGGGGATGCCGTAATGTTTCGCGCTGATACGATCGTGCAGATAACTGGTCAAGACTCCCTCCCGTACGATATAGGTTTTTTGTCCGTCCACACCCTCGTCATCGATATTGACCGAGCCCCGGTTGAAAGGAATCGTGCCGTCGTCCACCACGTTGATATGCTCGTTGCAAACTTTCTTGTTCAGTTGATCAGAGAAAATAGAGGTGTTCTTACGGTTGAAATCCGCCTCGAAAGCATGGCCGATCGCCTCGTGCAATAAGATGCCAGAGCCACCGGCACCCATGACAACGGGCATTTCCCCGCCTTTTGGCTTGATCGCCTGAAATAAGATAGAGGTCTTATCCACCGCCTCTTGGGCAAGCTCGTCGATCAGGTCGTCCGTCAGGAATTCCGCTCCCATACGAAAAGCCCGTGCGGCGTACGAGTTCTCGATCTTCCCGTTATCCTCCATGATGCAGACGGCGCTCAAGGCGCTCATCGGGCGATAATCGTAATAAATCTGCCCTTCCGAGTTACAGAATAAGATATGAGAGGTCGTGTCTCCCAAAGAGGCCATCACCTTGGTGACCCGATTGTCCTTGGCGAATATCTGATCGTTCAGTTTCTGCAAGAAAGGCATCTTGTCATTAATGGCTATCTCGTCCCAAGGTGTTTGTACGCTATAGAAATTGTTCGTATGCTTTTCTTCCGTTAAGTTGATAGGAGCGGTATTCGCTGATCCGGTGGCGATACGCGCGGCCGTACGAGCCGCCTTTAGCATCTCGTCCAAGCTGACGTTCTCCACGTAGGCATATCCCGTTTGGTCGCCGGACAAAACACGTACGCCCATCCCAAAATCGATGTTAGATGAGGCACGGTTTACGGCACCATCCTGCAACCCTACGTTGTTCCTGTATGAATGCTCAAAAAACAAATCGGCATAATCCCCGCCTTTCTCCAAGGCTGCCGCCAATACTTTCCTCAAATCCCCCTCACTCACCTTGAAATAATTCATGGCGAATGAAATACCGGCTGCTTTATCACTCTCACTACCGGTGCAACTTCCTAGTAGGGAAGGAGCCGCTAATGTTCCAAGCATAACCATACTTCCTGTTTTAATGAAATCACGTCTGTTAATATTCATGTTGTTGTTGTTTAGCCCAATCCATCACGTTTGCGGGTGGACGTTGATTCAATAACTCTTTTTTCATAAAATCCATGTAAGGAGCTACGTGCTTGAAGAATTTCTTGTATCCCTTACATAGATAATTTAGTCCCGGCTCTCCATTCGGCGTATGGAGGAACCGGTTTTTCGGGCATTCCCCATGGCAAGCGAAAAGATATTCGCATTCCTTGCATTGCGTAGGGAGCTTATCTTCTTTATCCGTTCCAAACTTTTGTTGTACCGGACTGTACATCATCTCCGTTAATGTCTTTGTTTGGATATTCCCGAGTTTGTATTCCGGGAATACGAAATGGTCGCAAGCGTACACGTCGCCATTGAACTCCATTACCCCGGCGTGACCGCAATGGCGGGCCAAGGAGCAAACTCCGGGTTGCTCGCCTACCCAGTTCGCCAAGGTGGAATCGAATAATTGGATGTAGAACTTGCCGACATCCTCTTTCAGCCACTCGTCGAACAAGGCGCAAAGGAAATCCCCCCATTTCTCGCTATCTACCGAGAACGGAGCTAGCTCGATCGCTGCGTCTTGCTCCTCGGGAGAAGATAGCTTGGTACCTTCCTTGTGCCGGCCGATACGCTCCACGATCGGGGCGAATTGGATGAAACGGCAATCCAGTTCCTTGAAGAAATTATAGAATTCCAGCGGATAATCCACGTTATAATCATTCACGACGGCCATGGCGTTATATTCTACCCCATGTTTTTTCAGCAACTCGATTCCCTTCATCACTTTATAGAAAGAGGGGAGTCCCTGCCGGTTCCTACGGTATTCGTCGTGGAACTCTTGCGGGCCATCGATAGATACACCCACCAAGAAATTATTTTCCTTGAAAAATTGGCACCACTCATCATTCAATAGGGTACCATTGGTTTGGATACAGTTATCTATTTGCCGTCCTCCCGCATACTTACGCTGCAACTCCAAGGCTTTTTTATAGAAGCTGATCGGCCGCATCAGCGTCTCGCCTCCATGCCATGTAAACAAGACTTCTTGCATGGTTTGGCATTCCATGTATTCCTTGATGAACTTCTCGAGTATCTGATCCGTCATGATGTGATTCTTCACGTCCGGATAGAACTTACTTTTCTCAAGGTAATAACAATACTCGCATGCCAAATTACAAACAGAACCAACCGGTTTCAACATGATGTAGACCGGCTTGGCGAAAGGGGAAATATAGGAACTATTCATGGTATACTATTAGATATTACATTTCTATTTCAACTCGAACTCGCTAAGCACGATTTTTTGTTTTAGCTCGCTGAACGTTTGATCTGACTTAGTCAGTGTACGGAAGGTATATTTATCCCCGTATGTGGAAAGTACCTTTTCCATCTCATTTTCTCCGATCAGGAAATAACCTTTGGCGGGTGTTTCTTTATCGAAGTCATGGAAGATATTTCCCATATAGAAGTTTAACCCGTACAGATTCCGATAAATCCGAAGGTTATTTACGACATATACATTCTTTTTATTCAATGGATATTCTTTCAGGATACGTTCAGCGAAAACACGGCAAGAATCCCCTTCACGAATACCTCTCATAATGACACCATCAATTAATAAATTAACCGAGAATGTCAAGGCTATCGTAGCGTAGAGAATCTTGATATTTATTTTCTTGAACATCTGGTAATAGACCGTTCCTAATATCAATAGATTTATGAAGATAATACAGATCGTAAGCGTACTGGGGTGAACTAATACTTTTGATACCATTTGTACCATGTCCAAGGTCGATGCGTTTTGTGTATATTGACCGACGATACCAACAGGATCAATAATACTGAATACCGTAAGCAAGATCGCTATCATGACGACACTTACTACGGAAGCTAAAAAGGCAGCGAATACCCGAGTTACTTTCGTACGGTATTCTGTAATATATAAGGCATACTGAGCCAAGAACAAGGCAATGAACGGATAAGCCGGCATTAAATATACGCTTCGTTTACTGGAAGGGATCGAATAGAAGAAAAGGATGCCGACTAAAGCAACCAAACTAAATAAACGAACTTTTTCCATGGAGCGGATACGTTTCCACGTATTCTTTAAGATCTCTTTAATAGGTTGCTCAGGCTTACTAAGTTTCAGCCCGAATAAAGAGAAGAAAAAGAAAATAGTCCAAGGTATAAAGCCTGCCGCCAACGTCATGAAATTGTACCAAACACCATTCTCATGCCCCAGATCATAGGAAATTTCAGGAGTGTTTAGGTGTAAGAAACGAGCGAAATTCTCCGCTAATACGACATTAAGGAACTCATCTCCACCCTGCTTCCATGCAGCGGTATACCACAACATCGGTAGGAATAAAGAGGAAATTCCCGCATATAATAAAGTCTTGAATATGGTGAGATAACTGTATTGACCTAACATTAATAGATAAATGCCGAATACGAATAGGGGCAATACTACGCCTACCGGTCCTTTGGTCAGAACGGCGCATCCTAATAATAAAGGTATGAATATGGGAAGTCCTTTCAGCTCTAATTTATCTTCCCATCGATATAGCTGGAAAAGCCCTATGACGATGAAAGTAGTGAGCAACATATCCACCCGAGTCGTCATGGCCGCCCGATGTATCTCTACGCAGGTGACCAATAGGAGGGTCGCTATGAATGCCTCCTGAAACTTTACGATTCGTTTACCGAAAAAGACCAATACGAACCCGATCAAGGTAATAAAGGCTAAAGCCGATGGCAAGCGGGAGGTGAACTCGGAAACATATCCCTGTGGATAGGAGAAAGCAGCCATTAACCAATGCGCCATCGGTGGCTTAAAAGCGAACTCGTTCGCGTAAGATTGTGGCAAGACCCAATTACCTGTCTCGAGCATGGAGATCGCTACGGCCGCTTCCCGAGGTTCCCCTTTGGTGGAAAAGTCGCCGAGGCCAATCCAAGGTAACACAGATATAATACAGATTACTACCATCATGGTTACCGGCTTTTGCAAGTAAAGATATTGAAGTGTAGGTGTACGCATATGACAATTAATATATAGGGCTTTGGCCCATTAATGTTATAAAACAGTTTGCAAAAGAACAATTTTTTATGGACTTTCCCCGCATTTTTAGAAACTTTTTATGTGCCCAATGAATGTTTGATAGCCTTTCGTATCGCTTCCGCATCCTCCTTGTTTTCCTTTAATATGGAGAGAATCAGGTTTAAATAACTCTCTTTGTTACTGATACCGCAGATCGCGCATAGGCGGCTCTGTGGTAACATCCCTTTTTGATTATAAACACGGAGGATGCTTTTGTAGTTCTCCGTTTCTATATAAGACTCGAACTCTTCTTTTATGTTTTTGTATATTTCTTCCGCATGGATGTTCAGACGGATACTCTCTACATGTTCGGTTAATTGCTCCACCGTCGTTATCTTGCGATCAACGGTAGTCTCCAGTTTTTTACGGACTTGATGTTTGGCATGAAGGATTACTTGCGAATCCAGTTCTTTTTGGAAAAGACGTACTACGTTTTCTTTCACTTGCTTGAAAACATCGTCCGGATCTTTCATCAACCGTTTGGCGACCGTCTTGATCACATCCTCTATCATCAATAGGTTCTCCACTTCCGCTACGTCCGGTACATAAATATGTTGTTCCCGTAGATAGTTTATTTCTCCTTGCGTACGCCTATCACGATCTACGATACCTTTGCTATCTAATGTATGGAAGTCTTTCAGTTGGCCGAACGCTTTGGTTGTCTCGATTACTTTTTGGCAACCACCCATCGGTTTCACCAAATAATCGGGGAATATGAAGGGGTAAAGCTTGCTGTCGATACTGTTCGTGTCGGTCCCTTCGATAAACAAGATCGGTTTCCGGCTGCCAAGTATTTCCATATATACTTCTTCCGGGAAACTTTCATTACTCTCGATCAACTCGTAATCCCATACGGAATGATCCGCATCGTAAGAACGAATCCAGATCCGTTTGCTGTCGGAGCGGGAGGTGGCGAAATCAATGTCATGTGTGAGATAAACAAACGTACAGTCCGGACGTATCGCCTCAATCTCGTCCCAAAGCTGGTTCTTTATGGAGTTGTGGAGAAGGGTTTCCGGCTCTTCGATCACGAGCAAGGCGTTCGGGCATGCGCATAATGCGGCCCCAATCAAGTAGAACACCAGTTTCTCGCTATCGCTCATGCGTCCGGCGGTGTAGGAATTTGAATCACGCCCCGTGGATACAAGCTCGATAAATCCCGACTTTCGTATCAGACGATTATGCGGAAACATCTTTTCCCAGATCGCTTGTATAATATCTATCTTGGTGATCGGAGGATCTACTTCGTTATTAGTCTTGCAGGCTTCCTTGAAATTGACTGCCGCCTCGAACTCCTCGCTCTGGAGTTGCAAAATCAGTTTCTCGTATTCAGAAATACGTGGCATGAACAGTCGTTCTTTGATCATAGACTGTAAACGTGCGAATTCATTGGAGGCCGATAATTTAGATTCGTCATCGCTGATGAATAAGGCATGTATACCGGATATTCTTTTCGCTTGACCCGCATATCTCTCCAATAAATCTCTGCCAAAAGAGCTTTTTCCCGCACCGTTCGCTCCGATCACGACTAATATCTTCGTGTCTAGCATGATGGGATGTGTCACATTAACTTTCGTTGGGAGTGTTAGTTCCATACATGTTATTGATTAGGTTTTCAAAGATAAGCTTTTTCTTTGAAAGTTCGCACGAGACCTGAAAAATAAAGTGCCTTTCCCGAAACATCCTTAAAGACGGGAAAGGCGCTTTTATTAAAACCTTAGCAGAGTTTTTTCTTATTTGCTCTTCTCCAAGATAACGCGAGCGAGGCGAGCTTGTATTTGCATTAATGTATTAACATCCTCGTTCTCGAAATTGATGTCAGCTACTTTTAAACTTCTTTTGGAGACTACCGGAGCCGATTTAGCAGCCATTAATTCTTGTACTAATTCATCTACTTGCTCTTTGATTTTCTCTGCCTTTTTTGAATAATCTACTGTACGTGCCATAGTTCTTTTGATATTTTATTTTATGAATACTATCGCAAAGATAATTACATTTTTATAATACACATAATAAAACGTAAATATTCTGTGCTATTTTTACGAAAAAGTCCGAGCTGCAATATTTTCGCAGCCCGGACTAGGTAATTATCGAGATGAATGTGTGTTATGCTTTTGTCGTATTCGTCTCGGATACGTCATTTTTTACTTCCCAATGGAACGGTTCGAATTCAGTGTTCGGATCTACCCAAGATGCTTTCTTAGACGCATAGATAATAAACGGTGCCGCAACGACAACAATTACACCGATGAAGAGAACGGCGAACCAAACCGTATTATTTCCTGTAGAAATCTGGCTAGGAGGAATGAAACTTAATACGAACGCTAATAAGGAACCACAGAATCCTAAACCTCCGATCAACCACATCAAGCCATTGCCACCTTTTCCGATACGGAAAGGACGACCTGCCTTTTTCATCTTATAACGTAATGCGATCGCTCCGGAGAACATCAACATATACATTATTAAATATAAGATCACCGTAAGCTGTGATAAGATCTGATAAAAGCTTTGTACGGATGGCATTACCACGAATAATAAGCTAAGAAGTGTAACAGCCGCTCCTTGGATATAAAGGATGTTTTTCTGTACGCCGATCTTATTGGTCTTCTGGAAGAACGGGGGCAGATAACCTGCTTTACCAACTGCGAATATACCTTTGGAAGGACCAGCGACCCATGTCAATACTCCTGCTAATACGCCAAATGCCAAAGCGATAGCGATAATTGGGGATAACCATGAGGCATGAATGTACTTGAAGTAATTGTCGAATCCCACTAATAAACTTTGCGTAAGATTGATGTCTTTCTCTGGGATAATAATACCCAACGCAAAAGTTCCTAGTACGAAGATTACAACGGTGATCAAGGCACCGATAAATACAGCTTTCGGATAGTTTTTAGAAGGATTGTCAACGTCTTTCACGTGAATACCGCCCATTTCCATACCTGCGTAAAAAAGGAAGATACTTGCGGCTAAGACTAAGTTGTCGAATTTACTGAAGTCGGGGAAGAAGTTACTGTGGAAATCCATATTGGAATGCCCGCCAGTCGCTAGATATACGATACCTAAAATGATGAGTAACGCCGCCGGGATGATAGTACCTACCATACCTCCAATTTTCGCTACTTTTCCAACCCAACTCAATCCCTTTAGTGAGATAAATGTAGCCAGCCAATAAATAATTAACACGATCGCTAACGTGTAGTATTTGTTATTCGCCAGCAGCATATCTTCGGGATGATCCATACCGATGAAGGCGATGGATACGGCTCCAAAAGTTAATACTGTCGGATACCAGATCGTACTTTCAATCCATTGAACCCAGATAGCCAGAAAGCCTAGACGTTTTCCATAGGCCTCACCTACCCAACGGAATACACCACCTTGTTTGTCTTGGAACATTGCCGCTAATTCCGCTGCCACCAAAGAGGTCGGGATTAAGAATACGATTGCCGCGAATAAGTAATAGAAAGCCGAACTTAGTCCGTATACGGCTTCTGCTGGCAGTCCGCGTAAAGATACTACTGCCGTCACGTTCATGATTGCTAGGGTAAACACACCTAGCTTTACTGTCTTGTTGATATTTGCCATAGATTTATGTTTTAAAAATGAGAATTACTTCTCTCGTTTAAGTCTGAGTTTATAACAGCGAATCAAAGAAGATGTTTTGTTTTTGCTACGTAAAACTTGGTTAATTAACACATTTCGCTGTTTAAACAAATGGTATATGAGGTTTGTTGTCATAAACCAAAATGAAAAGGATTATAATTAAATAAATAGTAACGCTTATGAAAATGGCCGTATTTGATTTCGCATTGAGAAAGAAGGGGGTATATGGTGTGTTACATATCATTATACTATTGTTGTCGCTGTTCTTGGTTATCAGTATCTCCATCGATACATTTAAGAATATTCCCTTTTACACGCAAACTTCTTATAAGAAGATTCAATTATGGATCTGTTTGTTTTTTCTTTTCGATTTTGTTTTGGAACTTTTCCTATCGAAAGATAAATTACGTTATTTGCGAACGCACTTTATTTTCTTGCTCGTAGCGATCCCTTACCAAAATATAATAGAATATTATCATATTATCACCTCACCCGAGCTTAGTTATTTCTTACGTTTCGTTCCTTTGGTACGGGGCGGGTATGCGTTGGCGATCGTGGTGGGATGGTTATCGTATAATAAGGCATCCGGCTTGTTTGTTTCTTACTTGACGATGTTGTTGGCCACGGTTTATTTCTCAAGTCTTATATTTTTTGTCTTGGAGCATAAGGTGAACCCGTTGGTGGCTAATTATGGGGACGCTCTATGGTGGGCGTTTATGGATGTGACGACGGTTGGCTCTAACATATCCGCTATTACGGTTACGGGACGAGTCCTCTCAGTCGTATTGGCTGCTTTGGGCATGATGATGTTTCCAATATTTACGGTATATGTGACAAGCCTTGTCCAAAAAAGTAACGAGGAGAAAAAGAGGTTTTATGAGAACATACAGGCTCCTTCTCCCCAGCCAGAGGTGAAGGACAAAGGGAGTAAATAGGCGGAAGGAAGTGGCTGAGATTACACTATGATTTGCTGGAAAGTTTGATTGGCTTCTGTTTTTTTCGTATCTTTACGGCCCCTAAAACCAGATAGGTAAAAGATGATAAAAGATAAGCAGGCATTGGAAGGCGGGCGCATATCCATACTTGGCGCACGTGTTCATAATCTGAAGAATATAGATGTAGAGATTCCGAGGAATAAGTTGACGGTGATTACCGGCATGAGTGGTAGCGGCAAGTCATCATTGGCGTTCGATACGATTTTCGCTGAGGGACAAAGGCGGTATGTGGAGACATTCTCGGCTTACGCCCGGAATTTCTTAGGGAATATGGAGAGACCCGATGTGGATAAGATAACGGGTCTGAGTCCGGTTATCTCCATTGAGCAAAAGACAACCAATAAGAATCCTCGTTCCACCGTCGGTACGACTACCGAGATCTATGACTTTTTCCGTTTGCTTTACGCTAGGGCGGGAGAGGCCTATTCCTATTTGAGCGGGGAGAAGATGGTGAAATATACCGAGGATCAAGTCTTACGGCTGATCTTGGATGAGTACAACGGGAAAAAAACGTATCTCTTGGCTCCGTTGGTCCGTAATCGTAAGGGGCACTATAAGGAACTTTTCGAGCAGATACGTAAAAAAGGATATCTGAACGTCCGTGTCGATGGCGAGTTGAAAGAGATCTTCCATGGGATGAAGCTGGATCGTTATAAGATGCACAGCATCGAGGTGGTGATCGATAAGATGATTGTCTCCAAGGCAGACGAGCGTCGTTTGAAAGAGAGCTTGAAGATCGCCATGAAGCAAGGCGATGGCCTTGTGCTGATACTGGATGCCGAGACTAACGAGGTTCGCCATTATAGTCGTCGCTTGATGGACCCGGTGACTGGATTGTCTTACAGTGAGCCGGCTCCGCATAATTTCTCGTTCAACTCCCCTCAAGGAGCGTGTCCGAAATGTAAAGGCTTAGGACAGGTCAATTTGTTGGATATGGACAAGATCGTTCCCGATCCATCCTTAAGTATATATAGCGGTGGCATCGTCGCTTTGGGTAAATATAAGAATTCGTTGATATTCTGGCAGATCGAGGCGCTTTGCCAAAAGCATGGCGTGACGATCAAGACGCCTATACGGGATATTCCCGAGGAGGCGATGGACGAGATCATGAACGGTACGGACGAGCGGTTGCAGATCAAGAATGACTCGTTAGGATCGTCTAACTATTTCTTGTCGTATGAGGGAGTCGCCAAGTATATCTTGATGCAACAGGAGAGCGAGGCATCCGCCTCGGCGCAGAAATGGGCGGGACAATTCATCAAGATGGCCACTTGTCCGGAATGTAACGGCTGGCGGTTGAATAAGGAGGCGTTGAGCTACCGGATAGCGGGAAAGAATATCGCCGAGTTGTCGGCCATGGATATCTCGGAATTATACGAGTGGCTGGAGGGTATCGAGGAGAAGCTGGACCCGAAACAGCTTCGGATCGCTACGGAGATATTGAAGGAGATACGCTCCCGCCTGCGCTTCTTGCTGGATGTGGGATTGGATTATCTTTCCATGAACCGGGGTTCCGCTACCTTGTCCGGTGGCGAGAGCCAGCGTATCCGTTTGGCTACCCAGATCGGAAGCCAATTGGTGAACGTACTTTATATATTGGATGAGCCGAGTATCGGTTTGCACCAGCGGGACAACGTCCGTCTGATTAACTCCTTGAAGCAATTGCGTGATACGGGAAACTCCGTGATCGTCGTGGAGCATGATAAGGATATGATGCTGAGTGCCGATTACGTGGTGGATATGGGGCCTAAAGCGGGTCGTCTGGGGGGTGAGGTCGTCTTTGAGGGAACGCCCAAGGAGATGCTGCGTGTAGATACCTTGACCTCTTCCTATCTGAATGGAAACACGGAGATAGCCGTTCCTGCCGAGCGTCGGAAAGGCAACGGGCAGTTTATTACGATCAAGGGAGCCAGCGGCAATAACCTGAAGCATGTGGACGTGTCTTTCCCCTTGGGTACTCTTATTTGCGTCACGGGTGTGTCGGGTAGCGGAAAGTCTACCTTGATAAACCGCACGCTGCAACCGATCTTGAGCCAGCATTTCTATCGCTCGCTGGAAGACCCCTTGGCATACGACGCCATCGAGGGAATCGAGCATGTCGATAAGATCGTGAATGTGGATCAATCTCCGATCGGTCGTTCCCCCCGGAGCAACCCGGCTACCTATACGGGGGTATTCTCGGATATCCGGAATCTGTTCGTGGAACTTCCGGAATCGAAGGTGAGAGGGTATAAACCGGGACGTTTCTCTTTTAACGTATCGGGCGGACGGTGCGAGACCTGTAAGGGAAATGGCTATAAGACGATCGAGATGAATTTCCTTCCGGACGTGCTGGTGCCTTGCGAGGATTGTCACGGCAAGCGATATAACCGGGAAACCCTAGAGGTTCGTTTTCGTGGGAAATCAATTGCGGATATCTTGGATATGACGATTAATATGGCAGTGGAGTTCTTCGAGAATATCCCGACTATCTTATCCAAGATCAAGGTCCTGCAGGATGTAGGTCTGGGATATATCAAGTTGGGGCAACCCTCTACTACCTTATCCGGTGGCGAGAGCCAACGTGTCAAGCTGGCTACCGAGCTGGCGAAGCGGGATACGGGAAAGACGCTTTATGTATTGGATGAACCTACCACCGGTCTGCACTTCGAGGATATCCGGGTCTTGCTGGGGGTATTGAACAAGTTGGTGGATAAAGGCAACACGATCATCGTTATCGAACATAACCTCGATGTTATCAAAAGCGCCGATTACTTGATCGATATGGGCCCCGAGGGCGGTCGCCGTGGAGGTAACGTCCTTTTCACCGGGACTCCGGAGGCTTTAGCGAAGAGTGGCGTCGGGTTTACGGCTCCGTTCTTGAAAGAAGAGTTAGATATAGCAAATAAGAAAAAATGAAGAATCCTATACAAATGATCAAGCAGTGCGTGGAGAAGGAGGAACCTTACTTCGTGCTGAGAGGGCAGGACGTATGTGCGTTGGCTGCCATAGAGACCTATTATGAGGAGGTGAGGAATAAGGTGAAAGATCCTTATTTCATCGAGGAGATCGAAGAGATCATGAAAGATTTCCGGGCGTACCGGGAGGAAGTGTCTAACACTAAAATACCGGATTGATTTATGGCAGACGACAGTTACAAGACCATCAAGCAAGTAGCCGAGGGATATTATACCGAGAAGCGCAGCCGCTTTATCTCGTATGCTATCCCCGTGCGTACGGTGGAAGAGGTGAAGGAGCAACTGGAGAAATACCGTAAACAATATTATGATGCCCGCCATGTATGCTGGGCGTATATGTTAGGTCCAGAGCGGCAGACGTTCCGGGCCAACGATGACGCGGAGCCTTCTTCCACGGCCGGGAAACCGATCCTCGGACAGATCAACTCGAATGAGCTGACCGATTTATTGATTGTCGTAGTACGTTACTTTGGTGGAATCGAGTTAGGAACCAGTGGGCTGATCGTCGCTTATCGCACGGCCGCCGCCGAGGCTATCGCCGCCGCCGAGATCGAGGAACGTACGGTAGACGAGGACATCACGGTCGTTTTCGAATACCCATACCTGAACGGGATCATGCGTATCGTAAAAGAGGATAACCCCGCTATCATCTCACAGAAGTTCGAGATGGATTGCGAGATGACGCTTCGTATCCGTAAAGGAGAGGCTGAACGCCTCAAAAATCGTTTGTTAAAGGTTGAGACCGCTTATCTAAAAGAGTAGCAAGCGATCAACTAATTCAATTTTCAATTGTTTTTTGTAGAGACAAGGCTCATGAGGAACCCTGCCCCTGCATTTTATTGTGTAAATATTAATATAGTTTTATCTGAATGAAAAAAGTTCTTTTATTCTCTCTTTTTCTAGTGTTGGGTTTGGTCGTGTCGCAAATGCTTCCCGCTATGGTGGGGGAACAGTATTCGCTGGTAAAGACGATCTCTAATACATTTTTGTTTATTTGCCTTGCGTTTATCATGATTAATGTGGGGCGTGAGTTCGAGATTGATAAGACCCGGTGGAAGTCTTATACCGAAGATTATTTCATAGCGATGGCTACGGCTGCGTTTCCGTGGATATTCGTGGCTTTATATTATATGTTTGTCTTGCTTCCGGGCGATTTATGGGGAAGTTGGGACGCTTGGAAGGAGAACCTGTTGCTAAGCCGGTTCGCCGCGCCTACCTCGGCGGGTATCTTGTTTACGATGTTGGCCGCCGCCGGGCTAAAAGCCTCTTGGGTATATAAGAAAGTACAGGTATTGGCGATCTTCGACGACTTGGATACGATCCTGTTGATGATCCCGTTGCAAATCATGATGATCGGCTTGCGCTGGCAATTGGGGGTCATTATTCTGGTTGTGGTATTGCTCTTGATCCTGGGCTGGAAGAAAATGGGATATTATAATGTACGTCAAGACTGGAAAGCCATCTTGTTCTATGCCGTCGTGACGTTTGGTATCACGCAAGTGATTTATCTGGTATCGAAACATATGTACGGGGAGGAGGCTAGCATCCATATCGAGGTACTTTTACCTGCGTTTGTCGTAGGTATGATCATGCGGCATAAGCATATCGATACCAAGATCGAGCACCAAGTGTCCGATTTTATCTCTTATCTCTTTATGTTCCTTGTCGGAGTGAGCATGCCGGTGTTTATGGGCGTGGATTTCGCTCAGCAAGCGGCGGAAGTAACTACGGTGACAGGTTCCCAGCCGATGATGTCATGGTCGATGATCGCTTTACACGTCGTAATCGTCTCATTCTTATCCAATATCGGTAAACTATTTCCTTTGTTTTTCTACCGTGACCGGATGAAACGGGAGCGTTTGGCGCTGTCTATCGGTATGTTTACCCGTGGAGAGGTAGGAGCCGGCGTTATTTTCATAGCCTTGGGATATGGATTAGGTGGCCCTATGTTGATAATTTCTGTGTTAACTATTGTGTTTAATTTAATTTTAACTGGTATCTTTGTCATCTGGGTAGAGAAACTCACACGCAGCGCTTATAACCTGGAGCAAGCAGGAAAAGCCAAAGCAGTCAATTAATAGAAAAAACACTTGAAGGTATTTCAAGATGATATCCCGTTTCCCTCTTGGGAGGGAACGGGAATAGTCATAGTACGATCAATTGTTGAAGACCTTCATCTAACTTATTATTTATGGACCGTACGATTAATGTTATCCTTAAACCGTTGCGTCGCTTCGCTATACAGAAGCCGAACGCCAGTCTTTTACTATTCGCCGCCACCATCATCGCTATGGTCTTGGCCAATTCGCCTTGGGCACATAAGTATCATTTATTATTAGCTTTTCCAATCGATCTGCAAGCCGGGCAGTTTAACTTCTTCGCGCATCATGGCGAGACCATGTCTATGCTGGCTTTCGTGAACGACGCCCTTATGGCGGTTTTCTTTTTCGTGATCGGTCTGGAGATCAAGCAAGAGGTTTTGATCGGTGAGTTGAGTTCCGTGCGGAAGGCGCTATTGCCTATTATCGCCGCCTGTGGTGGAATGATCGTGCCGGTCTTATTTTATATGTTAGTATGTAATACGCCTCCCGAGGTAAACGGGGCGGCTATTCCGATGGCTACGGATATCGCTTTCGCCTTGGCCGTATTGGGCTTGTTGGGGAAGCGGGTGCCGTTGAGCATGCGTATTTTCTTGACCGCCTTGGCTGTGGTGGATGATATTGGAGGTATCATAATTATCGCCCTGTTTTATAGCGGGCATATCGCTTTCGAGCCTTTGTTGATATCCCTGATAGTCCTCGCTTTGTTGTATGTGGGAGGAAAGTTCCGGGTACATAACCGATTGTTTTTCTATATCGGTGGCTTTATCGTTTGGCTGCTATTTCTGGAGTCAGGAATCCATCCGACAATCGCCGGCGTGTTGATCGCCTTTACGGTTCCAGCCCGTCCGGTTGTTAAGCTAGATGATTTCACGTGTGATATGACCGGGTATTTGAATATGCTGGACTATACCGAGGTTCGTCAGTCCCGTAAAGCGGAAGTACTTACACCTACACAAATTCAGGTATTGAATAACATCCATACGTTGGCGGATAAAACGATCAGTCCGTTGCAGACCATCGCTGATAAGTTGCATCCTTTGGTAAACTATGTGATACTTCCTTTATTCGCTTTCGTGAATGCCGGTGTGACATTCGGGGATATCCAACCCCAGACATTAGTTAATGTACCGTTGGCGGTGTTCGTGGGCCTATTTGTAGGAAAGACATTAGGTATATTCTCTTTCTCTTACTTGTTCGCGTGTACGCCATTTGCCTCCATGCCTACAGGGATGAGCAAGCGTAATTTATTTGGAGTATCCATGTTGGGAGGAATCGGTTTCACGGTAGCCTTGTTCATAGCGAATCTTTCCTTTGACGGCAGTACGGCGGCGGGTGCCGATCTCTTGAATCAGGCGAAGCTGGGTGTATTCACGGGATCGTTTATATCCGGTCTTTGCGGTTATCTGGTATTGAAATGGGTTTTACCTAAAGAAAAAGTGGAAACGATCTAAATAAAAAGGCAGTCCGGCAAGGACTGCCTTTTACATTATATTATGCCGTAACTAAAGTTTCGTGAGATCTTGTTGCCATGTAATATATGATTTGATAATTGAGCACGCCTTCTTAAACCTCTTTGGATTTGTTGAATAGCGAGCCGATCCATAATAACAAAATAGCTCCGACCGTAGAGGTTATCAAGCTCCCTAAGATACCACCGGCCGATATGCCTAGTAAACTGAATACCCAGCCACCCAATACACCTCCAATAATACCTAGGATCAAATTAACAATGATCCCGAAACCTCCTCCACGCATAATCTTACCAGCCAGATAGCCGGCAACGATACCGATGATAATAGACCAAATAAATCCCATAACGAATAGTTTTATATTTTATTTAAAAGTTCTGATGCTTTGTATTTAAACACATCCGAAAAGTCTTTGGTTGCGCTTTGTATCTCTTTTTAACGAATCATTCCAAAAGATCTAGCGAATCGATGAAGGATTCATAGACGGGATGGTTCAATTGAAAGACAATCGCTTCGAAAGGACGGAGCGTGATATCTTTTTGAGGCGCCATATGACTTCGGTCCCCGTAATTGTCCAATAGGACGTGTGCGTTACTCATATCTATCCCCGGAGTGGAGATTGCCGCCTTGGGGGAGAAATTGAGCATAATCAGATAAGTGTCGGCCCCAGTCTTGCGTAAGAAGGTATAGGATTGGGGATTCTCCGCATCCAGCAAATGATAACTGCCATAAATCAAACTCAGATTCTCCTTACGGAAACTGACTACTTTCTTAAAATAATTAAGTATGGAGGTCGGATCTTTTTCTTCGTCCGCTACGTTTATCCAAGTATAATCCGGATTTACCTTTAACCAAGGGGTTCCTGCCGTAAATCCCGCTTCCGGCGAGCGATCCCATTGGAAAGGAGTGCGGGCGTTGTCTCGTCCGGTCTCTTTCTGTTCGTCCAATACCGCCTGCGGATCTTTACCCTCTGCTTTCGCTTTCTTATAGCGGTTGATCGTATCGATATCGTTATAATCCTCGATATGGTCGAACCGAATGTTACGCATACCTATCTCGTCCCCGGCGAACCAATAAGGCGTTCCTCTCATCGTAAGCAGAAAAGTAATAAGCATCTTGGCGGACAAGGCCCTGAACTCATCCTTATCGCTACCAAAGCGACTGACCATACGGGGCTGGTCATGATTACCCAAGTAGATCGAGGGCCAACCCTTATCTACCGCCTTATCCCATTCCGTAAACATCTTCTTTAGGGCGATCAAGCTATAGTCTATACCGGATTCCGGATTGTCCGGTAGGGTTGTATTCCGGATGCGGGCGGCGTCGAAATGATAAAGCATATTCAACTCTTCCCGGGCCGGATCGACAAATTTAGCGACATCATCTACCATCACGGCCGAACCTTCTCCAACACTCATACAATCGTATTTGCTTAATACCTGCCGATTCATCTCGTGAAGATAGAGGTGCAGGCGAGGCTCTTTGGCATAGAAAGAAAATATATCCGGATATTTCTTGGAATCTATGAGAGGGAATGAGGGATCTTTGGCGATAAGAGAGATGGAATCCATGCGAAAACCGTCTATCCCTTTATCGAACCAGAAGCGCATCATATCGAAAATCTCTTGGTGTACCTCCGGGTTCTCCCAATTTAAGTCGGGTTGTTTCCGGGAGAAATAATGCAGGTAATACGAGTCGGTTGACTTGTTATACGTCCAAGCGTTGCCTTCCTCGTCGAAATAGCTGAGGCGCAAGGGAGGCTCACCTTTCTCGGCCGGCCACCAATGGTAATAATTATAATAGGGATTATGTCTGGATTTACGGGCTTCCTCGAACCAAGGATGCTCGTCGCTGGTATGGTTTACTACCAAGTCCAGTACCAGTCGCATCTCCCGTTTATGAATCTCTTTCAGGAGGCGGTCGAAATCTTCCATCGTACCGAATTCCCGCATGATTTCCCGATAGTCGCTGATGTCGTAACCATTATCATCGTTGGGAGAGAGAAAGATCGGGTTTAACCAGATGATATCCACACCCAAGCTTTGTATATAATCCAAGCGGGAGGTGATACCGTTTAAGTCACCGATTCCGTCGCCATCGCTGTCTTGAAAGCTACGGGGATAGATTTGGTATATAATCGCTTCTTTCCACCAAGTCTTTTGAATGTCCTCTTGACCGGACGTACTCTCTGTAACATGCTTTGAATCCATCTTATTATTCTTTAGTTTTTTACTATAACAAAAGGATGTGGTGGTTAGTTTCAGCAACTTATGACGCTTAGGAAGTGTTGTTTTATCAACAAATAGAAGAAACATATGGAAAATGGAGTAATGATGCAGTATTTCGAATGGAATCTGCCGAACGATGGAATGCTGTGGAAACGGCTGAAGGATGACGCCTCGCATTTACATGAGATCGGGATCAGCGCCGTATGGATTCCACCCGCTTACAAAGGCCATGAGCAAGCGGACGAGGGGTATGGAACCTATGATCTATATGATTTGGGGGAGTTCGACCAAAAAGGGACCATACGCACCAAGTATGGAACTAAACAGGAACTTCAAGAAATGATCGAGGAACTTCACCGGAACCAGATTGGCGTATATCTGGATGCCGTGATGAACCATAAGGCGGGAGCCGATTATACCGAGTGGTTTATGGCGCAAGAGGTAGATCCTGGGCAACGGGAAAACGCTACCAGCGAACCCCATGAGATAGAGGGATGGACCGGCTTCGACTTCCCGGGGCGTGGCAATATGTATTCTAATTTTAAATGGCATTGGTTTCATTTCTCCGGGACGGACTATGATGTGTCCCGCAAGAAGGAAGGTATATTCCAGATTCTGGGAGAGGGAAAACATTGGAGTGAGGGAGTCGATGATGAGAATGGAAATTACGACTATCTCATGTTCGCCGATCTGGATTTCGATAACCCTGAAGTCGTGCGTGAGATGCAGGAATGGGGGATCTGGGTATCGAACGAACTAAACTTGGACGGTATGCGACTCGATGCGATCAAGCATATGAACGACCAGTTTATCAAGCATTTTCTGGAGGCGGTGAGAGCGGATCGGGGAGAGGGCTTCTACGCTGTCGGGGAATATTGGAAAAACGATACCGAATCGTTGGAGGCTTACCTGTCGCAAGTAGAATATAACGTGGATTTGTTTGACGTAGCCTTACATTATAACTTGAATGAGGCTTCCGAGAAAGGTCGTGACTATGATTTACGCGATCTATTAAAAGGGACCTTGGTCGAGATATGCCCGGATCAAGCCGTCACCTTCGTGGATAACCATGATTCCCAGAAAAACAGTTCTTTGGAGTCGCAGGTGAAGGATTGGTTCAAACCTTCCGCCTACGGTTTGATCCTGTTGATGAAGAAAGGGTATCCGTGTATCTTTTATGGGGATTATTATGGCGTAAAAGGGAAGAAATCTCCCCATCGTAAGGTATTGGATATGCTATTGCGTGCCCGGAAAGAATATGCGTACGGGGAAGAGGTGGATTATTTTGATCATCCGAACACGATCGGTTTCGTACGCTTGGGAGATCCGGGACATGCTGATTCGGGCTTGGCGGTGGTTATCTCGAACGGGGAAGATGGAGAGAAAACAATGTCTGTGGGGGAGAACCGGAAAGGCGAGGTATGGCATGAGATCACAGGCTCGGTAAAAGATACCGTGACGATTGATGAGGAAGGGAAAGGCTGTTTCCTTGTCAAGGGAGGCAAATTGGCTGTTTGGGGCAAGGTCAAGGCTTAACGGATGCTTTACTTGACCTCGAATTGTATTTTCTTTTGGTTCCCCTCGTTGTCGATGAGGGTAAGGAGATGTTTTCCTTGGCTCACGGAGCAACTGATCTGGTGATTCTCGGTGGTCTCTCCCAGATAGCTTTCGTCCAGATGCCAGTAAATCGTAGCGTCACGGCGGGCGTGGGCGGCCTTGAAGATAAATTTCTCGGACTTTCCGGAGAAGCCTTTCGGAAGGTAGAGAATGGCGTTATGCTCGGGATAGATCAGTTCGATCTGGCGGTTCAGGTCTTGCCCGCAGCCGGGTTTTACCGGAGGGAGCGGGATATAATCGATGTGATAGTTGCGGTAGTAATACTCCTGCGCGGGAGGAAGCACGAACCACGGGCGGCTGATCATCCGGTCGACAGACTCGCAGGAACTATTGACCCTGTACCGTCCGTCCGCCGATAGATGCACGAGCTTATGGTAGGGGCAAATCCCCGTGTTATTGCCGGACAGCGGCATGTATAAGGTGTCCGTTTGCTCGCAGTAGGGCGAGGCTTTATGCCCGCTGTTCCGGCAGATCGCCATGGGAAGCGTCTCATCGTAGGGCAGGTCGAACCATTCGCCACCGGGCAATAGGGAAAAGAGATCGAAAAGGACCGGGGCGGCGTTGCCGACACCCGTAAGTCCCGGACGGCCCTCGCCGGAAGCGTTACCTGCCCATACGCCGACGACGTAGCGGGGAGTCGTGCCGATCGCCCAAGCGTCTCGTCCCCCGTAACTCGTCCCGGTCTTCCATGCGATCCGTTTCATCGACTCGAATTGTTGCCAGTCGGCCTCTTCCTCGGGACGGTTCAGAGCAGACATCGCCTCGAACGTGTACCACAGGGCCGCGGAGGAAAGGAGAGCCTTATCGGTGAGCCGGCTATCGGTAAGGGAACGGATAGGTTCCTTCCTCTCCGCCGGAAAGGGAGTCAGCGGATGGATGTCCGCCGGATTATAGCGTCCGTTGTAAGTACGGTAATGTTTAAGCACACGAGACATGGAGGCATACATACCGGAAAGATCCCATAAGGTTCCCTCGGCCCCTCCCAAGATCAAGGAGGCCCCGTAATGTTCCTCGGAGAAACGTAAGGTAGTCATTCCCCACGATTTCAGTAAAGACATAAAGCGTCCGGTATTATACTGGGAGAGCATACGTACCAAGGGCACGTTCAAGGAGCGCTCTATGGCTACATGGGCCGGTACCGCCCCGTAGAATGTCTTGTTGTAATTATGGGGGGAGAAGCCGTTTATATTCAAGGGCACGTCCGATACCAGCATGGAGGGGAGCAACAGCCCGTCGTGCAGCATACCGGCATACAGGAAGGGCTTGAGAATACTTCCCGTGCTGCGGGGCGAGGTGATGATGTCCACTTGGTTCCCCCGCCGCTCGTCGGCCGGATAGGTAGCGTTTCCGGCGTAGGCCAATACCTCCCCGGTCTCCACGTCCGCTACGATCGCCGCCAGATTATAGATATGGTTGGAACTGTATTCACGGGCATAACGGTTTACGAGGGCCTGTGTCTGTCGTTGCAGGGCTTGGCGGACGGAGGTTTGGATGCGTTGTCCCGGTTGTTCCGCAGCCAGTCTTTCTAACAGGTGAGGGGCATCATTAGGTAAAGGGAGAGGGGCTTCGGGAAGTGGCTCCATGCAGGCCAGCTCGTATTCGGTCTCCTCCAATACACCTTTCTTTTGAAGGGAAGCCAATAAGCGATCCCGCTTCTCCTTCAGTTGTTTCCGGTTTCTCCCGGGGTGGATCAAGGCGGGGGAGTTGGGAAGGACGGCCAGCGTAGCGCTCTCGGCCCACGATAGCTCGGAGGCGCTTCGCCCGAAATAACGCCATGCGGCGGTCTCCAGCCCGATCACGTTTCCCCCGAAGGGAGCGTGCGAGGCATAGAGGTTCAGTATCTCTTGTTTGCTATAGGTGGTTTCTAGAAAGAGCGCCCAGCACATCTCGATCGTTTTCTCGTAGAAGGTCCGGTTTTGGTTCCCTCTCGCTATGCGTGCCAATTGCATGGTCAAGGTACTTCCTCCGCTCACCACACGCCCCGCTTTCCCGTTCAAGCGGATCGCCCGGAAGATGGCGGCGGGGTCTATACCGGGATGGTAAAAGAACCGTTTATCCTCATACGTGAGCAAGCAATCCACGAATTTATCAGGCAAGCTATCCGCCGCCGGGAAACGCCATTGCCCGTCCGGTGCGATACGTGCGCCTAAAAGCTCGCCCTCGGCCGAATATAATAAGGTAGAGCAGGGGGCGGGAAATAATTGCCGGGGCACGATGCCATACAGGATACACCACGCCGTCACGCCGATCCCCAAGAGGGATGCGAGGAGGCGCCATGGCACTCGTCCCGGCCTCGGTAGTAGCGACTTGGATAGATGGCTGAGGCATCTGCCAGTACTCCGTAGGAAGTACTGTAGTACTGTGCGCAAAGTACTGCGGTACTCCTTAAGAAGTACTGCGGTACTGTCCGGCTGAGTATTGCGGTACTTTATAAAGAGTACTGCCTCAATCATACCAATTGACACTCTCCTCATAATGATCGAACCTTAGCTCTTCCGTCACTCCGACCCTTCGCAAGGCGTTTAGCACGATCCTTTGCTCTTTAGGTGAGAGTGGAAATTCGCCCCTTCGCCGCTCGAAGTAGGGGTTACGTCCGAAATGGGACATGAGTATCGACATGAATTGCTGGTATTGCGCCGGGAACATCCGGCTCTGTATTCCGGTGAAACCCCGTGCGTAGGTGACGGGAGCGGAGTCTCGGAAGTAGGGGCAAGCCCCATCCCGGGTACAGAGGGTGGGGTTCAGCAGCCGTAATACGGTTGCCGGTTGTTCGATGAGCGGTTGGTAGGCGATCTGGTGCAGGCACTTTCCGGCCCGAGGGCAATCTTGTTGCTGGCAGACGGCGTAGTCGATGGGGATTTCCTTGTGTAGTTTCTTGGTCATGATGTTGCTATTTATGTATTATCGGGATTGAAATCTGTCGGGAACAAGGTCTCGCTATCGAAACGGTCAAAATCCGATTGGAAGAGACGGTCTTGAATGACCCGATACTTCTCGAACTCGGCTTCTGCGAAAGCTTTGGCTAATTCGGCTGTCACCTTGCCGGCGTTGGTCAATAAGTCATTACCTCCGGCTTCGAGTATCAGGTCGATACGTTTTGCCCAGTCTTCCATGGTCATGGGTATATGTCGTTTAGCCATGCGCTCTGCCATATCCAGAACTGCGTTGACTAAATGTCCCATGTCGTCCAACTCCATCTCGTTAAGGTAGTTCTTGGCAATGGCCACATCTGTTTTTACGATCTTCCCTTTAGGCGCATTTTCCCATGTGATCAGTCCCATATGTTCTTTTTCCGAGTTGGCTCGGTTCACGATTAACTCGGCGGCGGTATGACCGTGTACGGCATAATGTATCTTATTTTGTACCTTTTGGAAAAAGAGGCGGGTGGTTGGTGCGTCACGATTATAGTCAATAGCGGTAGCATAGATATCGGTCAACTTTTGGTAAAAGTGACGCTCGCTTAACCGTATCTCCCGTATCTCGGCTAGTAGATGTTCAAAATAATCTTCACCGATGAAAGAGCCGTTCTCCATACGCTTCTTGTCTATCACATAACCACGGATAGCGAATTGACGGATGACCGATGTGCACCATTGGCGAAATTGTGTAGCACGAACGCTGTTTACACGATAACCGACAGAAATGATCGCATCAAGGTTATAAAACAATGTTTTTCGGGATACTTGCCGTCCGCCCTCGATTTGAACTACCGAGAAAAACTCGGTAGTTGAATCTTTCCGTAATTCACCGGATGTAAAGATGTTCTTTAGGTGTAATCCGATATTGTCTGTAGAGCAGTCAAACAGGGTAGACATCGCTTTCTGCGTGCACCAGATGGTTTCGTTATGATACATTACCTGTATGCCATCTTCCTTACCTTCTAGCATGAAGATAAGGAATTCCGCCGTGCTATTTCGAATTTCGAATTTCTTCGCCATATACTTTTCTTTCCTCTTGTTTAGCGACTCCTGTACTTCTTTGGTGGCATACTGGTCGCTCCATATTTAAGACAAATGTACGAAAATTATCAGTTTGTCTGAAAGTATAGGAGAGAAATCCTTCTATTTATGTACATTTGTGGATTAACCATTTAAACATTCATGTGTATGATACGGTCTATCGGTTTATTCTGCGTACTTTGTCTCTTGTCTATCTTGACAAGTTGTCATACGACAAGCTCCACGGATCAAGATCTCCCCCCTTATAATCCGAATGTAGAGGCGTTTACTACCGGGAAGATTTCCCGGTATTCTCCCGTTTACCTGATCTTTAATCAAGAGATCCCGGCGGATCGATTAAAGGCGGACCGATTGGGGAAACTCGTGCGCCTCAAGCCCGATGTGCCGGGGAAATGGGCTTTCGAGAATAACCGGACGTTGGTATTCAAGCCGGAGAAAGGCTTTGAGCGAAACACCTCTTATCAGGTGAACGCCGATTTGTCCGAATGGTTTGAGGCGGAAGGTAAGGATAAGTGGTTCGCTTTTGGTTTTACCACGCTCCCTTTAGCCCTTCGGGGGGATCTGGAATCGATGGATATCAACAAGAAAAACGAGAATGGGTACGATCTGACCGCCGTGCTTTTCACGCCGGATAAGGAATCTCCGGAGACCGTGGAGTCGTTGGTGGATTTCTCGGAGAAGGTAGACGCTACTTGGCAACACAGCCCGGATGGAAAGAAACATGAGGTGACCTTATTCAATGTCTCCGCCGGGATGGAGGGGGAACGGACACTCAAGCTTTCCGTATCTTCTAATAAACTAGGCGTGGAAAAGGCCGATGTCGTGACAGTGAGCGTTCCGGATCAGAATGATTTCTCGGTGTACGACGTGACGTATGTGTCCGAGCCGGAGCGTTACGTGGAGGTCGCTTTCACGAAGTTATTGGATGTGGGCCAAGATATGAGAGGCTTGGCCTTTATCGCCGAGAATACGTCGGAGACCGTAACCGTGGACGGAAACAAGCTACGCCTATATCCGGATGCCGATTTGTGGCAAAAGGGCGTGATGAATATCCACCTGAACCAAGGCATCCGCAGCAAGAGCGGCTTGAACCTGAAAGAGGCTGTCGTGCGTCAAATAATCCTAGATGAGCAGAAACCCGGTGTCCGTTTTATCGGGAAAGGAGTGATCATCCCGCAATCCACGCAATTATCCGTTCCTTTCCAAGCGATTTATTTGCGAGGGGTTACGGTGAGCGTTATCAAGATATTGGAGCAGAATATCGGTCAGTTCCTGCAATCGAACAACTTGGATGAGTCCGGGGAGCTGATGCGTGTCGGACGCTTGATCGCCCGTAAGACGATCTTCTTGGATGAGGAGGGTCTTGACCTGTCCCGGTGGAATACGTTTGCGGTCGATTTAAAGCGGTTGATCGAGCCGGAACCGGGCGCTATCTACCGTCTGGAGCTTTCGTTTGACCGGCCTTTGTCGGCCTATCCTTGCGGGAATGATACGGTGAAGATCTCGAAGGAGCAGATCTTGGCCTCGGACGAGATCCGTTTCAAGGAAGAGTCCGCCCGTTTTGACGAGGGAGCGTATTATTACCGTCAATACGATTGGTCTAGTTATAATTGGAAAGAATGGAACGATCCTTGCTCGGATAGTTATTACTTTAATAAGGTAGAGGGAAAGAATATCTTGGCTACCAATTTGGGACTGGTCGCCTTGATGGGGCAGGATAATGATATGACCGTGTTGGTGCATAATATACAGAATACGGAGCCGGAGCGAGGAGTTACGGTTACCGCCTATAATTACCAACACCAAGCGTTGGCCTCGGGCACGACCGATGACAAGGGACAGGTACGGCTGGATCTCTCCTCGGGACGTCCGTTCTACCTGATCGCCTCACAGGGACCCCAACGTTCCTATCTGCGGGTGGATAACGGATCGGCTCTCTCGCTCAGCTCGTTCGATGTATCGGGCGAGGTCGTCCAGAAAGGGATCAAGGGCTTTATCTATGGTGAGCGGGGCGTATGGCGTCCGGGTGATACGTTGCATCTGGGTTTTATGCTGAACGACCGGGCGAAGCAATTGCCGGCAGAGCATCCGGTGGTGATGGAGCTGTACAACCCGTTAGGGCAAATGTATGCCCGTAAGACGCAGACCCGTGGCGAGCTGGGGCTTTATGTCTTCGATTTCGTTACCGAGGCGGACGCTCCTACAGGCGCTTGGAACGTGAAGGTACAAGTGGGTGGTGTCTCTTTCTCGAAGCGCTTACGCATCGAGTCCATCAAGCCAAACCGCCTGAAGATCGCCTTATCCATGCCGGAGAAGACCTTGTTGCGTGGTGAGCCTATGGATGCCCGCCTGCATGTGGAATGGCTGCAAGGAGCTATCGCCCGTAACTTGAAATATGATATACAAGGAACCTTTATCGCTACCCCGACTACCTTCGAGGGCTATAAGGGTTTCTATTTCGACGATCCTTCCCGTGTATTTAATACGGAAGAGAGCAAGCTGATCTCCGGCGTTACCAATGAGCGGGGCGATGCCACGGTACAAGCCCGCTTCGAGCTGGGTTCTACCGCTCCCGGAATGTTGCAGGCAAACCTAGTGACCCGGGTCTATGAGGAATCCGGAGATTTCAGTATCGACGCGGACCGGATGCTTTACTCGCCTTATCGCCGGTATGCCGGTATCAAATCTCCGCAGAAAGATAAGGAACAACTAAATACCGGAGCCAATTATACCTACGAGGTCGCTTCTGTTGATTATTTAGGGAAACCGCAAGCGAATACGGAATTAGACGTGAAAGTATATAAGGTCTATTGGTATTGGTGGTGGGATTCCAACAGTAGCGGTCTGGCCAATTACGTATCGGATTCCTACAATAAGCCGGTAAAGACATTTACCGTCCGTACGGATGGGGACGGCCGGGGTACGTTCCAGCTCTCTTTCCCGGATAAGGAGTGGGGAACGTATTTCATCTCCGTGAAAGATAAGGAGAGTAAGCACTCTACGGGAGTGATGAGTTATTTCGACTGGCCTTATAACGAGGGCCGACGTAACACCGATGGCAGCGAGTCCGCCACGATGCTTAGTTTCAAGACCGATAAGGATAGTTATACGCCCGGCGAGAAGATGGTAGTCACCTTCCCCTCTACGAAAGGAAGCCGTGCGATTATCAGTATAGAGAACGGCGTGCGTGTCCTTTCCTTGACGGAACATACGTGCGAGGATAAACAAACGACCGTGAGACTGGATGTGACGAAAGATATGCAGCCGAACGCTTACGTCTATATCACCCTTTTGCAGCCTCATGGCATCACGAAGAACGATTTGCCGATCCGCTTGTATGGCGTGGTCCCGTTCACGGTAACTTCTCCGGAGAGCCATCTGACTCCGGTTATCCAATCTCCCGCCGAGTTGAAACCGGATGCCTCTTATACCGTCTCCGTCTCCGAGAAGAATGGAAAGGAGATGGCTTACACGCTGGCGGTCGTGGACGAGGGCTTGCTGGACCTGACCCGTTTCCGTACGCCGGAGCCTTGGAAGGCGTTTAACGCCCGGGAAGCGTTGGGCGTGAATACATGGGATTTGTATAACTACGTGGTTGGCGCTTACGGCGGCCGTATCGAGCAATTGTTCAGTATCGGCGGCGACGATGCGCTGAACAAAGGCCCGAAAGCGATCGTGAACCGCTTCAAGCCCGTGGTGCGATTTGACGGCCCGTTCTTGCTGAAGAAGGGGAAGACCGCCCGGCATACCTATCAGATGCCGAATTATAACGGGCGTGTCAAGATCATGGTGGTAGCCGGAAACGGGGAGGCTTATGGACATGCCGATAAGAGCGTGATGGTACGTAAGCCCGTAATGCTGCTAGGAACCTTGCCCCGGGTGATCGGCGTGGGCGAGGAGATGGTAGTACCCGCTACGGTATTCGCTACCGAGGATGGCGTAGGGGCCGTGAATGTATCTATCGCTTGCAGCTCGAATATGGAAGTGGTCGGCGAGGCGACGAGGAGCTTGAGCTTCGAGCGGAAAGGGGATCAGCAAGCCTCGTTCCGTATCCGAGTGAAGAAGAACCCGGGTATCGGGAAGGTAACGATAACCGCTACGGGTAAAGGGGATAAATCCGTTTATGAGACGGAACTGGAGATCCGTACGGTACGCCGCCCGCAAGTGAAAGTTACCGCCGCTACCTTGGAGGCCGGCAAGTCTTGGAAAGAGACGGTTGCGATGCCGGGTGCCACGGGTACGAACCAGTTGACTTTGGAAGTGTCGGATATCGCCCCCGTGAACTTATCCTCACGTCTATCTTATTTGTTGGGTTATCCTCACGGATGTCTGGAACAGATCACCTCGAAAGGATTCCCGCAGCTTTATATCTCCTCGTTTACGGATTTGACCCCTCAACAGGCGAAATCCACGGAGGAGGCCGTGAAAGAGGTGATCCGCCGTCTGCGCTCTTACCAGACCGTAGATGGGGCTTTCGCCTATTGGCCGGGTGGAACGAGCAGCAATGGCTGGGGTACGGTTTACGCTACTCATTTCTTGCTGGAAGCCTCGAAGAAAGGCTACTTGGTTCCCGAGGCCATGAAACAAAGCGTATTGAATAATCTACGCCGGGTAGCCCGTAATTGGAAGCCGGCTACCTCTTATTATATGGATTCGGAAGAGACTACCCAAGCCTATCGCCTGTATGTATTGGCTTTGGCCGGGTCGCCGGAGATGGGTGCCATGAACCGCTTGAAAGAGATGAAAGACTTGGCCTCCATGAGTCGCTGGTCGCTAGCTTCCGCCTATGCCTTGGTCGGCCGTGAGGATGTCGCTCAAGACCTGATCAGTAAGACGACGGCTCTTCCTTCCGGTTATTCCGAGTATGACGAGACGTTCGGCAGTGATGTCCGGGATCAATCCATCCAGTTAATGACGCTTTGCTTGTTGGATAAAGGCAAGGAGGCCGCTACTTTGGTGGAAGAGTTGTCCAAACAGCTTTCTTCGGATGATTGGTTGAGCACACAATCTACGGCATTCGCTTTAGTTGCCTTGTCGGACTACCTAGCTAAATATCGGGTAGACGGGGTCATGGATTTCACGTACGCTTGTGGCGGAAAGGATGGACAGGTGAAAACGGATAAGAATATATGGTCCGAGACCTTATTGGATAAGGCGGGGACCTCGGCGAGCGTCGAGTTGAAGAACACGGGTAAATCTACGCTCTTCGCCCGTATCATAACCGAGGGAATACCGGAGCAGGGAGAGGAAAAAGCGTATGCGAACGGTGTCTCGTTGGCGGTTAGCTATGTGGACTTGAACGGACGTCCGGTCAATGTCGCCCAATTGGAGCAAGGTACGAATTTCTCCGCCGTGGTTACGGTAAAGAACCCTTCGGCCCGGGGATATAATAATTTGGTATTATCGGAGATCTTCCCTGCCGGATGGGAAATACTGAATACCCGTTTCTTGAATGAGTCCGCTACGGACAGCTTGAGCGCCGGAGTGAATTATCAGGATATTCGTGACGACCGTGTTTATAGTTATATAGACCGTCTGCCGGCAGGCAGTCAAGTGACCGTGAAGATCAATCTTTGCGCAGTCTACCCGGGCCGCTTCTACCTGCCTCCGGTGTATTGCGAGGCGATGTACGATTATTTAATCCGTGCGAATACCGCGGGACAAGAAGTTACCGTATTCTAATTTCGTGGGGGGCGGGCAGACCCCGCCCTTATATTTTTTCGAAATTTATTGGATTTATAGTTGTATGCTCGAATAAAACCATTACATTCGCAGCATATTTGAGATTGATTTAAGTTTGTATTAGAAAGTATTTGCTCACAACTTGATTTGTTAGGTAAACTTTTTTAGTCGACATACTCAGCTCAATTAACCATTTAATTAAAGTTTACAAAATGAATCTTTACATTTCAAATCTAAGTTACAACATCTCTGATGAGGACTTAAGACAGTTATTTGCTGATTACGGTGAGATTACTTCAGCAAAAGTTATTATGGATAGAGAAACCGGCCGTTCAAGAGGCTTCGGTTTCGTTGAGCTGAGCGATGATGAGCTAGCTAAAAAGGCTATCGAGGAGTTAAACCAAGCAAGTTATGACGGCAAAGTCATCAATATAACAGAAGCCAGACCTAGAGAGGATAGAGGCGACAGAGGTGGTCGTTTCAATAACAACAGAGGTGGCGGTTACGGTTCCAACAGAGGCGGTGGCTATGGCTCTAACAGAGGTGGCGGTTATGGTTCTAACCGGGATGGTGGAAGATATTAATTCTATCTAGATAAAAAGGAAAGAGCGATCAGAGATGGTCGCTCTTTTTTATTTCAAGCGCATAAGCTCGTCCTCTGTCTGTCGTGATCTTTAGGTTACTGTTTTCCTCCACTAAAGGCCGTAGCCTTCGGATCAAGGTGTTCAAGGTCTCGTCGGCGTTGATCTTTCCCGGCCATAAACTTTCGCAGATATCCGAGCGGTTCAAGATATGCGTAGGCGATAGGAAAAACATCTCCATCAAGGCATATTGCTGAGGGGTGAGTTTTAGTTTCTCCTCATTCTCCTTATAGAAGGAGGCGGTCTCGCAAGAAAGGTTCAAATTACCGAAAGAGATGGTCTTTCCCGGATGGATAGGCTGAGGCATTATCAACTCCTTTCTATAACGTTTAAGCAATAGGGGCAGGGTAGCGGATAAAAAGGCAAGCCCGAGGAATAGGCCGGGCAAAGATTTGTCCGATAGCCCGATAACCGCAAGGGTGGAGCAATTGGCGTACCCTTGGAATGAGATCCCGATATGATCCGTGGCAGTATTGGGGCTGTTCGCTATGGATGATGCCCAGATAATCGTATCGCTGGCGATATAATATTCGTTGAGTTTCTTGTTGGTATTAGCGGGAGCGTTTTCGGTTTGAGGATCTTTATTGAGTACGTGGATCACGATTCCCGTTTTCTTCTTGTCGGGCGTATAACTCAATGCGTCGGAAAAGTCCTTGTTATAACTTTCTATGGATACCGGATTGCCGAAAAGCTTGGATAGATTGGCATAGGTGCGTATGGAATCTTGGCTCATCCATAGGTGGGAGTTTTGCAGGATCGTTTGTTGCAACGCTTGATTCAAGTCTGTCACGATCGTTTTCTTGGCTTCCGTATAACTATGGAAACCGAAGCTGAACGAGAGGATCAGCATTAAGGAGGTACCCAAAACGGATAGATTGGCCGATAGTCGTGTATTCATTATTCGCTAGATTAGAATTAACATAAAAAGAACGCTCGAAGGTACTAAATATTATAGAAGGAAAGTATCCTTTTCGATAGGATTCGGGATGAAATAGACCTAAATCCTGCTAAATGACCGGATGTCATGGAAATGTCATGGAAATGTCATGGAAATGTCATGGAAATGTCAGCTACTTATCCGGCGATTATTTACGTTGTTGTTGTCTGTTGCCTCTACTTTTGCCCGAAAACAAATCAAATAAGATACGGATATGAAAAGATTTCTGATGATGATGGCCTTGATAGGGCTTGTGGGAAACTGGAACTCGACGTTGACTGCCCAACTCGTCTCTCCCGATTCATTGTATTTGAACGAGGACTTGCCCGAGATAAACATTGTCGCCGTGAAACCCTTGATAAAGGCAGAGGCGGATAAGACTACTTACAGTATCGCCGAGGACCCGGATTCCCGAACCTATACCTTGCTGGAGATGTTGCGGAAAGTCCCTCTAGTGACCGTGGATGGCGAGGATAACGTGAAGGTAAACGGACAATCCAGTTTTAAGATTTATATGAACGGGCGTCCCTCGAATATGTTCTCCAATAATCCCAAGGAGGTCTTGCGTAGTATCCCCGCCAGCATGATCAAGAAAGTGGAGGTGATAACAGATCCCGGTGCCCGTTACGATGCGGAGGGTGTCAGCGGAATCTTGAATATCGTGACGAAAGGAGCGGAGTTCGAGGGATATAACGCGAGTATAAACACTACGGTGATGAACTTATTTAAGAGTGTCGGTGGTTTCGCTACGCTGAAATATGGCCGATTATCGCTTTCCGGAAATTATACGTTTAGCCAACAATCGTCCGAGAGCGAGTCGGATTATCTCCGTACTCAGTCGGGAGACGGTGCGAAGCTCCGGATGCTCTCGGACGTAGACGTGAAATATCCGGCCCATTATGGAAGTCTGGAAGGCAGTTTCGAGATCGATACATTGAATTTGATCTCCTTGTCCGGAAACTTGAATATCGGAAACAGCAACTCTATTTGGAATAGCCATTATAGCAGGTTTGATAAAGAGGGGGAAGAAATCTATGCTTATAACGAGGATATGAGTAAGAAGAACGAATGGGGTAGTGCCTCCTTAAAAGCGGATTATCAGCGTTTATTCAAACGAAATAAGGAAGAGATGCTAACGCTTTCCTATCAGTACGATTATATCCCGAACGATATTTATAGCGTGTTTCATGATAAGGACAAGATGGGCAATGTCTCGTTACCCCAACTGGAGGCCGATTATACCCGGCAAATCAGTCATGCCCGCACCCATGAGCATACGGCCCAGCTTGATTACGTGAATCCTTTTACAAGTACGCATTCCATCGAGGGCGGTTTGAAGCTGATTCGGCGTAACAGTACGAGCCACGCTACTTCGGAGGTAAAGGAGTTGGGTGAGGGTGTCTGGTTACCCGCTGATTTACAACCTTTGGTGGAATATCGGCATGTGCAGAATATAGGCTCCGCCTATGCGGGATATGGATTTAAGTATGGTAAATGGAGCTTGAACCCGGGCATTCGTATGGAACATACTTGGCAGGACGTGACTTATAAACAAGGCGAAGGCAAGGATTTTAATTATCGTGTAACGGATTGGGTTCCTTCTTGGACCTCCGCTTTCCGCTTGGACGACCGGAATTTGTTTCGCTTGGCTTACAACTTACGTTTACGTCGCCCGAATATCAGCTATTTGAATCCTACGGTGTTCGTGTCTGGGACCTCTATCTCGTATGGAAATCCGGGATTGGTATCGGAGAAACATCATCGTCTTTCGGCGTCATACAGTTATTACGGAACGAAATTGAATGTGCAGGCTTCCGTGCTCTGCACCTTGGGAAAAGGGGTGATTGATGAGTATCTGTTCATTGATTCGGCGAATGTGGTGAATAGTACGTATGATAATCTCGTGGACGTGAAAGCAGCGGGAGGAAACCTTTATCTAAGCTATAATCCTTCGCCCCGGACAAGCGTGTCGCTGAACAGCATGTTGCATTATCTGGATTTACGGGCGCAGGAGGGGAATGAGGTTTACGATACGGATGTGCGTAATTCCGGCTTTTGTGGCTCTGCTTTTGTCGATTTCTCGCAGAAGTTTAAGTACGGGTGGCGTTTTGTCCTGTCGGGTGGATACGTGCGTTCCGAGCCGAATGTGGGGATGGACTCGTACGGCTTTTATTTTTACGGCTTGAGTGTGGTAAAGAGCTTCTTGAAGGATAAATTGACTTGTACGCTGCGGGCGCAAGATTTTCTGGGAGATCATAAGACGATACAGATTAACGAGCGATATCCGGACTTTCATATCCGGCAGACCGAGCGTATGTTTAGCCGTGGTTTCGGCATCGCCATTAGCTACCGGATCGGTGATTTAAAAGCGAGCGTGAAGAAGGCGGGGAGGAGCATAAGGAATGATGATCTGTTGGACGCTAAATAAAGAAGATGGTGTGCCATGATCCACAATATGGCACACCACCTACGGTATCATAACTCATCCAACCATTTCTTGCCGGGCTTTGTGTAAAGCCAAGCTAAGAAGATAGCGGCTAAAATGGTAACAACGAGCATCAACACTGTCAATCCATTTAAATCTTTTATCATGATCATATTATTTTAATATTCTATTTCCAACTCGGGCTAATAGGTAAGTACCTAAAATCCCTATATTTAACATACCCCAATTATTAATGTCGCCGATGTCTTTTGCTAATAGGAGCATTTCTCCTAATACCATCGTCGTAAACATTAATTTAGCCAAGTCAAAAAAGAACTTCCCTAAAGTCTCCCTTCGGACCTTGTCCCGTTCTTTCCTCATTGTCTGTTGTCTCTCCCAATTTCCCATAGTCCCTTGTTTTGGTTAATACTACTGATTATATGTAGGCAAATGTATATATTATCGGCGACCTGCCCAACTTTTTTATGTGGAATCGCTTATTTTCCCTAATTTTGTATCCCTAAAACGGATGAATGTGGAAGAGTATTTGAATCAACTGAATGAGAGCCAGCGGGAAGCGGTGGTTTACAATGAGGGGCCATCCTTGGTCGTGGCCGGGGCTGGCTCCGGTAAGACAAGGGTACTGACCTATAAGATCGCTTATTTATTGCAATTGGGATTGCCTCCCTATAGTATCTTGGCGCTGACCTTTACCAATAAGGCGGCCCGGGAGATGAAAGAGCGTATTGCGGCCATCACCGGTGACCAAACGGCCCGTCGGCTATGGATGGGAACGTTCCATTCCATCTTCTCCCGTATTTTACGGAACGAGGCGGAGCATATCGGTTATCCTTCCAATTTCACGATTTATGACGCCACTGATTCCAAGAGCTTACTGAAATCCATCATCAAGGAAATGCAATTGGACGATAAGGTGTACCGCCTAGGAATGGTGCAGAGCCGGATCTCCAACGCGAAGAACTCCTTGATAACTTATACGGCCTACGAGCAAAATAAAGAGCTCGTGGAAAGCGATATGAATGCCAAGGTCCCCTTGCTCCGGGAAATCTACAAACGTTACCAGAGCCGTTGCCTGCAAGCGGGAGCCATGGATTTCGACGACTTGTTGCTGCAAACCAATATCCTGTTCCGGGATCATCCGGCCGTCTTGGAGAAATACCGGAACTTCTTCCGGTATGTATTGGTGGATGAGTATCAAGATACGAACTTCGCCCAACACTTGATCGTGCAACGGCTTTGCGAGAGACACGGCCATATCTGCGTGGTAGGGGATGACGCCCAGAGCATCTATTCTTTCCGAGGCGCTAATATAGATAATATCCTGCAATTCAAGAATCTTTATACCGGTTGCCGTATCTTCAAGCTGGAACGGAATTACCGTTCCACCCAGAATATCGTGAACGCCGCCAATAGCTTGATCGACAAGAATACACGTCAGATACCCAAAACGGTCTATTCCGAGAAGGAGGCGGGCAACAAGGTGAGTGTTTTCACCTCGTACTCCGATTATGAGGAGGGCTACACCGTAGCCGCCCGAATCAACGAGATGCACGGGATATTAGGGAAATTCTCGTATGCCGATTTCGCTATCCTGTATCGTACCAACGCCCAGTCCCGTATCTTGGAAGAGGCGTTGCGAAAGCGGGGCATCCCTTACAAGATTTACGGCGGTTTGTCTTTTTACCAGCGGAAAGAGATCAAGGACGTGATCTCTTACTTCCGCCTGATCGTGAACCCGCACGACGAGGAGGCCTTGAAGCGAATCATCAATTATCCCACCCGGGGAATCGGGGATACGACGGTAGGTAAGCTTGTCGGTGCCGCTACCGAATACGGGGTAAGTCTATGGACCGTGCTTCAAGCCCCCTTAGAATATTCGCTACCGATAAATAACGGTACAGCTAAGAAACTGAGCGATTTCCGTAGTTTGATTGAAGTTTTCATTGAAGAGAATAAAAAACTCTCCGCAGAGGAATTGGCTACCTTGGTGGTGAAGCGTAGCGGCATCGTTTCCGACCTGTTTCAAGACCGTTCCGTAGAGGGCGTGAGCAAGCAAGAGAACTTGCAGGAGTTGCTGAAAGGTATCGCCGAGTTTTGCGAGATCCGGCGTGAGGAGGGCATGGAGCAAGTCGCCATGTCCGACTTTTTGGCGGAGGTATCCTTGCTCACCGATCAAGATAACGATAAAGAGGAAAACTCCGATAAGGTCACGATGATGACCGTACATGCCGCCAAGGGATTGGAATTCACGAATGTTTTCGTGGTAGGCTTGGAGGAAGACCTATTCCCCTCGTCCCTATCGAAAGATAACCCGAGAGCGGTAGAGGAGGAGCGTCGTTTGTTCTACGTGGCGATTACCCGTGCGGAGCAAAATTGCGTATTGAGCTATGCGAAGAGCCGCTATCGTAACGGGAAGACGGATATGTGTACGCCCAGCCGTTTCTTGAAGGATATAGACGCTAAGTATCTGGATATGCCTTCGGATGCCGGCGCTTCAGATGCATTCGCCTCGGCCCGTGAACGCTACGGGCGCCCGGCTTTTGCCTCTCCATTCCGGCAACCAAGGGCGGTTGAGGATGATTTCGTGTCGCCGGTGAAGCAAGCGGCACAGCGTCAAGGGCATCTTACGAAGTTAAAAAACACGATGGAATCGTCCTTTTCGGCGGCTCCGGCCACGGATGCCTCTGTTTTGAGGGTGGGCCAGAAGGTCAATCACGACCGTTTCGGCGATGGCGAGATCGTCTCGATGGAAGGTGAGGGAGGTGATGCGAAAGTGACGGTCGCCTTCAAGAATTTCGGAGAAAGGCGACTTTTGCTTAAGTTTGCCAAACTCAGCGTGTTAGGCTAAGTGCGTTTTTGCTCGAATTCATTTTCGAATGCCGAATCGAACACTGCTTTTTGAAGCTAAGTCGTTGGATTTTAATGATTGGCAGAAAAGGAAAGGTTTATTTTCGAATGGGCTTTCGAACTCACTTTCGCATCATATAAGATATAAATAGATATTATAATAAAAATATAAAGAATAGAGGCAAGATGCCTCCTTTCTTTTTTTTCGATTAAAAAGAGAATGAAAAGAACCCAGAAATACTATAGTGCTTGTGCCCAAGTACTATAGTATTTGTCTACGAACACAGTAGTATTCGCAAGTTAACACAACTGTCTTTTTTCTGCGACATATTCAATGAATTACCCCGATAATAGTTGTAATATCAGAATGTTTTTCTTATATTTGCATGTTAATATGAAATATTGAGATACAGCATGATAGACATCAACAAGATACCCTCGCCTTGCTATGTGATGGAGGAGAAATTACTGAGAAACAACCTGTCCTTGATCAAGAGCGTAAAAGAACGTGCGGGAGTGAATATCATATTGGCTTTTAAGGCTTTCGCTTTATGGAAAGCGTTCCCGATCGTACGTGAGTACATTCCTTTTTCGACAGCAAGTTCTAAATTTGAGGCCCAGTTGGCCTTCGAGGAAATGGGAAGTCCGGCGCATACCTATTCCCCGGCTTATACGGAGGCTGATTTCCCGTTGATCTTGAGATACAGTAGTCACGTTACGTTCAACTCGCTCTCTCAGTTCCATCGTTTTTACCCGATGGTGCGAGCGGATGGTAACCGGGTGTCTTGTGGATTGCGGATCAATCCGGAATACTCGGACGTGGAGACGGACTTGTATAATCCTTGTGCCCCGGGTTCCCGGATGGGGGTGACCGGCGACTTGCTGGGAGACACGTTGCCGGAGGGTATCGAGGGGCTGCACTTCCATACCTTGTGCGAGTCCACTTCCTATGATCTGGAGCGGACGCTGGCCGAGGTGGAGAGGCGTTTTGGCCGTTTCCTGCCTCACGTTAAGTGGCTGAATATGGGAGGCGGTCATTTGATGACCCGTAAGGATTACGACGTGGAGCATTTAATCGCTTTACTGAAAGGCTTTAAGGAGAGATATCCGAACTTGGAGTTGATCATGGAGCCGGGTAGCGCCTTCGCTTGGCAGACCGGGTTCTTGCTGACAACCGTGGTGGATATCGTGGAGAACCACGGTATCAAGACGGCGATTATCGACGCCTCGTTCACCTGCCATATGCCGGATTGCTTGGAGATGCCCTACAAACCGGCTATCCGTTTCGCTACGGATGCCGTGGAGGGGAAACCTACCTACCGGATCGGGGGAAATAGCTGTTTGAGCGGTGATTATATGGGGGATTGGTCGTTCGATAAGCCTTTGGCGATCGGCGACAAGCTGATTTTCGAGGATATGATCCACTACACGATCGTGAAGACGAATATGTTCAACGGCATACCGCACCCTTCCTTGGCCCTTTGGAGCAAGGACGACCAGCTGGTGGTGTACCGTACGTTCGGCTATGAGGATTATAAGAACAGGATGGATTAAAAACAAGCAAAGGGAGGAATATGACCATGACAGCGAATGAGTTGAAATATACATACATGGAAGAAGCCATGAGTATCTTGGATAATGAGGAGCTTATGCGTAAGGCTTTATCGCTCTTGCGGAACTTAAAAGAGAAGACCTTCTCGCCTGCCAAGCGAAGCGAGCGGGAGGTGCTGGAAGAGGCTTTCCAGAGCGTAAAAGACTTGAAGGCGGGAAAAATAACCTCTCGCCCATTGGAGGATCTATTGAATGAGTTATAAGATTGAGGCATTACCGCCCTTCGCTAAGGAGGTGAAATATTTGGCGAAACGATATAAGTCGTTGAAAGAAGATATCCTAAGGTTGAGGGACGAACTGCTGGAGAACCCTTTGTCGGGAACGGATTTGGGAGGTGGCCTCCGTAAGGTCCGGATGTCCATCCGTTCGAAATCACAGGGCAAGAGAGGGGGAGCTCGGGTGATAACTTTTACGGTACTTGTCAGCGTTGATGAAGGAACAATTTATCTTGTGACGATGTATGATAAGAGCGAGATTGAGTCTATGTCCGTTAAGGAGATCCGGAAACTACTTGATAAGTGTGATTTGAAGTAAATAAAAACAGAAACAAAATAAATATGGGTATTTTTAGCTTTTTCAGTAAGGACAAGAAGGAAACCTTGGATAAAGGTCTGTCGAAGACAAAAGAAAGTGTTTTCTCCAAGATTACCAAGGCGATCGCCGGTAAGAGTAAGGTGGACGACGATGTGTTGGATAATTTGGAGGAAGTACTGATTACCTCGGATGTCGGTGTAGATACCACGTTGAAAATCATCGACCGTATCGAGAAGCGTGTGGCCCGTGACAAGTATGTCACCACCCAAGAATTGACCACCCTGCTGCGTGACGAGATCGCTAGCTTGCTGACGGAGAACAATACGGAGGATGCCGAGGGATTTGCGCTTCCGGAGGGCAAGAAACCCTACGTGATCATGGTCGTAGGCGTGAACGGGGTGGGTAAGACGACCACGATCGGTAAGCTGGCCTACCAGTTCAAGAAAGCCGGCAAGAAGGTCTATCTGGGCGCCGCCGATACGTTCCGTGCCGCCGCCGTGGAGCAACTGGTGATCTGGAGCGAGCGGGTAGGCGTACCTATCGTGAAGCAGAACATGGGCTCGGACCCTGCTTCCGTGGCTTTCGATACGCTGAGCTCCGCCAAGGCGAACGATGCCGACGTGGTGATTATCGATACCGCCGGACGTCTGCATAACAAGATCAACTTGATGAACGAGCTTACCAAGATTAAGAACGTGATGAAGAAGGTGATCCCGGACGCCCCCCACGAGATCTTGTTGGTATTGGACGGCTCTACCGGGCAGAACGCTTTCGAGCAAGCGAAACAATTTACCGCCGCCACCGAGGTGAACGCCTTGGCCGTGACCAAACTGGATGGTACAGCCAAGGGGGGTGTCGTGATCGGTATCTCCGACCATTTCCGTATCCCCGTGAAATATATCGGACTCGGCGAGGGGATGGAGGATTTGCAAGTATTCCGCAAACGTGAGTTTGTCAATTCGTTATTTGGAGAATGAGAAAAAATAAAGTAGATATTATTACGCTGGGGTGTTCGAAAAACCTAGTGGACTCGGAGCAACTTATGCGCCAATTCGTTGCCAATGGCTATACGGTAGAGCATGATCCCCATAAGATCAATGGCGAGATCGTGGTAGTGAATACCTGTGGTTTCATCGGCGACGCCCAAGAGGAATCTATCAATATGATCTTAGAACTGGGCGAACAAAAACAAAAAGGACGGATCGGGAAGCTCTTCGTGATGGGCTGCTTGTCGGAACGTTTCTTGAAAGATCTGGAGAAGGAACTTCCCGAGGTAGATCGTTTCTACGGGAAATTTAATTGGAAGGAGTTGATCTCCGATCTGGGCAAGTCGTACCATCAAGAGCTGGCTACGGATCGTGTGCTCACCACCCCGAGGCACTACGCTTACGTGAAGATCGGGGAGGGATGCAACCGTACTTGTTCTTACTGTTCGATCCCGATCATAACCGGGGCTTATCAATCCCGTCCGATGGACGAGATCGTAGACGAGGTTCGTGGCTTGGTCGCGCAAGGCGTAAAAGAATTCCAGATGATCGCCCAAGATCTTACGTTTTATGGCCTCGATCGCTATAAGCGAATGGCCTTGCCGGAACTGGTGGAGCGGGTATCCGACATCCCGGGCATGGAGTGGATTCGTTTGCATTACGGGTATCCGTCTCATTTCCCCTATGACCTGTTGCCGGTGATGCGTGAGCGTGATAACGTTTGCAAGTATATGGACATCGCCCTCCAGCATATCAGCGACCCGATGTTGAGGATGATGCGCCGCAATATCACGAAGGCCGAGACGTATGAGCTGCTGGAGCGTATGCGCCGGGAAGTGCCGGGCATCCATCTACGCACCACCTTGATGGTGGGTCATCCCGGCGAGACGGAGCATGATTTCGAGGAGTTGATCCGCTTCGTGAAAGATATCCGTTTCGAGCGTATGGGCGCTTTCGCTTATAGCCATGAGGAGGGTACCTATGCTTATCAGCATTATAAAGACGAGATCCCGCAGGAGGTGAAGCAAGACCGACTGGATTACTTGATGCGTGTGCAAGAAGGCATCTCCGCCGACGTGAACGCCTCGAAAGTAGGGCAGACCTTTCGGGTGATCGTAGACCGGGAGGAGGAGGATTTCTACGTGGGACGTACGCAATACGACTCGCCCGAGGTAGATCCGGAAATATTGATTTCCAAGGATACTCCCTTGAGTCCGGGTAGCTTTTACCAAGTAAAGGTGATTGACGCACAAGCGTTTGATCTGTATGGTAAAGTGTTGAATTGATGTAAAAACTGTCAATATATTTGTCGGTTAACGAAAAAATAACTAATATAGCAGCACGAACTGTTATGGAATTAGATATGAAAAACAAGGAACTTATAACGGAATTGGCGAATCGCATGGATTGGACCTCGAAGGAGGTATCCGACATGCTTTCTGCGCTCAGTTCCGTCGTAAGTTCGAAATTAGTGGATAACGATACGATCTATCTGCAAGGCTTCGGCCAGTTCGAGGTGAAAAAGAAAGCGGAACGTATTTCCGTGAATCCGGCGAACGGGAAGCGATATCTGGTTCCCCCTAAATTAGTTCCCGTGTTCAAGCCCGGAACGACCGTGAAGAATCGTTTAAAGGAATTGGGTGATCATGAATAACCGGCTGAATATACAAGATTTAGCCGGTTTATTATCGGAGCGTACCGGCAAGGACAGAGGAGAGGTAGAGCGTTTCTTGAGAGATTTTATCTCGGTGGTATCCGAAGGGGTCTATACGGATAAGATCGTAAAAGTAAAGGGCTTGGGTACTTTCAAGATTATCTCTGTGGAGAAGCGGGAGAGTATCCACGTGAATACCGGTGAACGTTTCTTGATCCCCGAACATTATAAATTCTCTTTCCTGCCGGATAAAGACCTGCGGGAACAGGTAAACAAGCCTTTCTCTATCTTTGAGACGACAGAGATCAACGAGAACGTGGATTTCTCGGACATGGATGAGTCCGTAGAGGAGAAGGAAACGGAAGACGAGTCCGTGGAGGAGGTAATGCCGGATAAGGAAATCCCTTTGGCAAATACTCAGCCCAAAGAGAAGCCCGAACCGATACTAGAACCTGAACCTGAACCATTGCCTGAGCCAGAGCAAGCGTTTGATCCGGAGCCGTCATCGGTATCTGAACCGGAACGTGGATTGGAACCGGAACCGCCCGCGGAGCCATCTCCCATACCAGAGAGACCGGAAGAGCAAGCCCGTAGGAAACCGGAGGAAAAGGGGGTATTAATGATCGTCGCCTTTTTGATAATCGTAATCTCTGTATTCTTCTATCTGGGAAGAAATAATTGGAAACCGGCGCCTGCCCAAGAAGAGGTGATAACGGAAGCCAAGAATACGGTCAAGGACACGGTTCAAGAATCAGCTTGGATGCTTCATCCGGACTCGGTAGCGGAGAAGACCCCGCATACGGAACCGGAGCCTTATGTGGAACCGGCGCCCAAACCATTGGGGCAGGTGAAGATCAAGCATGGCGACCGCCTCACCGTGATCGCCTTGGAATATTATGGCAATAAATTATTCTGGGTATATATTTACCAACATAATAAGGCTGTTATAAAAGACCCGAACAACGTCCCGATCGGTACCGTGATCGAGATACCCGCTCCGGAATCGTATGGCATCGATGCCAAGAGCCGTGAGTCGCGGGAGAAAGCCGCCGCCCTACAAACAGAGATACTTGCCGGGGAGTAAGAGAAATCCCCCTTTTTTAAGTAAAATAAAACAAAACGAGGAAGTGTTGGTTAGTATTATTTAACTGCAAAAGTGAAGGATACGAATTTAACATTTCTAATTTTGTGCATCCTAAAAAATCAACGTAAAATTGGGACAATATAATAACAATATAATAGAATAAATCTTATGAGTCAGACAGTAGACATTCGTGAGTTGAATGAGCGAATTGAAAGTAAAAGCTCGTTTGTGAACATGATTACGATGGGTATGGACAAAGTAATCGTCGGACAAAAGCATTTGGTTGAATCCTTGTTGATCGGTTTGCTTTCGGACGGACATATCCTGTTGGAAGGTGTGCCGGGTTTGGCTAAGACACTTGCCATTAAAACATTGTCGTCGTTGATCGACGCTAAATACAGCCGAATCCAGTTCACCCCGGACTTACTTCCGGCCGATGTGATCGGTACGATGATTTACAGTCAGAAAAGCGAAGAGTTCCAGGTAAAGCAAGGCCCGATCTTCGCTAATTTTGTGTTAGCGGACGAGATCAACCGTGCCCCGGCGAAAGTACAGAGTGCCTTGTTGGAGGCCATGCAGGAGCGTCAGGTCACGATCAGCGAGCATACCTACAAGTTGCCGAAGCCTTTCTTGGTAATGGCTACCCAGAACCCGATCGAGCAGGAGGGTACGTACCCGTTGCCTGAGGCGCAGGTAGACCGTTTCATGTTGAAGGTGATCATCAATTACCCGAAGAAGGAGGAGGAGAAACTGATCATACGCCAGAATATATCCGGAGAACGTCCGGAGATCAAGCCGATCTTAACGAAAGAGGAGATCCTCGACGCCCGTAACGTGGTTCGTGAGGTTTATTTGGACGAGAAGATCGAGCGTTACATCGTGGATATCGTCTTCGCTACCCGTTTCCCGGCTGAGGCTGGTTTGCCGAACTTGGCGAGCATGATCTCTTTCGGCGCTTCCCCTCGTGCGTCTATCAACTTGGCGTTGGCCGCCCGTGCGTACGCTTTCATCAAGCGCAGGGGCTATGTGATCCCGGAGGATATCCGTGCGGTATGCCACGACGTGATGCGCCATCGTATCGGCTTGAGTTATGAGGCCGAGGCGAACAACTTGACTTCTGAGGAGGTAATTAGCGAGATCTTGAATAAAGTAGAAGTTCCTTAAATGGAGACAAGCGAATTATTAAAGAAGGTACGCCGTATCGAGATAAAGACCCGTGGTCTTTCCCGTAACATCTTCGCCGGCCAGTACCATTCGGCTTTCAAGGGCCGTGGTATGGCGTTCAGCGAGGTGAGGGAATATCAGTACGGCGATGATATCCGGGATATCGACTGGAACGTGACCGCCCGCTACGTCCGCCCTTATGTCAAGGTGTTCGAGGAGGAGCGTGAGCTGACGGTGATGCTGCTGATCGACGTGTCCGGTAGCCGTGACTTTGGCTCCGTCAACGTCATGAAGAAGGAGGTGATCACCGAGATCGCCGCTACCTTGGCTTTCTCGGCGATACAGAACAACGATAAGATCGGCGTGGTGTTCTTCTCGGACAAGATCGAGAAGTTTATCCCGCCCCAGAAAGGAAAGAAACATATCTTATATATCATCCGGGAGCTGATCGATTTCCATCCCGAGGAGACAAGAACGGATATCAGCCAAGTGTTGAAATACTTGACCAACGCCATCAAGAAGCGTTGCACGGCTTTCCTCATCTCCGATTTTATTGACAAGGAGGGTTTCAAGGACGCCTTGACGGTGGCCAACCGCAAGCATGACATGGTAGCCATTCAGGTGTACGACCGTCGTGAGACCGAGCTTCCCGCCGTAGGCCTTATGAAGATCAAGGACGCCGAGACCGGGAAGGAGCAATGGATAGACAGTTCCTCCGCCGGTGTGCGTGCGGCCTATAAGGAATGGTGGGAGAAACGGCAGGCGAAGATGAGCGATACGTTCAAGAAATGCCGTGTAGACTCCGTCTCTGTCCGTACCGAGGATGATTATGTGAAAGCATTGATTGCTCTTTTTGACAAACGTAATTAAAGCAAGCAGATGAAATTGATAAAGAAAAGTATCCTGTTTCTGGTCGCCGCCGCTTCCCTCGTGGGGGGAAGGGCATATGCGCAAAGGCCGTTGATCGATGTCGCTATCGACTCGGCCGCCATATTGATCGGAGAGCAGACTACCTTGCACCTTACGGTAACGGCGGATAAGGATCGCCCTGTGCAGATCGTGATCCCGAACGATACCTTGATGACGGGTGTGGAGGTGTTGAATCTCTCCAAGGCGGACTCCACGGAGATCGAGAACGACCGGCTCGTTATCAAGCAGGATGTATTGATTACCTCGTTTGATTCGTCACTCTATCTATTACCTCCGTTGAAGGTGATAGACGGGGTGGATACCGTATATTCCAACCAAGTCGCCTTGAAGGTCTCCACGATTCCCGTGAACGCGGACAAGCCGGAGGAGTTCAACGACATCAAGACCGTATGGAAGCCGCCTTTCGTATGGGCCGATTATTATCCGATCATTTACGGGATCTTGCTGGCCCTGTTCTTGATTTGCGTGATCGCCTATATCGTGAAACGGATCCGTGCGAAGAAGTCGTTGATCCCATTCAAGAAAGAGGAGCCGAAACTTCCGCCTCACGAGCAGGCTATCAAGGAACTGGACGAGATCAAGCAACAGAAACTCTGGCAGCAAGGACGAAGCAAGGAGTATTACACCTTGATCACGGATACGCTGCGTAAGTATATCGAGGAACGTTTCGGTATCAATGCCATGGAGATGACTTCCGGTGAGATCTTGGAGCTGATCCGCAAGAACTCTGAGGCGCAGAGCGTGTACGATAACTTGAGGCAGATTCTGCAATTGGCCGACTTCGTGAAATTCGCCAAGATGAACCCGCTGCCGGATGAGAATGATTTGAGTATGATGAATGCGTATTTGTTCGTGAACCAGACGAAGGTGGAGGAGATGCAAGAGCCCGAATCTACGAACGATACAACTAATTTAAAGGATTAAGAGATGGTATTTGCGAATCCTAATTATTTATATTTATTGTTGTTGCTCATTCCGATGATCGGATGGTACGTCTACAAGCTGAGCAAGAGTCAGGCCAGCTTGCAGGTCTCCTCGTCGGAGGCGTTCGAGGCGCCGGGAGCGACATCATGGATCGTGTACTTGCGTCACGTGCCTTTCGTGTTGCGTATGGTAGCGGTAGCGTTGCTGATCGTGATCTTGGCCCGTCCGCAATCCACGAATAGTTGGTCCAATTCTTCCACGGAAGGTATCGATATCATGTTGGCGATGGATATCTCGGGGAGTATGCTGGCGCAAGACTTGAAACCGAACCGCTTGGAGGCGGCGAAGGATGTGGCCGCGTCGTTCATCAACGGCCGTCCGAACGATAACATCGGTCTCGTGGTCTTTTCTGCCGAGAGCTTTACGCAATGCCCGTTGACAACCGATCATACGGTCTTGCTGAATCTCTTCAAGGATATCCAAAGCGGTATGATCCAAGACGGAACGGCTATCGGGTTGGGCTTGGCGAATGCCGTGAGCCGTATCAAGGACAGCCACGCTAAGTCGAAGGTGATCATCCTTCTGACCGATGGTTCGAACAACGCCGGCGAGATCGCTCCGGTTACCGCCGCTGAGATCGCCAAGACGTTCGGCGTGCGTGTCTATACGATCGGAGTCGGAACGAAAGGCATGGCGCCGTATCCGTTCCAGACCGCTTTCGGCGTGCAGTACCAGAATATACCGGTAGAGATCGACGAGGCTACGTTGAAGCAGATCGCCTCTACCACGGGCGGGCAATATTTCCGTGCTACGGACAACGCCAGCCTGAAGGAGATCTATTCCGAGATCGACCAGATGGAGAAGACCAAGATCAGCGTACAGGAGTACAGCAAGAAGCAGGAGGAGTATAAGAACTGGGCCTTGCTGGTGTTCGCCTTGTTGCTGGTGGAGATCTTATTGAGAAATACATTGTTGAGAAATATACCATAAAGATAAAAGGCTTATGTTTCGATTTGCGCATCCGGACTTTTTATATTTGCTTTTTCTCCTTCCCGCATTGGTGGCGTTCTACGTGTATGCCATGATCGTGAAGAAGAAAGCGATAAAGAAATACGGTAACCCTACGTTGTTGGCCGAGTTGATGCCCGAGGTATCGACCAAGCGCCAGCATCTGAAGTTTTGGCTGTTGTTCGGAGCCATTACCATGGTTATCTTTATTATAGCGGGGCCTCAATTCGGCTCGAAACTGGAGACGGTGAAGCGTCAGGGAGTAGAGATCATGGTGTGTCTGGACGTATCCAACTCCATGTTGGCCGAGGACGTGTCGCCCAACCGTTTGGATAAAGCCAAACAGATGCTATCCCGATTGACGGACGGCTTTACGAATGATAAGGTAGGTTTGATCGTGTTCGCCGGCGACGCTTTCACGCAGTTGCCGATCACCTCGGATTATATCTCCGCCAAGATGTTCTTGTCCTCTATCAACCCGTCGATGGTCTCTACGCAAGGTACGGCGATCGGTGCCGCCATCAACTTGGCCGCCCGTTCCTTTACCCCGGACGAGACGACCGATAAGGCGATCATCTTGATCACCGACGGCGAGAACCATGAGGACGACGCTATCGGTGCCGCCAAAGCCGCCGCCGAGAAGGGCATCCACGTGAACATCGTGGGAATGGGTGATCCGAAAGGTTCTCCGATCCCCATCCAAGGAAGTAATAATTATATGAAGGATAAGGACGGAAACGTGGTGATCACGAAGCTGAACGAGCAGATGGGTCAAGAGATCGCCGCCGCCGGAAACGGTATGTACGTACGTGCGGACAATACGAACTCCGCCCTGAAAGCCCTTCAGAAAGAAATCGAGAAAATGAACAAGACGGAGCTGGATAGCAAGGTCTATTCCGAGTATGACGAGCAGTTCCAGATTTTCGCTTGGATAGCTTTGTTCCTCTTGATCGCCGATTTCATGACCTTGGATCGTAAGAACCGTATATTTAGGAAAGTAAAATTATTCTCTTAATTCGACGAAGTGATGAGACGTATATATAAATCTATGATATGGGTATCGGTCTTGGCGCTCAGTGCCGGGGCGGTCTCTGCTCAGAAAGCGGAACGGAAGAACGTGCGTGAGGGGAATAAACTTTATGAGAGCGAGAAATACACCGAGTCCGAGATCGCTTATCGCAAGAGCTTGGAGGTGAATCCCCGCTCTACGGAAGGAACCTATAATCTGGGAAACTCCCTATACAAGCAAGGCAAGTTCCCCGAGGCCGCCGAGCAATATCAATTGATCGCCGGGCAAGGGGAGAAGATGGTGGCTACGCCGGAAGGGAAGGCACGCTTGTCGGAGGTGTATCATAACATGGGAAATATCTTCATGCAGAACAAGGATTACGGCAAGGCCGTGGAGGTGTATAAGCAATCGCTTCGCTTGAACCCGAAAGATGACGAGACCCGTTATAACTTGGCCTTGGCCCAAAAACTGCTGTCGGATCAGCAGAATCAGGATCAGAGCCAAGATCAACAGAACGACGACAAGCAGGAGAACAAGGATCAGAAGGACGATCAGCAGCAACAGCAACAACAACAGCCGCAAGACGACCAGAAACAGGATAAGACCCAAGAGCAACAGCAATCCAACGAGCAAATGAGCAAGGACAATGCCCAGCAGATGTTGGATGCCTTCCTGCAAGACGAGAAAGACACTCAAGAGAAAGTGAAGAAGGCGCAGATGCAACAGCAACAACGCCGGAAGACCGAGAAGGAGTGGTAAACTGGATAATTAACGAAAAAATGAGATACACAATGAGGAAATTAATTTTCTTATTCATCCTGATGTTAACGGTTGGGGTGGCGACAAAGGCCGCGGATGTGACCTTCAAGGCCTCGGCGCCCCAAGCGGTGGTAATGGGAGAGCAGTTTCGCTTAACTTTCACCGTCAATGCCGAAGGCAAGGATTTGAGAGTGCAGGAGATGCCAGACTTTGACGTATTAATGGGTCCCTCCCAATCCACCTCCTATAGCAGTAGCTGGGTGAACGGGAAGAGTACCAGCGAGACAACCGTTACGTATACGTATGTCTTGATGCCGAAGAAGGAAGGTACGTTTAATATAGCTCCGGCAACGATCAAGGTGAACGGCTCTAATTATACATCGAATGGCTTGGCCATCAAGGTGCTTCCGGCGGATAAGGCGGGTAAGCAAGAGGCGGAGACAACGACGGCGAGCGGGGCGATCTCTAACGATCGGCTGTTCGTGAAGATGGACGTATCCAAACGAAGCGTGTTCGAGCAAGAAGGTTTCTTGGTGACTTTCAAGGTCTATTCCTTGGAAAATTTCTCGATTACGGGATTGAAATATCCGGAGTTCGAGGGTTTCTTGGTACAAGAGGTTGAGTTGCCGCAAGAGAAACAACTGACCTTGGAAAACTACAACGGGCGTAACTACCAGTCGGCCGTGATGCGTCAGGTGATCCTGTATCCCCAACGTTCCGGTAAGATCACGATCGAAGGTGGAAAGTATGATGCCGTGGTGCGTGTCCGTATGCAACAAGCGGGCGGCGGTAGCATCTTCGATAGCTTCTTCGACTCGTATCGGGATGTGAGCAAGGTGTTGACCACCTCTCCGGTTACTATCGACGTGAAGCCTTTGCCCTCCGGTAAGCCCGCTTCTTTCTCCGGTGCCGTAGGTACGTTCTCCATGACGGCTAATATCAGCTCGAACAACGTCAAGACAGACGAGGCTGTAACCATAAAGGTGAAAATCACGGGTAACGGAAACGTGAAGTTGGTGAAGAACCCGGAAGTGGTTTTCCCGAACGATTTCGATGTCTACGACCCAAAAGTAGAGATGGACATCAAGACCACGACTGCCGGTGTCAGTGGAAGCAAGACGATCGAATATATGGCGATACCCCGTTACGCAGGTGATTTCGAGATCCCGGCGATCGCTTTCTCCTATTTCGATATCAAGTCCGGTTCCTATAAGACCATCAAGTCCGAGCCTTATAAGTTGCATGTGGAGCAAGGCAAGGGTGGTAGTGGTTCTTCCCCGGTCGTATCGAACTTCAGTAATAAAGAGAGCGTGAAATACTTAGGCAAGGATATCCGTTACCTAAAGACGAAAGGCTTCTCCTTTATCGAGGGAGGTGATGGTATTTTCTTCGGTTCCTTTATGTATTATCTTTGCTATATCGTACCGGCTATCTTGTTTATCGTATTCTTCTTTATTTATCGTAAGCAGGTGAAGGAAAACGCCGACATCGCCTTGGTTCGTACCAAGAAGGCGAACAAGATGGCGGTTAGACGTCTGAAGAACGCCGGCAAGCTGATGAAAGAGAACAAGAAGGAAGAATTCTACGACGAGGTACTGCGTGCGTTGTGGGGCTATTTGAGCGATAAGCTGAGTATCCCGCAATCCGATCTGACCAAGGATAACGTAGAGACAGAATTGGCTAAATACGGTGTAGACGAATCCTTGACGAATGAGTTCATGGATATCTTGAATACTTGTGAGTTCGCTCGTTACGCTCCGTCCCAAGCGTCAGACGCTATGGATAAGCTGTATGAGCTGACGGTAGACGCTATTGGTAAAATGGAGAATACAATTAAAAAGTAAGAAGATGAAGATGACTATAAATTTAAGAAAGGTATTGTTTTTCTTATTGACTCTATGTCTGATAGGATCCGCTTATGCGCAAGATACCGCCTTGAAGGAGGCCGAGGTCGCTTATACGAAAGAAGATTATGCGAAGGCGATCGAGCTATATGAGGGAATCTTGAAGAGCAATGGCGAGTCTGCCGCCGTTTATTATAATTTGGGAAATGCCTATTATAAGGCGGGTAAGATCGCTCCGGCTATATTGAACTACGAACGTTGTCTTCTGCTGGATCCGGGTGATAGCGATGCTCGCTTCAATTTACAGATGGCCCGTCAGAAGACGATCGATAAGATTGAGCCGGTTGGTGATTTTTTCTTGGTCAAATGGTTTAAGAGCGTGGAGAACCTCGGTTCCGCAGACTCTTGGGCGAAGACAGGTATCGTGTGCTTCCTGTTGTTTATCGGTTGCTTGATCTTGTTCTTTTTCTCCCGTTGGGTACGCTTGAAGAAGATCGGTTTCTATTTGGGTGTCCTATTTATTATCATGGTTGTTTTTGCCAATATATTCGCCAGCGACCAGAAGGATGAGATGATAAACCGTAAACATGCCATCGTATTCGCCCCGACCGTTACGGTGAAAAGCTCGCCCGACGCTAGCGGTACGGATCTTTTCGTATTACATGAGGGAACGAACGTGACCGTGAAGAGTACGCTCGGCGAATGGAGCGAGATCGAGCTTGAGGATGGGAACGTAGGATGGATGCCTAGTAAAGACATAGAAAAAATCTGATACATGCTAGAACAATTATTGGTTTGGGAACGTGATGCGTTCTTTATGCTTAACGGTAGCGACTCCGCTTTTTTAGATCGCTTTATGTGGATCTATTCAGGCAAGGCGGTTTGGCTACCGTTAGCCTTTTTTATATTGGTGGTATTGTGCTATAAGAAGAACTGGAAGGAGTGGTTGTTGATCTTATTGGCCATAGTCTTGACGATCACGCTATGCGACCAGTTCGCTTCGCATGTTTGTAAGCCCATCTTCACCCGTTTCCGTCCGACTCATCACCCTGATTTTATGGATCAGGTAAAGGTGGTGTTCGGTTATCGGGGAGGTATGTATGGATTTATCTCCAGCCATGCGGCGAACGCTTTCGGTTTCGCTACCTTGATGGCGCTGATCTTCCGGAATAAGCTATTTGGATGGACTATTTTCTTTTGGGCGATTTTGACTTCCTATACTCGTATTTATTTAGGAGTGCATTTTATCACGGATATTATTCCGGGAGCTTTATCCGGTCTGCTATTCGGGTATCTTGTATATCTGTTATACCTCTATATAAGGCCTAAATTGATTCCGGCAGATTCTTGGGTACGTCCGGAGGCCATTTACTCGGATACCCGGAAACGTTTGATCACCTATGCGATTTGGTTGACCATCCTTTTAATAGCTCTATTTAATGAGCAATTGGTATCGTGCTTAATATAAGAGATTTTCGTTAAGTATGTCGTAAAGCATATTTGTTTTCAGCTGATTTTCTCAATAATAATTTGTTTCAATGCTATTAAATGACTAAGTTAGTGCCATAATATTAAACAAAAGTATTAACCTTCAAAATAAGAAAGCCATGACAAAGACGATTACATTTAACGAACTGAGAAGAATTAAAGATTCGTTACCTGACGGAAGTATACAACGCATCGCTGATGAGTTGGGATTAAAGGTTGAGACAGTTCGCAACTATTTCGGTGGACATAATTTTCAAGATGGACGGAGTTGTGGTTTCCATATCGAGCCCGGTCCAGACGGAGGGTTGGTTGTTTTAGATGATACGACTATTTTCGAGCGTGCTTTGCAGATACTGGCCGAGAGTCAGGATGCCGAAGCACAGAAAGCGTAAGAGAAATTCATTCGTATAAAAAATCCCATAGCTAAATGAAAGAACGCTTTGGGATTTTTTTATATTCAACAATTCATAAATCCCGATTGTTTCATCTATAAAAATGTATTGAGTATGGAAGATAAATTAGTGACATTGGCTATCCACACGTTCGAGAAAGCCCAGATTCTCAAGACAATCCTCGAAACAGAAGGCATAGAGGTCTATATACATAATGTAAACCAGATTCAGCCGGTCGTTTCGGCAGGAGTGCGTGTGCGTATTAAGGAGAGTGATTTACCGCATGCTTTACGCATTATTGAAGACAATAAGTGGTTTGAGGAACCAAAGGAGGAAGAGGCGAAGGTTAATGCGGTCAAGAAAGTTCTGATCCCGATTGATTTCTCGGATTATTCCGCCAAGGCTTGTGAGTTGGGAATTAATTACGCTCATGCGGTAGGTGCGGAGGTGATGATCATGCACGCCTATTTCAGCCCCTATTTTCCATCTGCTATCCCGATGGGAGATACATTAGCTTACCAAGTAAACGAGGAGGAATCCGTACAGCATATCTTACAACGTGTCCGTATCGATATGGAGAATATTTGTACGCATATCAACCGGAAGATGTCCTCTGGCGAATTACCCAAGGTAAAATACGATTATGTATTACGTGAAGGCTTGCCGGAAGAGGAGATCATCGCTTATAGCAAGGAGTATCATCCGACATTGATCGTGATGGGAACGAGAGGTAAGAGCCAAAAAGATATGGATCTGATCGGTAGCGTGACCGGAGAGGTTATCGAGGTGAACCGGGTTCCTGTATTGGCGATACCGGAGAATGTTCCTTTCACGGATTTGAGAGACGCTAAGAATATCGCTTTCGCTACATCGTTTAACCAGAGAGATTTGGTCGCTTTCGACGAGTTCATGGAAATCATCAAAGGCTTTGATTTTAATATTCATCTATTCAATATCTCTACCAGCAAAGATGAATGGAATGAGATTCGTTTGACAGGCGTCCGTGAATATTTCAAGAAACAATATCCACATGCCCATATTTCCCATACGGTGCTTGCCGATGGTGACTTGCTGTTAGCCATCGAGAAATTTGTTCGTGATAAACAAATTGATGTTATAGCCCTAAGCACATATCGCCGTAATATCCTAGCCCGAATGTTCAATCCTTCGATCGCGAGAAAGATGTTATTCCACACCGATACTCCGTTATTGGTAATCGATAGCAAGAAGTAGCTTCTTATTCAAGTAACAAATAAAAAAGTGGATATGAGAAAAGGCTTATCCACTTTTTTATTATATACCATGTGCTTAAAGCAATCTTTGTATCTTTGGCGAAAAAATATAAGGATAGTATGTGGGAAAGAATGTTTGATCTGGTACTTGGATTAAAGAAAGAACATAGATTAATGATGGTTATAACATTGATTTATGCGGTGACCCTCTTTGGTATTACTGTAGATGTAGAAGCGATGGAGAATTGGCTGCAATTAGTGGGGTATACCATACGTACTTTATGTATTGCTTGTATTATACAGCTTAGTGTGTTCTTTTTGACAAATATTTTTTGGAAGGAACTAAACAGAGGCTTGAATAAAACATTTGTTGTTATTAGTGGTAATGTGTTGTCTTTAGCTTTCTTACTTTTCCCTTTTTCTATATCATATATAGATATGACTGCTGAAAGTATGAAATTGAGTTCTTTGAATACAGAAAGAAATAGAATTGATAGTATGGTCCGGTACTATGAGAATTTAAAAAGTCTAGATTCTTCTTTTTCAGAGAATCTAGATTCTTTAATATTGGAAGAAAAGAAAACATTGATTCGGGTTATAAAAGAGATTGATTTAAAGCAATTCAAAATAGAAGAGAAACAGAAAAGATATGAAAAGCCATTAGTCTCCATCCTATTTCTTTTGCAAATATTCGGTTTTTATATATTGATTCTATATTCTTCCTATTTTGATAGGACGAATAAGGTGAATCGTGTTATCGCAGTGGAAAATATTCCTGATCGAAAGAAAGTAAGGAGCTATTTTTGCGATAAAGTTTTGAAGCCTTTGGTTTTACTGTTATCTGTTTTTCTTTGGGGATTCTTGTTTTTCCTTTGGCTTAGATAATATATACCTGATATTTGTATAAACCGGAATTTATGCTTTGCTTTGTGGCTCATCAGAAAAACAATAGAATATATGATTACTTATTTAATTATTGGAATAACAGTGATTCTCTCTTTTATCTGTTTTAGTAATAGGGAGTTATTTATGAAATTAGCGTTTATCCCATATCGTACGATCCGGAATCATGAATATTATCGTATCGTGACACATGGATTTATCCATGCGGATATGACACATTTGCTAGTGAATATGTTCACGTTCTGGTCATTTGGTCTCTATATTGAACGAACGTTTCGATATATGGGATTCGGCAGTGGGGCTTATCTGGCTCTTTATTTCGGGGGAATGATCGTGGCTTCGCTTTATGATTTGATAAAACGACGTAATGATCCGTATTATGTCTCTATCGGTGCGTCTGGAGCGGTATCGGCGGTTCTATTTACCTCTATATTCCTTGATCCTTGGGGAAAGATCTTGTTTTTCGCCGTGCTGCCTGTCCCCGGAATCGTATTCGGCTTGCTATACCTGGCCTATTGCCAGTATATGGCGAAACAAACAGGAGATAACATAAATCATAATGCCCATTTCTACGGGGCTATTTATGGATTGATTTTCCCAATGCTGCTGGAGCCTTCGTTATTGCATCTCTTTTTGTCTCAACTTACGTTTAAGGGATGATCCACCCTGAACGGATAATTTAAGGTTATTTTTTGTCCGAAGATTATTTCCGGGTAGGTAAACTTGTCTATCTTTGTCCCCTTATAAGCAAAAGTTAGATGAACAAAGATAATAATTTGGGTAGAGTGTTAGCGTTACTGTCGCTGACGTTGTTGATGAGCTTTGGTTTATATAGCCTTCCGGATACATTGTTCGGGTATAAGATCAAAAAGGTAGATCTTTTATCGGATTTCAAGGTGAAAGAGGAAAAGCTCTCCTTGGATTCTTTGAAACAACAATTGGAACAAGCGAACACCCTTCAAGTAGATTCGGTAGCATTAAGGGATTCTATCATGCGTTCCGCCGGAATAGATTCTGCGGCTTTGGCCCTTCGTGATTCGTTATACAAAGCGGTCTATGCTGTTCAAGGGGCGGATTCGCTGGGGGCTCATATCGAGGACTATTCTCTTGGACATATCGGTTTGCAACGATTCTTCGCCGCCTTAAAAAACAGGCGGGAATTGAATCGTCCGGTACGTGTGGCCTTCCTTGGAGATTCTTTTATCGAAGGAGATATTATGGTGGCCGATTTCCGTTCCGGGATGCAGAAGGAATTTGGGGGGCGGGGTGTTGGTTTTGTACCGGTCACATCCGTAGCGGCACAGTTCCGTCCAACCGTGGAGCAACGTGCCTCCGGATGGACTACTTGGTCTATGCTGACGGACCATGAGCATGGATATACTTTATCTGGGATGATGTTCGAGGCAAACGAGGAAAACGCCTCCATCCATGTGAAGACGACTAAGCGTTATCCGGAGCTTCAGACGTTCTCTTCTTTGAAACTGATTTATGAGCAGAATAAGAATACGGAGATGCGCTTGGTTTGCAACGCTTCCGCCGATACCCTACAAGAGATGCTTCCCGCCACATCGATCGTAACCCAATACGAGTTGGAAGGGATGTTCACCGAAGCGGATTTCACTTTTAAGAATACTCCGGAGTTCCGGGCATTAGGGGTCGCTATGGAGGATCATTCAGGTGTCGTGGTCGATAATTTCTCTCTTCGGGGAAACTCGGGTATGATATTGGAGCGATTGGATGTTTCCCGTTGCCAAGCATTGAATAAGATCCGTCCGTATGACTTGATTGTCTTGCAGTATGGGTTGAATGTCGTGAGCGATAGCGTGATGAATTATGGATGGTATAGTAGCCGGATGGTAAAGGTCATTAACCATATACAACTTTGTTTTCCGGAAGCTGATATATTGATGTTGGGGGTGTCGGACAGAAGCCGTCAAGACGATGGGGAATTCGAGACGATGCCGGCCGTGTTAGCCTTGCTGCATGCGCAAAGGCAAGCCGCTAAAAAGGCAGGGGTTCCTTTCTGGAATGTATTCGGTGCTATGGGAGGAGAGAACAGTATGGTCCGTTTCGTAGAATTAAACTGGGCTAGTAAGGATTATACGCATTTAAGCTTTAGGGGTGGACGGGAGATTGCCGATGCCTTGCTGAAAGCGTTATTATCAGAAAAAGATTTTTATGATGAAGCGGAGAAAGTGGTTAATTAGTCTGGTTGTTTTAGGAGTGATCATGGGCTTCTCTGTTCCGAAACCTAAAGCCGGAATAAACGGGGATGTATCTCTTGATAGTTTGGCGGTTCGGGATACTGTAGCGTTGCCTCCTTTATCTTATTCTATGAAAGTGGGAAAAGATACGTTGATCTTACCGGATTCTAGTAAGGCGTGGAATAATTTTTTCAATGAACTGGATTCGTTGCGTGCAGGGAAAGATACGGCTATCACGATCGTCCAGTTGGGGGATTCGCATATCCAAGCCGGACATTTAAGCGGTCGTGTCATGCGCCTTTTCCAACAGGCGTTCGGGAATGCCGGACGAGGCTGGATCGCTCCTTTTAAGTTGAGCAAGACCAACGAGCCGGATGATTACTTTATCAAATCCGTCGCTAAGGATTGGATTGCCGGACGTTGTATTCAGCATGTCCGGAAAACCCCGATAGGGATCGGTGGGATCGGGATTAAGTCTGTTTCCCCCTCGATTAATTTTGATGTCGTGATAACTCCGAATAATGGTGCCGGATACGAGTTTAATGAGGCGATCTTATATAGAGGGGAGAAGTCGATGCCCATGCTTCCTGCCGGGGCTTTGAAAGACTCGGTCCAAACATTCCGTGCGGATACCGTATGTGTTTCCGGTGTATTAGCCGACACTTTCCGGATCTCCTGCTTGACCGATACTCTACAATTGCAGAGTACGAGACGGAAAGAGGGCACGAATACATTGCGACCGGCCTCATCCTTTACGAATTTATATTATGGCCTGACACTGAAGAATGGAGGCAGGGGTATCTTATACCATTCCATCGGAGTGAATGGGGCGATGTATGTGAATTATACGGATGAGGCTTATATACGTCAGTTGGCTTTATTAAAACCGTCCTTACTAATCATCTCTATGGGAACCAACGAGACATTCGGCAGACGTTTTAATACCGATGAGTTTTCCGGCCAGATAGAGGCTTTCTTGGCGATCGTCAAGAAGGAGCTGCCGAATACGGCGATCTTACTGACGACTCCTCCGGAATGTTACAAAAGGGTGCGAGTCAATAAGCAGCGAACGTATGTACGTAATGATAATACCGAGCGGGCTGCCCGTGCTATCCGGAATGTAGCGAAGAAAGAAGAGGTCGCTTGCTGGGATTTATTCACTACGACAGGAGGGAAAAACTCGTGCCGCAAATGGCATAGTTCTCGTTTGATGGGACGGGATCGGATTCACTTTACGAAAGAAGGGTATCAAGAACAAGGAACGCTTCTGTTTAGGGCGTTCATGGAATCATATAATAACCGATAAGAATCTTATATGGAATATAATATACTTAGAGATTGGCTTAGTAATCATCAATTCACGTGGGAGAAACTGGGAGATATCCTAACGTATCATCATAATGCCCCGATCTTGTTTAGTAGCGGGTTGTTCTTCTTCTTGTTTATCGGTTTCCTGATGATTTATATGTCGCTAAGGAAACATACGTTGGCTCGCATTATTTACGTGACACTGTTTTCCCTTTATTTCTATTATAAAAGTAGTGGACTTTGGTTCGGGCTGCTGGTATTTACGGCTACTTCCGATTTCTTGATAGCGCAATGTATCTCGCATACGACATCGGTATTAAAACGTAAATTATTCGTTACGCTTAGTCTCTGCATAAACCTAGGTATGCTGGGGTATTTCAAGTATTTCAATTTCCTAGGCGAACTGTTTACTATGGCCGCCGGGGGAGAATGGCTAAAGATGAACATCTTCCTTCCGGTAGGAATCTCTTTCTTTACCTTCCAGAGCATCAGCTATGTAATAGATGTTTATCGGGGACGGATCCAACCTCTCGGCCGTTGGATCGATTATGTTTTCTATGTATCGTTCTTTCCTCAACTGGTTGCCGGGCCAATCGTTCGTGCCCGGGATTTTATCCCTCAAATGTATAAGAATCCTACGGTGACGCGATCTGAGTTTGGTGAGGGATTGTTCCTTATCTTATGTGGTCTTTTCAAGAAAACGGTTATCTCGGATTATATCAGTATGAATTTCGTGGATCGTATTTTTGACGCTCCGTTGCTTTATACGGGTGTGGAGAATTTATTGGGTGTCTATGGGTATGCGCTACAGATTTATTGTGACTTCTCGGGTTATTCGGATATGGCGATCGGTATCGCTCTGTTGTTGGGATTCCGCTTTAATATAAACTTCGACTCTCCCTATCAATCGGCTACGATTACCGAGTTTTGGCGTCGTTGGCATATCTCCCTTTCCTCTTGGTTAAAAGATTATCTGTATATATCCTTAGGGGGGAACCGGAAGGGGAAGATTCGTACCTATATGAATCTGATGATAACGATGCTGCTAGGCGGGTTATGGCATGGGGCTTCCATTAGTTTCATCTTATGGGGAGCCTTACATGGTATAGCTTTGGCTGCGCATAAGTTCATCATGGGGCATTTCAGTAGCTTTAAGGCCTTAGGATGCGAGATGAAGCCTTGGCGACGGGTATTAGGTGTCCTGATTACTTTCCATGTGGTTTGTTTCGGATGGATCTTGTTCCGGGCTACCTCGATGAAGGCCGTGGGAGAGATGCTTCGCCAGATCTTTACGAATTTTCATCCGGAGGTGTTCATGCAATTCGTCTTAGGATATAAAGGGGTGTTTGCGTTGATGGTGATCGGTTATGTGCTGCATTTTATGCCTAAACGCTCTGAGGATGCCTTGAGAGGAGTCGTGACCCGTTCCCCATTATTGATACAGGCCGCTATATTGGCGATAGCGATTTTCATTGTTGTTCAGTTTAAGAGTGCGGGAGTGCAGCCGTTTATTTATTTCCAATTCTAAGGGGACAAACACATATATCGGCATAGCCTCACGCCAGTATAGGCACAACCCTACACTACTAGTGCCGTAAGGCTACGCCGATACTGATTTCATAGGCAAAGTATCTTAGGTTCATTACTGAAGTATCTTAGGATCGTCGGCCGATGCACCTAAGATATTTTTTTGACATCTTAGTGTGTTCCTATCTAATACCGTTGTAGGGGGGAATCCCGCCAGATTTATCAAACGGTTGTGACATTTAAGTCTTGCGTGAGCCGTAAGACTTAAATGAATTCATTTACTCTGGGGGTTGTGAGCCGGCGGGAAGTTTGATGATGATATTCTTCAAATCCGCCCCGGATACATTTTGGAATACGCTTAGTCCGAACTCCGGTATTACTGCAAGTACATGGTCGAATATATCCGCTTGGATTCCTTCATATTCGACCCATACCTTATTGGATGAGAAGCAATAAAGTTCGATGGGAATACCTGTATCAGTCGGTTGTAGATGCCTTACCATGCAGACTAATTCCTTACTTACCTCCGGGAGGCTTCTTAGGTAACGTACGAGATAAGCACGGAAGACACCCAGATTTGTTTGTCTACGTCCGTTCACCCAAATGGAACTATCGATATGATGCTCTTCATTGTATTCATATAATTCCTGTTCTTTTCCGTCGATGTAATCCGTGATAAGAGAGATCTTACGAAATTTCTCTAGCATTTTCGGGGTACAAAAATGTACGCTGTTCATATCGATATTGATAGAGCGCTTGATACGGCGGCCCGGGGATTCGCTCATACCTCTCCAGTTTTGGAAAGCGTCGCTTACTAAGGCGTAAGGAGGGATGGTCGTAATGGTATTGTCAAAGTTTCTTACTTTCACGGCGTTCAATGTCACCTCGATAACCGTGCCGTCCGCACCATATTTACTCATCGTGATCCAGTCCCCGGCCCGGAGCATATCATTGGCGGATAATTGGATGCCGGCAACGAAACCTAAGATCGTATCCTTAAAGACCAACATCAAGATAGCGGCAGACGCACCCAATCCGGCCAGTAAAGAAACCGGGGATTTATTGATAAGAATACTGATAATCAATATCACTCCAATAAAGAAAACCGTAACCTGCAAGATCTGTATGAAGCCTTTTAACGGCTTGTTCTTAAAGGAATCTTTTTTATTATAGATCTCGTGGATCAGATTTAAGGAAGCGTTTATAAACCTTAAAGAAACCGCTATGATATAAATCTGACAAAGTTTTTGGAGCAATATTAAAATCTTCGGTGTCTCTTCGGCTGAGAAGGCGAATGGTAACAATATATAAATCAATATGGCCGGGATCATATGCATCATCTTATTGATGATCTTACGATCCACGATTAAATCGTCCAGTTGATTTTTCGTCTTCCTCGCTAATCGTTTGAACATACCAAGGAAAATATACCGGCAACTATAATCGATCCCAACGGTGACGGCTATAATAAGTAATAAGATCACTATATTGTCTAGGTAACTGGAATTTTCGCTTATCAACCCCATTTGAACTAATAAATTATATACCCATTCTTGTATCTTGCTCATAAATACGATTTTAAACTTTAAGTAGACAATCCGGAGACGAAGATAGGAAAAATAATCCGAACACGTACTTTAGTCTGAATATTGATATACTTTCAATTCAAATTTAGGAATCATAGCGAAGAAATGGTCGAATATATCCGACTGGATCCGTTCATATTCTTTCCATATTTTATTCCGGGAGAAGAAATAAATCTGGACGGGAACACCATATTCCGTGGATTGAAGTTGACTGATAATTAAATCCAAATCTTGATTTACGACAGGAAGACTTGTCAGATAACGCTCTACATATACACGGAATACTTGGGAGTTTGTAGGTACTACATCCTTATCCGGTTGGTAATCCGCTAATAAAGGAATTTCCTTGCGGAATGTATCTAGCATCTCTGGTGTACAGAACTTGATCGTATTCAAATCGAGATAAATGGACTTCATAACCCTACGTCCTCCAGACTCAACCATTCCGCGCCAGTTTTGGAAAGAACTATTTACTAGATTATAAGGCGGGATTGTTGAGATCGTATTATCGAAGTTCTGAACTTTCACGGTGTTTAGGGTTATTTCTTGAACAATACCGTTCGCGTTGGCAGAAGGCATCGTGATCCAGTCGCCGGGTCGCAACATATCATTCGCCGAAAGCTGTATACCTGCCACGAAACCTAATATGCTATCTTTAAATACCAACATAAGAATAGCTGCCGACGCACCTAATCCGGCGAAAAGGGTAGCCGGGGATTTATTGACGAGAATTGCTATAATGACAATGCCGCCAACGAAGAAAACAAGCACTTGTAATACTTGTATAAAGCCTTTCATCGGCCTGTTTTTCATTTTCTCCTGTTGGTTAAACAAATCCAACATCATTAAGAGAAGACCGTTGAGCGCTAACAGCAGGGAAAATATGATATAGACCGCGCAAATCTTCTGGGAAATGAATAATAATTCCTTTCCTCGGATAAAAGCCATCGGGAGCAAAGCATATACTAAAATGCCGGGAATCGTATGTACGAGATAATGTACGACCTTACGTTTAATTAATAACGTATCCCATTTATAATGCGTATGCTTAACGATACTACGTACCCCTCCGACAAAAATAGCTTGGCATAAATAATCTAATCCGATAGCGACCGCCACTAGTAAGATGGCGATGATCGCCTCGTCAAATGTGTTCGCTATTTTCTCGTCTACACCCCATCCGGTGAGGACTTTGTTCATCCAACTACCTAAATTTATCATAATAATCGTTTTTTGATATAACACTACTCTTAAAAATAGGTTCAATCCTACGTTAAATTTGCCCTTTTGTTAAGATTGCTTGTAAATGTAAGCGTATTAATCCAATTGAAAAATGTATCTTTGTGAAATAATATAAACTTAAATGGATTCCATGAGATCTCTGTTGTCAACCTCAGATTTTCTACAGGTACGAGAGCATAAATTAAGTAATGATTTGACGGTATGGTTGAATGAGGACCATAGCCAACCTAAGATATTCGGAGCCGTAGTCGTAAAAGCCGGAGCTAAAGATTCCCCAAACACAGGTATCGCGCATTATTTCGAGCATATGATGTTTAAAGGAACGGATAAGATCGGGACGATCGACTATGAGTCCGAGAAAGTCTTGCTGGACATTATCGCCGAGAAATATGACGCTTTGGCGGATACCGAGGATCCCAAGATGCGCGCCCATTTGCAGCAAATCATTAACGACCTGAGCGTACGTGCCGCTGAGTATGTAATACCGAACGAGTTCGACCGGTTGATCTCTCGTTTCGGTGGTACGAAGTTGAATGCCGGGACTTCTTACGACTATACATTATATTTCAATACATTCTCTCCGCAATATATCTCCCAATGGGCCGAGATCAATAGTGAGCGTTTGGTAAATCCCGTATTTCGTCTTTTCCAGAGTGAGCTGGAGACGGTCTATGAGGAAAAGAACATGTATGGGGACACGATGGCTAGCGTCGCCATCGAGAAATTGACAGAGCGTTATTTCTATCCGCATCCGTATGCGTATCCGATTATCGGAAGTGCGGAGAACTTGAAGAATCCCCGTCTTTCGGAGATGCGCCGGTTCTTCGAGAAATACTATGTCGCTTCCAATATGGGATTGATCTTAAGCGGGGATTTCGATACGGAGGAGGTCTTGCCAATCTTGGAATCTACTTTTTCACGGATACGAAAAGGGAAGCCGCCCCACCGGGATATCGTTGCGCTTCCACCATTCGAGGGGCGGGAAAAAGTGAGCGTACGTATTCCTATGCCTTTCGTGAAAATTATGGCATTGGGATTCCGGGGAGTTCCTGCGAATCATCCGGATCAAGTTGCGCTCAATATCGCCGTATCTTTATTGAATAACTCCAATGGTACGGGATTTTTGGATAAGCTGACGGTAGATCATAAGGTGATGGGTGCGATGGCGGTTAACCAAAGTATGAATGAGGCTGGAATATTAGGTTTGTTGGTATTTCCGAAGTTCTTTTTCCAGACCTATGCGGCAGCTGAGAAATTAGTATGGAAACAAATCAACCGTATTAAGGAGGGGGATTTTAGCGATGAGATGTTCCAAAGCTTGAAATTGGAACAGAAACGTGAATATGCCTCCAAATTGGAAGACATAAACTCAAGGGCCGAGGTGATGATGCGTATTTTCTCTCAAGGGAAAAGCTGGCAGGATTATTTGGATGAGGTTACCCGTATCGATGCCTTGTCGAGAGAAGACGTGATTGAGGTCGCCAAGAAATATTTTACGGAGAATTATATGTACGTCACGAAGAAGACCGGACGCTATCCAAAAACGATCTTACCCAAGCCGGATTATTCACCGATTATACCGAAGAACTCCGATGCTTCCTCCGCTTATGTGGAACGTCTGGAAAAGATACCCGTACAAGAATTGAAACCGCATTTTCTCGATTTTGAGAAAGACGCCGAGGTCGTATCCTTGCGTCCGCTTGTCACGTTGTATAAGACTCATAATTCCGTAAATGATATATTCTCGCTGACACTATCTTATGGAGTGGGGCAGTTGGAGCTTCGTGATCTTGATAAATTGTCCGCTTATCTACCTTTCGTAGCGACGGAATCGATGTCTTTTGAGGTCTTTCGGGGTAAATTGCAGGAACTTGGTAGTACATTGACTTTTGATTCCACGGATTCTGAGTTTCTGGTGGTGGTGAATGGTTTTGATGGGCATTTTACCCAAACAATGGCTTTGGTCGGCGATTTCTTGCGGCACGCCAAGCCAGATGACAAGAAGTTACGGCAGATTGTGGACGAGGCGAAGGTAACGGAGAAATCGTTGTTCAATTCCAGCGAGAACGTAGCCGATATGCTGTTAGAGAAAGTCAAATTTGGGGAGCAATCCCGTTATTTGACCAAATTATCGTTCGCTGAAATCAAAAAACTAAAAGGAAAGATGTTGCTGGACACCTTCAGTAAGGTACGTTCGGTCGCTTGTAACCTGCATTATTGTGGTACATTGTCTACGGAGGAGGCCGCTCGGCAGATCAAGCTGCATTTACCCTTGGAGGAGGTAAGTATTCCATCGAACTCTCCCTATATTCGTGATCTTATGACGTATGATAAGCCGACTGTCTTTTTCATGGACATGGAGGATGTCACGCAAAGCATAATCTATGCCTATATGTATATCGATCCGTTGAAGGCTAAGGGGGATCGTCCTATTTCCCGGTTGTTTAGCGCTTATTTCGGAGGGGATATGTCATCTTTGATGTTTCAGGAGATCCGTGAGTTTCGTTCGTTCGCTTATCAAGTAAATGCCCGTTTGAAACATCCTCCTTTGAATCGATCGGAGAAGCCCGCTAGTTTCGTGATGAAACTGGCTACACAGACGGATAAGATGATCGATGCGATGGAAGTGCTGGAAAATCTGGTGCATGATATGCCGGAACGTCCGGAACGGGTGGAGTCGGTGAAGCAGACGATTCGTAATTGGGTGAATAATGAATATCCTACTAGTCGCTCTCTTTCCTTGAAGATCGCCGGTTTCCGGCGTGAAGGGTACGAGAGCGATCCGAACAAGGATTATCTGGAGGTCATCGATCGGATGACTATGGAGGATATCCTTCGTTTTTATAAGGAGAATATACAAGATCATTTAATGATATATGCGATAGTCGGTAATTCAAAGAGTATGGATATGGAGAAACTCTCCAAATTCGGACAGATCGTTAAGGTAACAAGGAAAGACATTTATAAATAATGTATAGTAAGGAGGAACTGAAGAATCTCAAATTGGAGTTTTGGGAAAGCTTCGCCGCTTTTTGTGAGGTGCAACCCTATTTGCGGGGGCGTAAGAAAATTTGGACATTATATGATACGAAGGTAAAGGGCGTTGAGTTGAAATTCGACGCGAACCGCCAAGGGGCTTACGTTATTCTTGAGGTAAACCACCGTAGCGAGGATTTACGTCTGGAAATGTTTGAGCGCCTGACTTGGTATAAAGAGACCTTGGAACAGGATTTTCCCGAAGGCTTGATCTGGGATATTTGCTTTGTCCGTGAGAATGGCCGACAAGTGGCCCGTATCTATGTGGCAAAGGAAGGATTGGATTTGCATCGGCGAGCGCATTGGGGAGATTTTTTCACGTTTATGGCTAGCCAGATGTATTTGTTGGAACGAAATTTTATGGGTATAGCAGAATACTTAAGAGAATAATTACGAGATATGAACCTAAAGGTATTTATCGGAGCTTGCGTACTGTCCGGTCTGGTTGCTTGTAGCTCTGTTAAACAAGATGAGGCCGGTTTGTCCCGGCCCGGTGTGGGCCTTGAGCTGGCGCGATTCCGGAAGGAGCATTTCTCCGATGTCCGTTATAATCTTTTCTTCTCGATCCCGGAATCTCGTGACGAGGCGATCCGGGGAAAGGTGGAGCTATCGTTACGATTAGACGAGAAGCAGCCGCTTATTATTGATTTCCGCGGAGAACAGGAGCAAGTGACATCCGTAACCTTGAACGGAGGCGATATTCCCTACGAGGTGAAAGATGAGCATATCGTGATAGCCTCAGATTGGGTAGCGGTGGGAGAGAACCGGGTAGCGATCGCTTTTACTCCGGCGGATCAATCCTTGAACCGACGGGATGAGTTCCTGTACACGTTATTGGTTCCGGACCGGGCACGTACGGTATTCCCTTGTTTTGACCAGCCGGATATGAAGTCGCTTTTTACCTTGACCTTGGAAGTTCCTTCCACTTGGCAGGCCGTGGCGAATAGCGCTATCACGCAAACGGATAGTACGGGCGTCTCCGGTCGGAATCGTATTTCTTTCAAGGAGACGGAACCGCTTAGTACCTACCTGTTCTCATTCGTGGCCGGTGAACTGACTCGGGAGGTTTATTCCCGGAACGGACGGGATATCTCTATTTATCATCGGGAGACAGATCCGAAGAAAATCGCTCAATGCCCAGCCATTGCCGATGAGGTGTTCGACGCGTTGGAATGGCAGGAAGACTTTACTGGTATTCCTTATCCTTTTGCTAAATATGACGTGATTATCTTACCCGGTTTCCAATATGGAGGTATGGAACATACGGGTGCTACCTTATATACGGATCGCCGGATGTTTCTGGATGAGCATCCTACCTTAAATGAGCGATTGAGCCGGAGTGCCTTGATCGCGCATGAAACCTCTCATATGTGGTTTGGCGATTATGTAACGATGAAATGGTTTGATGATGTATGGACTAAAGAGGTTTTCGCTAATTATTTCGCTTCCCGTATCGTAGAACCTTTATATCCGGACGTGAATCACCGGTTGAATTTTATTCGGGATTATATTCCTGCGTCTTATTCGGAAGACCGTACGTCAGGTGCGAATCCGATCAAGCAAGATTTGGATAATTTGCGGAACGCCGGTTTGGTATATGGAAATATCATCTATGATAAATCTCCCGTGATTATGGAGATGTTGGTACGTGTTCTGGGAGAAGACGCTTTCCAGCAGGGAATCCGTGAGTACTTGACTACTTATGCGTATGGGAACGCTACGTGGGAGGGCTTGATCCGTATCTTGAATAAATATACGGAAGAGGATCTGGCCGCTTGGAGTGAGGTGTGGGTGAATCAGAAGGGTATGCCGGAGATTACGGCTTCGGTTAAGGACGGCGAGTTGGTCGTAGAGCAGCGTGATCCGTTGGGCCGGGGTTTAAAATGGCCGCAAGAATTAACCTATCGGGTGATCTGTGGAACGGATTCGGAAGAAATCCCGGTTTCTCTCGAAGGAAACTCTGATTCCTTCCGAATGAAATTAAGTTTTCTTCCGAATGGAAATTGTGTCATTCTTCCGAATATAAATGGGCGTGGTTATGGCTTCTTTAAAATAACAGAGGGGGAGTCTTCCGGTCTATGGTCTGTGCTTCGCTCATCGGAAGATGAGGTGTTGAAGGGATCTTTGCTGATTACCCTTTATGAGAATCTTCGTTGGAAAACGATTTCTCCGCAAGGGTTCCGTGAAGAGATGTTAGCGTATTTACCGAATGAGTCTAATTCTTTATTGTTCTCGATGGCTTTAAGCTATTTAGGAGATTGCCAGCGGATATTCCCGTCGGATTCTCGTCCGTTGGAACAGGTCTTGTGGAAGATCGTGACAACGAATCCCGTATCCCAACATCGTTTGCAGGCGTTTCGTTTGTATCGTTCGATAGCGGATTCAGAGGAGGCGGTACAACGTCTGTATACGTTATGGCAGGAACGGAAAGCTCCGAAAGATTGTACGTTGAGCGAGAGTGATTATATTGGCTTATCCTATATGCTGGCGATGCATTTGCCGGAAAAAGCGGATAAGATTATCGCTACGCAATTATCCCGCATACAGAATCCGGACCGGAAGAAGGAGTATCAATTTATCTCCCCATCCGTATCGCCCCGCAAGGCGGAACGTGACAGTGTCTTCGCGTCCTTGTTGATCGCCGGGAATCGTAGGGTGGAGCCATGGGCCTCTTCCGCTCTCGCTAATTTGAACCATCGCCTACGAGAACAAGAGTCGGTCGCTTATATCCGTCCGGCCTTGGAAGCGATGCCGGAAGTACAGCGGACTGGCGATATCTTTTTCCCCACCGCTTGGGTTCGCTCCTTGCTTTCCGCCCATACATCGAAGGAAGCTCGGGAAGAAGTTGATGCGTTTTTTACCGCGCATCCGGACCTCCCCTTGATGCTTTCCAATAAGATTAAGCAGCAAGCGAGTCATTTGTATTAAAGTAAATCATCATCTTTGTCCTTGAGAACGAATTAATTAGAAAGGAGTATTTGTATGACGGCAATGGAACTAAAATGCCTAAAGATGGATTTGGTCGAAGAATTGTTAAGCATCGATGATAAAGACACGCTCAACCGTGTGAAGAACTATCTGAAAAAGCTGAACAATAAAATTAGGACAAAAGCCGAAGAGGAAGAAACGGAATATATTAGCAAGGAAGAAATCTTGGCAGGGATTGATGCCGGGCTGAAAGACATGATTGCCGGGAGGAAACAATCAGCGAGAGATTTCTTAAAAGAAATGAGAGATGGAATATAGAATAGAAGTCTTAGCCTCCTTTAAGAAGGAAGCGAAACGTTTGCGGAAGCATTATGCCTCTTTCATTGATGATTATGAAAACAAAGCAGAGCGTGAATCTATAAGCTTGAAAGAGATAGAAGAGTTGCTTCGTAAGAACGGATTGAAGTAATATAGATATTGTGATAATATTTTGTCAGAAATATTTGTTCTTTCAATTATTATTGTAACTTTGCGACGTAAATAACAAAAGAAATGAAAATAACGACTACATTACATCACCATCATCATTACAGCGGGCGATAGTTCGGTGGGCTGAATGGTATGTATGTACTCATGATAAAAAGATAAAGGCTTGCCGTTTTGCGGTAAGCCTTTTTTGTTGATATTTATAATATAAAAATAAGATATAGTTATGTTGAGAATTGCGGTACAATCGAAGGGCCGTCTGTACGACGAGACCATGATGTTGCTTGAAGAAGCGGGTATTAAACTAAACAGGGGCAAACGCATTCTGTTATTATCGGCAAAAGGTTTTCCGGTAGAGGTATTATTCCTTCGTGATGATGATATTCCTCAGTCTGTGGCTAACGGTGTGGCGGATATTGGTATTGTCGGAGAGAACGAGTACGTGGAGAAAGGGCAAGAGGCGAAATTGATCAAGCGTCTGGGCTTTAGTAAGTGCCGTCTATCCTTAGCTATCCCCAAAGATGAGGAATATAAGGGAGCTGAATGGTTTGAGGGAAAAACGATCGCTACTTCCTATCCCGTGATCCTACGGTCTTTCTTAGAGGAGAGAGGCGTGAAGGCGGATATTCATGTAATCAGCGGCTCTGTGGAAATCGCCCCGGGCATTGGTTTGGCGGACGCTATCTTTGATATCGTAAGCTCCGGTAGCACTTTGGTAAGCAATCAATTGAGAGAAGTGGAGGTAGTCCTTCCTTGTGAGGCTTTATTGATCGCTAACAATAATCTATCCAAAGAGAAACTGGAGATATTGGATGAGCTTCTATTCCGCTTCGAGGCGATTCAAGTCGCCGAGGGCAAGAAGTACGTGTTGCTGAACGCTCCGAAAGAAAAGCTGGATGAGATTATCGAGGTGCTTCCCGGTATGAAGAGCCCGACCATAACGCCTTTGGCAAACGATGAATGGGTCTCTGTTCAATCCGTGATCGCCGAGAAGCATTTCTGGGAAATTATTGGTAAACTAAAATCATTGGGGGCTGAAGGTATCTTAGTGCTTCCGATCGAGAAAATGATTGTATAATATGGAGATTATAAAATATCCCGGACGTGAGGAATGGAGCTCACTAATCAAACGTCCCGCATTAGATGTAACCACCTTGTTCGATACGGTCCGTACGGTATTGGACGAGGTACGCGAGCAGGGTGACACTGCCGTAAAAGCGTATGAGGAAAAGTTTGATAAAGTGCTCCTTTCTTCCCTTCAAGTCTCGGAAGAGGAGATGCGGGAAGCGGATGCCTTGGTCGCTGAGGACTTGAAACAGGCGATTCGTACGGCAAAGGCGAATATCGAGAAGTTCCATGCCTCACAGCGTTTCGAAGGAAAGAAAGTGGAGACTACCCCGGGAGTCACTTGTTGGCAGAAAGCGGTAGCGATCGAGAAAGTCGGTTTATATATTCCGGGCGGAACGGCGCCTTTGTTTTCCACGGTATTGATGTTGGCAGTGCCCGCACGTATCGCCGGATGCAAGGAGATCGTATTATGTACGCCACCGAACCGGGAAGGGAAAGTACATCCCGCTATCCTGTTTGCTGCGGAGGTCGCGGGTGTAAGTAAGATATTCAAGGCTGGAGGAATCCAAGCGATAGCGGCGATGGCCTATGGGACGGAATCAGTTCCCAAGGTGTATAAGATCTTTGGCCCGGGTAATCAATACGTGACGGCGGCGAAGCAATTAGTAAGCCTGAAAGAAGTCGCCATCGATATGCCCGCCGGACCATCCGAGGTAGAGGTGATCGCAGACGAGACAGCAAATCCCGATTTTATCGCCGCCGATTTCCTCTCGCAGGCCGAGCATGGGGTGGATAGCCAAGCGGTCCTCGTAACCGCTTCGGAAACGATCGTGGAACCCGTGGCCCGTGCCATCCAAGAGCAACTCGATCGTTTGCCCCGAAAGGAGATTACCGAGAAATCGTTAGCGCACAGCCGTATCATCGTATTGAAAGATTTGCGGGAAGTCGTGGACTTCACGAATCAATACGCTCCTGAGCACTTGATTATCCAAACATCGGATTACACCGCTATCGCGGAGCGAATCGAGAACGCTGGCAGTGTCTTTATGGGTCCATATACTCCGGAAAGCGCAGGCGATTATGCTTCCGGCACGAATCATACCTTGCCGACCAACGGTTATGCCAAGGCATATAGCGGCGTAAACTTGGATAGCTTCATCAAGAAGATCACTTTCCAAGAGATCTCTTCCGATGGTATCCGTGCCTTGGGTAGCACGATCCAAACCATGGCGGCCAACGAGCATCTGGATGCTCACCGCAACGCAGTAACAATTAGATTGAACACGATATGAAAGACCTGAAAGATTTAGTAAGACCGAATGTCTGGAATTTGAAACCGTATTCATCCGCACGTGATGAGTTTCATGGGGATGCCTCCGTTTTTCTGGACGCGAATGAGAATCCGTGGAATGTGCCGTATAACCGTTATCCCGATCCCTTGCAGTGGAAATTGAAGGATCGTCTGGCCGTGCTGAAAGGCGTGGATCGTAACTCGATCTTTTTGGGCAATGGTAGTGACGAGGCCATCGATCTGGTGATCCGTGCCTTTTGCGAGCCGGGGTTGGATAGTGTGGTGACGATCTCGCCGTCGTATGGTATGTATGAGGTGGCAGCGAATGTAAATAACGTGGAATGTCGCAAGGTCTCTTTGGACGAGAATTTCGACTTGGACGCTGACCGAGTGTTGGAATCGGCGGACGAGTGGACTAAAGTGATCTTCCTATGTTCCCCGAATAACCCCAGTGGCAACAGCCTGGATCGTGGCTCGATCTATAAGATATTGAAGAATTATGAAGGAATCGTGGTGATCGATGAGGCTTATATCGACTTCTCCGCTTATCCCTCTTTCTTGAAGGAATTATCCGGGTTCCCGAATCTGATCGTTCTTCAAACCTTGTCGAAAGCGTGGGGAGCGGCGGGTATTCGTTTGGGTATGGCATTTGCCTCTCCGGAGATTATCGGTGTCTTGAATAAGATCAAATATCCGTATAACGTCAACCAGCTTACACAGGAGAAAGCTTTGGAGCTCTTGAACGACGAGGCGACCATGAAGCACCAAGTGAACGAGATCCTCACGGAGCGTAACCGGTTGGAGAAGATCCTGTCCGAGCCTCCTTTTTCCTATCAAGTATATCCTTCGGACGCTAATTTCTTGTTGGTGAATGTCGCCAAGGCGGATGCCATGTATAATGGGCTCGTGAAGAAAGGGATCGTAGTGCGTAACCGTAGCAACGTGCAGAAATGCCGGGGTTGCCTTCGTATTACGATCGGTACGCCGAAAGAGAATGATAGCTTATTGAACGCGATGAAAAACATGAAATTATGAGCACGAGGAAAAGAGCGTTGTTTATCGATCGAGACGGCACGCTTGTAAAAGAGCCGCCCGTAGATTATCAATTGGATAGCTTGGAGAAACTAGAGTTTGTCCCGAAGGTGATGCGTAACCTCTATTTCATTTGCGAGCGGTTGGATTTCGAGTTCGTGATGGTCTCCAACCAAGACGGGCTGGGTACGCCCTCTTTCCCGGAGGAGACTTTCTGGCCTGCCCATAACTTGATGCTAAAAACGTTGGAAGGCGAGGGGATCGTGTTTGATGATATATTGATCGATCCTTCCTTTCCCGAGGATAATTCCCCGAATCGTAAGCCTCGTACAGGAATGCTTACGAAATATATGACAGGTGAATACGATCTGGAGAATAGTTTCGTGATCGGGGATCGCCTTACGGATATGGAGTTGGCCCATAATCTGGGCGCTAAAGGTATCTGGTTGCGCCCGGAGGAGGGAGCGGAGAGTGAGTTGGCGGCTTACGCTACCTCATTGTCTCCCGCCTATATCACGGATGATTGGGATAAAATCACCGAGTATCTGTTTGCTGGCGAGCGTCGTGCTGTCGTACGGCGTGCCACGAAGGAGACGGATATTTATGTGGACTGGAATCTGGATGGAACCGGAAAGACATCGATCTCTACCGGGCTTGGTTTCTTCGATCATATGTTGGACCAGATCGGTAAGCATTCCGGTACGGACCTGACGGTACGGGTAAAAGGCGACTTGGAAGTCGATGAGCATCATACGATAGAGGACACGGCGATCGCCCTTGGCGAGGCCATGCTGAAAGCGCTGGGTGATAAGCGAGGGATCGAGCGTTATGGGTATTGCCTTCCGATGGACGACTGCTTGTGTAGCGTGGCGCTGGATTTCGGTGGCCGTCCTTGGTTGGTTTGGGACGCTGAGTTCCACCGTGAGAAAGTAGGGGATATGCCTACGGAGATGTTCCTCCATTTCTTCAAGAGCTTGAGCGACGCTGCTCGCATGAATTTGAATATCCGTGCCGAGGGTACGAACGAGCATCATAAGATAGAAGGTATCTTCAAGGCTTTGGCCCGCTCGATCAAGATGGCGATCCGACGAGATATTTATCGGTTTGAGCTACCGAGTACGAAAGGGCTCTTGTAATCTGTAAAAAACACTACTGTATTTGTGCACGAATACAGTAGTGTTTTAGTCTGAATACTATTGTGTTTATCCACAAACACTATAGTGTTTTCGACTCAGATTCTATGACATCAGATAAACCGATAAAAGCCTATAGAGGATATTCCTCGAAAGCATATAGAACCGTGGAGAGATACCTTTCTCCTGTGTCCGGAAGCAACGCCACGATCGTTTTTCCCTCATTCTCCGGAAGTTTAGCTAGTTCCACGGCGGCGTATACAGCGGCGCCGGAAGATATTCCTACCAGCAACCCTTCCTTCCCGGCCAGTTCCCGGCTCGTACGGATAGCGTCATCGTTCGTTACTTGCAGGATCTTGTCAACTACCTCCCCGTTGTAGGTCTTGGGGATAAAGCCGGCTCCGATGCCCTGTATCTTGTGCGGGCCGGGCTTGCCTCCGGAAAGTACCGGTGAATCGCTAGGCTCTACCGCTACGATTTGTACGTTCGGGTTGTGAGCTTTCAATCCGGCACCGACACCGCTGACCGTGCCTCCGGTTCCTACGCCGGCTACAAACAGGTCTACTTTACCATCCGTATCACGCCAGATCTCCTCGGCGGTCGTGCGGATATGCATGGCCGGGTTAGCGGGATTCTCGAATTGTTGTAGGATGATGGAACCGGGAGTCGCGTCACGCAGTTCCTCCGCTTTGGCGATGGCTCCTTTCATGCCTTCCGCCCCGGGGGTGAGGACGAGCTGGGCACCTAACGCTTTCAATAAGTTACGACGCTCGGCACTCATGGTATCCGGCATGGTCAGGATTAATTTGTAGCCTTTCGAGGCGGAGACAAAAGCGAGTCCGACTCCGGTATTACCGCTGGTCGGTTCGATAATGGTAGCGCCGGGTCTCAACAAGCCTTTAGCCTCGGCGTCCTCGATCATCGCCAAGGCGATGCGGTCTTTTACGCTACCAGCCGGGTTGAAATATTCCAGCTTGCCGATTACTTGGGCTTTAAGGCCCTTGCTCGCGTTGAAATTAGAGAACTCCAACAGGGGAGTGTTGCCGACAAGGTCGGTCAGTTGTCTTGCTATTCTTGCCATATACAAATGAATTTTGTTGTTTCTGGATTCTTTTATTTATATGACAAAGATAGTGGATGGATTGTTTACGGCATATACCATAAACCGGGTATTTTTTTACCTCCTTCTATGCGTCACGCACAAAAGGAGGTTACAATCATAATTATATACAAGTCTGAAAGGACTCTCTTTAATGTCTGCCTCCTCCTAAGGCTTGGTAGAGGTTTACGGTGGCTTGAAGCTCGTCAAAACGATCCGTTACTTGGGAGAGCTGGGCGCTGAGCAGGGTTTGCTGTGCCGTGAGCACTTCCAGATAAGTGGTGTTTCCATGCGTCATCAGCAATTGGGTGCTACGGACGGCATCTTCAAGCGATTCGATTTGGTGTGTACGCAAGTCGATCTTTCCCTTTGCGGTCTGGGCTTGGGTAAGTGCGTCGTTCACCTCTTTTCCGGCGTTGAGCACGGTTTGTTGGAAAGTGAGCTTGGCCTCTTCTTGCTGCGCTTTCGCTATTTTCAATTGGGCGATATTCGCTCCTTTGTTAAATAGTGGTTGCGTGAGGGAGCCGACCACCGATAGTAATAGTTTACCCGGATTTACGATGTAACTACCTGCGCTGTTTGTCCATCCCGCGCTGCCGCTAAGACGTAGCGAGGGATAAAAATTGGAGCGTGCGGAGGCTGTCCCGTAGAACGCTTGCGCCAATGCGTACTCGGCGCTACGTACATCCGGACGGTTCGAGAGTATCTGTAGCGGGATACCGATAGCCAGATCCGGGGTTAAGGATTGGTCTTCCAACCTTCCTCGCTCAATATCCTGAGGTGTCTCTCCCAATAAGACGGCAAGCGTATTCTCGGTCTCCCGGATGGTCTGTTCCAGATCCTTAACAGAGGTCTCGATGGAGTAGCAAGTAGCCTCGGTTTGCGATACGGCCGCCTCGGTAGTCATGCCGGCTGCCATTAACGCTTGGGTGGCACGAAGGCTCTCTTGCCATTTCACGGCGGTTTCTGTCGTGATCTCGTATTGCCGATCCAGCATCAATAAGGTGTAATACAGGTTGGCGATATTGGCGATCAGTTGTGTTTGTACGGCTTGGCTATACGCTTGGCTTTGCGACAAGGCGGCTTTTGCTTGTCGTTTGGCGTTTGTCAGCCGGCCGAAGATATCGATCTCCCAACTGGCCGATACCGGGACGTTGTATGTCCACGACGCTTTTGCCTTATTGAAACTACTTGTCGTGCCCTGCGGATCTAGGGAGAGCGACGGGAGGTAGGAGAGGCGGGAGGTCATTAACGCCGCCTCGGCTTCTTGCACCTTTAGATGGGCAATCCGCAGATCTGTATTATTGGCTAATCCCCGTTCGATCAAGGATTGCAAGGCCGGATCGGTGAACAGGTCTCGCCAACTGATATTCCCGATGGAGAAGGTGTCTGCCGGGGCTATCTCCTCCCGGTATAGATTCTCCGGGAGGGTGGTGACAGGCTCGTATTTCTTGTAAATGCCGCAGCTGTTCAACGCTAGCGTCGCTACGGCAAGGAGTATGATGTTATTCTTCATATACAATATATATACAACCGGATAGGTTATTTCTTGCTATCTAAATATTCTTTTCTTTCTTCGGCGGCCTCTTTTACCTCTTCTTGCACCTGCCAATCAAGGGAACGCTCGAATTGGATCGGGCGTAGTTTCTCTTGCAGGTATTGGAACGTGATGAATAAGCAAGGCACGATAAATAACAAAGCCAATGTACCGATCAACATACCGCCAACGGCACCGGTTCCCAACGAGCGGTTTCCATTAGCGCCTACGCCGTTGGAAACGATCAATGGCAGCAAACCGAATATCATCGTAAGAGCGGTCATCAAGATCGGGCGCAGACGAACCTTCGCCGCGCTAAGAGCGGCCGAGGTCAGGCTCATGCCGGACAAGCGGCGCTGGGTAGCGTACTCCGTCAATAAGATGGCGGTCTTCGCCAACAACCCGATCAACATGATCAGACCGGTTTGCAGATAAATGTTATTCTCCAATCCCATGAACTTGGCGAACAAGAAACTACCCATCAAACCCATCGGTACGGAAAGAATCACGGCGAAAGGAACAAGGAAACTCTCGTACAAGGCACTTAGGATCAAATAAATCATCAAGATACAGATACCGAAGATGATAATGGTCGTATTACTCTGCTGGTTCTCCTCACGGGTGATACTACCGAAGTCATACCCGTATCCTTTCGGGAGTGAGGTGGCCGCTGTCTCTTTTACCGCCTTGATAGCATCCCCGGAGCTATATCCATTGGCCGGTACGGCATTGACGGCGATCGAATTATACATATTGAAACGGGCTAAAGATTCGGCACCGTATACCTTGGTCAAGGTGATAAACTGACTAAGCGGTGCCATCTCGCCGTTCGACATGCGTACGAACGTATTATTCAAGGAGGTCTCATCCAGACGATATTTAGGATCGGACTGTATCATCACCTTATACACCTTCGAGAAGCGGTTGATATTCGACACATATTGCCCTCCGTAATAACCGGAAAGGGTTGATAGAACAGCATCCGGAGTGATTCCGGCCCGTTTGCATTTCGCCGCGTCCACATCCACGCGCCATTGCGGGTACTTGATATCGAAGGTAGAGTAAGCCGTAGCGATCTCGGGCCGTTCACGCAAGGCTGCGAGATATTGCTGGGTCGTGTTAAAGAAGGTCGTTAAGTCTCCACCGGCCTTGTCTTGCGTATGCATTTCCAATGCGTTACCCATACCATATCCGGGGATCATGGCGGGGGCGATGGCGAAAATCGTAGCGTCCTTGATATCTGCCGTACGGCCATATACCTGTCCGATCACGGCTTGTACGTTATCTTCCTTGTCCGGGCGCTCATCCCAATGTTTTAGTTTCAAGATGAACATACCGAAAGAGCTACCTTGTCCGGCCAGCAAACCATAACCGGAAACCTTGGAATAAGATTGAAGCTGTGGAATCTGGTTGATCCGTTGCTCGATATTCGTCATGATCTTGTTAGTCGTAGCCAAGGAGCTTCCGGAGGCCGTACTTACGTTGACAAAGACCGTACCTTGATCCTCATCGGGTACCAAGCTGGATTTTGTCGTGTTCATCAAGACGATAAGTAATACGATGGAGCATGCCAATAAAGACCAAGCCAGCCATTTCCGCTTGATAAAGAACAACACCCCGTGCTTATATTTCTTGATGACCGAATCGAATGCGGCGTTGAACGCCTTACGGAAACGTGCGGCGAAGTTATTCTTTTGGGTGCCGTCCTCGTTGATGTAAGGCTTCAATAAGATAGCGCAAAGCGCCGGGCTTAACGTTAACGCGTTAACGGTAGAGATACCTACGGCCGCTGCCATCGTCAAACCGAACTGCGTATAGAATGTACCGGATGTACCGCTCATGAACGATACCGGGATAAACACGCCCATAAATACCAATGAAGTAGAGACGATGGCGGATGTTAATCCTTTCATCGCGTCCATACTAGCCATATAAGAGGACTTATATCCAACGTCGAACCGAGCTTGGACTGCCTCGACGACAACGATCGCATCGTCCACCACCGTACCGATCACCAATACCAAAGCGAATAAAGTGATCAAGTTGATGCTAAATCCGGCGACCGTCATAAAGGCGAACGTACCGATCAAGGAAACTACGATCGCTACCAACGGAATCAGCGTAGAACGGATATCCTGCAAGAAGACATATACCACAAGGATAACGAGGATAATGGCCTCTATCAAGGTTTTTACAACCTCATGGATCGAGGCGTACAAGAAATCATTCGTACTCATCAATTTTACGACCTCGATACCTTTCGGGAAGTCTTTCGAGGCTTCCTCAAGAAAAGCGTCGATCTTATTATTCACCTCCGTGGCATTCGATCCGGCTGTCTGGAAAACCATACAGGAGATACCCGGCTTACCGTTTGTTTGTCCGATATAGGCATAACTCTCCTTTCCTAACTCAATGTCCGCTATCTCTTTTAGCTTCAATACCTCTCCATCCTCGGTGGAGCGGATCACGATATCGCCGAATTCCTCCGGAGTAAGCAGGCGTCCGCTATATTTCATGGTGTACTGATACGTCTCGTCCGAGTTCTCGCCTAAAGAACCCGTGGCGGACTCAATATTTTGCTCGGCCAACACGGAGGTCACGTCCGAGGGGATCAATTTGTATTGGGCCATAACGTCGGGCTTCATCCAGATACGCATACTGTAATCGCCACCCATAACCATCAACTCGCCGACTCCGGAGATACGGAGTATCTCTGGTTTTAGGTTGATGCTGATGTAATTACTGAGGAAGTTCTCGTCATAAGAACCGTCCGGGCTATAGAGCGAGAAGATCTGTAACATACTGGTCTGGCGCTTGGAAGTCGTGACACCCACTTGGGTAACCTCGGCCGGCAATTGCCCGGTCGCTTTCGATACACGGTTCTGTACGTTTACGGCGGCCATGTCCGGATCGGTTCCTTGTTGGAAATAGATCGTGATCGTGGCGGTACCGGAGTTGGTAGCCGTGGAGGTCATGTAGGTCATATCTTCCACGCCGTTGATCGCCTCTTCCAAAGGGGCTACGACACTCTTCTGCATGGTCTCGGCATTCGCCCCGAAGTAAGTCGTACTGACCATAACGGTAGGAGGGGCGATATCCGGATATTGTTCTACGGGCAAGGTGAAAAGCCCGATGATACCCGCAACCATAATCGTGATGGAAATTACGGCGGACAGTACGGGGCGTTCTATAAATGTGCTAACTTTCATTGTTCTTAATTTTGTTTTACTTCAATCGGTGTTCCTTCACGCAATAAACCTACGCCTTCGGCTACGATCACGTCGCCGCTATTCAATCCGGCGTTTACGATATACTCTTGTCCTCCGTTCACACGGGTCACTTCTACGGGGGCGGATTGCGTCTTGCCGTCCACTACCTTGAAGACAAATACCCGGTCTTGGATCTCGAACGTGGCGGCTTGGGGAATTACGACGCAGTTATCGTATGTAACCGGAATGATCACATTCCCGGAGCCCCCGCTATTCAATAATTGCTCCTCGTTCGGGAATGCGGCACGCAAGCTGACTGTTCCGGTGTTTTGATCGATAATGCCGCTGATCGTCTCGATCTTTCCCGTTTGGGGATAAAGCGATTTATCGTTCAGTTGAAGCTCTATCTCGGGCATATTCTCCAAGGCTTTGTCTTTCGAGCCGTATTGACGGGTCAAGGCCAATAGCTGATTCTCGGTCATGGAGAAATACACATACATCTCGGAATTGTCCGATACCGTGGTGAGCGGTTTGGGCAGGTTTGCGCTTACTAATGCGCCTACACGATAAGGCAGGGTTCCGATGACGCCGTTCGAGGGGCTTTTCACTTCCGTGTAAGAAAGGTTGTTACGGGCGTTTATCTCTTGTGCCTCCGCTTGGGCTAATTGGGCTTTTGCCGAGAGTAGAGTGTTGTAGGCGGTCTTTAGGTCGAACTCGGAAACTACTTTGTTTTTATACAATTCTTGTTTACTGTCGTAGGTCAGTTGCGCTGTCGCTACAGATGCCTTAGCGGCCTCTACGTTCGCAATGGCGGTGTTTAAGGCCGCTTGATAAGGAACTTGATCAATAATAAATAAGACTTGTCCTTTTTTTACACTCTCGCCTTCCGTTACGCAGAGCTTTGTAATAAAGCCGGATACTTGCGGATAAATATCGATGTCCTGTTTTCCTCGTATACTCGCCGAGTAATTATTGGATAAAGTTTTCTCCGAAGTGAATACGGTCATTGTCGCATACCCTGAACTTTGTTGGATTACAGGGCTTTGTTTACACCCAACAGCTACGATACACCATAAGGCGATCGCAGTCTTCATCAATCGATTTTGCTTTTTCATCTTAACTAATACCTATATTTTCGGATGCAAAGCTACTCGCTTATCGGCGAACCATTGTTTCCACAATGAGGCGATGATTGTTTATTTTGAGATGGAATGATCCGTTATATGCTAATGATCTCTTATATTCGCGGGCAAAATAGTAGACATATGAATCCATTTGAGATAGAGAGAGGAGAGTCGTTCATAATAGGCGATTCCGATTTGAGGGAGTTATTGGATCGTCCTTACAAGAGCGGATATGGCATGATCTTATTTTGCTATAAAGGAACGGCGAATATATCCGTCGATTTGAGCCGATGGGATATCCGGCGCAACACGGTGATCGTATTGATACCGGATACGATCCTGACGTTGAATGCGAGTAGCGAGGATTTCAAGGTACAATATATATCCTTTTCGAAGGTCTTGTTCGACGAGGCCGTATTCCGGCTGGATCCGCCCTTTTTCCGCTTCATAAAGGATAGCCCTTGCTATACGCATCCCGCCGATCAGGAGGAGACCATAAATGTGATCATCCGGCTGTTTTGGCTGATTTACATGGATCGGAATAACGTGTACCGTGATATGATCGTGAAAAACCAGTTGCAATGCTTCTTCCTTAATATGTATGATAAGACAAGGTACTCCTTTTCGAGCCGCCAGCAAAATGGGTGCAACCGTGGGGAGGAGTTGTTCCATAAGTTCATCAATTGCATCCATGCCCATTATCTCGACCAGAAAGAGGTCTCTTTCTATGCGAACGAGCTTTGTATCTCTCCCCGTTATCTCTCCACTATCACCCGGCAAGTGGCGGGCGAGTCGGCGAAGACCATTATAGACCGGCATATCATATTGGAGACAAAGGTGTTGTTGCGTACCACGGAAATGACCGTGCAGGAGATAACGAACCACTTGAACTTTCCCAGCCAATCCTATCTGGGACGGTATTTCAAGAAGCATACCGGGGAGTCACCCATAGAGTATCGAATGAAAAGGAAGTGATATGTCTTTTTGTAGATATGGTTGACTCTTAAAGAATCAACCATATCTACAAAAAGACACCATGGAAGTTTGTTCTTATAAAGCCGTGGAAGCCTTTTCCGTTTGCCCTTGATCGAACGTATCCGTGATTAAGGTAAGGGCACCATCTCCCGTCACGTTGCAAGCCGTACCGAAGCTGTCTTGCAAAGCGAATATCGTAAGCAATAATGCCGTTCCTGCCTCGTCGAAACCTAGAATAGCGATGATCAAGCCCAATGAGGCGAGCACCGTACCGCCCGGTACGCCGGGAGCGCCGATTGCGAAGAAACCAAGCAAGATGATAAATACGAGCATCGTCGTGAAGTCCGGCATACTTCCATATAATATTTGTGAGACGGTCAATACGAAAAACACTTCCGTCAAGATAGAGCCGCATAGATGGATGTTCGCGAACAGGGGGACAGTCACGTCGATTACTTCCTCTCGCAAAATCTTGCTTTTCTTGGCGCAGGTCAAGGCCGTGCCCAAGGTGGCGGCGGACGACATGGTGCCTAAGGCTGTCAAATAAGCGGGTCCGTAGTATTTCAATACGCCCCAGCTATTTTTCCGGGAGTAAATCGATGCGACTACATACAGTAAGGTCAACCAGATGTAATGGCAAATGATGACAATCAACAGGACGGATAAAAAGATAGGCAACTGCTTCGTAATCGCCCCCTCATAACTAAGAACGCAGAAATTCGCTGCGATGAAAAGCGGCAGGACCGGCATCAAGACCCGTTCTACCAATTTAAGTACCATGTTCTGGAATACTTCCAGCAACCTCTCCATCTCCTCGGATTTAACCCATGCGGTAGAAAGTCCCAGCATCACGGCCAATACCAATGCCGACATAACGCTCATCACTGGCGGAATCTCTAGATTAAACAACATGGGAGGGATGTCTTTTAGACCTTCCGAGGCGGTTTGAATATGCAAATGCGGTATTAACTCGTAACCCACAACGGCGCCAAAGGTAGCGGCGCCAACCGATGACAGGTATGCGATACTAAAAGCGAATAATAAGACTTTGGATGCGTTGCTTTTTAAGCGGGCGATGGATGGTGCCACGAATCCTAGAATGATCAACGGAACCAAGAAGAAAATAATCTGTCCCGTAATTTGTTTTATGATCATGACCGCTTTTAACACAGGCTCGTTTACGACAAGCCCAACCAGAAGTCCGATCAAGACGGCCAGTATCAACCGTACGATCGTGTTGGAAAGAATCTTTTTCAGCATATTCGGATGTTTTTATTTTTCAATGACAGCAAATATAAGATATTTTCTTGTGTGAATGGGTGAGTGGACAATTTTGATTACTTTTGTTTGATGAAAACAAGATCGTTGGTTTGTATTTTATAATCAAGTAATATGAAAAACATGAGACAAGCTTTACTGGTAGCGGGCTGTTTATTGGCTACCACTACGTTATTTGCCCAGACCGAGAAAGGGGATTGGGCTCAGTTTGGTCGTTACGCGGAGGCTAACAAGACCGTGAAAGTTCCTTCGAACGTGGTATTTATGGGGAACTCCATTACAGACGGATGGTGGCCGGCGGATTCGACCTTCTTTATCCAGAATAATTTCGTAGACCGTGGGATCAGCGGACAGACAACCTCGGAAATGTTAGTTCGTTTTCGCCAAGACGTTATTAATTTGAAACCGAAAGCAGTGGTAATCATGGCGGGTATCAATGATATCGCCCACAATAACGGCGTGATCGCTTTAGAGAACGTGTATGGTAACTTGGTCTCCATGGCGGAATTGGCGAAAGTAAATAATATAAAGGTGATTTTTTGTTCCGTGATGCCGGCATACGATTTTCCTTGGAGACCGGGTATGAAGCCGGCCGATAAGGTTATCCAGCTCAATAAGTGGATCAAGGAGTATGCGGATAAGAATGGCTTGACGTACGTGGATTATCATTCCGCCATGAAAGATGAGCGAAACGGATTGCCCGCTAACCTGTCGAAAGATGGTGTGCATCCGACCTTGGAAGGCTATAAGATCATGGAGAAGATCGTGCTGGAGGCCATTCATAAAACCGTAAAGTAAGCAGATGAGAAACTATTTATTGGCTTTATCTTGTTGTACGGCTTTATCTTGTTGTACGCAAGTGGAAGTTTCCGAGGTATATACGGCGGCGGCAGAGAACTCTTTACGTGCTCCGGCCGTTCCTTTGGTCACGATCGATCCCTATACAAGCGCATGGTCGTTTGCCGATCAATTGAATGATGAGTCGGTACGGCATTGGACCGGCCGTGATTATCCGCTTCTAGGCGGTATACGAGTAGATGGTAAGTCATACCGTTTCATGGGAATGGACGATATACAGGTGACCTCGGTGATCGGTACGGCCTCGGATGGCCTATGGGAGGCCGATTATACGATGTCTCAGCCTGCCGGTGATTGGTTCGCCGAGGCTTATGATCCGAAAGGTTGGAAGCGGGGAAAAGCCGCTTTCGGAACGGAAGATAATCCGAATCGTTCCACGCATTGGTCCGCAGGCGATATCTGGGTACGTCGTACGTTTGACTGGCCCTCGGATGTGCGCAAGGATGCTCTTTACCTCCAATATTCGCACGATGATAATATCGAGGTGTATCTAAATGGAAAGCAAATCGCCGTGGCAGGGAACGGTCTGGACTATGATTTGCTGAAAGAGATACCGGAAGCGGTGGTGGAGAGCTTGAAACCTACGGGTAACGTATTGGCCGCTCATTGCCGGAACAATGGGGGAGGCGCTTATGTGGATATGGGAATCATGCGGAAGGTGAAACGAGGAGATACGTTCGATGAGAAAGCGATCCAGAAATCCGTGAACGTGATGCCTACGCAAACATTCTACACCTTTGAGTGCGGTGGTGTAAGTCTGGACTTGATTTTCACGGCTCCCTTCTTGCTGAATGATCTGGAAGCTATGACTTCTCCGTTTAATTATATAACCTATCAAGTCCGCTCCATCGACGGTAAAGATCACGACGTGCAATTATATATGGAAGCCACGCCGCAATGGGCCGTGAATACGATCGATCAAGAGGTGACTTTTGAGAAAACGGAAACCCCTGATTTAATTTACCTAAAGACAGGAACAATCGATCAAGAGGTTCTGGCGAAAACCGGGGATGATGTACGGATTGACTGGGGATATTTCTATTTGGCTATCCCAAAGAAACCGGGAGTCTCCGCAACGATCGACGAGTATTATGCTACGAAGAAAGCTTTCATGACTACTGGTAATTTACCGGCTGGATCGCAAAGTATCTCTTCGGATATGCGTGAGCAAATGACAGTCCTCGCTTATACGGACCCGATCGGCAAGGTCTCCAAGGAAACCGTCTCCGGACATTTGATGATCGGTTACGATGATTTATATTCGATCCAGTATTTCCAAGACAACCGGATGCCTTATTGGAAGCACGACGGAAAGGTGGATATTCATCAGGCGTTCGAGAAAGGGGAGGCTGCTTACGAGGATCTGATGAGACGTTGCGATTCCTTTGATTCTTCTTTGATGAGCGAGACGAGCGCCGTAGGAGGGAAGAAGTACGCCGAGTTATGCGCTATCGCATACCGGCAGGCGATCGCCGCCCATAAATTGGTGACTGATAAAGAAGGGACTCTCTTATTCCTCTCTAAAGAAAATTTCAGCAACGGTTCTATCGGAACGGTGGATATAACGTATCCTTCCGCTCCTTTATTCTTAGTGTACAATACGGATTTGTTGAAAGGAATGATGAACCCTATTTTCTATTATAGCGAGAGCGGACTGTGGAAGAAACCTTTCCCGGCTCACGACGTGGGTACATATCCGGTTGCGAACGGTCAGACCTACGGTGGCGATATGCCCGTGGAAGAAAGTGGTAATATGCTTGTGCTAGCGACTGCCATAGCGGTAGTGGATGGTAATGCCGATTATGCCGCCCAACATTGGGAGGTTTTGACTACATGGGCGAATTACTTGTTGAAGGAAGGCCTTGATCCGAAGAACCAACTTTGTACGGATGATTTCGCCGGGCATTTCGCCCATAACACGAATTTGTCCATCAAGGCAATTATGGGAGTTGCCGGCTACGGGAAATTGGCGGAGATGTTAGGCAAGACGGATATCGCTAGGCAATATACGGAAGCCGCCCGTGAGATGGCCGCTAAGTGGGTAAAAATGGCAGATGATGGCGATCATTACCGCTTGACTTTCGATAAGCCGGGTACTTGGAGCCAGAAATACAACTTGGTATGGGATCGCTTGCTGGGCTTGAATATCTTCCCAAAAGAGGTTGCCGCTATGGAAATGGCTTATTACAAGACAAAGCAAAATAAATACGGTTTGCCGTTGGATAACCGGAAGGATTATACGAAGTCCGACTGGATTTTATGGTCCGCTTGTTTGACCGGATCGATGGAGGATTTTAATACGTTGATGATTCCGGTCTGGAACTATGCCAACGAGACGACTTCACGTGTTCCTCTAAGCGATTGGCATTTTACTTCTGATGGTACGCAACGAGGTTTTCAAGCCCGTTCGGTTGTCGGGGGATATTTTATGAAGATGCTGGAAAAGAAGCTAGGAAAATAATGTTATTCTAAGAAACAGAAGGGGGATGGCCTCCTTCCGTTTCTTAGTTTTGCGCATATGGATATTCACTGGGGGCGATGCCTGTGATCTTCTTAAATATAAGGCTGAAATACTGTACGTTCGGATAACCTAGTTGCCGTGCTACCAGAGCGGGAGTATTACCGTTTTTCAGTAGCATTGTCTTAGCCACACTCAACCGTTTGAACTGAAAATATTCCTCCAGCGTTTTGCCGGTCTCGAATCTTAACAGGTCGTTGAAGTAAGCGACAGAAAGATTCAGTTCTGCCGTACAATATTCGATGGTGGGTAGCTGGCCGTTCTCTAATTTGCCGGAAATGATATACTCGTCGAGGAGCCTTTCCAATTTCTCCAAGATAGCCTTGTTCTTATTCTCCCGGGTAATGAACTGTCGCTCATAATAGCGTGTACAATAATCCAATAATAATTCAATGTGGCGGGATAGAATGGTACCACTGTGTGTATCGATGGCATGGTGAAGCTCATCCTCGATGTTTTCCAGACAACACGTAACTTTGGCTGTCTCACGTTGGGAGAGATGTAGCGCCTCTTCCTTATTATAAGCGAAGAAGGTATAGTTCTTAATATGGTTGTCCAATGACGTGCGGAACAATAGGTCGGGATGGAACGCTAAAAGGTACCCTTTGTCGGGTAACGTATTATTCTCGCTCATACGGAAAATCTCACCGGGAGTAAGGAATACCATCGTAGCGTTGGAATAATCGTAATACTTACGTCCGCAACAATAACAACCGTCCGGGCAGTCTTCTATCAAGAGAATCGCATAGAACTCGAACTTTACGGCCTCTTGCTCTAGGTTCGGGCTCTCTAGATTGATGAGGCTTACTTGTGGGTGCAGCGTCTTGCATCCCAAGCACCGGTTACATTCATATACGGTCTTAATATCTAACATCTTCTTGAACACCTTCTATAGATTCGTTGATAGACCGATCTGCGCACGGTATTCACTTGGCGTGTATCCTACCCGTTTCTTGAATAGCCGACAGAAGTGCTGCGGATATTGGAAACCGAGGGAATATGCGATTTGGCTGACTGTGTCCGCCGTGTCGGAGATACGTTCTTTGGCTAGCTCGATTACTTTCTCTTGGATGTATTCCTGCGGTGATTTGCCGGTTTCCTTCTTGAACATGTCACCGAAATAGTTCGATGAGAGACAAAGCTTGTCGGCAAAGTATTTCACCGTAGGCAATCCGTCCTGTTCGGCGAGTGCACTTTCGAAATACTCATCCAATAGATTTTCGAAACGTGTCAGCACATCCCGGTTTGTCTTGCCTCGGGTGATGAACTGCCTTTCATAAAAACGCATACAATAATTAAGTAGCAGTTCGATATGGTTTACAAGTAAGGTTTTACTATGTTTATCCACGCCATGCTCCAGTTCCATACGGATAATCTTCAGGCAATCCATCACGATAGATCTTTCTTCTTCCGAGAGGTGTAACGCCTCGTTTACCTCGTAAGAAAAGAACGTATATTTCTTGATACTCTTTCCGAGTGACGTTCCACGCAGTAAATCGGGATGAAAAAGAATACCATGTGCGTTTACTTGGACTTTATCGGTGGTCGGGTTTGTTTCCGCTGTTTGCCCGGGGGCGAAGCAAACGATCGTGCCTTCTTGGTAATCGTATGTCTGGCGTCCGTATTTGATATCGCAGGCTTTCTCTAGTTTTAGATACAGCGCATAGATGCCGTAATTGAAGCGGATGAGATCTACACTACTCGTCGCTTTATTCAAATCTATGACACTGACAAGCGGATTTAGGGTTTCGAGGCCATATAGTTTGTTATATAGGTCTACACTATCTAAGTTAAGTATCTTATCCATAGCCGTACGTATTTAATCAATAATTTTGTATGCGAAAATAGAGGATAATTCATATATAGTTATAACCCTAATTACGGATTATATAACCATTGTTACGGATTATGTGTATTTACAGGTTTTCTGGCTGATTCCGCAAAACCTGTAATTGAGGTCATGACATCCGTAATTTATCTACAAAGGGATGCTATTTGAGCTTCTATCTTTGCCATCGTAAAAATAAACAAGGAACGACATGAAGAAGTCATTAAGAGAATTATGTACGGCAATAGCCATATGCTTTTGCGCTACGGGAAATCTGTTCGCTACAGACAATCAATTTAATACCGGTCATACAATGGACAAGAATTTGAATCTAACTAAGGAGTGGGATAAAGTATTCCCACAGAGTGACAAGGTGAGCCATAGTAAAGTTACTTTTCGTAATCGCTATGGCATTACGCTTGCCGCCGATATGTACAAACCCAAGCATGCGGATGGAAAATTGCCTGCTATCGCTATTAGCGGTCCGTTCGGTGCCGTGAAGGAACAATCCTCGGGTTTATATGCGCAGGAATTGGCGGAACGTGGATTTCTGACGATCGCTTTCGATCCGTCATATACAGGCGAGAGTGGCGGAGAGCCTCGTTATGTAGCTTCTCCCGACATCAATACGGAAGATTTCTGTGCGGCCGTCGATTTCCTTTCGACACGTGATGATGTGGATGCGGAACATATCGGTATCCTCGGTATCTGCGGATGGGGAGGCATGGCTCTTAATGCGGCGGCTATCGATACTCGTATCAAAGCGACCGTTACCTCTACGATGTACGATATGAGCCGTGTGAACGCTAATGGCTATTTTGATGCGATGGATACCGACGCACGTTATGAATTGCGCAAGCAACTCAATGAACAGCGTACCGCTGACGCAAAGTACGACTCATATGCCCTTGCGGGAGGCTTACCCGATACGTTACCCGACGATGCGCCCCAATTCTTGAAAGACTACTACGCTTATTACAAGACGAAGCGTGGTTACCACAAGCGTTCGCTCAACTCGAATGGCGGATGGAACAAGACCTCGGCTTTATCTTTCATCAATATGCCTATACTCTCGTATAGTGACGAGATTCGTAGCGCCGTATTGATTATTCATGGCGAGAAAGCGCATTCACGTTACTTCAGCGAGGATGCTTTCAAGAAACTGAAAGGTGATAACAAGGAATTGCTAATTATACCCGGAGCGAATCATGTGGATTTGTACGATCAGATGAATGTCATTCCCTTCGATAAGATTGAACGGTTCTTTGTAGAAAACTTCAAATAAGATCCATTATGCAACAGATAAAGAATATGGAATTTAGTGGTGAGCGCCCTTTGTTCGCCTCTCACGATTTACAATTAGACAATGTCGTTATTCATGCCGGGGAGTCGGCATTGAAAGAGTGTAGCAATATCATAGCCGTAGGCTGTCGTTTTGAGGGTAAATATCCGTTTTGGCACGTGGATGGCTTCACCATCAAGAATAGCCTGTTTACCGAAGGTGGACGTGCCGCGTTATGGTACTCCCAAAATCTAGTGATGACGGATACACGGGTGGAAGCCCCAAAGATGTTTCGGGAGATGGACGGTATCAGACTGGAAAACGTACAACTACCCAATGCTCAAGAAACCCTTTGGCATTGCCGGAACGTGGAATTGATAAATGTGCAAATAGATCATGCTGATTATTTATTTATGCACGGCGAGAACATTAAAATCCGGAACTACGCTCAAAATGGAAACTACTCGTTCCAGTATTGTAAGAACGTGGAAATCCGTAATGCGGTCATCAATTCGAAAGACGCTTTCTGGAATACGGAGAATGTTACCGTATACGATTCCGAGATTAACGGCGAGTACTTGGGGTGGCACTCGAAGAACCTGCGTTTGGTAAATTGCAAGATCTCGGGTACGCAGCCGCTTTGTTACGCCCACGATCTTATGATGGAGAACTGTACGATGGCAGATGATTGCGATCTAGCCTTTGAATACAGTTCCGTGCAGGCGACTATCAACAGCTCGATCCGTAGCGTGAAGAATCCCCGTACGGGAAGTATCACCGCCGAAAGTTATGGTGAGGTAATCCTCGACGAGAACATCAAGGCTCCGGGTAATTGCCAACTGAGGCTATGGAATGAACGTACTTGCTTTTCCGCATAAAGAATATGAGATATAACTTCGATGAAATAGTGCCTCGTACCGGTACGAACTCTTATAAATGGGATAGTGCCGTGGGCACGGATGTACTACCGATGTGGGTGGCCGATATGGATTTCCGTACGGCACCCGTTATTATCGAAGCTTTACGGCAACGTGTAGAACATGGTATTTTCGGTTATACCCAAGTGCCGGATGCATATTACGAAGCGGTGACAGGTTGGTTTGAACGTCGGCATGGATGGCAAATACGGAAAGAATGGATGATTTATACCTCCGGTGTTGTTCCGGCTATTTCCGCCGTTATCAAAGTGTTGACCGAGCCGGGTGATAAAGTACTGGTGCAGACTCCGGTTTATAACTGTTTTTTCTCATCCATCCGCAATAACGGATGTGAGATTATCCGCAACCCTTTGTCTTATGCCCATGATACATTCACGATTGATTATGAGGATTTGGAGAGAAAAGCCGCTGATCCGAGGGTAAAGGTCATGTTGTTGTGTAATCCTCATAATCCCGCTGGAAGGGTATGGACACGTGAGGAATTAAGTCATATCGGCGAGATATGTATCCGTAATGGTTTAACAGTCGTATCGGATGATATACATTGCGAACTCGTATTTCCGGAATATACTTTTACGCCGTTCGCATCTATCTCGGAAGAATTCCTACGGCATTCCGTGACATGCCTGTCACCTAGCAAGGCTTTCAATATAGCTGGATTACAGATCGCCAATATCGTGTGTTCCGATGAGAACCTACGTCGGAAGATAGACCGGGCAATCAATATCAACGAGGTATGCGATGTGAATCCTTTTGGTGTAATAGCTACCATAGCGGCCTATAATGAGGGAGAGGAATGGCTGTCGCAACTGATCGATTATTTATGGCAGAATTACTTATACATGAAAGATTTTTGCGGGAAATATCTGCCGGACTTCCCGATAACCTTGTTGGAAGGCACTTATCTCGTATGGATGGATTGCCGTAAGTTAGGTAAATCATCGGAAGAATTGGAGCACTTGCTGATCGAGAAAGCGAAGCTATGGCTCAATGCCGGAACGATGTATGGAGCAGAAGGCGAAGGTTTCATGCGTTGGAATATCGCTTGTCCACGTTCCTCGCTGATAAAGGGACTGGAACGGTTTAGGAATTTTGTAGGTAGTGGCTGTTAAAGAATAGTGATGATAGAAAACGAGAGAAGGGGAAAACAACAATTGCTTTCCCCTTCTTTCATATATCTCTCGCTAGATAAAAGATTCGTTTTACTCGATCTCGATGCTATGTTTTACCGGAGTAAGAATGAACGTGAACTCATAGTCGCCGTAAGGAATTTGATATTCCGGGAGTGCGATAGTTCCCCAGCTATTTACACAGCCCAATCCCATCTGCACCTTATCGAGACAAAGGTTTGTCAAGTCAGCTTCCTCTACTTCGGGAGAGTGTCTTTGATCCTTCCGGGCACCGTCATCCAAAGACTCGATCGTATAATGTAAAGCGGAAGCGGAGAATGGGGCAGAGGCTACAACCTCGATACCGTTGCCAGCCTCGTTCAGCATTTTCCACCAGCGGATATCCGATTTCGTTCCATTCTCTTGCGGACGGATATACGAATAGAATTGCTCATCTACGGTCTGGCGGTAAATAGCCAAGTCGGCGTTACCCTTGCGGTCGATATAATTCTCCACGGGACCACGGCCGTAGTATTCGATATTCTCGAATGATCTCGGCATCGGCATTTGCATACCGAAGCGGAACATGGGGGATACCTTGGCATTCTTGTCTGCTGTCATTTTCTGGGTAACCTTGATCGCACCCTTGTTATTGATCACGTACGTCAAGTTCAACTTGGCGGATACGGTCGGCATATCGTAAGCGGCCTCTACGATCACTTGCTTGTTCTCCATCCGTTGGTTAAGAGAAGTCAGCTTCATCTCCGGATTCTTCCATGCGGCGTACTTTTTCTGTAGGCCAGCTCCGAAATCATTGTCTGTCGGCGCGCGCCAGAAGTTAGGAGTCAAAGCCTCTCCTTCCTTGATCATGTCTTGGCCGTTTACCTCGTATTTGATCAGATAACCATTCTCTCGATTGAACTCGGTACGGAAACCACAACCTTCCACGATCAGGTAATTCGCATCGCTATCTTGTACGACTGGAGCCTTGGTTTCGATATTGGTTGTCTCCACGTTTTTCAATTCCATAGATGGAGCCTTGTATGGATTCAACGTCAGCTGATCCTTGGCTACGGTATGTCCGGCGGGTAATAAACCCTCACGGTTCTTCAGTTTATAAGATACATTCAGCAACCATTCCGTGCATTGGCAAGTCTCGCCTAGATCCAATCGGATTGTTGATGTTTGCTGGGGAGCTACTTTCAGGTCATCGACACGTCCGCTACGAACAACCTTGCCACCTTTCAGCATTTCCCATTCCAGATAATAAGCGGAAAGGTCACGGAAGAAATTCTCGTTGTACACCTTGATCTCACCTTTCGACAGATCGCCGGGGGTTGTCCAGATATCTTGGTAATAATACCCCACCTCGTACATATGCGGGTTCGGAACACGATCCGGGCTGATCAAGCCGTTATCGCAGAAGTTATTATCGCTAGCGTCGAACTTATTGAAATCGCCGCCATAAGCATAGATCATTTTCCCGTTCTTGCCGGTCCAGCGTACGGATTGATCCACGAAGTCCCAGATGAAGCCTCCTTGATATTTCGGGTATTTACGGATCAAATCCCAATATTCCTTGAAACCACCTTGAGAGTTACCCATGGCATGGGCGTACTCACATTGTATCAAAGGCTTTTGCATGGAGTTGTCCTCGCAGTATTTAGCGCAATCCTCGTAGTTGTAATACATCGGGCAGAAGATATCTGTCTTTCCGGTCTTTCCGGCCTGCTCGTATTGTACGGCACGGCTGGGATCCTCGTTTTTGATCCAATCGTAAGCGGCCTCGAAGTTAGGACCGTATCCCGCCTCGTTACCCAAGGACCAGAAGATTATACTCGGATGGTTGAAACCACGTTGGACGTTACGTTGGTTACGTTCCAGATGCGCTTTCTTATAAGATGGGTTCTTGGCTAACGTTTCCTCGCCGTATCCCATTCCGTGAGACTCTACATTGGCCTCGGCTACGACATAGATACCGTATTTATCGCAAAGATCGTACCAGAAGTTATCATCCGGGTAGTGGCAGGTACGAACGGCGTTCAAGTTGAATTTCTTCATGATCTGTATGTCCTGTATCATGCGTTCACGTGAAACGACATAACCGCCATCGGGATCCATCTCGTGACGGTCGGCACCCTTGAAAAGAACCGGTTGCCCATTCACGAGTATCTGGGCGTTCTTTAATTCGATCTTACGGAAACCTACTTTTACAGGGATTACTTCGATTGTTTTGCCTCCCTCTTTTAAAGTAGCCCGTAAAGTATATAGATAAGGAGTCTCCGCAGTCCATTTGTGGGGAGAGGAGACTTCTATCGTCGTGCTGACCTTTCCGGAAGCGTTCAAGGATTGGGTAGCGACAGCTTTATTCTGGGCATCCAATAGTTCAAGCTCTACCGTACCTTTACCCTTCATGGTCAGGTTGACAGCCAACGAGCCATTTTGGTATTGAGCGTCCAGATCCGGAGTCACACGTATATCGGCGATCTGTTGCTTTGGGTTACGGGCGTATAAATAACAATCACGTCCGACACCGCTGTAACGGAAGAAATCTTGGTCTTCCAGATAAGTGCCATCACACCAGCGGAATACTTGGAAAGCGATCAGGTTTTTTTGTCCGGGTTTCAAGTAAGGAGTTAAGTTAAACTCCGCTTCCAGCTTGCTATCTTCGCTATAGCCTACGTACTTCCCGTTTACCCACAAATACATATTGGAGGTAACGGAGCCGAAATGGGCGATGATCTCTTTTCCGTTCCAGCTGGCAGGAACCATGATCTCACGACGGTAGGAACCCACATGGTTATTAACGGTAGGGACCTCGGGCGGGTTGTTCTTGAATTGCTCACGCCAAGCGTAACCAACGTTTACGTAGAGAGGATCTCCATATCCGTTCAGTTCCCATACACCGGGCACAGGCATATTGTTCCATCCTTTGTCGTTGTAATCGGTCCGCCAGAAATCGGTAGGACGAGCGTCAGCGTTCTTTACCCAAAAGAATTTCCAAGGACCGTTCAAGGTCATGAAGTTCTGGGATTGTTCCTTGGCGTCCTTCGCTGCCACCTCGGCGGTCTCGTAGGCGAAGAAATTGGCGTGCATCGGGGCACGGTTTACGGCGTTGACCTCGGGGTCTCGCCACTCATTCGACTGGGCTACCGCTGTGAAAGCCAAAGCGGCAAACAGTCCGGTCATAAGTTGTCTTTTCATGCTATTATATTTTTAATCTGCTTTACGGAATTGCAAAACTAAGAATAAAATTCCGGGTATGGCAATAATTCCGGCGGAAACTAACAGGGCGACACGTAAAGAATAGAAATCATTTAGCCAACCTATAAATGGGGCGATGGCAGCGAATATCAAGCGGATCACAAAGTTACGGATCGACAAGACCGTAGCCCGCATCTCCGAGAAGGTCATTTGATTAATGTAACCTTTCAAAATCGGTGTGGCGAAGCCCCGGACTATATAGAAAATGAACAAGATCGCTAATCCCCAATAAGTAAGGTTATAAGCGAGCGATATATATCCACCTACGATTATAAGTAGTATAAACGTGTTTGATTTACGCATCCCGAAATACCGCTCTACCTGATCAGAATAGAGGGCGGACAATCCCACCGTCAGATTGAGCACGGTCCAAATGACACCGTAATAGGAGGTCGGGGTTTCCAACTTCATCAATACGGGCTGCACGAACCATGCCATCGTTAATGTAGCGGCTCCGATGATACCGGAGAACATGATGTTATAGCATAGCCTACGGTTCGTAACCAAGGAATATTTCAAAATGCGGAGAATCTCGGAAACCGGGTTCTGCACCTTACTCTTAGTATTGAATTCCTGCAAGGCGAACGCTGCCGGAATGCCGATAAAGGCGACAAACGCTTGGGCGTAAAACGGCAATCGCAAGGAATAAGCGGCCAGCAATCCACCGAATATCCCGGCGATGGCCTCGGCGAAATTACCGATCATCGTGATACGTCCCTCGTACCGCAAGTAAAGTTCTTCTTTTTTATATCGTACGGTTGTATCGTAGAGCAGCGCCGAATCCGCTCCGTTTACCAAGGTTTGCCCGGTTCCCAACAGGATCTCGGCAAAGAGAAATGCCGTGAAAGTGGAGGTGAAAGAATAACATAGGTACCCACCAAAGAACAGTATACAACCTAGAATCAAGCATTTCTTACGTCCCCATACGTCCGCTAGGTAGCCCGAGGGAATCTCCAAAGCGACAGCGGCGACCGAGTAGACACTCTTCAAAATAAATACGTCTTGCAATCCTAACCCATGATCCTCATAGAAAAGGACAATGATAGGCATTACGAGCGAGAACCATTTGGATAACTTGATCAGATAGAGAGCGAGTATATTTTGTTTCATATTTTTCAACGGGATTGCCCTGTCGTTTTTATTTAGACACGCGAATGTATGAATTCTTTGCCAATAGCCTGAACTTTTTTAGGAAGCTTCTGTTCTTTTTGAAAAAGGAAAAATATGGTATTCAATCAACTTGATATTCATTTACTGATTACGGCCATTTGTGTGATATCATCCGCCTTGATATGCTATACGATCGGGGTCTGGGGCGAGCGTTTCCAAGGACAGTTAAAAGCGTGGCATCTTTGGTTTTTTGTATTAGGACTTTATGCGGACGCTATTGGAACGGGCTTGATGGAGCATATCGCCCAGCTGACCCATCTGCATGATACGGCGCATACCGTAACGGGAATTATCGCTATTTGCTTGATGCTAATCCATGCGATCTGGGCGATTTGGACTTACTTTAAAGGTTCGTTAAAAGCCAAGCAGCATTTCAACAGATTTAGCATTGTTGTGTGGTTCATCTGGTTAATTCCTTATTGCATCGGTATCTACATGGGGATGTCTCTCCATAAATAGAGGCCATCGCTCATATATCTTGAGAAATAAATCGTACATTTGGTGATATGTTTACTATATGCCATATCCCGGAAAAAGGTTTTGCCGATAAATACGCCCGTATCACCTCGGAAGGGGTCGTGAAGTGTCTATTTAGCTTCATAATGTAAGGGATGTAGAGGATTTCCCCCCGGCGGAATATCCCGAGACCGTAAATAAGGATGAACTGGGGAACTTAGCTTTATCTCAGGAAGAGGAGACTGCGATTGTCGCTTTTTTACGAACATTGACGGATTGCATCAAATAAAAATCAGCCTTTCCAAAAACTTTCTCCAGCCCTTGATAGTTTTCTTATAAAATAAAAAGAAGAGTTTAAACTATGGCGAAGAAAGTTGCGGACCAGTTAGTGGATACGCTGGAAAAAGCAGGCGTACGACGTATATACGCCGTGACAGGCGATAGCCTGAATGAGGTGAACGAGGCTGTTCGGAAAAACGGCAGATTGCGGTGGATTCATGTCCGTCATGAGGAAACGGGGGCTTATGCCGCTGCGGCGGAGGCCCAGTTGACAGGCGAGTTGGCTTGTTGCGCAGGTAGTAGTGGCCCCGGGCATGTACATTTAATTAATGGGCTGTATGATGCCCAACGATCCGGAGCACGGGTCTTGGCGATCGCTTCCACGATCCCTTCCCGGGAGTTTGGTACGGAATATTTCCAAGAGACAAATACGATCAAATTATTCGATGATTGTAGCTATTATAACCAAGTAGCCACTACGCCGGAACAATTTCCCCGGATGCTTCAAGGCGCTATGCAAGCGGCGATCTCATCACGTGGGGTCGGGGTGATCGGACTTCCAGGTGACTTGGCGGCAGAGAATGCTACAGCGGGTTTGTCCTCTACCATTTCTTTTCCTACGCGACAACGGGTTTGTCCCGCCGAACAGGAAATCCGGGAATTAGCGGATTTGTTGAATAACGCAAAGAAAGTGACACTTTATTGTGGAATAGGGGCGAAAGATGCCCATCCGGAATTGGTGCAGTTGGCTAAATTACTGAATGCTCCGGTAGCCTATTCTTTCAAGGGTAAGATGGAGATCCAATACGATAATCCGAACGAGGTGGGGATGACCGGTCTATTGGGCATGCCTTCCGGCTATTATAGTATGCACGAGGCAGAGGTGTTGGTGTTGTTGGGAACCGATTTTCCATACGAGGCATTCATGCCAGAGAGCAACACGATCGTACAGGTGGATATCAATCCGAATCGTCTGGGGCGTCGTGCCAAGATACAAATGGGGCTTTGTGGCGATGTGAAGGATACTTTGGATGAGTTGATTCCGTTGATTCACCAGAAAGAAGATGATAGTTTCTTGCGGGAACAGTTGGCTAAATATGAGAAAGTTCGGGAAAATCTCCGTTCTGCCGCCGCTGTCCGGGGGAAAGAAGAGAAGATACAGCCAGAGTACGTGATCTCGGTCGTAGACGAGCTTAGCTCGGACGACGCCATATTTACCGTGGATACGGGTATGACTTGTGTATGGGGTGCCCGCTATTTGCAAGCTACGGGTATGCGGAAGATGTTGGGATCATTCAATCATGGCTCGATGGCGAACGCCATGCCGCAAGCGATAGGGGCGGCATTGGCTTACCCCGGTAGGCAAGTCGTTGCGTTGTGTGGTGATGGAGGTATCTCAATGTTGTTGGGCGACCTTGCTACGATCGTGCAATACCATTTGCCGATTAAATTAATCGTGTTTAATAACCGTTCCCTAGGAATGGTAAAACTTGAGATGGAGGTGGCTGGACTGCCGGATTGGCAGACCACGATGTTGAACCCGGATTTCGCCCGGGTAGCCCTTTCAATGGGAATGGCGGGCTACAACGTGATCAACCCCGACGATGTATTCCCCACCTTGCAGAAAGTGTTTAACGCTGACGGACCGGCCTTGGTTAACATCATGACCGATCCGAACGCATTAGCGATGCCTCCCAAGATTGAGTTCTCCCAAATGCTTGGTTTTGCCCAAACCATGTATAAGTTAATGATGGAGGGGCGAAGCAAGGAGGTCTTGGATACCATCGATACGAATCTAAAACATTGGAAAGAGGTGTTTTAAACTCTCAAAAGAGCTGGATAACCGCTTTAGATTTTGCGCTTTGAATGGCAGCGTCCAATATCCGCACTACCATTAGGTTATTCTCCAACGAGGAAAGGTCCGTGGGAGGTACGTCAATCTCTTTACGGACAGCGGCTTTCAAGAAATAAAAGGAATCATTATAAGGAGCGTTCAAGGAAGGTGCTATTTCTTGGCGCTCCTTTCCGTTGGTATAAATTCGCATTTCCTTAGGTGTATCTTGGTAGATATATCCTTTGTCGCCATAGATATGCATATCTTTTCTACCCATCGGCCAACACCATGATCCCATGATCTGGACGGTCGCGGAAGGATATTCCACGATAATAGTCGCGTCATCGTCTACCTTGGGATAAAGATTCGGTTTATTCTGCCGTAGTACGGCGTATACGCTAAGAGGCTTTTCATCTTTCATGAGACGGGTGGCTAAGTTGGCTCCGTAACATCCAAAATCGATAACCGCCCCGCCGCCATTCAGCACGGGGTCAGTTAACCAGTCCGTGAACTCTTTTCCGCAGTTGATCTCGAAGGGACCTTGATGCCCGTCGTATACGTTGATACGATCGATCTTCCCGATAGCACCGCTGTCGATAAGGCGGAATGCCTCATGGTTAGTATTATACCACGTAGTCTCGTAGTTGGTAAGCAACAAGATATTTTTCTCACGGGCGAGCGATGCCATTCGGGTAGCATGTTCGTTATTGACGGCCAATGGCTTTTCTACCATAACATGTATGCCTCTCGGTGCGCAAGCCTCTACCACACGAAGATGGTCGTGGATCGGCTCGTATACGATGACCGCCTCCGGATGGGTCTTATCCAGCATCTCGCCAAGGTCCGCATAGAATAGGTTAGGATCCAGCTTATCCCGCAGACCGTTATGTTCCCGTAAGTAATCATCTTTCTCGGCGACTCCTACAATCTTGAAATCGCCTCTATCCAAACGGCTTATCACCTCCCATAGATGTCCGTGGGATACCCCTGCCACGGCCAGTCGCAAAGGCTCTCCATCTTGCCCTTTCGCCGTGAGAGTTAAGAACGTAAATGTACATAACATAAGTAAGTAACGTGTGATCTTGTGTATATTCATGATATTATCTATATATAGTTTTTACAAAGATATACGATTATTTCTTACCTTTGCAACCCATTACTTATTCAGATTAAGGAAAACAGTATAATTTAGAAATATAAAGAAATGGCAAAAGAGCTGAAAGAACTTACACCGAGAAGTGTAAACTATTCGCAGTGGTACCAAGATTTGGTAATTAAGGCAGATTTGGCGGAGAATTCCGCCGTGCGTGGTTGTATGGTGATCAAGCCTTACGGATACGCTATCTGGGAGAAGATGCAACGTATCCTAGACGATATGTTCAAGGAAACCGGTCATGTGAACGCTTATTTCCCCTTGCTGATCCCGAAGTCTTTCTTAAGCAAAGAAGCTGAGCACGTAGAAGGGTTCGCCAAGGAGTGCGCCGTGGTTACTCACTATCGTTTGAAGACAAATCATGACGGTACGGGGGTTGTCGTAGATCCGGCAGCTAAACTGGAAGAGGAATTGATCATTCGCCCGACTTCGGAGACCATTATATGGAATACATACCGTAACTGGATTCAGTCTTACCGTGACCTGCCTATCTTGTGCAACCAATGGGCGAACGTGATGCGCTGGGAGATGCGTACTCGCTTGTTCCTTCGTACGGCTGAGTTCTTGTGGCAGGAAGGCCATACCGCTCACGCTACTCGTGAAGAAGCGGAGATAGAAGCTAAGAAGATGCAAGACGTTTATGCGAACTTCGCAGAGAATTATATGGCAATGCCGGTAATAAAGGGCGTGAAGTCTGAGAGCGAGCGTTTCGCCGGTGCTTTGGATACCTATACGATCGAGGCGATGATGCAGGATGGAAAAGCTTTGCAGGCGGGAACTTCCCATTTCTTGGGGCAGAACTTCGGTAAGGCTTTCGACGTTACTTTCATCGACAAGAACGGTAAGAGCGACTATGCTTGGGCTACTTCTTGGGGTGTTTCCACACGTTTGATCGGAGCGTTGATTATGTCTCACTCTGATGATAACGGTTTGGTATTGCCTCCACATTTGGCTCCGATACAGGTTGTGATCGTACCGATCTACTGTAGCGCTGAGCAATTGACGCAGATCAGCGAGAAGGTCGCTGGTATCGTGGCTAAATTGAAAGCGTTAGGCATTTCCGTGAAATATGATGACGCTGATAACAAGAAGCCGGGCTGGAAGTTCGCTGAGTACGAGTTAAAAGGTGTTCCCGTGCGTTTGGCTATGGGTGGTCGTGATTTGGAGAATAATACGATCGAAGTAATGCGCCGTGATACTTTGGAGAAGGAGACGATCACGTGTGATGGCATTGAGGAATACGTGAAGAATCTGTTGGAGGAAATCCAAGCGAATATCTTCAAGAAAGCGTACGATCACCGTGAGGCTAACATCATAAACGTAGATACGTATGAGGAATTTAAGGAGAAGATCGAGGATGGCGTCTTCATCATGGCCCACTGGGATGGAACCCCGGAAACAGAAGAATTGATCAAGAACGAGACGAAAGCTACGATCCGCTGTATTCCTTTAGCTGGTGATAAGACTCCGGGTAAGTGTATGGTGACAGGTAAACCGTCGGCTTGCCGGGTACTGTTCGCCAGAGCTTATTGATCGCCCCCCGGTTTCGGGGCGAGAGTGGTTATAAAAAAGGTACGCCTTACTGAATGTGTGAGGCGTACCTTTTTTTATTTAAATTGTTTTACTGTCTATTAACTCAATCCCTCAATCATGCCATCCACGATATCGATCTTTCGGGCTTGCGGCTCTTTAGGGAGCCCCGGCATACGCATGATCTCGCCCATGACGACAACGATCATCTCGGCTCCGTTATTGATGATTACATCTCGTACTTTTAGTTCGAAATCCTTGGCGACCCCATAAGCTTTCGGATCGGAAGAGAATGAATATTGAGTCTTGGCGATACAGATCGGATAATGGGAAATACCCAAGCTTTCGATCTGACGCAATTTTTTATCGGCCAAAGTCGTATAAACAATCGAAGAGGCTCCGTATATCTTCTGGGCCACTTTTTGTACCTTCGTACGGATCGGATCATTCAGATCATATGTATATTGTAAAGGAGCGGAAGGATGATTTTCGATCGTATCAACCACTAAGCGGGCAAGTTCCGTACCCCCTTCACCTCCTTCAGAGAAAACGTTATTCATGGCGAATCCAACCCCTTTTTCCTTGCAATGCTCAGCCACTAAAGCGATCTCCTCGTCCGTATCGGTAGCGAAACGGTTGAAAGTCACGATTACTTGCTGTCCGAAGCTCTTCATATTCTCAATGTGTTTATCTAAGTTAGTGAATCCGTTCTTTAATCCTTCGATATTCGGTTCCTTGATTTCTTTTTCAGGAACGCCACCATGAAGTTTTAAGCTCTGGGCAGTCGCTACGATGACTGTCAGTTTCGGTGAAAGCCCCGCTTTTCTACATTTGATATTAAAGAATTTCTCTGCGCCCAGATCAGCGCCGAAACCAGCCTCCGTAATCACATAATCTCCATAAGTAAGAGCCATTTGGGTGGCCAATATGGAATTACATCCATGGGCGATATTAGCGAAAGGACCTCCATGTACAAATGCGGGAGTATTCTCCGTTGTTTGTACTAGGTTCGGCAGTAATGCGTCTTTTAGCAATACGGTAATAGCTCCGGCTATGCCAAGATCATTTACCGTGAAAGGCTTATCTTCGTTTGTATAACCCAATAAAATATTTCCGACACGTCGTTTCAAATCCTCTATATCCGTAGCCAAGCAAAGGATCGCCATGATCTCTGAAGCGGGAGTGATGTCAAATCCGGTCTCGGTAGGGACACCGTTCGCCGAGCCGCCTAGACCCGATACGATGTTACGTAAGCTACGGTCGTTTACGTCAAGAACCCGTTTCCATTTGATCTCCTTTAACCCCTCGCAGGTGTTGCGAGTCTGATAAATATAGTTATCCAATAAAGCGGTAATCATATTGTGGGCGGAAGTAACCGCATGAAAATCCCCTGTAAAATGCAAGTTGATGTTTTCCATAGGAAGCACTTGGGCATATCCACCTCCGGCAGCACCACCTTTCATGCCGAAACACGGGCCAAGAGACGGCTCACGTAAAGCGACCACCGCTTTCTTCCCTATTTTATTCAGACCTAAAGCCAGACCGATCGAAACCGTAGTCTTTCCGATTCCCGCTTTAGTGGGAGTGATAGCGGTCACTAAAATTAAATTATGCTGGTCCATTTGCTTTTTATCGATCAAATGGATAGGAACCTTGGCAATATACCTGCCATAATTTTGTACTTCCTCACGAGGGATACCTAACGTTGTCGCAACTTCCTTAATTTTACGCAAGTCTGTTTCTCTTGCTATCTCAATGTCCGATTTCATGTGCTTTATGTAAGTTTATATAGTTTGAACAAAGTAAATCTAATTTATTATAATAACAAAATGATACGGAACAAGGTTTTCCCCCTTTATGGAATAATAAGATTGTGTTATTTTGATATTTTTGTGCGAAGATGGCGATGATCTTGCTTTTTGTGATAGCTGTTAGGCTTGAAATTAAACTTTTTGTAAAGTGAACTTTGCAAAAATCATACGTTTTGCTTGTCGCACTCTTAAAGAATTATAAAATAGTCTTTAAAATTATCCATCTATGATAATTTGATTAAATTTGTGGTGTCGCAACGATAAAAAGAAAGATAAAATGATTTGAGTGTGATAAATTGAAACAGATAAGAGATTAATAACATTAGCAATATAATATGTAAATTTAAGGTTATGTCAACAGTAAGATTTAGTCAGGTTACATTTGCTACTAAATCGTGGGTAGCAGAAGCATGGGAAAAGATGGTAGTGGAATTGTTTAGCGGCCGTGTCGTAGCGGAAGTCAAACAATTGGATGAAGTATGTGAATCAAAGTGGGAAGTAGAATTGAAGAAGCTTCAAAACGAGGTTCATTCTTTATGTCATCATGCGATCCATCAATTGCTCCCGATAGCCGGCTCTTATCAACAGGCATTACTGGATGACGTTGCCCAAGCCTATACGGTATACGCTCCGGAAGAAGCAGAGTCTATCTTCAACCGGGGAAACCAAGCGATCGAGGATATCAAAGGACATGTATCGGGTATTCGCTACAACGCTTGTAAAATGCGTGAGGCGAACCGTAAAGTAAGCGAGTTGGAAGATATGCACGCAAAAGCGATCATGTATCATAATTCAGTGAAACCTTATATGGATACACTTCGTTTCCATATCGATCAGCTTAAGCATATATTGCATGTAGCGTAATAAGATGGGCTGTCCGGGTTTGGTTACTCTCCGGGCAGCCTTCTTCTTTTAGCGAGGTTGGATAATCAGTAGGGAGAAATAGGGGAAATCCTTGGAATGTATAGTGGTGATATCAGTAGTATAATATTCTTTTCCTGTTCCAACATTCTCGAAATAATGAAAAACCGCCTTATCCGCATACTGCCGGATACAAGTATGAATAGCCTCTTGGCAACCCGGTAATTTCATGATGACGATGATCATTCCATTTTCTATTTTTGCCGAAAGTTCATCGAACGACGCAGTCCCGGGGATTACGTTAATTTGCTCCTCTTGTTTTACGATATGTATCCCGGCCAAGGCACCTGCCGCTATAAATGCCGGAATTCCTGCGATTCGATCGACCGGGATTCCTGCTTCCTCGAATTTATCGTATACATATTGTATAGATGAATAAAAACCAGCGTCTCCCTCGGCGACGATCACGATTTGTTTTCCTTTCAAATATTCAGCTTGGGCATCCAGAAACAATTCGTTATAAGCGTTTAACGCATCTGTCCGTTCCTTACTCATTGGCAAAATAAACGGATGGATCAAGGATTCGTCTACCTCAATAGCTTTCAATATATCCGTCGCCCGAGATATGATTCCATGCTTGCCTTGTGTAGCAGGACAATAGATAATATCAGCCTTTTGTAATGTTTTAAGCCCTTTCAGCGTAATTAATTCCGGATCACCGGGACCTAATGAGACGAAGTGAATAGGATGATTCATGTGTATCTGTTTTTATTTGAAACGCAAAAGTCCTTAAAATTGCGGATGTATACAAATATTCTTACTACTTTTGTCGCTGTAATAGGCTCCGCTTATCTCTTTTTCCGGGAGGCGGATTAAAAGGGAACCGGGTGAGAATCCCGGACAGACCACGCTGCTGTGAACTTCTAAACATTCGGACAATACCTTGGCCACTGGTTTCGTAATCGGGAAGGCGTCCAGAATGGAAGTAAGTCAGAAGACCTGCCGGTTCATAAATAAATGTTGCTGTCCCGTGGAGCAGGACGAGAGTAACTGTCAATGATCAACTGTCAATTAAACAAGGATTATGAATAAGTTTATAGCGGGTGGATGCTTGCTTTTATCGGTATTGACTTTATCATGTACTTCAGGTATCCGTGAAAAAGGAGAAATAGGGAAGACGGCTTCCGTAGAGCAATCCGCATTCTCGCAAGAGCAGGTTAAGCCTTTATACGCCCAAGGATTCAAGCTTACCTATGCGGATCAATATGTCTTGGCTGATATTCAAGATCCTCAAAACGAGGAAAGCACCACGTTTCATTATGCGTTCGTAAAAAGAGGTTCGAAACCCACGGGGATTCCCGTTGATTATACGATGATAGAGCTTCCTATCCGAAGCGTTATCTGTATGACTTCCCTGCAATTATCGAATTTTATTAAATTGGGTGCCTTGGATAAGGTCGTTGGGATTACCAGTACACGGCATTTGTTCAATAAAGAGATGAACGAACGCCTGAAAGAAGGTAAAACCGCAAAGATCGGTATAGAGGGAAATTTCGATAACGAGGTTATCATGAGTATGAATCCTGATTTGATCCTTGTATCGCCATTCAAGCGGGGAGGCTATGAGACGCTGAAAGACGTGGGTATCCCCTTGATTCCCCATTTGGGTTATAAGGAGACTACGCCATTGGGACAAGCTGAATGGATCAAGTTCATAGGCTTGTTGTTAGGGGTAGAGAAAGAGGGCAATGAGCGTTTTGCCGCCATTGAGAAGAGGTATAATGAATTAAAGGAACTTACGGCGGATGGCAAGGTTAAAAAATGTCCGATCGTTTTTAGTGGCGAGTTACGGGGTGGAAACTGGTATGCCGTAGGAGGAAAGAGTTTCTTGGCACAGCTTTTCAAGGATGCCGGCGCTGATTATTTCTTGAAAGACGATGAGCGATCCGGTGGTGTTACATTAGACTTCGAGACGGTCTATAACCAAGCGGACGATGCTGATTTCTGGCGTATCGTGAATAGTTTCCCGGGAACGTTTAGCTATGAGGCATTGAAAGAGCAAGATCCTCGTTATGCGGATTTCCGTGCGTTCCGGGAGAAAGGGATTATCTATTGTAATATGAAGAACACGCCGTTTTATGAGAGTATGCCGACAGAACCGGAGATCGTCCTAGCGGATTTGCTTCATATCTTTCATCCGGATTTATTACCGGATCATGAGCCGGTCTATTATTCTCGACTTAAATAAGGAACGCTGATGAGACATTCAAATACCCTATGGATGCTGGCGATTGTCACGGCTATTTTTGTTCTAATCTTTTTGAATTTGGTGTTGGGGTCAGTCTCTATTCCTCTTCAATCGGTTTGGCATATTATCTGGAATTCAGGAAATGAGCCTATTACATGGCAGAATATTATTTGGAAATCCCGACTACCACAGGCATTGACAGCGTTGGTAGCGGGAGCAGGCTTATCCATCAGCGGCTTACAGATGCAAACCGTTTTCCGTAATCCATTGGCCGGACCTTCGGTCTTAGGTATCAGTTCGGGAGCGAGCATGGGTGTCGCTTTCGTGGTGTTGTTAAGCGGTAGTTTAGGGGGCGTTGCCTTGAGTAAACTTGGTTTTATGGGGGAGATCGCCTTATCGATAGCGGCCGTGATCGGTTCCTTATCCGTGATGGCGCTGATCGTGTATGTTTCCCAAAAGGTAAAAGGAAATGTCACGTTGTTGATTATCGGTGTGATGATCGGTTACGTGGCAAACGCCGTGATCGGTGTACTTAAATTCTTTAGCGTCGAGGAGGATATCCGTGCATACGTGATTTGGGGATTGGGTAGTTTCGCCCGTGTTTCCGGTAATCAGATGACGTTGTTCGTGATTCTTATGACAGTCTTGATCCCTCTCTCGTTCCTGCTTATCAAGACCATGAACTTGATGCTTCTTGGGGATAGCTACGCACGCAATTTGGGACTTAATATCAAGCGGGCCCGTTTGTTGGTTATCACCTCGGCCGGGGTCCTTACGGCGATTGTCACGGCTTATTGCGGACCTATTATCTTCTTGGGGCTAGCCGTTCCGCATTTATGCCGGGCCATATTTCAAACTTCCGACCATCGGATTTTAATGCCTGCGGTCTTATTCGCCGGTGCGGCGTTGGCGTTGATCTGTAATTTGATCGCCCGTATGCCGGGGTTCGAGGGAGCGTTACCTGTCAACTCGGTAACCGCTTTAGTAGGTGCTCCTGTAGTGGCCTCGGTATTATTTAGAAAACGAAAGAATGAATTGAACGAGTAAGATGAAACAAGATACGATTCATATTAACGGACTTTCGATCGGTTACCATTCTAAGAGTAGTACAAAGCTGGTAGCTAAAGGTATACACTCTACGATCTATAGTGGTGAATTAACCTGTTTGCTGGGTGCTAACGGGGTGGGGAAGTCTACTTTATTGCGCACGTTATCGGCTTTCCAACCTAAATTAGATGGGGAAATATTGGTCCTAGGAAAAGATATAGATGCTTATTCCGATAAGGAATTGAGCACCACGATCGGTGTCGTGCTGACCGATAAATGTGAGATCCGGAATATGTTGGTACGGGAATTGGTCGGGATGGGACGTAGCCCGTATACCGGCTTCTGGGGCAAGTTGAGCAAGGATGATAAGCGGATCGTGGAAGAATCCATCGCCCTTGTCCGCATTGAGGAACTAGCATCCCGCATGGTCCATACCTTATCGGATGGAGAACGCCAGAAAGTGATGATCGCTAAGGCGCTCGCTCAGGAGACTCCGGTTATTTACTTGGATGAACCTACCGCATTCCTTGATTTTCCTAGCAAGGTAGAGATTATGCAATTACTCCATCATCTAACCCGGAAAACGAATAAGACGATATTTATGTCCACTCACGATTTGGAACTGGCTCTCCAGATATCGGATAAGATCTGGTTAATGGACAAAGCGAATGGTATCTCTACCGGTACCCCCGAGGATTTGGCATTGAGTGGTCATTTAAGCAATTTCTTCGCCCGGAAAGGGATTGTTTTCGATAAGGATACCGGATTATTCCGTATAGATAATCAATTCTCCCGACAGATCCGCCTCGTTGGACATGGCCAGAAATACGCTATGGTGCGTAAAGCGCTCCAGCGAAACGGAATTTTGGCGAATCGGGAAGTGGAATCGAATATCTGGATTGAGACTGGCGATTTAAAGACCACCCACTTTATCATCCATGAGACTTCCGGCGGTACCTATATCACCCAAACGATAGAAGAATTACTTGCCTATTTTGATACTGAAAAATCATAACTATGAAATTTTCAATTCATAACTATGTTTTTCTTCATTCATAGTTATGAATTTTTTCCATTCAAATCCATTGTTTTAAAGTAAGCTAGCTTCGTCGGCTTTCCTGTAATTGCTTGAAAGATACATACAACTTTAATTCCACCATTCCTGTCACTTCTACGTACAGGTGTTGGTTCAAGAAAATGGTTGGGGTTACACCTAATGAATATAGACAAAATCGAAACAATTAGACATTTAATTCAACGTCATGTAACAATATGAAGTTTGCATGTATGGATCTTTACACGGTTCTTCCGTCGGGAATCGTGCTAGCTCGTGCGTGCCTTTCCGGACAGTAAGTCCTAAATGTTAAATGAGTAGTGAGATGTAAAGAGACAAACGGTAAAAAAAACGATAATGTAAAATGAATCGAAAAATAGAAGTGATTGAGAATAAAGAAGTAGGGAGAAAAAAAATGTCTCTTTCTTACGCAGAAAGAGACAACTTTCAGAATGACGGATAAATATCCGTTTTCGGACGTAAAAGTAGCTCAAATTGCTGATAAAGGCAAGGTGAGTGCTTAAATCTTTTGTCAAAATTAAAAAAGACAAACAATAGCGAGCCGTCAAGCGTGACATGCCTTGTCCTATTAACATTTCCAAGGGCTTGAAAAACAGCGGATAGGAGCGTTTATTCTCCTGTTGTCTCTTTCTGCGTAAGAAAGAGACAACTTTTTTTCTTTCATCCCTTCATTCTCAATATCTTCCATTTTATTTCCTTTTTTACATTTTCATGCATTTCGCTTTTTGTCTCTTTACAAATCACTACTCATTTAACATTTCGGACTTACTGTCCGGAAAGGCACGCACGAAACCGCACGATACCCGACGGGGGTACCGTGTAACTTCACGCATGCGACAACAATTATATCATCGCATGACGGGATTAATAAGGATAAGGAGTGTTATTTTACTCGGTGGTCTTCACCCACACACGTTTGCCATCGAACGTGATCGCCATTTTGAGAATGTCTCGCACCCCAGCCGCATGGAGCGTGGCGGCGTATTGCTTCTTCTCGATCTGCGCCAAGGCGGAATCAAGCACCTTGTCCACAGACTCGTCAAACATAGGGTCGTACACTTTCAACTCCATGATAAAACCCCTGCCACCAAGGTCACGGGGACGAAGAAGGATGTCGTAACGGCCCAAACCCGACTCACGGTTACTGCTCACCTCGTACGCGCCGTTGCTAACCAGCATTCCCAACAAGAACGCCTGATAGACCTTTTCCGGCTCACGGCCGTTCGTGTCGTAATAGGAGAGCGTATTCACGACGAAGTCATTCAATAGCCGCTGGAAGATATTCATCTCGTTCTCGTCCAAAGCCTGCAGCATCATCTCCAAGCGGTCGTTCTTCACGGGGCCGTCGTTGATCCAGCCCCGGATGATCGTAGAAAAAACCGTGGAAACCTCCGTGTTCGGCACCCCCAAGGTGTACGACATCAAGTGATCCGGGGTCATTCTCCCCTCCGACGCTTTCAGATAGCCGCTGAACAGCATGAAAGACCAGATGTTGGACGCGCTAGACAACAAGTCCGGGAAAGCCAGCTTGTCGTTGATCACGCTACACAGGCTACCGCCTTGGACAAGCGTCTCGATCCCCTTCCGTACTTGGGAGGGGCCCTCCGCTATCAAATGACGAAGCAACACGTCTGAGCCCGTGTTCACCCAGTAAGGGGCAAAGACACCACCTTTATTTATATAGTTCAATACAGACCATGGATTATAGACCACCTCATTCCCGAACAGGTAACCGTTATACCAGTGCTTGACCTCTGACTTCTGATCACCCAACGAGTATGAGTCGAGCAGCGTGTCGACATCCACTTGCGTGAAGCCAAACGCCGTACACATCGGACGATCCAGCAAGGTATCCACGTCGATATTGTTCAGCCCGCTAAAGATCGACTCCTTGCTTACACGGAGGATACCCGTGATTACACCGCGGAAGATAGACGTATTGTCCTTGAAAACCATCGACATAAAATTGCGCATGAAGACGATCATCCGATCATAAAAGCCCTTGTCGAAAGCCACATGAATGGGGGTGTCATACTCATCGAGCAATACCAGAGGGGGCATACCCCAATGAAGCGTCAACAGTTCGGATAGCAAGCTAATGGAACCCTCTAATTGCCCCCGGGAAGCCTTGCCCTCATAAAGTGCCATAAAGTCATCCAAGTAATTAGGCCGCATCTTGGGAGAATCGAGCAAGTAAGCATGGCGAGTAAACTCGTTTTTCAACTCATAGCCTATCCTGACCAACGTGTCCTCGAACGTATCCGCCTTGCAGTCCTTCAACGTCAACATGATCACAGGGTATTGACCTTGATGCTTATCGAAATCCTTCCACTCCCGGATACGCTTGCCGTCGAACAACGGGCGGAACACGTTACCATCCGTCTTCTCGAAGAAGTACCGCAGCATCGAAAGGTTCAGCGTCTTGCCGAAGCGACGCGGACGGGGCAACAACGTGATCAAAGCGCCTTCTTCTATTATCTGACGGATAAAATCGGTCTTATCCACATAGTAATAGCCCTCATCTATCATTTTCTTGTAATCGCTGATGCCGATCGGTAGTCTTCTCGTTTCCATAAGTATCCCTATTTTGAGTTGTGAATACAAATATAACAATTTATATGACAACAGCGATTATCACTTTTCCTTATTAATCTCATCATGTCAAAGAACGTTTCCCCAAGCGTTTACGGCAAGGCACAAGGGGGGGAGCCTTTATGGTTCGTCGTATCAATTCGCCCGTTCCTGGATGCAACGAAGAGGTATGGCCTCACGTAAATGTCCGGAAGTGGGCAAGGTTCCATATTTAGCAGTCAGATTATAATCCCTTCTGAAATGTTTAGCGCCAGCTTTGCTTGCAACGTCGTTTCGGCACCAAAGCAACGTGTTCTCACCAATCCCAAGATACTGATCGCTCAAATACCAATAACCGGTATATCGGATATAGGTCGTCCTCCTCTGCTCTTTATCAAAATAGACAACGATACCCCCATCTGTCTTTTCGCCATTGTTTTGCATATTCATCAAATACAGGCTAGGACCTGTAGCGCTATGGTTGACATCATTGAATAAGGGATAATAGTTCTCCACTTTTGTCACCCGCCAGCCGGCCGGACATGGGTCGTGAACGGTCTTCACCGAACTACCACCCCAAGCTTGTTTTACATCATTTAGATTCGTGATCCAGGAAAGATTATCAGCGTTATTGCCACTTGGCTTATAAATAGATGACGGGTCTTTATAGGCTTCCCTAAAAGTCGTGGCAGAAGGTACTATCTTACGTGAATAATAAGTAACACCATCCGGCCTATATAAATTCAATATATTTTTCACGGATTTAGTCAAATCTATACGCTCTATTTTGGACACGTACTTTGTAGTATAACTACTGGGGAAAGGGTCCTTTCTACCCCATTGATAATGGAAACCATGTGCCTTCGACCTATCCTCCTCTTCTGCGGGTATCGTGGTATATCCGGCTAAAGCGCCCAGATTACGATCCATGATAGGATATTGATTCGGATGATTCCCATACGTATATTTTTGCTTACGTTTTGTCTCCGGCTCGTCTACCGAGGCATCCCCGGTAGCGTCCGGATGATAATCTGTCACCCATACGTGCCAACTCCAGAGAATATCGCCTTTGTCGTTTCTCGCCGCTATCAAGCCGCTACCTCCGGTCGTGTTAGGGGCGACACGGCAATAGATCCGTCCTTGCCCCTGGCCAGACAAGGGGTTCTTCGTTATATCCTGACCGTCGTCTCTCTTTATGTCCACAATATTCGTATGATCCTCTTCGGTATTTACGATACCCATTACCGGATCTCCCAAATCTCCGCTTTCCAAGGTCTGCCATAAAAGTTCCACGGAAGTGATACCCCCCTCCGTGTCAGCCCACCCTTTCAGTGTGGAATTCTCTTGATCCGCCGTCCCATCGACCGTATATTTATAGGGATCGAAACAAAAGGCGCCTCCCGGAACAATCATGAAACAGTTGGCCGTGGGAACCAAGTTATTGTTATTCTCGGAAGCCCCGATCGGATTCACGATGGTAATACGTTTGTCATCCACCGGAAGCTCCGAGTGTGACATCTTAATCCCGTAAACATAGTTCGTATTGTCGTACAGATTGAAATCATGACTTGAACTTCCTCCCAAATAGACACGGTAACTCAATTTTTTCTTGATATTCACAGGATCTTGTGATACCAGCGTAACGTAAACACTACCTTTCGGAGCGTTCGCTTTCGTGCGATAATAGAGGGACGTGGCATTCGGGCTTTCGCCTCGTAGCACACTGGGGATCCAGCAAGTATAGCTGCCCGACTCCTCTACATCGGGAACCTGCAAGGTAGAGTATTGATCCAGTAAAGAGGGATATGTCGCCTTGTCCTCCGGATGACGCAATAATCGGTAATTGGCAGGTATGGATTGAAGCATAACTTGTTTCAAGACATATCCCGTGTTTTTCGAGACGTTTTCCCATGTGATCGTCAGCCGGGAAGCCAAACGGCGTAATAAGACGCGGATATCCTGTCCCTCCGGGTTCTGTATCCTATACGTCTCGCCCTCCTTCACTATACAGACATGAGGGAGAAGCAAGAGATAGGGCATCACTTTTATTTGATCCTTTGTCGTTATCGAGTTTATTACCGAAGAATCCAGCATCATGTCCTGAATATCCGACAGCCTCTTGCCCTTAAGGGACTCAATCGTGTTTTTCGAGCCATTATATCCACGGGCGACGATCAGCAATTGGCATTCGGTCTCGGGGGTTGACAGTGTCGCAGGATCTACCAAAGGCACGGTGAAGGATTCCCCTATGGATTTATTACCCAGGTTTTGCGTGCTGTTATTGATGCAATTTCCCGCCCGGTCGTATTGCCAGATCTCCAAACCATATAACTTATCGGGTTTGGCCGTAGCCAAGGGATCTTCAGGAACCGTTATAGCCTTCGTGCCCATGTTTTGACCGGAGAACAGACGCACATCAAAGCCAAAGCCTTCATTAGCCTCCGTGTGGATAGATCTCGTACTCAATGCCGCCGCATCTTCCCAGTCTGCCAATCCCACGCATAGCGATACCTCCACCGTCTTGCCCTCACCCTGCCCGTCTACGGGTGGAGGCAAGACGGTGGAGGTATCCTTGTGCGTGGGTATCGCCGACGAGGTGGATGCGGCGTCACTGAATGCCGGATCATCCGGGACGAAGAGCGTAGGGACGAGGAATAATGGGGCCTTCGACGTTTGTCTGGTGCCTGCCGCTGTCCGGACAAAGGCGGATGCCTTGGCCAGTGCCAAGCCGGACCAACTCCATAACTTGCAGATCTTGCAGTATGATTCCAACAGGAATTTCAAGAAGCTAACCCCTACAGTCAGCCAAGCCACTGGCTCAACATTGACCGTAGACTTGGTTGCTTGCGAGAACTGCCAGCTTATCATCGTGGCCCGTGGCTCCTCGAACGCCATATCCGAATTTTCCGGCAGCCCTAGCTGGAGCGACCTTCAAGGAAGGCTTGCCGATGCCTCCACCATCAATGGGATAGGGGATGGTGGTACCAACGACATTAACGCCATGCCTTACTTCATCCATTTGAAGAACGTGAACGTGACGAATGAGGGCAAGATCGTCATCCAAAGCGCGGACGGTAGCGATGCCCGTATCCTTTTGAAGCGCCTCGCCGTGCGTCTCACGGTGAACTGGAAGTTCGCCGAGGGATTGCGTACCGGCTATACCTTGAAGGAGGTAAAACTCTGCCAAGTGCCCACTGTCTATTATCTTATGTCCCCGACGGAGACCGACTCTCGCTTCGAGGGCGATCTTTACCCGATCTCCACGGTGGAATACAAGGACTTGTACCGCTTGAAAGGTGTCGATGCCACAAACGAAGGCTCGTTAACCACTTGGATGCCCGCCAACGCGAAAGGCAAGTCCCGTAGCGTGACCTCCGAGTATTACCGTACGAAAGAATACGCCCATACCTCGGCTACCTATATGGAGTTCGTGGTGGACAACAATGACGGGTTGGAACGCATGTACTACCGTGCCTACCTGGGAGGCAAGGATGTGTCGGACTTCAACTTGCTGGAGAACACGAACTACCACTATACGATAAATATCCGGAACACCGACTACCGTGGCGATCCCCGTATCCGATTGCTGGATCAGACCCCGGTGATCAGCACGAACCTCGTCCAGACATCGAACTGCTTCATGATGCGTCCCGGTACGAACATCTGCTTCAACCCCTATAAGCACGAGGCGGGTTCGGGTGGCGAGAACACCTACCTGTCCGATAAGACGATCGGTAGCGTCCGTGTCTTGTGGCAGAGCAAGGACGCCGGAACCTCGGGTGATTTGGTGATGGGTTACGCCGTCAGCAATGAGGCGGGTAGCTATAACCATCAGAATCTGGTGAACTATACGAATATCGGCGATAGGGCAAATGCCCTTGTCCACGTGAGGGTGCCGGTCACGCAAGGCGGCAACGCCGTGATCGCGGCGTACGCTGTGGATGGTGCCACGATCCTCTGGAGCTGGCATCTATGGATCACGGATTACGTGCCGGCACGCCTGTCGGGAACGATCACGGCGGCGAACAGGGAAGAGGCTATCCGGACGGCCAAGAGCGCTAGCGCCGGGGGCACGGTACATACGTACGCCGGAGACGCATGGACTGATGCCACGTCCGGAGCTTTCTTCGGCAAGGTAATCATGGATCGCAATTTGGGAGCCCTTCGCAATACGTGGTCTACGACAAACCCCTTGGAATCCGCCCGTGCTTACGGCAATATTTATCAATGGGGTCGTAAAGACCCGATGCCAGGCTCCGCCGATGGCGGAAGGGATGACAAGGGATTAATGTTTAACGGGGATGGGGAGATTATTGATCTTGAAAAGGTGAATAGTAACAGTTTGGAGAATACGATCCGGAATCCATCAAAATTCCATATAGGCTATAAGGCGGCCGATGGCTCGTGGGGACCTACGGCGAAGGCCCTGTACGATCCATGCCCGGCCGGATGGAGAGTCCCGGATTTCGATGATACGGCAATGAAAAATATCTGGAGTGGTTTTTCGTGGGGTACTAACAAGTTTCAAATGTTAGTAAACTCCGACTGGAAAACGACAGGGATCGCTGTCAACAAGAATTCCTTCCATATCATGAATGGAATAAAATATGAGACACCGCAAGGGGATTATGCGTGGTTCCCCTTTTTCAGGATGCGTGAAATAAGTACCGGTCTTTTAAGGGACCCCGAGCGTAATATTGATGGAACCCCCTGTTCGTTTAATGGAGAACTAGCTCCAAGTTTTTCCTTATTCGGGGCGAACTCACGAAAAAATTATTATAATGAATATGGCTGGTACATTGAATTTAAATACAACTTGGCCACGACCCCTTCAGCGACCGTGAGTGGTAAGGCTTACGGTTTCGCCGTCCGTTGCGTGCAAGCAAACTGACATGTAAAGAATACAAACAAATAAGATCACACATTACGAATTATAAACAACTTAAAAACAAACCAATCATGGCAAACGAGTATTACTGGAAAGTATGGCTTCGGCCGAATTTGTTAACCAAGGATGACGACAACGACTACGTAGCGGAGGTATTGACACAAAAAGACACCCTGCACAACGAGAATATAGCCAACGCCATCATCAAGGAAGGTTCCGAGATCAAGTATGACACCTTGCTGTCCATTATCAAGCAACGCGACCGCATCGTGCGGGAGCACCTCATGATGGGCTACAGCCTACTCACCGAGGTGTGCCAGTACACGCCTCGTATCACGGGCCCTTGGGGAGGCGAGACGGCGAAGTTCGATCCCGCTATCCATAAGCTGACGCTCGATATCGTGCCCTCCGCCGAGATGCGTGACGCGTTGAGCAAGGTGGGCGTCGAGGTTCTAGGAGCCAAGTCCGAGGTGGGGCGCATCGGCATGGTGACCGATACCTTCACGGGATTGTCCAACGGCTCTATCACCCCGAACGAGGACATACTGATCGAGGGCGACCGTATCCGTATTAACGGGGCGGACAGCTCGGTAGGTATCTTTTTCGTGTCGGAAGACGGCGAGAAGGTTACGCCCGTGACCCGCCGCCTCACGCAAAACGACCCCAGCCGTATCATCGCCCGCGTACCGGCCTTGACCGACGGCAAGTACAAGCTACGCATCGTGACGCAGTTCTCGAAAGGCGTCACCTTGCTCAAGTCTCCCCGCACGATCGAGTACAAGCTGCCGCTCACCGTGGGTGCCGGGGGAGGCGACTCCGAGAGCCCGGATGAGATTTGATCCGGGGGAGGCATCATCCCTAGCACAGGGGAGACATCATCCCTAACACTAGGGAGGCATCGTCCCTAACGCTGGGGAGGCGTCATCCCTAACGCTAGGGAGACACCCTCCCCGACGGCAGGGAACCGGCCCGTACAGAGGGAAAGGAAAAACTATAGATAAACTAGTATATGAGATTAAGACATTTATCGGAAAAAACAGCTTTTTTATTACTCGGCTTCCTCGTCTTGGGAGCTTGCGGTAAGGACGATCCGGAACCACCCGTTCCCGGCTCCGGCGAGGGATTGTTGCGGGTATCCGTGCGACATACGGGCGATACTCCCTTGGCCGTTTTCGCTTATAAGGCGGATGGTTCCCGCGTGGCGGGGAAGGAAGAGCCCGCCGGAACGCCGTCTACGTGGTCGTGGAGCGAGCGGCTCGTGGTGGGGGAGTACGCCCTGCTGGTCGCCGGCGCCGACCCCGCCGAGGTCCGGTTGGGCGATACGGAGAATCTGGGGAAAGCCTATGCCGCCGCCCTTCCCTCGGGAAGCGACAGCCTGCTGGTATCGCTGGATAGCCCTCTTTACGTGGAGAGCGTGACGGGGATTAAGGTGACCGATGGCGATGAGACCGCGATCTCATCGACCCCCAAGGATATCCGCCGGATCTTGCGCCTTACCATCGACGCGGGGAAAGGCTTCGGCGGGGCGAAGGTGGAGGGCCGTTTGGACGGGATAGCCTCGTCGGTGCGCCTGTCCGACCGGATAGCGACAGGAGTGGGTGTGCTCGACCTTGATTTCCGTGCCTCGGCTGCGGGCGTGGCGGGCGTTTACCAAGCCGTGGCGGGTATCTTGGGTACGGTGACGCTGGACGGCTCGGACCGGAGCAACGTCTGCACGCTCTCGTTCGAGACCGCCGGCGGCGAGCGTTTCAGCTACAAGGAGAACCTGACCGCGAGCCTGCATGAGGCCATGTCCTCGGGCCGTGATACGCTGGATCTCTCCTTGAAGGTAAGCCCCGCCGTCCCGATCCGCCTTTACACCGGCATCCAGACCCGTGCCGCCGTGGACGTTTTCGACTCCACGCCCGTATCCATCGCCGTAGGCACTTCCGCCGGCGATTACACGGAGCATTGGACGGGGACGGCCACGGAGGGCGATATCCTCTTGGACCCGGAGCGCTACTATCCCACGGACGGCTCCGCGCTTTTCATCCGCAGCTATCACCCCGCCGCCCCCCACGTGAACGGCGAGGTACGGTACGAGCTGACGGGGCAGGAAGACTTGATGCTGACCGATGAGCGGAGCGGCTCCCTGTCCCGCCGTTTCGACGCTACGGAAACGCCCTTGATCCATAAGCACCTGCTGACGCAACTCAGCTTCCGCCTACGTGTCAAGGGAGCGCCGGACGGGTATAGCGTACATGCCGTCAAGCTGAACGGGCTAGCCTCGGTAGCTAAGGTGTCCTTGTCGGATGGAGAGGTGGTCCCGGTCGGGGAGACCAGCTCGGTGATCATCTATTCTTCCGATGACGGGAATGGTATCCCCGTGGTGGATGGCGTAGTGACGCTCCCCGGATTCGTGCTGGTGCAGCCCAAGGCCTCCTTGACGCTTGACATGACGCTCGCGCTGGAAGGTGATCCCGCCTCCGGGCAGGATTTCAAGGATCTCCCCGTCTCGTTCGGCGGCGAGGGCAACGAGAGTGGAGGGGCTTACGATATCGAGATCTCGCTTGAGATACCCGTTGATCCGGAGGAACCGGACGATCCCGATACTCCCGAGGAACCCAAGGAGCCGGATCCCTTCGAGGAGTACCAAGTAAAGATAACGGCAACCGTCACCCCGTGGAAACCGGGCAATGGCGGCAACGCCGATTTATAGACCAGATTATTTAATTCATATTTTTTATTAATACTTTAAAATTACAAGACAAATGAAAAAGATTTTGACAATGGCGGCTGTGGCCCTGTTAGCGGCAAGCTGCTCGAACGACAAGGATGTGATCACTCCCGATTTGGGTACGGCGAACGCTCCGGTAGCGATCAAATTGACACAAAGCGTGGAAGGTCTCACGACTAAAGCCCCGATCACGAATGGATCGCAGGTGGAAGGTATCGTGGTGATGGTGGACGTGACTTCCGGACACGAGCATGATTGGGGTAGCTTTAATCCGGTTTACAAGAATGTGATCAATGAAACTACAAAGGCATTGGAAACACGTGCCAACGTAGCCGGCGCTGTATTTACGGCTGGGAAAGAGACGGATATTACCTTGACTCCCACCTTGTATTATGATAATACGGAAGTGAGTCCCAAAAACTCCCATATTACGGCGGTCGTTCCTTCCGGAACAATCGAGTCCTCAAAAGTGGTTTTCGGCAAGGTAGACGGATTGCAGGATGTCATGACGATCGGTACGGATCAAGATGCCGGAACAGCAGCGTTACCAAGTCAGGAGGGATGTAAGTTGACGTTTTCCCACAAGACCACCCAATTGGTTTTCGCCGCTAGTTACACAAGCGTAGCTGGTGGTAAGGGAGAATGGGAAGGAAAGAACGTCTCCATCAAGAGCATCAAGATTTTGGGCACGCAATTGCCCCAATCCGTAAACTTGACAAATGGTGACGTGAATTGGGCTACTGCTTCCGATTTCTCTGTCCCGAATATCACGACAACCGCTCTTTCCACGACAGCTTCTACGATTAGCCCGGCAGTGATGCTCGCTCCGTCTAATGATATCAAGCTGAACGTAACGATCAACGTAGGCGGTACGGATCGTACCTTCTTGAATGTCCCGGTGATGGACTCAAAGAATGCAGGTGAAAAGTTGAATGCCCAAGAAGGCTATGCCCATACGGTTACGTTGAACATTACCGAGCCAGATAAACCTACAGGAGAAAATGTGAAGGCACTGGAAGTGAAAGCCACTGTTAACGAATGGAAACAGGGTAACGGCGGAACCGTTGACTTGAAATAATCCTAAATATCCCTCAACCATCATGAGACAACTCTCTACATACATATTGTCGATGATAGTCATGGGATCGTTGGCCGCTTGCTCGGACAATGGTGAGGCGGGAGGTGAGATACCTTCCGCCGATCCTCCGATCGAGCTTCGGGCGACGTACCCGGACACGTCCATAAGCACGAAAGCGGAAGTTGGAGAGGCGGAGGCGTTCAAGACCACCCTCTTTTGCGTGACCCGTCTCGACGCCATCACAGGTGTTCCCGACTATACGAGTCTTGCCGATCGTTTCTCCACCCCCGTATCCGACGTGACCACGAGTTGGGCCGACGCCGTATTCTACGAGGAATGGGTAGAGCGGACGGCTGATGTGGCGGTAGGCGGGAGTATCTCATGGGATGCCTCTCGTAAGCACCATTATCCCCGCATGGGAGCGAACGTGTATCTGGTCGGCGTATCTCCCGTGGCGGGCGATAACTCGTACGATGCCGCCGAGGGTACCGTAAGCTATACCCTTGACGGGCATATGGACTTGATGTACGCCGGTCCCTTGGCGGGTAATAAGTGGGATGGTAACCGGTTTACGGGCAATACCGTCGCCGGGGTCGAGGCGAATCGCTCATTGAATTACGCCCACCTGCTTACCCAGCTGGTATTCAAGGCAAAGAAGCATGATGCCGGAGGACTGGAGGTGAAGGTGAACAAGATTATCGTGAAAAGCATACCTACGGCGGTAAATGTTCCGCTGGCTACGGGCGAGGCTGTCTTCTCCGGTTCCTCGGAAGTGATCCTTGAGCCTGCCGGCAACGCCACGGTAGGGGCATCAAATGTCGGTCCCATCGATCTGGGCTGCTTGTATCTGCCGCCTACACCCGATCCGGGCAATGTAAAAATAACGGTCGAGACTTCGATCGGTACCTTTACCGACGTATCCGTAAAGATGGGTGATGAAATATCTGAGGATAATTTCAAGCCCGGTTTCTCTCACGTGATCACGTTGGATATCTACGATGCCTCTTTAGGTATCTCCTCCGTGGAGGTAGCCGAATGGACTCCCTCGTATGTCGATGGCAACCTAGACTTGATCCACTGACTGACTAAACGAATTGAACAATTAATAGAACGAATCAAAAAAAGTAATCATGAGAAAACTGATAAACTATAAACTACTCTTTCTTTCTCCCTTCTTCTTGGCTGCCTGTAGCAACGAGGACAATATCCCCTCCATCCTCCCTTCCAACCAGCCGGATGCCGTAGAGCTGGGGATTACGGCGGGGGTGACGCTTACGAAAAGCGTGATAAATTCGGGTACCCAAGCTAACGCTAGCAAAGATGATGTCATGAAAAGCGTGGCGGTGTACGCACGCTTAAAGGGGACAGTCGTATCGGGTGAAGATCCTTATACGAATGCGAAAAGCAATAATTACGCATTATATACTTATTCGACAACAGGAACCGCAGGCTGGAAAAGTGGAGAGAATAAGAAAATATATCTGACCTCCGAAGTGGCAAAGATATACGCTTATTATCCGGCTTATCAGCCCGGAACAAATCAAGAGTTAGCCACAACCACAGCTCTAGTATTATCTGATAATACCGCTACGGATAACTCCACAATCCCAGTAACGGTCTTTGCTGGAACGACTGATGATGCGCATAGGGATTATCCCTCGACATTAATAGACAACTCTGAAACGACAAATACCAATAAGGCAAAGATTAATTCAGCGAAAGGTGAAATCGATTATATGTGGGCGGACCAAGGTAGCTCTGAGACGAATTGGATAACTGCGAGCAACACGAAAAAGGAAACCTCTATAGATGCCTCTGTTGATCTAACCATGAAGCATGCCTTGACTTTGGTTAGTTTCCGCATTTACAATGATGGAACTTATAAGAATAAAGGTGTGCTATCGAAGATACAGTTGAAGGATGTACCTAATCAAAAGGTAAGCGGTAATAGCAATCCTCTTGCTACGATGAATATTGATAAGGGAACCTTGGCTAATAATAGTTCCTTGACAACGGGATCTTATATCCGTGAGTTTGCTACTGGCGCTACTTATACCTTGAAAAAGAAAGGAGACTCTGGTTTATCAGACGATAATGCAGCTAAAGGGGCTTCATACCGATTCAGCATCTTGGCTTTGCCGATAACTAACCAAGCCCTAAATAATACCAAAGCCATCTTTACGATTGATGGAGCGGATTATGAGGTAGCGTTAGCTGATAATGCGACAGGAGTTACTTGGGAGCAGGGGAAAGAAAACATCTATACCGTAAAACTTAGCGGTAAGGAATTATCCATAGGCACCGTAACCGTAGCCGCTTGGGGCACCGTAACCGGCAATGATGATTTGAAAGTTAATTAACTTACAGTCTAGGGTTGTAGAGACGGGGCACGCCCCGTCTCTACAACAAAACACGAAACACGAAATACAAAACACGAAATCTGTGTAGTAACAATCAGACCGGGTGGTAATAATAAAACCGGGTGGCAAATAAACGAACAATATAAACAACGATAAATATGAAACCGTATAGATACCTATTATTAACAACAGTATCGCTTTCCCTTTTCGCCTGCGGCGGCGAGGATGGCGAAGACCCCATCGTACCCCCGGTTGATCCGGATACCCCTGTCGCCCTGTCCCCGCAGATCGCCAGCGTAGCCCTTACCAAGGCCACTGCCACATCCGGCGATATAAAGGCCATCGGCTTATATGCCGTAAATAACGAGACCAGTGAAAACCATTACGGCACATCCCCCCAAGGTACATACGGTCAATACACCCTCCAAGAGGGTTCCTTAAAACCCGCTACGATAAACGGTAAGGATCAAACGATCTGGCTAAGCACCCAGCAAGCCATAGTCTACTCTTGCTATCCAGTCACGGATGCCACCACGATAACCGCGGCCGGAAATGCCTCTTCCCCGGTCTATACCATCCCGGTACGGGCTAATGCCATAGTCTATTCGAATACGGTAACGAATGCCTCCTCCTTGGATTTCACAGTTCCCGGTAACGATTATATGTATGGTGTAGCCTATAACACTTCCACGAATACCTTTGGAACAACTCAACCCATAGCCGATAACGGCCACAGAGCCTCCGATTCAAAAGGCGAGAAGATAAACCTAGGCCTTAAGCATGCCTTTTGCTTGGTAAGCCTAAAGTTCAAGAAACACACGGACTACGCCGGTCCTTGCAACCTGACAAAAATAACCTATAGTCGCCCCATCCCGACACTACAAACGAATGGTACCACCACCATGAGCCTAAAGGACGGAGCCCTCGGCAACCTAACCGGAGCGAAGGCGGGTACACCGGTAAAGTACGAGTACACGGTAAATGGCGGCGTAACCGTTGCCGCTACCACAGACGGAATCGAGTTCATCAATTACGGCGTACCATTCCCCTCCGGCACTGCAAATGTTACCGCCGCTACCTTGACCGTCGTAGTAGATGGCAAGGAAATGAAACTAGACACCATTACCGACGGTGGCGAATGGTCCGCCGGAAATAAATATACATACACCATCTCCATCCACGGTACCGGCCTTAAGCTGGACGGCTTCAATGTGGTAGGGTGGACGAATGAATCATCCGACAATACAAGTACGACTATCTAAAAAAACTATACGACCTATGATACAGGATATTTACAAAAACACACGTCCGCTACACCTCGGTGTAGGCCTGTTGGCGATACTGGCGCTCTTATCCGGCTGCTCCTCCGACGACTCCTTGCCGGAAGACACGACAGGGGCATTCTTACAACCCGTATTCCACATGAGCGGTGTCGAGACCCGCTCCATCATAAGCGGAACCTCCACGACGGAGGGTGAGGGAAGGATTAACGCGGTAAAACTTTTCGTTACTAAAGCAGAGGACGGCTATACTCCCTATGGCGGGGTTGGTACGGCGGGAAATGCTGGCCTTTCCACCTTCACCTATCAGTCGGTAGGTAGCGGCGGAAACGATTGGGTAGGCGATCCCACTGTGAATTTATCGAGTGTAAAGGCCCGGATCTATGCCTATAGCCCGGCGAACGCCATCTTGACAAAATCAACGACTACCACGACGCATACTATAGCGACCACCCTTCCCGTTCACCAGAATTTCTATGGCGGCAAGGGATGGGATTCTGACGCTACCGATTATATGTACGGTTCCGCCAGCAACACGGTAGGAGAGGCTATCGCTATTACGGCCAGCAATACCACGCCGTCCGGCGGTTCCCCCTCAAGCGGTACTTATCAGCCGGAAATCTACTTGCAACATGCGCTGGCCCGCCTTTCCTTCACGATGCAATCCGCCACGGGACGTTCCGTGAATGCGACCTATGATTACGTGAAGAAGATAACGTTGAAAACATCCTCCAATGCGTTCATTACCGGCACGGGAACGATGCGGATCGCGGATGGAGCGCTTGGTGGAGGAACAAAGGTAGCCGAACTCACTTTTACCCCTAAAAACGATGTGTCGAGTAATACCACTGCCATACTTTGCGGTGCCGCGGGTGTTCCGGTGGAGGTAGGCTATGGGTTGGTGGCTCCTTTGGCATCGGTTGACATGACCCTTACGGTAGTGGTCGGCAAGCGGGATGACACTACGGATGACCGGACGTTATCCGCCAACTTAAGTCAGATCACTTGGAAAAGAGGACATACCCACAAAATACAAATAACCTTATCCAACCGGGCGATTACAGTGAACGCCGATATCCTCCCTTGGACAGAGAGCGGTTCAGCGGGAACGGGAGACGTTAAGCCCGGCGGCTATTAATTACGGCATAAAAAGAAAAATATGAATATGAATTACATGAACCTCAGTTTAGCATGGATGGGAGCCTTAAACATGGCGCTGGCTCTCTCCGGTTGCACGAACGGGATAGAGACGGGGCTTTCCGCTCCGGAGGGAATCCCGGTGACGGTATTTGCCGAGATCAGCCCTGTTACCAAAAGCGGCGAGGCGATTAGCTCGGATAATGGTTTCGATAGGACATCCTTCCTTTCCGGCGATCAGATAAAGGTGACAAGGACAAAAAAGGCAAGTGGGACGGCGGCTTCCCAATCGGCCAGCTATCGGTATGACGGGACTTCCGCATGGACCGTGGTGGGAACCTCGCCTGTGACCTTGGAGCCTGCCGTTACGTATTCGGCGCAGTTTCCGGCGGATTACTCGGCCATCAACCAGTTTCAAACCACGAGCGCTGCTTATCTGGCCAGTAACCTGCTGAAAACGGGTGATGCCACATCCAGCAACGGTACGCTGGACTTTACGTCGACCGGCAAGCCATTTACGCACGTCAATTCGAAGTTGACCTTGAAGTTTACCGTGAAGCGTGAGACCTCTATCGCCAATGATGCCGTTACGGTAGCGGCGACGGGGATACGTACGGCTGTATCTACGAACCAGACGATCACGCTATATCGGCCTTACCCGGGCGATGCATCCCGGAGATATGAATGGTGTGGTATCCTAAGGGCTGTAGGTGGTAGCGCGGGAACCTCCGCTACGGATCTAACGGTCTCTCTCACTTGCGATGGTGTTACCTACAAGGCTACCTTAACGGGTTGTGCCTTGCGGACCGGTTACCACTATACATATAATTTGACCTTGCATAACGACATGCTGATCCCGGAAAGTTGTACCATCGGCAAATGGACGGATGAGATCATGGCTGGAGGAAATTTAACTTAACAACTATATAGCATTATGATACATTATACTATGAATATACGACAAACCATGCTCCACCTGTCCGGAGGCTTATTGCTATTGCTCACCCCCGCCTGTACCTCAGAGGTGGATCTGGAAGGTGGACAGCCCTTGGAGGTGACGGCGGAGATCGTTTCTTCTCTGTCTACCCGTGCGGTCGACGCTACGAACTATGATAAGAGTAGCTTTAGTACGGACGATGAGATACAGATTAATGGTGGGAGCCAGACCGTGACTTACCGAAAGGATGCCACGAACGGGTGGATTCCGAAAACGGCGGGAAGCTCGTTGACGGTTTCCGGATCATCTACGGCTTCTTCATTCTCGGCCTCATATCCGGCAGCTTTCACCTTTATTCTGCAAGACCAGAAATCCTATGAGAATTTCTGGCAAAGCAATAAACTGGAAGCGAAAGGCGGCTCTAACGTTACCTTGAGTAGCAACAAGGTAAACTTTACCTTTATGCCAGTAGCGGCGAAGATCACGATCTCAATTAATTATGCCTCATCAGGGGGTGCTACTACAAAATATAGGAATGTGACGGCTACCTTGGCAGGCAATGGCATCCGGACTGGTGCCTCTTCTTCTGAAACGATCGAGATGTTGCATACAGGGGATAATGCCGCAGCTAGCGATAAGCATACTTTCGTCTGTATCTTAAGACCGGGAGCGAATATGAGTTTCAAGCTAAGCGTTTCCCGTACGCTTGACGGTGCTTCAAGTCCAGAGGCTACACAACAAACATTTACTCAGCCGGCATACACATTTGGGGCTAGTAAGAACTATGTATATAACTTCACGTCATCCGATGAATTGATATTGACTTCTGTGGAAGTAATGGGGTTTACGGAGACAACGGTTCCCGACAATCCTATTAGCGCCACTTGATCCATTTAAAATCTATAAAGAATGAAGAATATGAGAAATTTATATAATCTAGGTTGGGGATTGGCCCTCTGTTCCCTGTTGGGAGCTTGCCAGTCAGACGGGATACCGGAGGTGGAGGCAGGTTCCACCCTTGAGCTGCGATCGGTCTCTTTGGCTGACGACGCTGTTACGAAGGCTGTGACTACCTCTGTGGATAACGTGAAATTGTATTTGAAGAACTCCAGTGATACATGGGTGAATCCGGTGTATTCCAAATCCGGAGTAACATGGGGATGTGAATCCGCGCCACTGCTGGGTAGTACCGCTACGGATGTGTATGCTTATTATCCTACGGAAGAAGAAGGTAAGGCCATTAACGTAACAGCCTCCTCCGGCGTGTACTCTGTCGAGGTCACGGTCCGGGATGCGGATACATTCGATGGTAAACAGATCGATTACCTTTATGCTACGCCGGTTCAGGCTTCCAAAACCTCAAAAATAATCAGCCTTCAATTGTTCCATGCCTTGACAAAGGTGAGTTTCTATATCTATAAGTCTGCGAATGCCAGCGATGAGATCTTAACGCTGAAAAAAATAGATATACGTAGTAACACCGGACGTCTGCAAATCGGTAAGGCGGACATGCGATTGAACGGGACAGGGGAGGAACTAGGGCGTCTGAATGGCCTAGCGGGGACATCCTCGATAGAGTTGACCGGTTCGAAAATATTGGAAACCTCGTTGACGCAACCGAACATATCTTGTCTCGTAGCCCCGATGGACGCTGCCGAGCAAGTATTGTCGTTCCGTTTGACAGTGGATGTAGATGGGGTGGAACGTGAGTTTGAAACTGCCTCTATTTCTTCCGAAAGCGGGGTGAAATGGTTGGCGGGTTATCATTATGTCTATAAGATACGTATTGATAAGATGGAAGGTACATTCGAGGGCGTAACCGTATACGATTGGCAAAATAGTACGGATCAGAATACGAGTGTGGGTATTTAAATAAGAAGGGAGGAGATATGAGATATGTATTAAGTTTTGTAAGTCTATGGCTTTTGGTCACGTTGGTGGGTTGCCAAAAGGAATCTTTTTTGGAAGAAGGGGAAGGTGATAAGGTTGCCTTGGAGTTCGATCTTTATCAAGCGAACGTAACCAAGGCTGCGGCCGTTTCAGCCTTGAATGATAAAGCGTTGATTAAAGTCTATGCTTTCAAGGTGGAGACTAAGACTGAGACCGGTACTAAGACTGGGACTGGTGAAACTGGTACTCCTTCGGCGGAAGGTACTTATGTGGTGGGTGCGGATGGAAAGGTCACCGCCCAATCGGGCAAGGCCCTATTTTTGTATCGCGGTGTATATAACCTTTATTTCACTTCCTACAATGAAGAGAATGCGCCGGAATTGGGTGATGGAAATCTGGTGACCGTGCAAAATGGGCAAGATTTTATGTATACGTTCATGAACGATATAACTGTCCAGCCCCAGAAAGCGGGACAAAACACGATGTCGGTTACCTTGACGAATCCGTTCACGCGGCTTTGCTCGCAAGTGGAGGTGTCGGTAAAAGCGGCTAGTGTATCTCCTGTTACTGTAAAAGGCTTGCGTGTAAACTTTATAACGATGAAAAACTTATCTGATTCAAGAACTTATAGGCTAGGGGATAATGCATGGTATTCGGATGGAGTTGCGAATGAAAACAACGGAGTGGATTTTAGCTCTTTCAATAATTCCGTAGCTGTAGGCCTGCCTCATACCTCAGATCCACGTAAAATAGTATTGCCTTTAAGCGGGTCGGAATTACAGTTTGTAATTGATTTAACGGTAGATTATGATAAAAATGGAAATGGTGGATCTGTGCCCGGTCATTTTGTATTCAATGCTACCGCTCGTAAGACTTTCTTGCCCGGTATGTCCTATAGCTTTGAATTTACCTTGAAGTTCTTTGGTGACTTTAAGGAGACAGAACTGACTCTGGGTATATTGGAATTCACGGAAATAAAAAATGTGACAGATCCCGTTGGTGGAGAATAAGGAGGAACTGAAAATGAGAATAAGAATAAGTTTATTTTGTATACTATGCTTGCTGCTAGGGGCATGTAGTAATGAGGAAATGATACCATCAACATCCGAAGGAGGGGAGGAATGTGCTTTCCAGTTCCTGTTAAGGGTACCGGGTACGATTGATGTAGAGACGAAAGCGGGAACGGAACCGAAAATTCTTAAATTGGGAGATACTAATATATATAATGTATGGATTTTACAGTTTAAAAAGGATGGAACCGAGTTGTTGAAAGCTGTCTTTGCCGATAGGAATAGCATAACGGCTGTGCCGGGAAGTAGTAGCACTACCTATGACCAGTTATTGATTCAATTAATGAAGGATGATATGCGTTTCAAGAACGAGACTAGTGAGTTTTATATCATCGTAAATGCGGAGGATATGAATGCGACGGAGGTTACCGCCAAGTTATTTGTAAAAGAAGGTGGTATCCCTACGTCCCTTTCTGTAACAGAATTGATGGCTAAAACGAAAAGTATTATTTATTCATCAGATGGCTCTCCAACAGGTACTAATATACTATCTTCGGGACCGACTAACTATACGAAGGATCCCTCTAGCTCAGAGGCTGACATGAGGTTGGTCGTATTATCCCGTATGTACAGGGCGTTCGCGAAAGTGACCGTGACCGTGAACTCTTCAGTGGCCTCTGGCAATTTTAAGTTAATTGATACGAAACCGGTTATTATGTCAAATGTACCTAAAGTAACCCGGCTATATGATGACGACTCGACATATCCAACGATTTCAAGTCCTTTATCTACTAATTTCTATACGGAGGAGATACCTGTATCCGGAATATCACTTGGTGATAAAGAAGGAGTTTTCTATATGGCGGAAAATATCCGGGGTACAGGTTTAGCTACCACGGCGCAAGAGAAGAATAAGAAGGATATGGGACCGGGGGCTGGCGGATCTTTGGAAGGATGCACTTATCTATTGGTAAGAGGGCAATATCAGTATCCTTTGGGTGGAGGAGCATACTCTTCGCCGATCGATGTAGAGTATAAATTCTATCTTGGGGGTGACTTGGTGACCGATTACAATATCTATCGGGATTATCATTATAAGCTGACGGTGAATATCGCCGGCCCTAATAGTGCCGACCTCCGTGTAACGATCACAAACGGCAACGTGGCTGTCTTTGATGATGTGGACAATGTCGAGAATACCGTTAATTTTGGTGAAGAGAAATAGTATCCATTCTAAGGGCTGTGCAGGAATGCCTTGACGAATCTACCCTTTGGCATTCCTGCATGAACTATTTTAAATAAATGAGAATAACTTAGAGGCAATCGAGGAAATGAGCTTCTTGCATTTCTTGCCGATTGTCTCTTTTATTTGTATAGGAGGATTGTCTCTTAAAGCCATCACCTTATTTTTACTTCTTTGCCGGGAGGAAGAGCCGCGAACCAAATTATTCAACATATTATCGGAGGCCCTGTCTATTTTAGATACTGATATCCGGCCAAGATAGATCTCGGTAGTCCGTAGGGACATATGTCCTAAGGATTGGCTGATAATGCCGATTTCCGAATTCGCCTCCAGCATCATGGAAGCCCAGCTATGCCGCATCACATAGGTAGTGAATGGCTGTTCGAAGTGTAATTGCTCTCCCATTTTCTTTAAGTGGCGGTTCACTCTCCGAAGCGCGGACTGGGCCGTGACTTCTCCCTCTCCGCTGATTTTCTCGTGTAAGAAAGGGAATATCCACGGGTTATTGAAACGCCGATAAGAGAATATGATGTTCTTCATCTCGGGGGTGATCTTTACTTGCATCGCTACGCCAGTCTTGCTACGTACGTAGTGGATATAATCATCGTTTATATTGCTGTGTCGCAAATTAAAGACATCCACGAAGCACATACCTCTAGCGTAAAATAAGAAAAGAGCCAAGTGAAGGGCCGTACAGGCGTGTGGGTTCTTGGGCCGCTCAAGAGTCGCCAGATTTTGTAGGTCGAGGCTTGGCAAAGCCCTTTTCCGGGTGGGTGGGACCTTTATCTGTAGGCCGGAGAACGGGCTTTCTCTCGGAACATCCATTTGTTTATCTTGAGCGATCTTGTTGTACATTGTCTTTAGATTACGAATGTAGAAGTCCAAACTACCCGGTTTCAAGGGAGCCTGTTTCCCGTCTTCCCCTTGCATCAACCATAAAAGATAGTGATGAAGAAAATCGGTCGTTAAGTCGGCAAATGTAAACTCCGTTACTCTCGGACCTAAAAAGGTGGATAATTTATTCCATGCGCTTCGATAATTCCCAGCGGTTCTTCCTTTCCCCTCATCGATTTTACTACTGATCAATTCTTCTATACATTCCTGTAGCAAAGGGGAGTTGTCTGTTGTTTCTATATTCATATGATTACTATTTATGGATATAGAATAACAAAAATAGAAAAGATTGGTTTTATCAAAACCTCCCCTTACCAATTGTGGTAGAGGAGGTTTTGTTTTATTTATAGTTTATTTGAAAGCTTTCTCACTAATTCCGTCTCCATCGAGCCTCAATCGCTCCATATAATCCGGAACGGTACGGCCTAACGCTTTATCTACGTATAGCTTAGCCAAGTATTGAGCGAGCATGAAGCCGTGACCTTGCAAACCGACGAATAGTCCGTTATCCGGATCGATAATGTAGCGAGGCTCTACATAATAACCGGACCATGTGGCTTGTACGGGTACTGTGGCTAACGATGGAATCCAATCGCAGAACACCTCGGAGATGATCTCCATGAAACGACGGGTATTAAACTTCAACTCATCAAAATTGCTGATCTCCGCTTTAGCGTCGACAGCGGGGGAGGCGCAAGCGATAATCTGTCCGGTCTCGGCGAATTGCTGACCGTAGACAGCGGAGAAGTCGTTACGTTTCCGGCGGTCTATCAACATATCGAGGATATCCCCGTCTTTACCCAGATTCGGTAGGCGATGGGTAATCAACGCTTGGTGCTTGACCGGATAGAGGCCGGTGTAAAGGCCTAGCATGCGGGCGAAACGCTCGGCGCTATAACCGAGGGCGTTCACGAAATGATCGCATTCGTATTCGATGTATCGCTTATCATGCGTATATAATAAGACGTGATATTTTCCACCGTTTTTGTGTACTTCCACTAGGTGTGTGTCTTCCAAAACCTCACCTTGCCGCTCTTTGCCTTTGTTTCGTATAAAGTCTATCACACGCCCCGGGGTAGCTTGCCAACAATGCTGGGAGATTTGTGCGGCGAAATAGGTGTTTTGGTTCGTGTTGAAGTAGGGAGACACCTCTTTCTGGAAGTCTTTCTTGTCGATCAAATAAGCGTTGGACCAACCGCAGGAACGTTCCAGATCATTGTAGGTAGCCTCGTCGTGGGCGAACGTGATATAGCGTATCTCACGGTAATGGATATCGTATTCTTTTTGTGTCTCCTCGAATATCGTTTGGTTATTACGGGCGATCTCCGCTAATTCGGGGATCGAGAACGCTGGACGACCACCACCGATATTACGCCATGATGATCCTCGATCCGCATTAATAAGCACGGTCTTTTTACCGGCTTCCGCAAAATAACGGAACAATGCGCTACCACCTATACCTCCGCCGGCGATTAAGACTTCCGTCTTACGAACCTGCTTTCCGGAATCTACTTTATAGGTATCCGCTATCTGACGCTGCGGATACATTTCCCCTAGGACGAAGCGGGTAGATAGGGGAGCACGGGGGGTAGCGTCGCCTACCAGTTCGATACCTTTTTCCCTTAGTTTCATGCGTAGGCGGGGTATGCAGCGTTTTCCCCGGCATGGCCCCATTCCTAGGCGGGTGATATGTTTTACCTCGTCGACGGAGATATATTTACGATCCCCAATGGCGGAAAGTAGCTCGTCCAAAGATACGTCCTCGCAATGGCAAACATAGGTCTCCGACTCACACTCCGGCTCTTGCTTGAAGTCGATTTCCTCCGGATAGTTTTCTTTTACGATGAATCCTGTGATATTCAATAAGGCATCGTTTTCCATTCCTGCCGCTTTCACACGGGCCACGTTTGTTTTTGTCGGCTTCTTTAATACTTTCTCAATGATACCTTCGCCTTGTTTCTTCCCGTTATCATCGACGAGCCACACCTCGGCACCTTCTTCTACCTCGTATTCTACCGGTAAGAATAAGTTTTGCTTCCGGGTATCGTAGCCGAAAATAGCCAGCCCCGGACAATGGGATACGCATTGCATACAGCCGGTACATTTTTCGTAATCGATCTCGGGCGTTACGCTGGTGGAGCTTTTGGTGATCGCCTTTTGAGGACAAGCGAAAGAGCAAGGGTTACAAGCGAAACCGTATAGGCAATCCAAACGAACGAAAGGGAGTTGGGCTTGACGTTCGGGAGTGGGCCTTGGGGACTCTTCCTTGATGCGGATCGGATGTTGCTGGGAGTCGATGTATTCCTTAGATATTTGTAAGTAATCGTTGTAGTTGAAACGTACGCCTAGCTCTTGGGCGATCTCATAAGCGGCTTGCTTTCCTCTTAGTACGGCGGTAGTACCTTCTCCGATTCGTACGGCATCACCTACGCCGGCACAACGTTTTCCAAATGTATATTGGCCTTTGGTTAGCAATTGGTTGTCGGGAATCAATCCTGTACATATATTAATAACATCAATACCATCAATCACTTTCTCTGTTCCCGGGATTGGCTTGAAGTTCTCGCATTCGCAGACAACCGCGCCGGTGATACCTGTCCGATCCTGGTTTGGAATGGCTTTCAAAAGCATATGAGAGGTATAAATAGGTATGCCAAGGCGGCGAATTCGATTCGCTTGTACCGGAAATCCACCTTCATGGGGCATCGCCTCTAAAATAGCCTTGACTTTCGCTCCGGCTTGCATCAATTGGTAAGACGTTAGGTAACCTATATTACCGGCGCCTACTGTCAATATGTTTTTGCCGAGTAACGTGAATTCAGCGTTCATCATTTTCTGTACGACTGCCGCTGTATAAACTCCGGGCACATCATCATTCTCGAAGGTCGGCATAAAAGGAACCGCACCAGTAGCGACTATCAAGGCTTGAGCTTCTACATAGAAATTTTTATGGTTAAGCATGTCTTTTACGGCAATACGCTTATTTTGTAGGATATCCCAGACCGTAGAATGTAAGAAAATACCAGAGTGGTCGTCTCCGGCTAAAGTTTTCGCTATATCGAAACCACGCATACCGCCAAAGCGCCGCTCTTTCTCGAAAAAGAAAAATGCATGGGTTTGCATCAAGAATTGACCGCCAATCTTATCATTGCTATCGATTACGATGCTGTTCAAGCCTAGCTCTTTTAAGGTTTCCCTACAAGCTAATCCAGCGGGGCCGGCACCAATGATGGCCACATCGGTTCGATAGATCTCTACCGGTTCTTCTCTGGGTTCTATTTGGGAATCTGTCGTATAATTCTGTACTGTTATTTCCGATACTTCCTTTACATTGTCTACTTTCGTAATACAGATACGCTTTACTTCTCCGTCTACCAGCATTTCGCAGGCGCCACATTTACCGATACCGCAATTCAACGAACGGTTGCGGCCATTTACGCTATGACTGTGTACTGGATAGCCGGCCTGATGTAAGGCGGCGGCGATGGTAAAACCCTTCATTCCCGTTACGGGTTTGCCATTGAATAAAAAAGTGTGTTCTCCCTCTTGTGGAATTGTTAAAATAGGATGATTAACGATTCTTTCCATAATTGCTATTGATTTAATTGGGCTAAAATTACGGATATAATTGGATAAATGTCCTAATTTTACTTGAAATCTATTCATAAAAAAGCGATTATCCCTAAATATTTAGGAGTAATCGCCGTGTTTTACTTGAAATTTGTCGTTTTGGGTAACCGCTCCACCAACCATAGCGTCGGAAGCGCTTTCATTTAATGTTAATCCTAGTGCGCTAACGATAGGAACCGTTAGAAAAGTGTTCCTCATCCGCTTCCGCATTCATCCGGAAGGCAAAGAGCATTATCATAAACAATAATATAGAAAGTAACTTCTTAATCATGCCTCAAACCGATCAATCATCATTTTTATCTTTGTTTGTAAAACAATTTGCAGCTTGAAATGTTTTATATTCAAACAGTCGATAAAAAGAAAAGCTCTCAGCCTAAAAGAAATTACTGGTGAACCTTTTCAAACAATCTTCTGTTATACTATAAAATGACTCAGAAGTCATCTTGATAGTAGTCATCGTATAATAATTTGTTAGTAGTATTTGTTTTTTCATATAAGTAGAGTTTGTTATTTGTTTGGTCCGCATGTAGCTGTGAAGCTGGATGCGGATTTTTATTTGTTTCCGCATGGAATCCATATGTTAATGCTAAAATATAAGATGTTGTGTGTCATGATTATCTGTAGATAGGCGAAATTCGGCATATCCGTTGTTCTATATCTATTGATTACGTTAATATGAATAGATTGTTTAATTAAAAATCTTATCCGGATTCAGCGATCCAAGAGGTATATGTTGCGGAAAAGACTGAAGGTAAACTCTTTAAAGTGATTTTGGTAATCGAAGGCAAGGAGGCTATCGCTATCTTTAATGAAAAGGGAGAAGAGATGAAGTAGTTATTAATGAATAGGATAATCCAAGATAGAAATAAACTCTATATTTGTCCCAATAACCGTATGCAATGAGCGTCTACCACTTTTCAGGTAGGCGTTCTTTTTTTCTTCTATTCCCATTCTCCCTTCCAAATGGGAGATCATTGTACTTCGACACTACACTGGCGATTCAAGTCCAGATTTTTTAATTAGCTTGAGAAAGAGACTGTTTTTTGAATTTCGCTATTCATTTATTGTTTATCAATAAATATTTATTACATTTGCAACGTCGTTTAAAATTAACATCATACGTCATGAAAAGAATTTCAACAGCATTTCTTCAAACAGTTATTGTTCTTATCGGTATTGTGGCACTTATTATTTTGATTTGGTTTCCCTTAACTGAGGGACGAGCCACACACCTAGATTTATTTAGTACTTACGCTGATCCATTTATCTTATATGGATATGGAGCGTCAATCGCTTTTTTTGTTGCGTTGTACAATGCTTTTAGGTTGCTCGGTTATATTGGGCAAAATAAAGTGTTTTCAACAAACTCTGTAAAGACTTTGAAGAACATAAAGCATTGTGCGATCTTACTAAGTATTTTAATCGTGGTGGCAGGACTATTTATAAGGTTGACCCATAATACAGAAGATGACCCCGCAGGTTTTCTTGCCATTTGTATCGTAACTACTTTTGTCGCTATCGTAGTTGCGACAGCCGTGGCTGTATTTGAAAAATTATTGCAAAATGCGATAGATATGAAATCAGAGAATGACTTAACAGTTTAATTATGCCTATTATTGTAAACTTAGATGTAATGATGGCAAAGCGGAAGATTTCTTTGAACGAACTTTCTGAAAGAGTTGGTTTGACATTATCTAACCTTTCTATCTTAAAAACGGGAAAGGCGAAAGCAATTCGTTTTAGTACCCTAGAGGCAATTTGTAGAGCATTAGACTGTCAGCCAAGCGACATTTTGGAATATGTAAATGATGAGAAAAAAACAACATAAGGAATCAACACTTTGATGCGGTTCAGTCTGCTTATTAGTATAATACAACTTTATGTAGTGCCTAACTCTTGTAAGAGTTTGTTATTTTTGATCCGCATGTAGCAGTGACGCTGGATGCGGATTTTTATTTTCTGTTTTATTTTGGCTATTGAAATTCATCAAAAGTATAAACATTATGATCTTTAATCTGGTTGTAATAATATAAGGTATTAGTTTAAGGCAATATATCCACTTCCGCTTCACCTGTGAAGGCCGAGCGGTTTGGTTTTCTAACTTTACTTCATGGCGTTTAAATTCTGTTCATGCAAGACTTAAGCGCCATTTTTCTGTACTTTCCCTTGAAAACTTTATGGGATCTACTCGGTATCTTTATTTTCAGTCTCTAGTTCCTTGATCTCTTTATTCAGAAAGACAGACAGAACTGTTCTCAGCACGACTATTCCACCTAAAATGGCCAATTCATTAAGTGTTGGTTCCAATACTGTTTTTAAGATATCTGACGCTATCAAAAATTCTAGTCCGAGAAGTAAGTATGTACCGAATGCAGCTCTTAGTTTTCTTATGTTAGTAATGGAATAATTACCAGTAAGTCGCTTAAGTTCATTTCTGAAAAATGAGATGACTCCGATTAATGCACCATAGGTGACAATCAGAAGGCTTGTCACACTTATTATAGTCGCTAAGGTATTTAAAAAACCAGTAAGCATAAATAGACCATTTTACAACCATAACATAAAAGGCCTATAGAATGTTTGTTGGAAGGCTCGCAGGTATGGTAGGTTTTCGGACTCACACTTTTACACGTATAGGATCAATCATGGATAAAAAACAATCCGGTAGTACAAAACTTGCCGGGTTGCTGTCTGTGTTATTCCAGAACGTCAAAAAATCCCCAATATTTTCACTTGCAACAAAATGCGCATCAAACATAATCTTTATTATTTGAATATCAAAACAAATCTATTAAATATTTTTCTTTTAAGCCTATTTTTATTGTTGCAGGATCATCTGATTTCTTTTTAAGGAAACTACTTCCTATCTAATGGCAATGAACTTCAATGATCTCATTTAGATTAGTGGTATATAATTTAGAGATGTGTTCATTTCCCATTTTTGCTATTTTATGTAAAAGAATTAAAGATGAAAATCTGTCTATATGATTTGTTTATTTGATTAAATATATTATATTTGTAGTAATAAAAATAAAGATTATGGAAGACCTTGAATTAATATCATTGTTGAATGAGTGTAATAAGATGAGTGTTCTTGAAGTGAGTAATTATCTTTTAGGAAAAATGGATTATTTGTCACGTATAAAAAGTGATAAGTCAAATAAGATACTAAAGTATATAGAGTCTTTTGTCTGGATGATAAATCACGCAGGTAACCGTAGGCCAAGTTATGTCTCTGATAAAGATTATGAATTGATGCAAAAATCATTTGCGATTATTTATAGGAATAGTATTATCCATTGAGTAGAATCGAAAGTCTTTTTTAACTTTAGGCAAATGACTCTAGGCTAAATTCTTTTGATTTAGCCTAGAGTCATTGATAGTGTCGTAGAATCTTTAATGATTACAAACCTTTGTAATATCTACCGTGAAACCATTTTCGACAGGCATGAATTTCCCCTTTTGTTTCAGAAATACGATTAACTCATCCGCATCCATATTTTCCGCCGAACAAGTATAGAAACGCTGATCCTCACCAAAAGTCTTAACGATCGCTTCTTTTAAAGAAGCTTCTGAATAACTATTACCCTCCATCATATGAAGGACTTCGTGTGCATGTAACTGTTCCATAAATCAAATTACTTAATTATCGGATACAAAAATAAGGGGTTTATCAGTATAAAGGTGTAACAAATGTGACACCCTTTCAACTTCAGGCTTTTCTAAACAAAAATTAATCAAACCTGTTTAAATGATAGGACGTCTTATTTTTTAATAACTAAAATATATCACAATATGAAACGTATATTCTTCATGACATTGTTTGTCGCATTAACGACAATCACATATAGTCAAACGGATGATAAAGGATATGAGGAAGGCAAATGGGTACTGAAAGGTGTGACAGGTTTGAACTTGTCGCAAACGGCGATGTCGAATTGGTCGGCTGGCGGTGAGAACTCTGTTGCCGGAAATGCGTATCTGAATGGGGCATTAACACATAAAAGCGGTGACTGGTTATGGGTAACCAATCTCGCTCTCGATTACGGATTATCAAAGACTAAATCGCAGGGAATGAGGAAAAGTACCGATAATATAACCCTGTCTACCCAATTAGGATATTCCACCAATAATGTATGGTATTATACGTTGATGGGAGATTTAAACACCCAGTTTGCCAAAGGATATAATTATCCGGATAAGACACATTATATATCGAACTTCTTTGCGCCGGCGTATTCGAATATCTCCGTAGGTATGGAATATCGTCCCAAAAGCAATTATTCGGTTTATCTTTCTCCGGCTTCCACGAAGATGACTTTCGTGGAGGATGATTACCTTTCCGAGTTAGGAGCTTTCGGGGTCGATCCGGGAGATCGCTTCAGAATGGAATGGGGAGCTTACTTGAAAGCTCGTGCGGAATTAATCGTGATGGAAAACGTGAACTTGATTACTACAGCTGACTTTTTCACTCCTTATAGCGATCAATTTGGAAATATCGATGTCAATTGGGATGTATTGATAAGCATGAAGATTAATAAATTCCTGTCCGCTACACTCAATACGACGCTTAAATATGATAACGACGTGAAAACTTTTGAGGATAATGGAGAGAAACGGGGGGCGAAGGTCCAGTTCAAGGAAATATTAGGCATAGGTGTCGCCTATAATTTTTAAGTGGCATTTACTTGCAGAAAATTCATAGTTATGACTACTTTCACTCATAGCTATGAATTTTTTTATAACTATGACTTTTTCTTGTAGTAATGATAACGCTCCAACACTTCCCGCACGTAATTATATGTTTCTGAGCCACGCAAGTATCCATGCTTGCAAACAGGATCGTTATAATACTCGGGATCATTTTTCAAACGAATATATTCCGCTACATTATTATCCCATTTATTGGGATCTTTTCCATATTTTCGGGCCAATCGCTGCGCATCGTAAATATGTCCGATCCCAGCGTTGTAAGCCGCTAGGGTAAACTTGACTTTTTCTTCAGGATCCGTAATCTCAGAAAAACCTTGACGGAAGCGCCGTAAACAATCTACTCCCGTACGGATTCCCGTATCCGGATCTTTCAATTCATGCGGGGTGACACCTAATGCCTTCGCCGTATTTGGCATGATTCCCATAAGCCCCTCGGCACCGGCCCACGATACAACCGTAGGATTGAAATGAGACTCTTGATAGGAAATAGACGCCAGCAGCTGCCAATCCCATCCGATGTTTTTCGCATGTTTCTTGAATAAAGGGTCATACGGGGAAATATGTCCATTCTTTACCTCCGGAATATCTGCGGTAAAAGGTCGCTTGCTTAATTCAAAGTACCGCTTAGTAACTGCCTTGAAAGAATGTTTACCCGTTTTATCAGAAGCCCATTCATCGATGGCCTTCGCCAAGTCCGGACTACTTTTCCTTACCACCCATGAAGAGCGTTGGGGAAAACTAACCTTTAGATCGACATTGATATTCCAATAATAAGTCTTGTTTAGGCGGGCGGTGTTATCATCGCTGATCGTATAGGGAATTTCGCCCAAGGAGACTATCTCGATAAGATCTTCGGTAGCAATGGAGTCATTTTCCACTTTTTGGATATGGATTCCTCCGCCGAGTTCCTCATCCAAGTTCTTCAGTCGTTCGGAGTATTTGGTGTTAGGCTTTACGTAAACATTCTTATCGATTAATTGAGTGACATCGGTAAGAAGCTTATCGCCTTTATTGGCCCGTTGTATCAATACTTGACTGGAGATATCCTCCCGGCCGCAATAAATGACCTCTTGTTTCAGCTTGTTATTGATTGGGATGGGGTAGGCTACAACATCGACCTCGCCGGCTTCTAGCATCTCGATCAGACGGGCAGGATTCTCGGCGACCTTGATGTTTAATTTCAAACCTTGGCTCTTGGCAAAATCGTTTATCAGATCGTATTCGTAACCCATGGGTTGCATCTTATATTGGAAGTAGGAGGTAGAACTGTATAAAGTCACCGCCGTGATCTCGCCTTCCGCTTTCAGTTGCGGTAAATCCACGAAAACGGAAACGTCCTCTTTCTCCTCTTGTTTGTTACCGTTGCAACCATACAAGAAGAACAAAAAGAGCAGAAAGGGGACGTATTTCCTATACATTATATTATATGTTTATTTTTTCTCAAGCAAAACCACGTTCTCCACATGATGTGTATGAGGAAACATATCGACCGGACGGACTTTCTTGACGGAGTATTTCACGCTCAACAAACTCAAATCGCGGGCTTGCGTAGCAGGATTGCAGCTAACGTAAACGATACGTTCCGGCTCGGCGAAGAGAATAGTGTTGATCACATCATCATGCATACCGGCACGTGGTGGATCGGTAATAATAACATCTGGACGTCCGTGTTGGTTTATGAAATCCTGCGTAAGGATATCTTTCATATCACCGGCATAAAAAAGCGTGTTCTCTATATGGTTCAAGGCGGAATTCACTTTTGCGTCCTCGATAGCCTCCGGTACGTATTCGATGCCGATAACCTTCTTTGCTTGACGAGAGACGAAATTTGCGATCGTACCTGTCCCGGTATATAAATCGTACACCATCTCATTTCCGGTAAGACCCGCGAATTCTCTAGCCACTTTATATAGATTATAAGCCTGTTCACTGTTTGTCTGATAGAAAGACTTAGGACCTACCTTGAATTGAAGCCCCTCCATCTCTTCGATGATATGATCTTTTCCCTTGAATACGAGAACTTCTTGGTCGGTGATCGTGTCATTACATTTGCCGTTGATGACGTACATCAAGGACGTGATTTCCGGGAATCGTTCCGCCAGATGAGATAATAACGCTTCCCTGCGCTCTACATCCTCATGGAAGAAAACCAATACGACCATCAAATCCCCAGTGGATGCCGTACGGATCATCAACGTACGAACGAATCCCTCTTGGTTCCGTAAATCGAAGAAAGGATATCCCTCATGAGATAGGCAATATTCCTTGACGCAAAGACGGATCTTGTTCGATATATCATCTTGCAACCAACATTTATGGATGTCCAATACCTTATCGAACATCCCCGGTATATGAAACCCGACACCATTCATGCAATCGAAAGAAGCACCGGACTGGATCTCTTCCTCCGTAAGCCATTTCTTGTTTGAGAAAGTAAACTCAAGCTTGTTCCGGTAGAAAGTCGTGCGCTCGGAACCTAAGATCGGAAGTTTCTCTTCCATTTCGACTTTCCCGATGCGGGTAAGATTATCGTAGACCTGTTTTTGCTTATAGTAAAGTTGTTCCTCATAGGGAAGATGTTGCCACTTGCAACCTCCACAGACACCGAAGTGCTCACAAAACGGCTCCGCACGTTTGGCCGAGTACTCATGGAAATATACAGGTTTCCCCTCCGCATAACTATTCTTCTTACGGGTCAGTTGAATATCAACCACGTCTCCCGGAGCGACGAAGGGTACAAATACCACCATATCGTTCACTCTTGCGATAGCCTTGCCCTCGGCGGCTACGTCCGTAATGGTTACCTTTTCTAATATAGGCAACTGTTTCTTCTTTCTTGCCAATGTCGTTAAGTTTTAAATTCGCTTCGCAAAAATACTTACAATTCCGCTAAGAACAAAGAGCTTCGTTCTATATACTTAAATGAGTCCGGCAAACAGTTCTCGTTATTCTATCAAGATTGATGAAGATATGATTATGGACAGAAAGGGATGTATAGTATGTGTTTATAAATCAATATATTGCAGTTTCTTAAAATTTCTTATAAGGAAAACTTTTGTTTTGCTATAGAAAAACTTTAGTTCCACTAGGGAGAAACTTTAGTTTCATGCTGTAGAAACTAAAGTTTCTTCAGCAAAAAACTCCTGAGTCTTCCTATTGGAAATAAATAGACACAAATAAAAGAAAAAGATCATATAATTATATGTAAGGGGCAAAGAGATAGGCGGGAAATCCGATGGGAAATGGAAGCGTCAACAAACTTCCGCACGCAAATGTAAGCATTTGCTGGATATAAATGGTAAAGAATAGTTGTAAAACATGTAAAAATCTTTAACGCTATTCGTGCTTGCAAAGTAGAAATAGCATATATTTGCAGCATTGCAAAGTTGAGATAGCAATATAACAGTTGAAATCAACAAAACTAGAATCTAAATTCAATACTGTCGAATATGGAAAGAAAAAGAGTTTACACGTTCGGAAATGGAAAAGCCGAAGGTAAGGCAGATATGAGAAATCTGCTGGGTGGTAAAGGCGCTAACCTTGCCGAGATGAATCTGATTGGTGTACCGGTTCCTCCGGGATTCACGATTACAACAGAAGTTTGTATAGAGTATTACGAGTTAGGCAAAGATAAAGTCGTAGAGTTGCTGAAAGCGGATGTTGAGAAGGCGATCGCTAATATCGAAACGTTAATGAACTCTAAGTTCGGTGATGTTGCCAATCCTCTGTTAGTTTCAGTTCGCTCCGGTGCCCGTGCGTCCATGCCGGGTATGATGGATACGATATTGAACCTTGGCTTGAACGACGAGGTAGTGGAAGGATTGTCTCGTAAGACGGGCAACGCTCGTTTCGCTTGGGATTCCTATCGTCGTTTCGTTCAAATGTACGGAGATGTCGTATTAGGCATGAAACCGACAAGCAAAGAGGATATCGATCCGTTTGAGGCGATCATCGAGGAAGTAAAGAAAGCGAAAGGCGTTAAGTTAGATAACGAGCTTGACGTTGAAGATTTGAAAACATTGGTCTCTAAATTTAAGGCAGCCGTTAAGGCCCAGACCGGACAGGATTTCCCGACTTGCGCTTATGAGCAATTGTGGGGCGCTATCTGTGCCGTGTTCAATAGCTGGATGAATGAGCGTGCTATCCTGTATCGTAAGATGGAAGGTATTCCAGACGAGTGGGGAACGGCGGTTAGCGTACAAGCCATGGTATTCGGTAATATGGGCGATACTTCCGCTACAGGCGTTTGTTTCTCTCGTGACGCGGGTAATGGTGAGGACTTGTTTAATGGCGAGTACTTGATTAACGCTCAAGGTGAGGATGTTGTAGCAGGTATCCGTACCCCGCAACAGATCACGAAGATCGGTTCACAACGTTGGGCTGAACGTGCCGGAATCTCAGAAGAAGAACGTATCGCTAAATATCCGTCCATGGAAGAAGCCATGCCGGAAATCTATAAGCAATTAGACGCTATCCAAGAGAAATTGGAAGATCATTATCGGGATATGCAAGATATGGAATTTACCGTACAAGAGGGTAAACTTTGGTTCTTGCAAACCCGTAACGGTAAACGTACCGGTGCCGCTATGGTGAAAATCGCTATCGACTTATTGCATCAAGGTATGATTGATGAGAAAACAGCGTTGAACCGTATCGAGCCGAATAAATTAGATGAGTTGCTTCACCCTGTATTCGATAAAAAAGCCGAGAAACTGGCGAAAGTGTGGGTAAAAGGTTTGCCGGCTTCACCGGGTGCCGCTACCGGACAGATCGTATTCTTCGCTGATGATGCCGCTAAATGGCATGCCGATGGCAAAAAGGTTGTCATGGTCCGTATTGAGACTTCTCCGGAAGACTTGGCCGGTATGGCTGTCGCCGAAGGTATCCTTACCGCTCGTGGAGGTATGACATCTCATGCCGCTGTTGTAGCTCGTGGTATGGGGAAGTGCTGCGTATCCGGTGCTGGTGCCTTGAACATCGATTATAAGAATAAGACTGTAGACGTTGATGGCGTGACTTTGAAAGAAGGTGATTATATCTCTATCAATGGTACGACCGGAGAAGTCTATGTCGGGCAGGTTGAGACAAAAGCCGCTGAGTTATCGGGTGATTTCGAGGAGTTAATGGCTTTAGCCGATAAATATACAAAATTGCAAGTTCGTACAAACGCTGATACGCCTCACGACGCTTCGATCGCTCGTAGCTTCGGTGCCGTTGGTATTGGCCTTTGCCGTACGGAGCATATGTTCTTCGAGGGTGAGAAGATCAAAGCTATGCGTGAGATGATCTTGGCCGAGGACGCTGAAGGTCGTAAGAAAGCGTTGGCGAAGATCCTTCCTTATCAGAAAGAGGACTTTAAGGGTATCTTCAAGGCTATGGCCGGATGTCCTGTTACCGTTCGTTTGCTCGATCCTCCTTTGCATGAGTTCGTTCCTCACGATTTGAAAGGTCAAGAGGAAATGGCTGAGACTATGGGCGTGTCCGTTAAGGAGATCCAAAAACGTGTGGAATCTCTTTGCGAGCATAACCCGATGTTGGGTCACCGTGGTTGCCGTCTAGGTAATACATATCCGGAAATTACGGAAATGCAGACTCGGGCCATTTTAGGTGCCGCTTTGGATTTGAAGAAAGAAGGTATTGAGGCTAAACCGGAAATCATGGTACCATTAACAGGTATCTTATATGAATTCAAGGAACAAGAGAAGGTGATCCGTACCGCGGCCGAAGAGCTATTCAAGGAAGTTGGCGATCGTATCGAATTCAAGGTAGGTACGATGATCGAGATTCCTCGTGCGGCATTGACAGCGGATCGTATCGCTTCCAGCGCTGAATTCTTCTCATTCGGAACGAATGACTTGACTCAGATGACATTTGGTTACTCTCGTGACGATATCGCTTCCTTCTTACCGGTTTACTTAGAGAAGAAGATTTTGAAGGTCGATCCGTTCCAAGTACTAGACCAAAATGGTGTAGGACAGCTGGTTCGTATGGCAACTGAGAAAGGTCGTGCCATCCGTCCGGATTTGAAATGTGGTATTTGCGGCGAGCATGGTGGTGAGCCTTCTTCCGTTAAGTTCTGCCATAAAGTTGGCTTGAATTACGTATCATGTTCACCTTTTAGAGTGCCCATCGCTCGTATCGCGGCGGCGCAAGCGGCTCTAGAAGACTAATCAAGGGGTTGATTTTTAATAGTTTAAGCACACGATAGACAGGAGGGTGGATTGAGTGATCAATCTACCCTCTATTTTTTTATAGTCATATGGTATAATCTTATATATCAGGATATTGAAGTGGTGGGGAAGGCAACAAAACGAACGATTAATTCATTCGTTTTTTATGGCTAAACCCTCTTTTTGCATAAATATAATGAGAACGGATATATATGAAAACGACATTAGGCATAGAGTTCGAGCCTTTTTTTCCTCAGATAAGTCATCGTGCCAAGATCGGCTGCGCAAAGTATGATTTGTCCACTGGGGAAGGAGTGGCGATGGAACAATGGTATCTGAATATGGGTGAAGTTCCGGGAACTCCATTGAGCCAGATAGTAGGCATATATTCCAATGTCAAGCCAGAAGACCGTGAATGCTTGAAAACTTCCTTGAGCCGACTTGTCCATGGAGAAACTGATCATGATCAAGGGGAAGTCCGGGTTAGGGATGGCGAGGGATGGAAATGGGTTCGTCTGGATATAATGGAGGCGGGTCTGGAGAAATCAAGCCCCATCCTATTACTGATGAATTATGATATATCTGAACTGAAAGCGATGGAAGAACGAATGCTGAAGGCCGAGAAATCAGAGCGTTTGAAATCCTCCTTTTTGGCAAACATCAGCCATGAGATCCGCATGCCATTAAACGCTATTGTCGGATTCTCTTCTCTTTTAGGGGATGAAGAGGATGGTGAGCTAAGACAAGAGTATATTAATCTTATTCAGACCAATAATGAGTTATTATTGGGTATCGTTAATGATGTATTGGATCTGGCTAAGCTCGAGTCTGGTACCATGACCTTTGATTTCATGGAATTTGATCTAAGACAACTTATTGTAGAAACGGTAGCTTCTTTCCAGATCAAAGTACCGAGAGGGGTAGCTTTGAGCTATCCGGCATCTTTGGATTCCTTTTTATTACGCTCCGACCGTATCCGTTTGAAACAAGTTCTTGGCAATTTTATAACAAACGCAATTAAGTACACCTCTATAGGTAGCATCATCTTGTCATATCAAGCCATGGAGAACGAGGTTCTGTTATCCGTGACCGATACGGGGGAAGGAATGTCGGAGGAAATAAAACTTCATGTGTTCGATCGTTTTTATAAAGGACGAAACCAAAAGCAAGGCATAGGGCTTGGACTTTCTATCTGCCAAAATATAATTGAAAGGCTGGGAGGGCGTATCGGTGTCTCTTCTGAGCAGGGAAAAGGCTCTTGTTTTTGGTGCACTTTACCAATCTTTCCCCCAAAAGATACCTATTAAATAAAGAAAATACCGTATATTTGTTTTTGAAAGAGAAACGAAAAAACAATTTCTACGTATGGAGCGGTATTTAATTATAAAAACAAGGGATGAGTTGTTGCGCATTAAGATTGGTCAGATCCTTTATTTTGAAGCAGACAGGAACTATACGAAACTATTGTTGTCAAATGGCATCCAATTTACCTTCGCTATAAATATCGGAAAAATAGAAGAGATCTTAGAGAAGCAGGTCGCTGGTTGTAACAAGATATTAATGCGTGTCGGAAAAAGTCATATCATAAATAAAAATCATATCTTACAAATAAATCTCCCTAAGCAGCGTTTATTATTATTGACGGAAGAGGGTAAGCCTAAAGAGTTGGTAATATCCAAGGATCCGTTGAAAGTGCTGAAAGATAATCTTGAGAAGGAGATGGGAAAGCCTCAAGAGGAAGAGGAAAAGGAATAAGACTATGATTATAAAGATAGGAAAAGCAAAAGACAACGATTTTATTGCAAACGATCCTCATGTAAGCCGCCATCATGCCCGTCTGATACGTGAGGATGGTGGCAACTTATTATTGGAGGATACGGGCTCTACTAACGGTACGTTCGTGAATGGAGCCCAGATCGTAAAGAAACGTGTTACTCCTACGGATCATATTCGCTTGGGGGATAGCTATGTCTTAAATCTTTCCGAGGTGCTTAAATACAATAATGATTATAGCGATGAATTTGCCGCATTGAAAAAAGTCTACGATGATTATATTCAAGCAAAAGTTAAGATTCAATCCTCTAATCAGTTTAAGACCAGATTATTTCAATCCTTACCATTTGCTTTGCCCGGAATAGTGGGGGTCGTGATAGGCTTCTTAGGGAAAGGTAGCCCGGAACTATTCGGCATCAGCCTCCTGATAACGATTTGTGCCCCTACGGTAGGAATCTATCTAGGAGCCAAGCAGTCGGCCAAGATTCCCCAGCAATTGCAGGATATCGCCAATCAATTTAAGATAGACTATGTTTGCCCGAAATGTGGGACATTCTTAGGTGAGATCCCTTGGGAATCATTGAAAAACCGAAAGCAATGCCCAGTTTCTTCCTGTAAGGCCAAATGGGTGAGAGAATGAGCCTTTTCTTTTCGTATAGTAAAACAGCCTCTTTTGTACATGAAACCCAAATGTTTGATTATAAGAGAGAATAACAAGTTTATTAATCCATTGCTTTTTGTACTTTTGTTTTCGGAATATTAATATATTAGGAACAAAGGTTATGCAAGAAGAGGAATATACATTCGTAACTTTAGACGGCAATGACGTCATGCCAGCGGATGCTGTCATAATAGACGTGGAAGGAGGAGGTGTCGACCTAGGCGACGCCATAGTTATAGACGATAGTAGCATCGAGTCTTTCGATCATTCAGACTTTATAACCTTGGCGGACGATACGGTTATGCTTTCCGATACAGATATGATGGATCTGTACTCTACGGATATGGATGGCGCAGATATTTCGTTTATCGTATGATCGCAGTTAAATGTCCACATTGCCATGTAGGATTAAAGGTAGACGAGGGGAAGATTCCCCTCGGCATTACCTCCTTTAAGTGTCCGAAATGCAAAGAGCCTATTCCTTTGTCCTTATTATCCGAGAAAAGTAATCATCAGGAAGTCGATTCCGATACGATTTTAGTGACACCTGTCAAGACTGGAATCGGCAGACTGACGGTTCTTCCAGACGCCGATACACCTGAACAAGCGTTTCCTCTTCACGAAGGGAAGGTTGTCATTGGCCGGAAGTCGAACGCCTCACAAGCTACGATGCCAATTATCACGGCTGATCGCACGATGAGTCGCGAGCATATTTGCATTGAGGTGAAAAAAGATTCAAAAGGTGGATATAAACATTTCCTTACCGACAATAATAGTAAAAACCATACGTTATATAATAACAGTTACCTAGAGAATGGCGAGGTGGTCGTGCTCAATGATAATGACGAGATTATTATTGGTCGCACCGTCTTACGTTTTAATGAATAAAACTCATTTGTTATGATTATAACGATTGGTAAGCCATGTGCTATTACGGAAAAAGGAGGCAGATCGAATAACGAGGATTCCATTTACCCGCTTCCCGAACAAGTGCCCCTTGACCAAAAATTGTTTATGGTTTGCGATGGTGTGGGTGGAGCCGAGAAAGGGGAGGTAGCCAGCTCATTAGCTTGCGAGTCCATACAAACTTTCTTTTCTACGTTCCTAAAGGATGATCCCACGCCTGAGTTTATCCATAAAGCCGTACATTATGCGGAAGTCTGTTTCGACTCCTATGTTCAAGAGCATCCGGAAGCGATGGGTATGGCTACTACGCTCACCATGGCCTATATCGCTTCTTCCGGAATCGTATTGGCTCATATCGGAGATAGCCGGATTTATCATCTGAGGAAGGGGGAGATTTTATATCAAACAGAAGATCATTCATTGGTAAATTCGTTGGTTAAATTAGGTAAGATCACTCCGGAAGAAGCGCTAACCCACCCCCAGCGGAATGTGATTATCCGGGCTATACAAGGCACTCATACTCCAACAGAAGCGGACATTATTACCTTGAACGATATTCAATCCGACGATTTCCTCTTTCTTTGTACGGACGGGGTTCTTGAAAGACTGAAGAATGAAAAGATCGCAGAGATATTTAATGGTCGTTTATCTGTTCCGGAAATAAAGGACGCCCTCATGGAAGCCTGTGACGGCAAAACCCGGGATAACTTTTCTTTTTATATCATACCTATTCAAAAAGTGGAAGATAGCATGGGTTTTAAGCAAAATATTCTCTCTTTTCTTTATTCTTTTATATAAATAACGTACTTTTGGCAGATTAAATGGAATTATTCAATGTTATGAATCTGCCAGACGGACATCTTCTTCAAAACGGAAAATACAGACTTACTCATGTGGTTGGTCAAGGTGGTTTTGGCATAACCTACAGAGGAGTTTGGTACACAGAGGTTAAAGGATCTTTAGGTACCGTAAAGACGGAGGTTCCTATCTGTGTCAAGGAATATTTCTTCAAGGATTATTGTTATAGAGAACCCGGTTCCCAAGCCGTAAAAGTACATTCGGAGACGGGAAAGGTCTTATTTAACAAGTTCAAGGAAAAACTGATCAAAGAGGCAAAGATCCTATCGGAAGTTCACCATCCCTATATCGTAAATGTGCTGGAGGTTTTCGAGGAAAACAATACGGCTTATATTGCCATGGAGTATATTTCCGGCTTCTCGCTAAAATATATGCTTGAGAAAAACGGGATATTGCCCGAAGCTACGGTCCTTAAATATGTACGGCAAATTGGCGAGGCGTTACAATTCGTTCATGATAAGAGTATCTTGCATCTGGATATCAAGCCTAGCAATATCTTGATCGATAAGAACGGGAACGCCCGCTTGATCGATTTCGGAGTCAGCAAACGTTACGATATCGAGCAGGAAGAGACCAGCACTACGATGTTAACCCTTTCTAAAGGATTCGCATCCATAGAGCAATACGATAACGAAGGAACACAAGTGTTCTCGCCCCGTCCGGATATTTATTCCTTGGGAGCCACGATGTATAATCTGTTAACGGGAACAATCCCTACAGAATCTATACTACGTGCCGCACGTCCTTTGCGAAACCCCTCTGAAATCAATGCGGCGATCAGCCCGAAAACAGAGGCTGTTATCATAAAAGCGATGCAAATCATTCCTGCGGATCGCTTTGAGACGGTGGGCGAGATGTTGGCGTCTTTGGATTTTTCTCAAGCGGAAAAGGAAGTTCAGGTTGTCCCAAGTCCATCTCCCGAGATTGTGAATGAGGAAACAACGGTGGTTTATTCATCACCTGTAGATTCTAAATTAGTAGGATCGGATGATGAAGAGACTGTTGTCAATGTGGCTAATCCACCTGCCGTGGAGCCAGTAACAGAAAAGAATAATTCCAGAAAGAAAATAATTCCTATCGGAATCGCTATATTTGTCGTTGTAGGATCCGCTACAGCTCTTTTAGTGCATAGCAATAGGCCCACAAAAGAGGTTGTCGAGAGTATTGATTTACCTTCAGCTGTGGAGCCGGATAGCAATGTCTCAAAAGAAGTAGAAATGCCAGATCACCCAGTTTTACATACGGAACCTCCTATCTCTGAGATAAAGGAAGCGGAGAAACAAGAGCCTCAAGTGGAAGAGAAACGACCTATGGAAACAGAGCATACGATAGAAGAGAATGTTCTCCCGGATCAGCCATCGGAAAATGAGATGAATGAGAAATATAACTCGTTAATCGCCTCCGGTAAGGAAAAAATGGCCAAAGCTGATTATTCGGGAGCTAAGAAAGATTTGTCGGAAGCAAAGGATACGAAACTAACGGAAGAGGTAGTCCGGTTGATCATCGCTTGCGATGAGAAAACCGAGGAGAAACGTATAGCGGACAAAAAGGCCCTGTATGAGGAGAAAATGGCTTTCGGACGATATAAGATCGTACGTAAGAAGTCAAATAACAGATACGGGGCGATCGATTCGAAAGCCGAGGAATGTATTCCTTGCAAATACTTAAGTGTCGGTATCGCGGATAACGGCCGGGCATTCGAACGGGAAGACAATTTGTTTGATATTTATAATTCTGACGGATCATTGATTAGCGAAGGCCTTACTTATTATTGATTGTAATATTATGAACAACTAAACATGTATTTACCTATTATATGAAAAGACTTTGGATATTGATGATATGTGCGGTATTTCCCCTCGGACTGCTGGCGCAACAGCGTACGGAATACAACCGTAAGGGAGATGAAGCGATGAAACGTCTTGATTATAGTGACGCTAAAATGTGGTACGAGGAAGGCGTATCGCAATGCGACGCATACAGTATTGATCAGCTGACTACGATTTGGCTTTCCAACGAGCGAATGCGGCCTTCCATGCGTAGCTTGATGAATAAATGTTTAAACTGCCTGACGGTCAAAGCTACGGAAGATGATCCGGATGCCATCTCTAAATTAATCATTTATTATTCGGAAGGTATCGGAACCCCTAAAAGTGAGGAGCTAGCAACCTATTGGAAAGAATACCAAGAGATATTGTTAAAGCCGGCGGAACCGGAGGCCCAACCGATAGATTCCGCGGCGGTATCCCCTAAGAAACGAATGGAGTTTTTCGCGGGATACTCGTATTCGATCGAATCTCCTTATGGAATCACGGTAGGAGGTATGGGGCAACGCTTCGGTTGGTATGTCCGTTTCAAGACGAATATGTCTTTTATGAATTATACGGACGAATGTAATAACCAAGGGCAGATTATTAAGTTCTCTAATTCGGAAGGGGAATCTTATGAGCTTAATACAGGTAAATCCTCGAAGACAAATAGTATAGCCGGAACGGCCGGTTTAATCGTAAAATGCTTTCCGTGGTTATATGCCTCCGTTGGTTTGGGATATGGTGAAAGAGCTTTACTACATTCGTTCACGACCCATTCCTATGAAAACTACGATAGTACACGAGAGGTATGGTGCCGGAATATTGATTCCTCATACAAAGGGGTCGCTGCCGAGGTTGACTTGATGATGAAAATAACGAACTCTGTATTTATTAGCGTTGGATGCAATACGGTTAATTTTAAGTACTTGGATCTAAACGCTGGCTTAGGTGTATTCTTTTAATATTGATTATTTATGAAACATATATACTCACTCTTCTCTATTCTATTTGCGGCTTTATTAATGGCCGGATGCGTGAATGATCCGGATATAGATGGTGGCATTCGAAACGCTAAAAAACCGTCTGTTAAGACAGACGAGATATTGAAGTCCACGGCTAGTTCCGTGACAGTATCGGGGGAGGTCTTGCAAGAAAACGGCGCTCCCGTGACAGAGGCCGGTTTTTGTTGGAGCACGGAATCAACCTTTACTGTGATAGAGAAAAATAAAAAAGCCGTATCCAAGCGTAAGGTAAGATATGAGGCTACGATCGAGGGCTTAACCAATGATCTGGATTACTATATCCGGGCCTATGCGATCAATGCGGTAGATACCGCTTATGGAGAGATTTTACCTTTTAAGACGAAAGATGGATTAGGAAGCGTTAAGACCTTATTGCCAGTCAACGTGATGTCTACTTCCGTTCAATGTGGAGGTATGATAACCAAACAAGGGGAAGCCGAAATCGAGGAAAGGGGTATTTACTTAATGCTGAATCCGGAGCCTTCAGCATCCGACTCTACGATTCGTATAGACATGGAAGCCGATTCGTTCTATTGTACGATCTCCGATTTAAAACCGGAAACTACCTATTACGTTAGAGCTTACGCAAAAAGTAAATATGGTGAGTATAACGGGGCGAAAGTCGAGACCTTTAAGACCACGAATGGTCGTCCTGTATTAGATGATAACAAATTCAAGAAAATAGCGACAGAGTTTACCTATGCGGAGTTCTCCATGGAAATAATAAGCGAGGGAGATTCTCCGATCACGGCATGTGGTTTCTGCTTTAGTGCTGATAAATCGCCGACAATAGAAAATGGGGATACGATTATTTGCGGAGCGGGTATCGGAGAATTTGCCGGGAAAATCTATGATATGCAACAGCAGAAAGGGTATTACGTACGTGCTTATGCGACAAACGCTTTAGGTACTACCTATAGCGCAGGCGAAGGTATCCATACGATTCTGGAAAGTGAGTTGCCTACAGTCAATACGAAGGAGGTGTCTACTATTAAAAACGGTACCGCATGGGTAGGAGGAGAGGTCTTAGCCGAAGGTGCCTCACCGGTTACAGAGGCCGGTGTATGTTGGGGAACTAGTCCTAGTCCGGCCTTTGGTAATTGTGAAGGAGCGGTAGCTCTTTCTTCCGGTACACAAGCGTTTACGGGTACGATAAAGGAATTGAGAGGAGGCACGAGCTATTATTTAAGGGCTTACGCTAAAAATAAGAATGGTATCGCTTACGGAGAGGAAGTTCGCTTCCAAACTCCGGATATATTTGGAGCAGGGGCAAGGTTTGAGGGAGCTTTCCGGATACCGGGATCTACCTCTTTCTGTACCTTGGCTAATAGCACGGGATTCTTGTTAGGCGGTGACACGGGTAGGGAATACACCGATGAGTTTTGGGGATATATGACCTCTAAGAAAGAATGGTTGCCCTTAAGGTCTCAGCCTGAGAAATTATCGGGCCAAGCATGTTTCAGCATCGGATTTGGCCTATGGACTTTTGGTGGTTTGGATAACACGGGAAAGATATGTGACAGTTTATATGTATACTCCACATCCGATAATTCTTGGAGCGCCGTACAAACAGACCAGCAACGGCCTAAAGGTATGTATCGGGCGGCATGTTGCAGAATGGAAGATCAAGCGTTCCTCATAGGTGGACATAGAGGTAACGAACTAATCGATGAAGTCTGGACTTATGAACCGAGCGCTTTCGTTTGGAGCAAGAAATCTAATTTCCCGATTAAACAATACGGCGGAATATCCGTTGTAATTGGTGACCGTATATATGCCGGACTGGGGATTATTAATAAAGCGGATCCTTCTTTGGAATATACGACACAGTTTTGGTCTACAGACAAGAACGCTGTAGCTTGGGAAAAGGAGGCTTCGTTCCCCGGAAGGATGCTTTTATGTGCTATCGCTTATGGTAATTACGTATATGGCGTAGACGGGGACGGTTATATTTGGCGCTATGATCCGGACTCTCAGAACTGGAGCCAGAAATCCCAGTTACCAGCGGCTAACAGATCTGTACATTGCATGTATGTCTTGGATAATTATATCTATATAGGTTTGGGCAATGCCTCTAACTCATTAATCAGTTACGATCCTACTTGGGATAATTAAAGATGAATAGAACAGCGATTTTAGAACAGATACAGAAGAACGTAGAACGGCTGTCGGCTCCTGATCTACCGGAATACAAATATATCCCGTTGCATCAGAAGCCATCGCCTTCAGTCGCTACGTTGCATGAGATCATGCGCCTATTACGTACGGTTATCTTCCCCGGATTCTTTGGTACGGAACAAGAGGCTCAATTAGGCTCTATCCAATATTATACGGGAGTCTATTTGGAAAAGATCTATGATCTCTTGCAAGAGCAAATATATAATGGACTTTGTTTTGAGGTAGAGCGTTGTTGTGATTCCAAGGACCGGGCTTCCGAGATCTCGATCGCTTTTATTAACCGGATTCCTCATATCAAATATTTACTGTCCACCGATGTAAAGGCCATCTTGGATGGTGATCCGGCAGCCAAGAGCGTGAGTGAGATTATATTCTGTTATCCGGCGGTCTACGCGCTTTTACATCAACGGGTCGCTCATGAATTATTCGAGCTAGGCGTACCGGTACTCCCGCGTATCATTACGGAAATGGCACACTCTCAAACCGGGATCGACATTCATCCCGGGGCGCAGATCGGAGAATATTTCAGTATCGATCATGGAACGGGTATTGTCGTGGGACAAACCGCCATTATAGGAAACCATGTCCGCCTTTATCAAGGTGTGACGTTAGGAGCCAAGAGTTTTACGCTGGACGAGGAAGGACTTCCGATAGATTTGCCCCGTCACCCGATCATCGAGGATTATGTGACCATTTATTCCAACGCGTCCATATTAGGACGGATCACTATTGGCCGAGGATCTATTATCGGGGGTAACATCTGGCTCACCCATAGTGTACCTCCCAATTCCAAGATATCTCAATCACGTGTCGAAGAAAAATTCACGGAAATATGATATTATTTGAAAGAGATTCCGTATGTTTGTGCAAATGACATTACGGTGTTTTCCTTAAATAATAGAATATGACCATGAACAAAGTAAAGACATTAGATGATCTCAAGAAAATGCGTGAATCTCTTCGTGCGTCTTTGGATCTGCGTGAAAAAAGCAATACCCCTGATCAGCTCGTACAAATTAAGGTTTCTATGGCCACTTGCGGTATAGCTGCCGGAGCCAAGGAGATAATGAGTTATTTTATCGAGGTTTTAGACCGGCAGAAAATCGATGCGTTGGTAACTCAAACCGGATGCATGGGCTATTGTTATGCGGAACCGACTATCGAAATCAAGCTTCCGGGTCAGGAGCCGTTGGTATTCGGTTATGTCGATAAGGCAAAAGTAGAAGAGATCATAGACAAGTATATCCGTAAGGGTATCTTGGTAGACGGCATCATTCCTGTAACTTACACCACCGTAAAACCCGAATAAGAAATTTAATATCTTACATAAATGGCACAATACACGAATTATATATTGGTGTGCGGTGGCACAGGTTGCCGTGCATCACAAAGCGAGCAGATCATCGAGAATCTGAGAGCCGCCGTCGAGCAATACGGATTAGAGGATACACAAGTGATCCGTACCGGATGCTTCGGTTTCTGCGAGAAGGGTCCGGTGGTTAAGATGATCCCCGATAACACTTTTTACGTACAAGTTCAACCATCGGATACGGACGAGATCGTACGGGAGCATTTGGTAAAAGGCCGTAAAGTGGAACGGTTACTTTATATGAATCCGGAAACCCGTGAGCTGGTTCCGGACTCCAAGCATATCGGATTCTATAAGAAACAGCTACGAATCGCCCTTCGAAATTGTGGCTTTATCAACCCGGAGAATATCGATGAGTATATCGCTCGTGACGGCTATGTAGCGTTAGGAAAAGCCCTTGTGGAAATGACTCCCGAGGAAGTAATCAAGGAAATCATGGATAGTGGTTTACGGGGTCGTGGGGGCGGTGGTTTCCCCACAGGCTTGAAATGGCAGATTACCCGTAAGGTACAAGCGCCTCAAAAATATGTGGTTTGTAATGCGGACGAGGGCGACCCGGGCGCTTTTATGGATCGCTCCATATTGGAGGGCGACCCGCATTCGATTGTGGAGGCTATGGCGATTAATGGATATTGTACGGGAGCTAGCAAAGGTTTGGTATATATCCGTGCCGAATATCCGCTAGCCGTTGAACGTTTGAAAATAGCCATACGGCAAGCGAAAGAATATGGATTGCTGGGCGAGAATATATTTGGGACTGATTTCTCATTCGATATCGAGATCCGGTACGGTGCCGGAGCTTTTGTTTGTGGAGAGGAGACCGCTTTGATCCACAGTATGGAAGGTTTGCGAGGCGAGGCTACCGTAAAGCCGCCGTTCCCTAGTGAACACGGGTATAAAGGTTGTCCGACCAATGTAAATAACGTAGAGACTTATGCGAATATCCCGGTGATCTTGTTAAGAGGCGCTAAATGGTTCAGTAGTATCGGAACGGAGAAAAGCAAAGGAACAAAGGTGTTCGCCTTGGCTGGAAAGGTAAACAATGTGGGGCTGATCGAGGTTCCTATGGGTACGACTTTGCGTGAGGTTATCTTTGGAATTGGGGGAGGTATCAAGGATGGAAAGAAGTTTAAGGCTGTGCAAACCGGTGGCCCGTCAGGAGGTTGCTTGACAGAAAAGCATCTAGATCTTCCTATCGATTATGATAATTTGCTTGCCGCTGGTTCCATGATGGGTTCCGGAGGTATGATCGTCATGGACGAGGATGATTGTATGGTAGCCATGGCTAAGTTCTATCTGGACTTTACGGTCGAGGAATCTTGCGGTAAATGCGCACCGTGCCGTATCGGTAATAAACGCTTACATGAAATATTGCAGAAAATTACGAGTGGAAACGGAACCGAAGAGGATTTGACCCGTCTAAGGAATCTGGCGATGGTGATTAAGGATACCGCTTTATGCGGCTTGGGACAGACTTCTCCGAATCCGGTTTTATCTACGATGGATAATTTCTACGATGAATATCTGGCGCATGTCCGGGAGCATCGTTGTCCGTCTCATCAATGCCGGGAACTTACTCAATATTTCATCAATCCGGAGAAATGTAAAGGATGTACGCTCTGTGCCCGTGTTTGTCCGGTGCATGCAATTACAGGTGGACGGAAAATTCCTCATATTATCGATCCGCAAGCTTGTATCCGTTGCGGTACCTGTATGGAGAAGTGTAAGTTCGGAGCGATTTATGTCCACTAAATTCATTTACAATCATGGAAACAATTAAATTAATCATAGATAATAAAGAGGTGGAAGTGCCGAGAGGAACCACCATTTTAGATGCGGCAAAAAGTGTAGGTATCCATATCCCGACACTCTGTTATATGAAACTGGAGGATTTGCATTATGAGAATAATCCGGGAGCTTGCCGTATTTGTGTCGTAGAGATCGAGGGACGTAGAAATTTAGCCCCATCCTGTAAAATGGAATGTACGGAAGGTATGGTCGTACGGACACATACCCCTCGGGTAATGAATGCCCGCAGGACGGTGATGGAGCTGATCCTCTCGAATCATCCGGCGGAATGCCTGACATGTAGTAGCAACGGACATTGCGAGTTACAAAAGATCGCGCACGACCTAGGAATCCGCGAGATCCGGTATAAGGGAGAAATGTCTACATTTACGATAGATCGTTCCCCTTCTATTGTCCGGAACATGAACAAATGCATCATGTGCCGCCGTTGTGAGACCATGTGCAATACGATACAGACGGTTGGCGCCTTGACTGCCGTGAACCGTGGATTTAACGCGGCCGTATCGACAGCTTTCGAACGGGATATGGCCGGAAGTACCTGTTCTTATTGTGGACAATGCGTATCCGTCTGTCCTGTAAACGCGCTTAGCGGACGTAATACGCAACAGCCGGTCTTGGACGCTTTGGCCGATCCTACTAAAATTGTTATCGCCCAGACAGCGCCGGCGGTTCGCACAGCGTTGGGACGTGATTTCGGGTATGAGCCGGGTACATTGGTTACAGGCAAGATGGTTTCAGCTTTGCGTCAATTGGGTTTTGATTATGTATTCGATACGGACTTTGCCGCCGACTTGACCATTATGGAAGAGGGAACGGAATTATTACATCGCCTAGGTAGTTACTTGAATGGAGACAAAGAGGTGAAAATACCGTTAATGACGAGTTGTTGTCCGGGCTGGGTTAGCTTTGTGGAACAACATTTCCCCGAGTTACGGGATAATTTATCTACAGCCAAGAGCCCGCAGCAAATGTTCGGAGCGATCGCCAAGAGCTATTTCGCCGAGAAGTTGGGAGTGGACCGTAAGGATTTGGTAGTCGTATCTATCATGCCTTGTTTGGCGAAGAAGTATGAGGCTAGCCGCCCGGAGTTTAGCGTGGAAGGTAATCCCGATGTAGATTATTCGATATATACTCGTGAGTTAGCCCGTTTAATCCGTTATGCGAATATAGATTTCAATGAACTGCCGGATGGTGAGTTCGATCGCCCGTTGGGTGAATCTACCGGAGCGAGCGTGATCTTCGGTACTACCGGCGGTGTTATCGAGGCCGCTTGCCGTACAGCTTATGAATTATATACGAAGAAAAATCTGGATAAAGTGGATTTCGAGGAGTTACGCGGACTGGAAGGTATTCGTAGCGCTACCATCGATTTTAATGGGACTCCGGTAAAGATCGGTATCGCTCATGGTCTGGGGAATGCCCGCAAATTGATCGAGGAGGTGAAGAACGGTACCTCTCCTTATCATGCGATCGAGGTGATGGCTTGTCCGGGAGGCTGTATCGGCGGTGGCGGACAACCGTTCCACCGAGGCCGTATGGAGGTACTTCGCCGGCGTGCTGCCGCTCTTTACCGGGAAGACGCTAACAAACCGCTTCGCAAGAGCCATGAGAATCCGTATATCCAGCAATTATACAGCGAGTATTTGGGAGAGCCTTGCGGATCGAAAGCCCACAAATTACTGCATACCCATTACATAGATCGTAAGGAAGTAATCGGTATGTATATAGAAACTGAAAAAAGTAAATAAGCCATGAATGAGATACATTTGCCTAAAACAAAAGTAGCGGAGCTACATGCGATATGCGCTGAACGCAACAACGATCCCGGGGAGTTGATCAATATCTTGCACGCCGCCCAAGGCTTGTTCGGATATTTACCACCGGAAGTCCAACAGGTTATCGCCGCCGAATTGAATATCCCGGTCTCAAGGGTATATGGCGTAGTTACTTTTTACTCATTCTTTACGATGACCCCCAAGGGGAAATACCCCATCTCGGTTTGTCTGGGAACGGCCTGTTACGTGCGTGGCGCGGAAAATGTTCTGGAAGAAATGCAACGTCAATTGGAAATAAAGGTAGGAGAGACTACACCGGACGGTTTGTTCTCCTTGGATTGCTTACGCTGTGTCGGTGCTTGCGGATTGGCTCCGGTGGTCATGATCGGCGGGAAGGTCTATGGAAGGGTTACTCCCGAGAAGGTACGGGATATACTTTCCGACTACTATCTGAAAGAGCAATAAGATACGAAAACACAAGCGGTCACATAAGGTTTTACGTGACCGCTTGTATAAAATAATGCGAATAATCGTATTTTCAGAAACGACTGATCGAACCGCCACCCCCGGAGCTTCCACCTCCCCAAGAGCCGCCACCGCCGCCTCCGCTAAAACCTCCGAAACCACCACCGCCCCCCATAATAATAGGGCCACCTCCTCCTCGGTGTATGCGGTCGATGGTACGATTTTTTTTCTCTGTATACCCGCAACTCTTACAGCGATATACATCTTCGGCCAGACCTTCCGAAAAACGAGTCGCTTCCCGGATCACCTGCTGCCCCATATACACAAAGGTTTTCTTTCCACAACGGGGGCATGCCTTCGGACGAAACTTTAAGTATGCGATAAACGCCGAGAAACCGATCATCCCGATAATCCCCACCACGAATATCCACATAAAATCATCATCGGACGAGGAAGAAGAACGGTTGCCAGTCATGCCTGCCCGTTCATAGTCGCTGGACATTAAATACTTGGTAACCGCCATGACTCCTTTCAACATGCCGGCGCTATAATCCCCGGCCTTTAGATCGGGCATCATATACCGCTGCTGGAGCCGGTAGCAAATCGCGTCGGGTAAGACACCCTCGATGCCATATCCCGTCTCGAAAACGACCGAACGTTGGGAAGGTTCCGTCACCAACTGGATCAATAAACCATTATCCTTGCTCTTTTGTCCCAATCCCCAATGTTTGAATAAATCCGTAGCGAACATCCGGGCATCCTGATCCCCGATGCTATTCACGGCAACGACAGCTACCTCGATACCGAGACTATCTTCCACTACATTTAATAATTGATTGATACGTGCCGCGTCATCCGGGGTAATGATACCATCCGGATTACTGACATGGTTCAACCGGTTGGAAAGACGTACGTTCGGAATGGTCTCGATCGAATAATCCTTTGCCGCGAAAATAGAGGAGGCAAAACCAACCAGCAATAAACTGATCCATAAAAGGCTTACCGGACACTTGCGTCTAGATCTTATATTCTTTATCTCACTCATTCAGCGAATGGCTATTAGAATTCTACCTTAGGAGCCTTTTCCGCACCGGATTCAGCGGCGAAATAAGCTTTCGATTGGAAGCCGAACATTCCGGACAAAATATTGTTCGGGAATTGGCGAATATAGGTATTATAAGACTGAGCTACCTCATTAAAACGTTTACGCTCTACTGAGATACGATTTTCGGTCCCTTCCAATTGAGCTTGAAGCTCCATAAAGTTTTGATTCGCTTTTAAGTCTGGATAACGCTCTAAAACAAGCATCAAACGGGAGAGGGCATTTCCTAACTCACCTTGTGCGGACTGGAATTTCTTCAAGGATTCCTCAGTAAGGTTAGAAGGATCAATCGTAGTCTTCGTCGCCTCGGCACGAGCGTTGACCACACCTTCTAAAGTCTCTTTCTCATGCGCGGCGTATCCTTTTACCGTATTTACCAGATTCGGGATCAAATCCATACGGCGTTGATATTGGTTCTCAACTTGGCTCCATGCGGTTTTCACGCCTTCGTCTTGAGTTACCATATTATTATACACGCCTTTCACCCAAAAGAATAATATCGCTACGATAGCGATGATAATCCATACAACTTTGTTCTTAAACATCTTTGCCTTATAATTTATTGATTATACATAATGAGACAAAGCTATATAAAAAAATCGGATTATCCACATAGCGATTGGCGGCTGCTTATAACTGCGATTGTTAGCTGCTTATAATGGGCATTGTAACATCCTTATATTGCCCATTGTTAGGACCTCATACCGGGCATTATAGGAAGGAGCTTGCCGCGATGCTGCGGATGGAAGCCCACCGCATAGATTCTATTTATCTTCCCATAGATAAAACTGATCAATGAAATCCAAGGCTTTTAGGGTACATGTAAGTGAATTGTTCTATATTTGCACTTAATAAATCTAAATAAATATAGTTATGCGTAAAACAATTTATGCTAAAATGACGGCATTACCGGTAGGACTCTGCGCTTTAGCCTTTGCGGTTACCTCGTGCGGTTCTTCCGAATACAAGAAATTTGCCGACAATGAAGGTAAGCAAGTGGCCTCTATCCTGCGGGAAAACGACTGTTTGGCCTGCCACTCTGAAAATGCGCCTCTGCCATTTTACGGTAATTTACCGTTGATCGGTCCCGTTGTACAGGCAGACATGAAGGAGGCCGTTCACTATGTGGACTTGACTGCTATGGTGGAAGCCTTGGAGAACGGGCAGCCCGTTTCAGAGGTTGATTTGGCGAAGGTGGAGAATACGGCCCTAAGCGGCTCTATGCCCCCGGCTAAGTATTCCCATATGCCGATGCACTGGGGAACCAGCCTTGACGACAATGAGAAAGCGGTGATCATTTCATGGGCGAAGAATGTCCGTAAAGATCGTTTCACGACCGAAACCGTAGCGGAAGAATTTAAGAATGAGCCTCTTCAGCCTCTAATGAAGAGCTTGCCTACAGATTCGGCGAAGGTAGAGTTGGGTTTTGCCCTGTATCATGATACTCGTTTGTCTGCGGACAATACGATCTCTTGCGCTACTTGCCACGGATTGAACACAGGTGGTGTAGACCGTAAGCAATATTCGGAAGGTATTAATGGACAGTTCGGTGGTGTTAACGCTCCGACCGTATATAATGCGGCGCTTAATTTCGTTCAATTTTGGGACGGACGTGCGGCAGACCTAAAAGAGCAAGCGGCTGGTCCTCCATTAAACCCAGTGGAAATGGGTTGTACCTCATTCGACCAGATTTGCGAGGCTTTAGCGCAAGATAAGGATTTCACGAAGAAATTCACGGAAGTGTATCCGGAAGGTTATTCTCAATCTACGATCACGGACGCTATCGCTGAGTTTGAGAAGACCTTGCTTACGCCGAGTCGTTTCGACAAATACTTGATGGGAGATAAAAACGCGCTTACAGCGGAAGAATTAGAGGGCTATCAACTATTCAAGGACAATAAATGCGCTACTTGCCACGTTGGTGTAAATGTCGGTGGTCAATCTTACGAGTTCATGGGTATCAAGAACAGCTATTTCGATTACCGGAATACAGGGTTGACGGACGGTGATAACGGACGCTATGCCGTGACTAAGAAAGAATCCGATCGTCATAAGTTCAAAACCCCGACACTTCGTAACGTGATGCTGACTTATCCGTACATGCACGACGGAACGGTAGCCTCTGTAGAGGATGCGATCCGTATCATGCATGAGTTCCAGATCGGAAAGGAGATCAATGATGTAGAAGTTGAAAAAATCGTTGTTTTTCTAAGGACTTTGAACGGAGAATATAATGGAAAAATGCTTCAATAATTGATTAAAAAAGGTACATGTCCTTCCGCTTGTTCTACATATTACTTATATTTGCCGCAGTTAAGTGTGGAGAAGGAATATGGGCACAGGAGGAAGGACTTGCTTCGTATTACCATCATCGTTTCCACGGCAGGAAATCATCCAGTGGAAGGGTTCATGATAAAGAAGAATTAGTCGCCGCGCATCGTACGTATCCTTTTGGTACTTTTTTAAGAGTCACGAACTTGGAGAATATGAAAAGTACCATTGTATGCGTAACGGATCGTGGACCTCGTTATAGAAAACGAATCATTGATGTATCAGCGAGCGCCGCCGAGATATTGGATTTTATCGATAAAGGTGTCGCTAAGGTACGGATAGAAGTCGTTCCCGGCCCCTTAGACCTCCGCTATCTGGACTTGATCTATCCTAAGATTCCTTATCTGGATATAGATTATTTACGTCCGGATCCACCTTATAGGGTGAAATTCACGAAATAAATTTAATATAATGAAGCAAATACTTATCACCGGGGGCGCCGGCTTTATCGGTTCTCATTTATGTGCCCGTCTTTTAGAAGAAGGAAATGAAGTAATTTGTCTGGATAACTATTTTACGGGAAGTAAGGAGAATGTGATTCCTCTGCTGAAAAATCCACATTTCGAGTTGATCAGGCATGATGTTTCTATACCGTTCCAAGCCGAGGTCGATGAGATTTATAATTTGGCATGTCCCGCATCTCCAGTTTATTATCAAATAGATCCGATACAGACGATCAAGACATCCGTGTTAGGAGCGGTCAATATGTTAGGTCTGGCAAAACGGGTGAACGCTAAGATATTACAAGCATCTACCAGTGAGGTGTATGGAGATCCCATGATACACCCGCAGCCGGAAAGCTATTGGGGAAATGTCAACCCGATAGGGCCTCGCTCTTGTTATGACGAGGGCAAGCGTTGCGCCGAGACCTTATTTATGGATTACCATCGCCAAAACAAGGTTCGCATTAAAATCATCCGCATCTTTAATACGTATGGGCCTAATATGAGTACGAACGATGGCCGTGTCGTCTCTAATTTCATTATACAGGCATTACAAAATAAGGACATTACGATTTATGGGGATGGAAACCAAACTCGTAGTTTCCAATATGTAGACGATTTGATCGAGGGGATGATTCGTATGATGAATACCTCGGATGATTTTATCGGCCCGGTAAATATCGGAAACCCGGGAGAGTTCTCGATGAACGAGTTGGCCAAGATCGTGATCCGTTTGACAAACTCCTTCTCTAAGATCGTATACCGCCCGTTGCCGGGAGACGATCCCAAGCAACGTAAGCCCGATATTACGTTGGCCAAAGAGAAATTAGATGGGTGGGAACCTACGGTTTGTTTGGAGGAAGGATTAAAGAAAACAATATTATACTTTAAATCTCTCTAATAAATTTCTAATTTGGCCTAAGAGTATTCTAACTAAATATTCATAAGCGATAAAAGAGTGACTTCTACCTTTGCGTAAAATTTAACGCAAATGGACAGACAAGTCACTCTTTTACTTTTTTTATCTCTTCTTTTCTCTGGGGCGAAAGCCTCTGTTGTCTCCCTCTCCTTGAAAGAGTCCGAGCAACGTTTCTCTGAACACAATCTGGAAGTGATAGCCGAACGGTATAATATCGATATAGCCGAGGCCCAAGTAGTACAGGCCAAACTTTTCGAGAATCCCGTGGTCTCTTTGGAGCAAAATGTTTATAACCGGTTGAACGGACATTACTTTGATTTCGGAAAACAAGGGGAAACGATCGTAGAGGTGGAACAGTTGATCTATATCGCCGGACAGCGAAACAAACGTGTCCGTTTGGAGAAGATCCATAAGGAAATGGCCCTTTACCAATTCGAGGAAGTATTAAGAACCCTCCGGAGCGAGTTGAAGGAGAAATTCGTAACGCTTTATTTCACCCGGAAATCCCAATCCATTTACGATCGTGAGATCGATTCTTTGGCTCATCTGCTGGAGGTTCTCAAGGAGCAGAATGAGAAAGGGAATGTTTCTTTATTAGAGAAGTCCCGTATCGAGGCCCTATTGCTTTCCTTGCGGCAAGAGCGGAATGATATCGCCAATCAAGCAATCTCCCTTCAAGGAGACATGCGGCTTTTACTAGGAATATCCGGCAATGATACCTTCGAGCCGATATTCGATGAGTCTGTGTTGAACCAGATCGATATGGACTCCGTCCCTTTCTCTGAATTGACCTCTTTATTATACGAACGTCCGGATCTTAAGTTGGCGCAAGTAAGCATCAAGGCTTCGGAGGCGGACGTGAAATTACAACGTTCCCTCGCTTTCCCGGAAGTGAGCGTAAAGGGTACGTATGATAAGGCCGGTAACTTTATCAATGATTATTGGGCGATCGGATTGAGCGTCTCTCTCCCTATATTTAACCGGAATCAAGGGAATATCCGGGCGGCGAAAATATCTGTCGCTCAAAAGGCCCATAAGGAAGAATACGCACGCCGCCAGGCCGAGAATGAATTATTCACCAGCTATGCCCGATTGGAAAAGGCGATTCAGCTTTATCGTTCCTCGAACTATGGATTGGAGAAGGATTTCGCCTTGATTATCGAAGGCGTGAACTTGAATTTCCAAAAACGGAATATCAGTCTCCTTGAGTTTATCGATTATTATGAGACCTACAAAACAACCTGCTTGCAACTTTACCAAACTCAAAAAGAAGTGTTACTGGCCTTGGAGGAGGTAAATACCGTAACGGGTAGCCATGTATTCAACTATTAAAAGCAAATCAAATGATATGAATAAGCATCTAATCACATGCATCCTTTTAGTACCCTTGGTATGTTCCTGCGGGAAACAGGCGACCACCTCGGTCGATACCCGGGAACCTTTACTATTAAATGACAGTTTACAGGAGATTATAACACTGGATACGGTTCGTGACACACCATTAACCAACGAGTTATTGCTCAATGGCCGTGTCAGTTTCAATCCAGAGCGAGTGGCCCATGTGTATCCGATATTTGGTGGAAATGTCACCTCCATTCATGCGGAAGTTGGCGATTACGTAGGGAAAGGAGATGTCCTAGCGGTGATCCGGAGCGGCGAGATCGCTGATATCGACAAGCAGCGAAAGGAGGCCGAGCATCAACTGGCTATCGCTAACCGTAACTTGGAGGCTACCCAAGATATGGCCCGGAGCGGTATGGCTTCCGACCGGGACTTCCTGCAAGCCCAGCAAGAGCAAGCCGATGCCGAGGCCGAGACCAAACGTATCCAAGAAATGTATTCTATTTATAACATAACAGACCCATCTACCTATGTGGTGAAAGCGCCGGTCTCCGGCTTTATCATCGATAAGAATATAAACCGGGATATGCAGATCCGTTCCGATCAAGGGGAGGAGATGTTTACCATTTCCGGTCTCGACGATGTCTGGGTGATGGCCGATGTCTATGAGGGAGATATCAGCAAGGTAAAAGAGGGGGCTACCGTTCGTATCACCACTTTGGCCTATAAGGATATGGAGTTTACGGGAACGATCGATAAGGTCTATCATATGCTAGACCGAGAAAGTAAGACCATGAGCGTAAGAGTCAAATTAAGGAACGAGAAGTATATGCTTAAACCCGGAATGTTTACGAACGTATATGTACAGAGCGCGGTAAAAGGAGAAAGTATGCCTTGCGTAAACGCCCATGCCGTGATTTTCGAGGATGGTAAAGAATACGTTGTCTATGTCTCGAAGGAGGGATATTTGCAAATGCGTGAGATCTCGGTGTATAAGCAAACCGAGAAGTTCTGTTACCTGCGATCCGGCTTGAAGGATGGGGATCGGATCGTAGATCGGAACGCTCTCTTGGTGTATAACGAATTAAAGTAACCAGACGATATGCACACATTCATAGATAATATCATAACGTTCTCCCTCCGGAACAAATTCTTTATCTTCTTCTGTACCACGATCACCGTAATCGCCGGTATCACCAGCTTTATCCATACGCCGATCGACGCGTTTCCGGATGTGACGAATACGAAGGTGACGATTATCACCCAATGGCCGGGCAGGAGCGCCGAGGAGATCGAGAAGTTTATCACAATCCCGATCGAGATCGCCATGAACCCGGTACAGAAAAAGACGGATATCCGGAGCACAACCCTTTTCGGTCTTTCCGTCATCAACGTGATGTTCGAAGATAAGGTGGATGATTTCTTCGCCCGCCAGCAAGTTTATAATCTCTTGAACGACGCCGACCTGCCGGAAGGGGTCACGCCGGAAGTGCAGCCCTTATATGGTCCGACCGGCGAGATCTTCCGCTATACATTACGTAGCGATAAGCGTTCCGTCCGGGAATTGAAGACCTTGCAGGATTGGGTGATCGAGCGGAAGTTGCGGGCCGTACCCGGTGTAGCGGATATCGTCAGCTTCGGAGGAGAGGTAAAGACATTCGAGGTTAGCGTCAACCCGAATCAACTGATCAGTTACGGGGTAACAACCTTGGAACTTTATGACGCTATCGCGAAAAGTAATATCAACGTAGGCGGCGACGTGATCACGAAAAGCTCGCAAGCCTATGTCGTGCGGGGTATTGGCTTGATTAACGATGTAAAAGAGATCGAGAATATCGTCGTAAAGAATATCAATGGCACGCCAATCCTTGTCAAGCACTTGGCTACCGTACACGAATCCAGTCTTCCCCGCCTAGGGCAAGTCGGCCGCATGGAGGAAGATGATGTCGTACAAGGCATCGTTGTCATGCGAAAAGGGGAGAACCCCGGCGAGGTAATCGCCGCCTTGAAGGATAAGATCAAGGATATCCAACAAAACGCCTTGCCGGAAGACGTGCGAATCGTATCGTTCTACGATCGTGAGAATCTGGTAGATCTGGCGGTCAAGACCGTAACACATAATCTGGCGGAAGGTATTCTGCTGGTAACTTTCATCGTATTAATCTTCATGGCGGATTGGCGTACGACGGTGATCGTGTCGATCATTATCCCGTTGGCACTCCTCTTCGCCTTTATTTGTCTCCGGGCGATGGGGATGAGCGCCAACCTCTTATCTATGGGAGCGATCGACTTCGGTATTATTATCGATGGCGCCGTCGTGATGGTGGAGGGGCTTTTCGTGGCATTGGACCGGAAAGCCCGTGAAGTAGGCATGCCCGCTTTCAATTTGATGAGTAAGATGGGTATTATCCGTCATACGGCGAAGGACCGTGCGAAAGCGGTTTTCTTCTCTAAGCTGATTATCATCACCGCCTTGGTCCCGATCTTCTCTTTCCAGAAGGTGGAAGGAAAGATGTTCAGCCCGCTCGCTTATACCTTGGGGTTCGCCTTGTTGGGAGCGTTGATCTTTACGTTGACATTGGTACCCGTCCTATCTTCCATGCTATTAAAGAAAGAGGTGCGTGAGAAACATAATCCGTTCCTCGCGTGGATCAATCGGAAGTCGATCGGTATTTTCGACTGGTGCCACGCCCGTAAGAAGCGGACGATCACGTTCGCCACGCTGGTAGCTGCCATAGGTATCTGGTGCTTCACCTTGTTGGGCAGCGAGTTTCTCCCGCAACTGAACGAGGGCTCTATTTATATCCGTGCGACCTTACCGCAAAGTATATCTTTGGATGAATCCGTTACGTTGGCCAACCAGATGCGCCGGAAGCTGGCGGCTTATCCGGAGGTTCGTCAGGTCTTATCGCAAACCGGCCGGCCGAACGATGGCACGGACGCGACAGGTTTCTACAACATCGAGTTTCATGTGGATATATATCCCGAGAAAGAGTGGGAAAGCGAACGCTCGAAAGCGGGTCTGATCGAGAAGATGCAAGAGGATCTGGCGATCTATCCGGGCGTGGATTTTAACTTCTCGCAGCCTATCTCGGACAATGTAGAGGAAGCGGCCAGCGGCGTGAAGGGTTCCATCGCCGTGAAAGTCTTCGGTAAGGATCTATACGAGTCGGAGAAAAAGGCGGTAGAAGTTTTCAAGGTCTTGGAGACCGTAGACGGTATCGAAGATCTGGGCGTTATCCGGAATATCGGCCAGCCGGAGCTACGGATCGAGTTGAACGAGTCTCGTTTAGCCCGCTACGGCGTGGCCAAGGAGGACGTGCAATCCATTATCGAGATGGCGATAGGAGGTAAGAGTGCCTCCCTGCTTTATGAGGACGAGCGTAAGTTCAATATCATGGTCCGCTACGAATCCGCTTTCCGCCGTAGCGAGAATGAGATAGGCAAGATACTGGTTCCGGCGAAGGATGGTTCCATGATTCCTATCCGCGAGCTGGCGGATATCCATACGATTACCGGCCCGTTGATTATCTACCGGGATAACCACGCTCGTTTCTGCGCCGTGAAATTCTCGGTCCGGGGCCGCGACATGGGTAGCGCCGTGGCTGAAGCCCAGCGGAAAGTGGAGAGGCAGGTAAAGCTCCCCGAAGGCTATACCTTGAAATGGACCGGAGATTTCGAGAACCAACAACGGGCTACCAAACGCTTGGCCCAAGTCGTCCCCGTAAGTATAGCGATCATCTTCGTGATCCTATTCGTCCTTTTCGGCAACGCCCGGGATGCCGGACTGGTCTTATTGAACGTGCCTTACGCCGCCGTCGGAGGTATCTTGGCCCTATTAATCACGAGTTTCAACTTCTCGATCTCCGCCGGTATCGGCTTTATCGCCCTCTTCGGTATCTGTATACAGAATGGCGTGATCATGATATCGGACATCAAGAATAACCTGCGGGAGAGGCATCCTCTGGAAGATTCGATCAAGATGAGCGTGAAATCAAGGGTACGTTCCGTATTAATGACCGCCTCCATGGCCGCTATCGGCCTGCTTCCGGCCGCCTTGAGCCACGGTATCGGATCGGAAAGCCAGCGTCCTTTGGCGATCGTGATCATTGGCGGATTAATAGGGGCCACGTTCTTCACCCTCTTTGTCTTCCCGCTGATGGTGGAGGCTTTTTATCGACGAATGCTTTATGATAAGAACGGTAAATTAGTGCAACGTAGGTTGTAATTGCTATATTTGTAGCAAGAAAGTCCGGAACTATTAGGGAGGGCGACTGGAGTTATTATGCGAAAGGATTATACTTACTGATCTTTTCACGGCTGTGAAAAGATCATATCACAGAGGTGAAACGATCGTATCACAACCGTGAAAAGAACGTTTCACCTCTGTGATACGATTAGCATCACCCTAAGTACGCATTACTAATGATGGACATTCTTATTAATACATACGATACAATGGCGAAGATATTATTAGTAGAAGACGAGGTAAACATCGCCTCTTTTATAGAAAGAGGCTTGCGGGAGTTCGGGCATGAGGTATATGTCGCTTACGACGGTGCCGCCGGTTGGGAACTGACACAGAAGAACGATTTCCAATTGCTGATTCTGGATATTATAATGCCGAAGATGAATGGCCTGCAACTTTGCAAACAGTACCGGCAACGGTTCGGTTACCATGCCCCCGTGATCATGCTGACCGCCTTGGGAACCACCGAGGATATTGTTAGCGGGCTGGATGCCGGGGCGGATGATTATCTGGTAAAACCTTTCAGCTTCCAAGAGCTCGAGGCCCGCATAAAGGCGTTATTACGTCGATCGGGAAACGAATCCGTCCATATGGCTCTCCGGTGCGGGGATCTGGTCTTAGATCCTCCAAGCCATCGGGCTATACGGAATGGGCAGGTCATCGATTTGACCGTAAAGGAATATAGGCTCTTGGAATATTTCATACAGAACCAAGGAACGGCCTTGAGCCGGATGAACTTGCTAAAGAATGTCTGGGACAAGGATTTCGATACCAATACGAACGTGGTTGATGTCTACGTGAATTATTTGCGCACGAAGATAGACAAGGACTTCGAACCTAAGCTAATCCATACCGTGGTGGGTGTGGGCTATATGATGGAAGCATGAAGACAGGAAACAAGATCGCTCTCTTTTACTCGGCCATTACCATAGGCGTGATAGCCGTCGTGACGCTTGTCTTCTATTTGGTTTCCACGAGCTATATCTCTCGCCTGTACTATTCTTACCTGACGGAAAAAGCCTATGCCACGGCACAGAAGCATTGGGAGAAGGACGAGACCGACGACGAGAGCTATGCCCGTATCCAACAGCGTTACGAGGAAACCCTTCCCGTCGCTACCGAAATATTGCTGAACGCCGATAGCTTGGAGACCCGGCAAGTACTGTCCCGTTATCTGGACGCCACGCAGGTGAGATCTCTATACCAAGAGGATATCGTTCACTTCAAGCACGATACGCAAATGGGAGCGGCTTTGTATTATCCCGACAACGAGGGGAATTTCATCGTGATTGTCCTTTCCGGGAATCAGTATGGGATGGATATCCAGCATCGGATCGGCTGGCTGTTGCTGGGATTGATATTGGTTAGCTCGGTATTGATCTATTTTGTCGGCAGACTATATGCGACCCGGATGGTAGACCGGATCGACGCAGCTTACCAAAGTGAGAAAGCATTTATCAGCAACGCCTCGCATGAGTTGAACAATCCACTGACAGCCATTCAAGGCGAATGCGAGATCAGCCTGCTGAAAGAGCGCTCCCCGGAGGAATACCAAGCGGCATTAAGACGTATCGCCACGGAGACGAGCCGTATCATACAATTGATCAAACACCTGCTGTTCCTGTCGCACGGGGATAAGGAGATCCAGAAAAGCGCGATGGAGACGATCTTCCTAGCGGACTTCTTGATGCAGTTCTCCTCGGCCCGGATCTCGTTCTCCCCGGATAATTTCTCTTATATGATCCGTGCCAATCCCTATTTATTGAAGATAGCGATCAAGAATATCTTGAGCAACGCCTGTAAGTATTCGGACGATAAACCGGTAGAGATGCGGCTTCGAGGCAGTGTCTTGACCATATCCGACCGAGGTATCGGCATTCCTCCCGAGGAGTTGAAACGAATCTTCCAGCCCTTTTACAGGGCGAGCAATACCCGGGAATACGCCGGGCATGGTGTCGGGCTAAGCCTCTCGCTACGCATATTGAGCACCTATGGAGCGAAGGTGAATATTATTTCTGATCTAGGGGTTGGGACGAGCGTGGAGATCGACTTTGGGTAGCCGTCAGGTATTCTTTAGCCGGACCTGTTATTTCGACAGACTCCGGCGTTACCCCTACCGCCTCTTCCGAAGATATAAGTCCGCGATCTACCAAGCGATCCAGTATTACCCTGTAAAAATCCTCATAATACGGCTTCAACCGCAACCCGTCGAAGCAATAGCGGACCTGTTTGGGCTTGGGGATAATACTGGCCATAAAAATGCACTCGGCAAGGTTTAATTGGGAAGGTTCCTTCGCAAAATAATAACGTGAGGCCTCGGCGGCTCCATAAATCATGGGACCCCATTCGGCGATGTTCAGATAAACCTCAAACATCCGCTCTTTAGAGGTCAGATGATCGCTCTCGATCAGCCATACGATTAACATTTCCTCCAGCTTGCGGGCGATCGTCTTATTACGGCTCAAGAATACATTCTTCACCAATTGCATGCTGAGCGTACTGCCGCCACGGGCGAAACGTCGTTCCTTGATATCCTGTATCAACGATTCCCGGATAGCGCTTGGAATAAAACCGTTGTGATAAAAGAAGCCGGCATCCTCACTCTGCATGATCGCTAAAGGAAGATAACGGGATACGGCGTTGAACGGGCGGAAAGAGGGATTCGCCGGACCGATCTCGAAAGAGCGTACCGGCTCGCCTTGCTCATAGACAGTATATTCAAATGGCTCATTCATCTTCCGCAAATCCGTATTCCCATAGGCAAGGATCTGGAAGCCCTTCGCTTTCAAAGTAGATTCCAAGATCAAGCTGTCTACCTGTCCGAAATCCAGATCCAATCGAAAATGATAGGAGAGGGTACCTTCTGTTCTCAGGCCTTCCAGATTGTAGAATAAGCCTTTAGGCAGGGAGGAGAACAGTTGATCCGCAGGGAAATCCCTTTTATTCACAGAGGCCGTGATTTGCCAACTGGTATCTTTAACGATCTTCAGATAAGGATGGAAATCCAGATGATTAAACCGGATATCACTGACGCTATCTAATTCGATATAGTTCTTACCGATGTTTGTCCGGAAGTGTATAGAGCCTTTATCCAGTAAGACCGTGTCCGGAGATATACGCTCTTGGTGGATGGTAAGCCCGCTCACATAGGCGCTTCCGAGTAAGGATTGTATGTCTTCTTCTATTTTAGGTCCCTTAAGCTCGAAGGCCAAGGTGTCGAAACGTACCGATGCCCCCCAACGATATTCCAGAAAAGGAAGAGGAATCTTCGTATGCTCGTCGGCGTAGAGACGGGCTTTCACGAGTCGCTCCTTATCAGAGAGAGAGCCTTCGCAAATCCATTCGCTACGAACTCCGTTCTCCGTGCTGTTTATATGCGTAGAGAATTGATTGTTAGCAAGATTGAGTTCGGGTATCTCTAGTATTAGTTCATCTCCTTTATTACTATAAGAAACACATAAATCATGTACCAAGGCATTTCCGGGCAATAAATTGAAAAGTAGACTAAGGGAGCGTTCAGCCTTGCGTGCGTAATCCCGTTCCTTATCATCTACAGCTGTTTCCACTGGCTCACCTGGGTGATTCGATGGTTTATAAAGGAAATCAAAATTAGCTCTCTCTCCCTTCTTAATAAAATGAATATGCAAATTATCCGCTTGTACACTCTCTATGGAAGGGGTAAGTAGCAATAATCTGCCAAGCTCCAGTTTCGCTTGAAGCCTGTCCGCATGTATCAACGTATCAGCGTCAACCGGGATAACGGTCAATCCCTCCATACGTACGGTACTCAGCCCCATCAACCGGATCTTATCATAGCGTATGTCAAGATGATGCCTTTCGGCAAGTTTACTCAATTTATGTCCCGCATACGCCCCTAAGATCAAGTCGATGCCCCAAAATGCCATAAACAAGAGAAAGCCAATAAAAATAAGAACTGCTATAAAAGATCTTTTATGGGATTGATTCATGCTCATCTATATTGTTACCCAGCGGACAAAAGTACTATAATTAAACGAATGGATTTCTTTTTCGATAAACAATCAAGGGCTTAATTTAGTTATATTAAAAAACTAAAGTTATATGGCGTATAAGATTGCGTTTTTTGGTGCTAAACCCTACGACATCGCTTCTTTCGATAAGATCAATGAGCGGTATGAGTTCGATATTCGTTACTATAAAGGACATTTGAATATCAATAATGTCGTCTTAACCCAAGGGGTAGACGCAGTATGTATTTTCGTGAACGACACGGCTGATGCCGCCGTAATAGACGCTTTGGTTGCCAATGGTGTGAAACTGTTGGCGCTTCGTTGCGCCGGTTTTAATAATGTGGATTTGAATGCCGCCAGGGGGAAATTACCGGTCGTACGCGTACCGGCCTACTCACCCTATGCGGTCGCTGAATATACGTTGGCCTTGATGTTATCGTTAAACCGTAAGATACACCGGGCATACTGGCGTACGAGAGATGGCAACTTCTCCTTGAATGGCTTGATGGGATTTGATATGCATGGCAAGACCGCCGGTATTATCGGTACCGGAAAGATCGCCAAGATATTGATTCATATCTTAAAAGGATTGGGGATGCGTGTATTGGCAAACGACCTGTATCCGGATGAGAAATTCGCCAAGGAGGAAGGGATCACCTATGTCTCTTTAGACGAGTTATACAAAGAGTCCGATATCATTTCCTTGCATTGCCCGTTGACCGACCAGACCCGTTATCTGATCAACGACGATTCGATCGCCAAGATGAAAGACGGCGTAATGATTATCAATACGGGACGCGGGTTACTAATTCATACCAACGCCTTGATCGAGGGATTGAAGACCAAGAAAGTATCTGCCGCTGGATTGGATGTCTACGAGGAGGAGGGAGACTATTTCTACGAGGATAAATCGGATAAGATTATCGATGATGATGTCTTGGCCCGTCTGCTCTCGTTCAACAATGTGATCGTTACTTCCCATCAGGCGTTTTTCACGAAAGAGGCTCTGCATAATATCGCTGAGACTACCTTGCGGAACATCAAGGATTTCGAGGAAGGCCGTCCCTTAGTGAACGAAGTGACCAAGTAAATTCTAAAAAGGAACTATTATTTATCGCTGATTTATTATATTTTTGTGGCCATTGCTTGGTGGGAACCCAGCAATGGCTTTTTTAATTCAGAGGTATATATATGGAAATAGATAGTCAGACAGGTTTGGTGTTGGAAGGTGGCGGAATGCGTGCCATATTTACGGTGGGAGTATTGGATTATTTTATGGATCATGATATTTGGTTTCCTTATACGATCGGAGTATCGGCGGGCGCGAGTAACGGAATCTCGTATGCTTCCCGCCAGCGGGGACGCTCCCGTTTTAGCAATATCGACCTATTGAAGAAATATAATTACATAGGTCTTCGTCATTTCTTACGGGGGAGGGGATATATCGATCTGAATTTCTTGTTTTATGTCTATCCGGATTTGTATTATCCGTTGGATTACGATACCTATTTCAAGTCCAAGGATCGGTTCGTTATGGTCACGAGCAATTGCTTGACGGGTAAAGCGGAATATTTCGAGGAGAAGAAAGATAAGAAACGTTTGGTGGATATCTGTAAAGCATCTTGCACCTTACCGATCCTCTGTCCAATTACGTATGTAGACGGGATACCGATGGTCGACGGAGGCGTATGCGACGCCATCCCTATCCGACGGGCTATCGCTGACGGCTTCTCCAAGAACGTCATCATCCTTACCCGTAACAAAGGCTATCGGAAAGAAGAGAAAGATTTTTACCTTCCCGGCTTTATTTATAACAAATACCCGGCGATCCGGGAACAGTTGCGACTACGATACCGGCGGTACAACGAGGTCTTGGATTACATAGACCAACTGGAGGCCGAAGGAAAAGCCTTCGTCATCCGTCCGCAAAGCCCGATTAAAGTCGGCCGTACCGGAAGCGACACAAAGAAACTGGAAGAACTATATGAGGAAGGCTACGAATGCGGAAAACAAATCACTCAATTGTAGAGACGGGGCATGCCCCGTCTCATCCCCTCAAAACAGTATTTTATTTACAACCTTGCAAATCCTTACTTAACCGCATAGCACAGAAATTAGGACCGCACATCGTACAGTACTCTCCATCCGTAACAGCACTCTCCTTATAATACTGTAAAGCCCTTTCCGGGTCCAAGGACAAATTGAACTGGTCTTTCCAGCGGAAATCAAAACGTGCCTTGCTCAACGCGTTATCACGTACTTGAGCGCCGGGATGCCCTTTCGCCAAGTCAGCGGCATGCGCCGCTATCTTATAAGCGACCACCCCATTACGCACGTCTTCCTTATTCGGTAATCCCAAATGCTCCTTCGGCGTAACATAGCAGATCATAGCCGTCCCATGCCAAGCGATTTGCGCGCCACCAATAGCCGATGTGATATGATCGTATCCAGGAGCGATATCGGTCGTCAACGGGCCCAGCGTATAGAACGGCGCTCCATGGCAGGCATACTGTTGTTCCTTCATATTCTCATGAATCTTATTCATGGGAACATGGCCCGGGCCTTCGATAATCACTTGTACGAACTGCTCCCAAGCTATTTTCGTCAGTTCTCCCATCGTGTGAAGCTCGGCGAATTGTGCCGCGTCGTTCGCGTCATAGATAGAACCGGGGCGAAGCCCGTCTCCGATAGAGACCGCCACGTCATATGCCTTTAGTATCTCGCAGATTTCGGCGAAATGTGTGTACAGGAAGTTTTCCTCGTCATGAAGCTGCATCCATTTAGCCATGATCGATCCGCCTCTGGAGACAATCCCCGTCAGGCGAGTCGCCGTCAGCTCCACATGTTTACGCAACAAACCCGCATGGATCGTGAAATAATCCACGCCCTGTTCCGCCTGCTCGATCAACGTATCCCGATAGATCTCCCAAGAAAGGTCCTCTACCTTACCATTCACCTTCTCCAAGGCTTGATAAATAGGAACCGTACCCATCGGAACCGGGCAGTTACGGATAATCCACTCGCGCGTCTCATGGATATTATCGCCGGTAGAGAGATCCATCAACGTGTCTCCGCCCCATTTACAACTCCATATCGCCTTCTCGATCTCCTCGTCGATACCGGAGGAAAGAGCGGAGTTACCGATATTGGTATTGATCTTTACCAAGAACTTCTTACCGATAATCATCGGCTCGGCTTCCGGGTGATTGATATTCGCCGGGATGATCGCGCGACCGGCGGCGATTTCCTTGCGGACGAACTCCGGCGTGATATAAGACTTCAGTCCCAAAGCCTCGATTTGCTGGTTCTCACGAATCGCCACGTACTCCATTTCCGGAGTGATAATACGCTTCTTCGCGTAATACATCTGGGTGATATTCTTACCCTCTTTAGCCCGGAAAGGCAAGTATCGCTTGGGGAAACGCAGGGAATCCAGACTCGCGTCCGCCAATCGCTCACGGCCATAAGCGGAAGTCAATTCCGGCAATTGAACCACATCTTTACGCTTACCGTACCACTCCTCACGTATACGAGGAAGTCCTTTAGCGATATCAATCGATATCTTGGGATCGGAATACGGGCCGCTCGTATCGTAAACGATTACCGGATTGTTCTTCTTGAAGATTCGCTCTCCATGCTCATCCAAGGTTACCGTGTCCAACAATTTAATCTTACGCATACCAACCTTGATCTTATTGATCTCGCCCGGGACATAAATCTTTTCCGAGGACGGATAGGAAATACGCATATTCTTTTTAGTAGCCATATGTATTTAGTTTAGTACTTATTGATTTCCTCTATAAACCGGCGGGTTTCCTCCACGGGATCGGAAGCATTGATAATCGCGCCCGAAACAGCGATTCCGGTTATACCTGTCTCCATCAAAGGGCCTACGTCTTCCAGCGTAATACCACCTATCGCGAAGATAGGAATATCAATGTCAGCCTCCTTGCATTGAGCGATTATTTTACGATAACCATCCAAGCCTAAGATGGGACTCAAATTCTTCTTGGTACCCGTAAAGCGATACGGCCCTAGTCCGATATACGAGGCGCCTCGTTCTACGGCCAGCCGGATATCCTCGAACGTGTTAGCCGTAGCCCCGATATAGAAGATGGCATTGGAATCCAACTTGTCTTTCAGTACTTCCCAAGCGATATCCAAGGGCATATCATTCTTACCCAGATGACAAGCCGTAGCGCCACATGTCACGGCAGCCTCCAGATCATCGTTTACGCAGAAATCCACGATTCGCTCACATTCTTCCGCGCAGATAGTGGCACATTTACGTACGGTATCCTCATAGATCCCGTCTTTCATACGCAATTGTATCCACGAACATCCTCCTTGGATTGCCATGCGTACCTCGTCGCATTCCGTATATTTAGGTGTACGATGCGTTATAAACATCAAGCGGTTACTCCCACCAAAAGGAGGGCGTAATCCGGTTGTTCTCCGACCGACTCTTCCATTCTCATCATATCCGAAATAATAATTTAAGGCCATACTTGTAATCGTTTGAATTGTTTTATGAGTTGATCCGCAACAAGAAGGGAGGGATCGTTTCCCCAAAGGGCCCCGAGAACGGCGACACCGCCGAAGGGGATATCTCTTAATTTCGTTATTGTTTGTAAGCAGATTCCTCCCAAGGCGATCACCTTATCATCGATGATGCCCTTCGCGTTTCGCAATCCATCTAAGGGGAATCCGCTACCATATCCTTCTTTGGATATACTCTGAAAGATCGGGCTAAGGAATACATAGTCGCATACCGGTTTATACTCGATAATCTCTTCCAGACTATGGCAAGAACGACTTATACTGCCTTTATATAAAGGTGGAGCTTCCGGGTTCCTCTTGTTCAAATGGACTCCTCCTAAAGCCCTTTCTTCTGCCAAGGTAAACCAATCATGAAGAACGATCCTGTCGTAATAGGCCGGAGAGATGTTATCCAATAAGCCCTCCAATTCATCACGTTTACAATCCGGTTTACGTAGATGTAAACGAGACATTCCTTCCGCAAATAGAAGTTCGATCAAAGAAGCTTCATCCGCGAAAAAATAAGGTGTAGTAATTACGACCAGCTTATTCATGATTCCATCGGATTTTATGAAGGGCAGAGGGTGAGAAGAAGTGGTTTACAGGTCCGTGCCCTTTTCCCATGCATACATTTGCCCCGTGAACGAGCGCGTTATTCATATATTCCTTGGCTAATCGTACGGCTTCCACCAATGAATGGCCGAGTGCCATATAAGCGGCGATGGCGGACGATAGCGTACAGCCCGTTCCATGGGTATTGAAGGTCTCCACTGTTGGCGAGACCAGACAAATCGGATTATTCTCATTGATAAATAACCGATCCACCGTTTCTACTCCGGGAATATGCCCCCCCTTGATCAATAGAGCGTTACATCCTTTTTCCTGCAATTTCCGGGCGGCAAGTAAGATATCCGCCTCGTTATTGATTTTTATACCGGAAAGATATTCCGTCTCGGGAATATTCGGAGTAAGCAGTGTCGCTTTAGGGAACAACTCATCAATGATGGTTCGGATGGCGTCATCCTCCAATAATTTACTTCCGCTCGTGGATATCATCACTGGATCTAAAATGATAGAAGTCTGTTGGAAGGAAGATAAAGTTTCAGATACGACCTTTACGGCATCCTTGTTATGTAGCATCCCTATTTTTACGGCATCTACGATGAAATCCTCAAGAATAGCTTCGATTTGTCCTCTCAAAATCTCGGGAGAGATCGCTTGGATCCCTCGCACTCCCTGTGTGTTTTGAGCGGTTATAGCCGTTATCGCCGACGCTCCAAAAACCCCCAGCGAGGAAAAAGTCTTAATATCCGCTTGTATTCCGGCACCACCGCCACTATCAGAGCCCGCGATCGTTAAAGCTACCGGATAACGGTACGTTTCATTTTTATCCATTTAACATTCGTTTTTCTTACGGCGGCATTACCCGCATCAAGTAGTAAGGGTATGATCTCAGCCCATATAGTATGGCACCCCTTCGATGACGCAAACTTAGTGAAAAAAATCGATATTAAGATATTTCCGGCTTTCAAACGATAATTTTAACGCAAGGTTATACTTCCATAGATCGTAGACGGGAGCCTTCTGGTTTTAGAAGGCTTCCGTCATATTCATATAAACCGCCATCCCTTTTTGGTTCGGGTCTTTGCCTACGTCTAGGCGGAAGTTCTTGCCGGGTTGCATTTGGATACGTAAGCCTACGCCGTAGTTGAACTTCCATTTATTCCAGTCTACGATAGGAGCGTTTCCGATCGTACCCGTGCCGACCCAGCCAACAAAACCACACTTCGCCCAGAAATTACCGCTCTTATATTTCTCCACGCTGCCGAACATATGACGATACTCCAGAATCCCATACGCCATGGTCTTGTCACGGTACTTGCCCCAATAGTATCCGCGAAGATCGAAAGGAGAGCCAAACGAAGGAAGCTCCGTAAAAGGAACGTTTCCCACACCGATTTGTGTCTTGGCGATCCATGCCAAGGTGCTACGAGGACGAAATACTTGCTGGAACTGGCGGTATTCTAACTCGAACATCTCATAATTATATGCACCGCCTAAATACTTTCCATACACTTTAGCGATCGCGCTTAGTAACATACCGGAACTTGGGGTCGCCACGTCATTTCGTGTATCGTATTGAATCAAGCCGCCGACACCGATATTGACATAATCTCGTTTGAACTTATTGAAATAAGGATCTTCGGCCATCACCGGGTTGATATCATCTGATTTGCTGAAATTAATATCAAAAAGAGGACCCGTATATAAATGAGGCCTAACTTCCCATACGAAACGGGGATATAGTTGGAAAGAACTCTTATGGAATTTCGTTGTCGAGTCGCTCTTCTCGATTTGCTCGATCGTCTCATAGCCTTTCCCGAAATAATGCGAAGGTTCGTTCCGATAACCGTAACTGATATAAATACGGAAGCGATTCTCGTTGAAGAATAAGGTGCCGGCACCGGCAAAAACGAACGTCCCGTTTAAGGTGATGTTAAATCCCGCAGGGATAAACGATCGTTGGGATATCGTATCATTCTTGTTTAAGCGAAAGCTAGCCAAAACCGCGCCACCTACGCCAAAGGAGGCTTCCGGCGTGTAAGACGGTCCGCCAAGGATAGACCACCAGATCCTTTTGTTGGCCCGTATGGAGTCTTTATGTAATTGTTTATGATAACGTTGTATTTGCTTTTCGGTCATAGGCTTACCGTCCAGCATCAGCACTTCTTTTGGAATCGTGTCATTGGAAATACCTTGCGCCTTTACGGAAAAGGCGAATAGAAGGCAGGCCATATAAATTAAAAGATATCTAAACATTATTTTAATCAATATTTAGAGGGCAAAAGTACGAAATCCTCCTAATATGTATTCTTAAAGAATCCCTAATAAAAAAGAATAAACAGCTAAAAAGAAATGCTATTACAGTCTGGGGGGTGTAGAGACGTAGCGTGCGTGCTGCGTCTCTACAGCTAAGATTGGTACAAGACCTTGCCCTCTTCGGATATTAACAGCAAGGTTAGTTCGCCGTCGGGAAGGATAGGAGCGCAATACGATTTACATTTTTGTAAAAGTAATGGGAAGAAACGATTTTGTTCTTTTTCCGCAAGAAGCTCCCATAATTCACGGGCCAACGTAATCCGATTGATTGCATCTACGGTCGCCTCCTCGCATTTCGCTTCTTTCGCTACATCTTGAAGGAAGCCTTTGTTCATGACGACTTTTTTGCTGTGTGTATCTAGGAAACCTTCCGCAAGTTTCACCGCCTTGCCGATCATGATGCCTAAGATAACCTGCTTGAAACCTAAATCGGCAGCGATCTTTAGCGTCTCTCCGATAAAGTTCCCGTAATGGACGAATGATTGTGGAGGCAAAGAAGCGTATAAGCTCCGAAGGTAGCGTTCACTCTTCGCCCCGGAATTAATAACCAACGTCTCGCAACCTATCGCTTTGGCGACACTGGCTTCTTTCCGTATCGAGGCGATAAAAGCGTCCGATGAGAAAGGACGCACGATTCCGGATGTCCCGATAATGGAGATTCCCCCGATAATTCCAAGTTTCGGATTGAAGGTACGTTTCGCCAACTCCTCGCCACCGGGAACCGAGACCGTGACAATAGCGACGGAATCGGGTGAGGGCAGGAGTGGAATCAGCTCTTGCCGGATCATCTTACGGGGCGTGGCGTTTATAGCCGGGCCACCGACTTTCAAGCCGAGTCCCGGAAGGGTCACGGTTCCGACTCCTTCACCTGCTTGGAAGATGACTCTTCCCGTATCGTCGCTTTCTGTTTCTTGACAATATTCTTCTTGTGCCATTACCGTGGCACGCTTGTGCCATCGGCTTGGCACAGCTGTGCCATCACCGTGGCACGACTCTGCCACGGCGATGGCACAACCGGATGCATCGAGAGATAATTGAACAGTAACCCGGATCCGGCTATGATTCGTCACGTCCGGATCATCCCCAGACTCCTTGATCACGGTACAGGTGGCGGAACACCCGGCCCATTCGGTATAGGCTACCGGCAACGTTATCTGTTCTCCCGAGGGTAATGTTATCTGGCTTTCTGTTTGTTCCTTCCTTGATAATAAGGCCAATAAAGCGGCTTTTGCGGCGGCGGTAGCACAAGCTCCGGTCGTATATCCGCTTTTCAAGGGAAAGAATTCGGGTAATAGGCGTTCGATTTGTTTGCGCAATCCGTCTTCACCATACACTCGGTAGAAAGTTTCCGGTAATGCGGGACGCTTCACGACAAATACTGGTATTCCGAATTGGCGGGCAGCGTTCACTTTATCCGTAAAATAGCCGGAGAAACCACTTTCCTTTGTCAAGATCGCATCCGGATGGAGTTGCTCCAACAACTTTAACTCATCCTCACCTTCTCGATAGAAAACCAGACGTTCTTGGGGGAAGCCCTGCTTCTCGGCCAACGACAAAGATTCCTCCCGCTCCAATATACGGAACCAAGTGGTATGCGATCGCCAATAAGGGCGGAGCGGGGCAAGGGTGTTCACGCCACTGAGGGCAAGTAGCCGTTGGATACCTTTGTTTTCCATTTGGTGAATTGCGTCTGCATAACTATCGCACCAAATCAAGTCCTCATCACGAGGTGGATACCGACGTTCGTAACGGATCACCGGAATCTGTAAACATTTCGATACTTTTTCGATCGTTTGGTGTAACACTTGAGCGAAAGGGTGTGCCGCATCAATCAATAGCTTAATCGCGTGGTCACGACAAAAACACTCCATTTCCTCCGCATTCATGGCTCCGGTCAAACGGATTCCATGCGCGCATTCAATGGATTGCAAAGTTCCTTTCGTAGAATAGTAATAGGTAGCGGCTGCCTCGTCCGCTACCCGCACAGCCACACGACCTTCTGTCGTTCCTCCAAGGATCAGTATCATTACTTACGGAAAAGATGTTTGAATTCATCCGCATATAAGCGGGATAGACCCTTGCGATTATCGATGGCATCCCCGACGACAAGTAATGTTGTCAGTGTAAGATGATTCTCTTTTACGATTTTCGCGAGATCTTTCAGTTGCCCACGGTAGATCCGCTCGTCTTTCCATGTCAATTTATAGCAAGCGGCTACCGGAGTGGTTGGAGCGTAATGTCGCGATAATTCCTCTTGGACCTTCTCTATGACACCGGCACTTAAGAAGATACACATCGTACTTTGGCTTTGAGCCAGTTTGTGCAGTTGCTCTTTCTCAGGCATGGGCGTACGTCCTTCGCCACGAGTGAGGATGATCGTTTGTACTTTCTCCGGAATCGTGAACTGGGAATAAAGAGCGGCGGCGGCGGCTTGGAAAGAGGAGATACCCGGAGTGATATGATAATCCATCCCGTATTGATCAAAGTAATTCATTTGCTCTTGAATAGCTCCATAGATGCAAGGATCGCCCGTGTGCAAACGAACGACAAACAATCCTTTATCATAAAACTCTTTCATCAACGCGAACTGTTCTTCCAGATTCATATCCGCCGAGCTTCGCACCGTAGCGCCTGCCTTCGCGCATAAGGTAAGTTCTTTCGGGACGAGGCTTCCTGCATACAGGATCAAATCCGCTTTCTCCAACATTTGCCGTCCGCGGATAGAGATCAAGTCCGGATCGCCGGGACCGGCTCCTACGATCTCGATATGTCCCTTGCGGCAGGCCGCCCGATCTAACGCTACGGCAAAGGTATATTCATTTCCTTTCCCTAAATCCGCTTTTTGCTTCTCGACCAAAAGCGGACCACCATGAGCCGCATAAATGGCGGAAGCTTCCGATACACTTGGGGATTCGGTTACCTCCAGTACCTTCTCCGAGGGATTGGGTACCGGGATATCTTTCAGCTCCTCCGATGTATAGGTGTGGAAAGGGCATTCCATAACTCCATAAGCCAGTAATGTCAGCACCGGTTCGCATTTCTTTAAATCGATTGTATTTACATCCGCCAAAGCTTCCGGATATAGGCGTTTATCACGCAATACATCTTTAATATGTTCGTAAACGACCGTAGGATCGCCTTGCATATCCTTGCGGCAACCCATTCCTAGGTGGAGGACTTTCGGTATATAGGTGATCGTAGGGATGGATGTATCGTATTGTTGGGGACTGACGATCATCAATAACTCATAGTCTTGCTGCGGTATCGCCTCGAAGGAATAAAAGATAGAGACATGAGACGGGACCGTACGCTCCAAATAATCCGTTCCTTTATCTCGTATATCAAGGAGTAGCGCTGTCGGTTTTCCATTGACAAAAGTGGAGATGGCGGCATTGCTATCTTTGGCGATCAAGGTCCAATCGTATTTCTTCCCTAATGTATCGAGCGCCCATAGGTTTGCGTTGTCGCTTTGTGTCGTAATAATCGCTTCGGCTCCTAATAGGTTCGCTAACTCTTTGGAAAGATCGTTCGCTCCACCGATATGTCCGGATAAGACAGGAATCACGTATTTGCCGGTACTATCTATACAAACCACGGCCGGATCGGTATGTTTATCTTCCGCGAAGGGAGCGATACTGCGTACGCAAATTCCCATCGCTCCAATAAATACCAAACTACTGGATTCGTGAAAAACCTCTTTTGAGAAAGAGCCGAATGGTAAGATCTTCGCCTCGGGATAAGAAGCAAGAATTCGCTCAGCAAGCCCCCGGCTGCTATCGGATATTGGAATAATTGATATTGTACTCATAATTTATAAATAACATTCACGGTAATCGTATTAAAATCATCAATCGTGATACGGGTTTGGGCGGATATCCGAAGACCGGTTTGGCGGACCGCTTCCTCTAAAAGCGCTTTGCTTTCGTCGGATACGGAGTTGAAGACGATGACACCGTTCTCTTTCATCTTTTTGGAAACTACCATAAGGATCTCCACTAATTTCCCGCCATGTCCGCCGATAAAGATTGCATCCGGAGCCTCCAACGCTGATAAATCCACCGATAAGAAATCTCCGATTATAGCCTCGATACCCGGAGTCCCAAAACGACGGCAATTCTCAGTCATTAACTTTCGTCCCTCTTCCCGGATCTCAAAACTCGTGATATGCAAATGCGGGAACAGCAATTTAGCCTCTATCGAGACAGAACCCGTGCAAAAGCCGATATCCCAAAAACGTTCCCGGTTTCTCAGATCCAGCATGCTTAAAGATAACAAACGGATCGGCATTTTGGTTATCATCTTCTCCCGTCCGTTCAAATGCTCGAACGCGGAATCCGGCAGGCCGAATTTACGGGAATGCCCGTCACGCTCTTTCCGGAGAATCAAGCAATTCGGATGAACGAAATTATTCATTGCCGCAGCTTGTATACTGAATTGGCGGATGCTCTGCCGTTCGGTATTTCCTAACCGTTCTCCCACGAACATGGTATAATTATCATAGCCGTATTCCAGCATCCGGCGAGCGATAGTCGTAGGCGTATGTTCCCGATCCGTGAGCACGCCTATCTTAGACGCACTTTCGATCAAGGCACGATCGAACTCGTGCCAAGGCCGTCCGGTAAGGGAGACGATCCGCATATCGTGGTAAGGCATCAATAGATTTTGTGCCAAGAGTTGCAAGGAATTAAATGACGGGTACAGGCGGATTTGCGCATCCGGCAATCGGTTTTGAATCGTAACGGCGAATCCGAAAAACAAAGGATCTCCGGAAGCGAATACAACGATGCTTTCCCGACCGTCGTACGAACGATAGCGATCGAAGACCTCGTCCAACGGGACTTTTATATCGATCCAGTCCGCTTTCTCGGGCAAGAGCGAACGTACGATCTCATGATGCCGCACGCCTCCGGAGAACACCCGGTGGGACGAGATTATCTCCAATATCTCCGGCGGAAAGTATTGCCGCATATTATCATCCAGCCCTATGACATAAAATCGGTTCATACGTCTCTTCCCGGCTTTAATTGTTCTGCGTCATTAAAACAAAGGATGGCATTCACTAGCGTAGCCGCTAAATTACTACCTCCTTTACGACCTTCCACGATTAGTTTCGGTATACCGATAAAAGGTTTCACCATATGTTTGGATTCCTGCACATGTACAAAACCTACCGGAGCCGCGATAATGCCAGCTGGAGTGGCTTTACCTTTACGTATTAAATCGCATAATTCCATAAGGGCGGTCGGGGCGTTCCCGAAGACAAACAGAGCGGTCGGATGCTCTTCCACGGCCCGACGAATACCGGCTTGAGTACGGGTAATTCCTTTGCTCGAAGCCATCTCAGCGACCCGCTCGTCTTGAAGGTAGCATTTCACTTCGACACCCAGACGTTGCAGAGCTCCCTTACGAATGCCGGAAGCAGCCATCGTGACATCGGTGATGATCGTAGGAACTTCCCCGCCGCTGATCTTATTATATAATGTAGAGACAGCATCCGGGTCGGCATAAAGGATATTTTCCATATCGAAATCGGCCGTCGTATGAATGGCATGGAGTAACGCCCATTTCTTATCCAACGGGATCTCTTGGTTTTTCAATTCCTTCTCGATCGTACGGAAACTACGGATCATGATGTCCTGTCCGATACCCGTATCCATTTTCTTTTGTTTGATCTCGCCATAATATCCCCGGGGAGTGATCATATGATTCCCGGAAAGATATGTTTGTGAGTTTCCGATCAAGACTACCGTAAACATATCGATCTGCTCGGGGTCCAGATCTGCGAGCGTAGTGACGAATACTTCTTGCTCCTCCCGTCCGGCCTGACGTACATAACCGACCGGAGTCTCCGGCTTGCGTTCTTGCAGGAACAATTCTTTTAAACGATAGAGTTGCCAATAACGTCCCTCGCTTTTTGGATTATAGATCGCCGTAACAAAATCGGCCATGGCCGCCGCGTGAATCCGTTTCTCGATCAGTTCCCAAGGAGTCATCAAGTCTGAGAGGGAAATCACACAGAAATCATGTCCGATAGGAGCGCCAAGCAAGGACGCAGCTTTCTGGAAAGCGCTGATGCCCGGATACGACTCGATCTCGATCTCGCTTCCGGATTCTTTCTTCATCTCATAAATCAGAGGAGTCATGCCATAAATACCGGCGTCACCGGAACTGATCACGCAAACCGTCTTTCCCTCGTTGGCATAAGCGAAAGCTTGCTCGGCACGAGCTTGCTCACGTTTCATACCTGTATCTATACATTCCGTTCCCTCACGAAGCAAGTGGGTGATAAAACGGAAATAATATTTATATCCTATGATGACATCCGAGCTTTGGATAGCGGCCAAAACCGCAGGCGTTATATCGGCCTCGCTACCGGGGCCGATTCCGGCGACTATAATCTTGCCTTTATTCATTCAAATCTATTTTATAATACAATGTTCTCAATAAATATAATACAAATATACAGGCTTTACTTCTTTCTTCTCGCTTTTCGCCTGATATATTTTATCGCAAGCCATACACCGGATAAGGAAACGAACGTGCCTCCCAACATGGTTCCCCACATCACGATATTCCATAAGACCGGATGATCTACCAAGAATTTCAGATTCAAGCTATGCAATGCCGGATACATCCAATGGTTCCAACGAGACGGCGTATTTACATAACGGTATTGTCCATTACGGGGATTAATGTAATAACAACTATTATCCACGTCTTGAATAGATACTTTCCAGACCGGGAGTTCTAAATTCCTTTTTCGTGAGATATAATACGTATCATAAGCATCCAACAGTTTGATATCAGCCGTGGTCCCGATACCATGTATCTGAGACAATACGGAACGGATTTCTTCCGGTCGCAGGTTCAATAAAGATATCCCGTCACTCTTATTTGCGTTCACGACAATATCCTTCGTGTCTGTTTGTACGATGTAAAAGGGTATATCACCAAAACTACTCCATTCCAATTGACGGATCTGGCCGGGATAGGCTTGTATGACCGCCCTGTAATCCAACGGATAATCGAGTGGGGAAGGAGCCATCTTCCGCAGTTCTTGAACCGGGTTTATATCAAGCTTGGCTTTCAACCCCCAATCCTGTACACGAGCCAAAGACATCATACCACTAAAGCAGAAGGTGAGGACAAATAAACCGAATAACACCCCAAGAATATGATGCCATTTATACCAGAACTTCTTATAAGGGGAAATCAAATGACGTCTCCTCGCTAACCGGAAATCCCGTATTCCTAAATAGATCCCGGCGATACACATAACGCACCCGATTCCGGATAACCAGACAACTACCTTTATCCATAATTCAGCGTCTTGCCGCAAGGAAGTGAAATAGACCCAATGAGGGATCGCCCCGAGCCAAGCCCAGAAACGACTGTTTTTATCCGTATATTGCAAAACCTCCCCGGATTTAGAGGATATGTATAATTCATGTCGTTCCGGATCGGCGAAATGGAATTTATAGATCGGAAATTCCTCTTTTAAACGACCGAATGGAATCCATTGGTCCAAGGTGTACAAGGAATCTACCTTCGCTATGGAAGAGGTATTCCATAGTGATGCCACACGTTGGATATGATTCCAGTCGATTACGGGTAATCTTTCCGTCGAGTCGGCAGGAATATCATAGCTCCCTTTCTCCGTCCGGAGATGAAAAACAGTTTGTCCCAAATAGCTGTTTAAGGTAACATGGCTTATCCGCTCGTTCTGCGGTAAACGTTTCTCTATCTGGTCTAACGAAGGAAGATTCTCCGGAGAGAGAATATCCATCTTCGCCCGTTTATCGGCCCGATCCGCTCGCGGGAACGTATGGTAGATCATTACCAATCCCGATAGGAACCAAACGAGGAACAGGATACTGAGCGCCGTGCCCAGTATCCTGTGTATAAATTGCATGATCTTTGTCAATAGATTCATGAGCGTATGTTCTATATATTATAATGTATAGGAGATAGCCACTTGGAAATTACGAGGCATGCTTGGCACCATCTGTTGTCCGAGCGCTTGGTTATAATAATTGTTGTCAAACAAGTTATTCAAGTTGAATGTAAGGTGAATATTGTTGTTCAACAAATAAGACATACCGAAATCGGTTACCCAATACGGATCGAACCAAGAGTTGTTAGATGTATTACGGTATACTTTACCGGTATAACTGCTACTCAAGTGAAATTCCAGATTCTTCAAGACACCCCGAGGGATGGTATAACTGCCGTATGCGTAGAAAGTCTGGTTCGGTACGTTGCTCTGCCAGTTTCCTTCTTGGCTATTCAATTGTTGCTTTGTCTCATCCGGGTTATTGCCATAGATAGCCTCGATCAATTCCGGATCCTTTATTTCTTTCATCTCCCGGATCTTGGAGTCGTTCAATCCATAACCGATCGTCAGCGCTAAGGTGCTTACCGGAGAAAGAGTGACATCAAAATCAAAACCTTTGGAATCTTGTACACCCACCTGTCCGATTACACTCATCGTGGTAGTCTCGCCGTTTACTTCCTCTTGATAGTTGTTGGTCAACGTAGCCGTACTGTTCATCTTCCGGATATAGAACAAGCTGGCATTGGCGCTTAATATATTGTTCAATTGATATTTAAGACCCACCTCGGCTTGGTATCCTTTCTCCGGCTTAAATACTTCCTCATTGCGAGCAGGCTCGAAACGATTTCCATCACCTCCTACATAAATGACGTTATCTTGATAGAACGTACGGATCGGCTTGAAGAAAGAGGCGAAAGACGCATAAATGGATGTATTCGGATGGGGCAGATAGACCGCTCCGAAACGATAAGTCAACGCCTTATTCTTTATCATATTGAAGCTTGAATGCTCCTCATACTCACGTCGTCCGGTAGGAGTTGTAGCGCTGGCGGACATATAACGGAAAAAGTCGTAACGTAGAGCGGCTAATACCTTCCATTGCTCGTTGAACTCAACCATATCTTGAAGATAAAGGCTGTTGGAATAATGATGCGTAACCGTTGCTTTCGAGAATTTACTGGTCATATATCCCATGCTATGCGGATCATAAACGGATACATGCGAATAAAGGCCGGGACCCTGAACATCATCTCCTAAATTATAGCCCGAATAGCTGGTACGATTCAAGGCGACGAAAGAGTAACCTCCCATATACGTATGCTTTATCTCACCCGTCCTGAATTTACCGCTTAGCTCGAGCGTATTGGCTACCGTCTTGGCTATATGGGAGAAGCGAAGCGGGAAAGAAAGATATACACTGTCCAAACAGATATATTTTTTCTGGCCGTTTTTCATATAATAATGATCATAGATCGGATCATCACTTTCGAGATAGTCGAGGGCTTCCGTCCCAAAATAGTTGATATCGTCGTTATTGTAAGAAAGGCGATCTGTTAGTTTCGCGCCGTTCCAAAAAGTATGTGTGTATTGCGTCGATACGTTCCATGCGTGATTCTTCATAAAGTCGGACTCGTTATTGTAGCGAGCCTCACGGTCAAGTCCCGGTAGCATCTCATTTTTATGGAGATATAACTGTCCTGTTTGCACATTATATACATCATTTGCCATTAAATCGGGAAGACCGATCTCCGTCCCATAGAAGTCGCGGTTAAAACCTCCGCGAACATCTAATATGTCACGTTCCGTCATTTTAGCTTGCAATGCCAGATAACCGGAAAAGCGACGGTTGCCATTATCACGCCAGCCCTCTTGATCGGAAAAGTTGACATTGGCGTAATAATTGACCGGACCGACCAATTTACCGCCCATGCCAAGTGTCGCCTCTTTATTCTCGTAACTACCGTAGGCCAATCGAGCATTAACGCTCTGTTTCTCTGACGGGGATTTACGAACGATATTCAAGGTTCCACCTACGGCTGAATGTCCGTAAAGTACAGAAGCCGGTCCCTTTAATAATTCAATAGACTCGATACAGGATAGATCGGGTACGGGATAAGAGTTGTTTATTGCCGAACGTTCATCGCGGATACCGTCTATCATCATGATAGAATGATCGAAACCACGGATCGACAATTGTTGAAATGCGCCATAAGATGTCTGGAATCGTACGCCCGGCATAAAGCGTACCGCATCTTGGATATTACGGATACCTCGCAACTCCAAACTACTCGCCGTAATGCTATTAATTGAAATAGGAAGATATTTCATAGGTACGTCCAACTTCGTGATTTGTGGACGTGGCTTGCGTGCGGCGGTCGCTACGACTTCTTGAATATTGAATGTCGTATCGGCGAAATTCGTGTACTCATTCTTGTGTTGTGCCTGCATCGTACTGATACATAAGGCTGTCAACGGTAAGATTGTCAAAACTCTTTTCATATATTTAGCATTATAACTGTTTATTGTATGCATGTGAAATCCCTTTCGAAAGAAATTCCATTTTCCTTCGAATGAAAATTTAGTTTCTTTCGGAAGGAATTACTTTTTCTTCCGAAAGGAATAAAACATAGATTTGGAGAACTTTTTTAGTCCTTCTCTACCGCATAAGCTTTCTTCTTATCAACGATATCGATCATCTTATGTTTAGCCATGAAACGGGCATGTTCGATGAAGATCTTCTGAATATCCGGATTCTGTCCCAGACCTTCCATAAATACGCTTACCTCGTAGCCTTTCTTTTCCAGTTCCTCTTTCCAATCACCGGCGATATCGTTTTTCGCATGGTCTCCGGCGACAAACATAAATGGCATCAACAAGACTTTCTTCGTTCCATTGGCCTTTACTTGGGCTACCATCGTATCAAAAGTAGGATAGCCCTCGATGGTTCCTACGGAATAATCCTTGAATCCCTTCTCCTTCAACATATAATCCAACATGGCATATTGAGCCGTCGCCGGAGTATAAGTGCCATGGCCTACCAATAAAGTAGCGCCTTCTTTCGCCCCATTTTTTGTGATAGCGACGATTACCGCCTCATAATCCTCCGGTGTATACAATAAAGGATTACCGATACGAATCTCCTTGAAAGAAGATTTCATGGTGGCAACATCCTTACGTAAGGATTCCATCTCGATACCTTCGATTATATTCGTGGATTGGATCAAGACATGTGTATAACCATCAGTCTTTAATTTTTCCAAGGCCTCGATCGGGTTCAGTTTCTCTACGCCACGAGCTTTTAAGCGGCGCATTACAATGCGAGAAGTCCATGCCTCACGCAACTCAACATCTTTGAAAGCTTCTTTCGCTTTTTGATTGATCGCGTCGATTGTCAAGGCACGGGTATCATCATGGGTTGTTCCAAAATGTACCATCAATAAAGCGGCCTTATCGCCCGGTTGTAAAGAGGCGAATAAATCGGATGCTACAAAATTCTCGCCATCGTGCGCACGACAAACTAGGCTGATGACCAGCAAGAAGAAAGATAGTAAGTGTTTCCTCATCATATGAATATATTAATAATTAGATTACATATCAATCCCACGGAGACAACGTATTATTACGTCTCCAACATCTTTTAGATATAGGTGATATTTCTATCCTCTTAATTACTCCTGACCCCGGGAGGAATTAATCATTACTTCGCTTGGCAGGTTTCCTGACTGGCTCGGAAAGCAACCTTCCCATCTTTCTTAAGACAGTGGCATAGCAGAACGCTTTCCTTTTCAAGAGCTTCACAGTAGCGGGCACTGTTCCGGATTCTAACCGGATTCCCTTTTATAGAGTTGTCGGTAGACAAACTCTATCACCTAAGCGGTCGCAAATTTATATAAATAATCCCGAAAAGTAACAACATCTTTCAAAGAATCCCTGTTCCAATAGCATCTTTTTTGTTTAACATCAAATAAATAGATATGGAATGGATAACTAATTTACTTCAACATTATCCGGAGCTAGCTATTTTCATAACCTTAGCTCTCGGTTTCTGGATTGGCAAGTTTAAGATAAAGAAGTTCACGCTGGGAACGGTTACCAGCGTATTATTGGTCGGTGTATTGATCGGGCAATTAAAAATCGATATAAGCGGACCGTTAAAGTCCGTCTTTTTCTTGATGTTCCTCTTCGCTGTAGGATATAGCGTTGGGCCACAGTTCTTCCGGGGATTGAAAAAGGAAGGTCTTCCTCAAATGCTTTTCGCCGCCGTCATGTGTATATTTTGTTTGATCGCTCCTTTTTTGTTAGCGAAACTTATGGGATATAACGCAGGCGAGGCCGCAGGATTATTGGCGGGCTCCCAGACGATGTCGGCAGTATTAGGAGTTGCCGAAGATACGATCGGACAGATGAATATTAGCGATACGGATAAAAGTGCTATGGTAAATGTAATGCCCGTGGCCTATGCGGTAACTTATATTTTCGGTACGGCAGGATCCGCATGGTTAGTGAGTGATATCGGGCCACGTCTTTTAGGAGGACTCGACTACGTGAAAAAAGCGTGTAAAGAGCTAGAGGCTAAAATGGGAAATAACGACGAGAGCGAGCAACCGGGCTTTATGCCTGCCGCCCGTCCGGTAACTTTCCGGGCCTATAAGATTAGTAATGAATGGTTCAAGGATGGCAAAAGCGTAAAGCAGTTGGAGGTGTATTTAGACCAATTGGGACGGCATTTGTTCGTGGAGCGTGTCCGTATTAATAATGTAGTAACCGATGTTAAACCGGATTTGGTTTTACATACCGGAAATGAGGTTGTCCTAAGCGGTCGCCGGGAATTCGTGATCGGAGAGGAGAACTGGATTGGCGACGAGGTCAATGACATTGAATTGCTCGATTTTCCGGCAGAGACGTTACCCGTACTAGTGATCCATAAGGAATACGTGGGGAAAAAGATCTACTATTTACGCAATCAATCGTTCATGCATGGTGTTAGCATCAAGTCCGTAAGGCGTGCGGGTATCAATATCCCGGTCTTGGCCGCTACGGTGATAGATTCCGGTGATATGCTGGAATTGGTAGGCATGAAATCAGAGGTAAATAAAGCGGCGACGGCTTTAGGATATCCCGATCGCCCAACCAATCAGACCGATTTGATTTTCGTGGGTATCGGTATTTTCTTAGGGGGAATTTTAGGTTCGCTCGCGATTCATTTCGGGGGTGTCCCGATTAGCCTAAGTACGAGTGGAGGTGCTTTGATAGCCGGGCTCGTCTTTGGATGGCTTCGTTCTAAGCATCCGACCTTCGGGCGTATTCCGGAGCCTTCCGTCTGGATATTAAATAATTTGGGATTGAATATGTTTATCGCCGTAGTCGGTATCACGGCGGGTCCCAGTTTCGTGACCGGATTGAAGGAAGTCGGTATAAGTTTATTTATTATCGGTGCTTTAGCGACATCTATCCCGCTTATCATCGGTATTCTGATGGGACGTTACGTTTTTAAGTTCCACCCGGCTATTACTTTAGGTTGTACGGCGGGTTCACGTACGACAACTGCCGCATTAGGAGCGGTGGAAGATGCCGTAGGAAGTGAGACTCCAGCCTTAGGCTATACCGTTACCTATGCGGTGGGTAATACTTTATTAATCATCTGGGGTGTCGTTATTGTGCTAATCATGTAATATATATAATGTATGGACAAGAAGAAAATACATGTCACGAGAGAATATGAGAAAAAGATGTCGGAGATTAGCCCTTTCGAGCTAAAGAACATCTTGATAGAGTTAGCGGATGAGAGCGCTCGTAAAAGTACGCACATCATGCTGAACGCAGGAAGGGGAAATCCAAACTGGATCAGTACGGTTCCACGGGAGGCATTCTTCCTATTAGGGCAGTTCGCCTTGGAGGAATGCCAGCGGGAAACCGAATTGGCAGATGAGATGGCCGGAGCCGCAGGGGTTCCCAACCGCAAAAGGATCGCGTCTCGCTTCGTACAGTTTCTAAAGAAACATGCGCAATCTCCCGGCGCTACTTTATTGAAGGGTACCTATGAATATCTGGTCACGGAAAAAGGTGTAGATGAGAATGAGCTTGTATATGAATGGGCGGAAGGCGTCATTGGTGATCAATATCCGGTTCCCGATCGTATCTTGAAATATACGGAAATGCTCGTGCGGGATTATTTAGACCAAGAATTATGTGATAACCAGCCCCCTGAGGGAATATTCGACCTTTTCGCTACCGAGGGCGGAACTGCCGCCATGTGTTATATCTTCGATACCTTGCAGCAGAATTTCTTGTTGAATAAGGGAGATAAGATCGTTCTCTTCGCTCCGGTATTCACTCCTTATATAGAGATTCCGGAACAGGCTCGTTATCTTTTTAATGTCATAGAGATAAAAGCCTTGAAGATGACAAAAGACGGCTATCACACGTGGCAATATCAAGAAAAAGATTTAGATGTCCTGAAAGATCCTAGCGTGAAAGCTGCTTTCATAACAAACCCGAGCAACCCGCCTTCATACGGATTGACAAAAGCATTGATGAATAGGATCGTTGAGATCGTACGGAACGACAATCCCAACCTCATGATTATTACGGATGATGTGTATGCGACATTTATTCCGCATTTTCGCTCGATGATGGCCGAATTACCAAAGAATACGTTATGTGTCTACTCTTTCTCCAAATATTTCGGGGCAACCGGATGGAGATTGGCGGTAATCGCTTTACATCAAGATAATATTTACGACCGGATGATCCGTGAATTGCCAAGAGATAAACAGGAGCTTCTAAAAAAACGATATAGCAGTCTATCCTTACATCCCGAGGATATCCGCTTTATTGATCGTATGGTAGCCGATAGCCGTCAAGTAGCCTTGAATCATACGGCCGGTCTTTCCTTGCCACAGCAAACACAAATGTCTCTGTTTGCGTCTTTCGCTCTATTAGATGCGGAAAATACCTATAAGAAAAGGATGCAGGATATGATCCACGAGCGTTTACACACATTGTGGGAAAGCACCGGATTCACCTTATTAGACGACCCTTTGCGTGCGGGATATTATAGTGAGATCGATATGCTTGTCTGGGCTAAGAAATTCTATGGGGATGATTTCGTGGAATATCTAAAAAAGAATTACGAACCTCTGGATGTCGTTTTCCGTCTGGCACAGGAAACTTCCTTGGTTTTACTGAACGGAGGAGGTTTTGATGCTCCCGAGTGGTCTATCCGCGCATCTTTAGCCAACCTTAAACGGGAAGATTATGTCCGGATCGGAGAGGGTATCGCATCTATTTTGCATAGTTATGCCCAAAGATGGAAAGAAAGTCTCGATAAGTAGAAAAAACAGCTCCAAGGCTTGAACAAAACGGGCTAATGGTACGTTTTATTAATAAACGTGCGATTAGCTCGTTTTTCTAAGTTATCCGGGAGATTATAAATAACCTCTATAACCTCATAGAAATTATCGAACAAATTGTATTTCATTATATTATATATTTGTTGATAATAAAAACAAAGACTCATTGGCAGATGTCTTATTTATTACATTTTAGCTGGTTATAGATAAATATATTTGCGAAAAGGCTTACAATAAAAAACGAATATGAATATGGTGTACGACATTGACATGCTTAGAAATTTCTATGCGAATTTCCCCAGAAGAGTGGACACAGCCCGCGAACGTATCGGTGGTCGCCCGATGACCTTGGCCGAGAAAATCTTATATGCGCATCTATACGATGAAAGCTCGACTCGCCTTTTCAAAAGAGGTGAGGATTATGTGAATTTCCGTCCCGACCGTGTGGCTATGCAAGATGCCACCGCTCAGATGGCGCTTTTACAATTCATGAACGCCGGAAAAGAAAAATCCGCAGTACCGGCTACCGTGCATTGCGACCATTTGATCCAAGCGAATATGGGAGCCAAGACGGATATCGATACGGCTACCAAAAGCAATAGCGAGGTCTATGATTTCTTGAAATCGGTCTCCGATAAATATGGAATCGGTTTTTGGAAACCCGGAGCAGGCATTATCCATCAAGTGGTATTGGAAAATTATGCGTTTCCCGGCGGTATGATGGTAGGAACTGATTCACATACCCCGAATGCCGGAGGACTTGGAATGGTCGCTATCGGAGTAGGAGGAGCCGACGCCGTGGATGTCATGACCGGAATGGAATGGGAACTGAAGATGCCGAAACTAATTGGTGTTAAGTTAACTGGTAATTTGAATGGTTGGGCCTCGCCGAAGGACGTGATTCTTAAGCTAGCGGGCATCTTAACCGTAAAAGGTGGAACGAACGCTATCATCGAATATTTTGGTCCGGGCACCGCCTCAATCTCAGCGACCGGAAAAGCTACGATCTGTAATATGGGTGCCGAGGTAGGAGCGACGACTTCCTTATTTCCATTCGATAATACAATGGCTCAATATCTTCGTGCCACGGGACGTGACGAGGTAGCGAGCTGGGCCGAAGCTATCGGTGAATATCTGGAAGCGGATATGGACGTTCGTGCCGAGCCAGATAAGTTTTACGATCGTGTAATCGTTATTAACCTTTCCGAATTGGAGCCGCATATCAACGGTCCGTTCACGCCGGATGCAGCTACGCCTATCTCGGAGTTTGCCGCAAAAGTAAAAGCGAATGGCTATCCCCGAAAGATGGAGGTCGGATTAATCGGTTCCTGTACCAACTCTTCTTATCAAGATCTAAGCCGTGCGGCATCCATTGCTCGCCAAGCTTATGAGGATAAAATACCGGTAGCGGCACCCTTGATCATCAACCCGGGTTCCGAGCAAATCCGTTATACGGCGGAAAGAGATGGTATTATCGGTGATTTTGAACGGATTGGCGCAACCATTATGGCGAATGCCTGTGGTCCTTGTATCGGACAATGGAAACGTCATACGGATGATAATACCCGTAAGAATTCGATCGTTACTTCATTCAATCGTAACTTCGCTAAACGTGCGGACGGTAATCCGAATACACATGCTTTTGTCGCTTCTCCGGAACTGACACTGGCCTTGACCATCGCAGGTGATCTATGTTTCAATCCTTTGACCGATACATTGAAGACAGAGGATGGTAAGGTTGTGAAACTGAAAGAACCGAAAGGCACGGATTTTCCGCCGAAAGGTTTCGAGGTAAAGGATAACGGCTATCTGGCACCTACGGGTAAGAACGTAGTGGTGAACATCGATCCGGAATCCAACCGCCTACAAGCATTAAAGCCTTTCGCTCCTTGGAATGGAGAGGATTTCACGGATATGCCCCTTCTTATCAAGGCTGAAGGTAAATGTACGACGGATCATATCTCGATGGCCGGTCCATGGTTACGTTTCCGTGGGCATTTGGAAAATATATCGGATAATATGTTGATGGGAGCCGTAAACGCTTTCAACGGGAAGACAAACTCTGTATTGAATCAACTGAACAATGAATATGAAGCAGTTTCTGCCGTAGCGAAACAATACAAGGCAAATGGTATTTCCTCGATCGTCGTAGCGGAAGAAAACTATGGTGAAGGCTCTTCCCGGGAACATGCAGCCATGGAGCCTCGCTTCCTAAATGTAAAAGTGATCCTAGCCAAGAGTTTCGCCCGTATCCACGAGACAAACTTGAAGAAACAAGGAATGTTAGCACTGACTTTCGCCAATAAGGAGGATTACAGCAAGATCCGCGAGAATGACCATATCTCGATCATCGGATTGAAAGATTTTCAGCCGGGCAAACCGTTGACGGCCGTTCTTCTTCATGCGGATGGTACGCAAGAATCATTCCCGGTTAACCATACGTATAATGATTTACAAATTAAATGGTTCAAGGCGGGTTCCGCTTTAAATACAGCTCACTAAGACAAACAAAAAATCTTGATATCATGAGTAAGATAACAAAGAAAGGTAATCATATTTTCGTTCCGGATCACGTGACAATCCCTTATATTGAAGGAGATGGCGTGGGGCATGAGATCACTCCCGTTAGCCAAAAGATAGTAAACGCTGCCATCAAGCAAGCTTACAACGGAACCCGTTCCATCGAATGGAAAGAGGTCTTAGCCGGCGAAAAGGCGTTTAAGCAAACCGGAAGTTGGCTTCCCGATGAGACTATGGAAGCGTTCCGTGAATACATCGTCGGTATTAAGGGACCGCTGACGACTCCAATTGGTGGAGGTATCCGTTCATTAAATGTGGCCCTCCGTCAGACGTTGGATTTATATGTTTGTCTCCGTCCGGTTCGTTGGTTCAAAGGAGTCGTATCTCCGGTAAAGGAGCCGCAGAAAGTGAATATGTATATCTTCCGTGAGAATACGGAAGATATCTATGCCGGAATCGAATGGCAACAAGGGACTCCGGAGGCACAAAAGTTATTGAAGTTCCTCACCGAGGAAATGGGAGTGAAGAAAATACGTTTCCCGGAAACTTCCTCTTTCGGCATCAAGCCGGTTTCTGTGGAAGGTACGGAGCGTCTGGTGCGTGCCGCTATCGAATACGCGATATTGCATCAGTTACCGAGCGTGACTTTGGTACACAAAGGTAACATCATGAAATTCACGGAAGGTGGTTTCAAACTATGGGGATACGCTTTAGCGGAACGGGAGTTTGCGGATCTCACTTTCACATGGCCTCAATATGAGAAGATCAAGAAAGAGCAAGGCGAGGAAGCGGCCAATACCGCCTTAGTGGAAGCTTCAAAGGCCGGTAAAATCATTATCAAGGATGTCATAGCCGATGCTTTCTTGCAAAACACTCTATTAATTCCGGAAGAATATTCCGTGATCGCTACTTTGAACCTGAACGGCGATTATATCTCCGATCAATTAGCGGCGATGGTAGGTGGCATTGGCATTGCTCCCGGCGCTAATATCAACTATAACAGTGGTCATGCGATCTTCGAGGCAACACATGGAACCGCTCCGAATATCGCGGGAAAGAATCTCGTAAACCCCTCTTCCTTATTATTATCATCCGTGATGATGCTGGAATATATGGGATGGAGTGATGCGGCTAACCTGATTACATCCGCTATGGAGCAAGCTTTCTCCGCTGGAGAGGCCACTCATGACTTGGCTCGTTTTATGCCGAACGGCAAATCTCTCGGCACCAAAGAATTTGGTGATCGTATCATCTCTATTATCGAAACAATTAAATCAGTATAGTCATGTTGAAGAAAGAATATTTAATCTACAAATTGTCCGAGGCTGCCAGAGAGGCTTGCAAGATCGACAACGAACTTTTCCCAATGTATAATGTGAAACGTGGCCTTCGTAACGAAGATGGTAGCGGCGTGTTAGTAGGATTGACCCAAGTCGGTAATGTAGTAGGATACGAACGCTTGCCAGAGGGCGGTCTTAAAGCGATCCCCGGTAAGTTATTCTATAGAGGTTACGACGTAGAGGATTTAGCGCGTGATTTCATCAAGGAAAAACGGTTCGGTTTTGAGGAAGTGGCTTATTTATTACTTTCTGGTAAACTCCCCGATAAAGAGGAATTATCAGCCTTTAAAGAACTGTTGAACGATAATATGCCCTTGGAGCAAAAGACCAAGATGAATATTCTGGATCTGGAAGGACAGAACATCATGAATATATTGGCTCGTAGCGTATTGGAGATGTATACCTTCGACGCAAACCCGGACGACACCTCCCGAGATAACTTAATGCGCCAATCTATTGAATTGATCTCTAAGTTCCCGACGATTATCGCTTATGCCTACAATATTTATCGTCATAGCACACAGGGGCGTTCTTTACACATCCGTCATCCGCACGAGAACTTATCGATCGCAGAAAATTTCCTTCACATGCTGAAACGTGATTTCACGGATCTGGACGCACGTACGTTGGATTTGCTCTTGGTATTGCAAGCAGAACATGGTGGTGGTAATAACTCTACGTTCACGGTACGCGTCACTAGTTCTACGGGAACGGATACGTACTCATCTATCGCAGCTGGTATCGGCTCATTGAAAGGCCCGTTGCACGGAGGCGCCAATATTCAGGTAGTAGATATGTTCCATCATTTGAAAGAGAATATCGCGGATTGGAAGAACGTGGACGAGATCGATACTTATTTCATGCGGATGCTTAACAAAGAGGCTTATAACAAGACAGGCTTGATCTATGGTATCGGCCATGCGGTCTATACGATTTCCGATCCCCGTGCGGTCGTATTAAAGGAACTGGCTCGTGATCTGGCAAAAGAGAAAGGTCGCTCTGAGGAATTCGCCTTCCTTGAGTTATTAGAGGAAAGAGCGATCGAATGTTTCGCCAAGCATAAAGGAACTAAGAAACGGGTTTCCTCGAACGTGGACTTCTATTCCGGATTCGTTTATGAGATGATCGGTTTGCCACAGGAAATCTATACGCCTTTATTCGCCATGGCCCGAATCGTGGGTTGGACCGCTCACCGTATCGAGGAGTTGAACTTTGACGGAAAACGCATCATCCGTCCGGCTTACAAGAACGTTTTGGACGATAGGGAATATATCTCCATCAACGAGCGATAACACTAAAAAAATCATAGTTATGTTTTCTTTCATTCATAGTTATAAGTTGAAGGATTCATAACTATGATTTTTTAGCATGCTCAGGCTGATAATAATATCCTACATAAAACCCTTAAAATGTAAATTTCTCAAGTTCCATCGCACCTAATCCTTGCAATTTAGGAACCAACGTTACGAAATGCTCAGCTTTTTCGTGAGCTGATAAGGATTCAGCGTCTTTCCACGTCTCACAAATCATCAATACATCACTACGAGTAGCGCTCTCGAAAATATCATAAGCAATACAGCCATTGTCTTTCAAAGACTTTTCAACCAATTCTTTCGCAGTCTCCAATGCGGCGGGACGATTCTCCTCACTTACTTGAATAAATACATTTAGTCTAATCATACTCATAATTGTTTTAAGAATGTTACATACTTGATCAAAAGTACAGCACAAATATAGAAATAAACCCGTATATTTGTCATTCGAAACGTATAATTAACAGCATGAAGGAATCTGTTCGTATTCTTCGTTTCGCCATTGTAGGTTCTTCTAACGCTTTGATCACCGCATTGGTAATCTGGATATTAATGGATATTCTGGATTGTAATTACTTGTGGTCGAACATGGCTGGATATGTGGCTGCCTTGGTGAATAACTTCTTTTGGAGTAAATACTGGGTATTTTCTTCCGGGAAAGGTAATTTCTGGAAGGAGATTCCTTTATTCCTAATCGCTTTTGGTTGCGCTTACGCTACTCAATTCATATTCTTGCTTTTAATGGTGGAGGTGATCGATCTAAATGAATATCTGGGTCAGTTCCTTGGACTTTTCGTTTACGGAGCCGTTAATTTTATGATGAATAAGAGGCTTACTTTTAAGAGCTAGAATCCGATAAATCGTATCAAAGGAAGTGGTATAGTACGCCAGTAGTGGTGAAGGTCAACGCGACTATTCGCATAAGCCTTCACCACTACTGGTGTTGACCATCGGGACTAGTCGCGTGAGCCATCGAGACTAATCGTGCTGAATCGCTAACGGGTAAGGCTCGTAAACTGCTTCCCGAGTCTGTAAAGATAGAAAGCTAGATGCGTAAAAGCGAATACGAATGAGATAATCAATAAGACTTTACTTTCGCCCCATCCCACGGTTTGCTGGTGCCAAAGCCCCGTAATCACGCAAAGCACGGATAGGGTAATACCGATCATATCCAATGTGGTCTGTCCCGAGCGATGTTTCTGCATATGTTCCAGTTTGCTATGTTTGATGCCATAGCAGACATATATATCCAGACCGATTAACATCCATAATACCAAACGAATCCATGTATCAGCCGGGAGAAAAAGCATCATCACCAGACAAGTTATGATACCGGCGATAGGCACGAACGGAACCAACGGGGTCTTGAAAGACCGGGGAGCGTCCGGCATTGTCTTACGGACAATCAATACCCCGGCGCAAACTAGCGTAAAGGCGAACAAAGTCCCGATACTACACATCTCGCCCGCTACGCTCGCCGGAACGAAAGCTGCCAATGCACCGACCAATAACATAAACAGGAAATTACTTCGTGCCGGCGTGCGGAATTTCTCATGGATATGGGAAAATAGGGGAGGGAGCAGCCCATCCCGGCTCATACTCAAGAATACACGGCTCTGTCCTAATAACGTTACCATGATAACCGAGCAATACCCCAGTAAAATAGCTATTACGATCGCCCGGTTCATCCAAGGGTAATCCGGACGAATCACACCAGAAGCATCCATTTGCCCCATATGATCGATAGCTATTGCCACAGGAGCGATTCCATTCTGGCCAGCAAACGCTGAGTAATGTACGACTCCGGTCATCACGTGGGCAAACAACATATATAATATAGTACAAACCACTAATGACATCAAGATCCCGATCGGCATATTCCGTTTCGGGTTCTTGGTTTCCTGCGCCGCCGTACTTACAGCGTCGAAACCGAGGAAAGCAAAGAATACGATAGCCGCCCCTCGTAGGATACCGGAGAAACCGAACTCGCCTAGGGTCCCCGTATTAGCGGGTATATAAGGCGTATAATTCTCCATACGGATATATTTCCATCCCAAGACTACGAACACCAAGACTACGGAGACTTTCAAGAATACGATAATCCCATTGAAGATAGAACTTCCTTCCGTCCCTCGTATCAACAAAATACTCATTAACACCACGATCACGAAAGCCGGGATATTCACGATACCGCCATCCCAAGGGCAAGCCGTCAAGGCTTGCGGTAAATGTACTCCGAATCCTTCCAGAAAAACGACCAAATACCGACTCCAACTTATGCTAACGGTCGTAGCGGCCACGCAATACTCGAGCACCAAATCCCAACCGATAATCCAAGCGACCAACTCACCCATCGTGGCATACGAATAGGTATATGCGCTACCTGCCACCGGGATCATGGAAGCGAACTCGGCGTAACATAACCCGGCGAAACAACAGCCCAAGGCGGCGATAGCGAAAGATAAAGTAATGGCAGGCCCCGTATACCCGGCGGCCACCGCACCCGTAATGGAGAACAATCCGGCACCGATAATAACACCGACACCTAAGGCGATCAAACTCCACGGGCCAAGGATACGCTTCAGCGATTTACTGCCCGAATCATTTGCCTCGGTCATCAAATCCGCTAAAGGCTTCTTAATAAATAAACCCATCTGTATAGATTAAAAAATTAGTAATTGGGCGCAAAGGTAGGAATTTTTATTATGTTTGCCGAAAAGTAAAAGCAAGGACAGAAACAAACAAGAAAATAAATAGACAACTAAATAATGAAACAATTGATAGCCTGTTGCGGATTAGATTGCGAAAGTTGCGATGCCCGCATAGCCACAGTTAAGAATGATAATGAGCTAAGAGAAAAAACCGCACAAAAGTGGAGCGCCATGAACAATGCGCCCGAAATTACAGCCGCAACTATAAACTGTATGGGTTGTCGTGCGGACGGAGTGAAATTTGCGTATTGCAGTGATTATTGTGAAATATGCAAATGTGTATCCGGAAAAGGCTTTAATACATGTGGCGATTGTGATGAATTGGATAGTTGCCAGATAGTCGGTGCGGTCCTTCAGCATGCTCCCGGCGCAAGAGAAAATCTAATGTAGAAGCAAAAAAGATGAACCTCTAACATATCCGATCCTAATTCCGTATCGGCAGCCGTTCCCAAAGCCATTCAGGGATCAGTCTCCAGAGAAAGACAAGGATAGCGTATCTCCAATCGATGATCGCCCTTCTCTTTTTCCGGTCTATAGCGTTGGCGATACGCAGGGCGGCATATTGGGGAGACATCAGCATAGGATAATTCCTGCCGTCTTTCAATAAATCCGTACGGACAAATCCCGGACGGATATCCGTAAGTATAATAGGCTGTTTCTCCATACGGGAAAGTTGGGCTAAAGCGTCTATATAAATATTTTGGTATCGTTTGGTAGCCGAGTAGGAGGGAGCGACACCTAATCCTTTGGTTCCGGCAATAGAGCTGATTACAGATATATGCCCGCCACCTTGACTGGAAAAATAACGATAGGCCGCTAGTACCATACGTGTAAAGCCTGTCACATTCGTCTGTATCGTAGCTTGTTCAATGGAAGTATCTAAGTTTTTATTCTGGTTGCCGATCCCTGAACTAAGCAGGAAGATGTCCATTCCTCCCAAATCACGGATTAATTCGTCTAAACGATCAGCGGCATCCTCGGCGGTCACGTCCAACTGCTTTATCTGGATATGCTCCGGATCTTGCTTACGAAACTCCTCCAACCGATCAACCCGACGACCAGCCAATCCCAGTTGATATCCTCGTTTCCAATAAATCTTAGCAACCTCATAGCCGATACCGGAGGTAGCGCCGATAATGATAATTCGTTTGACCATAATACTTGATACAATAAATTAACAATAAAGATAAACAAAATTCTCATACTAAGCTCTATCTTTGTCACCCATCTTTTAAATTTAACACATAAATCCATGAACAACGCAACAACACAGTCACATATCGTGTGGCTCGATGTAATACGAACCGTAGCTATGCTGATGGTTATTGGAGTACATTGTATAGATCCTTTTTATATCTCACCTACACTCGGAAGTTTACCGGAATATAAACATTGGGCCGCTGTTTACGGCTCTCTTTTACGGCCCTCCGTTCCTCTTTTCGTTATGATGACGGGACTTTTACTATTGCCTATACGGGAACAATCTTTAGGTGTTTTCTATAAAAAGAGAATATATAGGGTATTATTTCCTTTTTTGATATGGTCTGTATTATACAATATATTCCCTTGGGTTACAGGGCTATTAGGTTTGCCGAAAGAGATAATCGGTGAGTTTTTCTGCTATGTGCAAGGAAATGAGTCACAATCCTTATCCGACGCATTGAAAGACATCGCCATGATCCCGTTCAATTTCAGTTTTAAGGAAAACCATATGTGGTATATTTATTTACTCATCGGATTGTATCTGTATATGCCATTCTTCTCCGCATGGATCGAGAAGGCGGATCGTTCCAAAGAGAGGGTCTATTTAGGGATATGGTTCGTATCTCTTTTCTTGCCTTATATGTCTGCCTATATCAGCAAATATTTATACGGGGAAGCGACGTGGAATCAATTCGGCATGTTTTATTATTTCGCAGGATTCAACGGATATCTCCTATTAGGACATTACTTAAAACAAGGTAATAATTGGAATATTTGGAAAACCTTCGCTATTTGCGCAGCCATGTTTGTGGTTGGTTATGCCATAACCTATTGTGGATTCAGTTCGGCCGCAGCGAATCCCGAGGCAACAGAATTGGATATGGAGTTATTTTTCACCTTCTGTAGTCCGAATGTAGTCTTAATGACGGCAGCTGTATTTATTCTTCTTCAAAAGGTACGTATTCATAATACTCTCATAGCTAAAAAACTATCGAAAATATCCAAATATGGTTTCGGAATCTATATCGTACATTATTTTGTCGTAGGTCCGATCTTTATCTTGATCGGGAAGTTTGATTTACCGATACCTTTGCAAGTACCCATAATGGCACTTTTGATTTTCATAATCTCATGGGCGTTTACTTGGTTCATGTACCGTATATTAGGTGAACGAGCTAAATGGATCATGGGATGAAACTCTTTCGTATACTGCAACCCGCCTTGCCGTGTTACTGCACGCCTATTGTAGTAACACGGCTAAAATACCATAAAACTCCTTGCAATCCCCATCTGTTTCGTTATATTTGCTACAATTTATAAACTTGATAAAATAAAACGCTATGTCAGTAAAATCTTATATCGAATCCAATAAGGATCGTTTTCTTGAGGAATTGTTCTCTTTAATCCGCATTCCGTCAATCAGCGCCAAGCATGAGAATAAGCCGGACATGTTGACATGTGCCCAGCGTTGGACTGAGGTGCTGTTGTCTTCTGGTGCGGATAAGGCCGAGGTAATGCCTACGAAAGGCAATCCTGTCGTATACGCCGAGAAAATGGTATCTCCCAATGCTCCGACCGTATTGGTTTACGCTCATTACGACGTGATGCCCGCCGAACCTTTGGAATTGTGGAAGAGTGAACCTTTCGAGCCGGTGATCCGGGACGGACGCATTTGGGCCCGTGGAGCAGACGATGATAAGGGACAGGGTATGATTCAAGTAAAAGGTTTTGAGACAGCGATTAAAGAAGGCTTGTTACAGTGTAACGTGAAGTTTATTTTCGAAGGAGAGGAGGAGATAGGTTCTCCTAGCTTGGAAGATTTTTGCCGGGAACATAAAGAATTATTGAAAGCGGATGTAATCCTCGTTTCCGATACAAGCATGGTCAGCGCTGAAACACCGTCGCTCACGACAGGCTTACGTGGTTTGGCTTACTGGGAAATAGAAGTAACCGGACCGAACCGCGATTTGCATTCCGGTCATTTTGGCGGAGCCGTAGCGAATCCGATCAATGTACTTTGCAAATTGATGGCAGATATCACCGACGTGGATGGACGCATCACGATCCCGGGTTTTTATGACGACGTGGAGGATGTATCTCCCGCAGAACGGGAGATGATCGCCCAAATCCCATTCGACGAGGAAAAATATAAGAAAGCGATCGGGGTAGACGCTCTTTTCGGAGAGAAAGGCTATTCTACGCTAGAACGTAATAGTTGTCGGCCTTCTTTCGATATCTGTGGTATTTGGGGCGGATATACGGGGGAAGGAAGCAAAACTGTATTGCCTTCAAAGGCTTATGCCAAGGTTTCCACTCGTTTGGTTCCACACCAAGATCATGCCAAGATCTCCCAAATGTTTGAGGAGTATATAGCTCGTGTGACCCCACCTTATGTTAAAGTGAAAGTTACGCCCAGCCATGGCGGGCAAGGATATGTTTGTCCGATAGACTTGCCAGCTTATCAAGCGGCAGAAAAGGCTGTTGGCATCGCATTCGGGAAGAAACCGTTGGCGGTTCGTCGCGGAGGTAGCATTCCTATTATCTCTACATTCGAGCAGGTATTAGGTATCAAGACCGTACTGATGGGATTCGGCTTGGAGCAAAACGCGATCCATTCGCCCAACGAGAGTCAGGAGTTGGATATCTTCTTCAAGGGAATCGAGTCGGTAGCGGAATTCTACCGTTTATATAAATAAGAAGGAAGAAGATGAGTATATTAATAAAGAATGTCCTGTTTAACGATAGGACGATTGATATCTATATCGAAGGAAAAGAGATCAAGCAAATAGGAGAGGGCTTGTCTTTTCCTGCCGATAAGATACTGGATGGTAGCCGTAAAGCCGTCATTCCCGGTTTCGTGAACGCTCATACACATGCTGCCATGACTTTGTTCCGCGGCTTCGGCGATGATATGCCGCTTATGCCATGGCTTGAGCAAAAGATCTGGCCGAATGAGGCGAAAATGACCCGTGAGGATGTATATTGGGGAGCGAAATTAGCGTGCTTGGAAATGATAAAAAGTGGCACGACCACTTTCTTCGACATGTATCAACGCCCTCGTGTCACGGCCGATGTGACGGAGGAGATGGGATTGCGAGGTATCATAGCCGGCGTTTGCTTCGATGGTTTTGATAAAGAAGAGGCGGAGAAATGCAAACGCCATAACGAGCGACTGATCCAAGATGTGGATAACTACAGCAAACGGGTTCGCTTCTCGATCGGGCCGCACGCCATCTATACCGTTTCCGGTGAGCTTCTGAAATGGGCGCATCGGTTCGCTATGGAACATCAAATCCCGATCCATCTGCATCTAGCAGAGACAGAGGGGGAAGTGAAAGACTCTCTCGATAGATTCGGACTCACTCCTGTACGTTATTTATATAAGTTAGGTGTGCTTTCTCCACGTTTGATTATCGCTCACGGAATTTACATCGATGATGACGAGCTTCGCATGTTGGCCGATCACGAGGTGAAAGTCGTACATAACCCGGCCTCAAACATGAAACTGGCTTCCGGTATTCATTTTAAGTTTAAGGAAATGCGCCAATTGGGTATTACCGTGGGATTGGGAACGGACGGTTGTTCCTCTTCCAATAACTTGGATATGATCGAGGCGATGAAGCTGGCTTCCCTGTTAGGAAAAGCTTGGCGAAAGGATCCCGAAGCCTTGACCGCAAATGAGATGCTGCAAGCCGCTACTGCGGAAGGAGCCGCTATGTTCGGTTTAAAAGCCGGGCAGATCAAGGAAGGGTATTTAGCCGATCTATGTTTGATAGATCTCAACACCCCCGCTTTTACCCCGAACTTCAATTTCGTCTCAAATCTTGTATACGCCGCCAACGGCAGTTGCGTGGATACCGTTATCTGTGATGGTAAAATATTGATGGAGAATAAGAAGGTACCGGGAGAGGACGAGATTATGGAGAAAGCGACAGAGATAGCTTATAACTTGATGAAACGTTAAATTGATTAAATATGGAAATGATTAAAACCGAACAATATCGGGAAGCGGCCGCCTATTTAGCTAGCCGGATCGAAGGTAACCCGGAGACCGCCATTATCCTTGGTAGTGGCTTAGGCTCTTTAGCCGATCAAATAACAGATCCTATAGTGATACCTTATGCGGAGATCCCACATTTTATGAAATCTACCGCTACCGGGCATAAGGGGAATTTTATTTGTGGCAAACTAGGGGATAAGCAAGTCTTGGCTATGCAAGGCCGTTTTCATTACTATGAGGGCTACACAATGCAACAGGTCACTTTTCCCGTACGTGTAATGAAGCTCTTAGGAATCAAGAACCTTTTGGTCTCGAACGCCGCCGGAGGTATCAATAATACGTTCAAGGTAGGTGATCTGATGATCATCCGGGATCATATCAATATGATGCCGAACCCGCTGATCGGTCCGAACAATGAGGATTTCGGCACTCGTTTCCCGGATATGACCCGTGCTTATGATCGTGAATTTATCCGCTATGTGGAAGAAATAGCCGCCTCCCGATCTATCCCGTTAAAGAAAGGTGTATATGTAGGTTTGACAGGCCCTTCCTTCGAGACTCCTTCCGAGTACGCTTTCTATGGAAAAGTCGGGGGAGATGCGATCGGCATGAGTACGGTACCGGAAGTAATCGTGGCACGTCATGCGGGCTTGCGTGTATTCGGTATGTCTGTCATCACGAACGAAGGTTATCACTTCGCTGACGACTTTGTAAATGATGGTGCCGATGTTATCGTAGCGGCTAATAAAGCAGCATCTGTTATGACACAACTATTTACGGAATTGGTCAAAAAAATCCAATAAAAAAGTAACGCAAAGGCTTGGTGGTTTCAATGAAATCACTACCTTTGCACTCGCAATCGAGAACAAAGCGGTTGTATATGCGGAAGTAGCTCAGTTGGTAGAGCATAACCTTGCCAAGGTTAGGGTCGCGGGTTCGAGTCCCGTCTTCCGCTCTTTCTCGTATTGATTGCCCAGGTGGCGGAATTGGTAGACGCGCTCGTTTCAGGTGCGAGTGGTTTTGCGATCGTGCAGGTTCGAGTCCTGTTCTGGGCACCCTTCCTAAAATGCGCAGGTGGTGGAATTGGTAGACACGCTACTTTGAGGGGGTAGTGCCGGTTACGGCGTGTGAGTTCAAGTCTCATCCTGCGTACTTAAGTAAAAAAAGAAATAAGAGCATGATCTATTCAATTAGGTCATGCTTTTTTTGTGTGTCAAAATGACAGACGAATAAGATGGACGAACATAAAAAAAGCCGGACTCACGCCCGGCTTCTATATTCATAGACAAACTTATTCAGCATCTTTCTTTTTTATCGAAGTCGTGATTTTCTGCTCTTCCTTATCAAAGTCTACGATAATCGTATCGCCTTCACCTACTGAGGCACGGATAATCATCTCCGCCATCTCATCTTCCAGATACTTCTGGATCGCACGCTTCAACGGACGGGCACCGAATTGGATATCGTAGCCTTTTGTCGCAATGAAATCTTTTGCCTCGTCTGTGATCGACAACTCATAGCCCAGATTTGATACACGCTGATACAGACCCTGTAACTCAATATCGATAATCTTATGAATAGCGGCTTTATCAAGCTGATCGAACATAATGATATCATCCACACGGTTCAAGAACTCTGGAGCAAATGCTTTATTCAACGCTTTCTGGATCACGCTACGGGAGAAATCCTTATCCGGCTCACCAGCCATCTGGGTATTGAAACCAACGCCACGGCCGAAATCTTTCAATTGCCGGGTACCAATATTGGAAGTCATGATCAAGATCGTATTCTTGAAATCAATACGTCTACCCAGACTATCCGTCAAACGGCCTTCATCCAAGACTTGCAGCAGCAAGTTAAATACATCCGGATGCGCCTTCTCGATCTCGTCCAATAAGACCACTGAATAGGGCTTGCGACGTACTTTCTCTGTTAACTGGCCACCTTCCTCGTAACCAACGTATCCGGGAGGCGCTCCGATCAAACGGGAAACAGCGAATTTCTCCAAGTATTCACTCATATCGATACGTACCAAAGAATCCGCCGAATCAAATAGATATTCAGCAAGCTTCTTGGCCAAGTGAGTTTTACCTACACCCGTCGGTCCTAGGAACATAAAAGTTCCGATCGGCTTATTCGGATCTTTCAAGCCAACACGGTTACGTTGAATTGCCTTTACAATCTTTTGAACAGCATCATCCTGCCCGACCACCTTACTTTTCAATACGTCCGCCATTTCCAGAAGCTTGACATTCTCTGCCTTAGCGATACGTTGAACAGGCACACCAGACATCATGGCAACAACTTCAGCGACCTTCTCTTCATCAACGGTCTCCCGATGTTCTTGAAGCTCTTGTTCCCATTTAGCTTTCGCGGCCTCCAGTTGCAATAAATACTGACGCTCCTTATCGCGGAAACTTGCGGCTAACTCAAAGTTCTGAGATTTCACGGCCGCTAATTTCTCATTCTTCGTATCCTCGATCTTTGCCTCAAGCTCTTCGATACTTTTCGGAACAATGATATTAGATATATGTACACGGGAACCGGCCTCGTCTAAAGCATCGATCGCCTTATCCGGGAAATTACGGTCACTGATATATCTTTCTGTCAATTTTACACACGCTTGTAAAGCATCTTCAGTATAGATCACATTATGGTGCTCCTCATAACGAGGTTTGATATTACGCAAGATCTGCAAAGTTTCTTCCGCCGTAGTCGGATCAACGATCACTTTCTGGAAACGACGTTCCAACGCACCGTCTTTCTCGATATTCTTACGATATTCATCCAAAGTAGTAGCGCCAATGCATTGAATCTCACCACGAGCCAACGCAGGTTTCAGCATATTCGCCGCATCCATAGATCCGGAAGCGGAACCAGCGCCAACAATCGTATGAATCTCATCGATAAAGAGGATGATATTCGGGTTCTTCGATAACTCATTCAAGATAGCCTTAATACGTTCCTCGAATTGTCCGCGGTATTTCGTACCGGCGACAATAGAAGCCATATCCAAGCTAATCACACGCTTATCGAATAACACCCGGGAAACCTTACGCTGAATAATGCGTAAAGCCAATCCCTCTACGATAGCCGACTTACCCACACCCGGCTCACCAATCAATACCGGATTATTTTTCTTCCTACGGCTTAATATCTGGGCCAAACGCTCGATCTCCTTCTCACGTCCCACAATCGGGTCTAGACGGTTTTCTGCGGCGGCACGTGTCATATCCGTTCCGAAGTTATCCAGAACAGGTGTATCATTAGGGGATTTCGGTTGAGCGGCTCCCGCTCCAGTACCGGAAGAGGGGCGAGATGCCTCACGACGAGAGGAGAAACCTTCGTCCTCGTCATCTTCGTCATCATCCGTATATCCGTCGCTGATCTCGTCGAATTCCTCCATATTATTCAAACCGGTTCCGCTTACTAATATATTATATGCGGAACGATAAGTAATACCCGCATCGTTCAACACCTTGGCGGCTACGTTAAACTCCTCTTTCAATATCGCCAATAGGAGATGTTCCGTATCGGTCTCATCTTCCTTGAATAAACGAGATTCCAGCATACTCATACGCAAGACACGTTCTGTAGTCTTACTTATAGCGATCTCATGCTGGACAGAATCCTCAGAATCGAATGTGTTCTTTATTTCTTGCTCAATCTTGCGTTTAATATCCATCGGATCGGTATGTAGCTCTCGCAAGACACGCATTGCCTCGCCTTCGCCTTCCCGAATGATGCCTAGCATCAAATGTTCCGGCCCGATATAGCTATTCTGGAGCCTAGCCGCTTCTTCACGGCTATACTCAATCACGTCAATCAATCTTTTCGAATAATTTTTCATACTATATTATATATGTACTGATTACGCAAAGTTACATAATCTATTCCAACTATCATCAAATTTCGTGCCATTATTCCTTAATAAGCCTTGAAAAGCCCAGAGGCGCAAAATTTCAAGACAAATTCTTTCGTAGTATACGGAAAAACCTTACCTTAGTGCAATTTTTCAGAGGTGAGATATTGAGTGTAATTAATATAAAACTAAATGGTTGATCAAGACAGAATTATTAAGATTAACATCGAAGAGGAAATGAAATCGGCATACATTGATTATTCAATGTCTGTCATTGTTTCACGTGCTCTTCCTGATGTTAGGGATGGCTTTAAGCCGGTTCACCGCCGTATTTTATTTGGAATGAATGAACTGGGTAACACATCCGACAAACCTTATAAAAAATCTGCGAGAATAGTTGGTGAAGTTTTAGGTAAATATCATCCACATGGCGACTCGTCTGTATATTTCGCCATGGTTCGTATGGCCCAGACATGGTCTATGCGTTATCCGTTAGTAGACGGACAAGGTAACTTCGGTTCAGTGGACGGTGATAGTCCTGCCGCTATGCGTTATACAGAGGCACGACTGAGTAAACTCGCCGAAGAAATGCTCCGGGATATCGATAAGGACACGGTAGATTTCCAGCTTAACTTCGATGATACGTTGAAGGAGCCGACCGTATTGCCGACTCGTGTTCCTAACTTACTTGTAAATGGTGGATCGGGTATCGCCGTTGGTATGGCTACGAATATGCCGACTCATAACTTGAGCGAGGTATTAGATGGTTGTATCGCTTATATCGATGCCAAGGGAGATATCGAGGTAGAAGGCTTAATGCAATATATCAAGGCTCCGGACTTCCCTACAGGCGCTACAATTTATGGCTACGCAGGCGTGAAAGACGCTTTCGAGACGGGTAGGGGACGTATCATCCTTCGCGGTAAAGCCGAGATTGAGGTGGAGAATAATCATGAGAAGATTATTATTACCGAGATTCCTTATTTGGTAAATAAGGCTGAGTTGATCAAGTATATCGCTGACCTAGTAAACGAGAAGCGTATCGATGGCATTTCCAATGTCAATGACGAGTCCGACCGTAGCGGTATGCGTATCGTAGTTGACGTGAAACGTGACGCGAACTCGAGTGTCGTACTGAATAAATTGTATAAGCTTACGGCTCTGCAATCCTCATTCAGCGTTAATAATATCGCTTTGGTGAACGGCCGTCCGAGGTTGCTTAACTTAAAAGACTTAATCAAGGCGTTTGTTGAGCACCGTCATGAGGTCGTTATCCGGCGTACAAAATATGAATTGAGGAAAGCGGAAGAGAGAGCTCATATATTGGAAGGCTTGATCATCGCTTCCGATAATATAGACGAGGTAATCGCGATTATCAAGTCTTCCAAGAGCCCGCAAGAGGCTATCGAGCGTTTGATCGAACGTTTCTCTTTATCTGAGCTTCAAGCACGTGCTATTGTCGAGATGAGACTTCGTCAGTTGACAGGTCTGGAACAAGACAAATTGCGTGCGGAATATGAGGAGATCGAGAAGTTGATCGCTTATTTGAATGAGATTCTGGAGAATGAGGACCTTTGTATGAAGGTTATCAAAGATGAATTATTGGAAATCAAGGATAAATTTGGCGACGAACGTAAGACGGATATCGTTTACGCCTCTGAGGAATTAAATCCGGAGGATTTCTATGCGGATGATGAGATGATCATTACCGTATCTCATATGGGATATATCAAACGTACCCCGTTAAGTGAGTTCCGTGCGCAAGGCCGTGGTGGTGTAGGAGCGAAGGGTTCCGAGACTAGAGACGAGGATTTCGTTGAGTATATCTATCCGGCATCCATGCACGCGACCTTATTATTCTTCACGGCAAAAGGTAAATGTTATTGGTTGAAGGTATTCGAGATTCCGGAAGGAGCTAAGAACGCTAAAGGACGTGCGATCCAGAATCTTCTGAATATCGAGCCGGATGATAAGGTACAAGCCTTTATACGTGTTAAGAAATTAACCACCGATACGGAATTCATTAATTCTCATTACCTATTATTCTGTACGAAGAAAGGTGTGATCAAAAAGACCTTGTTGGAGGCCTATTCCCGTCCTCGTCAAAACGGTGTGAACGCTATTACATTGCGTGAAGACGATGGCTTGATCCAAGTATGTATGACGAATGGCAACAACGAGGTGATCATAGCGAACCGTAATGGCCGGGCGATCCGTTTCCATGAAAGCGCGGTACGTGTAATGGGCCGTACGGCTTCCGGAGTGAAAGGTATGACTTTGGACGAGGATAATACCGATGAAGTCGTTGGTATGATCTGTATCAAGGACAAGGAAAAAGAGACCGTACTCGTCGTATCAGAGCAGGGATATGGAAAACGTTCCTCTATCGAGGATTATCGTATAACGAATCGTGGCGGTAAAGGCGTAAAAACCATTAATATCACGGAGAAGACCGGTAAATTAGTTGCCATCAAGAATGTTACGGACGAGAACGATTTAATGATTATCAATAAGTCGGGTATCGCTATCCGTATGAAAGTGGCCGATTTGAACGTAATAGGACGTGCTACTCAAGGTGTTCGTTTGATTAATCTAGAAAAGCGCAACGACGAAATCGCTTCTGTATGTAAAGTATTGTCTGAGAGTGAAGAGGAGATTGCCGAGCAAAAAGCGGAACAAGAAGCCAGACAAGAGAATGAGGGAAGAGAGTTGAGTGAGAATCAAGCTAGTCTAGGTACCGATGTTGATCTACCGGAATCAGAGGAGGATAACGAACAAAATGATAACGAAGAAATAACTGAATAATTTTAAACAAATAGAAATATTAATCTCAAAATTACTATCGCAATGAAACGAGTATTATTAACAGTGGCACTATGTGTCGCAGCATCGGTCTCTTTTGCACAGAAAAAAGCTGTAAATGAGGCTCAAAGTATAGCTAAGGGGACAACTCCTGATTTCTCGGAAGCCAGAACTCTTATTAAAGGAGCTTTGGAAAACCCTGAAACAAAGGATGACGCTAAAACTTGGTATGTTGCCGGTTTTATCGAGGATCAACAGTTCAGCAACGAAAGAACTAAACAAGTCTTGGGCCAACAACCGGACGAGCCTGTTATGTACGAGGCATTGGGTAGTATTTTGCCATACTTTGAGAAAGCATATGAGTTAGATCAACTTCCTAATGAAAAAGGAAAAGTTAAACCTAAGTTCACGAAAGATATCAAAGGTATCCTAGGAGCAAACCACGTATATTACATCAATGGTGGTGCTTACTATTTCGATCAGAAAGATTATAACAAAGCTTACGATTTCTTCGAGCAATACCTGAAAATATCTGATATGCCAATGTTTAAAGGTGAGGCTGTCGCTGAAAGAGATTCAAACTTCATGACAGTTCAGTTCTATGCCGCTGTAGCAGCGACCCAACTTGGCGATTCTCAAAAAGCTATCGCAGCGTTAGAGCGTGCTAAAAATACGGATTATAGAGCAAGCGAGGTATATCAATACTTATGCTATGAGTATGAGCAAGCTAAAGATACCGTGAATTTAGAGAAGACTTTGGAAGAAGGTTTGAATAAATTCCCTGAGGAACAGTATTTCTTAATGAGCCTTATAAACAATTACATCTATTCTAATAGAAATGAGAAAGCTATTGAATATTTGAACACAGCTATCGCTAAGGATTCCAACAATCCACAGCTTTACGATGTAATGGGCCGTGTTTATGAGACTGGTTTGAAAGATTACGCTAAAGCTGAAGAGTATTTCAAGAAAGCATTGGCGATCAATCCTGACTATATCGAATCTCTCTCTAACTTAGGTCGTGTATATTACAACCAAGGTGTAAACAAGCAAGGTGAGGCTAATATGATCAACGACGCAAAACAATATCAAGAGGAATTAGGCAAAGCTAAGGAATTCTTTAAGCTAGCTCTTCCTTACTTTGAGAAAGCTCACCAAATGAAACCAGAAGAAAGAGAATATATGACCGCTTTAAGAGGTATTTACTACAACTTGAATATGGGTGATAAATTCGATGCTATTGAAGCAGAGATGAATAAGTAATTTCTTCTTTCAGAATAAATGGAACCGTCTAGTAATATAAGGTTACTAGGCGGTTTTTTATTTGTGTATCATGTATCGCGGAGTAGTCATTTTTTGATCGTTCATAATACTATTAAACATAATGGGAATTATAAAATTAATAGCAAGATAAGGATAAATTAGTGCATTCAAGCAAAGCTTGTAGCTGCTTTGAGTAAAGACACAGATCTTTTCACGGCTGTGAAACGTTTGTTTCATGGATGTGAAAAGATCGTATCACAGCTGTGAAAAGATCAGATCACCTATATGAAAAGATTAATTCAACTTGACGCAACTATTTGATTCGCTATTAACTCCTTCAAATAAAGCATGACTTTCGGATGACTTAATGGCATGTCCTCTAGGATTTCTTTAAGCTCTCGCGTACTGATATCAAATGAAACCTGATCTGAATGATATGAGAAATGAACGTTTATGTCCGGATTACTGCCTATAAGCATAGCCATCGTGCCCGCCAAATCTCCCCAAGGTGGACAATCAATATGAGATGAGACAAAACAAGCAACAACTACCGTACCTTTTCCCTGTATGGAAGATATTTCCACATTCCCGCCTGTTTGCTCCGCGTTTTGTATCAAGAAAGGTAAGCCTAGACCCACTTTTCGTGTCGTGCGAGTCGTATAAAACGGATTACGGATCAGAGAGACTGTTTCCGGATCCATACCACAGCCATTATCCGCGATACGAATACATATGGATGTGTCCTTTATCTGTATATCTATCTCTATGTCAGAAGCTTTTGCTCTGATACTATTAGCGGTTATATCCGTGATATGAAACGAGAGATTATCCATGAGAGGCGAAAATTAAGTGATTGTCTTTTTGATCAAAAGCCTTTCGTAAGCCATCGAAGGTTAATTCCTCCGTTTGCCAAATGGAGGGCTGAGTACCTATTTGTTCGGGGCAATGAGCATCCGAGGCTGAGTATTGAGTCTGCTCTTTCAAATACCCGTGAATAGACAATAACTTACTGTATCTTTGCTGATTATTATATTCAATAGCATCTAAAGATAAGCAGGGGTCTATAAAACCTAATTGACTGATCAAGCTGAATGACGGACGTTCTACATGGGCGGCTACAAATAGAGCATCCACCTTACGTGCTTGAGCGGCTATTTGGTTTACGCTTTGATCCAAGGCGGAGAGCAAAAGATAGGGTACTTCTCCTAGAATCTCATTCTCCGCATTCACCCAAACTTGATCGCCAAAACGTTCCGGATCATTTGGAATTGGAGGGAGATGCTCTTCTAAATATCGTTGGAATCGCTTACGGGATTCATCGGTCGGGAAATAAACCAGACAATGCGCTTCCTCACGGGTCGTAACTTCTACGCCCGCAAAGACCCTTAGTCCGAATCTCTCGCCAAGGGATTGAATCTCCGGGCATTGTAAGGTCGTATTATGGTCCGTAATGGCAATAGCATCCAAACCTTTCGCTAAGGAACGACGCACGATCTCCGATGGACTCATTTCCAGACTGCCGCATGGCGACAGGCAAGTATGGATATGTAAATCAGCTAAATACTGTTTCATCCATTCTCATTCTGTAATAAGCGGTAAATCATACCGGAAGCCTCGAACGCGGAACGTGTAGTTCCTAAAAGAGGGACAGCCTCTTCCCTACCTTTTTGTAAGGTCTCATCATCCGGAGAGGTTCCGTTCACGATCAATACCGCGGAGACGTCTTTTAAAGTAGCCACGGCCAGTATATTCTGATGCGTTTGCATGGTAATCCATAGCATACCCTCCTCGATATGTCCCATGACATCACTTAGTAAATCGCTCGTATAGCCCCCGGTTATCTCTGTATCAAGGCCCTCTTCTCCACAAAATACAGTAAGATTCAACATCTTCACTAAATCACAAACCTTCATATTTAGCTCCTTTCTTATAACAATCCTTATTTAAACGATCTTTCCCCCATGTCTTCTCAACGATACGGAAGGCATGCTCTTGGTCTAGTTTACCGTGCTTCTCCATATTACGTTGCATAAATACGCAATCACTGAATTGAGCCTCGTGGCGTACGATATCCTCGGCCAAGCTTTGACAGTTCGGGCTACCGCAAGCGCCACAATCGATTCCCGGTAGGTAACACATCAATTTCCGCACTTGCTCCATTTTCTTCAGCATCTCATCGATCGTTCCTTCGTACAACCGTTTGGGATTCGGTTGCACCGGACGGATCGTAATATGCTGCCTCAAATAGGATAAAGCCTCGAAATTATCGGCGGCGTATATCATCGGTACTTTATCCCGGTTCATGGATCGCTTCATGATACGCTCGGCCGTGAGGAAACGGTTCGCTACGGCTAATACACCTCCGGCACAGCTACGGTCGCAAGCCCTCAGTTCCAGAAAGTCTACGTTACGTACCTCGCTGGTCGTTTCCATTCGTTCCAAGAAATCGATCACATTATGGATCTCATCGATCGCGAGGCAACGACCGGAGAAATGTTTGGCCTCCCCTCCTGTCTGGCTCCATCGCATCTCTTTTTTCGTTAATGGCGGAGGAAGCTCACATTCCGGCTCGTATCCTCTCGGGCGATTCTTAAGAATATGGTATACCTTATTATATAGGGTATCCATATTTATCACGCCTTTGATCGTAGATGAATAACCTTCCGCTCCCTTCAACGCCGCGATTTTCGCCGCGCAAGGCGTAACATAAAAGATACCGATCTCTTCCGAGGGAACACCTTGCCCTTCCAATATCTTATGATAATAAGTGGCCGAGGCGTTTACCGGCGCTTTCACCAATAAGATATTATCCACCAGCGCAGGGAAACGGACTTGTATCAACCGGACGATAGCGGGGCAAAAAGAACTGATCACCGGTTTTTCCTCGGCGTTTTCCATCTGCCGTACCATTTCCTTATGGATCATATCGGCGGTAAACTCTACTTGGAAAACATGGGTAAAGCCCAGTTCCATAACGGCGCTGATAATTTCCTTCTCGGTCGTATACTTTGAGAACTGCCCGATAAATACCGTGGGCATCAACGCTACCCTGCATTTATAATCAAATATACGCTGGAAGTCATCCTGCTCCACATAGATAGCCTCTGTCGGGCACGATTTCAAGCACTCGCCGCAATCCACGCACCAATCCTTATGGATCAAAGCCTTACCATCCCGGATACGGATCGCTCCCGTAGGGCACTCTTTCATGCAATGCGTACAGCCTATACAGCGGTCATTGTCAATCTTCAAGGCATGATAAAAATTAGCTTCCTCCATGGTCTACGCTCCTTCTTTATTAAACCATGTGACCATACGTACCGTGGTACCTACGTCTACTTGGCTCTCGATCGTTAATTCATCTACGTTCTTCTTCATATTTGGAAGTCCCATTCCGGCACCAAATCCCATTTCACGCACGGCCTCGGATGCCGTCGAATACCCTTCACGCATAGCTAGCGATATATCCGGGATTCCGGGCCCTTCATCCTTCAGTTCCAAAGATATTTTATCAGCGTCCAATTCAGCGACAACCGTTCCTCTCCAAGCGTGAGCCACGATATTCACCTCCGCCTCATAAAGCGCCACGACCACCCGCTTAATGATCCGGGGATCGATAGCCAATTGCTTCAAGACCTTCTTTATCTGGCTAGACGCATAACCCGCCTTCGAGAAATTACCGCCCTCCAACTCAAACTTAAATAGCATATCTCACGACCTCCTTTCTTAATATATAGGAAGGAGCCCCGCGCTATAAAGCTCTCCGACCGTATGATACATAGAATGATCCGTCTCCAGAAGAACCATATTGTTCTCACGAGCCAGCTCCAGCATATCCGGGGTTACTTTCTTCCCCCGCACGAAAAGTATATAAGAAACTTCCGCCATCTCCGCGGTACGGATCGTTTGCAAATTACAAAGTCCTGTCACCAACAGCACATCGCCACAATCCAGCGTAAGCACGTCACTCATCAGATCGCTGGCAAAAGCGCACTGCACATCGTTCTCCCGTTTCTCTGAGCCACAGACGATGGAGGCATCGGTAAGCTCTTGAATTCTTTGAATCTTCATAAGGTACCAGAGGTTACATTTTACATGGGCTAATGTAAGAAATAATTTCGAATGTCGGCCTAGTATATTACATTAATTACTATCTTTGGTACACTAACAAAAAATAATCCTTATGTTCAGTAAAGAAACTTATATGGCCCGCCGGGCTAAGCTGAAACAAACCATAGGTTCCGGTTTGTTGCTATTCCTTGGAAACGACGAGAGTGGGATGAACTACGCCGATAATACGTATCACTTCCGTCAAGACTCTACCTTCTTGTATTTCTTCGGATTGCCATACGCCGGGTTATCCGCTATCATCGATATCGATAACGATAAGGAGATCATCTTTGGCGATGAGTTGACTATAGACGCGATTGTATGGATGGGTACGCAGCCCACCCTAAAAGAGAAGAGCGAGGCCGCAGGTATCAAGGAGGTCCGTCCTTTCAAGGAGATCGAGACATACTTGAAGAATGCCCAGCAAAAAGGCCAGCCAATCCATTATCTGCCGACGTATCGTGCGGAACACCAGATCAAGTTATTCCAATGGTTGGGTATCGTACCCGGTGCGGAGAAACCTTCCGTACCTTTCATCATGGGTGTCGTAAACCAACGGAATTACAAGAGCGAGGAAGAAATCGCCGAGATCGAGAAAGCTTGTATCGTAACCGCCGATATGCACCTGACTGCCATGCGTACCGTACGTCCGGGAATCCGGGAGTCGGATGTAGCGGCTGCCGTTGCGGAAGTAGCTTTCGCCAACAATTACCAGCTCTCCTTCCCTATCATCGCCACGATCAATGGGCAGACCTTGCACAACCATGATCATAGTCATATGATTAAGAGCGGCGATATGCTGTTATTGGACGCCGGTGCCGAGACTGAGATGGGATATGCCGGAGATATGTCATCCACCATCCCGGCCGACTCTAAGTTCACGACCCGTCAAAAAGACATCTATGATATTCAAGTAGCCGCCCATGAAGCTGCCGTAGCAGCTTTACGCCCGGGTATTCCTTTCGTGGATGTATATGAGTTGTCTTGTAAAGTGATCATGGAGGGTTTAAAGGACCTTGGTTTCGTGAAAGGAGATCCGATGGAGGCCGTAAAAGCCGGTGCTCACGCCATGTTTATGCCTTGTGGCTTAGGCCATATGATGGGATTGGATGTACATGATATGGAGAATCTGGGAGAGGTATACGTTGGTTATGACGGACAGCCGAAGAGTACGGAATTCGGACGTAAGTCATTGCGCTTGGGACGTAAGCTGGAACCGGGTTTTGTCTTGACCATCGAGCCGGGTGTATACTTCATCCCTGAATTAATGGATTTATGGAGAGGCCAGAACAAGTTCACCGAATTCATCAATTACGAGAAGTTGTTTACATATAAAGATTTCAGTGGCATACGTAACGAGGAAGACTATCTGATTACCGAGAACGGCGCTCGTCTATTAGGAAAGAAGATCCCTTTGCGTACGGAAGAAGTAGAAGCAATTCGATAAATCCTATACATTATTATATATAAGCTTATGCAAAAGGGAGAGCCTTAAAACAGCTCTCCCTTTTTGGGCTAAACGATAAAGACAATGTATGAAACGATTTAAAAGCGGTATCCAATACTTAGAAAGAACGAATGCATAAAACGAATCCGAGGCATACTAAGCCTTTTCCCCTCTACAACGAAGTTTCGCCCTCCACTATATAAATCAAAATTCGAGAATATATACCCCAAAGAGAATATATACCGCTGGTCTATATAGAGGCTCAACATACTTTTAATATGATAAAATAACGATTTACCTCCCTTGTTCTTTATATGATCGAATTTTTGAGGTATCCATACCCCGGGAGTGTTTGGAACATAGCTTATATTAAACTCTTGATTGACAGGCAAAGGAATGGTTAATCCGGGTGAAACGACCAAAGAGAGTCCCGTATCCTTGTCTTTCCCGAATTTAAAAGCGGGAGTTACTAACTGGATGGCCGGACGTAACGCAAAGAAATGACAGCCCGGATTACTCTCATCTGAATCCCAGAACCACTGATTATCTCTTGAAAACCCCGTATAACTATCTTTCTCAATCGTATTACAGAAAAGCAACCCCATAGTAATTCCCACATAAGGAATCGGTAGATAAGTAACAGATGGCTCTACCTCCCATGCTGAATTATTATTCAAGGCACCGGAGAGTTCTACTTTCCACATATGGGATTTTTCTACCTCTTGCGCCTGTCCCTCAAAGGTAAAGATCAAACAAATAAAGAAAAGTATAGATCTCATTATTTATAGGATGTTAGTTGTTCATTTACAGTAAAGACAGAGGACCTTCTCAATCACCCTATCCATTAGGGTTAATAAATCAAAAAGAGTTAATAATAAACACGGACTTAAAAAGAAAGCGTACATTTCCTTCTCAGACTATACATGATATTTCATCATCTCGAAACGAAAACTCGTGAATCGATAAAAAAAGGCTGTCCCATCTTGAAGTGGAACAGCCCTCTTTGCTAAATAATACTGATTAAATTGCTTTCAGAATCTCGGTCAGTTTTTCCGGGGTGACGTTGGCGGCGATTATCACTCCTTCGTCGTTAATCAAGAAGTTCTTGAAACCTTTTCTTAAATCATACTTCTTGTACAACTCTGACTCTTTACCCAGTCCTTCGTGAAATTGCGTTGACAGATCCAACTTGTCAATCTTTACCGTCTCGGTAAAAATAGATTCTTTCTCATCCATAGAGATCGAACACATCGCGATTTTGTCCGGACCAAACTTGTTAACCTCATTCGCCAATTGCACGTTACGAGCCCGCGATTCCGCATCGTAAGCCGCCCAAAAGTTGAGCAATGTATAACGTCCTAATTGGTTGTGGAAACTGGCTTTAGCGTCGTTTCCCAAAAACTCTATTCTCGGAGCTAGATCACCGGGGTTCACACCCTCGGTAAGTTTCGCCTTTTTCGAACCGGCAGACATTCCTAATAACGCTACCGATGCGATGAGAACATAAGCTCTTACCTTCATATTTTCAATTTTACGTTAAACTTAATCGGGGGAATCTCCCGGGGGATAAACTCCCGACTCCTGATTTTCAGGATCGTAAACAAGCATGTTTCTTTCGCTAAAGAGACACTTACTTGTCTTTAACGGGTGCAAATATAAAGCCAAATACTTCTTTCTACCAAATTATATAGCGATTTTCTGCAAATTAGCAAGCTTTTTTATATGTTTTAGCGCACACATCGATAAAAAATTAACTGTTTTGCAACATAAATTTAGAAGTAGAGTACCTTTTTCTCCCCGAGAGAACCGCAAAATCATCAAGAATCATTAGCTTCCCGCTCCCCTACCTTTAGACCGATAACAGGGAATCCTTAGCGATTTCATCTTTAAGTATAGATTATCCAACGGCTGTTGCATAATCATCTAACAGCTGGTGCATGATCTTCCAACAGCCGTTAGAAGATCATGCACCAACTGAAAAATTAGCAATGCTTCAAGAGCAAACCGCTAATCCTTCTTGGAAAAGAGGCTAATAGCATTAAGAGATTCCCTTTAATCACCTTGTACTGCCATCTTGAAAAATAAAAGGAAAAAAATACCCTTCCCTCTTGTTTATTCAAAAACTTCCACTACATTTGCAGTGTACTATTAAACTAATACACTAAAGCAGCAAAACATATGATTACATTAAAAGAACTCTCATTCAGCTATAGCCGCAAAAAAGAGGTACTTGATCGTATCAATCTTGAGGTTGGATCGGGACACATCTGTGGCTTATTGGGAAAGAACGGCGAAGGAAAGACTACGCTTCTAAACCTTCTAAGCGGACAGATCTTTCCGGATCAAGGCTCTTGCCTCGTATTGGAGGAAATTCCTTCCGAGAGAAACGCTCGTTTCTTGCAACAGATCTTCTTATTGCCGGAGGAAATCTCCATGCCTGAGGTCACCGCCATAGAATATATAAAGATGTACGCGCCTTTTTATCCGACATTTAGAGACGATATCTGCAAGGCTTGCGTAGAATCGTTTGAGATCAATCTATCCGATCGCCTGTCGAAAATGTCTCAAGGACAACGGAAAAAGGTGGCGATAACCTTGGCGCTGGCCGCTCATACGCCCCTGCTTCTAATGGATGAACCAACAAATGGGCTGGACATTCCCTCGAAAGCGACATTCCGCAGACTGGTAGCCTCTTTGATAGATGACAATCAGACGGTTATTATCTCCACGCATCAGGTCAGGGATCTGGAAAGCTTGATCGACACGGTATTGATCTTAGACCAAAGGCAAATCCTATTGAATAAGACGTTGAACGAGATCGGCGAGAAACTTTATTTCGGACCACTCCTGCCGGAAGAGAAAGCTCTTTATTCCGAGCCTACCCCGCAAGGGACAATAGGCGTCACCGCACGGGAGGACAAGGAAGAGACAGCCGTATCCTTAGAGTTGCTCTTTAACGCGGCGATAACGTATCCCAAAGAGATCCAAAGAATCATGAACTCCTAAATACACATAGTTATGAAAACAGATTTCAGTATACAACGCATCAATCTTTTACTTCGCAAAGATTGGATAGAGAATAAGAAGAAATTAGCTTATGGGGTGTTGGTCATCCTCGGAGTCCTCTTCTTTTTCCTGTTATCCTCCATTTTATGGGATACGAGATTCCGTACCTTTACATTATATGTATTGGGATCATTAGGAACTTTTATCGCTTTCTGTAGCTACGTAAACTTAATGATACACCGCCCTAGAGGATTGTTCTTAACGCTTCCCGCGAGCAACCAAGAGAAATATGCCGCTATCCTAATCGAAGGCATCGTGGTATTCTTAGCATACCAAGTCACGTTCTGGACTGGGACGGGAATAGCCTCAATGCTCATTCATATACAGCCTGTAGCATTCAAGGACATTATCATGACCTTGCAAGATTTCACCATGCTGGCGTTTGTCGGTTCCTTGATGTTCCTCTCTTACGTCACATTCAAGAAGTATGCTTTAGGAATCGCTTGTGGTGGATATATATTGATAATCGCTTCTATCATAGGGATTGTTTATCTATGCATAAACATCTTGAATATCCAGCCGGGTATGAATAGTTTTTGTTATGAATCTTCCCCGCTTTATACCGCCGTGTATTGGCTGAGCTTTGCCTTTACACCCGCATTTCTCATCGCGACCCTCGTGGTCTTATACGTCGCTTATCTAAAACTTAAAGAAAAGGAACTAAGATGAACTACAATACGAATCAATCCATATTTATCCAAATAGCCGAGCGGATTTGCGACCGGGTATTGAGTGGTAATTACAAAGCCGATAGCCGTATCCCGTCCGTACGGGAACTGGCAGTAGAGATGGAAGTGAATCCGAACACGGTCATGCGTTCCTTCGAACGTCTGCAAGTGAATGAGATTATTTACAATAAGCGTGGGATCGGCTACTTCGTCGCTTCCGACGCCGAGCAGAAAATCCGTGAGATGCGCCATAACCAGTTCGTGGAAGAGGTACTTCCCGCCGTCTTCAAGGAGATGCACCTGCTAGATGTAGGTATCGACGAGCTTACGAAAGCCTATACATTATATATATCTACCATTAAATAAAGACAATCATGAAAAAAAGTAATCGCGTATTTATCGCCTTGATAGCGACATTATATATCGTTCCAGCCCTCACTTTCGGCGTTGCCCAGTTTACGTCGGAAAAATGCCTTACAGGTTTCACGCAAAAGTTTCAGATTATCCAGATAGATAATCCGGAGTTGAAAGCGGAAAACATAAAAGTCGATACGAGAACCGCCTCCGAATTTCCCCGGGGGCAAATACTGGAAGCAAAGGACCGGTCGTTACTCTATTACGAGGGAATGAAACGGTATTTGCCGGAAGTCAGCCGCCACGATTCTCTATTATTGGTTAGCGGGGCGAGGGACGCCGGGCAAGATAAAAATCTCACGTTGCATATCCGTATCAACAATATCCAGAAGATCCGTCTGAACGGAGAAGAGATTTGGACTAAGTAACAAGCACATACACACATTATTTCTTAATCATTAAATCGTACTATAATGAAACAAATCATTATGGCAGCCCTTCTTATATCCTTTTCTTGGGGTATTCGGGCACAACAATTACAGATCCGGGGGAAAGTCATCGATCTATCCGACAAGTCTCCTCTTGAGTTTGCGAATATCACGCTTCAAACAGCCGATTCCGCATTCATCACAGGGACGACGACGGATAGTAAAGGACTTTTCCGGATCGAGAAAGTCAAGGCCGGAGATTATCAAGTATCTGTTTCCTCCATAGGTTACAAGACTTCGGTAGTCTCCGTGCTGGGACTTTCCCAGCCTATAGATCTCGGTACGATCTCATTGGCATCCTCCTCTATATCCTTAGATGAAGTCACGGTCAACGCTTCCGCTATCCGTAATACGGCGGACCGTAAGATCGCGTTCCCTACCTCCGAGCAAAAAGCGGCCTCCAGCAATGGCATCAACCTATTGAACGCCTTGATGCTTCCTCGTTTGGAAGTAGACCCGATCCGGAATAGCGTATCGCTACCGAATGAAGGGACGATTCAATTCTGCATCAACGGTATCAAGGTGGAGCTATCCGATATCCGGGGCTTATCGCCACAGGAGGTAATCCGGGTAGAATATCATGATAATCCGGGCTTACGTTACGGTAACGCCTCTGTCGTACTCGACTACATTGTCCGGAGGGAAACTAGCGGCGGTTCTGTCAATCTGGATCTTAGTAATTCACCGACCACCTCTTTTGGAGACGATCAGGTATCGACGAAGTTCAATCATAAGAAATCAGAGTTCGGATTGCAATACGCCGTCCGTTACCGGAATCCGTATCATATCTGGACGGAAGGAGTCGAGACCTTCCGCTTAGAGAGTGGCGAGACGATGGAACGTACCTCGGAAGGTCTGCCAAGAGGAATGTCCGAGACCGCTCATAACCTCTCTCTTAATTATAATCTGGTAGATAACGACCATTATTATTTCAATGCTACGCTACGCTATTTCTTATCAGACGAGGATAAAGGTGGCGGCAAGAACCTGTATACCAACAATAATCCCGAAGATAAGACATACGCTTGGAATCCAAATAGCAACTCTACCAAACGTCCTTCCCTCGACCTTTATTACCAACGCTCCTTACCACATAAGCAGACATTGATACTTAATATGGTAGGTACGTACATACATACGAACGCAAACCAAATGTATCAAGAATGGAAAAACGATATCCTCTTATCGGATATCTTGTCGAACGTGGACGGAGACAAATATTCCATCATCGGCGAGGGAATCTACGAACGGCAATTCGAGGCCGGTCGATTGGGAGGAGGATTGAAACACACCCAATCGTGGACGGATAACACCTACAGCGGAACGGTTGGAGGACGAACCAAGATGAAACAGTCGGAGACGTATCTCTATACGGAATTCAGCGGACGTGTCAAGAAGTTGAATTATACCGCCGGAATAGGTGTCTCCCGCTCATGGTTCAAGCAAGAAGGCGAGGAAGATTATCAATATTATACGTTCCGCCCAAAGGTATCCTTACAATATAACTTTACGGATAATATGTATTTCCGGGTAAACGGTAGCGTAAATAATGTCTCACCTAGCCTATCGGAACTAAGCGCCATCGAGCAATATATCGATACGCTACAGATACGCCGGGGAAATCCTTATCTGAAACCCTATAAGAGTTATGACATGCAAGCCAATTATCTATATAAAAAAGGAATATTCACCGGAGACTTAAACTTTTATTACAGTAATAGCCCGGACCGGATCATGGAGGAAGTGATACGGGAAAACAATAAGTTCATTCGCATTACCGATAACCAAAAAGGATGGCAGAAACTAAGCGGTGACTTGACATTACGTGTCGGCCCTATCATCAAGCGGATCATAAGCCTATCCGTGACAGGTGGAGTCAATCGTTATATCAGCGAAGGAAATAGTTATTCGCATACCTATAACAATTGGTATTACCGGGCTTCCGTCATGGCTATGTACAAGAAATTCATGGCTATGTTCCAGATACAAAGTAGCTATAATACGTTTGTCGGCGAATTATTGCATGGCGGCGAGAATATCCATATGTTTATGTTCCGGTACAATCAAGGAAAATTCGCCGTTGGAGCCGGATTGATGATGCCTTTCTCCAGCCAGTACAAACGGGTAGAGGAAAATCGGAACGCTTACGCTCCCAGCCGTACGAACATGTACGCGAACGACTTCAGCCGAATGTTGATGCTAACCTTCTCTTGGAATTTTGACTTCGGCCGCAAGTTCAAGGAGACCAACAAGAAACTTTGGAATAGTGACGAGGATTCGGGTATCATGCGATGATCCTCAAATAAAAAAAGTCCGGTATTAATTACCGGACTTTTCTTTTCTATCTTCAGGAGGGGGAATTGGAACCCCTTCTTTAATAAACTCATCATATACGATCTTAGGATGGTCTTGCGGAGAAGCCAGTTGATATTCCGCGGCGAAATTATCCCGCCTAAAATTCTTCAGCTTAAGGTTTTCCGCGCTGTAATTTCTCAAGGTCTCCTTTCTGTCACCAAACAAAGAACTGTTCAATACTTCCGAATCCAGAATGTTTTCTTTCGGAGTCATTGTCGGCAAAAGGTTTTGTTCCAACAATCCTCTATAAGCGCCAATGTATTCGCACCAAACAGAATTACCTTTTTGATAGATTCGATAGGTGTAGTTAGACCAAGCTGTCGTTACATGAATCTCATGCTCCCAGATATCGACGCATGCCTCTGAATCAAAGTAGGGATCTTTAATCGTCACACGTCGCAATCCATGATTCTCATCTCTCACTAAAGTCAGCCACTTATCTGAATGAAGTATTTCAGAAATAATGTCGGGCAACTTTTCCTTGATTTCAAATTGGATTCTCATACATTTCGCCTGCCGGTCAGGACTTTTTAAGGTTGCCAGGTTCTCATTAAACATTTTGTCGTTAATACGATAAAACAAATATAAGCAAAAATGTTCAATATAATGTACTCTTTTTCGATAATTCTTACGTACTTTTGCCTAATAGAATGACAAATATGGCACAAAACGACGAAATAATACTGATAAATATCAATGGTGCGGATCGTCCGGGTGTAACGGCAGCTCTTACGGAGATTCTAGCCAAGAACAACGCTGTTATCCTCGATATCGGTCAAGCGGATATCCATAACCATTTATCATTGGGTATTTTGTTTCAAAGCACGGAAGGAAATTCCGGCGATATATTAAAAGAACTACTGTTCAAGAGTTACGAATTAGACGTCAATATCCGTTTCAATCCCATTACAGAGCAAGAATATAGTAAATGGGTAGGTATGCAAGGCAAGAACCGGTATATCATCACGATATTAAGCCGAAAGCTTACGGCCAAGCAAATTGCGGGTGTTTCCCGGATCGTAGCGGAGCAAGATATGAATATTGATGATATCAAGCGGCTCACGGGACGTATCCCGTTGGACGAGAATGCCCGTACTCCTAAGGCGAGCGTGGAGTTTTCCGTACGTGGTACCCCGAAAAACAAGGAGTGCATGAAAGCGGAGTTCATGAAACTTTCCACGGAGCTTGAGATGGATATCTCTTTCCAAGAGGATAGCATGTATCGCCGTATGCGCCGTCTGATTTGTTTCGATATGGACTCTACCTTGATAGAGACGGAGGTTATCGACGAGTTGGCGATACGTGCCGGAGTTGGCGATCAAGTAAAAGCGATTACAGAGGCAGCCATGCGTGGAGAGATCGATTTCTGCGAGAGCTTCCGCCAGCGTTGTGCCTTATTAAAGGGGTTGGACGTATCCGTGATGCAGGAGATCGCCGAGAATCTGCCGATCACCGAAGGTGTGGACCGCTTGATGCGTATCTTGAAAAAGGTGGGCTTCAAGATCGCTATCCTTTCCGGAGGTTTCACTTATTTCGGTAATTTCCTTAAACAAAAATATAATATCGACTATGTATACGCCAACGAGCTTGAGATCGAGAATGGCAAGCTAACGGGTAATCATGTGGGTGATATCGTAGATGGGAAGCGTAAAGCGGAGTTATTACGCCTGATCGCGCAAGTGGAGAACGTAGATATTCGCCAGACTGTAGCGGTTGGCGACGGGGCGAACGACTTGCCGATGATTAGTATCGCCGGTCTAGGTATCGCCTTCCATGCCAAACCAAAGGTTAAGGCGACCGCCAAGCAATCTATCTCTACGATTGGCCTCGATGGTATCTTATATTTCCTTGGATACAAGGATTCGTATTTGGATGAACAGATGTAATATATATAATTAACGTATAGCGATTATGATCAGACATATTGTAATGTTTAAGTTGAGGGAGTTTCAAACTCCGGCTGAGAAGCAAGCCAAAATGCAAGAAATTAAGGATAAACTGGAAGCCTTAATCAATAAGATAGACGTATTGAAAATGATCCGTGTAGATTTTAATTGTAATCCGGCGGAGACTTGGGATATTATTTTAACTACTGAATTGCCTACCTTGGAAGATGTAAATACATACGCTAATCATCCGGAACATGTAGCGGTCGCTAAAGGAATTATTGGCCCGGTAAAGGCGGACAGAGCTTGTGTTGACTATGAAATCCTTTGATATAGAGGAGCGTGTGAACCAAGCGGTCCACAACTTCGAGTCCGGATATAATTGCGCTCAATCTGTATTCCTCGCTTATTCGGATGTCTTCGAGTTGGATTTAGAGCTGGCGAAAAAGATGTCTGTATCTTTTGGAGGAGGTGTCGGACGCATGCGTGAGGTTTGTGGTACCGTAAACGCAATGGCGATGTTAGCCGGATTTAAGTATCCGGTATTTGATCCGCTAGATCAAGAGGCGCGTGCCCGCAACTATGGCATGGTACAAAAAATGGCGGATTTATTCAAGGAGAAACATGGGACGATCATTTGCCGTAGCCTTCTTCCTCCGGAAGAGACATCGACGAATCCCGCTCCTTCCGCACGCACGCAACAGTATTATGCCAAACGTCCTTGCGGTAAATACGTTGAGGAAGCGGCTCGTATCGCCGGGCATATGCTAAAGGGTGAACTTGAATAAACGGCATTGTCAAGCTAGAAGACGTATTTGTGAAATGTAACCAAGTTTTCGAATCTCAGTGAATAACTCACTGTAAGAGGACTTGGATTTCACATTGACTTTATAGGTAATTGTCGATGTATTCTTGTCGTAATTATGCTCATAAGAAAGACTTACGATAAATATGCTCCTATTTTCCAAGATTTTCCGGATACCTTTAAGATCGGGAGTCGAGGTTGAGCAATTTATCGTAAGTATTTTATTAACACCATCCAAATACATACGTCGCTCCAGCCTTTCTAAAGAAACCAATACGAACAAGGTAAATGCCGTAGTGATAGAAGCGGCCAAGAACATACCGGCACCAGCGGCCAAACCTACTACAGCCATTACCCAAATACAAGCCGCCGTAGTGAGTCCATGCACGCTTCCATGACTTTGAATAATAGCTCCTGCTCCCAAGAAACCAATACCTGTAAGGACTTGGGCGGCGATACGCCCCGGATCTCCATTCAAGAAATTCGGATAGGTTTGTGGTATCCAGATAGATATCAACATGGCGGCGGCAGATCCCATACAGATCAAGGTAAAGGTTCGCATACCAGCGTCCCTGCGGCGAAATTGTCTTTCTACACCGATAATAGCGCCAAGCACGAAGCTGATAGCTAATCGTACGGCGGCGGTCGAGGCCGTTATCTGAGTATTCTCTAAAATATCGTTCAAATGTTCCAGCATAGTCTGTCATTCATTCTAAGTTATACAAATATAGAAAATTTCTATGTACCGATTATGGAATGAAAACAATGTAAAATCGTCAAAAGTTGTATCTTTGAGACAGAATAAAAGTCATTCACCTCTAAACTTAGAAAAATTGAAAATAATAACGTACAATACAAATGGATTAAGGGCTGCCGTAGGTAAAGGCTTGCCCGAATGGTTGGCTCAAGAACAGCCAGACGTGTTATGTATCCAAGAGACAAAGTTACAACCAGACCAGTTTCCATCGGAAACATTCGAGGCTTTAGGATATAAGTCTTATTTGTTTAGTGCCCAAAAGAAGGGATATAGTGGCGTGGCCATTCTTACGAAACAGGAACCGGATCATATCGAGTATGGAATGGGGATCGAGAAGTATGATAATGAGGGACGTTTTCTCCGTGCGGATTTCGGGGATGTATCGATCGTAAGTGTCTATCATCCTTCCGGGACTAGTGGGGATGAACGGCAGGATTTTAAGATGTTATGGTTGGAAGATTTCCAGAAATATGTCGTTGAGTTACAGAAATCCCGTCCGAACTTAATTCTCTGTGGCGATTACAACATTTGCCACGAGCCGATAGATATTCATGATCCGATCAGGAACGCAAAGAACAGTGGTTTCCTTCCGGAAGAACGGGAATGGATGACTCGCTTCTTATCCGCAGGTTTTACGGATACATTTCGCTTCTTGAACCCGGATAAGCAAGAATATACATGGTGGAGTTATCGCTTCAATTCCAGATCTAAAAATAAAGGATGGCGTATTGATTATTGTATGGTTAGCGACAATATGAAGCCGAAAGTTAAAGCCGCTTATATATTAAACGATGCCGTACATTCTGATCATTGTCCGGCCGTATTAGAGATCGAATAATCTTTCATAATAAAAAGAAAGGATGTGTTCTTTTTGCGTAAGCGAACACATCCTTTTTTATTATTGAAAAAATGGAAATAAAGTCTATAAATGAACTTAGATTATCTCTGAATATCCAATGCTCCGATCAACTCTTTTACTGATTTAAAACCATGTCGGTCACAATAGTCATTCAATCCATCAATAACCTTGATAGAAACAGTTGGATCTACAAAGTTATAAGTTCCGATCTGGATAGCACTAGCCCCAGCTAACATGAACTCCACGGCATCTTTCCAATTTGAAATACCTCCCAAACCTATAATTGGGATCTTTACCGCATGATACGTTTGCCATACCATACGTAGAGCTACAGGTTTTACGCAAGGCCCGGAAAGACCTCCAGTTATTGTAGATAATATAGGTTTACGTTTCTCTGCGTCGATGGCCATTCCAAGCATCGTATTAATTAACGAAACAGAATCCGCACCCTCCGCTTCAACAGCTTTAGCGATCTCCGTAATATCAGTTACATTAGGAGAAAGTTTTACAATAAGTGTCTTTGGATAAACCCTACGAACAGCCTTAACAACCTCTCCTGCACCACACGTAGTAACGCCGAAAGCCATACCACCTTGCTTTACGTTCGGACAAGAAATGTTCAGTTCGATAGCGGGAATCCTATCCAACTCTGCGATCTTTTCCGCACACTCGACATACGTTTCAACCGAAGATCCACTCACATTTACGATCATATTCGTATCGATGTCCTTGATCTCCGGATAAATATGCTCTGCGAAATAATCGGCGCCCTTATTCTGAAGCCCCACGGCATTCAACATTCCGGAAGGAGTCTCCGCCATTCTTGGATAATCATTACCTTCACGAGGTTGGATAGTGGTACCTTTCACGAAAATACCCCCCAAACGTGAAATATCCATGAAATCAGCATATTCTATACCATATCCGAACGTGCCGGATGCTGTCATTACCGGATTTTTCAACGGTAAATTCCCAATGTTTACATTTAATTCAGCCATGACAATTTCTCAATATTAAATACGGGACCTTCTGTACATACACACACATTATGACCTTCCTTGTTTTTCTCTACGCAGCACAAACAAGCACCTATGCCACAAGCCATCGTGTTCTCAAGAGAAACCTCGCAAGAAATAGCTTCCGCACCTGCGTATTTCGCTACCGCCACCATCATTGGTTTAGGACCACAAGTATAAATCTGGTCAAATCGAACCTCTTTAAGGATCGTATGGTTAGTCACATACCCTTTCTCGCCTAGCGAACCATCTTCGGTTGTGATATAAACCTTACCAAATCTCTGGAATTCATCTAATTGCAATACATCATCCTTAGAACGAGCCCCAAGTAGAAAAGTAGGCTCAAAACCGGCATCTTTTAAACAAGCTCCTAGATATAACATCGGAGCGGTTCCAACACCACCACCAATCAGCAAAAGTCTTTTGTTCTCCTGTTCCTTGGAAGGAATTGTAAAACTATTACCCAGTGGTAGCATTATGTTTACAATATCACCGGGACGGAATTCTGCCATTTTTCTCGTGCCATCACCAACAAGTTGAATCAATAACCACAACTCATTTTTAGACTTATCTACATAGTTGACGGAAATCGGACGACGTAAGAATGTTGTAGGAGAGTTTTCTACATGAACCTCTACAAATTGTCCGGGAAGCATCTCTGGAAGATTCCCATCCGAGGTTAACTTTAGCAGGCAATAATTTTTATGAAGGTGACAGTTTTCAGTCACCTTCATGTCTAAGATGTACTTCTTCATATACACGATTACTCAATTTATCCGCAAAGATACATGAATATAACGTATATACCGAACAGTTTACCTTAGTCTTTCTTGTTTTTTTCAGGGACGAAAGTATCAAACGTATTGTCGGAGTAAAATATCATTATTTTACTAACATTTTTAGAAGGCTTTTCTTGGCATATAACTTGCTCTACAACAGGTTGTTTCTGGATGTTTACAGGTGTCTCAACCCCAATTTCCTTGCGATTTTCGGCAACAACTTGTACATTGGGACGATTTTCAAGCATATTTGTAAACAAATTAGGTTCAGTTAACACATGTTCTCGGATCATTTCGCCTTTGCCAAACAATAGCCAGTCAGAATCAACATAAGTGAACCGTTCCAGTATTTTTAGCAGAACATCCAAACTCGGATTATTTCTCCCAGATATAATATGTGACATTGCCGAACGCTGTATACCGATCGATTCGGCAAATTTAGAAGGGGTAAGTCCTTCACGTTCCATTATTTTTAAAATACGATCTCTCATATTCATATATATCTTAAATTCTTACTAGAATACTGCCATTATGACCGTTTACTAAGATAAATCTCCATAAAGTAAACCAGATACAAAGATAAATCAATATTTCCATTTGTGCAATTTATTTTTATAAAACCAAATTGATACATATGTGTCAAGCCGATACATATGTGATGGGTAGAACTGTAAACCGTGTTCAAGAAGGAGGTATAGAGTATTTAGAAAAACTTTAGAAAAATAGCATATATATCTGATTTATATGTAAATATAATAATACATATGATGTATAGTTAGGGGGTTTTTATACGTTTGTAGACGAAAAAACATGTTTAGTTAATGTAAACAATCAATATTTCTATATAAAAAACTGGTTATTTATAATTTATAGCAAATCTTACGTGGATAAAGAAATATATAGTAATCCATGATTTATATTAGTAATGTAAACATGGTACATTTGTAACGCCTATATAATGATTACAAAAACCACCAACATTTGTAATCTACCCAAATACTTTTATTGTATATATGATTGTAAACATCCATTTCTCGGTTATATTTGTATACAATATAATTTTACTCTATTTATTTTACTGCCAACTTGTCTATTTTTCCTTTAACGGATAATGAAGGCAATCTATGGCTATACCGATTATAGCTTTAAGTATGGATTTCTTGGAATTTTTGAGGAAGAAGGTACGTGATTGAATAAATTTTAAAATCTCAGAGAGATAAAATATGCGTAATTAATTGATAAATAAACAAAAAGGCCTCTTTTTCCAGTTTGACTTTTTCATCATTCTAGGAAAAAAGGCCCTTTTGCCTGCACTAAGTCTATGATTTCTGTTTAATGTAAAATTTTGTAAAGTAATTCTTTTAGTAAATCTGCATCTGTCGCTGAAGAGTTTTCCACTCCCTTAGATTTTGCGTCAGTTGTTCGGATATCGCTGATCAAATTAAAAACTTTCATCGCTGGATAATTTTTCATCCCCAAAAGATAGTCCTTTACTTGATAAGTTCCCCGTAAACCAAGTGCGGTCATCAATCCTGATTCCGATCGATCCTTTGAATAATAACAAATCAGCAAGTTTGAGAAATAGTTAAATAATACAGGAAGTGTCATCTGTATCGGATTACTTTTAGGGTTTTTCTCAAAATACTGAGCGATCCGGTTAGCCTTTAATATATCCTTCATGGCAAGTGCCTTTATCAGCTCAAAGTTATTGTATTCTTTACTAATCCCTATATTTTGCTCGATCAATTCCGGTGTGATGCGTTTTGAGGCCTTTTCAGCCAAGATAATTGCCAGCTTATCTAATTCCTTATTGAGACGGTTTAAATCGTTTCCAAGGAAATCTGAGAGCATTTGAGCGGCTTTTGGATCGATACCGATAGAACGCTGTTGCATCAAAGAGGTGATAAAACTCGGCATTTTATAATCCGGGATCTTTTTTGACTCATATAAAATACCGTTTTTATCGGTTGCGGCCGCTAACGCACGACGGCGATCTAAAGTCTTATATTTGTAATTTATGACCAAAATAGTTGATGACAAAGGATTCTTCACATAACTGCTCAGCAACTCTATATCTCTCACTAATTGAGCCTCTCGAACAACGATCAATTGATATTCGGACATCATCGGAAAACGACGTGCCGCATTGATAATAGAAATGGCATCTGTATCTGCGCCGTATAGAATAATCTGATTGAAATCTCTCTCAGATTCCTCTAATACGCTTTTTAATAACAAATCTGTTATTTGATCGATGAAGAAAGGCTCTTCGCCCATTAACACATAAACAGGCTGAAACTTCCTTGCTGTTATATCCCTACAAATCTCCTCGAAAGTAATTTCTTTTTTTGCCATAAATTATGAGGTTTCGCTATTACCAACTAAAACGGATATGACGGATGGTTTTCTTACCATCCAAAATCTGTTGAAGAGCTTCAACTCCCAACATTACCTGTTCTCCTACAAATTGTTGAGTTACCTTCCGGTCACTCGCTTCTGTTTTTACACCATCTTCTTCCATCGGTTTATCCGATATCATCAACAATGCACCCGTAGGTATTTGGTTAGCGAAACCGGCAGTAAGCAAGGTTGCGGTTTCCATATCGATACCAGTGGCATGCGTACTACGAAGATATTCCTTGAAATCATTATCGTATTCCCAAACCCTGCGATTTGTCGTGTAAATCGTACCTGTCCAATAATCTTTTCCATGATCACGTATGGCGGAAGAAATGGCACGAAGCATTGAAAAAGCGGGCAATGAAGGTACCTCAGGTGGTAAATACTCATTCGACGTTCCCTCACCTCGGATCGCCGCTATTGGCAATACATAATCCCCTAATACATTCGCTCTTTTTAATCCTCCACATTTACCGAGGAAAAGCACCGCTTTGGGCATGACTGCTGACAATAAATCCATGATTGTAGCAGCGTTCGCACTTCCCATCCCAAAATTGATAATGGTAATCCCTTCTGCCGAGGCATTGGGCATCGAACTTTTCAATCCCAAAATCGGGACATTAAAATGATCCGCAAATATCTCGACATATTTAGTAAAGTTAGTGAGTAATATGTGCTTAGTGAAGTCTTCTAGCTTTCGCTCGGTATAACGAGGCAGCCAATTTTCTACGATTTCTTGTTTTGTTCTCATAAATAACTACCTTTGAGGTGCATTTTAGTTTAGAATATAAATAGCAAATATAGCAAATGCTCCCATTAAATCTACCAAAATTCTCAGTCAAAGTTACGGAGAAAGCAGGAAAGCCTTCTATTTGGGATCCTGTACGCCGAAAATTTGTCGCATTAACGCCAGAGGAATGGGTACGACAACATTTCGTGAACTATTTGGTCACGGAAAAAAACTATCCTCAAGAACTTTTAGCGAATGAAGTAGCGGTAAAACTAAACGGAACATCCAAACGATGCGATACCGTTGCATACAATCGGTTTCTAGCACCTCTAATGATTATTGAATATAAAGCTCCACATATCGAGATAACAAGCGCTGTATTCGATCAAATCGTACGTTATAACATGGTCTTACACGTAAAATACTTAACCGTAAGCAACGGCATCCGTCATTTTTGTTGCAAAATTGACTATGAGAAACAGACGTATGCTTTCCTCGAAGATATACCGGAATACAATCTATTGGAGAAAATCGTTTAATTATCTAAAATAAGTCCCCCTTACCCTTCTATGCACTCGCACGGATCAGATAAGGGCTTACTCAGCCCAACCAGTGAGTAGTTCTATCGATTAGGAATTTACAGTTTGCAGATAAGTCATCTTGTTCTATATACTCGACATCACCGGAAGTCTTAGAAGGTAGCACCATATCTGATACTTCTACCTCCTCATTTTCAAGGCTGGCAAACTTAAACAGATTATATATGCTTGATAGAAAGAGAAGAAAAAGAAACAGGAATGCCTTTGCGACACTTCCTGTTTTTTCTATATATTGAGTAGATTTCAAATCCATATCCCACGCATTAAAAGTTACATGGGCACAAACATAGCAATATTCGTCAAATAAACAAATATTTTAACACGAAAATTTCACTTCGTAAAGAGATAATCCTCCGGTTTTGCGATTCGTAAAATATATTCCGGAGTATTAGGGAGCCTTTTCGCATACAAAGTGACAGAATCACCCCTCTCAGGCATCGTAGAATTAGATTCCAACGATATCTGGTCAACATTACGCAATTTTATTTCATCATCTTTATCGAAAAAGAATGAGTATCCTAATAAAACCGCAAAAAAAGATAAAATCAATGGCTTCATGTCTAACTTGTTTTTATGACTATATAAGCTTAGATGCTTATAAAACGATAAACGCTGCATATTATTTCAAAATAATTACATTTTTAATGTGCCGACATAGAAGTACGACTTATTTCGTTAATGAAGTATATATCCTATGACACATGCAGTATATATCCTATAGCATTTGAAGTATATCTTCGTAAAGAGGAGTTTCAGGGCCAAAATAAAAAAGGCGAGGATCTTAACCCCCGCCTTCTATCTGTAGATATAGAAATCCTATTTTATCCACCGAAATCATCGAAGTGCAACATCTCACGAGGTACACCCAAGTTATCCAGCATATTTTCCACGGCCTTTGACATCGGGCCCGGACCACACATGTAGTATTCGATATCTTCCGGAGCCTCGTGATCCTTCAAGTAAGTATCATGGATTACTTGATGAACGAATCCAGCCGTATATTTAACACCCGCAGCATCAGCGGCAGGATCAGGACGGTCAAGCGCCAAGTGGAACGTAAAGTTTGGGAATTCTTTCTCTATTTCCAAGAAATCTTCCAAATAGAACACTTCGTTCAAGGCACGCGCGCCATAGAAGTAAGACATCTTACGATCCGTAGTCTTCAACGTCTTCGTCATGTGCATGATTTGGGCACGCAACGGAGCCATACCAGCACCACCACCAATCCACATCATCTCTCTCTTAGAATCGAAAATTGGGTGGAAATCACCATAAGGACCACTCATAGTCACCTTATCACCCGGTTTCAACGTAAAGATATAAGAAGAAGCGATACCCGGCATCACATCCATGAAACCAACTTGTGGTTTCGGTTTGAACGGCGGCGTAGCGATACGCACGGTCAACATGATACGGTCACCCTCAGCAGGATAGTTAGCCATAGAATAGGCACGGATAGACGGTGAGTCGTTCTTACACTTCAAACCGAATAAACCGAATTTCTCCCAAGCCGGCAGATACTCGGGGCCGATCAAGCTCTTATCGATATCCTTGTTATAATCCATTGAGTATGTAGGGATCTTGATCTGAGCGTAAGAACCCGGAATAAAGTCCATGTGCTCACCTTTAGGCAACGCAACGATAAACTCCTTGATAAATGTAGCGACGTTCTTATTACTGATAACCTCGCATTCCCATTCCTTAACGCCAAATACCTCGTCTGGTACCTGAACGACCATATCCTCTTTCACCTTGCATTGACAAGCCAAACGCCAATGATCTTTCACTTGTTTACGAGAGAAGAAACCTTTCTCAGTAGGTAGGATCTCGCCACCGCCATCAATAACTTGAGCACGGCACTGACCGCATTTACCACCACCACCACAAGCGGAAGACAAGAAGATGCCACCGCTCTGTAGCGCACCTAGCAAAGTTCCACCAATCGGGGTCTCTATATCTTTCTCTCCGTTAACCTTCAAGCTTACATTCCCTGAAGGCACCAATTTTGCTTTGGCGAACAAAAGCAAACCGACCAAGATCAGCGTGATCAATAAGAATACTATTGCGCTGACACCAATCGTAAGTCCGCCCGACATTAATAAAGTCATCTTTATATTTTGTTTAATGCGTTAATACTTAAATCTTCAGACCAGAGAAACACATGAATGCCATACCCATCAAACCCGTGATGATGAAAGTAATACCCAAACCTTTCAAAGCATTGGGGACATTTGAATATGACAATTTCTCACGGATAGCCGCCATACCTACGATAGCCAGCAACCAACCGATACCAGATCCTAAACCATAAACAGTGGCGACACCTACATTAGGGAACGCTTTTTGTTGCATAAACAGAGAACCACCCAAGATAGCGCAGTTTACAGCGATCAGCGGCAAAAAGATACCAAGGGAAGCATACAAAGACGGAGAGAATTTCTCGACTACCATCTCGACCAACTGCACGAAAGAAGCGATAACGGCGATAAAGATAATAAACGCCAAGAAGCTAAGGTTCACCTCCGCATATTCCGGGCCTAACCAACTTAACGCACCTTCTTTCAATACATAATTCTCAAGCATATAGTTAATCGGCAACGTACAGAAAAGTACGAATGTCACTGCTATACCTAATCCTAAAGCGGTCTTCACGTTCTTTGAGACAGCCACGAAAGAGCACATACCCAAATAGTATGCGAAGATCATGTTGTCAACGAAGATCGAGCGGACGAATGTGCTTAATAATTGTTCCATTCTATTATTCGTTTAATCGTTAACATTAATTTTCTTGAAGTTCCTTGTTCTTAGCACGATGAACCCAAATAATAACAGCGATCACGATCAACGCCATCGGAGGCAAGATCATCAAACCATTGTTCACGTAACCCAGATCATAGAATGCCTGCGGAATCACTTGGAAACCCAATAAGGTACCAGATCCCAGCAATTCACGGAAGAAACCTACGATAATAAGAATAATCGCATATCCCAGACCGTTACCAATGCCATCCAAGAACGATTCCCATGGGCCGTTACCCAAGGCGAACGCTTCCAGACGTCCCATCAAGATACAGTTCGTAATGATCAAACCGACAAATACGGAAAGCTGTTTGTTTACGTCATAAGCAAAAGCTTTCAACACCTCACTAACGATTGTCACCAAAGCGGCAACTACCACCAATTGCACGATAATACGGATACGGTTCGGAATCGTATTACGCATCAATGAAATGATCACGTTAGCGAAAGCTACGACAGCCGTCACCGAGATACCCATCACGATGGCCGGCTCAAGTTTTGATGTTACAGCCAACGCAGAGCAAATACCCAACATCTGAACGACAACCGGGTTGTTAGCGCTCAACGGGCCTAACAGAACTTCTTTATTCTTTTCAGATAATAATCCCATCTTCTACTTAATTTTGTGAGGTCAAAAATTTAACATAACCGCTCAAGCTGTTGAATAACATTTCATCCACACCTTTACTGGTAATTGTACCACCTGAGATACCGTCTACATAATCCTGTCCCGCTACGCTCTTACCCGGCTTAACAACAGCGACAGACTTGAATTCTCCACTCATGAAGATCTTCTTACCTTTGAACTCATTGCTGAACGCCGGTTTAGAGATCTCAGCTCCCAGACCCGGAGTTTCACCTTGGTGGCTGAAGTCAGCACCATAAATAGTATTCTTATCACTATCTACAGAGATATAACCCCATAACGGACCCCAAAGACCTGCTCCATGCAAAGCCATGATATATTTCGGTTGACCATCTACATTCGCGACGAAAACCGGATATTGATGCTCAGCGGCAGCCTTAACTACATCCGTAGCGAAAGCGTCGCCTTCAACCTTCTCACCATTCTCGTTTACCAAGAAAGCTTCCTTGATCAACTCGTTGTACTTGGTCTCAGCCTCAGAAGAAGAAACATTTACGTTAATAGAACGCAGAATTTGTTGTCTCTTATCGTTATCCTCGTTCTGTTTCTGAAAACTTCTCAATGATTGTGAAGTAAACGCCAATACGACAGCCACTAGCACAACCATCACAGCCGCATAAACAACCGTATAAACATTGCTATCCCGGTTTATGCCTTTCTTAGCGGCGCCCTCCTCCTTGATTTCCTCAAATTCGGAAGCAGGAGCGGAACATACCGGGCAAGTGTCAGGAGCCTTATTTCCCTCGTGGACATAGCCACATACCTTACATTTATATTTAGCCATATTCCTTCTTACTTTATTTTATTACACGTTTCAATCTGCGAGAGATATTAGCTTCCACAACATAATAGTCGATCAGGGGAGCGAACACGTTCATCAACAGGATAGCGAGCATCATACCCTCTGGATAACCCGGGTTCAACGCACGAATAATAATGGCCATAGCACCTACAAGGAAACCATAGATATATTTACCTGTCTCCGTACGAGCGGAAGTCACAGGGTCTGTAGCCATGAACACGGCACCAAAAGCGAAACCACCTAAGAACAAGTGATCCAGCGGAGATACGCACATAGCGACCGTAGTACCGATCATATTAAAGATCAATGACATGAAAGCACCACCCACGAACACGGAAACCATTGTCTTCCAACTTGCGATACCCGTAACCAACAAGATAACCGCACCGATCAAAATAGCCAATACGGAAGTCTCACCGATAGAGCCCGGGATCAAACCAATAAACGCGTCCCAAGTAGAGATCGGGTTGCCTAATACGTCAACAGCTTGGAAAGAACCGATCATCTCCTTACCAGCGATAGCGACTTGTCCTAGCGGAGTAGCTCCGGAAAAACCGTCAACTACTTGGCCAGCCCCGATACCAAACGTATCAGCCGTACGAACGAACACTTGATCACCAGACATTGCTGCCGGGTAAGCGAAGAATAAGAACGCACGTGTAACCAATGCTACATTAAATATATTATATCCCGTACCACCAAATACCTCTTTCGCGAAAATAACAGCGAAAGCAGTAGCTACAGCGATCATCCATAACGGAGTATCGACCGGAACGATCATCGGAATCAAGATACCGGAAACCAAGAATCCTTCTTGAATCTCTTCCTTCTTCACTTGGGCGACAGCGAACTCTATACCCAAACCTACCACATACGAAACAATGATCTTAGGCAATACCGCCAAAAATCCAAAAATAAAAGTCATCAAAAATCCCGGCTCAGCCCCCACAGCTAAATTGTGCTGATAACCGACATTATACATACCAAAAAGCAAAGCAGGCAACAAAGCGATGATAACCACGGTCATGGCACGCTTTGAATCAATACAGTCATGAATATGTACGCCCGTTTTAGAGGTCTCGTTCGGAACAAATAAGAATGTTTCGAAACCGTCAAAAACAGAACGGAACATCGCCAGCTTTCCGCCTTCCTCAAAGTTAGGCTTAATCTTGTCGAGATAATTCCTTAACGCTTTCAATGTATTATAAGTTTTTTATGTTATTAATTCATTTCCTTATACAACAGGTTCAATCCGTCGCGAACGATCTTTTGCAACTCGATCTTGGAAGTGTCCACGAACTCGCAAAGAGCGAAGTCCTCGGGAGCCACCTCATAGATACCTAAGTTCTCCATCTTGTCGATATCGAACGCAATGATCGCTTTCAACAAATACTCCGGATAGATGTCCATCGGAAACACCTTATCGTATTCATTAGACATGATCATGGCACGTTTACCACCTTTGATACGGGCGTCGATCACATATTCCTTGCTAGTACCTAACCAGCTAAAGTAACTATGGCTAGCGCTGAACTGGTTGAAACGAGGCATAGCGAAACCTAAGAACTCATGCGTCTCATCACCTTCCGGAATCACGGTGATCTGGTTATCATAAGCGCCTAGGTAACCATCCATATTCACCTTGGTACCTGTCAAAACATTACCGCTGATAATACGGATATGTTCCTGTCCTAACACTTTACCGTTAACCAAGCTCTTAATCGTACAACCTGAAATCGTTTTAACGTAGCCTCTCTCGGTAGTCTCGGAACCGGTAATAGCAACCATACGGCTGAAATCGGCGACACCCTTGTTAAACAAGCGTCCGATAACGATCACGTCTGCCGGATTAACCGTCCAAACTACCTCACCCTTGTTAACGGGCTTGATATGATTGATCTGCACGCCAACGTTCGCTGCGGGATGCGGACCTTCTACTTCCACGATCTCCACACCTTTCATTCCGCTCACGACAGAACCACTTCTTACACCCACATACACTTTTCCATTCGTTAATTTAGCTAGGGCGTTTAATCCAGTCTGGAAATCAGCCTCCTGACCTTTTACGATAAAATCGAAGTTTGGAGCCAAAGGAGCGGAGTAAAAAGCCGAAACGAAGATATCACGCGGAGTATCCAATGGAGCGGCAACGATATCGTATGGGCGTTGCTTGATAAACGGCCACATACCAGCGTTCAGAAGTACCTCTTTCACCTCTGCTCCCTGTAGGGATGCTACGTTCTTCTTACCGAACTCCTCATACTCGATCTGCGCATCCGGCTTCACAACGATGCTTAGCACCTTACGCTTCTCTCCTCGGTTTACGGCAGTTACCTCGCCACTGACCGGCGAAACAAACTTGATCTCGGGGCGGTTCTTGTCAATCATCAGTACAGAACCGGCTTTGACTTTTTCTCCTACTTTCGCAACAACTTTGGGGAGAATACCGTTATAATAATCGGGGACGATCGCGTAAGACTCGCTCTTGCCGCCGTTTAACAGTACATCCGAAGCTTTGCCCTTCAGATTAATGTCTAAACCCTTTTTAATCTTAATCACATTTGCCATGATACAACTAAAATTGTTTATATGTAATTTTCCTGCAAAAGTAAACATTTTTTCATGCTTTAGAGCAGGGAAAGGCAAATAAATAGAGAAATAATTCCATAATTTTGCGTCGTTAAAGAAAGTAATAAGAAAATGAAAGTTTTTAAAATCCTATTTCTGCTGCTTATCACGGTTTTAGTACCGTTGAACGCTCAAGTGACTTACTTCACCAACGTTAGCGATAAGCAAATAAAGACCCTCCAAGTGAAGGTTGCCGGCGAGATGTTCTCCGATCCATTCATTGAACTGGGCGGTGAAAACCGTATCGAAGTTAATTTCGATGCTTTTAATCCGGGCTTCGGGCGATACGCCTATAATCTGGTTCATTGCAACGCCGATTGGACGCAATCGAATCTTTCCCCGATTGAGTATATGAATGGTTTCCAAGGGAGCACGATCGAGGATTTCGCCAATGCGATGGGTACTACGGTGCAATACACCAACTACCGATTACTTTTCCCAAACGATGACGTTCAACCGAAGGTCTCGGGGAATTATGCCTTGCAAGTATATAACGAGGATGATCCCTCCCAGATCGTATTTACCGCTTGCTTTTCTATTTTCGAGCCGATGGTTAGTGTCGCCGCTACGGTGAGCGGAAATACGGATATCGATACCAATCAGTCACACCAACAAGTCAGCTTTGCGATCAATAACAAGAATTTCCCCATCACCTATCCTCAGACCGACTTGAAAATCTGGGTTTATCAGAATAACCGCAGGGATAATGCCGTAACAGGTCTTCAGCCTATGACTATTTTAGAAAACCAGATCTCTTATACGAACAATCAGAACTTGATCTTTCCCGCAGGAAACGAATATCGCCGTATGGAATTTTTGAGCAACAAATACAATGGCATGCACGTAGAAAGTATCTCGTTCCATAATCCATATTACCATGTAGAGTTGATGACGGACTATCGGCGTGACCAATTATCGTATCAATACGATCAAGACCAAGACGGCCGTTTTTTCATCCGTTGCAGTAATTGTAACGACCCGGATACGGAAGCGGACTATTACATCGTTCACTTTACCCTCGCCATGGACTTAATTCCCGATGGAAACGTGTATTTGAACGGTGAATTATATAATAATGTATTGGACGAGAAAAGTAAGATGGGCTATAATCCGGAGACGCATCAATACGAGAAATCCGTCTTACTGAAACAAGGCAGTTACAACTATCAGTACCTCTTTGTCCCTAACGGACAGACCGTAGGACAGACCGGCCCTATCGAGGGTAATTTCTTCCAGACGGAGAACGAATATAGCATTTACGTCTACTATTGTCCAATGGGAGCACGGTATGATCGTTTAATCGGTGTAACTAGTATCAGAAATACAATGCCCGTGCTATAATTATTCGCGTAAAAGGCATACTTTTACGCATAAAATAATTGAGCATGAAAACGAGACGTATTGTTATCAGTACCGTATTATTAGTCGGGGGACTTCTCTCGATCGTTCAAGTCATGCCTAAAAATCCACTGTTGATAGGCGAAAGGTTATTTCCGTATGGAGGATGGATACAAGTGATACTTGCCATGCTATACGGTGGTTGGCTCTGCTATAAGATGCAAGATCGGCAAGAACGTCCCAAATGGAGAAAACGAGCGTGGTTGTTATTCTCGATCGTTTTTTTCGGGCAACTTGCTCTAGGGATTTTTGCCGATCCTATTTTCCTTATGACCGGGAAACTGCATTTACCGATCCCTGCGGTAATCTTGGCCGGACCGCTTTATCGCTTCGAGGGATTATTCATGCCCATACTTTTTATCAGCACCTTATTACTATCCGGTCCCGCTTGGTGTAGCCAGCTTTGTTACTTCGGGGCATTCGACGCATGGAGTGCCCGGGGAAAATTGGAACGAAAAAGGTTCCCCTATCACAAGCAAATGCGATACAGCATATTATTTCTGGTTATGTTGGGGGCCATCCTACTCCGAATATTCGGAGCGAGCGGCAGGATAGCCACCGCTTTTGGAATAGCGGTCGGAGTTATCGGCCTACTTGTCATGCTATTGTTTTCCAGAAAGAGACGGAAGATGGTGCATTGCAGTAGTTATTGTCCGATCGGGACTTTAGTGTCTTTCCTCAAATACCTCTCTCCTTTCCGGGTACGACTGACCACGGATTGTTGCCATTGCATGGCTTGCACAAACGCTTGCCGTTATGATGCCCTACATAAAGAAGAGATCGAGAAGGGAAAGATCGGCTATACCTGTACCTATTGCGGAGATTGCCTCTCCGCTTGCAAGCACGGGGCTATAGAATATTATTTCCCGGGATTGCGCCCGACTACTGCCGAGCGCCTATGGATCGTCGTAACGGTCGTATTACATACTTGTTTCTTGATGATCGCACGAATCTGAGCCGTATACTTGCTTGCCCATTATATAAGTACATACCGTATTCCGGTCATCGCCGAGGGTTTGCAGGCCAAACAGCTTATTCTCGATCGTCCATTTATCTCTCGAACGAAGATACTCCATACGCAATTTCTGGACAGAGGTAGCGGCATAATCCACGACTATGAAATCCGCTTCACGGCCAGGGAGGAAACTTCCGATTCGGTCGTCCAACGATAAGGCCCGTGCAGAGCCTAGCGTACATTTATAGATAGCCTCCAAAGCTGTCATCGGATAACCGTTCAACTGTTGTACCTTATAAGCCTCTCCCATCGTACGCCACATAGAGAAAGATGTACCCGCACCGACATCTGTCGCCAAGGTAGTACGTACGCCGTAACGGTTCGCTTCCCTCATATCGAATAATCCGCTTCCAAGGAAAAGGTTCGAGGTCGGGCAATGGGCGATAATGCCTCCCGTTTCTCCCAACCGCTTATATTCCCGATCGGTTAGATGGACACAATGCCCGAATATCGAACGATCGGTCAACAATCCGGCACGCTCATAGACCTCCAGATAATCCGCATGACCGGGACAGAGCGATAAGACAGATTCAATCTCTCCCAGATTCTCCGAAAGATGTGTCTGTATATAGGTACTGGGATATTCGGCATGTAAACGACCGGCAGACTTTAATTGATCCGGCGTACTGGTTATGGCGAAACGGGGCGTGATCACATAGTGATTCCGTCCTTTCCCGTCCCAATCCTCGATTAAGCTACGGCAGTCCAACTCACCCTGATGCGTGGTATCCATCAGATAATCCGGAGCGTTCCGGTTCATCATCACCTTTCCAGCCAAGATACACATATTATACTCCGTAGCCACGGAAAATAATGCGGTTACGGAAGCAGGATGAACCGTGGCATAAGCGGCACAAGTCGTAGTTCCGTTCTTCACCAGTTCCTTCACGAAAAAGCGAGCGATATCTTGTGCATATTCCATGGAAGAGAAAGCTTCCTCGGCGGGAAACGTATATTCGTCCAGCCAATCCAGAAGTTGCTTGCCATACATTCCCTGTATCTCCGACTGGGAGAAATGGATATGGGAATCAATAAAGCCGGGTGTAATCAATTTACCGGAATAGTCTGTCACCGGGAAATCCGGGTAACGGGAACGCATCGCCTCGAACGGCCCCGCCTCTACAATCTTTCCATCAACAACAGCCAGTTCCCCATCCTCAAAATAGCGGTAAGCCTCCACATGATCCAGCGGGGAAGCGATCAAATAGAACACTTCTCCCCTATATAAGTTCTTCATCATGGTCAAATAACAATTCGTTTATTTAATTGGTTCCACGTGCAAAGCGATGTGCGTAGCCTGACCGAACTTATCACGCAGATTCTGTTCGATCTCTTTCGTCAAGTCATGGGCACGAGTCACGGTTATCTGTCCGTCCACCCGTATATGCGCCTCGATAGCAAAATTATTACCGATGCGGCGGGTACGTAGATTATGCGGGCTCTTTACCTCGGGAACCTCACTAATGATCGCCAAGATCTCATCCTCCACCTCCTTCGGCAAAGATTTCTCCAATAAGTCATTAATCGCCGGGATCACTAGTTGTAAGGCTACTTTTACGATAAATAAACTGACAATCACAGCCGCCAACGGGTCCAGCACACGCCAATTATCCCCCAACAAAATCGCCCCTCCGATACCTAAAGCCGTACCGATCGAGGAAAAGGCATCCGAGCGATGATGCCAAGCGTTAGCGATAACGACTTGACTATTCTGCTTCCTTCCTACCCAAACCGTAATATGATACAGTAATTCCTTGATCACGATAGAGATAAGAGCAGCAACTAAAGCGATCATTCCCGGACTTTCCAACGGAATCCCCTTGAAATAAAAGTCATAAATCTTGTTCGCTCCCTCCCAGAAAAGGCCAAAACCTACACAAAGCAAGACGATACCGACAATTGAAGTCGCCAAAGTCTCGTATTTACCATGCCCGTAATCATGGCTCTCGTCCTTCGGCTTGGAAGATATATTGACAAAAAGAAGTACGATTATATCCGTTACGAAATCAGATAACGAATGCACCGCATCGGCGATCATAGCGCTACTATGCCCCCAGATACCCGCCACGAACTTGAATACCAATAAAACAAAATTAGCGAATGACCCTAAAAGTGTCACTCGCATAATCTCTTTTTTCCTCGCCTTTGGTGCCTCCTCCATAGAATCCCATTAACAAGATTTACCGGTCATGATGTCCAGCACCAGACGATCCGTCGCCTCCATTCCTTTAGAACCGATAGCGGTCAAGTTCGCGATCGATTTATCCACATCCTCATCGATGATACCTTCCACGGAAGTCACCACCTTATCCTCCATGGCCATCAAAGCGGAAAGCATCGCCGTAGATACGCCACTAGATACTTTCATCGCGCAACTCGGCTTGGCACCGTCACAGATCATTCCGGTAATATTACCGATCATATTCTTGATCGCATAAGAAATCCGCGCCTTATTTCCTCCCATCAAATAGGTGATAGCGCAACTCGCTCCCGTAGCGGCAACCACACAACCGCAAAGGGCGGACAAGCGTCCCAGACTTTGCTTGATATAGATCACCATCAAATGGCTTAACATCAACGCACGGATCAGTTGCTCTTCCGAGCATTGGATATCCTCGGCGAAAGAAAGAACCGGAAGCGTAGCGGCGATTCCTTGATTACCGCTTCCCGAATTACTCATCACCGGGATCATAGCGCCGTCCATGCGAGCGTCGCAAGCGGCGGAAGTCATGATCAACATATGCGTATAAGCGGAATCTCCCATGAACTTACGGCCGAAAGCACCCGAGACTGTCTTGCTTACGGTATGTCCGTAATTGCCTTTCATGGAAGCTTGGGCAGCTTTCTTATTCAACTCGGCCGTTTCTAAAATAAAACGAATCTCATCCAATGGCATTTCCATGGCAAACTCATAGACCATAGAGAAGGAAAGACGTAAATCCTTATTCTCACATACTTCCTCGCCAGAAGCGTTTGCCGTACGTAAATCAGTCAATACCTCCCCGTTTTTCTCTACATATATTATATGGGTATGCTCATGGCAAATGATCACCCTTGAACGATCGTTCCCTGCAGAACTTATAATTTCGATATAAAGTTTATCTACATTCTCTTTTAGGTCTATACTGATACATTTCTTGCAGACCATTTCCTTACCTTCTTTCAATCCCTCCGGAGTCAAGTCTTTCAGCACCTCTAGCCCATAAGCGGACTTACCGATGATCGATCCCAAAGCGATAGCGATAGGCAACCCCACCATGCCAGTCCCCGGGATTCCTACTCCCATGGCATTCTTCAGGATATTGGCGCTCAGATAAACCTCTATCTTCTCTGGCTTACGCCCCAGCACTTCCGCCGCTTTTGCGGCCGCCAAAGCCACGGCAATAGGTTCCGTACATCCGATAGCAGGGATTACCTCCCTGTGAATCAAATCTATAATTTGAGTTTTTATGATAGTATCCATACTGATAGTCTTTATTTAGAATTAGATAGTTAATATACAATAGATTAAGAACAAAACTCAACAACGATATCTCGCAAGGCATCGTATTGTTTTCCCAATGCATCTTCATAACGCAACGCTTCTTCCAGATTCCCTTCTCTCAACAGCGATAGTATATTATTCGATACATCGAATAGATTTACCAGACCTAAATTAGCGGCTATCCCTTTCAAGGTATGCGAATATAGCTTGGCATTCTCCAAATCCCGCTCTACTAAAGAGCTCCGTAATTTCACATACGAACCGTCTGTAGTAATAAATTTATATAGAAACTTTTTGAAGAGGCTATCACTATTCATAAAACGATCTAAGGTATTCTCTTTATCCCAAGCAGCTACATCTATTAATGCGTTATAAAAAGCATCGTTCTCATTCATTTTTTTATGATATTAGTTTTCGTACAAAATTAGGAATTTTATAGACACTACCAACGTTAGCGGTATTCTTTTTCTTTACTTACCGCAACTTGGGTACGGAACGATAATTTTAGTACTTTTGTCGCCTACTTCGGGACCTAGAACGCCCGGGCTGTATTTATCCGATTAATAGAATTGAAAAAGGAATGGGAATTTCATCGCCGCTTGTAGATTTGCAACATCAATATGATCTCCTGCAGAAAGAATATGAATATGAGAAGGAAACATACCGACAGCAATCCGAGCGTACGGGTTTGCGAAAACGAGTGGCGCAGGGCCTCTGTTGGTATCCGGTCACTCCGGGACGCAGTTATTATAACTCCTTAAACCAATTGGTGATCGAGATCGAAAGGACAGAAGACCGGGAGATCGAGCATAATTTTGAGTACGGGCGCCCGATTTGCTTCTTTACGGCAGATATCAGTGGTAAATTTAAGTATCTGGATTTCTCCGCCACGATCAGCTACGTGCAAGAGGACCGGATGGTGGTAGTTCTCCCCACTCCTTCCGCCTTGATGGATATACAAGGAAAAAGCAATGATCTCGGCGTGCAACTCTACTTCGACGAGACCAGCTATAAAACGATGTTTTCCGCTCTCTCGGACGTGATGCGGGCAAAAAACAACCAACTCTCTCATCTTAGGGATGTATTGCTGGGGCAGGAAAAACCGGGACAGCGGGAATTATTCCCGATCCGCTTCCCTTGGTTGAACCGTTCTCAGGAAGAAGCCGTAAATAAGGTATTGGGAGCGAAACAAGTATCTATCGTACACGGCCCTCCCGGAACCGGGAAAACAACCACCTTGGTGGAAGCCATTTACGAGACCCTTCACCGGGAGAATCAAGTGATCGTTTGCGCTCAAAGCAATACCGCCGTAGACTGCATCTCGGAGAAACTGGTAGATAGAGGCATTAACGTCCTGCGCATCGGGAACCCCACTCGTATCAATGACAAGATGCTCTCTTTCACATATGAACGCCGTTTCGAGTCGCATCCGGATTATCCCGAGTTATGGAGCATCCGGAAAGCGGTACGGGATATACAATCCAATATGCGAAAGAAAAGCCGGGAGGAACGGGATACGATCCGAAACCGCCTCTCCCGTTTGAAATTCCGGGCGACCGAACTGGAAGTCAAGATCGATACAGAGCTGTTCGACGAGGCTCGTGTTGTCGCTTGCACCTTGGTTGGCTCCGCAAACCGGGTCATGATGAACCGGCACTTCACGACCTTGTTTATCGATGAGGCCGCCCAAGCCTTGGAAGCCGCTTGCTGGATAGCGATCGGCAAGGCAGACCGGGTCATACTAGCGGGCGATCATCACCAATTGCCCCCTACTATTAAATGTATAGAAGCGGAACGAGAAGGCTTAGGACGTACCTTGATGCAAAAGATAGCCCACACGAAACCGGAAACGGTCTCTCTCCTGAAGATCCAATATCGTATGCACGAGGATATCATGCGCTTCTCCTCCCAATGGTTCTATCATAACGAACTCGAATCCGCTCCCGAGGTAAGTGGGCGGGGAATCTTGCGACTGGACACTCCCATCGTATGGTTCGATACGTCCGAGTGCGATTTCACGGAAAATGCGAGAGAGGAGACCATGAGCCGTGTCAACAGGCAAGAGGCGGAATTGCTCGTGGAACAATTACGCTCCTATATACAGAAAATATCCAAGGAGAGAGTGCTGGAAGAGAATATCGACTTCGGATTGATCTCCCCTTATAAGGCGCAGGTACAATACATCCGTAAATTGATCAAACAAGACGCTTTCTTCAAGCCTTTACGCAGACTGATCACCGTACACACCGTTGACGGTTTCCAAGGGCAAGAACGCGATGTCATCTTGATCAGTTTGGTAAGGGCCAACGAGGATGGAAAGATAGGCTTCTTGAACGACTTGCGGCGCATGAACGTAGCGATCACCCGTGCCCGTATGAAACTGATGATCTTGGGAGACGGTTCCACCCTTACCCGGCACGCATTTTATAAAGAACTCTATAATTATATCTCCCAAAGAGGTAAAATAATCACGATCAACACGAAACAAGAGCATGAACTATAAATTATTGGTACTGGATTTAGACGGTACACTGACAAACAGTAAAAAAGAGATCACCCCATTTACGAGGGAAACCCTTCTGCAAGCGCAGGAAAAAGGATTGCATCTGGTCTTAGCCTCCGGCCGGCCCACCTACGGTATCGTGCCTTTAGCCGAAGAACTGAACATAAAGCAATATGGTGGTTTTATCCTTTCCTTCAACGGCGGTAAGGTGATCGACTTGATGACAGACAAAGTACTTTTCGAACAGGCTTTGCCACCCGATATCGTACCTGTTTTATACAACCGCTCCAAAGAAGCGGGACTGGCTATCCTTTCCTACAACGGTAAATATATCTTAAGCGAGCATCCGGAAAATAAATACGTACAATACGAATCTTTCTTAACCAAAATGAAGATCAAGGCTACCGACGATTTTCTGCGGGATTTGCATCAGCCAGCCGATAAATGCTTGGTGGTAGGCGAACCGGAGATGTTGGTACCGTTGGAAGAGAAGCTCCGCCAAGAATTAGGGAAACGTATCAACGTATATCGTTCCGAGGCATTCTATCTGGAGCTTGTCCCCAAAGGCATCGACAAAGCCGCCTCGTTATCCCGCTTACTAGAGCGAACCCGGATAAAACAGGAGGAAGTGATCGCTATCGGCGACGGTTTCAACGATGTATCCATGATCCGTTTCGCCGGATTGGGAGTCGCTATGGCCAACGCCCAGCCCCCTGTCAAGGCCAATGCCGACCGCATCACCCAATACACGAACGATGAGGATGGAGTGGCTCGTTTCATCCAAGAATTGCTTTGAAAAAAAACACGTACGTATTTTCCGAAAAACATGTACATGTTTTCGCGAGAACACGTACGTGTTTTTTCAGAGACATTTACACCAGTATCGACACAGGCCAATGCCTATACCGGCATACGCCTATACCAGTAGTGCCGTAGGGCTACGCCAGTATAGGCGTGAGCTTGCGCCGATATACGTAAATTCCTTTCATGGAAATGTCTTCTAACTATCAACTATTTTATGTATATTTGTATTCTAAACCATAAAAATAAGACGCCATGAAGTACAAATTATTAGTCTTAGACGTAGATGGGACGTTGCTTAACGACAAGAAAGAGATAACTCCCCGGACCCATGCCGCCTTGTTAAAGGCTCAGCAGATGGGAGTTCATGTTGTATTGGCATCCGGCCGACCCACCAACGGGGTTCAACCCTTGGCGGAGGCTCTTGAATTGAATCATTACGGTGGTTTCATATTATCTTATAACGGAGGTCAGATCATCAATGCCCAGACCGGAGAATTGATGTTCGAGAAACGAATCGATCCGGCCATGATTCCTTATTTAAACCGGAAGGCGAAGGAAAACGGTTTCGCGATCTTCACATATCACAAGGACTATATCCTAACCGATAGCCCGGAAAACAAACATGTCCAAGAGGAGGCCGAACTCAATAAGATGCGCATCATCGGTGTGGAGAATTTCCCGGAAGCGGTGGATTTCGCACCCTGTAAGTGTATTCTTACCAGCGATGACGAGAACAATCTAGTGGGTCTCGAAAATCATTGGAAGAAACGTCTGGACGGGGTATTGGAAGCTTTCCGCTCCGAGGACTATTTCTTGGAGGTAGCTCCTCATTTCATCAATAAGGGAAATACGTTGGCGGTATTGATGGAGATGCTGAATATCACGACCGAAGAGGTTGTCGCTATCGGTGATGGCGTGGCCGACGTATCCATGCTTCAATTAGCCGGTACCGGCGTGGCGATGGGTAACGCACGCGATTCCGTAAAGGCTTGTGCCGATTTCACGACCTTACCCAATAATATGGAAGGTGTGGCGGTAGCGATCGAGAAAGCGATCCTTGCCACGATCAAACCCACAGAGGTTCCGTTAGATCAACTAAACGCACGGGCCAAACATGCTTTAATGGGTAATCTAGGCATTCAATATACCTATGCGTCGGAGGATCGTGTGGAAGCGACCATGCCTGTAGACGAACGGACCCGCCAGCCTTTCGGTATCTTGCACGGAGGCGCTACACTGGCTCTGGCAGAGACCGTGGCCGGACTAGGTTCCATGATTCTGGCGAAACCGGACGAGATGGTAGTCGGCATGCAAGTTAGCGGCAGCCATATGTCGTCCGCCCACGAGGGAGACACGGTACGTGCCGTCGGGACGATTATCCACAAAGGCCGTTCATCCCATGTGTGGAACGTAGACATATTCACCTCTACCGACAAACTGGTTTCCTCTGTACGGGTAATCAATAGTATACTAAAGAAGAAATGATTCCAAGAGATTCTTACGAAATAATAGACACGTTGATCAAGCAAGGCCGGAGTTTCGCTATTTGGCGTATTCCCGGTGAGGATAGGCTCCATTTCAGGATGCAAAGTGCCGGCTCTCCTTGCCTATTATACGACATAAAAGACTTAAATGAACGGAGCGGTTTTGTAATCGCTCCGTTTCAGGTGACAGCGGAACGACCTATCGTTTTAATCCAACCGGATTGCTTTGAAATCCCCTCCGAATCCGATTGGGATTTCTCTCGAGAGAAAAACGAATTCCCTTCGAATGAAATCGAAATCCCGTCCGAATCCGAGGAGAAGGAACGATACGCTTACCATTTCTCCCTGTTTACCAACCCTTTGCTAAAAGGAAGCCAAGATAAACTAGTCCTATCCCGTAGCAAAACGATCTGGAAAGATCCCTCTTTCTCACCCGGCAAGGCATTCTTCGCCGCGGAAGAACGATATATCCGCTCCTATGTCTACCTTTGCCATACCTCGGAAACCGGAACTTGGATGGGTGGGACACCGGAAATCTTGTTATCCGGCGAGAAAGGCGACTGGCAAACGGTAGCTTTGGCCGGAACCCAATCCTTACGAGACGGGAAATTACCGAAAAGCTGGGACCATAAGAATTGGAGAGAACAGCAATTAGTCGCCTCCTATATACGCCGCCAGCTGTCCACCTTGGGTATTACTCCCGAGGAGAAGGGGCCTTATTCAGCCCGGGCCGGAGAGGTTTCTCATTTGAAAAGTGATTTCTTCTTCTCCTTGCCGAATCCCGAGAAGCTGGGTGATGTCCTTCAACTATTACACCCTACTCCAGCAGTTTGCGGTCTTCCCAAGGAGGAGGCTTATCATTTCATCATCGAGAATGAGGGGTACGATCGTAGCTATTACTCCGGTTTCATCGGTTGGCTGGATCCCAAAGGCAAAACAGATCTGTACGTAAACCTCCGTTGCATGAATATCCTCCCCCAAACCTTTACGCTGTATGCCGGAGGCGGTCTGTTGGCGGCCTCGCAGCTAGAAGATGAGTGGCAGGAGACAGAGGATAAATTAGATACGATGCGGAGAATAGTGGGTAATTTATAATTTTATATCATATAATGTATAGCGATAAAAAGAACATCCTTCAATTGGTAGCCTTGCTGATAGAGCACGGCGTAAGTAATATCGTGCTATGTCCGGGAAGCCGGAACTCTCCGATTGTGCACACATTGGCAAACCATTCGTTCTTCAATTGCCATTCCGTGACGGATGAACGAAGCGCGGGATTCTTTGCCGTAGGGCTAGCGTTGCACGGAGGTAAGCCGGCGGCTGTTTGCTGTACCTCGGGCACGGCCTTGCTGAATATACATCCGGCGGTAGCGGAGGCTTTCTATCAGAAAGTTCCACTTGTCGTGATATCCGCCGACCGCCCCGCCGCATGGATCGGGCAAATGGACGGACAGACCTTGCCGCAACCCGGGGTGTTCGGCTCGCTGGTAAAGAAGTCGGTGCAGCTACCGGAAATACATACGGATCAAGATGAATGGTATTGCAATCGATTGATCAACGAGGCGTTGTTGGAACTGAACCATCACGGCAAAGGACCGGTGCATATCAACGTTCCGATCTCCGAGCCTTTATTTCAGTTCACGACACCCGAATTGCCGAAGGTACGGGTAATCACCCGTTATCAAGGCTTGAACGTGTACGACCGGAAATATGATGACCTGATCGAGCGCTTGAACAAATATAGCAAGCGGATGATGATAGCGGGACAAATGAGCTTGATCTATCTCTTCGAGAAGAAAATATGCAAGTTACTATACAAGCATTTCACTTGGCTCTCCGAGCACATCGGCAACCGTATCGTACCGGGATTACCGATCAAGAATTTCGACGCTATCCTGTATGCTACCCCGGAGGAGGAAAAAGAGAAGCTAGTTCCCGAGCTCGTAATCACCTACGGTGGCCATATTGTCTCCAAGCGGCTGAAAGAGTTTTTGCGGAAACACCCGCCTAAGGAGCATTGGCATGTCTCATTGGATGGAGAGGTAGCGGATTTATTCGGTAGCCTGACCACGGTGATCGAGATGGACCCTTTCGAGTTTCTGGAGAAAATCGCTTATATGCTGGAGAATAGGCAGATTGAATATCCGAAGGCTTGGGAATACAAATCCCGGAACCTGCCGGAGCCGGAGTTCGCTTACTCCGAGATGGCGGCGATCGGTGGTTTGATATGCTCGCTTCCGGCTGAATCGGCCTTGCATTTGGGGAATAGCTCCACCGTACGTTACGCGCAATTGTACACCGTACCCGAGACGGTTGAGGTTTGTTGTAACCGAGGTACGAGCGGGATCGAAGGCTCCTTGTCTACGGCCATCGGATACGCCTCGGCCTCGCAAAAACTAAACTTTATCGTTATAGGCGATCTTAGTTTCTTCTATGATATGAACGCGTTGTGGAACGGTAACTTGCACAATAACCTTCGCATCCTGCTCTTGAACAACGGAGGTGGCGAGATCTTCCAAGCCTTGCCGGGATTCAAGATGAACGAGCGTACGCACCGTTACGTTACCGCCTCCCACCAGACCTCAGCGGAGGGATGGGCCACGGAAAGGGGATTCTCCTACTCCGCTGTCCATAATGCCGAGGAGTTGGCAGCGGCGATGAGCGCCTTTACCCAAACGGAGCAACCGAGCGAACATCCCCTATTCATGGAGGTTTTCACGGACAAAGCAGAAGACGTACGATTGCTCAAGGAATATTATCATCAACTAAAAAATTCATCCCAAGCACAAAACATATAATATATGGAAACGAAAAGAGAATGGACAACCATCAAGGAATATGAGGAGATCTTATTTGATTTCTACAACGGCATCGCCCGCATTACGATCAACCGGGAACGGTATCGCAACGCTTTTACCCCGACTACGACCACGGAGATGAGCGACGCCTTTTACATCTGCCGGGAACGCCCGGACATTAACGTAGTCGTTCTGACAGGAGCCGGAGATACGGCCTTTTGCGCGGGAGGCGATATGAACGTGAAAGGACGTGGCGGCTACGTGGGTAAAGACGGCGTACCTCGCTTGAACGTATTGGACGTACAAAAGCAGATCCGCTCTCTCCCGAAACCCGTCATCGCGGCCGTGAATGGTTTCGCTATCGGCGGCGGACACGTATTGCACGTGGTTTGCGACCTTACGATCGCTTCCGAGAACGCTATCTTCGGACAGACTGGTCCTCGTGTGGGTAGCTTCGACGCCGGGTTCGGCTCTTCTTACCTCGCCCGTGTGGTCGGACAGAAAAAGGCCCGTGAGATCTGGTTCCTATGCCGCAAGTACAATGCGCAGGAGGCTTTGGATATGGGTCTGGTAAATAAGGTAGTCCCCTTGGATAAATTAGAGGACGAGTACGTTCAATGGGCCGAGGAGATGATGTTGCTTAGCCCGTTGGCCTTGCGCATGATCAAGGCGGGCTTGAACGCCGAGTTGGACGGACAGGCCGGTATACAAGAGTTGGCCGGAGATGCTACCATGCTTTACTATATGACGGACGAGGCGCAGGAAGGCGGCAAGGCATTCTTGGAGAAACGCCGTCCACGCTTCGAGGATTACCCGAAATTCCCGTAGGGGGATTGAGAATGAATAATGAATAGTTAAGAATGAATAATGAATGGTAAAGGAGAGGTTATATAGGATTGAGGTGGTTCCCCGGTGCTTGACTTTCAAGCGACCGGCAGGAACCTCACGGGGTGTTTACACGACCCGGAAATTGTGGGAGGTCCGAATCCGCAAGGAAGACGAACCCTCGGCTTTTGGCATCGGTGAATGTGCCCCCCTGCCGGATCTCAGTTGCGATTATGGAGTGGATTACGAGATCACGTTATCCAAGGCTTGCCTCGATCTGGAACAGAAGGGGCATGTTGACACCGAATCTTTGCGCCATTACCCATCCATCCTTTTCGGATTGGAAATGGCCATGCGTCATTATGAACAGGGTAGTTGGCGGCATTACGACACGCCCTTCTCGCGAGGGCAGGCGGGTATCCCCATTAACGGACTGATCTGGATGGGCGATTATAAGTACATGCTGGAACAGGTAGAGGAAAAGATGAAGGAGGGCTTTCGCTGCGTCAAGCTGAAGATCGGCGCTATCGATTTCGACCGGGAACTCTCTTTATTGAAACACATCCGTGCGCATTTCTCTGCCAAGGAAATAGAGCTTCGGGTAGATGCCAACGGCGCTTTCCTCCCCTCGGAGGCGATGGACAAACTGAAGCGGCTCGCCGAGATGGACTTGCATTCCATCGAGCAGCCTATCCGTGCCGGGCAGTTGGAAGAGATGGCACGCCTTGCGGCAGAGTCACCCCTTCCCATCGCTCTCGACGAGGAACTGATCGGCTGTAACGCCCCGGACGAGAAACGGCGGTTGTTGGAAACGATCCATCCCCAATACATTATATTAAAGCCTTCCCTCCACGGAGGTATCGCCGGATGCACGGAATGGGTTCACTTAGCGGAAACTATCTTAGGGAGTACCCCTGAACAACCTAAATGGTGGGTCACCTCCGCTCTGGAATCGCAAATCGGACTGAACGCTATCGCCCAATGGTGCGCCACGCTAGGTAACCCGCTACCGCAAGGTCTGGGAACCGGCGAGATTTTCAAGGACGATAAACATAAGTTGATCCAACGAAAAGGAGACACCATCTGGTTCACCAACGACCTTTGACCTATGCCGATACAAGAAGATTTACAGGCATTCTTAGCTGAATGGCACGATCCCTCCCCTTTTCTGGAAGTCCAGACCTCTGGCTCCACCGGTACGCCCAAGCGGATGCGAGTACGCAAGGACCGGATGCTGAACAGCGCCCGGCTTACCTGCGATTATCTGGGGCTTAAGAAGGGCGACAAGGCCTTGTTATGTATGCCCCTACGCTATATAGCCGGAAAAATGATGGTGGTCCGCTCCCTATACGCCGGACTGGATCTGGAGGTGTGCGAACCCTCCGGACACCCGTTGGCGGATTGGGGGGATACGCCCCTGCGCTTTGTTGCCATGATCCCCTTGCAGGTTTACAATACGTTGCGAGTACCCGAGGAACGTAAGCGGCTGGAGCAAACGGATATCCTGATTATCGGCGGCGGGGCGATCGACGCGGCCTTGGAACAGGAGATACGGCAGATGCCAAACACGGTTTATTCCACCTACGGAATGACGGAGACGCTGTCCCACATCGCCCTGCGCCGGCTGAACGGGCCGGAAGCCTCGCCCTATTACCATCCCTTCCCCTCGGTGACGTTATCCTTGTCACCGGACAATACCTTGGTGATAGACGCCCCATTGGTTTGCGACGAGCGGCTGGTGACGAACGATGTCGCCCGCCTGCTGCCGGACGGGAGTTTCGCCATTATCGGAAGGAAAGATAATATCATCAATAGCGGAGGTATCAAGATCCAGATCGAGGAGGTGGAAGAGCGGCTACGACCCTACCTCGACCGCCCCTATGCCATCACCGCCGCCCCCGACCCTCGGTTGGGAGAGGCGGTCGTGCTACTGCTTGCCTCAAACCTACGAGGTGAGATGCTAACAGAGGTTCTCGCCAGCCTGCCCAAGTACCTCCGTCCGAGGCACATCATAAAGGTAAGCGAGATCCCCCAAACCGGAAGCGGCAAGATCGACCGTGCCGCCTGCCGGGAGCTGGCGAGAAATATCATTACAAAAACACTATAAACATGAAAAGAATTCTAACAATCACCGCGGTCTCCCTATTGGCCTTATCGCCTATGTACGGGCAGGATTCTTGCCGATACCCGCAAGATCCTACCTTGGAGAAATCGCAAGCCTATGCAGGATACGACTGCGTCACCTTGCTGGATAGCACCGCCGTAACGGTACAACCTACCGGCTCGGGGGCTTTCGCCGTATGCAAGGCTTTTAAGGTACAGACTTCCAAAGGAGCCGTCGCCAACCGTATCATCAAATACGATTACGACCCGCTGACGGCGCACGCCGAGTTTCGTTACGCCACGATCTACCGTGCGAACGGCGACGTGATCAATCTCGACGTAACCCAAGCTTGCGACTACGCCGCCCCCGCACGTGCCATCTACTGGGGCGCCCGGCAGATCATGCTGGAAGTGGGCCGCTTGCAACCGGGAGATATCGTGGAGTACGAGATCGCCAAGAAAGGTTTCACCTACGCCTTGCTGACGGCGGGTGACGACGACGAGCGTTTCATCCCTCCTATGCGAGGACAGTTTTACGATATCGTCCCCTTCTGGGCTACCGAGCCTACCGTGCGCAAGGTGTACCGGGTATCCATGCCGATGGAGAAAGAGTTGCAATTCCAGTTCTACCAAGGCGAATGTACCTCTTCGATGCGATACGAGGACGGACGGAAAGTATATACCTTCGCCTCCGACGATATCCTTCCTTTCGCCAAGGAACCGAACATGGTAGACCTATTCGACGCTGCCCCGAAGCTCATGATGTCCAGCACTCCCCGCTGGGAGGATAAATCCCTTTGGTTCAATAAGGTTAACGAGGATTACGGAAGCTTTACTGCGATCCCGGAAGCCCAGAAAAAGGTAGACGAGCTGATCAAAGGCAAGAAAACGGAAATGGAGAAGATAGCCGTGCTGACCCACTGGGTGGCCGATAACATCCGTTACTCCGGAATCTCGATGGGTAAAGGCGAGGGTTTCACGCTTCACAACCTGAAAATGAATTATACCGATCGTTGCGGTGTCTGCAAGGATATCGCCGGTACGTTGATCGCCTTCCTCCGCATGGCCGGCTTCGAGGCTTACCCGGCGATGACAATGGCGGGAAGCCGTGTAGAAAGTATCCCCGCCGACCATTTCAACCATTGCGTGGCGGTGGTAAAACTGGCGAGCGGTACGTATATGCCTCTCGATCCGACTTGGGTTCCTTTCTGCCGGGAATTATGGAGTAGCGCCGAGCAACAGCAGAACTACCTCCCGGGTGTGCCCGAAGGCTCCGACCTCCGCTTAACCCCTGTCTCCGCCCCGGAGAACCACTACGTCCGCATCCACGCTGACAATCGCCTAGACGAGAAAGGCACGCTCCGCGGACAATTCACGATCACCGCCGAGGGACAATCCGACAGCAATATCCGCCGCATCTTCACCACCGGATGGCAATCCGACTGGCAGAACACGATGGAGAAGCAATTGCTGGCCGTATCCCCCAACGCCAAACTGCTTCGTGTAGATTACGGTAAGGACCCGAAGAACTATCAAGCGACCCCTATCAAGATCACGTTCTCTTATGAGATCCCCGATTACGCGATCATCGCCGGAGACCAGATGCTTATCAAGCCGCTAGTCATGAATAACCTCTACAATCAAGTGAAGAGTTTCTTGCGTATCGATACGAAACCGGAAAACCGTACGTATGGATTCAAGGACGCTTGCTCCCGTTTGGTAGAACAAGATGAGACCATCCGCCTCCCCAAGGGCTATACCCTCTTGAACGCCCCGAAGAATGACGCCCTGCAAAGCAATGCGGCCGATTTCGAAGGTTCCCTTTCGCAGGAAGGCGACCAGAACATCGTCTTGCGCCAGAAGCTAGCGTTGAAGAAGCGTGTCTACGACGCAGCCGACTGGAAAGGTTTCCGTTCCGCCGTGAACGCTTATAAGAGTTATGGTGACTATTTGATTATCAAGAAATAAAAACAGAAAGACAATGATTAAGATAACCTATAAACTGATTCTTCTCCTAAGCTTGTTAGCGATGACGGTTACTTCATTCGCCGCATCGGAGGCTGAGTACGGGAAGGTATCGAAAGCTTGGACCTTGCATGCCGACGGTAGCCAAGAATATCGATCCTCCATGGAATTGACGCTCTTCACGCACACTGCGATGAATAGCACGTATGGCGAGAGTTTTATCGTCTACAATCCCGATTTCCAAACACTGAAGATTCACTCATCCTATACGAGGCAGAAAGACGGTACGATCGTAAAGACACCCGATAACGCCTTCGTGGAGGTCCTGCCCCGTTTCGCCGCCGACGCTCCGGCCTATAACCAACTTAAGGAAATGGTCGTGGTACACACTGGCCTAGAACTTGGGGCCACGATTTACTTGGATTACTCTATTATCACAAAACCGGGCTACTATCCGGCTCTGGATATCAACGAGCGACTACAAGAGACTTCTCCCGTGAAGGAATGCAAGGTCTCTATCTCCGTACCGGAAAACAGTCCGCTCGCTTGGCAATTATTGGGTAGCGACGCAAAAGCATCCCAAGCCACCCGAAACGGCGCTAAAGAGGTAAGCTGGACTTTACGTAACCTGCCGGCCTCTTCCCGGGAAGCTTTCCTTCCTCAAAACCAAGACGGGATTCCCCGCCTAATCGCTTCAAGCTATAGTTCCAACAAGGAGGCATTATCTACGCTAAATAAGCGTTTTAACACTTCCGGAAACTACGAGAGCAAAACGTTCGGCTCTTATATCACGGAAAAGGCTACTAGCGACGAAGAGAAGGTGAACGCCATCCGGAACCATGTAGTCAACAACATGGGATATTGCGCCATCCCCCTCGCTTGTACGGGTTATTCCATCCGCAATGTCGATACGGCCCTTCGCAGCGCTTACGGTACATTAGCCGAGAAGACCCAGCTTCTGAACGTCTTATTGAACGCCGTCGGCATTCAATCGGAAGTAGTCGCCGTATATCCCGGGAATCTGGATATAGACGCTTGTGGATTAAGCACGATCAAGAATCTTGCCGTAAAAGCGACTGTCGCAGGGAAAGACAAATACCTTTCGGCGGTCAGCCTTGCCCCTTCCGCATTAACAGCCCGGGGTGAGTTAGATCAGGTACTCACGTTGAACGGCACGTCGATCGCCCTACAGGCAGAGCCTACGATCATCAAGGAGAATAAAGCCGTCAGCGTCTCCAAGAACGAAGCACAAAACGGATTCGCCATCTGTACCCTTCCGGCTATAACAGGCGGTATCGATAGCTGGGGCATGAGCGCCTTGAACAGCAAGCGTTCCAACTTATTCGAACTCCCCTCCCTGATCAAGGAAGAGGTAACCTACACGGTTACTCCCGCCGAGGGCATGAAGTTGCAGACCTCCACAAAAGAGCAAGTGATAAGCAAGCCTTTTGGTAAAGTAACCCGCACGATCACGCCGAAAGGAAATACGATCGAGGTGGTACGTATGATCGAGGTGAACAAGCAGCAGTTCACTCCCGCCGAATATAGCGACGTGCGTAGCTTGATCCATGAATGGACAAATCCGGATAACCGGGTATTGCTATTCTCCCTATAAGATCTAAAACACGGAGCACACGGAACAAATCCGTGCCCTCCGTGTGCTTCGTGTCTAATTATTCCCTACATTTACGAACGTTAACATTAAATCATATCGCATATGAAAACACTAAAGTATTTACTCGTCACCATGCTCCTTCTAGGCGTTTGCAGTCTAACGTATAGCCAAAAGCTATCCCTAGGAATCTTCCCCGAGCCCCAAGAGGTGACTATTTCCAGCCAAACATACGCACCGCCCCATGGATATACCCTACGGGGTATAAATAATCCGGACGCAGACGCGGTCAAACTACTTAAAGAAGCGCTACCTTTCGCTAAATCCGGCAAATCTCTCCCTTTAGAGATCAAGAAACTAAAAGACAAAACTCCGGAAATGCAACGCTCGGGTGCCTATACGCTGACGATCACTAAAAAAGGTATCACGATCGGGATCGTAGACGATAATTCCTTGTTTTACGCCGCCCAAACCCTCAAGCAATTAGCTAAATATGACGAGGGTAAAAAGATCCTGCCTCTCTGCTCGATCAAAGACTATCCGGACGTATTATTCCGGGGTACCGTGGAAGGATTCTACGGACAGCCTTGGAGCCACGCCGACCGTATCGAGCAAATCCGCTTTTACGGAAGGATCAAGCTGAACACCTATATCTATGGTCCGAAAGATGATCCTTATCACAGCTCCCCCAACTGGCGCAAACCTTATCCCGCCGAGGAAGCCGAGCATATCAAGGAACTAGCGAAAGAGGCCGCCCATAACAAGGTGAACTTCGTTTGGGCCATCCACCCGGGACAAGACATTCAATGGAACCAGACAGACAGCATGAACATCCTTTCCAAATTCGAGAAAATGTACGATTTGGGCGTACGCTCTTTCGCCGTTTTCTTCGATGATATATCCGGAGAGGGAGCCCGCCCGGAAAAGCAAGCCGGCTTATTGAATTACATCCATAAGGAGTTTATTACCAAGAAAAATGACGTGCAACCCCTGATCATGTGCCCTACCGAATACAACCGTTCATGGGCTAAGACCGATTATCTGGATATCCTCGGTACCCAACTCGACCCCGCTATCCAAATCATGTGGACCGGAGACCGTGTCGTAGCCGATATCACGAAAGAAGGCGTCGAGTGGGTAAACAGCCGTATCCGTCGTCCCGCCTATATCTGGTGGAACTTCCCCGTAAGCGATTATTGCCAAGATCATTTGTTGATGGGACCCGCCTACGGCCTAGATACGCAAGCCGCCGGCACCATGACCGGATTCGTATCCAATCCTATGGAATACGCCGAGGCTTCCAAGGTCGCTATATTCGGCGTTGGAATGTACACTTGGAATATCGAGAATTACGATCCTACACAGGCATGGAAAGACGCTTGCGGCTTTATTATGCCGGAGGCCTCCATGGCTTTCCGCATTTTCTGCGAGCATAACTGCGATCCGGGTCCGAACGGACATCAATACCGCCGGGAAGAGTCTGCTAACTATGTAGCTCCTATCCAGACATTCCTTACCGGATATAAGAAAAACACGTTCCCGGAGCAAAGCGCAAATCTTCTGGGAACCTTATTCGCTCAAATCACGGCTTCCCCGAGCATGATCTACAGCCAAAGTCCCAATAAACGCTTGATCGAACAAATCAATCCATGGCTTATCCAATTCGAGTTCTTAGGAAAAGCCGGTACAAGCGCTCTGCATATGGCGCACGCTTGGTATGAGAAAGACCGGTCTTATACGTGGCAACGCTATCTGGAAACATCCGCTTTGCTAGATAGCATGAAACTGATAAACCGCACGCTGAACCAGAAGGCGCAGCCTAAAGGCGTGAAAGTCGGATCGAAAGTCTTACACCCTTTCATCGTAGATTTATACCGCCAGACAGGTCGTAACCTGCTATCTACGGACGGTATCGCCCCGGACGAGGTGAAGGTTAGCATCCCTTCCATATTCACGAATATCGACCAATTGAAGAGCCAGCCTTGTGCCAAGGGTGACAATACGGTCGGTTACGTCCCCCTATTCGAGGTAGTCAAGGTACAGCCTAATCAATATCTGGGTATCGGCTGGGAAATCCAGAAAGAAGCGGAATCCTTCTGTTTCAATCTTCCGAAAAGCAACCAACCCGGACGGGTATTCGAGTGGTCCGCCGACGGAAAGAGCTGGAGCTTAATCCCCAATGTTTCCACGGAAAACGCTAAGGATACGATCCGCACCATCGATCCGAAAGCCCGTTATATCCGTATGCGAAATAACTCGGATCAGCAAATGGAGCTATATGTACTAGGATTCACGGCGACAACCCAACAAGACCCGCAAATCAATGAGGCTCTTATGATGTACGATATGAACCTAGATACGTATAAGAACTTGAATCCGGGAGAAATAATTCACATAAAATGCGATGATATCAACGCCGTATCTTTCTTCCTCTCCGGAAGTAACGAGAATCTGGTATCCATCACCGGCCTCTCCCAAGATGGCGAGAAAAACATCGTCTATCAAGGAAACGTAGGCTACATCAAATTAAATAAAACCATGTTCGAGGATTTCTCTTCTTTAGAAATCACCACAATAGGAAAAGAACCTATACATATCCACCAGATCGTTAGGGAATAAGAAATAAAAAAGTACCGATTTCTTTCTCTCTTAGATGGAAGAAGGAGATCGGTACTTTTTTATTTATTCGTACAATTCGGGAGTATCTTATTTTTGGCACATCTCCGCTTGTATATTCCTTTTAAAAGTTATACCTTTAGGATGCGAAAAATAGAAACCGAAAAAACAATGCGAAAAGAAGAAAGATATAAAGGCGTATTAAACTGGTTTAAGGAAAACGTACCGGTAGCCGAGACTGAACTACATTATGACAATCCATATCAATTATTGATAGCGGTAATCCTATCCGCACAATGCACGGATAAGCGAGTGAATATGATCACTCCTGCCCTGTTCGAGGCTTTCCCTACTCCCGAGGTAATGGCAGCTAGCACACCAGAAGTCGTCTTTGAATACATACGAAGCGTATCTTACCCGAACAATAAGGCTAAACATCTGGTAGGTATGGCGAAGATGCTGATAGAGGACTTCAAAGGCGTGGTTCCCTCCGATATTGACGAGCTACAGAAACTTCCGGGTGTAGGAAGAAAAACTGCGAACGTAATCGCATCCGTTGTATATGACAAGCCAGCCATGGCGGTAGATACGCACGTATTCCGTGTCTCCAACCGGATCGGCTTGACCAATAATAGCAAGACACCCTTGGAAACGGAAAAGGAGCTAGTGAAGAACATTCCGGAAGAACTGATCCCCATCGCCCATCACTGGTTGATATTACATGGAAGATATGTTTGCCTCGCCCGGAAACCGAAATGTGAGGAATGCGGATTAAAGCCTTGGTGTAAATACTTCCTAAAGCAAACATGAGGATCGGCAAGAAAGACATAATGGCATTCATTGTCTTGTTTTTGGCTACGATCGTTTGCGTGAGGTACTTTTACAAGAATATGAGCGACGAGCAATTTGTCGCCACGGTAGATCCCTATAGCTTGGTCATCCCGACCCCCACAGCAATTTTTGCTATCAATCGTCCTCCTGTATTCGAGAAGATGATATTACCCATGGAGAATATACGCAAGGCGTTCTCGGATCATACGCCCGCTATTTTCCTCTCTTTAATACAGCAAAATCCGGATTTATCGTCTTTCTTGATCGCTTATTATCCACAAGGGGATATCTTGTACGCCCCTATGGATAGTCATACGGCAGAGCGTATTTTCAAGCAACTGGACGCTTCTTTCACTTTTCCTGCCCAGCAACGAGAGGAAGCTTCCGTTCCTGTTAGATACTATCCGGATGTTGATAAGCATTTTCTAGGTTGTTACTACCACGAGGGTATATTCGTGGTGTCCTACAATCGAAAATTATTGGTAGAGACAGCGAAAAAGCAACAGATGTACCCCGCACAGATCATTCCGGAATTAGCTGATCTAATTAGTAAAAAAGGCAAGAGTGGCGCGATGAATCTCTTCATCCAAAGCGCCTCTTTAGATTTACAGGTTCAAATGAATGACTCGACGGAGTGGAAAATGAAAAATCAATGGTTGGCAATGGATTTATTCTATAATGAAGGAAGCCTTTGCTGCTTCAATGAGCAGCCCTATGAAGAAACCTTGGAGAACTTTTACCCCAACTTATGCGATACGATAACTACTCGGATCAATCGGCTATTCCCACAAATAAAAACCACGGCACAAGTCAGTCATGACGAGGCCGTGGTCTATTTTACGGTTTGCGGGAATTAAGCTTCAGTCCCTTCTTTCTTGAATGCTGACACAAACATATCTTTTACGAATAAATATCCGATACATCCGAATAAAGCGAGGAAGACAAAACCGACCAAGATAAGTGCCTTCTTAGGAGAAGATGCTTTCAAAGGTACGGTAGCCGGCTCGATTACGGTATACACCGGAGTTTCTTCCTGTACACGCAATTTATCTTGCTCCAACTTCTGCGCCAACGTATTGTAAACATTAAACGTAAGGGTCATCTCATTCTTCAAACGTTCCTGCTCCGTACGGTAGCTGGAAGAGATAATATTACGGTTGGCATCCTCGAAAGCAGCGTACGCACGTTGCGCTTTATAATAAGCGTCACGTGACTCGCCAAATACCTTCTGGGTAAATTCCAAATCTTGCTTTACTTTCTGCGTACGATAATTCGTAATATAATTCTGGAGGTTTTCCAAAACGACCTTTGTCATCTGAGCGGAAATAACCGGGTCCTGCATCTGTACGGAAGCCGTGATAACCAAGGTCTTCTTGTCCACGGAAACAGAAACCCGCTCCTGCAAGGCCTTCACCACCTCTTCTTGATCCTTTGTCAAATGGTAAGGATTCAAGCCCTCAGACTCTTCCTCGTCACCGGAGATTAAACTCATTACCGCACCCAACGCCTTGAATGGAGCGGAGACAATATATCCCCACCAAGCCTTACGTTGATGTTCACTCATATAATCATACAATGTAGTGCTTAACTCCTTTTCCTTATCGGTAACCTCTACCGGAAACAATTCCAACAGAAACGGGGTACTCTGCACCACATCCGGATACAAATCCGGAGAGATCGCGTCCGCACCGGCAGCGGCATTCAGATTAATCCCAGCCATAGCAGCCAAACCGCCAAGACTAGATTTTTTTGCCGCATCCTGTGTCTCTGGTGCCAATTTCACCGTAGTTGTATATTCCTTGGGAATACTGAAAGCTACAATCAAACCTACTACCACCGCAATACCACAGCCTTTCAATAAGAACTTACGCTCTTTCCACAGTTTTTGCGCCAGTTCGATTAAATCGATCTCCTGCTCCTCAGGTAACTCTTGTCTTTTTATCTCGTTTATCGTATCCATGCCTGATTAGTTTTTAATCATGTTAACAATAGAGGTAATCATCGCGGCCATAGAGGTAGCGGAGCTACTGATACTCATGATCTCAGCCAAGCTTCGGCGCTCACGTTGCGTCTTCGTCGGAACTACGATCTCACAGCCCGGCTCCACTTTCGGATAACGCTTGAAAAAGATAGCGGTACGCTTCGTCGTAGCGACCTTACCATTCATATATATTACGATCGGATACTTACGTGCGATATCATTATAACCACCGGCTTGAGACAAGCAATCCGTAACTGACATACCTTTCGTGTAAGTCACGCTGTTCGGATAAGTCACGGCTCCACTCATCTTCACCGTACTTTGCAACTGCGGAATATAAAGTTCATCACCATCACGAAGCACGACATCATCGATACTGCCCGGATTTGCCAACGCTTTCTCTAAATCAATACCTACGGAATAGTCCTTCACATTCATCAACGCTACACCGATGGAATCCCGGCTTTGCTTATTCGCCTCACTTAAAGCCAGAAGGGTCTCCATGCGTTTCAATTCATCTTCTGTCAACTGACGTTTCAAGCTGGCACCTTTTACATAAGCCTCTGGGGTAACGCCTCCCGCTTTCGCGACAATGTCACTCAAACGTGCGTTCTTCGTAGCCAATACATAGCTACCGGCAAAAGTGATCTCGCCGTTCACCTTCACGACCTGTTGCTCATGATACCCCGGGGAGAAACGAACATAAACTTCATCGAACGGCTCCAGCGTAAAGATCGTATCTCCCGCATTCAACTTGAAGTCCTCACTCAACGAGAAGTTATATACATCAGCGATCCGGTTGACATTCTGATTGGAACTAGGATCCTTCACACGACGGGCTACCTCTACATTAATAGAAGAAGCGGACTCTCTTAAGCCACCGGCCATCATGATAGCGTCCTCTATTGTCAAATTATGACGATACGGAAGCACCGTATCCGGATAATTCACGGCTCCGCCAACCTTGATCGTATAAGGTTCGCGCAAATCGAATAGGGAAGGAATGCTTAATTGGTCTTCCGCTTGCAACTCCACATCTGGAGCGGTACCGTTCAAGATACCACGAATATCCACGGCGATCATCGTAGTCGTGAAATCCGGATTCAAACGGGTAATCAAGGCACGGCCGGCGAACTCGTCTCCTTTAAGACCTGCGGCCTGTTTTACCAATTGCTTTACCGTACGAACCGACGGACTTAACTCATATTCTCCCGGACGCCATACTGCTCCCGTCACGATCAAACGATTCTCATAAAAAGGAATAACGGAATCTACCAGCAAAGAATCGCCATCCTGCATCACGAAAGAAGCGAACTTATCTTCCGAAACCGTAGAGATCTGGTAACGACTATCTGATTTACGCTTCACTTGTACGTCCTTCGTATAAGCGTCGCCGGTAAATCCGCCGGCCATATCCAGCAATTGCTTCAAGGTCTCACCCTTGCGCAACTCGAAAATACGATTACGTTTCACCTTACCTCGAACCACCGCTAACTGGTCGTACGGGCCTACCATAATCATATCGTTCTCTTCCAAACGAACATTCGTTGTGTACTTTCCGTTCAATAAATAATCATATACGTCGAGATTAGCGATTTCCTTGCTATTGCGATATACCTTGATGCTACGCAAAGAACCGATCTTATTCACACCACCGGCGGCATACAACGCATTAAATAATGTGGCGAATGAAGGTAATGTATACGTACCGGGAGCGACTACCTCGCCGACAATATTCACCTTCATGCTACGAATCTGGCTCAAACTGACGGAAACAAAGGTATTCCCCTCTCCCGAACCAGACAGCGTAGACATAATCTGGCTCAACTCCTGACGCAGACGAGTCTCAGCGCCAGCGATCGTCAATCCACTGACCGACACCGGACCTAAATTTGGTACAAGGATCGTACCATCCGGAGAGATCTTTAATTTCAAGTTTAGCTCGGAATCTCCCCATACATTAATCAATAACTCATCACCAGCGGAAAGCACATAATCCTTAGGTGTAGGGATGTTTAAATCTGGGGCAAAAGATAAGTTCTTGTTTGAGAAGATTTCATGCCCGAATACGGTATTCTCCATGGCTGAAGCAGGAAGATTATTTCTACGTTGGGCTTCTAAGGATTGTCCTTCATCGATTACCGGCATTACCCGGTCGCTAACCTTCGCATCGGTAGCGGTAGCTTGAGATCCGACTGATCCCCCTTCTTGTTTCATACGCTTGGCTAATTCCTGCTGGATCTGCGTATCCGACATTCCAGCGGCTTTCGCCTTGTCAATCAAGTCTTGCGGAACCTGTGCATACACAGATCCCGACAGCAATAAGCAACATACGCATAGTACGTTCTTAAACGATAAATTCATACAGTCTATTATTGTTTTTTATTATATACCACTCCTGCTATAAGCGACTAACTTAAAAAAGCAGCTATTCTCTAGATTTTCAGCTGGCAAAGATAAAGAATCTTTTCAATATATGACTTAAAAAGTCACCGTTAATCCATCATATGAGTAATGTACATGCGGAGGCAACTCTTTTTCAATGACCGCATGCAACCCTATGCGATGACTCATATGGATTAAATAGGCCTCCTTGGGCTGGATACGGGATATATTCGCTAAGGCTTCCTCCAGACTCTCATGCGATTGATGCTCTCCTTTCCGAAGGGCATCAATAACCAATACATCAAGGTTTTCCAACTTAGCGTACTCTTCTTCCGGAAGATATTTAAGGTCGGTCAAGTAAGCCATATTGCCGATACGGAAACCTAAGATCGGCAGCTTAGCGTGCATTACACGGATCGGAGTGATCATGACACCGGCGGCCTCAAACGGTTTCGTCCCGATCGTATGCAAAACCAAATTAGGCACTCCCGGATATTTATGCTCCCGGAAGACATAAGGGATGCGAGTCTTTATCGCCTCCACGACATTGTCTTCCGCATAAATATCCACATCTTTATACCGGCCAAAAGGACGTAGATCATCTAAGCCACCTACATGATCGTAGTGCTCATGAGTTACTAAAACGGCGTCAAAATAGTAAATCTTATTGGTTATCATTTGCCAACGGAAGTCCGGACCACAATCGATCAATATCCGTTTCCCTTCCGTCTCTACCAAGATCGAAGCCCGTAGACGCCAATCACGGGGGTCTTTACTAGTACATACCTCACATTGGCAACCTATCTCAGGATTGCCCGTAGACGTTCCTGTTCCTAAAAAAACGATTTTCATTATCCGACATATTTAACCTCAGGCATAAGCTCTATACCGAAACGATCTTTTACGGCGGTACGAATGCTCTCCGCGACCAACGCGATCTCATGCCCCCGGGCATCTCCTAAATTCACTAATACCAACGCTTGTTTCTCGTAAACACCTACCGGCCCATGGTTTTTACCCTTAAACCCACATTGCTCGATCAACCAACCGGCCGGAACCTTGATCTTTCCTTCCGAAGCGGGATAAGACGGGATTTCCGGGAATTGCTTTTTCAATTTCTCAAAATGCTCTGCCGTAATTATCGGGTTCATAAAGAAACTGCCTGCGTTGCCTAATACTTCCGGATCGGGAAGCTTCTGCCTGCGAATTGTTATGACAGCCTCACGGATCGTTTCCAAAGTAACTTCCGGATATTTCGTCAACTCCTCCTTTAAGTTCCCATAATTAACCGAAAAGCTAGGGTTCTTGGATAGTCGAAGCGTAATATAAGTTATGATGTGGGGGTCATGATGCTCATTCTTGAAATAACTATTACGATATCCATATTCACAATCCGTATTCGTAAAAGTCCGTTTCTCGAATGTCAACTGGTTATAAGCCTCCACGCTCTCGATCACATCCTTGATCTCCATACCATAAGCCCCGATGTTCTGGATAGCGGCAGCGCCCGCCTCACCGGGTATTAAAGAAAGATTCTCTATACCTCCCCAACCTTTCAATACGGCGTATGCCACGACATCATCCCAGATCTCCGCAGCCCCGACACGAAGCGATACATACTCGTCCGTTTCCGCCGAGATAGAAATCCCCTTGATTCGGGAATGGATGATAATGCCATTATAATCGTTGATGAACAATAGATTGCTCCCGCCTCCTATATGCAAGGATAAACATTCCTGAAAGTATTCATCATGTAAGATTCGTTGCAACTCCTCCTCCGTCTCATACTCCATGAACCAACGTGTCTTTACTGGGAGATGGAACGTATTGTGTTTCTCCAACGAATAATTCTGCTCTATTCTCATCGTCTATTTTATTTTTAGGGCAAAAGTAGTCATAAATAACTCATCCGCAAATTATGTAGTTCCGGATTTTTTCAGTAGATTTGTATATAGAGTTGATCGTATGGATGAGAACACGTCCGGCCTATCCGGTGAAATACAGAAGATGATCCTCGACAAGTTAAACACGTTCAATCGAGGAAAAACGTCAGACAAAGGGCGGTACTACATTCTTTTGCCTACCTCAAAGACCTTATATTATACGCTTTGGTTCTTTACGCCTTCGGCCACTTATCATCCGACGGTCTATTTGGCGAATCTCGACTTGAATGCCATCAGCTCGGTGAATAAGGCGATTAAGATGGTAAGCAACTCCTTTCTACCTTTATTTATAACGACAGATATCAAAGACTCTCCCGATAATGGAGACGATATTATTTCTTTCGGTAAATACAGAGGATACCATTTGCATGACATCTATACGATCGATCCCCGATACGTCGTTTGGATAGCCGATAAATATGAGCCTCACGTAAAAAGCGAGATGCGTTTTAAAGAGTTAGCGGTGACCTACAGTAAAATCTATCTCGACCTACAGACCCGTAAGAAATATAAAATGCCTGTAAGCCGCTTTGTAGGAACACCGGGAGAAAAATTGAGCGATTTAAAGTTAACAATCACAAAAGTCCGCATTGAAGACGATTCTTACAAGACACAGATTATCCGTGGTACCGAATATTTCTATGTAGATCAATTGCTCACGGCCGTGGACATCGCCGGAAATTACTTCTTATTGAGGATAAAAGCAAAAGATCGTAGTCTTACCACGCAAACGTTGCCACCGGGCGCTCATGCTTTCCAAGTAGGGGAAAAATTGACTTTGACTTCCGCTAAGGTCTTAAAACATATAGAATCCCGTACTATCAAGTACACACGAATCGGGTATATCAAGATTCAATAAATGTTTCGGAATTCGCAAACGGACACATTATTAACATTTTTTGTTCTTAAAAATGTAACAAACATCTGTAGGCCTTGTTTAATAAGAAACTCAAATGCAAATGTATCTTTGCAAAACGTAACTATAAAACCAGCTTCAAAGTGTACATTTGTAGTGTTTAACAATTTAAAAAATTTGCATTTATGAACAAAGCAGAACTTATAGAGGCTTTAGCAGACAAGACCGGGTTACAAAAGCAAGAAGCAAAGAAAGTATTGGATGCTTACATCGAGATCGTAACTGAGCGTATGTCCGAAAATGAAGAAATCGTACTTGTCGGATTTGGAACACTGATCCCAAGACCGCAAACACAGCGTCTTGCCAGAAATCCTAAAACAGGTACTCCGGTAATGATCCCCGCTCGTACGACCGTAAAATTCAAACCGGGTAAATTCCTCCTTGAGGCGATGAATGCCCACCTGAAATAATAAAGTAACCGAAAACGTAGTAAAAATATCCCCGGTAAGGGGATAAAAAATCATAAGTATGAAATCTTTCATTTATAAGTATGAATGAAAAATTTCATACTTATGATTTTTAGTGTCCGGAAATGATTACTTTTGGGCTCAAAAAAAGACTCATGAGAATCGTCAATCTTGGAGACACAAATTCCATATTAAACAAGTTTGTTGCAGAACTTAGAGATGTAGACATACAAAAAGACAGCCTTCGTTTCCGTCGCAATGTTGAGCGTATCGGAGAAATCATGGCTTACGAGATCAGTAAGGAATTTCATTACAGTACGAAAGACATCCAGTCCCCGCTAGGTATAGCCCCGATGAATACGCCAGACGATCAAATCGTGATTAGTACGATCTTGCGTGCCGGGCTTCCATTCCACCAAGGTTTCCTTCGGTATCTGGATAATGCGGAGAACGCTTTCGTATCCGCTTACCGCAAATATAAAGACCGTTTGAATTTTGATATTCATATCGAATATATCGCCTCTCCTCGCTTAACAGGTAAAACCTTGATCATATCCGACCCGATGTTGGCCACCGGAAGCTCTATGGAATTGGCGTATGAGGCCCTGCTGACCAAAGGAGTACCCGACCATGTACACGTAGCCTCCATCATCTCAAGCAAACAAGCCTTGGAATACTTGCAGAAGAAAATGCCGGATGACAAGACTACAATCTGGATCGCCGCATTAGATAATGACCTCGACGATCATTCTTATATCGTTCCCGGATTAGGCGATGCAGGAGATTTAGCGTTCGGCGAGAAGGAATAGGGATGCGTAAACCAAAACGTACTGCCTTTGCCCAACTCGGAATTTACACCGATCCGACCACCTAGCCTATTTACGATGGTCTCGCAAATAGATAGCCCCAAGCCCGTACCTTGTTTAAACGTATTTCCTTTATAGAAACGATCAAAGATATGGGCTTGTATCTCTTGGCTCATGCCATCCCCCGTATCAGTCACGGAGAATTTTATCTCATCACCTATGATCTCGTAAGCTAAGGTGATACAACCTTCGCTCGTATACTTGATCGCGTTGTTAAGGAAATTGGATATTACCTGCGTCAGCCGCATACGATCGCTATAGATTTGGCATTCCGGTGAATCTTGGGGAGCGATCAGAGCTACGTTATCGGGCATCTTGATACGGAATGAGGTCACGATCTCATTGATCACCTCTTTTACGTTCATATCGGCGAACTTGAAATCCATCGTACCGGATTCAATTTTTGCCAAGTCTAGAATATCACTGATCAATTGAAGCAACATCCGATTATTGCTATCGATGATTTCCACAAACTCATGCCTCTCCTCGGGATCATCCGTTTCCGCCAATAATTGAGAAAAACCGACAATGGCATTTAATGGCGTACGAATCTCATGACTCATATTCGCTAGGAAGGCAGACTTCAAACGATCCAGTTCTTCCGCCCTTTCCCTTTTCAATTGAGAGTCCTTTAACTCCGTGATATCATAATTAATACAGATCATCTCCGGTTTATTCGGGTCTACGCTTTGAGGGTTACGGGTGATATTGGCGCAAATCCATTTCCATCCGTCACCAGACTTCACACGCACTTCCCTACGGAAATGATGCGCTTTGCCCTGTTTCACCTCCTCAAAGAATGAGTTTATACATCCAACGTCGTTCGGATGAATATAAGAATAAATCCCAATAATTTGGGACAAGGGGGTTCCATCCTTCTCTCCCATATTCTCATACCATTGCTTAATGGCATAGCCCTCAAAGGTATATAAGTCATAAAGGGCATAACCGACTTTAGCGTATACGCTGACCAAGGTAAATACATTCTCAAACTCAGAAATACGGTTATAGGCGATCATCTTTTCCGTATTATCCAAATTAATAAGTAAATAGCTGGAAGGTTCACCTCTTTGGTCATATAAAATACTGGCCTTGGTAACGATATCCATCTCGCCTACTTTCGAGGTGTTATAATAATCATCGACCTTCTTAAACGAATAATACAGCCGGAAATTCACGGATTTATTCTCCTTGAGTTTCTTGATCACATCTTTAGGCATAATCGGGTTGCTAAAAATATTGACTCCTAAAACGTCCTTCTTTGACCGGATACCGAATATCTCCATATCCTTTGCGTTCAGGTCAATCAAGTAACCGTCCCTGTCATAAAGCTCGACCCCCACAGGTAAATTTACATACAGCTTTCGGAAAATCATCTCATTATGATCGATCATCTTACTAATCTTTTCCTCTTTCAGTTTGAAATTAGGTAAAATCTGTAATATGCCCAACGCTTTTACGCACACTCCATTATTCAACTTACGCTCACATAATCTGGAGCGTACCCATTTTTCCCCAGTCGGTGTTATTATCGGAAATATCTGCTCATACGTATCGACAGATTGGATCGATAAAAAATCCGTAGTAATCAGATCCCTAAAGTCTTCCCGGATTATATAGTAAAATTCAAAAAAAGAGAGATTATTCCCCTTCTTCCCAAATATACTCATTAAATAATCGGAACAGATATAACTTCTTTGAACAAAATCGGCTTCCCACAAGCCAACTTCCGCTCTATCCAATAACAATTTACATTGATCCAATTGAGTCTGTATATCCTCCATAAAAATATCCCTTCCGATAAAATTACACTATGATTTCACAAAGATATAATTTAAATAGTATAAATCCCCTATAATAAAAAAGAGATTGTCTCGAATCACTCAAGACAATCTCTTTATATATTCAAAGCCTGATATAAATTATTTCAATTCCTTGATACGAATATTGCGGAATTTGACAGGGGAACCATGCCCTAAGAAACCTATATGACCTTTTTTGTTAAACAAACCCGGATGCTCCTTTCCATCCGGCGTACCATTCTTCACGGCATCCCGAATATTTCCATCCAAGATTACGACTCCATTCACCGTCACACGGATATGATCGCCATCCGCCATGATCTCTTCCGTATTCCATTCTCCAACCGGCTTGAACGCTTTCGGATGATCCTCACGGGCGGGAATGATACCGTATACGGAACCATGATGTTGCAGCGGAGTGATGTTTCCTTGGTAAATAGGATGTTCACAATCCAAGACCTGCACTTCCATACCTACATATGCTGCGTCTCCTTCCATCGGCGTACGGATACCGACACCGTTATTAGCTCCCGGGGTTAACTGGAAATCAAAACGATAGATAAAGTTTCCGTATTCCTTCTTGGTGTACAGATTACCTCCGAAACTACTGCTTGGAACCATAGAGATACAGCCATCTTCCAAGATATAATCAACCGTGTTTCCAGTCCATTCATGCATATTCGTTCCGTCAAACAAAACCTTGAAGCCTTCTTTTTCCTCTTCCGGCGATAATTTGAACGGTTCTTGTTTTTCCAATTCCTTTACGTAGATATTACGGTAATAGACCTTGCTGCCATGAGCTTGCATCTCGATTTGCTCTACCGGGAAAATCGGAAGCTTGCGATCCCAATAGTTTTCCAGAATCACGTTATCTACCACTTTTTCTCCGTTCAAGACAACCGTCACACGGTCGCCAACCATCTTAATATAGAAGGAATTCCATTCACCTAGTTTATTATCGGCCACTTTCGAAGGCTTGCTCTCATTTACCTGATTGTTATACAAGCCTCCGGAACCTACTTGCGCACCAACATTTACCCGAGAAGTATCCCAGATCTGGACTTGAGGAGTACCACGCAGATAAATACCGGCATCAGCCTCAGGTCCTTTAGGATCCAACATCCAATCAACATACATCTCGAAATCACCATATTGCTTTTCAGTACATAGGTTATCGTACCCAGTACCGTCAAATACTAATAGGCCATTCTCCACTTTCCAGTCACGACGCATATTCTCATCCGCCTTTTCCTGCGCTTTCGCCAATTGAGCCGGTTTCATTTTGGCGCGGGCGATCGGATTCTCGACCAAACCTTTCCAACCCGTTAAATCCTTACCATTAAAGATAGAGACAAATCCAACCTCGTCCGGCATCGCATCTAAATGTTGCTTCAAGGCATCGATATCATAACGAGCGTCTTCCCCGTCAAACATGGTCAAAACACGTTTCAAGATTGCCTTCACATTGTCACCCTTATATTCCGGATGGTTACGAGCGATATTCCAAACCGCATAAACAGCCGCAGAACGAACAGCCGCATCGCTTGAATCCAAGAATTCCGACGCATACATCAATGCCAAGAAGGTATCCGCCCGTTGGATCTGACGTAAAATAAGAGCCTTTTGCTCACTCGTCCGGGCGATCTCCATGACTTTCCGCAAGCTCAACAAACGATTCTCTCTCGTAAATGCCGGATTAGATACCAACTGCACATAACGCTTTAACGCCCTGTCGAATACTTGATCGGAAGAGGCTGATTGGCAAACCTTAAATAGTTCATCGGCAGCCTCAATACCCTTCCATGCCAACAAAGCGTCAAGAGCCGCATCCTTGGCCGCTCCATTCCCTTTATTCAATCCTTCCACGATCGTAGCCAAAGCCTCTTTCTCGCCAGTCGCTGATAAGACCTTATAATAAAGATATCTCTTGCTGTCTCCCGCTTGTATCATACGGCGATTCACGTTAGATACTTGAGTTGCCGCCGGTTGTTTAGAGATAGCGGCAATGATCGCATCTTGAAGCGGAGCGACAGCTGAAGCCTCCGCAGTCTCCAACATTCCGCACAATAAAGTGAAATCTTTCTCGGATACTACATCTTTCAATGCGGTATAAGCGGCTTTCTTCACCTCTGATGAGCCGGATTTAATCTGATCCAGTACCGTATTTAGATTCGCGTCGGCCATACGTATCGCCAACAGCTCCAAACCAGCGATTTTCCCGGCATCGGAAGCGGACGGGATCACTTTAGCGACCGCTTGATCAATATCGCCGTTAAATGCCATCAAAGCATCTTGACCCAATAATATCACTTGCTTGTCATTGCTCTTCAACAAATCCGCCAGCACAGGAATGACACTCTTATCACCGATTTTAACCAAAGCCCAAACAGCGGCCTGTTGCACATAGAAATCCTTATCTTTCAATTGGTCCAAAAGAACTTGTCTCGCTGGTAGATCAAAACGAAGTTCCAGATTCTTGATCATGTCATGTTTAGACGGGCATTTGCTTTCACGGCCTATCCAGTTCAAGATATCCACCTTGACTTCCGGCTTCGCCTTTAACATGTGTTTCATGACCTCGATATAAACATTTTGATCAGCGAAACCCGAAGCGAAGTTCAAAGCCGCATTACGGTATCCCTTATCCGTATCTTTCAAAGCCGATAATAAATTCTTCGTAGCAGCTTCCGGCTTAGCGGCTAATAGAATCTGAAGAGCGGCCTCACGGGTCTGTGTCATGCCCGCTTTCGTAGACTTCTTCAATAAATCATTCGCTGCTTTCTCCGCATCTTTGGTATCGCCTTGCTCAAGGACACGTTTTATCAAAGCGATATATGCCTCATTCGCCCCGGTCTTTTCCATTTTATAACCGACTTTCTCCGCAGCGGCGGCTAAATCGCCTAGAGAAGCTTTAGAACCTACACGACTCAACGCATAAAGAACCTCTTTCTGCATATTCTCATCGCTGGAACCAAGCATCACTTTCAATACATTTTCCGCATCAGCGATTTGCACGTCAGCGATCGCACGGATAATATCCTTTTGCGTCTTCGGAGTACCGGATCGACGCATCAAGGAAGCCACCAAAACCTTCTTAGCGTTATCGGTACGGATCGCGGATAACGCACGGGCAGCAGGACCGCTTAGGCTCTCATCGTTCAAATAGCTAGCCAGCGTATCCACACACTCATCTTTTCCCAGTAATTGAAGCTGTCGGATAATAAAAGCCTTTGTCTCCCGGTCGCTCACCTTATCCAAGGCTTTCAAATATGCGTTGGCTGTTGCTAGACGGGCATTTTCCTCACCTTTCGCCATCACGTAATGAGTCAATCCGCTCAACGCATAATCCACGTTCGAGTTACTGCCTTTTCCCGGAGCGTTAATCTTATTAATCAACATCAAGACCCCTTCCTCGCCAGTGGAGCTTAGGTCATTAATTAATTTGTTATATTCAGCTTGTTGCTCCGCCGGCATCTGTGCCAGTACATCGGCAACGATCGTCTTCGATGTACGATTAGCCGGGCTTTGAGCCATTAACATGCTACCGCACAACAATAAGCTGGCAATTGATATATATACTTTTTTCATATGTGTATGTGTTTAAATATTCCAAGGTGCTCTCATCGGCTGATCCAACAAACGATTAGCGGCCTCATCATTAATAAATTCCAGTTTTACGGGATCAAAGTGAAGCGTACGATTCAAACGAAGGGCTACGGCACCCATGTTCACGATCGTAGCGGAACGGAAGCCATTACGCTCATTCAAGGCAAAAGGCTGACGAGTCTTTACGCACTCGATAAAGTCGGTAACCTGTGGCTCGGGTTCGGGATAATCGGATAACTTTTTCTCCCAATCCGGGATATCACATACGAAATTCTTATAGACATTCCCGTTCGGTCCGGAAATATAAGGTGTGTTCGGATCCCCGTAATCACCTCCCCAAAGTACGATCTGGCAACCATCCTCATAGGTATACGTAATCGAGCGCCAAGTACCCACGGCGTCCGGATGTTGTTGCGGAGCATCCACCTCTACCTTAACCGGGCTGGTATTATCTTTTCCTAAAAAATATTGTACAGGGTCAATATAATGCTGTCCCATATCCCCTAAACCACCGCCGTCATAATCCCAGTATCCACGGAATGTCTGATGCACACGATGCGGGTTATAAGGTTTGTAAGGAGCCGGCCCCAACCAGAAATCATAATCCAGCTCACTAGGCACCGATTGCGGTTCCAGATATTCTTTACCAACCCAATAGAACTTCCAGTCGAAACCGGTATGCTTGCTGATCGTTACCTTTAGCGGCCAGCCCAACATACCACTTTGAACCAGTTTCTTCAAAGGTTTCACGGGAGTGCCCAGTCCATAGAACGGATCAGCGAAACGGAACCAAGTGTTCAAGCGGAACATACGCCCGTATTGCTTCACGGCTTCCATTACCCGTTTACCCTCCCCGATCGTACGGGTCATAGGCTTCTCGCACCAAATATCTTTTCCTGCTTTAGCGGCCTCGACAGACATGATACCATGCCAGTGAGGAGGCGTAGCTATATGAACGATATCTACATTGGGATCTAGAATCAAATCACGAAAATCATGGTATGCGGCAATCTTATCCTTTACCAACTGTTTACCTAGCTCCAGATGATTCTTATCGACGTCACACACGGCGACAAGACGAGTCCCGGCATAGTCCACATGTCCACGGCCCATACCACCTGTACCGATAATTCCTTTTGTCAATTGATCACTTGGAGCGATGAATCCATTACCCAACACGTGGCGCGGTACAATCGTAAATGCCGCGATTCCTCCAAGAGTCTTCAGGAAGTCTCTTCTGTTTGTCTTCATAGTACGAATTTAAAATTTAGATAGAATAGATTAACTTGAGTGACAAAAATAATCATAATACTCGAAGAGACAAGAAAAATGTATATAAAAAAGAAAAGGATGCCTTTAACAAAGACATCCTTCCCTAGTATTTTATGAAAATTTATTACAAAGCGAATTGCGGCTTACGGTGAATCCATTGTCCGCGGGTGAAATCCGGGAAGTCTACCAAAGCACCACCACGAGCGATTGACATCTCTGACAAGCCGGAGATAGCGCTCCAAGCGGCAGCGTCATAGCAATCCATTGGAGCCGGTTTCTTATTACGGATAGCGTCGATCAAGTCGTACATCATGATAAAGTCCATACCACCGTGTCCGGCCTCAGCAGCTTGAGACTCTAAAGAAGCCCACAATTTATGATCATATTTCTTGAACCATTCATCGGAATCATCCCAACGATGAGGCTTAGACTTTCCTTGTACATATACATGATCGCCATCATTCATCCATAAACCCTCAGTTCCTTGAACACGGAAACCTAATGAATAAGGACGAGGAGAATTCGTATCATGGGTTACGATGATCGTTTGTCCATTAGAACACTTAATCATAGAAGTCACGATATCTCCCAAATTGAAGTTGACCTTCGCCAACGGATGATTCTCACCCCCATTATCCACGATAAACTTATGCAATCCACGAGATTGAGTAGCCATAGCGGATAAAGAAAGGAAGCGGTTACCACGGTTGATATCCATGCAATTTGCTATCGGTCCGATACCGTGAGTCGGATAGATATCGCCATTACGATGTACGGAATGGTTCGTACGCCATTGAGCCTCGGCGAAAGCCGTCGGGCCCATACGAAGATCACCACTGCCCGGTACATAGTTGTAATGAGTTCCATCGTTGAATTTCACCTCACGCAAGTCATGCTCATAACCACAAGTACCATGCAATATCTCGCCGAACAAACCTTGGCGAACCATATTCAACGCAGCCATACAGTCACGACGATAACATACGTTCTCCATGATATTCAAATGGCTTCCGGTTGCTTCCGAAACATTTACCAAATCCCAGCACTCCTCGATCGTATTAGCGGCGGAAACCTCCACGCCTACATAAGGAACACCAGCCTTCATAGCGGCGACAGACATCGGAACGTGCCATTCCCAAGGACTAGCGATAATCACGCAATCAAATTCCTCGTTGTTCAACATATTCTCAAATTCACGTTCACCCCCTTTGTAAACTTTCGGAGCAGGAACATTAAATTTAGCGATATGTTTCAAGGTACTATCGATCGGGCCCTGTTGGATATCGCAAATCGCTACGATCTTATTACCGGGGATCGCCAATACATTATTAATATGCTCATGGCATCTAGAACCCGTTCCGATGAAACCGAAACGTAATTTACCATCATCTTTACCGGCTGTTTTTTTCTTTTGGGGTTCAGCGGCGGTTGTTGTAGCTCCGGCGTTTCCGGCCATTGCCAAGCCTGCGGCACCAATACCGGCGGCAGATACTTTCTTAAGGAATGAACGACGAGTGTTTTCCATATATTTTATAAATTAGTTTGTGTTTTGAGGATACAAAATTAAAAAAATATTTTTTCAATCAAAACGTTATTGAGTATTTTGAAAAATAAAGAGTCCAAGACTAAAAGTTCGTTATCTTTCCGGTTTCCCTTTTTAGCCTCTCGAAGGTCATCATCATCTGTCGAAGTCTTATAGGTTCTTTTTCCGCCAAATTAACTTGCTGACCGATGTCTTCCTTTACATTATATAATTGATAACAGTTACTATTTCCGGCAAAGGCAGCCTCCTCCGCATCGCCATAGGTATCCGGATACGGTGGGATCATGACCCAATCACCATCACGTAGCGCATAATTGAAATAACCTTCCAAGACAAGTTCCTTTCGCCCATTACCATCTTTTCCTAGAAAGACAGGCAAGGTGTTTTGGCTATCTACCTTATCAGAATAGGTCTGTCCGATCAACGCCGACAGCGAGGCTAACAAATCCATCTGGCAAACCAAGGCATCCGACACAGCGCCCGGCTTAACTTCCGCAGGCCAACGAAGCATGAACGGGATACAGGTTCCACCATCATACAAGCTCGTCTTTCCTCCACGAAGCGGTCCGGCCATCTTATGATCCCCAACCAATTCCACGGCTTGATCTTGATAACCGTCATCCAGAACCGGTCCGTTATCGCTAGTGAAAATAACTAATGTATTTTCCGTTAGCCCCAACTTATCCATTTCCTTCAAGAATTCGGTCACGCACCAATCCGCTTCCAAGATAACATCTCCACGAGGTCCCATCCCCGACTTACCCGCGAATCTCTCGTTCGGTACACGAGGTACATGCGGTTGATGCAAGCCATAGTACAGGAAGAAAGGTTTATCCTTATTCTTTTTCATAAAACCTTTCGCCTTCTCAAGGAACAACTCTGCCATATCCTCATCTTTCCATTGGGCGGTCTTGCCTCCTTTCTGGAAACCAATTCGAGGTACACCGTTTACGATAGCGCCGGCATGCCCGACACTCGGGAGCATTCTCAGTAATTCAGGATTATCCTTCCCAGTCGGTTCCCCGGGGAAATTCTCCTTATAACTGACATAGAGAGGATCGTTCGGATCGAGGTTTACACCTCTCCCATTCTCGATAAAGATACAGGGAACCCGGTCATTGGTAGCAGCTTGGATAAAAGAATAGTCGTAACCGATCTCTTTCGCTCCGGGATAAACCAGCTTGTTCCAGTCTACCGCCCCGTCACCTAATCCCAAATGCCATTTGCCGACCGAGCCGGTGACATAGCCCGCTTGCTTCATCACCTTTGGCAAGGTAACCTGTTGAGTATTGATAATCAGAGCCGCATTGCCGGGAAGTATTTTGGCTTCCCTATTTGTCCAAGGATATAATCCGGTAAGCAAGGAATACCGGCTGGGGGTAGAAGTAGCCGCCGTACAATAACCTTGCGTAAAGCGTATGCCTTCATTTGCGATACGATCCATTCCCGGAGTCTGTATGCGATGAGCCCCGTAACAGCTTAGATCACCATACCCGAGATCATCAGCTACGATGATCACCACGTTAGGTTGCCGGGGAGCTGATTGAGCTATTAAAGTTGTTGGCAAGGAAAACCCTGCCAACACACTCATTATACAATACTTATTCATCGCTTATTACGGATTCTGAGTTAATGTACCCGGATAAGCGTTAATCTCAGACTGCGGAATATACTGGATAGCCAACGGGCTGGTAGCAGGATATTCAGGCACGCCGTCATGGAATCCCGGGTAATGACGTTTCATCGTATCGCCTACACGATATACATCAAAACCACGGTCAGCCTCGTAAGCTAATTCCAACTGACGTTCTTTCATGATAAGCTCATGAGCGTTTGTCGCATCCAAAGATTTATATCCGGCGTTAGGTAAGGAACGGGTACGAACGGTATTCAAATCGGCTAATGCTTTTGTATAGTTTCCTAATTTAGCGCTAGCCTCGGCGCGAATCAGGTATAGCTCACCTAAGCGAGAGATAACCGGAGAATAAAGGTGAGGATAGCCATCTTGCTTAGAGCACTTATAGCTATAGAATTTCGGGTTACCTTGACTTTCCAACATAAAGTAGTCATAATCTCCCTCATACGTTTCTCCCTTATAGCTAATAGAATAACGCTTATTGTCCACATCTACCGGAGTTAATGTATATTCTTCACCATCTACCGTAGCGATTAACTTACCTCCTACTTCCTTGGTCTCACCTTGACGATATACGTAACCGGAAATCTTGCCGTCCGTATATAAGTTAGCTACAAAACGGAAAGCGGGGATCTGATTTCCATTGGCGTCTTCCTTATATTGCGGATGGATAAACGCCTCACGTGCATCGGTTCCTTTTCCTGTCTCATGCAACAAATCCATATACTTAGCGCTGGCGTAAACCTCACCCCAGCCTTGACCATCGATCTCAGCGTACATACTTCCTAGCGGATCACCCCAATCTTCCCAGTCTGAGGCTATAAACTTCACGGCGAAAATAGTCTCTGTCTGTGAAGCGGCATCCGGAGCGAACTCATTATAACGCATAAAGTTAGCACGGTCCAACATAGAGAACTGACCACTTTCGATCACCGTATTCGCATAGTCATAAGATAATTGAGCATACTCCTTATCCGGATTCTCAAACGTGCCACTCATATACATATAGACCTTCGCCAATAAAGCTTGAGCCGCATATTTTGAGGCATAAGCGGTAGATTTAAACGTTGTCATCAGCTCTTCCGCCTTTTTCAAGTCAGACAGAGCTTGATCATACGTATCTTTCACGGACGAACGATCCGGAAGATCCAGATTATCCATATCCTCAGGCATACCGTTTACGATCGGCAAGCCCAGATTCTTCTCCGGTTCCTGATAATAAGGACGGCCAAACACACGGCAAAGATAGAAGTACATCATGCCGCGCATATAATAAGCCTCGCCCAACTTCTGATCCAACTCAGCAGACTCGCCCTCATTAATCATCTTCATCAAAGAACTAGTCTGTGAGATGATATTATAGGCACTGTTCCAAACCGTAGTAAGACCACCATTATTTACCGTATGCTGATAGGTAAAATAAGTACCGAACGGATTGGTTGTCGGTTTATCCTTACAAACGTTATCCCCCGGGAACTCACCACAATAATGCAAGTGTTCGGATGCCTTTTTCAGTTTTGCGTAACAACCGTTTAGCAAAACATCCACCGCGGCATCTTTGTCCTCCATGATCTTGTCTTCCGTGTACTTATCGTAAGGTAGACGTTCGATATCACAGCTTGTTATGAACGTGGCCGCTGCCGCAAGAGCCACTATAGCGATTTTTTTCATTATGATTCCTTTAATTAAAATGTAACATTTAGACCAAACATGAATTTACGAGCTTGTGGGTACGGAGAGATCGCCACACCAACCGAGCCTGCCTTGTATTTATTGCCAACCTCAGCCGGAAGTTCCGGGTCAACTCCGGAGAAACCGGAAAGGACAAACAAGTTCTCACCCGAGAAAGAAAGACGGATATTATCTACATACTGAATCTTCCAAGGTAATGTATATCCTAACGTCAAGCTACGTAAGCGTAAGTAGCTAGCGTCCTCCAGATAACGGGAAGATCCCTTGCTGGATTGGCTCTTATTGCCATATTCCGCCTTGGGGTGGGTAGCGATATCGCCCGGTTTTTCCCAACGATTCCAACCTTCCTTCAAATTCATCTGGTTATAATTTACATAAGCGCCGTCACTATCATACATCGAACGGTCGTAATTATAAATATCACCTCCTACGGAATAACCGAAGACAGCGGAGAGATCAATGTTTTTCCAAGATAAGTCAGTAGAGAAACCTCCGTAGAAATCGGGGCTCAACTTACCTATTATAGTCTGGTGCTTAGATGCGTCACTATAATTCGAGGTCGTTACACGTTCCCCATTCTCATTCGTGGTATACCATAACGGAGAACCTGTCTCCGGATCTACGCCTGCCCATTCGGTACCATACCAAGTATCCACGTCTTGTCCCGGAGTCAATATCTTATCCATCGAAATGGCATAACTTGAACCGGCGTTAGAAGTGATGATCTCGCTCTTGCCACCATATAACTCAGTGATCTTATTACGGTTCAGACCTAAGTTAGCTGCGACGCTCCAACTCCAATCGCCCCCTTTCAAGATGTCCACGTTCATCGAGACCTCGAAACCATTATTCTTGACGGCACCCACATTACGATAGATACCAACAATACCCGTTACACCAGGCAGAGGCACTTTGTAAAGCAAATCGGTTGTTTTCTTATTATAATAATCCAAGTTGATAGTCAAACGATCAAACAAGATAGCGTCGATACCTACACCTGCCGTATAAGTCTTCTCCCAAGTCAGGTTCTTGTTTTCCTTCTGTTCGATCACCGCACCCGGATCACCATTATATCCAGTAGACATGGCGTACACCGTATATTGGGAATATAATTCGGTCGGACGGTTACCTACGGAACCATAACTCGCACGCAACTTCAACTGTTGCACCCAATCCTTAGCCTTGAAGAATTCCTCCTGATGGATATTCCAACCACCGCTGACGGAGAAGAAATTACCATATTTAGCGTCCGTACCAAAGTTAGAGGCACCATCCCGACGGAATGAGAAAGACAACAAATAACGATTATCATACGCATAGTTGGCATTGAACAAATAAGATTGTACAGCCCATTCCTTTTGCTCTCCCTTTATCGTCTTAGGAGTAGTAGCGACATCGGCCACAGAGAAGCCCGGAGCGAAACTAGCCGCTGTCTGGTCTTTAATCTCCTGCGTGAAAGTATTCCACTCGTAAGCTAGGATCGCATTGATAGAGTGCTTGTCGAATACCTTGTTAAAACGAAGCAACTGGTTGCTATATACCCTATAAGAAGCGGTGGTCTTATCTTGCAATAATCCATTATCAGCCTCTCCCTTTTTAGAACGGGGATCCTGATAGCTCTTAAAAAGGATACTATTATATTTATAGTTATTTACAGATGCGAAAGTCAACCAATCGGTAAACTTGATATCAAAGTCAAAGTTACCCATAAACTCGTAGGAAGTCTTCTTCTCATAATTCCATTGTAGATCATACAAGTAGTTGGTAGCGTCGCTATTGATCCAAGTAGTAGGTCTGTATTGCTGGATCAGATCACCATTCTCGTCATAAGGAGAGTCCCAAGGAAAGTTAACGTACATGATAGCGCCTAGATCTTGCTGCTGGTCCATCACGTCGCTACGGGTAGCCCATACTTTAGGTTTGATAGTCAACCAATCCGTCGCTTGGTAATCCACATTGAAACGTAAGTTATAACGCTTGTAGTCATATCCTTTCACGGCACCATCCTCATTATAGTAACCAACGGATGTATACGTCTTGATCTTCTCTGAGCCACCGGAAACTGATACGTTATAGTCTTGAGCGAAGCCCAGATGCGTACCCTCTTTCCACCAGTTGAAGTTACGATTGCGCAAATCCTCCGTAAAATAACTCGGAAGGGCGTCTTGATTAGCGAAAGATTTATAATAATCATATAATTCCTCGCCGTTCATCATATTCATGTTTCCACGGTGCAACTGGTTCACACCCATCTTTACGGAAGCGTTGATCGTAGCTTTTCCGATCTTACCTTTCTTCGTAGTCACCACGATAACACCGTTCGCTCCTTGAGAACCATAGATAGCGGTTGAAGCGGCATCCTTCAAGATAGACATAGACTCGATATCAGCCGGGTTCAAGCTACCCGCATCCGTACCTACGATTACGCCATCCACGATCCAAAGAGGGTCCGTGCTACCGTTTACCGTAGACTTACCACGGATCACCACCTTACCGGCAGCGCCCGGCTGACCACCACCCGAAGTAACCTGTACGCCCGGAGCCTTACCAGACAATAAGTTCTCGACCGTAGGGCTAGTGGCATCCAACAATTTCTCGTTGCTCACCACCTGCATGGCACCCGTCAAGCTTTCCTTTTTTTGCACACCGTAACCAACAACAACCACCTCCTCAAGGTTCTGAGTGTCTTCCTTGATACGGATAGTCATCGGAGCGCTAGTCGCCTTAACCTCGTGGTTCACATAACCGATGTAAGAAACGACTAAAGTAGCTCCGGCCGGAGCTTCCAAACTAAACTTTCCATCGAAATCGGTACTGGTACCGTTCGTAGTGCCTTTCACAAGCACGTTCGCGCCGATTACCGGCTCACCCGTCACCGCGTCAACAATGGTACCTGAAATCGTAATCGTCTGCTGCGCCACCATTCTCTCCGTGTTTCTCAATTCATTTGGATTAGAAGATGACTTGTAAACAACAATCCTATTGTTGTTTACAACAAAATCAGCATGCTGATTTTTCAGCGCCGTCGTCAAAATCTCCTCGACCGAACGGTTCGACATGTCGATTGAGATACGCTCATTCAGATTGATGTCATTGTTACGGATAAGGAACGTGTAATTGAATTTTTCCTCGATCAAATCGAAAAGTTCTTTTAATGTCGTACTTTCCATTTGAACAGACATCATTTGTGTCTGAAGTTCGGACGCTGAAACCGTACCGGGAATAAACGGCAGTCCCGCAAGCATACATGCGGCTACCATCATCTTACCGGTCTTCTTGAAATAGTTCATTTCCATTAAAGTTAGATTTAATAAATAATTTTCTCGTTTATACTATTTTCCACACTTACACCTTAGGATTAAGGTTTGTATTTTTATTTATCTTTTATAATAATCTCATCTCCCGAACGAGTCCACACATATTTATGATCCACGTCCACCTCACGAAGGATCTTATCCAACGAATAATCTTTCGTAAAGCTGCCGGAGAAGATTTCCTTTCTCAAAGGATCGCTCTCGACGCGGATACGCACGTTGAACTTACGTTCCAAATCCTTGGCGATACTCATGAAAGGTTGTTCGGAGAATTTCAGGCTACCGTCCATCCAAGAGAGAGCATCCTTGGCATCCACCTCACTGACTCTTACCTTATTGGTCTGCTTATTAAAGCTTAGTTTCCGGTTTGGAGTCAAGGTCACATCGCCCGCATGGGCAACCTCATCCCGCAAGCTCACGTTTACTTTTCCCGACACCAGAGTGACATCGGTCGTTTCATCCATTCCGTAAGCCTTTACGTTAAAGCTAGTTCCTAGAACCTTGATATCCAATCTCTTTGATTTTACGATAAAAGGCTTAAGGGAATCCCGGGTAATCTCGAAGTAAGCCTCACCATCCAATTGTACGCTACGTCCGTTCGTATTGAAATCACTGCCATATCTCAACGTGGAACCCGCGTTGACCCAAACCACGGATTGATCCGGCAAAACGACTTTCGTTTGGGCTCCCATAGGAGTTGTCGTCTCAAAATAAGCCAAGGCGGCAGATTTCGGCTGATTATGTCTCGTACCTATATAATAAGAGGCAGTCCCCACCGATACCACGATCAAGACCGAGGCGGCAACTTTTCCTAAAAACCGAAAATTTAGCCAATGATTCTTTTCAGAAGGAATAGCGGGATCGATAAGTGCCCCGAAATGTTTTTGGAAATCGGCTTTCATATCAGAGGCAAACAAAGGTACATGCGCCGTCGCCCAACAATCCGCCATCTCGGAAAGGCGTTGTTTATGAGCGTCATCCGTTTCCAACCATTGTAGTAATTCATTTCGCCCCTCCTCGGATATATCTCCCATGAGGTAGCTATAAATTAAATCTTCTATGTGTTTATTCTCTATTTCCATGATATTAACAAAGGAGCCGGTTTTCAACCCGGTTTCTATTATATACACATGTTTTAGAGATTCCGTTTAAGGAGATTCCAATTATTTTTCGAAAAAATTAAATATAAGTAAGAAAAGAGGGTAAAGATCGCCTAAAAGTTCACGCAACTTCGCCAAACCGATCTTGATCTGTACTCGTACCGTACTGGAACTGATATGATTTGTTATCGCTATTTCCTCATAGGTCTTGTTATGGTAAAGATATTGCACGAAGATATCCCGGCATTTAGCGGGCAAGGAATCCACGGCACGATAGATTTTCTCCTCGAATTCCTTATTCTCCAGATAAGCCAACGGATGGGGATCGGCGTCTATCTGCAACTCTTGTATCGACAATAAGTTTTCTTGTACATCTGATAAAGGGACTTCTTGCTGGCGTTTATCTCTTAAATAATTCAGGCAATAATTACGTACCGAGCGAATTAAATAAGCGTTTACCGGATGTATTAACGCCGAATGGTGATTCCATACATTCATGAAGACATCATTAACGATCTCACGTGCCGCCTCCGGGTTATAGACATATTTAGTCGCTACGGCGCACAAGTACACGTAGAAGGTCGTATATAATTGTTCAAATGCTTTGGCATCGCCATTATTGATCCGAGATATTATGTCCTCCTTTACAATCAGCACAAACGTCAACCCTTAAGTTTCACTCACAATTGAATCACAAAAATAATGAAATATTCCAGAGATTACCTCATTTTAAAAGAAAGTATAGGGTAATAGCGCCAAACAGCTCGCTAAAGCGGACTGTTTGGATACTTAGGTGACGAACCGGGTGGCATATGGGTGGCATAGCTGTGCCACCCTTATGGCACGCCCTTGCCATCGTTGTGGCACGGCTATGCCAGCAGCGTGGCACGACTGTGCCAATGCTATGGAAAGGACTGGCACTATACATCGTTGCAATACAATAACTTAGATTACTTAGAGGAATTGGCGGCACGCTTCTTGTTACGCCAGTAACTGCCGTCACGTTTGCTTCCGAACATATTACGGCGTTTCGACTCTTGCTTGATCGCTTCTTTCTTCTCGGCTACGGCGGCTTTCACCTCCTTGGTCTCATACATATGGCCACCAGCTACGGGGACTTCCTTGCCGATCAGTTTCTGGATATCTTTCAACAAAGGTACCTCCTCGGCGTCGCAGAAAGAGAAAGCCACACCTTCACGGCCCGCACGACCCGTACGCCCGATCCGATGTACATAAGTCTCGGGTACGTTAGGAAGCTCATAGTTAATGACGTGCGTCAGATGATCCACGTCGATTCCACGGGCGGCGATATCCGTAGCGATCAGCACACGGGTCGTATGATCCTTGAAATTCGTCAAGGCACGCTGGCGAGCGGTCTGGCTCTTGTTGCCATGGATCGCCTCCGCCCCTATCTCCGCTTTCGACAAGACACGGGCCACCTTGTCCGCCCCGTGTTTCGTACGGGTAAAGATCAATACGGATTCCAGTTCCGGGTTCTCCAACAAGCTTTTCAGCAAGTTGATCTTCTCGGCCTTCTCGACGAAATAAACGGATTGGTCGATCGCATCCACGGTCGATGAGACCGGGGTTACTTCCACCTTTTGCGGCTCGCTCAAGATCGTACCTGCCAAGCGCTCGATCTCAGGGGGCATGGTAGCGGAGAAGAACAAGGACTGGCGTTTCTTGGGCAATAGCGGTAAAATACGCTTGATGTCATGGATAAAGCCCATGTCCAACATACGGTCCGCCTCGTCTAAGACGAAATACTCCAAGGTATCCAAGTGGATGAATCCTTGTCCGATCAAGTCCAGCAGACGTCCCGGCGTAGCGATTAATATATCGATGCCTCTTTCCAAGGCTTCCGTCTGGGGCTTCTGTCCCACCCCGCCGAATATCACCGTATGGCGTAATCCGGCGAAACGGCCGTAAGCGGCAAAGCTCTCTCCGATCTGGATGGCAAGCTCACGGGTAGGCGTAAGGATCAATGCCTTGATACCCCGTTTGTAACCTTTCTTCTTCTGGAGATATAACCGCTGGATAATCGGGATGGAGAACGCCGCCGTCTTACCGGTTCCTGTCTGGGCGCAACCCAATAAATCATAACCTTGCGAAACGATGGGAATCGCTTCTGATTGTATAGGTGTTGGAGTCGTATAACCTTCTTGCACGAGAGCCTTACATATCGGCTCTATCAAATCTAAATCTTCAAATGTCATTCTAAAATAGGGTGAGCCATCACGGCTCGTTATGTAAATAATGCGGGCAAAGGTAGTAAAACTTTATGATATAAACTATCTTTGCGCTTTTTATGCCCGTAAAGCGATATGAAAGAATTATTACTACTACTGAAGAAGTTCTTCGGATATACCTCCTTCCGTCCCTTGCAGGCGGACATCATACAGCGTATCTTACAGAAAGAGGACTCGTTGGTGCTGATGCCCACGGGTGGAGGCAAGTCGATCTGTTTCCAGCTACCGGCTATCTATCTGCCGGGTACGGCTTTGGTGGTGTCCCCCTTGATCGCCTTGATGAAGGATCAAGTAGAGGGGTTGATCGCCAACGGCATCCCGGCGGCGGCGTTGAACAGTATGATGCCGGAAGAGGAGCAACAACAGGTGAAGCAACTTTGCGTGCAGGGCAAGATCAAATTATTGTATATCTCCCCGGAACGGATCAAGATGGAAGCGGACTGGTTCCTGCCCCGGCTGGACATCTCGCTCATCGCTATCGACGAGGCGCATTGCGTATCGCATTGGGGACATGACTTCCGTCCGGAATACACGCAACTGGCGATCTTGAAGGAACGTTTCCCGAAAGTCCCGGTCGTGGCCCTGACCGCTACCGCCGATAAAATCACCCGGAAGGATATCCTAGAGCAGTTACGGCTTCGCACGCCCCAAACGTTCATATCGTCATTCGACCGCCCGAATATCTCCCTCACGGTACGCCGGGGACTTAACAAGAAAGAGAAGATCGCCGCCATCGTCCATTTCATCCGGGGGCACCGGGAGCAGAGCGGTATCATCTATTGCATGCGCCGCAACGATACGACCGAGCTGGCCGATGAGTTGGCGATGTATAATATCAAGGCGATCGCCTACCACGCCGGCCTCCTGCCCGCCCAACGGGAACAGGCCCAGAACGATTTCATCAACGACCGGGTGGACGTGGTGTGCGCCACGGTAGCTTTCGGGATGGGTATCGACAAGAGTAATGTCCGTTGGGTCGTGCATTACAGCATGCCGGGGAGTATCGAGAATTACTACCAAGAGATCGGCCGTGCCGGAAGGGACGGGATGAAAAGCGATACCCTCCTGTTCTATTCCTTGAGCGACTTGATCGTACTTCGCCGTTTCGCCGAGGAGAGTGGCCAAAGCGAGGTGAACTTGGAGAAGCTAAACCGGATGAGACGGTATTGCGAGTCCGATATGTGCCGCCGCCGTGTCCTGCTCAGTTACTTCGGCGAGGAAGCGGACCATGATTGCGGCAACTGCGACGTGTGCAAGAACCCTCCGCAACGCTTCGATGGCAGTGTCTTGATACAAAAAGCGCTGAGCGCCGTCATCCGGACCGGCGAGCATGTAGGCATGCAAATGCTGATCGACATATTACGTGCCTCCGGTCGGGCGGAACTCTTGGAGAGAGGATACGATAAGCTAAAGACGTACGGCGCCGGACGGGACCTCTCTTATAAGGAATGGAAGGAGTACATTTACCAGATGATCCAACTCGGGTACATGGAGATCGACTACGCCGCCGAGCGTGTCTTGCGGATGACCCCGTTAGGCAGGCGTGTCCTGTACGGGGAGCAAAAGGCCCAGCTCGTCATCTATCGGGAACCGGATGAGCTGACACGCCCCGTCCGGAGAGGCGAGCGGAAATCCTCCTTCAAAGCCCAGCCGATCCGGCCGATCCGGTCCGCCTCCACGGACGAGACCTTGCTGGACTCCCTCCGCCAGCTTCGCAAGCAAATTGCCGAGCGAGAGCATACGCCGGCTTATATCATCTTCTCCGACGATTCCTTGGAAGACATGGTGGAGAAGAAACCGGTCACCTTGGACCAGTTCAGCGACATCCGGGGCGTGGGGCAAATCAAGCTGGACCGGTACGGGAAGGTGTTCGTGGCCTTGATCCGGTTCGTGCTGAAGCTACCGAAATAAGAAGAACACATGTTAATGTTTTTAGCTCCTAAATGGAAATATAAAAAAATCACATATATTTGTCTACAGTTATTAAGCACAATGCCCCATATTCATGATAGACAAACATCTTTCTCTCCTCACCCACCTGCTCTGTCTGTGTTTTCTGGCAGGATGCGAGAATGAGTATTTCAAAACGGGGAGTATCCATATCCAATTGAAGAAACCTTCCGGATACGCAGATATCTCCTTGGCGAATATCCCGGTCACACTAATCAATCAAAGTATAGGCTGTGTCTACACCACGACCACCGACACAAATGGACTAGCTCTATTTGAACTAACCGCTGGCATATGCGCAATCTCCGCAAATCAGGAAACCACGACTGGCAACAGGGATTATATATTGAGTGGTAGCCTCTCCAATATCCAGTTCGAGGCCAATGGAGAAGAACGATCCGTGGAAATACCTTTGGAAGTGTCCGAACGAGGCCGTCTGCTGATTAGCGAGATTTATTTCAGCGGTTGTCTCTGGCCTGACGGGAAAAATGTCTATAACAAAGATCAATACCTCACGTTGGTCAATAACTCCGATGACTTGATTTTCCTAGATGGCCTATGTATCGCACAAGCAGGACCCGTAAGCGTGACAAAGCCTTCCGGATGGATGCTCCATACCGATATGAAAGAAATACCTTTATTCATGATGTGCTGGGAGTTTCCGGGAACGGGAGCCGAATATCCCATTCAACCGGGGGAGCGACAAACGATAGCGATTAACGCCATAAACCATACCAATAGCGAAGTGGGAGTTCCGGCCTCGCTCGATTTATCCAGCGTGGAATGGGCTTTTTGGGATCCTATCTTGACCGGAAGCCAAATCTCCGCCGGTGTAAAACCTCTAAACTTGGTATGGCGTGGCACCGGTTTCTCCTATCTGTTTTCCATGAACGGCCCGACGATCCTCTTGTTCCGTCCCAAAACGGACTTAAGAGAATGGATCGCCAATCCGGATCACATCCAAAAAGAACCTGAGAGTTTCAATACGCTAAAATACCTCCATATACCCGCTGATTGGGTGCTGGATATCGCAAATTTCGTCTCTTCAACCTCTACGGTAGCTTACACACGTATCCCATCTTCTATGGATGTGAGTCCGGGTATAGCCACGTCCGGCGGCTCCGGCCTGGCAATGCGTCGGAAATATGAGCAAGAGGGGAAACGCTTCCGCTGGAAAGATTCCAATAACACCGCCGAGGATTTCGAGAAAAGTCCACCTTCCTTAAAACGGTAAGCCTCTATGAAGATCACTATCATTCTATATATGATATCACTATCTGTCTATGCCTCACGGTCATGGGCTCAACAAGAGAGCGCATGGGCTTTATCCGCCAATCCTGTCAGCATCAGCTATGTGCCTAAGGACAGCGCTATGGAAGCCGGTTTAAGTTATTTGATCCATCAAGCCGCCTTACCTGCCAGCGACCAGCCGGATCAAACACAGACCTATAGGGCTTATGTATCCGGTAACCGAAAGCTGGGTCTGCTTTGGCTGGCGGGTGGTATCGATTGGTCGCAAAGCCTACTGGAAGGGAGAAAATGGAATTTATTATCGCAACCGGACTATCTGATTACGGCCGGCGATTCCTTGGGAGAGCCACAACGCATCGAGAAATACAGGATCTACGGACAAGCGGCTTACGTCTTATCCCCGAAAATCAAGGTCGGGATAGATGGAGACTATACAGCTACAAGCAACGAAGATCGCTCCTCTTACCATATCTACCATGGGATGGCACACTTAATCCGGATATCAGGAGGTATCGTTTACGAACAAGTACGCAGACGTTTTGGAGCCTCGATCCATTATACCCATCGAACAGAGGAATTAACGTATGATACGGATAGTAAAGATAAACTTTATACATTTCCTCTGGGTTATTGGCTTCCGATGCAAGAATTATCGGGAAGTTTCCTGTTTCGCAGCCAAGGAAAACGCCTAGGTGTTTCCTTGCAAACGGAAACCCTAAAAGAGCATTGGAGTCTTTTCCATGATCTCTTCTACGAGACCCAGCAATTAGCGGACAATCCAAATAACTCCGGCAACTTGAGAGGCTGGGAAGAACGGCTGCATCAAATCAGTTACCAAGGTCGTTTTACCCGAACGAATAAATCGTGGACGCATATCTGGTCGCCCACAGCCCGATTCAACCAAACTACGGCCAACCGCATATTACAACGGAATCCCACCACAAGCTCGTCTGCCATATGGACTACATTCGCCACCTATCGCCTAGCAAGGCAACGGATGTTATCTACCCAACTAAGTTACGAGGCGACAAAGAATGATACTTCGGGCGAAAAGGTATCCACATGGCAAATGACTGTCGGATGGAATCGTTTGGAAAATGATTTCTACATATATCCTTTTACGGTCAAACAATATACAGGGCTCTTCCACGGAGAGATCGCGTTTTTTCGACAAATCCGCCTACCTAAAGAAAACAAGCTAAGTATCCGCCCGTCCGTGTATATCGTATCGGGCTATGGCACCGAGATCAAATGGGAGAAGGAAACGCAGAAGGATGAGAATGGCTCAGCAGAAATCAAGCTAGAGCAGAACATGCAAAAAGTGAACGAGGATTTTATTGCTCGCACGGCAACCCGTCTGGGTATCGGTGCGGAAATGGAATATCGGCATCCCATTCATTCCGCCTTATCAGCGGGATTTCGTTTAATGGGTAGTCTCGAACAAACGACAAGTCCTCAATCGCCCCTCGGAGGGGGCGGAAATCTCAGTATTGTCATCTGGCTATAATAGGTCTTAATACTATGCGTTACTCAACTTTGTACAAAATACCAATAAAGATCGTGACGATATTTCTCTTATTGTCATCACTTCATCCGGGCAATTACCTTCACGGGCAAAAGCAACCGGATACTCTGTCCTTCTATTTACCCAACATTTTGGTAACAGCCATCGAGTCTAAGACTCCGGGTACGGTTTCCTTGCTTCCAGCGTCAACGTTGGAACATACGCAACCGATCACGATCTCTGATCTGACACAATTATTACCGGGAGGTCTCACCAATAATTCTGGGGTGACAGACGCACAATATTTCTCAGTGCGGGAGGTTTCTTTAAAGAACGGGGTAAACCAATTTCATAAGAACGCAGCTATGGGTGCCCAAATATGGGTAGACGGCTCTCCTCTTCATTTCAACACCGGCATCAACGAGCCTTACGAAGGATATGATGCCCGTTTTCTATCTCTCAACCAAGTGAAAGAGGCGGAAATCATCCGAGGAATACCTTCTGCCCGGTACGGAAACTTAACAAATAGCGTATTATTACTCAAGACTCATCAAGGTAGAATGCCTCTCTCCACCAGCATACGTTACAATCCGAAACTGAAACAATATATGCTTGGAAAAGGCTTCTGTATCTCCCCACAAGGCCATACGCTCAACCTGTTAGCGGACTATACCAGCCAAGGCGATTTCCATACCGGCGGCATACGCTTGGCAAACCTTTACCATTGGTTGCCCGCAGGGAAAAAACTAGAATTAAGCCTTACTTACACCTCTCGCATAGGAAAGGAAAAGCAATTCGTCAACGAGCAGAATCATACACAAAGACAACGATTGGATCAGCGATTTTCCATACAAGGGGAATGGCAACCCGACCGACGTTGGCTCAAGAAGCTGTCTCTGAGAATAGACGGTTCCCTTCAAAAAAGCAAACAAACAAAGAGTCAGGTCAACAATGCCTCTAGCCAGCTTTATACAGACCAGAAAGAGAGCGGCGAATGGGAAGCCCGTGTTTTATCCTCAAACTACATGTACACATTAGTCAATGAAAGCCAACCTTTTTATGTAGAAACCGAGATGCTGGCGTCTACCTTATTCCCTCTACGACAAGGGAGGGAGATCAGCTTAGTAGCCGGATTCTCATACCGTAGTGAGGGTAACGAAGGGCGAGGCAGGGATTTCGATCGGCAGAGGCCTCCTTCTACATCTATCCGTCCCCGCTCATTCCGGGAAATCCCGTCCTTGCATACGTTCGGTGGCTTCATTGAGGCCACATACCGGACTTCCAACCTCCATGTAGAAGCCGGATTAAGAAATCAAGGATTGAAAAGCCGGGATTATGCCTTAATCTATCAGACAGAACCTCGCCTGAATCTCTTATGGTCTCTCTTCTCCTCTCCCTCCGGCTATACATTGAGTTTAAAAGGTGGGCTCGGATGGATCAGTTTCATGCCGACATTGGATAAACTCTACCCGGAAGCTATTTATAATGATAAGGTCTCTTTCTATTATAATGATAGCAATGAAAGTGGAAACACCCTTGGTATTCTCACGACACATGCCCCCGGAATGGAACAAAATATGAAATTAAAACCTACCGTAAATCGAAAGATAGAGGTTGGCCTTATAGGGAAGACTCCGGCCATCCGACTTGACATGACCGCTTTTTTCGAGAAACAAACGGATGGCTTTTCCTCCTCGGCGCAATATATTCCATTCAGCTATCGGGAATATGATTATCTATCAACCGCCCAACTTCGTCCTGAATACAAAGATGGACAGGTATGGGTGAACGGTAAGGCTGTCCCTTATCAAGAGAAATATAGTTACACGCCGGTATCTGTACCAGTCAATACACTCCATAGGAAGAAACATGGGATCGAGATGGTAGCGGACCTCGGGACTTTCTCACCCTTGCGTACCTCCCTAATCGTAGACGGGATCTGGTTATATGTACGAGAAAAGAATACGGCCCTTAACGGGATCTGGCCGATCCAGTACACAGATAAAACAGAATACCCCTACGTAGGTTTTTACGACAAGCAAGGCGGACCGGGAAATGAAAGTCGTTCGGAGATCATCTCCACGAACTTCCGTTTCATCACGCGCATCCCCAGAATCGGACTGGTCACTACCCTTACGTGGCAAATGATATGGCTCTATAAATATCGTACGCTCTACAACGGTAGCACTGGCGAGAATGTATGGCCCCTATATTGGTGTGGAACAGACGGAATCATACATTCGTTCACCGAGACACAGAAAGAGGATCCAGCCTTCGCGCCTTTACTCTCCACCACCGCGCCGGAACGATTCCTGCCAAACTCTTATAAACCATATGGTATGCTGAATATCCGGGTAAACAAAGCTTTCGGAGAGCACATCACGCTGGCATTCTTTGCCAACAACCTCGCCGATTTACGCCCCACTCGCTATTCGGCCAGCACGAGATCTTACCTTCAACAAAATACCCAGCCTTTTTTCGGTCTGGAATTACAAATAAAACTATGACATCATGAAAACAAGCATACTTTACATATTCCTACTGTCAGTCCTTTACGCCTGCGACTCCCACTCTCTTCTTCCACCCAAGCAGCAATTGGATCAGCAAATAGCGCAACTGAATGATTATTCTTTGTTGAGCGGTCCCTTGAACGACCAGCTATGCGAAGAGATAGAAACCCATGCCCAAGAAATAGGGAATGACTCGCTTTTGCTGGCAACCCGCCAAATCATATACACCCGCTATTGCAGATTACAGGACACGGCCCATGCGAGAATGCTACTCGACCGCATGAAACCTTATGCCATCCGCATAAAAGACAAGCACCTTCTCATGAATCACCTGCGTATGGCATTTCTTCACGCACAGATACGCCAACCCGCAGAATGCGAGCGATGGATAAACGAGGCACGAAAATATGCATATATAAATCCTCAAAACTGGTATATCACGGCGGCTAGCGCTTGTCTTGAATGTGGATTATATCCCCAAGCACTCATCTATGCGGATTCAGCATTGGTGAACTTGAAATATAAAGTGATAAGCTCTCCTCACTTAGTAAAAGCTATAGCATTAAGCCGTACGGGAAAGACCGCCGAAGCGGAGGAATGGACCCAACGATGCATTACCGATATCCGCCACTTTCAGGCGAAACACCAAATACACACGATCAGCTATCTGCAATATCAACTCTTCATGGAATACGCCGTCTCTCTCCGGAAACATGGAAAAAACAAAGAGGCACTATCCGTATTGGAGGAATTAGACAGAGTCTCATTCAATAATGTCGCCACGCCTCTCTTGAGGAACAAAGACAATATCGAGGAATATAAGGTGCGTGTGGCACGTATGTTGTCCGAATGCCATTATGCGACCGGAAATCAATCGGAAGCCATCCAACAGGCAAATCGGGCAGACTCCCTACAATCCCATTATGCCCAAGAGCAAATGAACATACGCAGAAAGATGATCAGCGAAAGCCTGCAAAACGAACTATTATCCACCCGCTTAAAAAGTCAGAAGGTGGAGGCGGAACAGGCACGGCTCATCCAGTATATCCTTACCGGAATCATTATTTTGCTCATGGCTATCCTAACCGGAGGATATCTTTGGTGGAGAAATCATCGCCGTCGCCTACGCCAGTTATTCGATTTATTGATAAGCCATCATGCGGCTTGGTTGCTAATACACGATCCGCTTCCGCTAATCTCCCGGCCACAAATAAAGTTACCAGATCATTCAGAGGCAAACACCGAGGTCACAACAAAAGCTGATAATCTCCTATATCAACGAATCCTATCAGTTATGAAAGAGCAAAAGCCTTTCTTAAATCCTAATCTCGACCTTGTGAGCCTCTCCCGTCTAGTGGGTACTAACCGAACACAACTATCCACCACCCTCAATAGGCAGACGGGAATGAACTTCAGTCGTTGGCTGGCTGAATACAGGGTACACCACCTCCTTTCGCTCGTCGCCCTACGTCCCGACAGCGACATCACCGCACTAGCCTCCGAATCAGGCTTCACCTCCCGAACCTCCTTCTTCCGGCAGTTCCGGCAAGTCACCGGACTTACGCCCAACCAATACAGAAACGTACGAAAAGAGACCGGCAAATAATCTGTTAAAGTACGTGTCTAGCCTTTGATGCAGGGGCTTTACGGCCTTTGGTGTACCAGATCGTTCGGATCAAGTTTCAATACGTTCGCATCTTTTCTCATCCCTTGATTTACCAAATGGGACTGTCTATATTTGACCTCGCAAGTCCCTCTTATGCGGGTTACTTAAGACAGTACCAATATGGAAGAAAAGCAAAAGCCATCCCTAATCGAACGCAGGCTATATGCCCGCATCTTACAAATCATGGAGGATAAGAAGCCTTATCTCGATCCACAGTTCAATTTGTGCCAGTTGGCCAACCTCGCTTGCACGAACCGTACCCGGCTATCCTCTACCTTGAACAATCAGACGGGTATGAACTTCAGTCGCTGGCTGGCTATCTATCGGGTAGAGTACCTCATACGGGAATTTTCCAAGTGCCTCACACAAGAGCCGCAGGAGTTATACAAGACGGCTGGGTTTACCTCCCGTACCTCTTTCTACCGCCAATTCAAGGAGGTGACGGGCAACACTCCCATCGAGTACTTCGCCAACCTATATTATAACAACGTAAATGATTCAACTAAATAAATAGCGATATGAGACATTTTACACTCCTACTCTTATCCGTTTTTACTGTCTATCAAGCCAAGGCGGATATATTGATCCCCTTAGACAAATATCCTACGGGGGAAAAACGTTTCAACTTACAGATCAACGGAAGTCACGATACCAGTACCCCTTGGCTCTCCACCACGTCATTTGGCGTGGATGAAGATGGGCAGATGGGAAACCCGGAGAATTGGACATCCGAACAAATCGACGAGGACAATCACTCGGTAAGTCACCGACTCATCATGAACAGTATTTCCCTGCGCCTCTCCTATCGTGTATGGGACAATCTCAGCCTGTGGGCAGGCATCGGTACCACCAACTTCACACACGAGGAGACTTTCCGAGATGATGACGACCTAAGCAGTACCATCTTCAGCAAGAACATGGTACCCATCTACAGCGGAGGGCTAGGTTACGGCCATGCCTTCACCGACCGCTTTTTCATGTCTACCCAACCCGGCGTGCGCTATGCCAACAGCGATAACATGACCACCGAGGTGTATTACCAAGGCAAGACCATCCCCTTGCGAGACCTCAGCCTCAACCGCCGTTACCTAGAGTGGGCCGTGCCCGTGGTGGCCGGATACGCACTGGGGAATTTCGTGCCCTATGCCGGCATCCTCTACAAGGACTACACGATGAAAGACCGGTACGAGTTCACCAAGACATATGCCGGCGAGGACTATACCGTTCGTATCGACGAGACTTTCCACGCCCGTCACAAGCTGTACGCTTTGGCCGGGGTGAACTATTTCCTCGCTGACAACATCTCGCTCGGAGTAAACGGAAGCTTCGGCAAGAGGCAGTCCGTACAGTTACAATTCAATATCAGTTTCTAAACCTCTTAAACAGATATATACATGAGAACGACACTCAAAGCACAAGCGATACGGCTGATCGCCATATTTTTGCTTATCTGTGCCTCTACCACCACCGTCAAGGCACAGATCAGCCAACATCCCGAACTGTATAAGGTGAAAGAATTCCACAATATCGATAAAGACGGAGGTGCCTATTACTGCTTCACCGACGCACAATACTACCAAGGGAAGCTCTACGGGGTCTACATAGATAATAACGGCCCCTCATCCATACGCCTCATCGCTTTCGAGGTGAACGGCGAGACCCGGACAATGGAACAATCCACCGTTGGCGACACCGGTAAGAAAATGATCTTTCTCAATGATTTCGGCGTATACCAAGATGCCGAGATCATCGTATACCGCAATCGCTTCTACGTGCTCTGGAAGAATAATACCAATGGCCAGATATGGATCGGCGAGGTGGATATGAAAAAGGGAGAATACAAGAAAACTCGTATGCTCGATGACGGGAAAACTTACGCCAACTTCGCCGCCACCATCTACCGTGACAAGATCTGCGTCATCCTACACCGCCGCACCAACAAGAAACTGCAAGTCTACCAATACGGCGACCCCGAGCTGAACAGCGGCTGGGACTGGTGCGGCACCGTGCGCAACGCCGGACACGATAATATCGAGCTAAAAGGCTCAACAGGCATATCAATGGAATACGATCCCGACGACCACTGGGACGCCACCTCGTGGTACGGCTACGACGACACCGAGAAAAAGAACGTGGAGAAACTCATCATAGGCCGACTCAAGAGCGGTACCTTCGAGGCATTCAGCTACAGCGGCGAGTATGGCAAGGATAACATATGGCCCTCCAACTGGGAAGAATACGCGCATCACGACATAGGACGCTCGAAGACCTTCTCGCTCAAGCTCATCCAAGCCGATATAGAAGGCTACGCAGCCGACAATACCAGCGGCTACAAAGCTTCCTCAAATCCCCTGATCTTCAGCTACTGTACCTATGATGGCAAGGGAACGGGCGAACACTTCCTAAAGAAATTCTACCCCGGCAGCAACAGCTTCGCCACCGACGAGCCCATCTACACCGACCTGCCCTACGGCTACACGGTCGTAGCCACCGCGGCAGATCCTACCACCGAGACAGCTCCCGGCGGAGGGCTCTACTACAAGCAATATATCTACCTGCTGCGAGGTAACCAGACTCCATACCATTGGTACAAGCACGCCTACATCGCCTCCATCCGCTCCAACGAGATCGTGGAGAGACGCAGTTCCTTCAACGACGAGAAGGCCCTGTTCGGCAACAGCGAGCTACGTAACCTCGTGCGTCTCATCGGCATCATCGAAGGACCACCTCCAACGATAGTGGATAATAACGACTGGTTCAAGGATCTCGGCGTAGCCTCCAGCCTCTCCTTCACCATGGGATCGGGCACCAGCAACTCCGTGAGTCGGCTCTACAAGAGCGATCTCAAATGCTCCTTCGGGCCGCATACGGACAAACTCACGGCAGCATTCGGCGGCGGATACTCCTTCCAGAAACAACACGAGGAAGTAACAAGCCAGTCCGAGTCCATCACCGTTACCTTCGAAGCAAACGACACAGCAGACTACCGGGCCATCGCCCTCTACTCTGTACCCATTCTGACCCGTTGCGACCTAGAATACCTCTCCCCCACCCGGAGACAGAGTGTACGAATGCCCATATTCAGCTATACTTACATGACACGGCAGAGTATCAAACAAGTAGAAGTGCCTCTCGACCTAGAGCCTTTCCGCATAGACAATCCAAGCAAACTTGGAGACTGGGAGGCCCGTGAGATCCTCACCATGACCGCCAGCGAGCCAAATGTCAGCAAGTCCGTCAACTTCAGCCTCAACTCCGAACGGATCGACATGACGCTGGAAACCAGCGGCACAATCTCCGACAGTCAGACCAAAGGTGCCATCAGCCTTATGGATTTGAAATTCCCCTTCTTCCAACTGGAGAACCAAAGTTCTTGGGAATGGACAGACCAGACCACGGCGACAACCTCGCAGGGTATCAGCGCATCCTATTCGAAGATACGACGCACGGACAAGCACGTCAGGCCGGAAGAGACAGCCGAGTCCTTCTCATCCACCCTCTATCTGCTCACTGCCGAGAAGTCGAACACGCTCCGTGACCAGTACTACCCCAAGCTACTCGAACGGAAGATCAGCTTCGGCACCGACACCTTTCCCTTCATGGTAAACAGCGACAAACCCTTCGTATTGGCGTGGGACATCAACAACATCACCTATGTACGAGGTGACGTGAGCGCCACTGGCAATGAGGAGGTAACGACCGACGAGCCCCTGTCTATCCGCTTCCTCGACGGCATGCTTACGGTAGATTGCCTGCCGGGAGCCACCGTCAACGTCTACAGCATGAACGGCACGTTAACCGGTCACCAGCAAGCGGTATCCGGAAAAGCAATCTTCAGCCTGCCCGGACACCTGTACACCGTGGAGGTCGTGACCGAACGTTACCGGAAAGTACAGAAAGTAGTGAGATAATACAGTTAGAAGCCATGAAGACAAACCTCCTCCAGAGAAAACGCCTCCTAACGGAAGAATCGAATCGCTGTTATCTGTGCGATGACCCTGTCTGCACGAAGGCATGCAAGCCCGGACTAGATCCGGGCCGCTTGCTGCGGGCCTGTAAAATGGACAACCTAGCGGGAGCTATCCTCCGGGCCTACCGGATGGAAGCCTGCAAGGATTGCGACGGGCATCCTTGCGAGAAGGCCTGCCTCCGCGGACGAACCGACCGGGCGATATCCATCACCCAGATCGTACGGCAATTACAAGATATGCCAAACCCGACGGATAGTTCTCCCCTCACTTCGTCTCCGGACTTGGCGATCGACTTTTGTGGTGTCCGCTGCGCCAACCCCTTTATACTGGCCTCCTCGCCCGTAGCCCATAATTACGAGATGTGCGTCCGGGCCCTCGAAGCCGGTTGGGCCGGTATCTGCTTCAAGACGATATCATTCTATCCGAGCCATGAGGTATCCCCCCGCTTCGACCAAATGGAGGTGGATGGCGTGCCTTTCATCGGATTCAAGAACATGGAACAATTGTCGGAAGCCTCTGTCGAAGAGAATTTCGATACTCTCTATCGCCTCAAGCAACGCTATCCTGACAAATTAATCATCTCCTCCATCATGGGACGGACAGACGATGAGTGGACACGGCTCGCCCAATACTCCACGCAGGCCGGGGCCGATATCATTGAGTGCAACTTCTCTTGCCCACAAATGACGCAAGAAGGGATGGGCAGTGACGTAGGACAAAGCCCGGAACTGGTACGCCGGTTCACCGCCGCCACACGCCGGGGTACCCATCTGCCGATACTAGCGAAGATGACACCGAATATCGGGCAGATGACACCCGTGGCGCTCGCCGCCCACGAAGGAGGAGCCACCGGGATAGCCGCCATCAACACCATCAAATGTATCACCCGTATCGATGAGAAAGCGCTTACGGCCCGGCCCGTTGTCTGCGGACTGAGCAGCGTGTCCGGCTATTCGGGGAAAGCCGTGCGCCCTATCGCTCTCCGGTTCATACATGAGCTGGCGAGCGATCCTTCTGCCGGCAAGATGCCTATCAGCGGGATAGGCGGTATAGAGACTTGGCGGGATGCCCTCGATTTCCTGCTACTAGGCTGCACGAACCTACAGATATGTACCGCCGTGATGCAATACGGCTTCCGGATCATCGACGATCTATGCGAAGGGTTACGACTGTTCATGCAAGAGAACGGATATAAAACCCTATCCGATCTCATAGGTATCGCTTTACCGAACATCGTACCCCCCGAGAAACTGGAACGTACGCAGATACACCGCCCGACAGTAGATAACAGCCTATGCCTCGGCTGCGGACGCTGTTTCGTTTCCTGTAACGACGGTGGACATCAAGCTATCCGTTTCACCTCTATGCGCAAACCGGTGATAGACGAGCAAAAATGTGTCGGCTGCCATCTTTGCGCATTAGTATGCCCAACCTTCGCCATACATTGACAGGATGAGGATCGAGACGGGACACCTTATTCTACTATCCATACTTCTTCTGTGCCCGCTAGTCCATTCAGACCTGCGGGCACAAGAGAAGACACTCGTCACACGAGCCGACTCCATCATGCGGCAGGTAATCCATCAAGCCCCCATCTACGAGCACGTCCTCGAGAGCTATGAAGCGGAGACCTACGTGAAAGGCCGTACGCACGTTCCCCGGAAGAACAAGCTGCTACAATACGCCTATCTGGTCTTCCCGATAGAGCGTCATCCCCGCGATGCCTTCTTCGAGATGAGTGGCCTCACCCGCTACGACGCTCCCAACCATTATCGCAACAAGATTGTAGCCATCAACAGCAGCCATCTCGCCGCCGGAAGACATTACAAGGAGATAGCCTCATTCGTCAACTTGAACGTCTACTCCCCCACGATCTACAATAAGGGAATCATCATGCCACTCTCGCCCGATGCTTTCAAATATTACACGTTTCGGCAGGAAGGCACAGACACGATCTCCGGCATCCCTGTGTATAACATCCGTTTCACCCCTCGCCAATGGAGCCAGAAACTACTATCCGGAAACCTGTACGTAACCGACGAACTCTGGACCATCGACCGTATCGAGATACAAGGGCACTCCTCTTTCTCCGAGTTCAACCTAAGCATACGTTTCAACCGTGACGAGAAGCATTTCATCCTCCCGGAAGAGGCTGACCTGCAAGTCTGCTACCATGCCCTAGGCAACCGGATAGAGAGCGACATCCACGCCGCTTTCCGCTATAAATCGATCTCTTGGGTAGAGGAAGACCATGAGAGCAGGAAATTATACTCGCTCGATCAAACCCAATACTATACGATCACCTCCGACACACTCTCCTTTACCCAAGACAGCACTTATTGGAACAGCCGGAGAGACAAGCCGCTCACTACCGACGAGAAAGCCTTGTACACCACCGGAACGAACGTGGTGAGGACGGAAGCGGACAGCAGCGCTCTCACTCGCTACCTCCAACTCGGCGAGCGGCTCACCAGCACGGTCAACAGGGATTACAAGAGTACTCGTGTGAAGTATTCCGGCCTTCTCAACCCGTTCCAGCTATCTTTCGGAAGCAACGGGATCACCTATAAGCAAGAAGCACGTATCAGTAAGACATTCGAGCATGACCGTCAGCTACGCTTCCACCCCGAGATCGGTTTCCTATTCAAGGAGAAAGAGCTACGCCTACGGCTAACAACCGACTGGGAGTATCACCCCGAGCGTCAAGGCATCCTCAACCTCACGATAGCCAATGACAACCAAAGCTATTCCTCCGAAGTGATCCACCAGATCAACGAGATCCTAAAAGATACCCCAATCCGTTTCGAAGATCTCAACTTGAAGTATTTCCAGCACTACTATGCCAAGCTGATGAACCAGATAGAACTGATGAACGGCTTCCGGCTCTCGGCCGGACTCGCATACCACTATCGTACGCCCGTGAAAAAGAATAAGGATACCGGATTGGATCTAAAGGATCATAATGAGTTCACCCCGGTTATCGGCCTTACCTACACGCCCCGGCAATATTACTGGATGGACGGTTACCGGAAAGAGTACCTACATTCCCATTACCCGACCTTCCGGATCGAGCTGGCACGAAGTATACCGGACCTGCTCGGCTGTACGGGAAATTATTGGCGGATGGAGGCCGGCATGAACCAGACCGTACGGCTGGGCTTATCCGAACGACTGAGTTACAATCTAAGCGGTGGACTCTTTTTTAACCAGCATAACATGTACTTCGCCGATTTCAGCTATTTCGCCAAACGTTATTTCCCCGAGCCTTGGGGCGATCGGTTTGGCGGGATCTTTCATAATCTGGGTGGGGATTGGTACAATGCCTCCGACAAATATATTCAAGGGCACCTCATGTACGAGAGCCCATTCATTCTATTGCGATTCCTCAAGCCCAATCCCAAGGCGCATAAATACCTCGTGTCCGAACGTTTCTACCTCAGCCAGCTATGGACTCCCGTATTGCCGAATTACAGCGAGCTCGGGTATGGTATCGGTAGCGACCTTTTTCATATAGCGCTTTTCCTAGGCTTCGAGGAGTTCAAGTATCAAAGCGTCGGGTTGAAGTTCGCGCTTGAGTTATTCAGATAATTATAAACAAGTATAGATATGAACAAGAGAAACACTATTAAACAACTTCTTCACCGCGGATGCCTACTTATGGGTATCAGCGCAATAACAAGTTCGGCCTTCGCATGGGATTTCGCCGAGCACCGTAAGATCGGCGACCGTGCCATGAGCCTTCTCCCGCGTTATCTGGTGGAAAACGGGATCTTCCCCAACGAGGCCGTCGCCGATAGCGCCTTGCTGCAAATCCTCAACATGTCGCATATGCCCGGCTCGAACGCCTACGCCATGAATGAGCTGACGCAGTTGCCGAATATCGTGACCTACGGTACGCTTTGCGGATTGGCCGGCGACCATGTGGAAAATCCCATGCTCTTGGAGACAGGCCTGCAGACCCATTTCTCCAAGACGAACCGTACGCTGGCTTTGGAGACACAAGCCATGAACGAGTTCCTCACCGGAGCCAACAGCAAGGAGCTGCTCGACATCAATCTGGCTTACGGTATCCTGGCGATCAAGGATCTCTCCCACTTCTACGCCTATGGCAAGGGATTGAACGAGCATCTGAAGATGATCGACCCCGAGCTGATCCGCCGCCTTCAACGCCCCTCGGAAGTAAACAAGGTCTTCGATAAATTAAATCAGTTGCCCTCCATGAGCAAGTATTTCTGCATCCACATCTTCGCCATCTATCTAGCACAAGAGGCAGGCAAAGAAATGTGTAAAGGAGATACGCAAATGGCGAGCAACCTTATGTTCTACGCCACGATGTACGAGGCTTTCGCCGAGCATTTCCTACAAGACTCCTTCGCCTCCGGACACCAAATGGTACGTAGGGGCTTCTCCGCCTCCGCCGTATCCAACAATAAGAGCCTGCACGATTTCTACAATACCATCCCCGTACAGACCGCTAACCTAAAAGGCGAGACATGGAGTGCTTACGGCGATAAACGTCTGAACCAAAACAGGATGGAGTACAACGAGGCCGATGATTACCGGCATATCCGGGTCACAGAGAAGCACCCTTATTCTTTGGAGAAAGGCGATAGCTACGAGCGGGAAACGAAGGTATTCTACCAAGTCGTGACTGCCACCTGCGAGTCTATCGTAGAAGTCTGGAAAGCTTACCAGAATGCTTTGGAAGGATCAGGCGAGAATATCTTGAACGAGATCCCTTCCGAACGAGACGACCTGCCCCAGTTCGTCTACGATCGTTTCCCGGTAATCAAGGATTTCCCGATCCCCTTCGGGACGGATCTGGATGACGTCCCCTTGGAAGCTTCTGTCGCCGACCGCAAGGATGAGCTACAGCTGATCGTACAAGAGCCTTTTACCCGCAACTTTATCCGGTCGAGGGTAGCCAACTCTTTCATGTTCCTGATCGGTACGCCGATCCATAGCAACCGAGACGGTGTCATGACGTATGGCGGTCGCTTGAACGTCAGCATGATCAATTGGCATAAGTTCGGGAAAGGGAAAGGCATGATCATGGAGCCGGGCGACATCGCTCATTGGGTATCCCCTACGATCTCCGGTTATTATATGCACGCCCCTTCCTCCTCCTACACGATCAAGAACTGGAACGTGAAGGCGGGCGCCAATTATAACATGGATATATTCGTTTCCCCGAAACGTTTCCTCGGCCTGTATAGTTATTTCGAGATGGGTATAGACCGCCGTAATGACGAGACCCGTTTCTTGGTAGCTCCCTCGGTCGGTATCCAGCTAGGTTCCCTGATCGGTGTCCATAATTTCAATATGCCGGGATGGTTACGCATTCCGTTGGGAATTATCCTCCCCTTGAAATTCGCCGTCACTTGCAATAAGGTGGCCGGCCGTCCGGTAGAATGGATCAGCAATATGGAGGTGGATATATTGTTCTAGGAAACACCTTGATTCATGCCTATATAGGTAAGAGGCCACACGGATATCGGTGTAACCCCTTACCTATATAGGCACAGGGCTACGCCGATACTCGCGTAGGGTCATACGTATATACGCGTGATCTCATCGATTTCACCGAACCCGATCAAGGCGTTAAACAGACGGATCCGGGTATACTTAGGCAGATCCCCTACCGGGATATCCCCGGCCTGTACCAAGCCTTTATCCAATAAGTAAGCACGCATCGTACCGCATAACAAAGGGCGTGCGGGAGTGATCCAAGAGGTGCCATTCCAAAGGGCGACATTACAAATGGAAGTATCGGTCAGCAAACCGTCACGGATTATCAAGATATCGTCATGTCCCGCTCGTTGGGCGAATAAATCATTTAGGCATTGACGATCCGTACTCTTATAGGAATAATCGATCTCATCGCATGTAACCAATCGCAAGGAATGAACCGGACGCATACGGTAAGGAACGTATTCTACCTTTAAGACCTCACGGGTATATTCCACCCGGCATTTGGTACGTTCTTGATGAGGCCCCGGATGAATATAACCCGCGAGATCAATTTCTTCTCTCGCTCCGAATAGCTCCCTGCGGGTACGGTTCATCCGGGCATTATGGTACGGAAGGTTATGTATCCGTCCCTTCTCGATACGGATCGTCTCCACAAACGGACTCCCAGATAAGGTCTCAATAGATGGGCACATATACTTTTTGTTTCATCTCGTTATACTCCGATCTCACCTCACTTTTAGAGGTGATTCCCCCACCGCTCTTGAAAATAAACGAACGGGGAGAGACTTGTTCCATAAAACGGATCATCACGGCGCTGTCTAAATCTTGGCCGTCAAAATACCCCATCACCCCCGTATAGAAGCCTCGCTCATAGGTTTCCGCCTCGGCGATGATCTCCAAGGTCTTTTTCTTGGGAGCGCCCGTGATGGAGCCGGCAGGCAAGAGGCTGAACAAAATCTCCCCGACATGGCCGTTCCATCCCTCCGGCAACCGGCCTCTTATCTCAGAACTGACCTGCAACAAACTTCCGTTATGCGTACGCAATTCATCAATATAACGATACCGGGGAACACAAACCTCGGAGGCTACGATACTCAAGTCATTCCGGATCAAATCCACGATCGTGGCATGCTCCGCCGCTTCCTTGGGATCATCAAGGATACGTCTCCGGGCATCGGGCAGCGTAGCGTCGATCGTACCTTTCATGGGATACGAATAGATGAGACCATCCCGCGTCCGCACGAATATCTCCGGCGAGAATACCACGAAACGATCCCGCATCCAAAGCTTATACATCGCCTTGGAATGGTAAAAGATATCTTTCAAGGAGAGGTTCGTATATACCGGAGTAGCGCATGTCAAGTTTACCAAATAAGAATTACCCGCATGGATATGCCGGGAAACGGTCTCGAATGAATGGGCATACTCCTCGAAAGAAACATACGAGGGTTGCCATTCAACAGGTTCTCCGGATATAAGATGAGAGGAATCCCGCAAGTTACATTCATGATTTGTATTCGTAAAGCCGTTCAAATCGTACAATAACTCGGAGGGAGCGATCTCTTCCGGCCTCTCCACGTAGATCCGCTCTCGTTTATAATCAATGATAAAAAGGAAAGGCCGTCCCGCTTTCCCCATTTCGTTCATGCGGAAGACGGCCTCTTCTTGCGTGTATTCGGTCATTATACTAAAAATCGTTCTGTCAAACCACCAAACGCATCGATACGGCGATCCCGGAAGAAAGGCCACCAACGACGCACGTTCTCACCGCGAGTCTTGTCGATCTCTATCACACGTACCTCCTCCTCGTCATTCGGGAATACGGTTAATAGCTCACCTTGGGGACCGGCAGCGAAACTGTTTCCCCAAAACCGGATACCGCCCGTTTGTCCCGAAGGGTCCGGCTCATGCCCGGTACGATTTACGGAAATGACCGGGAGTCCGTTCGCCACGGCATGTCCCCGCTGTATGGTCACCCACGCACCCAGCTGACGGTCCTTCTCTTCCTGCGTATCGCTACTTTCCCAGCCGATAGCGGTCGGATAGATCAACATCTCGGCGCCACGCATAGCCATCAAACGGGCTGCTTCCGGATACCATTGATCCCAGCAAACCAACACACCAAGACGCCCCACAGAGGTATTAATAGGCTCAAAGCCTAAATCACCGGGGGTAAAATAGAACTTCTCGTAATAAGCGGGGTCATCCGGGATATGCATCTTGCGGTATTTTCCGGCGATCGTACCGTCTTTTTCCAAGACGACGGCCGTGTTATGGTACAGGCCCGGGGCACGCTTCTCGAAAAGGGAAAGCACCAAGACGATACCCAATTCTTTCGCCAAGGCACCGAAGGTATCCGTCGATGGGCCGGGGATCGTCTCCGCCAAGTCAAACATGCTCGTATCTTCCGTCTGGCAGAAATACAGGCCGTTATGCAGTTCTTGTAAAACGACCAATTCCGCTCCCTCCCGGGCAGCTTCACGGATATTTACCTTTAGCTTCTCTATATTCGCCGCTCTATCAGCGGTATTCTTTTGTTGTATTAATCCTACTTTCATATTTAATTGGTTGTAGTTGTTATTCGATAAAGCCTTCTGGATACTGCATCGTTACACAATGCAGGGAACCGTGTTGCTTGATAAGCGGAAGGCAGTTGATGCCTATGATCTCACGGTCCGGGAACGCCTCCCGCAAAGCCGCTTTAGCGATCTCATCCTTCGGTGAGTCATAGAACGGAACCAATACGGCCCCATTCATGATCAAGAAATTAGCGTAGGTAGCGGGCAAGCGCTCCCCTTCCCATTCCACCTTATCGGCCATCGGAAGTGGAATCAGACGATAAGGCTCACCATTCGCCCTAGTAAACTCCTTGATCTCCTCCTCCATCGCCTTCAGTTCCTCATAATGCTCGTCTTCCTCATCCTCGCAGCGGACATAAGCGATCGTATCCTCGCTACAAAAACGGGCGAGCGTATCCACGTGGCTATCCGTATCGTCCCCGGCTAAATAACCGCTGGTAATCCAAAGGATACGATCCAAGCCAAATACGTCTTTCAAATAACGTTCCAATTCCTCTTGTTGCAAATACTCATTACGGTTTACGGATGCCAGACACTCAACGGTAGTCATCAACGTACCTTTCCCATCCGATTCGATACTACCGCCTTCCAGCACGAAAGGTTGCATATTGGCGGGCACCACCTCATCGGAGAAAGTCTTCATATGACAAAGATTACGGGTAATCAAATTATCATGATTGGCGGCGAACTTCATTCCCCAGCCATTGAACACGAAATCATAAAGCATGGGCGTTCCCTCATCGAAGACGGAAATTCCCCCGTGATCCCGTGCCCACGTATCGTTTGTATCCATCTCACGGAAAATGATACGGTCGTAATCAACCTCACCCAATTGCTCACGTACGGCGGTCTCGTCCGGACAGACAATCAATAACTTCTCTCGCTTGATCACTTCCTTGGCGATAGCCACGAAGCAAGGAATCACCTCGTCCAATATCGGGGCCCAATCCGTATTCTCATGCGGCCACGTAAGCTGCACGGCACTTTGCGGATACCATTCCGCAGGTAATATCACGTTATGTTCCATATTTGAATTGTTTAAATTGTTTCACAAGCACGATCGCCGTCACGATCGCCGCCACCGTGTCGGCGATAGGCATACTGATCCAGACACCGAGAGTTCCGAATAACGGGGGGAGGATGATTAAACAGGGTATCAAGAAAAGCATCTGCCGGGTCAAGGAGAGAAAGATCGCTTTCTTAGACATGCCGATGGAAAGGAAGAAGTTAGTCGCCACCATCTGGAAGCCCACGATCGGGAATACGGCGAAGACGATGTGCAGGCCATAAGAGGCGGCACTGATCAACTCCCCGTCACTCGTAAACATACGGACGATCCACGACGGCACCAACTGGCAAAGCAAGAACCCCAGCGTAGCCACTCCTACCGCCCAGCGCATCGTCAGCCGGGTCACGTCCGTCACCCGGGAATAGAGCCGGGCACCATAATTATAACCGGCTATCGGTTGCATACCCTGATTAAATCCCATGATAATCATCACGAAAAGAAAAGCGATACGGTTCACGATACCATAAGCGCCAATCGCCATATCTCCCCCATGCTCTTTCAATCCCCGGTTGATAAGGATCACGATCAAGCAGGAACAAAGGTTCATCAAGAACGGAGATAAACCGATCGACAAGATACCTTTCACGATCTCCGAGCGCAGCCTATAAATACCTTTCTTGAAATGAAGGAGTTGTTTCGGTCTCGAGAAATGAATCAACTGCCCGGTAAGCGAGATCACCTGCGAGATCACCGTCGCCCAAGCCGACCCTTTTATACCCCATCCAAACCCAAAGATAAACAACGGATTCAAGGCGCAATTTATAACAACCGACGCTAACGTAGCATACATCGCCATCCTCGGAAAACCCGAGGAGCGCAAGACCGCATTTAATCCCAGATACATATGCGTAACCACATTGCCATACAGAATAATCCGCATATAATCACGGGCATATGAGATCGTGTTCTCACTAGCGCCGAAAAAGTACAGCACGGGATCAAGCAAGAACAAGAAAGCGATCGTGAAAGCGACACCCAAAACCACATTTAAGATCAACACATTCCCCAACACCTTATTCGCCCCCTCATAATCTTTCTGCCCCAGCTTCACGGCAACCAACGTAGAGGCGCCGACTCCCACCAACGAACCGAAGGCGGCCGCCAAGTTCATCAACGGAAAGGTCAAGGCTAGGCCGGAAATCGCCAACGCCCCCACTCCATGGCCAATAAAAATGCTATCGGCCATATTATATAAAGAAGAAGCTGTCATAGCGATAATCGCAGGAATCGCATATTGCGTAAGTAATTTACCGATAGGCTCGGTCCCTAATACCAATGGAGAATTTTGTTTTGTCATGCCGCAAAGATACGGATATTTCGATTTATTCTTTATATTCGCGACCTTATAATAGTTTAAATATGGCAGAGGAACTACGGATTAAAAACGGTGATAAACAGGAGATGTATGAGACGTTGCTCCCGCAAATCGCCTCATTGGTAGGTAACGAGACCGACCTAATCGCTAACATGGCGAACATCGCCGCGGCACTCAAGCAGACTTTCGGTTTCTTTTGGGTAGGTTTCTACCGGGTCATAGACAATCAGTTGGTATTAGCGCCTTTTCAAGGCCCCATCGCCTGTACACGTATAAAATACGGAAAAGGGGTATGCGGCACGGCCTGGAAAGAGACCCGTACGATCATCGTACCGGACGTAGACGCTTTCCCGGGACATATCGCTTGTAGCTCGGCGTCACGCTCTGAGATCGTAGTTCCCGTGATATGGGAGGATAAGGTAATCGCTGTCCTTGATATAGACAGTGATCAATCGGATAGTTTCGATGAGACTGATCAGATCTTTTTGGAAAAGATAGTGGAATTGCTTCCTCATCAGTAAGCCTCGCCTCAGTACTTCGCAAGAAGTACTGTAGTACTGCCTAAGAGGTACCGCAGTACTTTGTAAGGAGTACTCCAGTACTATCCGGAGAAATACCACAGTACTTTACAAGGAGTACTTCGGTACTCTCCTAGAAGTACCGGGATAAATGCTACTTACCGCAAATACCCTTGAACGGACAATAAGAGCAAGCCTTCCCCGTAGGGGTTTGCGTAAAGGGAATTTCCGGATTGAAGATCTCGTCCAAGCAGCCCCGCAACCCCTCCTCGAACGCTTGGGCATAACCGGAGAAATCCTCTACCTTCTCCGACTTCCCCCGTTCGATACGGTGGTAGACAGATGGGTCGAACGGATCGGCGAAAAGGGAACGGACGTAATAAATGCCCGGTTGTATCGTCTTTCCCTTGTTCTCGGTGAGATGGGCGTACATCCAGCAATACATGAACACCTGCATCACGGCTTTCGCACGATCTTTCTCCTCCTTGTTGAATAGGCTCTCGATACTACTGAAAGTCGTAGTTCCGCTACCGCTCTTGTAATCGATGATACGGATAGCGTCGCGAACCTCGTCCACACGGTCGATAAAGCCTTTCAACCGGATCTCGGAATGGTCGGAAAGGCTGATCAGACCGTTTATCTTACGCTCGGACTCGATGTAAACGAAAGGGGTCAGCTTGCCGTCACGCTCCAAGATTTTCTCCACGTATTTGCGGATCATCTCGCCGATCAGGTAGTTTTGTCCGGTAAGGGAGCGAACCACCTCTGTCTTGAAAAACTCGCTGGCGAAAGCCCGGGCGATAGCTCCGGTAAGCAAGGCCGTATCCTTACGGATCGCTTTCAGCAAATCCACGGTAACCATCTTCCCTTGGAACGGCTTGTAAAGTTCCTCCATCACCTTATGCAAGATACTTCCAAATACATCGCTCTCGATCGTCTCGCTCACCTCCTCTTCTTCTCGGATACCTTCCACGACGGAAAAATAGAATTTCAACGGGCAATCCAGATACGTATTGATAGCGCTCGCCGAGATCGCCTTGCTCCCCCCTTTCCGGTAAGCGTCTAAACGGCGCATGATATCCTCCCTTTTCGGCACGGCCAATGGCGGGGTCTTGGAGGAAGATACGTTATAGACCACCAATTTATCTCGCATCGGCACCTCATAATGATAATGCAACTGGTGGACAAAGCGACTTACCTCTCCCGTCTGCAATCCGTTGCTGCGGGTATCGTATAAAAGGCTCACGTGGCTGGCACGCTCTATCAAACGATAGAAATGGTAGGCCCATACGCTATCTTGATGCTCGTAGGTAGGCAACCCGAAACCTCTGCGTAGGTTATAAGGGATAAAGGAGTTCGCCGCTTTCCGCTGCGGGAAAATACCCTCGTTCATGGATAAGATAATCAGACGGTCGAAATCCAAGGCACGGGTCTCGAGCACACCCATAATCTGGAGGCCGGAAAGCGGCTCGCCGTGGAAGGGGATCGTGATCGTATCAGTCACCCGCTTCAATAGGCGGAAGAAGGTATCTATTTTCATCTCTATACGAGCGTCTTTCATTACCTCTTTCATGCGGTTTACCGTGGTGAAATAATGGAAGATGAACTCTTGCTCCAAATCGTTCGTCCGCTGGGGTGCGTCCTCCTCTTCCTCATCGGAAAGGGCGGACATAACCTTGTTCAGCTCTTCCAACACCTTGATCAGATAGTCCGAGAAGGCCTCCACCCCGGTCACCGGCGTGAACAGGATTTCTAGCAAAGGCGTTTTCCCTAACTCCGTATGCGAGATATAGATCTTGTTGTTCTCCGTGATCTCTTTCACCAAGGAGGAAATAATCTCCGGTGAGGTGGAGAGGATGTAGCGATGGTTCAATACCGGCAGCACGTCGCGGAAATAGAACAACGGATTCCGGTCTATGTAGCGTACGTTCTTCTGCAACGCCAAGATATACTCGATCAACGAGGCGACCGGGGTTCCCGCCAAGGGATAACCCATCGTGACGTTGATACGCCGGATTTGCTCCGGTATGGCGTTCAGCACCGGGATCAGCAGATGTTCATCGGGCAAGATCACCGCCGTACGCAGGGCTTCTTCCGAACTCATCTCCGCTTCCTTGCACCAATCGCTCAACAGGGTGTAGACGTGCTTGGCCTGCCCGATACCGGAAGGGATGCCGATCACCTCGATCTCGGTCTTTACCTTCTCCTCGGGGGGTAATTTCATCGAGGAAGGGAAGCTCTTCCGGTTACGGGAGACGAAATAAGAGGCCTTATTATCCGGATCGGTTACCTTATCGGATACATAATCCCAATAGAAATCCGCTATCTTCCGCTTCTGCAACTGGGCTAAGAAACGTTCTTCCGATACGGACAAGGCGTTCAAACCGACAAAGACAATTTGCTCGTAAGGTAAATCCGGAGACTCGCCCCGTTCCATGCTTTCCACGACCTCCCGGAAGATCATGCCCTCGTAGCCTTTTCCCTCGGCGGCCAAGGTCGCACGGAATTCCTCATAGAGATCGTATAGCACTTGCCAGACCGCCAAGAACTGTTGCTGGTTCGGCGTATCGCCCCGGGGATAAAAACTGGACCAGAAACTACGGATAGCGGCGATCTGCTCATCACTTAAGAAATCGAAATCATTCTCTATCTCCCGTAGGTCCGTCACGTTACTGAATAGCATGCGGGCATTTGCCATGTACTTATCGATATCGTCGAAGTCGTTGAGCAACATCTCGCCCCAATACAGGAATTCATCGAAAGTCTCGGTGGAACCGCTTTGGCGGATGTAGATGTCGTACAGGGTAAAAAGCATACTGATCCGGTCGGCGGATTGTTTTCCGCTCAACTGGATAAAGAGATCGTTGATCGTAAGGATTGTCGGAGAGAAAAGGGGAATATCGGCTACCTCCGAGAGATATTTCTGGAAGAAAAGCCCCGTACGCCGGTTTGGGAAAACAAAGGCCAGACGACTGACCTCCGCCTCCCATTTCTCGTAAAAAAGAGACGCTACTTGATATAAGAACGGTTTCATTTATTCTAAAATTTATACAGGCTGTAGAGACGGGGCGTGCCCCGTCTCCCACCATCTAATAGTAACTTTAAATACTCTTTTGAGGGGATGAGACGGGGCACGCCCCGTCTCTACAATCGGATACGATTCACGTTATATTAAGATGTTCTCTATCTCCTGCAATTCTTCCCCGGAGAAAGAGATATTATCTAACGCTTTCAGGTTATCCATCAATTGGGCGACAGAGCTAGCGCCAATTAATACGCTAGTTACCCGTTCGTCCTTTAATAACCAAGCGAGCGCCATCTCCGCCAAGGTCTGTCCACGGCGGGCGGCTACCTCGTTTAGCTTACGGGCCTTTTCCACGGCCTCCGGGGTAACTTGAGAGGTCTGCAAATGACCGGTCGATTTCGCCGCACGGGAATTCTCCGGAATTCCACGCAAATACTTATCCGTAAGCAAGCCTTGCGCCAACGGCGAGAACGCTATCATACCCACACCCTCTTCCTTCAATACAGGCAATAAATCCGGTTCCGTCCAACGATCGAACATCGAATAGCGGGCTTGGTGAATCAAGCAAGGCACCTTATGTTCTTTCAGTACGGCCAAGGCCTTACGGGTCTGGTCCGCATCATAGTTGGAGATACCTACATACAAAGCCTTTCCTTGCCGGACGATATCAGCCAAGGCCCCCATCGTCTCCTCGATCGGAGTCTCCGGGTCCGGACGATGGGAGTAAAAGATATCCACGTATTCCAGTCCCATCCGTTTCAAGCTCTGATCCAAGCTAGCCATTAAATATTTACGGCTTCCCCAGTTCCCATACGGTCCCGGCCACATATCGTAGCCCGCCTTCGTAGAGATAATCATCTCATCCCGATAAGCGCCCAAGCCCTTCTTCAATATCCGGCCAAAATTCTCCTCCGCCGATCCGTAGGCCGGACCATAGTTATTCGCCAAGTCGAAATGAGTCACGCCATGATCGAATGCGGCGTGAGCGATCTGGATAAAATTACTGAACACATCCACACTACCAAAGTTGTGCCACAATCCCAAGGAAACGGCCGGCAATAAGATACCGCTCCGTCCGCACCGCCGATATATCATATCCGCATAGCGATTCTCTTCCGCTTTGTAAAACTCCATATGCTCTTTCTTTTTTTAATTAATATATCTCATCCGGCCAAGGAACCGGTTTGCCTGTCGCCTTAAACGACGGACGTTGCCCGTCCACTTTCCGTAAATACGTACCCAATTCCCCGGACAGACGCTTTACGATATCGGGATGCTGCCTTGCCACGTCATTATGTTCCCCTATATCCTCCGTGATATTAAACAATTCCTTCTTCCCCGTCTCGTAATAATAGATCAGTTTCCAGTCTCCATTACGAACCGAGCAAGTCGGACCGATTCCCGGCCCGTCATTACCCCATATATTCGGGCAGTTCCAGAATAAGCTACGTCCCACGGAAGGATCTCCCGTACCTTTTAATAAAGGCATGAAACTGACGCCATCTATCGGCTGTACGGTCTTATACCCCTTTATGCCTGCCATCTCCAAGATAGTTGGATAGAAATCCTCGATAATCAAGTATTTATCACATTTGCTTCCCGGCTTCACCACCCCCGGCCAACGCACGATCATCGGCTCACGGACTCCTCCCTCATAGGCGGAGCCTTTACCACTGTTCAAGGGATAGTTTTGTGTATGGATCTCGCCGTCACGCCATCCGGGCTCGCTGGAAAGACCGCCGTTATCGCTCATGAAGATCACGATCGTGTTATCCGCCTCGCCATTCTTCTCCAACCAGTCCATCAAATCGCCCAGACTCTTATCCATACCCTCTATCAAGGCAGCGTAAGCCGCCTCTTTAGCCGTTAACCCCTTATCGATATATTTCTGGTAGAAACGCTTGTCCTTATCAATCGGGATATGGATCGCATAATGTGACATATATAGGTAAAACGGCTGGTTATATTTCTTAGCCTTGTCCAACGCCTTGATCGCCTCCTGCGTCAAGGCCTCCGTAGCGAAGGTGTCGCTTCCCCAATACTTTTCCAATCCGGGGATAGCGTTCGGAGCGTAAGGTTTACCATCCTTGGTATGCCCGTAATTATTCTCGCCGAGGTAACTGGCGAGACCTCCGGCGGCATGCCCGGCTATATTGACCTCGAATCCCCAATGATGCGGGTCCTCCCCCGGGGTATCGATCGCCCCGAAATGCGCCTTACCGCAATGGATCGTGTGATATCCGTTATTCTTCAATATCTGCACGAATGAAGTACCCACAAACGTATTATTCGTCCCGCCCACTTGGGCCACGCCGTTATAATTCCAATCCGGCAAGGTAAGCACATCGCTCTCCCGATCGGTCGTCTTATCCTTAAAAAGCGTCCAGTTCGTAACCCGGTGACGGGCGGCGTTCGTCCCCGTGATCAAGCTGCAACGGGTAGGCGAGCTGATACTGCTAGCGTAGGCTTGGGTAAACATCATGCCCCCTTTCGCCAATCGCTCCATGTTCGGGGTCTCATATACCTCATTATAATGCGTCTTTTGGATCCAAAAAGGTAAGGACGTATCCTCCCATCCCATATCATCCACCAAGAACAGGATGATATTCGGGGGACGACTGGCACTCTGGGCGTTCGCTACCGCCGATACCGACAATAAAGCGATGGGAATAAACTGAGTCTTCTTCATGATAGGCAACGGATATTTGTATTCTACGAAAGTAGATATATTTCACCGAAAAACAATATTGTTTCATATACAAAATAATATTGTCTTATGTATTATACTTTTCCGGACATAAAATAAGGGGCCCTTGACAAAAAGAGTCCCTTACCTAATATCTTATACCCAATGATTTATCCGGAAAGCCTTAACGCAAACGATCCAAGGAACGTACCAGCGCCTCATCGGCCCCGATATTACGGATCGCCAGATAATCCAAGATCAGATTGACCAACGGGAAGGAAAGAGCGATCTTAACACTTACGCTGGCACCTTCCATATCCCCCTTCAAGGAATAGATCAAGAAGGCAAAGAAACCATAAAAGCCCAATATCAGCAATGCGTTGAACACGCAAAGACGGATTTGCAGGATTCTTTTCTTATATAAGAAGATCGTCACTAAGGCAATGATAGCGATGATAGCAGTCAAGGCAAATAAGCCCCATGCCGGGTATAGTAATTCCGGCTCACCGATCATCGTGCTCAACCCGCTAGCATCGAACGAAAAGAGAGCGTCTCCTTGTTGCAACACGGCCAACGGCAAGAATAAGGTAGCGACCGTAAGCGCCACGATAATTAGCAGGTAAACAGTTTGTATTCTTTGTAACATGGTAATTAGTTCGTTTTAAATGGAAAGGCCGACTCATTTGAGGGTCAGCCTTTCCGATGTTCAAAAATATTTCTTCTTAGAAGTTATTCTTCTCTTTAGCAGGATTCTTGTAATAAACCTTGCCATCCTCGTACTCTTGAGCGGCGATCAACGTTGATTTCGGAAGTTTCTCATAGTAGCGTGAAATCTCGATCTGCTCACGGTTTTCAAAGACTTCCTCCAAGTTGTCATTGTAAGAAGCGAACTCTTGAAGTTTCTTTTCCAGATCTTGTTTCATCTCAACACTAATCTGATTCGCCCGTTTTGAAATGATAGCGACTGTCTCATATACGTTACCCGTTTCTTCACTTAACTTCATCATGTCACGGGTTACCGTATTGGTAGGAGCGTTTGATTTTCTGTAATCCATTTTCGTTTTATTGATTAAATTCGCTTAATATGCATCTGTAATTCGCTTGCTGGCATAGTCGTAGAACTTCGTTACCTGCTTTACGTAGTTACCTTCCGGATACTCGTTCATGTAGTTGTAATACTCGTCAACCACATCCCGGTAACGGCCCTGCAACTTCTCCTCTACGGATACTAGCGCCAACTCGTACTTCGCACGGATGATAAGGAACATGAATTCCTCACGATACTTGGAATACGGGTAATTCTTCAAGGCGTTCTGCGCCGTGATCACGCAAGACTGGAAGTTATTCCCCATATAGGTACCTAGATTGAAATACAAGCGGGTGGCCATCAATTCCTTGTAAGCCAACTTCTCCTGAAGCTCGAACATGATGTTCTGCGCTTCCTCGGCCCGTTCACTTTGCGGATAATACTCCAAATAAAGTTGCAACTGCTCGATCGCCTTATACGTCTGCGACTGGTCTAACCGGGGATCCGGAGAGTCCAGATACAAACCATAACCGGAATAGAAACGGGATAATTCCGTAAACTCCCCTTTCGGATAGGTCGTATAATAGGTCTCGAAGTATTGCGAAGCCGTCTGATAATCTTTCTGACCGTAATAGCTTTGCGCCAACAAGTACAAGGACTCCTCGGCATAAGCTGTTCCTTTAAAGATTGTAACCAGTTCATCCAGCAGAGTAGCGGATTTCGAGTATTGCTTCGCATTGAAGTATTTCTTCGCGTACGAATATTTCAATTCGTAATCCGTGCTCTTCAGTATCTTATTATACTCTCCACAAGAGGATAATAGTACTGTCATCATCATCAGTAAAAATACAACCTTTTTCATTCACATACTTTTAGCGTGCAAAATTAGTGCTTTTAGGCGAATAAATGAAACCCAAAACGTTAATATTTACAACTTATATAAATCGCTAGCAGCGATCAATTCCAATTTATTCGCTTTCAAAACCTCCGCGCACTTATTGACATCGTCCGGACGGATGATCACGTTAGCAGCGTCGCCTTGAGAAAAAGCGTACATATATTCAATGAAGATCCCGGCCGAGGTAATGATATCCATCGCCTTTGCCAAGGCTCCCGGCTGGTTGGGACAATGCAAGCATACCACGTCGGCCACGCTTACAGCGTATAACTTTTCACGAAGCACGGAGATCGCTTTCTCCGTATCGGATACGATTAGGCGAAGGATACCGAAATCGGAATTCTCGGCTACCGTGAAAGCGGACATATTGACCCCTGCCTCCCCTAATATCTTGGCGACTTCCGTAAAACGGCCTTTCTTGTTTTCCAGAAAGATTGATAATTGTTTTATTAACATAGTACTTAATCTTTTAGAGGTTATACTAACTTACGTTTATCGATCACGTGTTTTGCCTTACCCATACTACGTTCGATACTACGCGGCTCCACGATCTTGATGTCCGGTTGCAAACCGATCACGCTCTGCATGCGGGCGGCGATCTTCTTTTTCAAGGCGATCATCTTGTTCATCTCGTCCGAGTAGTATTCTTGGCGAACCTCCACCTGTATCTGGAAAGTATCGGTATTGTTCATACGATCCACCACGATCAGGTAATGCGCCTCAAACTCCGGCAGCTCCAAAATTACGGATTCTACCTGAGACGGGAAAACATTTACGCCACGAATAATCAACATATCGTCACTTCTACCTAAAATACGTCCCATACGAACCGCCGTACGTCCACAGGCGCACTTCTCGTAAGTCAGCGAGGTCAAATCACGTGTACGGTAACGAAGCATCGGCATACCCTCCTTCGTAAGCGTGGTGAAGACCAACTCTCCTACTTGTCCCGGTTCCACCGGTTGTAAGGTATTCGGGTCCACGATCTCCGGGAAGAAATGGTCTTCCCACAGGTGGGTACCGTTCTGGCACTCACACTCGCCTCCAACGCCCGGACCGCAGATTTCCGTCAAGCCATAGATATCGTAAGCCTTGATATTTAGTTTCGTCTCTAATTCCTTACGCATATTCTCCGTCCAAGGCTCGGCACCGAACGCTCCGACACGTAGCTGGAATTCCTCCAAGGGAATACCGGACTGGTGGATGGTCTCCGCCAGATACAAGGCGTAAGAAGGCGTACAAGCCAAACCCTTCGCCCCGAAGTCGTGCATCAACTGGATTTGTTTCTGGGTGTTACCGCTACTCATCGGGATCACCGTACCACCGATATTCTCCACTCCGGCATGGGCACCCAAGCCTCCGGTAAACATTCCGTAGCCGTAGGATACTTGCACGGAGTCGTTCTTTGTCAAACCGTAGGCGGTCAGGCAGCGAGCCACGACCTCGGCCCAGATACCCAAGTCCTTACGGGTATATCCCACGACGATAGGCTTACCTGTCGTACCGGAAGAGGCATGTAGACGGACAATCTCGGACATCGGCACGGCCATCAAGCCGAAAGGATAATTATCACGCAAGTCTTGTTTTACCGTGAACGGTAATTTCGTTATATCATCTATTGTCTGTACATCGTCGGGAGTAATGCCCATCTCCTGCATTTTCTTACGATAAAACGGGGAGTTATGGTAAGCGTGTTCAACAACTCTTTTCAACCGTAGGCTCTGTAGTTTCCGCATTTCCTCACGGTCCATACATTCAATAGTTTCGTTCCAAATCATGGTATTTGTCTGTTATCTTTTAAAGTTAGTAGTCTAAATTCGCCGCAAAGTAACAACTTTTTTTAAATCGGTACTCTTTTGTTACGAAAAATTAGTCACGAGGCGATCATTTCAACTCCTTCACCTTGATATTGCGGAACGCTACCTCATCCCCATGATCCTGCAAAAGGATGTGTCCTTTCGGAGCCTCGCCGAAAGCACCACCCGCATTATAAGATGGATCAGCGTATTTACTGCCCTTCACCAAATCACGGAACTCCTTGCTGCCACGCTCGTACTCCAATACCTTCACACCATTCAGCCAGTGCTCTACGTGGTTGTTCGGGAATACCTTCACCACGGCCGTATTCCACTCTCCTACGCCGTTGAAATGGATGTTCTCGCTTTTCTTCAGATCATACAAGCTTCCAAGGGTACGACTACCGGGGAAAGTCGTGTAAAGCTTGGCATCCGGGTGCTTAGCGTCATCCAATAGCTGGAACTCCAAGCCGTAAGCGGAGCCTTTTTGCTTCTCTTGCTCGGTCACGAAATATTTAATACCGCTGTTGGCCCCTTCGGTGATCTTAAAATCCACGCTGAACTCAAAGGCGGAATATTCACCCTCCGTAACGATATCGCCTCCGTTCGTAGACTCGCTACCGTCGGATTTCTGCACGATCAATTCGCCATCTTTCACCATCCATCCGTGATCCGGGAAAGCGTCTTTGTGCGCTCCACGCCAGCCTTTCGTTGTCTTACCATCAAAAAGGAGCGCCCAACCCTCGGCTTTCTCTTGGTCGGTCAATTGATTGATCGCCGGTGTAATTACGGCCATCGGTACTACCTTAGCTGTCTCTTCCGTACTTTGCGTGTTTTTTCCACCGCAGGCGCAAAGGATCATAGCGCTCATGGCGGTACAAATTACTAGTGTCTTCATGTCTTATTTATTTTTAATGTATATAATCAAGCAATGTGTGCGTCCACAAAGATAATTGATTTCATAAAAAATAGACGTATCTTCGCGATATAAATATTAAATGATTATTTATATGAAACAACTAAAGACCGCCTTGTTCGATTTTGACGGCGTAGTAGTAGATACGGAACCTATTTACGATTTATTCTGGAACGATGCCGCTAAACGTTATGGCTTAGGTATCGATAATTTCGCTGATATTATAAAGGGTACGACCCTACCGTATATTCTGGAGAAGTATTTTTCCGGATATACGGAGGAGTTCCGCCAAATGGTGACCAAAGAATCTACAGAGTATGAGAAGACGATGCCCTTGCCTCCCATGCCCGGCTCCATCGAGTTCATCCGTATGCTGAAGGAGCACGGCGTACAGATAGGCTTGGTTACCAGCTCGGATAACGCGAAGGTGAAACGGGCTTTCGGGCTTCTACATCTGGACAATCTATTTGATACCCTAGTGACCGCCGACCGCATCACGCAAGGTAAGCCCGATCCGATGTGTTATCTATTGGCGGCGAAAGACTTGAACGTATCTCCCGAGGATTGTATCGTATTCGAGGATTCTTTCAACGGCATACAGTCCGGGAAGGACGCAGGGATGCGTGTCATCGGGTTAAGTACGACGAATCCGGCGGAATCTTTAAGAGATAAAGTATATGAGGTAATCCCCAATTTCGAGAAAGTCACGTTCGAGGATTATTTGAGATGGTAAGCAATCGAGAAAAAGGAAATGATTATTTCCTTCATTCCTTCACCTACCCCTTTACACACACCCACACACATGTATGCGTACATTAATAATACGCGTATGCGTATACGTGCGTGTGTGCGTGTGTGTGTAGGAGCCGGTGAAGGAATGAAGGAATAAAGGAAACGCCTGTACCGTCAATGGGCTACACCAGTATCGGCGAGAGCCGGAAGCAGTACTGCCGTGGGGCTGTGACTATATTGGGATCAGAAACTATATCCTACGCGAACACCCAGCATGGCCTGATCGAAATCCTTGATGATATTATACTTCACCTCCAATCCTATCGAAAGATTGTCGGTAGCATAAACCTCACCGCCTAAACCGATATTGGCTCCCAGACGAGTCTCGTTATGAGAAAGGCCATGGCCCGCATCCCAATTCCAAAAGGACAGACTAAGCCCCGCTAATGGATAAAAACCGAACATCTCACTTAACTTCACTACATAATGAGCATTCAAGTCGATCGCCCAAGTGCTGTGATTATCATTCTTTACGAAATAAGTAAGAGAGGGGCTCAAACGTACCGCATCCGTGATACAATAGCGGTAATCAACTCCTAACGTGGCATTCTTCGAATCGAATCCATAACCGATGTTAAATCCCACGGCAGATTGTCCTTGCTGCGTCTGCGCATAAGCTCCCAGACTAAAGACTGCTAACATCAGCATCATTACAAACTTTTTCATACGCTTTCTTTCGTTTAGTTCAACATTAGATTATTATTGGTATTTATTTTACTTTCAGTCGATCGCCGGCACTCTTCACGATGCTACGGTAATAGTCCTCGTCATATCCGGGAAAATCGGGAGACGCGGGCTGGCCGTACGGATTACGCTTGAACTGTCCGTTCACCTCTTTCTTCACGTTTCCATCGATGTATTTTACCAGCAAATACTCACCCAATTGCTTCCAGCGGGCGGTAGCGGAGTCTGAATTAGTCGTGCTATACCACGTTAAGAACTTGACAGCCTCCGCCGGGTCCTTTGCATACAACTCCTGAGCCGCCTTATCGATAGCCGGTACGGTCTCTTGATAACCATTCTCCAACTCCTGCTGTACCTTACGGATATCCTGAATCATGAAGCTATATTTGTGGTAAGCCATATTAGCCACCCAGTTATGAATCCAGAAAGCGGAAGTCCAAGAGAAGTTCAGCAAATCGCCGTTTCCCACCCGATAGCACTCCGGAACATCCGTTACCGACGCATATACAGGAGTGAAGACTGCCATATCAGCGTCGTCCACGGCAAACCACAAGATACCACCGATAGCGTCCGGCAACCAGTTACGCATTTGTGGAACAATCACGAAGCCCGTTTGTTGCGTCGCTATGGCACGTTCATTCGTATATTCCTGCCCGTCTACCTCGAACGTCATCGGCCGCCAGCGGTAAGGAACCTTATACGAGCCGGCACCGGCATCTTTCGTCATATCCAGATCCGTTCCCTCGTAATGGTCGCGCATGCCATTCTGTACGTCTTGAACGGAAAGCTTACGATTCGGCTTCACATACAGAGGCATCGGCTCCTTGGAAGGATCACCCTTGATAAAATCCATATACTGATCCATCGTGGTATCATATTTACGGAAGAAAGACCATACACGAGCCTCGCATCCACGCAAGGCGCTGAAATCATACGGGCAATAAGCCTTGGCGAAACTGAAATCAGCGTCCTTTCCCTTGAAATATCCTTTCTCACGGGCGAAAGAAACCACATCCGGCGAGTACATGCAATTCTCCTTATCGTCAAACGGTATCTGCTGGATACGGGACTGGTTGGCATGCGCCGAGATACAATCGTCCGGGATGCGGATCGCTACCCAAACGGCACCTTTGTTACCCGGTCCCTTACCGATCATCTCCATCACCCAAGCCTCGTTCTTATCGGCGATAGAGAACGTCTCGCCACTGCTGTAATAGCCATATTCCTTTACTAAGTCCGTCATGACCTTGATCGCTTCACGAGCCGACTTGGAACGTTGCAAAGCGATGTAGATCAAGCTACCGTAATCCATGATACCCGTCGTATCCACCAATTCATGGCGTCCGCCGAACGTACTCTCCGTGATAGCCACCTGATGCTCGTTCATGTTACCCACTACGGAATAGGTCTTCTCCACTTGGGCGATCTTGCCCAGCGGTTTCCCCGTATCCCATTCCTTCACTTCCAACATGGCGCCCTTCGGCCATGTAGCGGCGGGCCAACGATACATCTCCCCATACAGGGAATGCGAGTCCGCCGCATAACTAATCATTACCGAACCGTCTGTCGAAGCCTTCTTGCCCACCAGCAAACCGGTACAGGCGATAGCCTCCACCCCGGATAACAGGGCGGCGCAAGCGGTTAATAAAATCCAACTCTTCTTCATATAAATAAAGTTTTAAGCAAATAAAAGCATATATACACCGGCGCCGCAACAATAGCCGATCAACGCCAAGATAGAGAACCGTTTCGTATAATACATAAAATCGATCTTCTCCAATCCCATTACCGTAACGCCCGTGGCCGATCCGATGATCAAGATGCTACCACCCGTCACGGCGCAATAAGCCAAGAAGGTCCAGAAACCACCGTCCGATACGAAGAACTGGGCATAAGGCGATAAGTCGGCCGCCTGCTCCACGATCGGGTACATACCCATCGTAGCAGCTACCAAGGCTACGTTATCCACGCAGGAGGACAAGGCGCCGATCACGAAGCTGATCAGATACGGCTCATGCACATGCTTATCCAAGAAAGCGGACATGATGCCCAACTGCCCGGAGGTCTCCAACGCTCCCACGGCCATCAAGATACCCAAGAAAAAGAAGATCGTAGCCAAATCGATATTCGGCAACAATTGGGAAATACGGAGTTTCTGGGACTCATGCATATGCAGCTTGCTATACATCAAATCCGTATAGAACCAAAGGATCACCAATCCCAGCAAGACGCCCAAGAACGGCGGCAAGTTCGTCACCATCTGGAAGACAGGCACCAACGCCAAGGAAAGCACGCCGATCACAAAGATCATCCGACGTGAGCGGTTCGGTATCTCTGGTATGTACTCGTCACCTTGCTCCTCCTCGCTCAACACACGCAAGGTAGATCCTTTCTTGAACAACCAGAAATGGGCGATCGTCAACGGCACCAACATATTAACCAAAGCAGGGATAAATACGTGAGAGATCTGGTGCATCGCCGAGATATTCTTTCCGACCCAAAGCAAGATGGTCGTCACATCACCAATCGGCGACCATGAGCCGCCGGCGTTCGCCGCTATAATCACCATACAGGCATATTTCAAACGATCCGTACGATCCGGTACCAGCTTACGCAACACCGCCATGATCACGATAGCGGCTGCCAAGTTATCCAACAAGGCGGAGAAGAAAAAAGTAGCGAAACTTATATACCACAACAGCTTACGTTTATTCGGCGTACGGATATACCCGGTCACGGCCCTAAAACCACCATGCTTATCCACGATATCCACGATCAACATGGAACACATCACGAAGAAAAGCGTCTCGGAGACGTTTCCTAAATGATAAACAATCGCACGGTTCGATATAAAATTAATAAATTGCTCATGCGGGGGCAAGCTGGCCATCTCCGGGTTCTGGGTCAAGAACTCTTGAAAGATCGTACTGGAGCGTTCGACGAAAATATTGTAAGCATCGAACATCAATATCATCCACATAGAGATAGCCATGAACAACGCTATGGCCGCTTTATTTATTTTGATCTTATCCTCCAAGGCAATAGCGAGGATTCCTAAGACAAAAATGACAGGCATTAAAATGAACATATAATCAAGATTTTAATTGTTTATATAGAAGCTGTATCTCCTCCGGCCAAAGCGCCTCGTCCGGGGTCTCTAGGATTAAGGGCATATTGTCGAAACGGGGGTCCGCCATGATCATGCGGAAGGTATCAAGGCCCATCAAGCCTTTACCGATACTCTCGTGCCGGTCCACACGTGATCCCAGCTCCTTTTTAGAATCGTTCAAGTGCATCCCCCTTAAATAAGAAAAGCCGACCACCTCGTCGAAATGACGGAATGTCTCGGAAAATCCCTCCGGTGTCTTTATATCGTAACCGGCGGCAAGCGTGTGCGCCGTATCGAGGCATACTCCCACCCGGCTCTTATCCTCTACCTCGTTTATAATATAGGCGATCTGCTCGAAGGTATATCCCAAGTTCGAGCCTTGCCCCGCCGTATTCTCTATCACGGCACATACGCCACTCGTCTGAGCCAACGTGATATTGATCGACTCGGCGATGCGAGACAGGCAGGTATCCACCTCCATCTTCCCCAAATGGCTTCCGGGATGGAAATTCAGCATTTTCAGTCCCAGTTGCTCGCAGCGTGTCATCTCGTCCAGAAAAGCGTCACGGGATTTCTGCAATCCCTCGGCGTCCGGGTTCCCCAGATTGATCAAATAGCTATCGTGCGGCAAGATACATCCCGGATCGTAACCGTACGCTTCACACCGCTCCTTAAATAAATGGATACTGTCCGCCTTCAACGGCTGCGACTTCCATTGCCTCTGATTCCGGGTGAAAAGGGCAAAAGCCTTCGCACCGATCTCATGGGCATTAACGGGGGCATTCTCAACCCCACCGACCGCACTCACGTGAGCCCCAACATACTTCATAATAACCTAACTTTTCTTTTTATTTATACTAATGTTCATCCTCAGTCTTACACCCACAAAAACCAAACTCCTCCATCGCACGTTCTTGCGGGGTGATGAAATAAACCATCTCGGCACGGGTACACAACTCATTCGCCGAGTTATAGATCTCGGTCTCTATGAAGATGGCGTTCCGTTTCCGGTCTGTCATCCGTCCCCGTATCGTCAGCTGGGGCTCGTCCGTAGAGATACTCTTCATAAACTTGGCGTCGAGGCGTGAAGTCACCCCGGAGGTCTGCAACTTCCGCAAGACCACCCAGCCGGCCAACTCGTCCATCAGCGTAGTCTGTATACCTCCGTGCAACGTACGCAGCCATCCTTGGTAAGTACCTTGAGGCTTCCAGAACGCCACGATATCGTCACCATCCTCAAAAAACTCCATATGCAGCCCCAGCGGATTGTTCGGAGCGCAACCGAAACACATATAACCGTCCAGCCCTTCCCACGGATTAATTATCTTTTTCATATCACGAAAACAATATTTATATGTTTTTTGTTGCTCAAAGTTAACAAAAAAGCCGGCTCTTGAAAGGAACCGGCTCTATAAATATCACAAAAAATACTCAACACGACTTATTCCTCGATCTCCGGTTGAAGGAAATCCACAAAGCAAAGGGCGGCCAACGCCGTTCCATAGCGTTTCTCGATCGTGATTCCCTCGGTGATAAAGTTAAGCTCTCCAAGATAATACTTCCCATACGTCTTCTGATGAAGATCGTTGATAACACGGATCAGACGAGACTCAAGCTCCTCGATACGGTAACGTCCGCTGACCTCACACACAAGGCCACCAACCTTCTCATCAAAGTTCTCATCCTTATACATCCATGCGTAAACCACACCAGCAGACACGAACTCATCCTGATATCCATGGGATACAGCCATGATCGTTTTCATTTCCGAACCAAATGGAGGAAGGTCTAGTTCATCCATGGTTGCCAGATGTGCCGTAGCGGGTATCACTGACGAATACGTCATGATATTGAAATCAGAGATACCGGCGTCATAAAGAGCCATGTGGTAAGAACCAGCGTGTTTCTCCAAGTCTGATTCGCCACTTCCTTTTGTAATAAAAAAGGTGTTTGGAATTAAATTCCCAACTTTCTTTACCATCTACAAATATGTTTTACTAATTAATAAAAGCTTAAGAGCGCACAAAAATAGAAACTTTTGCGATATATAACACATAGTTTTCCCTATAAAACTTTAGCCGCAAACATATTTTCACTAAAAAATCATCACCGAACCCAGAACTTTCATCCCCTCGGCTCTGTTTATATAGTAAATCAACATAAAAAACTAGAAGACAATGCTTACATTATGTTTAAGTTTATTATTAATGATCACAAATAGTCAAATAACAGATAAAAAAGAAGAAGTTATGAAATTCGAGTTAATCCAGTTACCGTACGCAAACGACGGTTTAGAACCAGTTATCAGCAAACAAACAATTGATTTCCATTACGGAAAACATTTATTGAACTATGTAAATACCCTTAATAAGCTGATTGAGGGCACGAAATTCGAGAACGCTCCGCTGGAGCAGATCGTTCGTGAGTCTGACGGAGCCATTTTCAACAATGCCGGCCAAGTATTGAATCACAATCTATATTTTACCCAATTCTCCCCGAACGGAGGTGGCGAGCCTACGGGTAAGCTAGCCGAGGCTATCAAGTCTACGTGGGGATCGTTCGAGAACTTCCAGAAAGAGTTCGTGGCTGCCGGTACAGGCTTGTTCGGCTCAGGATGGGTATGGTTGGCTAAAGATAAAGACGGCAAACTTTCAATTACCAAAGAACCCAACGGTAGTAACCCGGTCGTTAAGGGATTGACTCCGATCATGGGATTCGATGTATGGGAGCATTCTTACTATCTGGATTACCAGAACCGCCGTGCGGATCATTTGAACGCATTGTGGGGGATTATTGACTGGGAAACCGTTGGTAAGAGATATTGATTTAATTTGATGTAAGTTACGTGTAGAGAAGAGCCGCCCGGGAGTTTTCCCGGACGGCTTTTTTCGTTCCCTTTTGAAAAAAAATACCTCCAGCTATTGCATCGTAAGATATTATTACTACCTTTGCACCCGCAAACGAATAACAGATGCCTCTTTAGCTCAGTTGGCCAGAGCACGTGATTTGTAATCTCGGGGTCGTTGGTTCGAATCCGACAAGAGGCTCAAGAAAATATATTGGAATGGGCAGTTACCAGAGTGGCCAAATGGGGCTGACTGTAACTCAGCTGGCTTTCGCCTTCGGTGGTTCGAATCCATCACTGCCCACGAATAAAAAGGACTCTAAGAAGAGTCCTTTTTTGTTTCTATCCATAAAAAAAGTCCTTCCCTATCACTAGGAAAGAACTTTCAAAAAGCAAGGGAGATTCACTCCCTGCCAAATCCCCATCTATTTAAACGATCAAACCGACCTATTTCAAATTTAAGGCGCTTCTCTCGGCAGCTATGGATGCTTTTGCCGGAGTAGACTTGCGTGAACAATAATTGAATTCCACAGACTTATCGCCATCGAATGACTTCCATTTTAATTTCAACTTAACCGTCTTACCATTCGTATCCGGAAGGCTATCCAATTTAAAAGCGACCAGTCCATCCGCATATGCGCCATATACATCGCCATAAGCATTATGGCGGAACTCTACCTCATAAGGATTCTCCGGGTCCTTGCCTGTCAGTAGGTTTACAAAATGAGCCTTATTGCGGTCTCCCCAGATCGTCCTGAAACGGAGTGTCAGATATCCGTCCTCGGCGATGGTAACCCAATCGTTCACGATCTCCACAGGGTCGGAGCCATAGATCGAATCGTTGCTAGTCACCCCCAAATCCGGAGCGATTGGTTTTGTAAGGATACTGTCGATCCAATTAATATTTACGGCCTTGCTGTAAATTCCGCTAGACTCGTTCGTCTCGTCAAAATTCACCAACGCTCTCACCTCCTTCTGCCCGAAGGGAGAAGAGGTCATATTGACAGGCAACAAGGTCGTGCTATCATCCAATTGAAGAAAATATGAACCATCATCGACCGGCTTAACCGTCACCAACGCATTCGGCAACACTTTACTGTAAGGATAATCATCATCATCGTCCAAGCAAGATTGAAACCCCATAAAACAAGTAGCCGCCATTACACCTACAACTAATTTCCTAAAATTAAAGAATCCGTTCATAATACTTCCTTTCTAAGTTTATCAATTAAACTAATCAACCTTTTAATTCTATAAAATTAGAAATGCGTTTTAGGGCGGAAATGCTGCATATGCGTATGTTAATTAAACCAAACAAGGCATGGTTCCTTATTTCACGGCGAAATTATACTCGAAAGTATACTTATAAGAGCTTGCGGTTCCTCCGTCATTCTCATCGATAGTCATACCCGTTATATAATCTCCCACGGTGGTATAGGTGTATTTGTACTCAGCTTTCACCTCGCTCTGGTTAGGGATCGTATAGGTGTAGGCACGGATCGGAAGATTCCGGTTCTGGATACCATATAACAAGTTCAGAGGAGTTACAGACTCAAAGCCAACCGGCGAGAAAGAACCGATCACTCGCAGAGGGAAGTTCTTAGGAGCCTCCGCCACGCTATACTCGTACCTCATCTCCCGGCTATCCAATGACTGGGCATATAGAACCACGTTGCCGTTCTCCCATGTATATTTCTCGTACTCCGGATAACTTCTCTCCTCGTATCCCGTCCCAAACTCTTTCGGCCAACGGGCATTCCAAGAAGTCAACACCCAATTCGAGCCTGAATAACGATAGGAATATTCATCGCTTACATAGATCTCGTTGCTGGCGTATGGATTCTCTTGAGAGATCTTCTTACTTGTAATTACATTTCCGCTTAATGTATATTCCTCTATAACCTCACCGGAATGAATGCCCGTGACAGAGAATTTACCATCCGAATAAATGAACAATAACTTATCCACTCCCAAATTTATATTTGAGATCTTGCCATCGCTCGTATAATTGATATCAGCGGTAAAAAGCGGGCTTGAAGCTCCATCTTTATAACAAGAAACTTTCGTTAGCTTATTCAATTCCGGAACAACGGGATCGTCATCGTCTCCGCAGGCCGTCAGGCTAGCGGCCCCTATTAGTAACAAAAATAGATACTTCTTCATCATTCTTTCGTGTTTTAATCTGTTATGGCAAAAATAGGGCTTTTAAATGAATAACCACGAAAGTAACCTATTTTAAGTATTCCTGTTTGAAAAAATGCTTCTAAAATCGTAGTTTTGCATCATCAATATCAAAGATAACGATCTATCTTAAAATAGTTTACAATAAGTAATAATGTAAGATAAACAATATCTAAAATTTAATAACATGAAAATGAAACAACTGACAGTAGCGATGATCACCCTCCTACTCACCGCCTCTTGTAGTGAAAAACAACAAGATTACCCTTTCCGGAATCCGGATCTTCCCTTGGAAGAACGTATCGACGACTTACTATCCCGACTGACACCGGAGGAGAAAATCGGCCAAATGATGAACGTAACCCCCGCCATCGAGCGTTTGGGAATCCCGACTTACGACTGGTGGAACGAGGCTCTTCACGGCGTGGCTCGTGCCGGACGTGCGACCGTATTCCCGCAAGCGATCGCCATGGCGGCTACCTTCGATGATAACGCCGTTCACGAGACCTTCACGATGGTCAGCGACGAGGCCCGTGCCAAATACCACCAATACCAGAAAGACAAGGAGTACGACCGTTACAAAGGTCTTACTTTCTGGACCCCGAATATCAATATCTTCCGTGACCCTCGCTGGGGACGGGGTATGGAAACCTATGGCGAGGACCCTTACTTGACCGAGAAGATGGGCGTAGCCGTAACCCGCGGATTGCAAGGCGATGATCCTAATTATTATAAGACACACGCTTGCGCCAAGCATTACGCCGTACACAGCGGCCCGGAATGGAACCGCCACGAATTCAACGCAGAAGCTACCCCTCGTGACTTGTACGAGACGTATCTTCCAGCTTTCGAGGCATTAGTTAAGGAAGGCGATGTACAAGAGGTAATGTGCGCCTACAATCGTTTCGAGGGTAAACCTTGCTGTAGTAGCGACAAATTATTGATCGATATCTTGCGTAACAGTTGGGGATACGACAATATCATCCTGTCCGATTGCGGTGCTATCGATGATTTCTGGAGGAAAGACAAGAATACGCCTCGTCATGAGACGCACCCGGACGCTGAGAGCGCATCCGCCGACGCCGTATTGAACGGTACCGACCTAGAATGTGGCGGTAGCTACCGTGCGCTAAACAAAGCCTTGGCCGACGGTAAGATCTCGGAGAAAGATCTGGACGTATCCTTACGCCGCCTACTGAAAGGCCGCTTCGAGCTAGGTATGTTCGATCCGGACGAGCGGGTTCCTTATTCTAAGATACCTTACAGCGTAGTCGAGAGCCCGGAGCATATCGCCAAGGCACTGGATATGGCACGTAAAAGTATCGTTTTGTTGAAGAACAAGAATAATATGCTTCCACTGGACAAGAATATCAAGAAGATCGCCGTAGTCGGACCGAACGCGGCGGACTCTACCATGCTATGGGCCAACTACAACGGCTTCCCGACCAAGACCGTTACGATCGTGGAAGGTATCCGCAATAAAGTCCCGAACGCAGAGGTTATCTACGAGCTGGGTTGCAACCATACCGCCGATTTTGTCGTGACAGACCTAGGTAGCCACGTATCTTCCACGGCGGGACAGGGTTTCGCCTCCGAATTCTTCAACAATACCGAGTTCGAGGGTACCCCCGCCTACAAGGGATTAGCGAAAGAGCTTCATTATACCACCGGAGGTAACACCCAATTCGCCCCGAACGTGAACTTGACAAATTTCACGGCTCGCTTTACGGGTGAATTCGAGTCTCCGATAGATGGTCCTGTCGAGTTCAAACTATCCGGAAACGACGCATTCCGCCTGTATATCGATACGGCTAAAGTCGCCGAGGTATGGGAAAACGAATATGGAGCGGAAAAACTCTATACGCTAAACGCTAAGAAAGGTGAGAAATATCCCATAAAGATCGAATATATGCAACGCACGGGTAGCGCTGACCTGAACTTTACGGTAGGCGTACGCACACCCGTAGATTTCCAAGCTACGGCCAGCAAGGTTAAAGACGCTGATGTCATCGTATTCGTAGGTGGTATCTCTCCACGTCTGGAAGGTGAGGAAATGCCGGTAGACGCTGAAGGTTTCCGGAAAGGCGACCGCACGAATATCGAGATCCCGGCCGTACAGAAGGAAATGGTCAAAGCCTTGGTAGCCACCGGAAAGCCTGTAGTATACGTGGTATGTACGGGTAGCGCATTGGCATTGAACTGGGAGAACGATCATGTAAACGCTATCTTGAACGCTTGGTATGGCGGACAAGAAGGTGGAACAGCCGTGGCCGACGTTTTATTCGGAGACTATAACCCGGCCGGACGCTTGCCGATCACGTTCTATAAATCCGTAGACCAGCTTCCGGACTTCCAAGATTACAGCATGAAGGGCCGTACCTATCGTTACATGACGCAGACTCCGCTTTATCCGTTCGGTTATGGCTTGAGCTATACGACATTCGATTATAAGAACGCCAAGTTATCAAAAGATAAGATCGCTTCCAACGAATCGGTTACCCTCTCCTTCGATATCGCCAATACAGGCAAGATGGATGGTGACGAGGTCGCTCAGATCTACATCAAGAACCCGAACGATCCTGCCGGACCGCTAAAAGCGATGAAAGCATTCAAACGTGTGAACGTGAAGGCTGGCAGCGAACAACCGGTTAGCATCCAATTGGAACCGAAAGCTTTCCAATCCTTCAATGACAATACGCAGACCATGGAGGTTCGCCCGGGTAAATACCAAATCCTATATGGAGGTTCCTCGGACGATAAGACACTGAAAAAGATTGATTTAGTAATTGAATAAAAACACTATTGTATTCACGGCTGAACACAATAGTATTCATAGAAAAACACAGTAGTATTCACAATCGAATACTACTGTGTTTTTCTATGAAGGTAATGATCAGAATTTTTTAATCAAGAAAGACGGATTGATACGCATGTAAACCCCTGCCGTAAAACTCGTGGCGTTTCCCATCGGTTGTTTTACTCCATCCGCATCATTCATATCTCCGGAGAGATGATGAAAAACGTCCACATCTACTCCTATCGAGAAACCCTTCGCTAGTTGCCGGGAATATTCCACCCCCAGATAGATCATTTGCGGACGGTCGAACGTAACCCCCTCATCAATCATCGAGGCCGCCCCGAAAAACGGGCTACCAAACATAGAGATGAAATCCTTGCAGGTCCAATACGACGTTTTCACCCGAAAATCATAGATATCGGCGGAAGCACGGGCATACAAGCCATATCCGCTGTCAAAAGGCCATATCTCTCCCGCTTGCTGATAATAACCGGTAGCATCCAGTTCCACGTTCAAGTTCTTGAAAATACGATGTCCGGTATTCCATACACCTCCGACACCGATCGCGCCATTCATCAAGGTTTGCACAGAATTGTTGAAGATCGTGTCGATCTCGCCTCCCCTATGCTGCACCAATCCTTGCACCGGCGTATAGAAATGGAAACGGGAAGCCGGGTCGTTGTACTTTACCCGCGAAGAGATCCCGACGGTAAACGCCTCTTGATGCACATCCTCCCGGAAAATAAAGCTCTGCCAGTTCACCCACACATCCAAGTCGAAAGCCTTCGAGTCATACAACAACTGCAAGCCCGCCTCGGGATCGCAGGTCAAATTCAACTCCGGATTATAAAGAGGCTCTATCAAATTATGGTTGGAAGCGCCGTAAATATTTCCCAGCACGATGTTCACATGATCCGAGAGGGCCATCTGCGCCCGGAAATAGGGCAACACATGTACCCCTTTTTGGTATTGGTCTCCCTTCCAATAAGCGATATCCTGATAAGCCATGCTCGGATATTTATTCGCCCCATGATAGATCAACATATGGACACCCGCCTCCAACTTGATATTCCGCAAGGGATAATAAACCGCTTTGCCTTGTACCCAAAGCCCCGGCAACGAATACCCCTTGGTAAATTTACCCGTATACTCGTTATCCTTGAAGAAGCTAATATTATCCAACTCCACGGACAACTCCCGGGCCTTCTCCGGGTCGATATGATAATCCGTCTTATAGACACGATCCGCGATCTGCGCCTTCAGCGAGGGAGACCAACTCCCCAATCCCATCAAGCAAAGACCCACAATGAGACTCCTAACACCTATATTCTTCATCACTCTTAAAATTTCTCGCGAACATAAACAAAATACACTGAAAAAAGAAAGCGGGGAAACGGAAGTTTTCACCTCGTTTCCCCGCTTTTTCGTCTTATTTTAAAAATTTCTTTCTTCTAAAATTTAACGTCTAGGGATAGCTTCTTTAACAACCATCTGACGACCTTCGTACTCAGCTTGGTTCAACTCCTCGATAGCTTTTTGAGCCTCTGCAGCGTTAGGCATCTCAGCGAAAGCGAAGCCCTTAGAACGTTTTGTGTCACGGTCAACAATGATTTTAACTGAGTCTACAACACCATACTCTTCCAGAATCTGTTGTAAGTCTGATTCTCTTACCCGATAATTCAGGTTTCCAATGTAAATATTCATACGAAAATGATATAAAAAAATAAAAATTAATAATAAAACAAGGATGGTTGGTGAAGTCAATCTCTAAAAGAAAGTATTATCATCGCTGATGAATAAATGCTAAAAGATAAAAGAGCTATACAAACTATCTTTTGTTCATGGCACAAAGGAAAGCATTCTATTTGAATTAGCAACTATAAAACGATAATTATTTTCAAAAAAACATTCAAGCTCTTTATAACGTCTTTGTTGTTCTAGTCAAATAGTCCTAATTTATAGAAATTTTGACCAATTATATCAACGATATAGCCTAAAACTATCTCAGAAATCTCGTAACTTTGCGAAATTATTATTTGAACTAATAAAAGTTATGGATTACGCGATCATTGCCGCCGGCGAAGGCTCCCGCTTGGCGCAAGAAGGTGTTAAGTGGCCAAAGCCTCTGGTTAGACTCAACGGTGTCGCTCTGATAGACCGGTTGATAGACGTTTTTTTGAAAAATAACGCTACCTCTATCAGTATCATCGTAAACGAGGAGATGACCGAGGTACAGGATTACCTGAAGGCCCTGCGACTACCTATACCCTTTTACCTGTTGGTAAAATCCACCCCCAGCTCTATGCACAGCTTCTACGAGCTGAGTCATTATCTGGATGGTGATAAGATTTGTTTAACTACTGTAGACACGATCTTCAAGGAAGAAGAGTTCAGCGGCTATATCCAACAGTTCATCCAAGAGGATAAACTGGACGGATTGATGGCCGTCACTGATTTTATTGATGACGAGAAACCCTTATATGTAGAAACAGACAACGAACTTTACGTCCGGAATTTCCTAGATCAGGCAGACGGTGATTGCCGTTACATATCGGGAGGTATCTATTGCTTGAGGCGTCCGGCTCTGGGTGTATTGAACAACGCCATCTCGCAGGGAATGTCGAGAATGCGCAATTATCAACGGCAGCTCATCGCCGAGGGGTTGAGGCTAAAGGCCTATCCTTTCAGCAAGATCATCGACGTGGATCACGCCGATGACATTTTGAAAGCCGAATCATTTTTAAAGTCATAAAGAATACTGTCTAACAATGAGTAAATTAACTTTAGCAGGTATCCGCAGAGGAAATCAATTCTCCCCCAATCATATCGGCAACGACGCGGCGATCTTCGCCTTGACAGCCCAGCATTTACGAAAATTGGGATGCGATGTAAACGAATATATCGAATCGGATCTGCTGCTACAAGACCCGAAGGAAAAGGGTATCTTTAATATGGTAAGAGACTGGAAGTCCATCCATAAGCTGCAAGAACTAGAGGATAAAAATTATTTCGTGGTGAACTCGGGTTACGGGATCGAGAATTGTACCCGTGAGAAAATGACCCGCCTCCTATTATCCAATCATATCTCCCATCCGGAAAGTTTAATCTTACGGACAGATGAGGATCCGACAGAAGCCCTTGAGAAAGCCGGTTTCTTTAATTGCTGGATCAAACGGGGAGATTTCCACGCCATCCACCGGGAAGACGTCACCTACGTAAGAAACCCGGAAGAGGCGAAAAGCATATTGAAGGAATACGCTATCCGTGGTATCCCGTCGGCGGTAATCAATGAGCATCTGGTAGGCGACTTGGTGAAATTTTATGGGGTGGCCGGAACCGATTTCTTTTATTGGTTCTATCCGTCAAACATGCATCATAGTAAATTTGGTTTAGAGGCTATCAATGGAACAGCGAAGGGGATCCCCTTCGACGAAGCGCAGCTTCGTCTGCTCTGTCACAAGGCTGCGGAGGTATTGAACATACATATTTACGGGGGAGATTGCATCGTCTCCGAGGATGGTGTCATGCGGATTATCGATTTCAATGATTGGCCTAGTTTCGCCCCTTGCCGGGAAGAAGCGGCTCCAAACATCGCACGTCGTATCTGGGATCTTATGCGAGAACACATCTAAATCGTTTTAACAAAATCAATCATGAGTGAGACTAAGTCTACTCCCAGTCTGGAGTCAACCTTAAAATCTTTGGACACCGAGGAGTTTATCGATATTCATTTCTATCGTCCCATTGGCTACCAATGGGCTTTGTTCTTTAATAAATTGGGGGTATCGCCCAATAGTATCACGATCGCCAGTATCTTTATCGGCATAGCGGCAGGTATCTGTTTCTATTTCCAGAGCCTCGCTATCAACGTGATCGGCATGTTACTGTTAATCTGGGCAAACTCATATGATAGCGCAGACGGACAATTGGCCCGTATGACCGGACAGAAAAGTGCCTTGGGACGTATCTTGGACGGTGCCGCCGGCGATTTCTGGTTTATCGCTATCTACGCGGCAATCTGCTTACGCCTCACGCCGGAATGGGGAATATGGATCTGGCTATTGGCGGCTACGACGGGATTCTTCCATAGCAAGCAAGCGGCCATGGCGGATTATTATCGCAATATTCACTTGTTGTTCTTGAAAGGTAAATCGGGTAGCGAGCTCTCCCACTCTCCCCAATTGAAGGAGAATTATAAGAAGATGAGTTGGAAGCATGACTTTATCTATAAATTGTTTGAGACCTTCTACATTAATTATACGATAGGTCAAGAAGCATGGACACCTAAATTCCAACACATGATGAACATCATCCGTGAGAAATACAACGGACAAGCGCCGGAATGGTTCCGTAAGGCTTTTCGAACAAAGAGCCTGCCATTAATGAAATATACAAATATGCTATCATTCAATACCCGGGTGATCGCTTTGTTTGTCAGCCTTTTCATCGACATGCCTTGGCTGTATTTCGTATTCGAGCTGACCGTATTAAACTCGATGTTGCTCTATATGATCAAAAAGCATGAGCATATTTGTGAAGATTTCAGCAAACAGTTATAACGTTTTTTTACCCCATTCGATTATGTTCAATTTAGACAAAGTAAAAGGAATCCTCTTTGATTACGGCGGAACGATAGACAGTAACGGCATGCACTGGGCAGAGGTGATCTGGATGGCGTATGAGGCCTTGAAGGTTCCCGTATCCAAAGCGGTTTTCCGTGATGCCTATGTACATGGAGAAAGAACGCTTGGAAAGAATCCGATCGTGAAGCCTCATCATACGTTTCTGGATATGTTGCGCTTGAAAAGCGATTTACAAATCCAATGGCTGAAAGAGAACGGGCATTTATCCGCCGAGGCGATTACCCCGGAGTTACCGGAACAATTAGCGGATTGGTGTTACGAATACGCCCGGAAGGCAATCGATAGCGCCCGCCCCATTCTGGAGCAATTAGCGGAACGTTACCCATTGGTATTGGTATCGAACTTCTATGGGAACATAGAATCCGTGTTGAAAGATTTCGGTTTGGATCATTTATTCGGCGCTATCGTGGAATCGGCGGTCGTAGGTATCCGTAAGCCGGACCCGGCGATCTTCCGATTAGGAGTGGATAAACTGGGATTTCCCGCCGACGAGATTGTTGTCGTAGGTGATTCCTATGATAAGGATATCGTCCCCGCCACCCGGATCGGATGCCAGACAATCTGGCTAAAAAGTATTGGTTGGAGCGCTTATAAAGGAAATGAGACTGCCGATATCGTATTATCCGACTTCACGGAAATAAAGCAAGTATTCGCTTTATAGAATATACATTTTAGACCAGTATAAGCTCAGAAATGACCTTTTTTGGTACTGATAGCATCCTAACTTTGCATATAAAAAAGTTAGGATGCTATGTTTTTAAAGAAATACATATGGCTTTCTGCCGCTACACTCCTCACGGCTTGCGACTTAATCGACTATCATCCGTATGACGGTCGTCTGGATTCCGATACTTCCCGGGAGATCAACCCGACCAATATCGAGCGTATCGAGAAAGTCTGCGAAGGGAAGGACACGATCCGTTTTATTTTTATGGGCGATACCCAGCGGAGTTATAATGAGACGGAAGATTTCGTCAAGTACGTTAATCAATTAGATAGCATCGATTTCATTATCCATGGAGGAGATTATACGGAGTTCGGCTTAAAGAAGGAATTCGAGTGGAACGATGATATCTTGTCCAAACTAAAAGTGCCTTACGTAGGGTTGATCGGTAATCACGACGTGATCGGTAATGGCGACCAAGTATTTCGTAAAATCTTTGGGAATGAGAACTTCTCGTTTGTCGTGAGCGACGTGAAATTCGTATGCCTCAATACGAACGCTATCGAGTATGATTATTCCCATCCGGTACCCGATTTTAATTTCCTAAAGAATGAGATAGCGGATAGTACCCGTAATAAACGCACGATCGTAGTCATGCACGCCCCTCCCGGGAACGAACAGTTCGACAATAACGTGAAAGACGTGTTCCAACTTTATATCAAGACATTACCATCCTTAATGTTCTGCTTGCATGCACATAATCATTGCGTATCGGCAGCTGATTTGTTTGAGGATGGCATTATCTACTACGGTTGCGCCAATATCGCCAAACGAAGTTATCTTCTTTTTACCTTAACCCCTGACGATTATATGTATGAAGTGGTCAATTTTTAAGCTTCTCCTCTTAACTTGTGTCTTTTCCCTTACACTCCATGCGCAAGAGGATAAATACACGAAACGAGTGCAACGGTACGAGAACGCATGGCAACGGGTCATTCCCCGCTATACAAAAGTACAATTCGCAGGTTCCATGGCGATGCTCTCCGTGGGTACCGGTTGGAATTATTACCGGAATCATTGGGAAACGGATATGTTGCTGGGTATCGTCCCCCGCAACGCGAATGATCACGCGAACGTGACTTTCACCTTGAAACAAAACTATTTTCCTTGGAATATCGATCTGGGAGAAAAAGTATCTTTCGAGCCTCTTTGTTGCGGTATCTACGTAAATTTCCTATTTGACCGGGATTTCTGGGCCAAGCAACCGAATAAGTATCCCCCGGGATATTATTGGTTCTCCACCCGCATCCGTAACCATATCTTTATCGGGGAGCGGATCACGCTCAAACTGAATCCAAATAGTAGCTGGCATAAATCCATCAGCTTCTTCTATGAGTTGAGCACCTGCGATTTGTATATAATAAACGCTATCGGCAACAGCTACTTGAAGCCAAAAGATTATTTAAGCCTTTCATTCGGGGTGAAACTACAGATCCTATAAAAGCAAGAAACGGAAGACATTCACTGCCCTCCGTTTCCCTAAACTACATAAAACACTTAAAAGAACAAACGTTGTCTATCAGAACGCTAGACCTAAGCGGATACCCCAGTTATTCAAACCATCGATATGATAGCTGAGGACATCCCCCTTGTTGGTAGCGTAGTTATAATAAGCGGCCATATGTACGCCGATCTGTTTCTGAGGTGTGAAGTACACGGTCATACCGATCTCGGGAGCTACATAGAATCCCCAGTTACGATCGTAAACCTTCAACACGTTCATGTAGGTAGACATCTCACTATAGCTAGCACCTAACTGAGCGCCAACATACGGTTGGAATTGTCCTTCCGGAGCGAAGTTATAACGGAAAGCCGCGCCAAAAGGTAACTGGAAGATAGAATGCTGTTGATCGGAAGTGATTACGGATGTTGAGTTTACCGGAATCGTCTGGCGGTCCACATACTCATTATTTGTATGATAAGAGATGAACGCACCTATAGCGAAATTAGGAATCACATAGTAACCACCCTCAGCGTGAGCACCCCAACCGCTAGTCTTCTTTGAGAAGTCTTGACCGAACGGAGAGTTGATCTGCCAGTCTACATTAAAATACGCGTTTTTCAAAACCTGGGCGCCAGCCAGAGCAGGCATCGCCATACAAACGATGAGTAAAGCGATTAATTTATTTATCTTTTTCATAGAACCTCAAACTTTTAATCATTCGAATTATTATTTCTTTACGTACGGAGATTGTACAAATGCTTGCTCGATAGCACGAACAGCTAGCTGAGTGTCGAATTTATCAGAACCAGACAACAAGCCACTCATGTAAGCAGTCCAAAGAACCGGAAGTTTAGCATCTGCCTTAGAAGCGGCAGGAGCATCCAAATCCACTAACTCAGTCAACAAGGAACCTACACTATAGCTATACACTACAGGATACGGGTAATACCAATTTCCCCAACCCGGTCCCCAGTAACCCGGACTCCAATATCCCGGATAGTTCCACCACCAGTACGGGTAGTTGTAACCATCGTTGTAGTCAGCGAAATATTGAGTACTTTGTACGTAAGAAACTTGCAGACCTAAGTCGGCGTTATCTTTGTCTAGCGTGCGTTTGAAACCGCGGCTTTCCATATTATTCACCAACGTAGTGATAATATCGTCTGCTTCATTGGCTGTCCAGAACTGAGGTTTCTCGCTTGTGCCGATAACCAATACACTATCCGGAATGTAGAACGTAGTGAACGATTCGAATTTCGCGTCCTTATCATGATTCGTGAACACCAGAAAATCATTGTCCAATTTCGACATGTCCGGGTCCTTTTGGCAAGAAGCCAGCAGAAGAACTAACAGAAAAAAAGGAAAAATCTTTTTCATCTCATTTTAACGTTTAAAACAGTTTATACTATTATTTGTGCTTATATATAAGTCACTATTAAAACAGCATGAGTTGAAAAAGGTTCTAAAACTATCCTTTTGGGTGTGTTAATTAACATATCCTAACCATACGACGGGCTTATGGTCACTGTAGTCTAAATTAGGAGAATCATAAGTTACACCCTTAAAATCAGGAGAATAAATTATGTAATCAATTCGAAATATACGCTTTAATTGACGAAAGGTGTACCCGAAACCGGAGCCACAGTCACGGAACCCATCCGTTAAATCACCTTTCACGGTACGGTACGTATAAGAGGCCGGTGTATCATTAAAATCACCGCAAAGAATCACGGGCCCCTCCCCGGCATCCAACATCTGACGGATATAATCCGCCTGAGTAGCCCGTTTCACGAAATTCTTCTTCATCTGAAAAGCCATATGGAAGGCGGCCTCGGTTTCCTCCAATTGTTTACCCTCGGCATGGGCTTGGTAAAGACGAGGCTTTACGGCATTCACGCTAGTCGTTTGGAAATGGTTATTAAATACACGAACACTATCCCCTTGGATATCCATGACGGCAAACAAGGATTTATTGCTAGACTCCGGGTATAGGATAGACTCAAAACGAAGGATCGGATATTTACTGAAAATAGCGTTGCCCGCCGCTTTCGTAGCCGAACGGGTAGAGCAATAATACGGTAGGAACGATAAGGTCTTGGCGACAGAATCCATCCGCAGGGCCGATTCAACAGGGCATTCTTGGAGGCAAACGATATCCGGGTCCTCCTTTCTCAGCCAATCCGCTATATTAGGAAGCTGTTTCTTTCCGTCCGTATTGAAATTATTCACGTTATAGGTAATCACCTTAACCGCTTCTTTCCCTATCGGAATCTCTTTAGGGAAGACCCGTATCTGGAACATCGATATCAAAAACTCCCAGTTCAACAATAACGCCGCCAAAGGTACCCAGCACCAATGGCTCCTAAAGACACACCACATCAAGAAAAGACATAGATTGACCGCCAATACCGGTAATAACACCAATCCGGGAAACGAGATCCACTCCTTCCCTTCCGGATTCATACGTCCGGTAGCGAATCCGGCTATGGCCGCCACGGCAAAAGCGATCGTAATCAACACAAATAAAATATATATCAACTTCTTCATCCTTCCTATCCTGCGATTTAAACAAAAAAGGGACTATCCGGAAAAGACAGTCCCCCAATTCATACACTATAACCTGTCCGCTTCCGGCAGGGATAGCTTAAAAAACTTATCGAAGCGTTCCTTGTTGAGCCTCTTGGATCATCTTCTGATTAGCCAAGATCACGATCTCAACACGACGGTTCAACGAACGACCCTCGGGAGTGTCATTGCTAGCCACAGGATCATGTATACCTTTGCCTTCATAAACCATACGATCCGTACTTACCCCCTGCATCATCAGGTAATCGTAAACGCTCTTCGCACGTTTCTCGGACAAGGTCTGGTTATAATCCACCTTACCGGTGTTATCCGTAAAGCCGATGATTCGGATATCCGTATCCGGATTGGCCTTCAAACTGGTAGCGAAGTTACGCAAGGCACTCTTGGAAGCGTCGCTCAACGTACTCGAGTTCGTGGCAAACAAGATACCGGAGTCAAAAGTAACCTTCAAGGCCTCACCATTGTTCACGCTCTCGATCTTCGTGTCCTCAGGCAGGGTAGCTTCCAGCTCCTTCTTCTGCTTATCCATTTTCTTACCGATTAACGCACCGGCTGTACCACCTACGGCCGCACCGATCACGGCACCCAATGCGGTATTTCCGGCCAAGGCACCAACACCAGCTCCGACAGCGGCACCACCGCCTACACCGATCGCCGTACCTTTCGCCGTGTTATTCCACGTTCCGCAACTCGTAAACACCACTGCCATACATAGCAGTAAAACAGATAATAATTTAATGTTCCTCATCATCTTCTACAATTTCACTTAAACAACTTTATATATATAACAAATATCAATCAAACATGTTGATCGAATCGCAATATTCAAGTTCTCCTTGTACTATAAAAGTGATTTCCTCCGGTTCGAATTTGCCTACGCCGTCTTTCTGGGCGTTCTTAATTACATAATTTACAACCTCTTCCTCATCGATCTCGATCTCATCGTCACCATCATCATCTAGCATGCCATTAGATTCATAGAAGTCGTAGATCAAGTCTACGATATAGTTGATATCGTCATTACTGAACTTTCCTTTCAGTTCTTGGGGAAGATAATTCTGGATAAATTTTACGGAATCATCCTCGTCATAAAGTAGCTCGTCATTGTTCGTGCTCATAATTAATCTTGTTTAATTGGTTTGAATAGCGGCAAATGTACGGAAATATTTTGATTTTATATCCCAAAAACAATTAAGCTTATTTACGGACGTGACTTAACAAAAGCAAATGCCCTTACTTGAACATAGTTCTAAAAGAGCTTAGGTTTTATAGGAAGCAAAGGTAATAAAAACACTTGATTATCATATAGACCTATTATTTTTTATAGCTTCCGGGCAATTTACTGTTCCGCATGATATTTTCTTTGAAAGAATATATTTCCAACCGAGTACCCCAAAGAGACTTCCAATATCTTTATGGATCACAAAAAACACTAAAGCCAGTCTTATTTGTGTTAAAATCAAAATACACCCCATCATTTATTTACATATAGTCATTTGATACTCAAGTTCTTTTAGAACTCAGTAAATGTATTAAATTATGATTACAATGGAACCTAAAATACAAAGTACCACAAGTACCCGAGCTCTCCGGAGCAAAATCGGGCCTATCAAGGCTTACTTATTCAAGACCTCATATGTAATCAGTCCAATCACGCCAAGCGATCTTAAACATTCCATGAAAGGTGCCTACAAATCATTCCTGTCTAAAACCGATCAAGCATACGGCCATTCCACGTCAACAATCACCCCCAAACTTTACCCTATTTCTACCTTTAAGCAAATGAGCCTCGTAGTAGTCCCGAGTTTCATGATAGAATCCCCATTCGAGATAGTGGCGATAGCCCTTATCGCCTTTCTACTTATCCTCCTTTCGATGAGGGAACATCGGCATAAGAAAGACATTCTTGACACCGAACGAAATATGGCCGAAGAAGTGATCCGTTTACGTGAGAAGGCGGAAGAATCAAACCGGTTGACAAGTGCTTTCCTCGCCAATATGAGCCATGAGATACGGACCCCATTGAATGCGATCGTAGGTTTCTCGACCCTTATCAGCGAAAGTGAGGATAAAGAGGAGATCAAAGAATTCGCTAAAATCATTCACGCAAACAATGAGCTACTCCTTAATTTAATCAATGACATACTCGATATGTCAAAAATAGAAGCCGGTATATTGGATTTCCTTTATACGGAAGTAGAGATTAACGAGCTTATACAAACCCTATGGCGGAGTTACCGATTCAAGATAAAGGAAGGAGTAGAATTCCGCACGGAACTGCCTGCGGAAAGCTACATTATCCATACTGAGAGAAACCGTTTATCCCAAGTACTGGCTAATTTCATCAATAATGCTTGCAAATACACTTTCGAGGGAATGATAACGATCGGATATGAAATAAGGAAAGACGATATTTATTTCTTTGTTACCGATACGGGAAAAGGGATAGCGGAAGAAAATATCTCCCGTGTTTTCGATCGATTCGCTAAATTAGATTCCTTCACCCAAGGTACGGGGCTCGGGCTGTCTATCTGTGAATTAATCATTAAACATTTAGGTGGAGAGATCGGCGTGGAGTCAAGCGTTGGAAAAGGATCTACATTTTGGTGCACGGTTCCCACCCGGAAATAATCGCACCAAGCCGTATCTACCTATTAGTGAAAAATAAAAAGGCGGAATGATTCACATAGGATCATTCCACCTTCATTATTTTATAGAAACACCACGCTTAACGTCAAGCGTTCAAGTCTACTTTAGTTCTTAAATTCCAGACCATCGTCTTTCCTATCGATCACGATCGGGCGGTTACGGTCTACCGTTCCACCCAGCAAAGCCTTTGACAACTCGTTCAAGACATACTTCTGAATGACACGTTTTACCGGACGGGCACCGAATTGAGGATCGAAGCCCTTGTCGGCGATAAAGTCCACGGCCTCGTTCGTGAAGTCCAAGGCGACACCGTTCGTAGCCAACATCTTCTTCACGCTGTTCAACTGCAAGGATACGATCTTGCGAATCTCCTCCTCGTTCAGCGGAGTAAACATGATGATATCGTCGATACGGTTCAAGAACTCCGGACGGATCGTCTTCTTCAACAGTTCCAGTACTTGGATCTTCGTCTCGTCTACCACCTTGTCATGCGTGGCGGGTGTCATCTTCTCGAAGTTCTCACGAATCAAGGAAGAACCTAGGTTACTTGTCATGATAATGATCGTGTTCTTGAAGTTGACAACGCGGCCTTTGTTATCCGTCAGCCTTCCATCATCCAAGACTTGCAACAAGATGTTGAATACATCCGGATGCGCCTTTTCGATCTCATCGAACAAGACAACCGAGTAAGGTTTCCGGCGAATCGCCTCCGTCAACTGTCCACCCTCATCGTAACCCACATATCCCGGAGGCGCACCGATCAAACGAGTCGCGCTGAATTTCTCTTGATACTCACTCATATCGATACGGGTCATCATATTCTCGTCATCGAACAAATACTCGGCCAACGCCTTGGCCAACTCCGTCTTACCCACACCGGTAGTACCGAGGAAGATGAAAGAACCGATCGGTCGTTTCGGATCCTGTAAGCCGGCACGACTACGACGAACCGCATCGGCGATAGCGTTGATCGCCTCTTCCTGACCAATCACACGGGTATGAAGCTCGGACTCCAGACGTAATAACTTATCTTTCTCGCTCTGCATCATCTTGCTGACCGGAATTCCAGTCCAACGGGATACCACATCGGCGATATCGTCGCTATCCACTTCCTCCTTGATCATAGCTGCGGCACCTTGCATCGTCTTCAACTTAGCCTGTACCTCCTTGATCTCCTCTTCCTTTTGCTTGATCTTACCGTAACGGATCTCAGCGACCTTGCCGTAATCACCCTCACGCTCCGCCTTGTCAGCCTCAAACTTTAGGTTCTCGATATCGATCTTATTTTGCTGGATCTTATTGATCTGCTCCTTCTCGCTCTGCCACTGAGCCTTTTGCTTAGTCTCCTCCTCCTTCAAGTCGGCGATCTCCTTATTCAGTAGCTCTAATTTCGACTTGTCGTTCTCACGCTTGATCGCCTCACGCTCGATCTCTAACTGTTTGATACGCCGGGAAACCTCATCCAACGACTCCGGTACGGAATCGATCTGCAAACGCAGACGGGCGGCGGCCTCATCCATCAAATCGATCGCCTTATCCGGCAAGAAACGATCCGTGATATAACGGGTAGACAACTGCACGGAAGAGATAATCGCATCATCCTTGATACGTACCTTATGGTGATTCTCGTATTTCTCCTTCAGACCACGAAGGATGGAGATCGTATCCAACTCACTCGGCTCGTCTACGATAACGGTCTGGAACCGACGCTCAAGCGCCTTATCCTTCTCAAAATACTTCTGATACTCATCCAACGTCGTGGCACCGATCGAACGTAGCTCACCACGAGCCAAGGCCGGTTTCAAGATGTTAGCTGCATCCATGGCGCCTTCGCCTTTACCGGCTCCTACCAAGGTATGGATCTCATCGATAAAGAGGATGATCTCACCCTCGGATTTCGTAACCTCGTTCACCACCGCTTTCAAACGTTCCTCGAACTCGCCTTTATATTTAGCTCCGGCGATCAACGCGCCCATATCCAACGAGAAGATCTGTTTAGACTTCAAGTTCTCGGGAACGTCACCCCGAACGATACGATGGGCCAACCCCTCAGCGATAGCAGTCTTACCTACACCCGGCTCACCGATCAAGATCGGATTGTTCTTCGTACGGCGGCTCAAGATCTGCAAGACACGGCGGATCTCCTCGTCACGTCCGATCACGGGGTCCAGTTTACCGCTACGGGCACGCTCGTTCAAATTGATGGCGTATTTTCCTAAGGCATCGTACGTCTCCTCGGCGGATTGGCTTGTCACCTTATTTCCTTTACGCAATTCCTCGATCGCTTGACGTAACTCTTTCTCTGTCACGCCGGCGTCTTTCAATATCTGTGAAGCGGTGCTCTTTTCCGTGAACAACGCCAAGATGATCGGCTCCAACGATACATATTGATCCCCCATCTTAGAGGAATAATCGATCGCCTTCTGTAAGACAGCGTTCGACTCGCTAGAGAGATAGGGTTCGCCTCCCGAAACCTTAGGATAAGATTCGATTTGGCGATCCAGTACCATATTCAGGTTTTGAGCGTTTACCCCTAATTTCTGAAAGATAAAATTAGTAACACTCTCACCCGTCATAATGACAGCTTTCAACAAGTGAACAGGTTCGATAACCTGTTGGTTATTTTTGGTAACCAACTGTACGGCTTGTTGAACAGCCTCCTGCGCCTTGATTGTAAAATTGTTTAAATTCATATATTTAAGCTCCTTTCTTATATTCTTTTCTAATTTATTTTACACTTATATCCTTACAAAAGAAATACCAAAACGAAAATATGACATTTTGTCTTAATATTATAAAACAGAATAGAGAACTCCCCGTCAAACCGTCCATTTCGGATGTCATTCGGACGTATCTTTTCAGAAAGAACAAAAGAGAGAGAAAAAGGTTTTGATAGTAAACGCACAGTATCTAGGTAAAAACAGTCAATGTTCTCAAAAAAACACGTACGAGTTTTTCCGGAAACACGTACATGTTTTTTGAAATTCACGTACGTGTTTTTTTCGAGTGGTTATATCCTATAAATCCAACAATTTACGGATAGTCATTATAATACTTCCACGTATTCTCCCGTTTCCTGTTTCTCTTCTTGTCACGGGCACTTTTCCAGAAAATAGTCTCAAGTAAATCCTCTGCGTCGAAATAGACTCTTATGGTAGCAAGTACCCCTCCCCTTCGCTGCCCATCCTTCACGACATCCGAGTATATATTAGTCAGTTTTACGTTGGCAGCCATAGGAACCTTACCTACCTTAAACTCTTTCCAATCCTGATTCTTAGGGAGCCTAATCGTGTGCGCTTGCTTCTGTATGGCCAATGAACGGGAAGGTGACTTAAAATTCAGCAGCATGAATAGGACTGGGGTAATCGAATCATAATTGGTCAACCTACGTAAAGTATCTAACTGTACATATTCCGAGAAGTCTTTCGTAATCGGCAACTCACTTGGTGAGGATAACATATGGGTTCCCGGTTGATCGGGTCGTAGAAAAGTCCCGCTTTCTATCGCCTTCTGAAACTCAGGATTCAAACGTATCTCCTCCTTGCCGGATAAAAATTCTTGCAGGCGCAAAGAATCCTGTTCCGTCCACTGCGCATGGGCCATCGTAGGTAGGATGAATACTATCAAAAGGAATATAGGTCGCATCTTCACGTCTCTCATCTTCATAATCCTCATTACATTTCTATCACCAAGACTCATTCCTCCATTAAAACCCTCATTCGAGTCGAGATACTTTAAGATTTATTGGGATGCTTATACCCTATTTGAATCTTAATATGGATTACCTTTATGCGATCAATCCAAATCCAATATAGATATGTTGATATTATTATCTCCGGCTAAGACAATGACCGGGACATCCAAGATAAAAGCGCCGCAAGGCACGACTCCACGTTTCCAGCAAGAGGCGAACGAGATCGCCCTGAATATGACCCAATTTCCCATTGACGAATTAAGTCGTATCCTCAAGCTCAGCCCGAAACTGGCGGCGGAATGTTACCGCAGATACCAAGATTTTCATGCGGAAAACAACCAGCCCTTGCAAGCGATACTCGCCTATACCGGTGTCGTATTCAAGAATATCAGCCCGAAAGACTTCACGGAGGAGGATTTTCTTTTCTCGCAAGAACATATGCGTTTCGTATCGGGATGCTACGGGTTACTTCGCCCATTAGACCTTATCAAGCCTTACCGGATGGAGTTCGACGTAAAAATCCCGGAACTAGGCGACGGGAATATGTACACCTTCTGGAAGGACAGGCAAACAAATATATTAATCCATGACGTCCGACAGGGAGACGGAATCCTACTGAATCTAGCCAGCTTGGATATCCAACCCTCTTTCCAGTGGAAGGAGGTGGAGCGATCCGTCCGGATCATCACGCCCGAGTTCAAGATCTGGAAGAACGGCAAAGCGGAGACGATCGTGATCTACGCCAAGATGTGCCGGGGACAAATGAGCCGCTATCTCATAAAGAACCGGATTTCTGACCCGGAGACATTAAAAGCATTCACATGGGAAGGCTTTTCCTATAAAGAATCCATGTCCGAGGGGGATAATTGGGTATTTCTACAAGAATAATTCTAGGCTTATCCAATAAAATCAGATGATCTACGTTTTATAAGAACAATTCGTAAAAATCATAAAAAGGTTTATCCTTCTTTAATTTAGCGGTGATATGAAAAGAACCTTTACATATTTATTACTACTTGTTCTATTGGTTTGCGGAAAGCAAGCCTATAACCTGTTAATCTCGAATGAATCGATCCGGAGCAACCCTACCGGAGCCTTGTCTGACATCGCGGATGAGGTAATCGCCATTCCATTACAGGACTCAGGGACGCATTCGATCAAGGAGGCCAAGTATATCCGTCAAGAGGGAGACAACCTATTCCTTATCAGCAATGAGACGCTTTACCGTTTCAATCGCAAGGGAGAATTTATCTGTCGCATCACCCATCCGGATGACATACGGGTAGCGGGGTATGTAGTGAACCCGGCCAACCAGCAGCTGATCGTACTTGGAAACACGGACGATATTTTCTATTACTCATTCAATGGTGATCTCCTTACCCGCAAGAAACTGAAATGCGACCTTCCGGAGAATAGGCATATGCTATCCATATCCATGCACAATAACCGGATATTTACCACCGAGGAATGTGTTCATGGGGATACGGCAGGGCAAACCGCTACGATTGAGAAACAGATCGTTGAATACGATTCCTCTTTCCATAAATTACAATCTCATACGATCCGTCCGGTCGATCTGGAACGTTCCGCATGCCCGATCGGTTGTCTCGCCCCGGAAGTAGCCGTGGAGCCCGGAAGCGGAACGGTTTATGCCTACGCCCCCTCCTATCAACCCGGGAACTTATTACGGGACACTTTATATATTAAGCAAAAGCGGCAAAGCCAAGCCTTGGAGAACCTTGCCGGAAAGAATACACTCCCTTTGCTACCGATCCGCATGGGTAGCCGTTTCTGGGTATCTACTTACTATAACGCAGAGGATGAGTCCAGAAATTACACCTTCTGTTATGATACGGAGAAGGAAGAATGCTGGCAGGTAAAAGAAGGATTAAAAGATAATTTTTATCAAACCGGTAATGTGCGACGAATGGACCCTATCGATCCCTATTGCCATTCCTATTGTTTCAGCAAATCCGGAGAGGATCTGCGAAATACTTTCCCCGCACAGGCCCAAGGGGAAAGCCTCGTGTTATTTATCGTGAAATTGAAAGGGTAAATCCAGTTAATATTTCAATAGAGAGCAGACTGATGGGTACAAAATAATATGTATCTTCGTACCATTCTAAAAAAGCATTAAGTACATGAAAAAACTTTTAACCTGCATTGCCTTGGGCTTTGCGACTACCAGCTACGCTGTAACCCCTTTGTGGATGCGTGATGTACAAATTTCTCCTGATGGAACAGAGATCGCGTTTTGTTACAAAGGAGATATCTATAAAGTACCGGCCAAAGGAGGAACAGCGACACAACTTACCACCCAAGCATCGTATGAATGCACGCCAATCTGGTCTCCGGACGGAAAACAAATCGCTTTCGCCAGCGATCGTAACGGCAATTTCGATTTATTCGTAATGCCCTCCAACGGTGGAACGGCACAGTGCCTCACCACTCATTCCGCCTCCGAGATTCCATCGGCCTTTACTCCCGACGGTAAATACGTACTCTTCTCCGCATCCATACAAGATCCCGCCCAGAGCGCCTTATTCCCGACCTCGGCCATGACGGAACTTTATAAAGTGCCGATCGGTGGCGGACGTACGGAGCAAGTATTGGGAACACCCGCCGAGATGGTTTGCTTCGATAAATCCGGAAAGACATTCTTATACCAAGACCGTAAGGGCTTCGAGGATGAATGGCGTAAACATCATACCTCGTCCGTCACCCGGGATATATGGATGTACGATACGCAAACTGGAAAACATACCAATTTGACCGACCATGCGGGAGAAGACCGCAACGCCGTATTTACCCCGGATGGACAGACGGTTTACTTTCTGAGCGAACGCAACGGAGGGTCTTTCAATGTATATTCATTCCCTCTCAACACCCCACAATCTATAACGGCGGTTACTAAGTTCAAGACGCATCCCGTACGTTTCCTCTCTACAAGTAGCGACAATACATTATGCTACACATACGATGGCGAGATCTATACACAACGTCCGGGAGTCAATCCGCAGAAAGTGCGGATTGATTTGATCCGTGACGATCAAGAGCAAATCAGCGATCTGAATTCCAGCAAAGGAGCTACCTCTGCCACCGTATCCCCCGATGGCAAGCAGATCGCCTTAACCCTAAGAGGCGAGGTATTCGTCACCTCGGCCGATTACAACACGACCAAACAAATCACCAATACCCCGGCCGCCGAAACAGGCGTATGCTTCTCGCCGGATAACCGTACCTTGGCTTATGCCAGCGAGCGTGGTGGTAATTGGCAACTTTACTTGGCTAAGATCGCCCGTAAGGAAGAAGCTAATTTCCCGAACGCGACGATTATCGAAGAGGAAGTTCTCCTGCCTTCTAAGACCGTAGAGCGTAATTATCCTCAATTCTCGCCGGATGCTAAGGAACTCGCTTTCATAGAAGATCGTATGCGGCTGATGGTAGTCAACCTTGAGACGAAGAAAGTACGCCAAGTCACGGATGGCTCCACATGGTATAGTACAGCCGGCGGTTTCGATTACTCATGGTCGCCGGACGGTAAATGGTTCACGCTCCGGTTTATCGGAAACAAGCACGATCCTTATTCGGACATCGGCTTGGTTAGCGCGCAAGGCGGGGAGATTACCAACCTGACCAATAGCGGTTACACCAGCACCTCCCCACAATGGGTACTGGATGGAAACGCCATCTTATTCACCACCGAGCGTTATGGAATGCGTGCGCATGCTTCATGGGGCTCCTTGAATGATGCCATGCTGGTATTCATGAATCAAGACGCTTATGATAAATTCCGCTTGAGCAAAGAGGATTATGAGTTGCAAAAGGAACTGGAAAAGGAGCAGAAAGAGGTAACCGGGGACAAAATCGACGACAAGAAAAAAGAAGATAAAGCCGATGAAAAGAAAGACAAAAAGCCCAAGGATATCGTAGTGGAACTGAAAGGAATCCAAGATCGTATCCTACGTCTTACTCCTAATTCCTCCGAAATGGGTAGTGCCGTCATCTCGAAGAATGGCGAGACCTTATATTATTTCTCGGCTTTCGAAGACAAATACGACCTGTGGAAAATGGACTTGCGCAAGAAAGAGACCAAGCTACTCCACAAGATGAATACCGGATGGGCGAACATGGAAATGGATAAGGAAGGTAAGAACCTGTTCTTGTTGGGTAGTAATTCCATGCAAAAAATGGATATGGGATCGGAGAAACTAACACCGATTCATTACCAAGCGAACTTAAAAATGGACTTGGCCGCCGAGCGTGAGTATATGTTCGACCATGTCTATAAACAAGAGCAAAAACGGTTCTACAACGTGAATATGCATGGCGTAAATTGGGAAGCTATGACCGCCGCCTACCGTAAGTTCTTGCCACATATTAATAACAACTATGACTTCGCAGAGTTGCTAAGCGAATATTTAGGAGAACTCAACGTATCTCATACTGGAGGCCGCTTCCGTCCGCAAACAAGCGGCAATGTTACCGCCAACCTAGGCCTACTTTTCGATTGGAACCATAGCGGCAAAGGTTTATTAATCGCTGAGGTAGTGGAAAAAGGCCCGTTCGATCACGCACGTTCCAAGGTAAAAGCCGGTACCGTCATGGAGAAAATAGACGGGCAAGAAATAACCCCGGATATGGATTACTCCAAGCTATTAAACAATAAGACCAAAAAGAAGACCTTGGTTTCCCTCTACGATCCACAAACCAAGGAACGCTGGGAAGAGGTAGTCTTGCCTATCAGTAACGGTGAGTTAAATAACTTGCTTTATACCCGCTGGGTGAAGCAACGTGCCGCCGACGTGGATAAATGGTCGAACGGACGATTGGGATACGTCCATATCCAATCCATGGGAGATCCTAGTTTCCGCTCTGTCTACTCCGATATCCTAGGTAAGTATAACGACCGGGAGGGCATCGTCATTGATACCCGCTTTAATGGTGGTGGACGTTTGCATGAGGATATCGAGATCTTGTTCAGCGGAGAGAAATACCTCACCCAAGTGACACGTGGCCGGGAGGCTTGCGATATGCCTAGCCGCCGCTGGAATAAACCTTCCATCATGCTCCAATGCGAGGCTAATTATAGTAACGCACATGGAACCCCGTGGGTTTATAAGCATCAACACATCGGACGTTTAGTTGGTATGCCCGTACCGGGGACAATGACTACCGTCTCTTGGGAAACCCTGCAAGATCCGACGCTGGTATTCGGCACACCTATTACCGGTTATCGCCTGTCGGACGGTAGTTACTTAGAGAACACACAGCTGGAACCGGATGTTAAAGTCGCTAATTCTCCGGAAACTGTTGTCAAAGGGGAAGATACGCAATTGAGAACAGCGGTAAATGAATTGCTGAAAGAGATCGATAAAAAGTAGTTTAAAACGAGACTACTCTCATCGCCTGTCGGGAGTAGTCTCGTTTTATTATGTAACCTTCTATTAAAAAACAGGCGATATTCACTCTGCCTAAGTCGTGATATGCTTATAGGGAGAATGACTAAAATCCAAGAAACACATCTCATAGCAAATGGTCAGCCACACTACAATGCAAGGCCAAGCTTTTATCACATACGGACGGATCAGTCCATTCCGGACAATCGATGGAACCAGCTCTGTAGTGGATAAGCCAACAATCACCAAGGTAGTTATCCAAAGCCAATAAGTATATTTCTTATGGGGCGATACACTGCATATATACCAGATAGCGACTCCTATCATCGCTATGATATACCCACTCGCCTCGCTTCCCGTACTGAATAATACGACAAACAATAAAACATTAGCTAATAGCATAAAGCGAAAAGCCGGATATTTATATTGCGAGATCCTTAAATATGGAATGCAAAATAAAATCAAGCCCGGTATGATAAGCCACATATCGCTATAGTCCGGATTCCCGGATATCTTTCGAACCACTCCCAATAATGATATATTTTGTGGATCAGCGAACATATTCAACATATTTTTCACCTTCAATCGCTCAAACCAATCTATATACTGAGAGATCACATACTCAATCCCCGGTGTATAAAGTACCGGGATCACAAAGCAAACCAATCCCCAGAAAAGACAAGAGACTAATAATCTCACTTTCTGCCTTGAGAAGAAAAAGAACGCCAATCCCACGATTGGATAGATCTTGATAAATGTTCCGAGCATAATAATGCCTGCCGCCCAGAAATCCTTTTTCTCCAGTATCAAGACAAACGATAATAAGATAAAGGCCGCTACTGATATATTGAATTGCTGTACTCCTTGAGCCGTCATCAACTCACAATACGAATACCAATAAATAATGATTTTTTGGGTACTCGACAATGGCAATCGGCTAATCGCATAAAATAATAGGGCGGTATTCCCCGCTATCCATAAGATCATACCCAGCCATTCCGGTAACAGGGCGAAAGGAGCTATGATAAGACTGAATAAGACTCCATAATGGTTTGAATCATAATATTCCGGATAATGATCCCCATATAAGGTTAAGCCTTCGATAGCATGCCAGTAGACTCCTTCAAATATCTTATAATTATTATATTTCCCGATCAACAACTTGACAATAGCAAAAATAACACCTGTTAGCATCCATACCCCGAATACAGTCCGGGGCTCTCTCCATACCGGATGGGTGGCTAAAGTCTTTAATCTCATATCCAATTTCTTCCTTTCAATCAGTCCACAAAGATAAAAAACCTAATAAAACGAGCCTAATAAAAAAGAAAAGACTGTCTGGGTATATAACCCGGACAGCCTTTTCCTTTATGATACAGACTCTATTCTGAGTATTCCCTATTAATTAGCGAATGATTTCAAAGGAACACTTACTCCCATGTAAAGATTCATGGCGTTACCGCTGACCGGTAAGCATTGTGGAGTTACCTTTGTCAACATATAATCCGATCCGATAAAGAAATTGATCCAAGACGGTGAGAAATTCAAGGCGATACCATACGTCTTGAACTTACTATGGATAAATGAGTAGCTCAGCGTAGCCTCAAACCATTTCACCGGACGGTAATTACCGGACAATGTCAGTTCCGTATAGGCTTTCGGGGAATAAAGACGAGTGCTCGACAATAAACCGATACCTAACTTGTTTTCCAGTAAACGGTACTCGCCACCGATATTGATTGTCGAACGAAGACGGGTAGTGCTTCCGGACTCACCCTCTTTCTTGAAATGAAGCAAGTTCTCGAAATCTTCCTTGATAGCGTCAAACTGATCGCCCATGCTCGGTATATCACCGTTATTCTCGCCAATAGCCAGATCAAAGCCGTTAAAGTCGAAAGTTCCATCCAACTTACCTAGCGTGCTACCTCCCTTGCTCCAGCTGATAAAACCTAAATCAAGGACAGCGGCGGATAACATGATATTCTCGGTCAATTGGTACGTAGCACCCAAGTCCACTCCCATACCGAAACCGCTAAGACCCGGAGAATCGAAATCAAAGCTATTATAATAATCACGGCCTTGCTCGTCTACTTCCATTTCCGGAACCAAGCCTTTCATATTCGTCTGCAATGTACCGGTAGAGGTAACTTTCCAGCTAGTCTCTCCCATCTCAGCATGCATCTGATCGATCGTAGCGTCCATAGAACCTACGCCCCATAACAATTTAACCTTACCTCCGACTGTCAACTTATCCGTGATAGGACGAGAATATCCTACACCTGTCTCCAAATAAGCCTCGGCGTACGCCCTGATATTACGAATATCATAGGTACTCTGAGATCCATTACCCTTTTTCATGAACTCGAACAATGTCTTCGGAGCACGAATATTCGCCAAGCCCTTGATAGAAACATCAACCGTCCAGAATCCCTTGCCGGCGTACCAGCCACCGGATAGAACCTGCGTGCCAAAATCCATGTTTACCTGATTCTCATCCTTCAAGCCATTCAGGAAAGACTCGGTATTCACGGAGTTATCCATGAACGTAACGGTCTCACCATTCTTCGGATAAATAAAATTATCCACAGCTATTCCGTTCGTACCATACGAAGCGCCAACCGCGCCTAATACCGGAATGGAGACATAGCCTCTCTCGGGACGATACGCCGGATTCATTGTCGTGCGTGCCGTAGAGGATTGCATGAAGTAAGAAGTTCGTATTTGCTGGGCGGATACCGACATCCCCACAGTGGTCAATAAACATAAAGCGCACAGACCTCTCTTATACATATTATATATAGTATTCATCTTTCTTTTTCGTAATTTAAATGGTTAGTACTGGGATCAAATAGAAATTCCGCCTTCTTTCTTGAGTTTCAAGTTGAAGGTCGTTTTCTGGCCTTTCTTCAAAGCCTCGCTTTGATCTCTACCCGTTAAATGTAAATTCAGGTCTATATGACGTGCGTCCTTCATTTTCGGCATATCCTCCTTCGTGATCTCGAAGACAACCTCTCCGGATTGTCCTTTTACCTCTTGCGCCGGAAATTGGATATCTACCGGTACATTGTTCTCATCCATGATCACCATCTCGATAGACATATCGAACGGCATCTCGTTCGTAACCTCTCCATAGATCCTCGCGCTTCCGTCCGAGAAAATATAGTCTACGAAATCCTCATCAAAAGCGTCCTCGATCCGCTCGACGGATACGGCGCTAAATTCCGGTGCCGGAGTCAACGGAAGCTCTACCGCATAACGTAACTCACTCAAGGCATCCGCAGGAGCGTTCGCCCATTGTTTGCTATCAGCGGACAAAGACAAATGTATTTTTTGAGGAACAATCTGTACGATTCCCGGTAACTTCTCGTTCTTGACAAACTTAAAAGCATCCGTCTTCGGATCAAGAGGGCCGATCCAAATATTAGGAGACACCGTTGACAAGGTAAAATCAGAGGAAGTAGCCTCCTTTTTACTTGCGTTCTCAGCCTCGATAGACAAGCTACAATCCAAAGAGGCATTCTTTACATTCGACTTTAACGTAATGTGGGGGTTCGTTAACGCCAAAACGAAATCGCCATCGAACAAGCCATCGATATCCCCAGTCGTTATATCTTCCGAGGCGATCTCCACTTTATCAGAGGCGGCCCGTAAGCTTTTCCCCTTAATCTTCATCTCTCCATCATAGATCATGACGTAAGCCCCGTCGACTTCCCGAATGGAAGGGACTTTCTCTACATTCACAACGTCATCCGACGTTACATAACCCGTACCGAGGGGAGCTATCCAAGACTCACCCATTACCGCATCGTCCGTATTGACATCGCTTAAATCATACTTACTATCCACACATGCCGCTAAACAGCAAGATGATAGCAATAGCATCACTAAATGTTTGTTTTTCATATAAAGTTATTTTTATCAAAATTATGACCCTAACAGCGCGCAAAAATAAACAAAATAAATGAAAGTTTAGCCATAAAAAAAGAGTGGCATCGTATTATTAACGCCACTCTTAGCTTATACTATCTTTGACAATCAAAATATTCTTCCGCAAATACGAATCTTCATGACCGGATAAACCGTTAGCTTGTCCATGATCTTCGTAAAGGTATCATCCTCGTCTATCTCATTCAACAAGTCCTTTACATCCCCTGAATCCGTATACACCTCCGGTTTGCCATGGAATTGCACACCCAGCTCAAACATCACGCCAACCCGTTTCTTAGGAACCGCACGACCGAATCCAAGACCTAGATAAGGACGAAAACCGGACACTTTCAATCCACCGGATACATTACCGTTATTATCCACCGGAATCGTATAATCACCGATAACTATGCCCGCACTTTCTCCTTGGGCGATCAGGTCTTTCAGCTTATCACTATGCCCTTCTATCTTCACCAAGGAAGAACCACCGAAATAGGCGCCGGCCGCAACGAAGAACGAAGAAGCGTGAGGAAACGGGTAAACATTCACCAACAACTGTCCGGAAGTACGTTTCAAGCTACCTTTGACATCCATGGAGTATGTATCATTATACACACCCGCTCGCGGATCGTTAACATCTACATCCACGTCCGTATTAATGCTGAAACCCGGCATAAAGGTAAGACCACCTCTCAACGCCAGATAAGGCGTAATAGGAGTAGCGACCTCCACATCTACACCCGTCAAACCAACACCCACTCCTGCCGAAACAGAATTGAAAATCCCTAACTCCTTTTGAGCTGAGATAAAATTACACGTCGCAAACATGCTCACGAACGCACAAAGAAGAAATAGTCTTTTCATTTTCACCATATAAGTTAAATTGTTATTCACCCTAGACTCACAAAAATAAATAAAAAACATGAAACATTCGTTGTAAAAAAGAAAAAGCGACATCGAATTTGCCTCGATGTCGCTTTTTTACGGATAAAGTATACTATTTTACGTATAAGCGTACGTTATTCCTCCTCAGAATCGTCTTCCTTCATATTATGGAATACGTTTTGAACGTCTTCGTCTTCCTCTAATTTCTCGATAATCTTCTCGATAGACTCACGCTGTTCCGGAGTAACCTCCTTCAAATCGTTCGGAATACGTACGAACTCACTACTCAAGATCTCGAAACCATTCTCCTCCAAATATTTCTGGATCGCCGAATTCTGCGCGAACTCACCATAAAGAACAACCTCGTCCTCGTCTTCCTCAACCTCATCTACACCGAAGTCGATCAACTCCAACTCTAGGTCTTCTAAAGAAAGATCCTCTTTTTTAGCGATATGGAATACGCATTTATGATCGAACAAGAACTCCAAGCTACCGGATGTTCCCAGAGAACCACCGTTCTTATTGAAATAACTACGAACGTTGGCTACCGTACGAGTCGTATTATCCGTAGCGGTCTCAACGAAGATAGCGATACCGAAAGGACCATATCCCTCATAGTTCATCTCCTTATAATCCGTGAAATCCTTGGATACGGCACGTTTAATGGCACGCTCCACGTTCTCCTTCGGCATATTCTCCTTTTTGGCGTTCTGCATCAACACACGTAAACGAGGATTATTCTCAGGCTCCGGCCCACCTTGTTTTGCCGCGATCGTGATTTCCTTACCTAACTTCGTGAATACACGGGCCATATTGCCCCAACGCTTAAACTTTCTCGCTTTACGAAACTCAAACGCTCTTCCCATATGTTTATCAGTTTATCTTTATTTTATGTAATTAAATTCTTATCTCAATTGAGCACCTAGCTTTTGTTCCAGATTCGTCTGGATCTTCTTCATGATAGCGTCGATCTGCTTATCGTTCAAAGTCTTGCTCTCATCTTGCATGAAGAAGCTTACGGCATACGACTTCTTGCCCGCCGGAAGGTTCTTGCCCTCGTAAACGTCGAACAGAGATACCTCCTTCAATAGCTTGCGATCGCTATCCTTAGCGATTTTCTCGACCTCGCTAAACTGTACGCTCTTATCAAGCAACAACGCCAAGTCACGTTTAACGGCCGGGAACTTGGAAATCTCGGAGAAGGTTACTTTCGCCTTCTTGATCTCCTTCATCAACTGGGTCCACGACAACTCAGCGTAATAAACCTCCATATCGATATCCAGCATCTTACGAAGTTTCTTGCTTACGATACCCATCGTACCCAATTGACGTCCGGAACCGGTCGTGATACTTAGGCCCGAAGAATAGATATCATTCGTCAAGTTACCGAAAATAACCCGTTTCATATCCACGCCCAAGCGGACCAAGATATTCTCTACGTAAGCCTTCAACTCATAAACGGAAGATTTCTCGTCCGGATGCGCCCAGTTGTTCTCCACTCGGTTGCCGGCTACCCAGATGCCTAGACGGTAATCCTCACTGAACTGCGCCAAGGTCTCATCTTCCTTCTTATTATCAATATTATAATCATAGCAATTACCGAACTCATAGAAACGGATATTGCCTTTCTTACGTTTCATGTTATACTCGATGCTCTCCAAGCCGCCAAACAACAAGGTCTGACGCATGCAGTTTAAATCAGCGCTTAACGGGTTCATCAACATGACACAATGCGCTTCCGGATAAACAGACAGATCCGTATAATAAGCGGAGCGTGTCAAGGAGTTGTTCATGATCTCGTTGAAACCACAACCGCAAAGTTGCTCCGAGATCAAGTTCTGCAATTTCCAGCTACGATCCGTAGGAGTCTGGTAACTTAAATTGGACTTCACGTTATCGCTGAACTCCACGTTATTATATCCGTAGATACGAAGAATGTCCTCGATCACGTCTACATCACGCTGCACATCGATACGATATACGGGAACATGCAAAGTCAAGCCCTCGGCAGTCTCGGATACGATCTCCATCTCAAGGCTTGCCAAGATACTTTTCACGGTTTCTACCGGAATATCCTTACCGATCAACGTATTGATCTTCTCGTAAGTCACCTCAACCGTATACGGTTCCGCCACGGCAGGATAAACATCCTGTACAGCACCCGTGATCTTACCTCCCGCCAACTCTTGTATCAACAAGGCGGCACGTTTCAATACATACATCGTATTGTTCGGATCCAAACCACGCTCGAAGCGGAAAGAAGCGTCCGTATTCAAGCCAAAACGACGGGCGGTCTTGCGAATCCACGTCGGATGGAAACAAGCGGATTCCAAGAATACGTCGGTAGTCTCCTCCGTCACGCCGGAATCCAAACCGCCGAACACGCCACCGATACACATCGGTTCCTCGACGTTACAAATCATCAAGTCACGATCGGTCAACGTACGCTCCACGCCATCCAACGTAACGAATTTCGTACCAGCCTCGGCCGCCTTGACAATCACTTTATTTCCTTTGATCTTACCCGCGTCAAAAGAGTGTAAAGGCTGCCCTAACTCATGCAGGATAAAGTTCGTTATATCCACTACGTTATTGATGGGACGAAGGCCGATCACACGCAAACGGTTTTGTAACCACTCCGGGCTCTCCTTCACCGTAACGCCCTTGATCGTAACACCGGAATAACGGGGACAAGCCTCCGTATTCTCTACCACGACCTCTACGCCCGGTGTCTCGTCATCGATCTTGAAAGCGTCTACCGAAGGACGTCTCAATTCGGCGGGCTTGCCGTTTTGCTTCAAATAAGCGGCCAAGTCACGGGCGACACCGAAATGGGAAGTAGCGTCTACACGGTTCGGGGTGATATCCACCTCCAGCACGTAGTCGCTCTTTACATTATAATAATCTTTAGCTAACGTACCTACAACAGCATCGGCGGGAAGTACGATAATACCGTTATGGTCGGTACCGATACCGATCTCGTCCTCGGCGCAAATCATACCGTTGGACTCAACGCCACGGATCTTGGATCTCTTGATGGTAAAGCATTCGTCACCGTCGTACAGTTTCGTACCGTTCACGGCTACGACCACTTTCTGTCCGGCAGCCACGTTCGGGGCACCGCATACGATTTGTAAAGGAGCCTCGCCACCTACATTTACGGTCGTAATATGTAAATGGTCAGAATTCGGGTGTTCCTCACAAGTTAACACTTCACCGATAACCAGTCCCTCAAGTCCGCCCTTAATGGTTTGAACTTCCTCTACTCCACCGGTTTCCAAACCGATAGAGGTAAGCGCCGCAGCAACTTCTTCTGGCTCCAGATCGAAATCAAGATACTCTTTCAGCCAATTGTAAGATATATTCATCGCTATAAAATTTATTCTCTAAAGAGACGGCCTCTATTGATAGCCGCCGAATTGACGGACAAAAGTACGAATAATAATTCAAACGATACAAAAATATCCTCATGAACTTCTACGAACTCTTAACTGCGCCAACGCATGCGTTTCATTCATTCTTAATTTTCTATCGCGAATCATAGATAATAGAGACTCACTTTACGATGAGTCAGAATAAAGATGTACCTTTGCGGGAGGTTTTAACGTTACAACTATTTTTTATGCGTATAGATATACTTACCGTACTTCCCGAGATGATCGAGGGGATGATTAATTGCTCTATCGTCAAGAGGGCGCAAGATAAAGGATTAGCGGAGATTCATTTACATAACCTACGGGATTACACCACTAATAAATGGAGGCGGGTGGATGATTATCCGTTCGGAGGAGAGGCCGGAATGGTGATGCAGATCGAACCGATAGACCGGGCGATCTCAGCGTTGAAAAGCGAACGGGAATATGACGAGGTAATCTATACCTCCCCGGATGGCGAGACACTCAACCAGCCCATGGCCAACAGCATGTCTTTACTAAATAATATGATTATCCTCTGCGGGCACTATAAAGGGATCGACTATCGTATCCGTGAGCATTTGATAACGAAAGAGATATCCGTAGGAGACTATGTCCTTACCGGAGGAGAGCTGGCCGCCGCTATCATAACCGACGCCGTGGTACGCTTGATACCGGGAGCGATCGGCGACGAGCAAAGCGCCCTCTCCGACTCCTTCCAAGATGACTTACTGGCCCCGCCTGTTTATACACGTCCCGCCGATTACAAAGGTTGGAAAGTACCCGAGGTACTATTATCCGGGCACCAGCGCAAGATCGAAGAATGGCGCTTGCAACAAGCACAAGAGCGTACGGCACGCCTCCGGCCGGATTTATTGAAATAGCAGCGTTAAAAAACAAGGCCGGGGATCATCCCCCCCGATGATACCCCGGCCCCTCTATCCACAAACAATCATGGCTACAACATCACTCTTATTTATTGAAACGTTCTTTCAATTTAGCTAACATGTCTTTTGTCATGGCATCCAAATCATACTCCGGCTTCCAGCCCCACTCTTGGCGGGCGCAAGTATCATCCAAGGAGTTCGGCCACGACTCGGCGATAGCCTGACGCAAAGGATCTACCTCATACTCCATCTGGAATTCAGGCATATATTTCTTGATATTATTAAAGATGATCTCCGGATCGAAACTCATCGACGCAATGTTGAAAGAGTTGCGATGAACGAACTTCGTAGAATCCGCCTCCATAATCTCGATAGCGGCACGCAAGCCGTCCGGCATGTACATCATATCCATGAAAGTACCGGCTGCGATCGGGCAAACGAATTTCTCGCCCTTAGCGGCCGAATAGTAAATATCGACAGCGTAATCCGTCGTACCACCACCCGGAGGTGTCACATAAGAGATCAATCCGGGGAAACGAACCGAACGTGTGTCCACGCCGAAACGGATATTATAATAATCGCTTAACAACTCGCCGGATACCTTCGTCACGCCGTACATCGTACGAGGATTACGGATCGTATCTTGAGGAGTCTTGTCTTTCGGGGTATTGTTACCGAAAACGCCAATAGAGCTCGGCGTAAATACGGCGCAGTGCATCTCACGGGCCACCTCAAGCACATTGAACAAGCCCCCCATACCGATCTTCCACGCCAACTGAGGTTTAGCCTCGGCTACAGCCGACAAAAGAGCCGCCAAGTTGTAGATCGTATCAATATTATATTTTGATACCGTCTCAGCGATCTGCTGCTCGTTCGTGATATCCACGATAGCGGAAGGTCCCGACTCTAATAACTCGCCTTTAGGTTCCGCACCCGGGATATAACCCGCTACTATGTTCCCACCGTAGATACTTCTTAATTTCATGGTTAACTCTGATCCGATCTGACCGGTAGAACCAATTACTAATACATTCTTCATCGCGTTTAATGAGATTTAAGTTTTTTCCGTCGGCAAAGGTATAGAGAATAAAACAGTTTAGACATGAATTTCTTCTCTTTTTTAGTATTAAAATTCAAAAAAAAAACAGACCTTTGTCTGTCGCTTTGACAACGAAGCTACTACTCACATCTAAATACTAATAAAAAACGAAGTTTTTATGTACGGAAAACTTAAAGAATTCTTGACAAATGAACTTGAAGGCATCAAAGCCGCTGGTTTATACAAGAACGAGCGTATCATTACTACGCCACAGAGAGCCGACATCAAAGTAAATGCCGGAAGTGATGTTTTGAACTTCTGCGCCAACAACTATCTTGGCCTGTCCGATAACCAACGACTGATCAAGGCCGCGAAAGAAGCCATGGATACACACGGTTATGGTATGTCGTCCGTTCGTTTCATCTGTGGAACGCAGGATTTGCACAAGCAATTGGAAGCAGCCATCTCCGACTATTTCAAGACTGAGGACACGATCCTTTACGCCGCATGTTTCGACGCTAACGGTGGTTTGTTCGAGCCATTGTTCGGCGAGGAAGACGCTATCATCTCGGATGCCTTGAACCACGCCTCTATCATCGACGGTGTTCGTTTATGCAAGGCTAAACGTTATCGCTACGCTAACGCCGATATGGCGGACTTGGAGCGTTGCCTACAAGAGGCGCAGGCCCAACGTCACCGTATCATCGCCACGGACGGCGTGTTCTCCATGGACGGCAATGTCGCTCCGATGGACAAGATTTGCGAGCTTGCCGAGAAATATGACGCATTGGTTATGGTGGACGAGTCTCACTCTGCCGGTGTCGTAGGCCCGACGGGTCATGGCGTAGCCGAGCAGTTTGATGTTTACGGACGTGTAGATATCTTCACGGGTACGCTGGGTAAGGCGTTCGGTGGTGCCATGGGTGGCTTCACGACCGGAAAGAAGGAGATTATCGATATGTTACGCCAGCGTTCTCGCCCCTACTTGTTCTCTAACTCCGTGGCTCCGGCCATCGTAGGCGCAAGCTTGGAGATGTTCAAGATGTTGAAGGAAAGCGACGCTTTACATACGAAATTAATGAACAACGTAAGTTACTTCCGCGACAAGATGCTGGCAGCCGGTTTCGATATCAAGCCGACTCAATCCGCTATCTGCGCTGTTATGTTGTACGACGCTAAGTTGTCTCAAGATTTCGCCGCCAAGATGCAGGAAGAGGGTATTTACGTAACCGGTTTTTATTACCCGGTAGTACCGAAGGGACAAGCTCGTATCCGTGTACAATTGTCCGCCGGCCACGAGACTGAGCATCTGGACAAGGCTATCGCCGCGTTTATCAAGGTAGGAAAAGAGCTAGGCGTTATCAAATAACACCTCTCTCATTCATCATACAAGGCCACATCCGGGCAAGATGATCTGGATGTGGCTTTTTAATCACTAAGAACAATCATGCAACTCAGTAACTACCATAGTCATTGTACTTTTTGTGATGGAAGAAGTATTCCGGAGGATTTCGTGAGATTCGCCATAACACACGGGTTCCGTGCGTACGGTTTTTCCTCCCACTCGCCGCTTCCGTTCGAGACCTTCTGGAATATGTCTAAAGACGATATGCCGGAGTATCTGCAAGAGATAAACCGACTGAAACAGAAATACAGCGATCAACTAGAAATATATGCCGGTCTGGAGATTGATTATCTGGACGAGACCTATAACGCCTCGATCCCCTATTTCCAAGAGTTGCCTTTGGACTACCGGATCGGTTCCATCCATTTCCTGCCCGTATCAGAGCGTCTGGTCGAAGAGAACATGGTCTGTATAGACGGCTCATTCAGGGAATACGCCCACTCCGTGGAGCGGCATTTCGAGGGAGATGTCCGGTTGCTTGTCAAGCGTTTCTTCGATACCACGATGAAAATGATAGAGGCCGGAGGCATCGATATCGTCGGGCATATGGATAAGATCTATATGAACGGACAGAAGTACGAGATCTTCAATTTTGAGGAGGATTGGTATCGGAAGCCTTTTGAGGCTTGTCTGGATCTGGTTCAGGAGAAAGGATTGATGGTAGAGGTCAACACCAAGAACTGGACCAAGAAAAAAGAGCTTTACCCCCGTGTGGAATACCTATCACGGATGCGGGAAATGAATATCCCTGTCATGGTGAACTCCGATTGCCATTATCCGGATTTGGTGAACGACGGTCGCAAGGAGGCTTTCAAGTTGCTGAAGCAAGCTGGCTTCAAGTCCACCCGTGAGCTCGTGAAAGGCAAATGGCAAGATATCGCCCTCTAGGATTTATTTTTCCGCTTATACAGGAAGGATTGCCAACGTTCCTCGGCGTTCCCTTGACGAAACATGTCATAACGTGCCATCGTAAAGAACAGATCCGATAAACGATTCACGAACGCCATGATCCCGGCAGGAACCGGGTCTTTCCGATTCAATGTCCACAAGCGGCGTTCGGCCCTGCGGGTGATCGTACGGGCCAATTGAAGGTGCGCCGAAACAGGTGTGCCTCCCGGAAGGATAAAATACCCGTTATCCTCCATCTGGGCGGATAGATCATCGATATGGGACTCACAAAAGACGGTCAAATCATCGGGAAGCGGATTCGGATTCTGATCACGGATCGCCGATGGTGTCGCCACATGAGACATCACGGCCATCATCTCACGCTGTATCCTACCCAGCAACACCTGCCATTCATGATCGGGAGACAGCAACGTACGGACAATGCCGATCTCGGCGTTCAACTCATCCAACGTCCCATTCGCCTCGATACGGATGTCATCCTTATCGACACGCTCACCGCCATGTATGCCGGTTTTTCCTTTATCTCCTCCACGGGTATATATTCTCATAGGATACTCATTTTATGACTTATGAAAAAAGACTACCGTATTCCGGCGATAAACACTATAGTATTCATTTCCAAACACTACTGTATTTATCCACGAATACTATAGTGTTCTCACACGAACACAATAGTCTTTTCTATTTGTTAATCAAAGAAGTGCTTAAACTTACTGAAGATTTTCTCTTTCATCGTCTTATTAGGCTGGAAGTTCGGTGAATTCTCCAATCCGTTCAGCGTCTCTTTCTCCGTAGACGACAAAGTCTCGGGGATATATACACTCACGTTCACCAACAAATCGCCCGTACCATAACTATTGATGGAAGGAAGTCCTTTATTACGCAAACGAAGCACCTTACCCGGCTGTGTACCCGGCTCAATCTTCAATTTCGCCTTTCCGTCGATGGTCGGGACCTCTACCGTGGCTCCCAAGGCTGCTTGCGGAACACTCAATAGCAGGTTGTATAACAGATCGTTCTCATCACGAATCAACTCCGGATGCGGTTCCTCCTCGATAAGGATCAATAAGTCGCCGTTGATTCCACCATGTCGTGCGGCGTTGCCTTTACCATTCATGGAGAGCTGCATGCCCTCGGCTACACCGGCAGGGATATTGATCGTGATAATCTCATCGTCGCGAACGACGCCCTCACCGTTACACTCCGTACATTTCTTGACAACGATCTTGCCCTCGCCACCACAAGTAGGACAAGTCGTCTGCGTCTGCATCTGCCCTAGGATCGTGTTGGCGATACGGGTAACGACACCGCTACCTTTACACGTATCACACGTCTTCACACCCTCCGAGCCTTCCGCCCCGCTACCGTGACAATGCGAACAAGGCACATACTTCTTCACCTTGATCTTCTTTTCCACGCCGTTAGCGATCTCTTTCAGGTTCAGCTTCACCTTCACACGCAAATCCGATCCACGGTTCACACGGCGTCCTCCACGAGAACCGCCGAAACCACCGAAGCCACCAAAACCGCCAAAATGTCCACCAAAGATGTCGCCGAACTGGGAGAAGATATCCTCCATGGACATACCACCACCGAAGCCGCCACCTTGTGAAGCCCCGCCGACACCCGCATGGCCGAATTGGTCATAACGCTGACGCTTTTGCGGATCGCTCAACACGTCGTATGCCTCTGCCGCCTCCTTAAAGTTCTCCTCCGCTTGCTTATCGCCCGGGTTCTTATCCGGGTGGAATTGTATCGCCTTCTTACGGTACGCTTTCTTTATCTCATCCGCCGAAGCATTCTTCTCAACGCCCAGCACTTCATAGTAATCCCTTTTAGCCATCCTTGTATTTGTTATTTGCCGATTTTCCGATTATTCTCCCACTACTACTTTAGCGTGACGTATTACCTTGTCAAATAAGGTATATCCAGTTTGTACGCAATCCAATACCTTGCCCTTCATGTCCGGTTCCGGAGCGGGAATCGTAGCGATAGCCTCAAACTCCTCCGTGTTGAACGGCTTGCCTATGGCCTCGATCGGCTTTACGCCTTGCTGAGACAGATAGCCCATGAACTTACCGAAAATCAAGTCCACGCCTTCTTTAACGGCCTCTACATCCTCAGCCGTGCGGACATTCTGCAAAGCACGCTCGAAATCGTCGATAATAGGAAGAAGGTTCTTTAACGCACCCTCGCCGCCAGTCTTGATCAAATCGGCCTTCTCACGCATCGTACGTTTACGGTAATTGTCAAACTCCGCCATCAAGCGCAGGTGGGAATCGTTCAATTCGTTATATTTCTTTTGCAAGGCTTCCACCTCGCCCGACACATTGTCAGAGCCGGCAGTTTCATCTGCCGCATTTGACTGTTCTTCCTGCAAATTTGTCGCTTCCTCATTATTCACGTTTTCGTTTTTTGAAGCGTTTTCTTTTTTCTCGTTTGGATTCATCTTGCTCATAATCTATCTGATTTTTTTCATTACTAACTAATTGTAAGCGAAATACGGTACCACATAAATACCCTTAAAAAGTATATACACAGCATCCATATCAAGTTCATACACTATTATAGCAGCAAATATATTGCCAACTATTCCACCACATCAAAAATATCTTTACCTTTGCCTATGTTTTAAACGAAACAGGTATTTTTAGAGTAAATAAAATTCCAGAATATGATGAGAAGTGTGATTTTATCAACGTTACTATTAGTATTGGCGGTCTGTACGGTTTCCGCCCAAAACAGGAATACATCCATCTGCCGACTAGGCTTCACATACGATATCAGCCAGAGCAAGAACTGGGGAAATAACAAGCCGGTCATTAAAAGCGTCATCCCTTATTCATCCGCCGAGCAAGCAGGTATTAAGAAATACGACGTGATCGAGGAGATCAACGGTGTACCTGTGACGGAAATATCTGTCGATGAGATCCCACAACTGCTGAATCCCGCCGGAAGAAACGATGTCCTATTGACTATCAGCAACCTTTCCTCTCCTTCTAAACAAGTATTGGTAAAGAAGGACTGCAAGAAAAGTAACGCCATCACGGAAGACCAGCTGGCGTCCGCCTATGCGATGTATAGCTTGGAGACAACCAATGAGCAAGAATTCATATGCCCGTTCAAGACTACCGTCACATCCGACGGCGTAGATTTCGGTAACTTCAAGACATTCGCCTTCTCGACCATCGACGAGAATAACCGTAAACTGGAAACGGTCATCAACGAATGCATCGAGAACGAGTTGACCAAAAAAGGACTTACGGTTGATATCGCGAAGCCGGATTTATTGATACAGACTTTCTATTTTTTCGATAAGAACCCGAACTATCTGGGAGCGAATAAAGTATTGGTAGAAAAAGAACCGACTTACCGGTACAACTTCTCGCACAGTAAGATGGAGAAATTCCCGTTCTTGAATTACGCCGCCGCCGAAGCGGAAGCCGAATATCTGTTGCAATTCGGTATCCGTATCATCGATCAAAAAGATATCCCCGGACGTGTACTCTGGGAATGTGAGGCGAACGAGTTGCTGGAAGACTCTTATCGTTTAGACGAATACGCCCGGGTGCATGTCCCGTTGATGTGTATGCAATACCCATACACGAAATACGGACGTAACGTACCGTTCAAGGTGAGCAAGAAGACCTATAATTATACGGGGATCAGCTACGATATCGATAAATTGGATCAAGTGGTTGACGTAGATCGTAACTCTCCCGCTTATGCGGCAGGCATCCGTCCCCGTGACATTATAGAAAAGATCGGCCGCCATAAGATGGATCATTCGGCAGAGGAGTTCTCATCCGCCTACAAACACTTTATCACGAACACGATGCAATATCGTGATCCGAAGACGATGTTTACGGACGCGAACGGTTTCAAATATTGCATGTTTTGGGACGTATTCAAATATCCCCAAATAGCGGATGCGTCGCAAAGCTCCGATTACTTGCCGGCGTTCTCTTATTTATACTATTTCGCCCCTTATATTAATCCGTCCGGCAACAACGCCTGTACATTTAATATAAAGCGTGGCAAGACAAAATTAGAAGTAATTATCCGTCCTACCATTCGCTCTGAAGTGACGGTAGAGATCAAATAAAGATTTTACAAACACGTGATATATCCACAAAATTTTGAACAAAAGACGGGCTTTGATAAGATCCGTCACTTAATCACAGAAAAATGTTTAAGCCCGCTCGGGGAAGAGCGGGTAGCGGAGATAGGATTCTCCGCCGATTTCGAGGTCGTATCCAAGCGATTGGAACAAACCGATGAGTTTATCCGTATCCTACACGGAGACACGGAATTCCCCGCCAGTTATTTCTTCGACGTGCGCTATTCCTTGAAACGGATTCGGCCGGAAGGTACTTGGCTGGATGAACGGGAGTTGTTCGACCTCAAACGTTCCTTGCAAACGATCAATGACATCGTACGCTTCTTCAAGCCCATGGACGATGAGGAAATCAAGTATCCGGCCTTGACTGAATTGGCGGGAGATATCTTTGTCTTCCCCCAATTGATTGGAAAGATCGATAGCATCCTCGATAAATTCGGCAAGGTCAAGGACAGTGCTTCCTCCACCCTATCGCAAATCCGCAGGGAGATGACGATCACGATGAGCGGTATATCCCGCAGCCTGCAATCCATCCTCCGTGCGGCGCAATCGGACGGGGTTGTCGATAAGGACGTGACACCGACCATGCGCGACGGTCGTTTGATGATCCCGGTAGCCCCGGCCTTCAAACGAAAGATAAAAGGTATCGTACATGATGAGTCCGCCAGTGGCAAGACGGTCTTTATAGAGCCGGAGGTGGTCGTGGAAGCGAATAACCGCATCCGGGAACTGGAAGGGGAAGAACGCCGGGAAATCATTAAGATACTGACGGAATTCACGAACGTGATCCGTCCTTTAGCTCCGGATATCCTACAATCTTACGAGTTTCTTGCCGACATTGACTTCATTCGTGCGAAAGCGTTATTCGCGGAGCAAGTCAAGGCGATCAAGCCGATCGTGGAGGATAAGCGACAAATGGATTGGGTACGTGCCGTGCATCCGCTCTTATTCCTGTCTTTACAGAAACAGGGCAAGCAGGTAGTTCCCCTCGATATCGAGCTGACCGAGGGAAAACGGATCTTAATCATATCCGGTCCGAACGCCGGTGGTAAATCCGTTTGCCTGAAAACGGTCGGATTACTTCAATACATGTTGCAATGTGGTTTATTGATTCCTTTGCATGAGCGATCAAGAACCGGGATCTTCGAGCATATATTCATCGATATAGGCGATGAGCAAAGCATCGAGAACGATTTGAGTACCTACAGTTCCCACCTTACCAACATGAAGTATTTCGTGAAGAATTGTAACGAGCGGACCATTATCCTAATCGATGAGTTCGGTAGCGGTACGGAACCCCAGATTGGCGGCGCTATCGCCGAGGCTTTATTGGATCGCTTCAACCGGAATCATAGCTTTGGGGTAATCACGACCCACTACCAGAATTTGAAGCATTTCGCCGAGGATACGGAGGGTATCGTAAACGGTGCCATGTTGTACGACCGCCATTTGATGCAGCCCTTGTTCAAGCTTTCTATCGGAAACCCGGGTAGCTCGTTCGCCGTAGAGATCGCACGCAAGATCGGTCTGCCCGAGGACGTGATAGCCGACGCTTCCGCGAACGTCGGAGCGGATTATATCAATATGGACAAATACTTGCAAGATATCGTACGCGATAAACGGTACTGGGAAAGCAAACGGCAGAATATCCGTCAGCAGGAGAAAAAACTGGAAGATGTCACTTCTCGTTATGAACAAGACTTGGAAGCCGTAAACAAGCAACGGAAAGAGATCATCCGGGAGGCAAAGGCCGAGGCCCAACGTATTCTAGCGGAGGCTAACGCCAAGATCGAGAATACCGTCCGTGAGATCAAGGAGGCCCAAGCGGAAAAAGAACAGACCAAACTGGCCCGCAAAGCCTTGGAAGAGTTCAAGAACTCCGTAATGGCGACCGAAGAAGAAGACGATAAGATCGCACGCAAGATGGCGAAGCTCAAGGAACGGAACGAACGGAAGAAACAGAAACAAAAAGTGACGGCCCAGCCAATATTTAATAAAGAGGTGATAGAGGTCGGTGACAATGTACGCCTTAAAGGGCAGGTTTCCGCCGGAACCGTTATGGAACTACAAGGAAAGCAGGCCGTAGTAGCATTCGGGATGATCAAAAGCACGGTTAAGCTGGAGCAGTTGGAAAAGGTAAGCAAAGGCCAGATCAAACGGGAAATCCAGAAAAGCACGTTCGTCAGCTCCCAGACCACTGACAATATGCATGAGAAGAAGATAAACTTTAAGCAAGAAATCGATGTGAGAGGAATGAGGGGCGATGAGGCATTGCAAAGCGTGACCTATTTTATCGACGACGCCATTCAAGTCGGGGCAGGCAAGGTTCGCATCTTGCATGGAACCGGTACGGGTATCTTACGTCAGCTAATCCGGGATTATCTGCGCACGGTTCCCGGTGTCCGTCGTTTTCAAGACGAGCATGTGCAGTTCGGAGGCGCCGGCATCACCGTTGTTGAATTCGATTAAAAAGAGATCCTTATTATGAGACGGAATGAATATACACACAGGAGAAGACATATATCCAACCGGCATTTATCGGACAAGTATTATTACGCCGGCGAACATGAGACAGCAACCGGCATCCGTCTCACGCAATACAACGAACAATCTTTGCATACGAAAGAGGTGCGGATAACCGACACCTCTTTCAGCAAACTATCCGACTCGGATCAGATCAATTGGTTCGAGGTTAGCGGATTGACCAATGCGGATGCCATTACCCGTATCGTAAAAGATTTCGGACTGCATAATCTGGACGCTAAGGATATCTTGACTCCCCAACACGTGGTCAAGGTAGAGGAATACAAAGGACGAATGCTTATCGTATTAAACTCCTGCTATTACGATGTCAATAACGAGATGCGGTCTGAGCACATCAGTATACTGGTAGCGAACAATACGGTTATCACTTTTACGGAAAGCAACAACCCCGTATTCGAGGCCGCTCATAAAGCGCTACTATCCAACATGCTGAACATCCGGAAAAAAGGCAGTGGATTGCTGCTCGCTTTCCTTCTAAACACCATCATAGCGAATTTAGTAGAATCCGCCTCAAAGGTAGAAGAGATACTAGAGGATATAGAAGAGACTTTGCTCGATCCTAAGAACGATCAGGGTAATATGGGTTCCCTAATCCAACAACACCGCCATGAGTACATGACTATCCGTAAGAATAGCCTACCGCTGAAAGATCAATTCTCAAAACTATTACGAACAGAGAACGGGATTATCACCCCGGATATCCTGCCGATCTATAATGACCTGCAAGACCAACTCCAATTCGTTATCCAAACAACGGAAAGCTGCCGGGAAATCACCTCTTCCCTTGTCGATCTTTATATATCCAATAACGATCTTAGGATGAACGCCATCATGAAACGGCTGACGATTGTCTCCACCCTTTTCATCCCTTTGACATTCTTGGTGGGCGTATGGGGTATGAACTTCAAGATAATGCCGGAATTGGATTGGCGTTACGGTTATTTCATAGCTTGGGCCGTCATGATAGCTACCGGAGTATTGACTTGGCTATATATGAAACGAAAGGATTGGTATTAAAACCAATCCTTACGATCTGAAGAATTTCTTCCTATACTTATAAAAAGTATTCTTAGAGACGTTGAAATGCTCGCAAATCGATCCTACCGATTCTCCCCGCTCCAACATGTTCATGATCTCCCCCTTATGGGCGTCTAAGAAGAACAACTTGGATTCCGAGCCTTTAGGACGTCCCAACCGCTTTCCCGTACTTTTCACCTGTTCCAAGGCGTCTTTTGTACGTATGGAAACCAGACTGTGATCAATCTCGTCTACTTGCTTGAAGACATTAATCATCAATTGGCGATCCATCCGGTCATCGAATATATAACGGTCGTTTATACAATAGACCGTCACGTCCTTCTCCATGCAAACGGTAAGTATCCCCATCAACTCATATAAGGTAAGACACAAACGGGTAATATCCGATACGATCAAGGCATCCCCTTTCTTCAAGCGTTCGAGAACAAGTTTTAACTTTGATCCCGGCTGTTTCGCTTTCTCTCCGGATACTTCCATGACCCATTTATCCACATGGATATCTTTGGCCGCGGCAAAAGAAGAGATCTCTTCCCTTTGAATATCCAAGTGTTGCCGGTCTGTAGCCACATTTAAATACGCTATCGTCATAAATTTCACTAATTGTTTCTAGCGTGAAGGTACAAAAAGAATGAGTATATCTTCAAGATTATGGGATGTTTAACGCTTTATTTCGTACATTTGCGTTTATATTCATATATTATGATAACACATATACGAGTAGCTAGCCAACAATTGGAACAACCCCGATTCGAGTCCCCGAAAGAGTTGGTCTCTTGGATGGGCGCTATCCAGGCGCAGGAGTATGAGATGGCCAAATGGGCGATCGGTATTCGCTTGAGATCCTCTTCCCTTGAAAAGGTAAATGAGGCTTTGTACAAAGGTGATATTCTACGTACCCATGTGATGCGTCCTACTTGGCATTTCGTGGCCGCCGAGGATATCCGTTGGATGCTTATGCTATCTTCCGAGCGTATCAAGGCTGCCGTTATGTCGTACGCCAAGGGACATTTCGGGAAGATAGAAAAAACGCTGTTCACAAGATGCCTAGATCAGATCGGAAAGATACTGGAAGGATACAAAAGCCTGACCAAACAAGAAGTAACGGCGGAATTGCAAAAATCCGGGATTTTGCCCACCATAGATCACGTAAACCTTTTCCTTACATGGGGTGAGGTGGAAGGCATCGTCTGTAGCGGGATCGATAAAGGAAAGAAAACGACTTACGCCTTATTGGACGAACGTGTCCCTCCTACTCGTGAACTTTGCAGGGAAGAGGCTCTGGCGAGATTGGCATCCAGATATTTTCAAAGCCACTCCCCTGCCCAGTTACAGGATTTTGTTTGGTGGTCCGGGCTAACCGCTACCGAGTGTAGGTTCGCTATCAATCTGATCAAGGCGGAGTTAATGACCGAGACGTTCGATTCCCGTGAATATTTCATCCACCAATCATGGAAAGGAAAAAATGAGAGCGAACCTGTACTGCGTCTCCTCCCCGCCTTCGATGAATACTTGATCAGTTACAAAAACCGCACGGACGTATTGCCGCTAGAACATCATCCAAAAGCGTTCAACCGATTCGGCACCTTCTACCCGGTTATCTTATATAACGGAAAGATAATAGGTAATTGGAGCCGCTCCATTAAGAAAAACACCATTCAAATAGAAATGGACTTTTTCGAGAAGAAGCCCCGCATTCCAGTGAAACTAATCCAGCAGGCCGAAGCGCAGATAGACGCTTTTTATAGAGGCTTATTGTACCGCCCAGCGCTTCAATGTCGGGAAAAATAATTTCATATTCGCTACGGCCTCCTCTTTCGTATAATGAAGGTCCGCATCTTTATTGAACTCATCGACAAACTGGACACAATGATCGATCATCTGATCCATCGTACAGTCCATCGTGAAGGCCCCGTCCTTATAACAATAGCAACAATATTCCTCATTCTTGCTTCCGTCATGGTTCGTTCCTAACTCCTCATTCTTTTGCAGCGGCATACCGCAGCTTTGGCAAAATTTTGTTTCCATACTAATTTATTTTATAGGTATATAAATCTTTGTCACTTGCGTATCGTCATCCTCTTCCGAATAACTCACATATTCCTCAAACGCCATTCCATGCCGTTTGGTATAATTGAAATCTATATTTATAGTATTATATAGTTCTTGTAATCCCGCATAACTACCTTTTAAGGTATAAACCGCATATTTTCCTTTCTGCAAACGAATCGTACCGAACATCCCTGATGGAATAATCTCCTTCCCGACCGAAGCGCAAGCGTAAAAACGACATTGGTCCGGATGAGTGACGTTCGGGTCATCAAAACTTAGACCAATAAAGCGGGTGTCCTCTGATAACGCTTGATTCTCTTTTAAGAATCCGATCAACAGATTCCATGCCTCCTCATAGGGTTCCGCCTCACCATATTTTCCAAAAATCCGGATATAAACCAAATCTAAATCATCTACCTCACAAACCTCAACTTCAAGATCGTGTGGATTACTCCACTTCTCGGTCTCTTCTCTCAGACGTGCTCGCAACTTATCCATATAAGCTTTCGGAGATACGCTGAATTGTTTCTTGAACGCTTTCGAGAAAGATTGGGGGTTATCATAGCCTACCCGACTCGCTAGATCTGCCAGACTCATATCTTCCGTATGCATATATAGAACCGCTCGCTCTACACGCTGCCTTGCCACATAAGCATATAATGACTCATTCAAGGCTCCTTTCATAATACGTAGTAGCTGCCGCTCGGACACGTTTACCTGCCCGGCTATTATATCCAGTCGTAAAGGGAGATGCAAATTCGCATTGATATAATCAATTACTTGATTAATTTTCCGTTGATATATGTTTTCCGTATCAGGCTTCATCCTATAGATTCTTATGATGACAAAAATACATAATCCCAACAGACTAACAATTGTCCAATCTCGCCAATTTGAGATTTCCCCTATATTTATTTAAAAGCCATCAACTTCAAGATTCTATAGATTGTAAAATCAGTAATTCTGTTACACTTATCAGTAATTGGTATACAAAAGCAATGGAATATCTTAAATAATTTTGTAATATGAATAAAATCAAGAAAACAAATATGAATATAAAGAAAATAACCATTGCCATGTTGATCACATTAATCTCCATTGGCAATATAAACGCACAAGAAATGAAAACTGAAATTCCAAAAATTAGTGAATTCCCTACAGGAAATGAAAACACCGGGTTTGAACAATATTTCTCGGGGAAGTCTTGGCTGGTGCCATTAACAAGCAATAAGGATTTAAACGTACCAATGTTTAACGTAACGTTTGAACCTAACTGCCGAAACAACTGGCACACGCATACAGGAGGGCAGATACTCATCGCCGTAGGTGGTGTGGGTTATTATCAAGAACGAGGTAAAAGCGCCCGTCGTTTACTACCCGGGGATGTTGTCGAAATCGCACCAAACATAGAGCATTGGCACGGCGCCTCACCGGACAGTTGGTTTTCGCATATCGCCGTAGAATGTAATCCCCAAACCAATAAAAACACTTGGCTTGAGCCGGTAAGTGATGAGGAATATGGGAAGGCCGTAAATGATAAGTAGTAGATTTTCCTTATCGTTTACACAAACCGAGCCTAAAAGACACTCCGGTTTCCCCTAGAAGAAACTGCAGTTTCTATCCTAGCGGGAAACTGTAGTTTCCTAAGAAAGAAATACAAAGAAACTATAATATACTAGTAAACAGAATATTGAATAATATATTCTCATCCTATGCCCTGTATATAAGACATTCTTCTCACAAAATTCAATCCGTGCAATTAATATCATTAACAGATTCATTCTCATACGCAAACTTTTGTGATTTTATAAATATATCACGGTACTCATCAAGCAAGTTAATGTCCCGCAAATCATTAACGCCTAAAATCTCACGGATTAAATCCGCCTTGCCTGCTTCTATCTCCACTTTCGGTATCATATATCTTAATTTAGATTAATAAATAAAATCATCTGTTTGGTGTTTTAAACAGACATCGTCACCCTTTTGTTTATACAAAATTTAAATTTAACACAACAAATTTTACAGTATCCAAAATTTATCTCCTTAACTTAATCAACCAATAAGGATAGTCAAATCCCTTTCTAAATTGTTATTCACTAACAAGGATATTTCAAAATCAAAAAATCAATCTTATGGAGAAAAATATTTTCTGGTTAGAAAATGACCAACTCAAAGAGATAGCCAGTTCATTTCGGGAAAAGGTTGAAGAGGGATTAAAACATGAAAATGCGGAGATACAATGCATACCGACTTTTATCTCTCCCAAAACCTCTGATATTAATGGAAAAGCATTGGTTCTCGATTTAGGAGGAACCAACTATAGAGTAGCGACCGTCGATCTTGGACAAGGATCACCAACCATCCATCCCAACAACGGGTGGAAAAAAGACATGTCGATCATGAAATCACCGGGATATACTCGTGAGGAGCTATTTAAAGAATTAGCCGATATGATTGTCGGGATAAAACGGGATGAGGAAATGCCAATCGGCTATTGTTTTTCTTATCCAGCAGAATCCGTACTCAGTGGAGACGCCAAATTGTTACGTTGGACAAAAGGAGTCGACATTAAAGAAATGGTAGGGCAATTAGTAGGTAAACCACTTCTCGACTACCTAAACGAACATTGTAAAATCAAATTTACAGGTATTAAAGTATTAAATGATACTATCGCCAGCTTGTTTGCCGGCCTAACCGACAATAGCTATGACGCCTATATCGGTCTGATCGTAGGAACAGGCACCAACATGGCCACTTTCATTCCGGCAGATAAAATAAAGAAATTAGATCCGAGCTATAATATACAAGGCTTAGTCCCTGTCAACCTAGAGTCGGGTAACTTCCATCCTCCATTCCTCACGACAGTCGATGATACGGTTGACGCCATTTCAGGCAGCCTTGGAAAACAGCGATTTGAGAAAGCGGTTTCGGGTATGTATCTAGGCGATATATTGAAAGCGGCTTTCCCTTTGGATGAGTTTGAGAATAAATTCGATGCCCAAAAATTGACCGCTATCATGAACTATCCGGATATTCACAAGGACGTATATGTAGATGTAGCTCATTGGATCTACAACAGATCAGCACAATTAGTCGCCGCATCGCTACTGGGCCTTATTCAGTTACTGAGATCATATAATAAAGATATACAAAAAATCTGTCTAGTAGCCGAAGGCAGTCTATTTTGGAGCGAGAATAGAAAAGATAAAAACTATAACATTCTTGTTCTGGAGAAATTACAAGAACTCCTTAATGAATCCGCATTAGCGGATGTCGAAATCCATATCAACAATATGAATAACGCAAACTTGATAGGAACAGGTATAGCGGCGCTCTCTTGAAATCAATATGAATGAAGTGAATCTTGAACTATAAAATTACGTTTTTCAAAATAAATAGAAAGTGCGGGTATTCTTTACATACGATACCCGCACTACTTTTTCCGCAGAAAAATGATTGTATAATTCACTCATAGCGCATCGCACAAATGGATTCAGCCCCAGAGGATGAAATATAACCGCAATCATATCAATATTAGCTAGTGGTTTGGATTGGATATCGTAATCAATAGAGAATACCGAAATTTTCCGTCTTATTGATAGCTTCGATCACATTATCTACATTTAGCTTTGCCAATATATTCTTTCGGTGATTATTTACCGTATAAATACTAAGATTTAGCTTATAAGCGATCTCTTTGCTCAGAAAACCTTGCCGAATTAATATTAGTATTTCTTTCTCACGCTTGGTTAATTGAGGTTCGGCTAGAATAACTTCGACGCAAGTATCAGTCCTGTCTTTCTATTGATAACTGTCCGTTTGATTCTTTCGGTAGGCGATACAATCGGGATAATACTTGGTTCCGAAAATCTGTACCCGCTGATATTGTGCAAATTGTATCTGTTCTCATTTATCTATTATGCTTTACTTTGCATTATTTTAGTTTTCAAATATATTTAATGATTATGAAGTTGAAATTTGCCAAGAGAATGTCTTATATAAAGGCTTCGGAAATAAGAGAAATACTCAAAGTTACAGAACGGGAAGATGTTATTTCATTTGCTGGTGGACTACCTGCCCCTGAGCTATTCCCCATAGATGAAATTAACAAAATGAATCAGGTCGTTTTGCAAGAAGCAGGAGCAAAAGCTCTTCAATATACGACTACTGAAGGGTATTATCCTTTACGTGAATGGATTGCCAAACGAATGAATGAACGCTTAGGGACATCGTTTGATAAGGATAATATTCTTATAACTCACGGTTCGCAACAAGGATTAGATTTATCCGGAAAAGTATTTCTGGACGATGGCGATATCGTATTGTGTGAAAGCCCCACCTATTTAGCAGCAATTAGCGCATTCAAATCATATGGGAGTGGCTTCATTGAAATTCCAACAGATGAAGAAGGCATGGATATGGCTACTTTGGAAGAGGTACTGAATAATACTCAAAATATAAAACTAATATATGTAATACCAACCTTTCAAAATCCCACTGGAAAAACATGGAGTTTGGAAAGACGAAAAAAACTGGCTGAACTATCTGCTTTATATGATATTCCTGTTATTGAAGATAACCCTTATGGAGAATTAAGGTTTGAAGGAGAGTCTTTACCCTCTATAAAGTCTTTTGATAAGGTAGGTAATATCTTATGTACTGGCAGTTTTTCTAAAATCTTTTGTCCGGGCTTTCGGATTGGGTGGATTGCAGGTGATAAAGATATTATCCGCAAGTATGTGTTAGTTAAGCAGGGCACTGATTTGCAGTGTAACACAATAGCTCAAATGACTATTGCCGAATATCTAAAACGATATGATATTGATGAGCATATTAGCAAAATAGTAGAAGTCTACAGAAAACGCAGAGATATAGCTTTAGAATGTATTGAACGCTATTTTCCTAATGACATAAAATATACTCATCCTCAAGGCGGGTTATTTACTTGGATTGAATTACCCGAAAATATTTCAGCGCATGACATCCTGCAAAAATGCATTGAACAGAAAATAGCCTTTGTACCCGGCAGTTCATTTTATCCTGTTGAGCACAAAGAAAATACTTTTAGAATAAATTACTCTAATATGCCAGAAGATAGAATCATGAAAGGACTTCAAGTAATAGGGGAAGTACTAAAAGAATACATACATCAGTTAAAGTGATTTTTAATTATATCCCCCAATTGTTTTAAACGTTCTTCAAGAAGTGGAGTCCATCGTTGTCCATAGCTTAAACGCATACAATTGGTATATTGCTCTTGTAATGTAAACATACGTCCGGGGGCTATGCTTATTTTTCGCTGCATAGCCCGATAATAAAGTTCTGTTGTATCAATCTGTTTGTCTAATTCCACCCAAAGCATAAATCCTCCTTGTGGAGTAACAATTTTTGTATTCTCGGGGAAGTAATCCATGATGGAATGGGCAAAATGGATACTGTTTGCGTATAATTCTTGTCGCAGTTTACGTAAATGGTTTTCGTATCTGTCATTCTCCATGAAATTGGCAACCGCTTCTTGATTAAGCGCAGGCGTAGAAATAAGGTGAATATTCTTTTGGCGAATAATAGCATGTTTAAATTTGCCGGGAGCAATCCATCCTACCCGATACCCCGGCGCTAATGTTTTAGATACCGCACCACACCATAAAACAAGCCCCTTCTTGTCAAAAGCCTTGCAGGGCTTAGGACGTGAATTTCCAAAAAATAAATCACCATATAAATCATCCTCGATCAAAGGTATATCATATCCGGCCAGCATATCAACAACTACCCTTTTATGTTCATCAGGCATACAACTTCCCAATGGGTTATTAAAGTTGCTTATAAGCAGGCAAGCTTTAATTTGTGGTAAAACTTTTTTCAGCGCATCTGGATCAATCCCTGTTACTGGATTGGTAGGTAATTCCAATATACGTAACCCCATACTATTGGCTAATTGTAACATTCCAAAATAGACCGGACTTTCAACCGCAATAGTATCTCCTACCTTAGTAATTACAGATAAAGCTAAAGCAACCGCATTAGTAACTCCAGCAGTTGTCACTATATCATCTTCTGTCAAGTTTCCCTTCCAACTATACGTAAAACGAGCTATAGATTTACGTAATCGCATGTTTCCCTGTGTTTCATCATACCGGGTTCCATTACCCGGAAGTGCCTGCATAGCTCTTATAAGTTCTTTATTAAGTTTTGCAATTGGTAATAAAATATCTTCGGGCATTCCTAATGAAAATCGAGTGATCGATTTATCTCCTATTTCTAACGAGCTGTATACGTCAGCAATCAAATCTATCACCTCTTTGCTCTCAGGCTTTACAGACGGTTGTGTTGTCGCTGGAACAGATAGGCGTATGGGTTTGTAATTGACAATATACCCTGATTTTGGGCGTGATATTATAAATCCGTCTTTTTCCAATTCATAATATGCCTGAATTGCAGTATTAAGACTTACACCATTTTCATTGCTAATAGTGCGTAAAGAAGGTAGTTTCTCACCAGCTTTCCACACGCCTTTCTTAATTTGACAGGCAATAGTTCTCGCTATTTCTTGATATAGGATTTCTTTTTTCATACTTGTCAGGTGTTATCTGTATCCTGCAAATATACAAAAATCGTGTCTGTATCTGTTTTGGACTTTGAATTACTTTTACAGAATGACTTTTGTATTGCTTTGCTATTCTTAAATAAAAGAAAGGTATTCGAGTAAACAACTGAATTTAAACACCATTAATAAAAAAATCACAGTAAAACAGGTTTCAGATGATAATATCTAAAATCAATACAGAGATTGAAACCTTCTGCATGGATAGTGATTTCCGACAATCGTACCCCCTAATCGTTTTTTGGGGAAGGGGGTACGATTTGGATACTCAACCGTGTCTTTTCGTGCCCCTTTTTTGTCTTTTAAGCAAGACTGAAACAATAAAAAAAGTCCTACAATACGTTGATATTGTAGGACTTGTCTCTTTTTTGTCGCCGTTTGGCTTTGTTCTTATGTGATCCGCCTGGGGCTCGAACCCAGGACCCCAACATTAAAAGTGTTGTGCTCTACCAGCTGAGCTAGCGAATCATCCTGTGCGTTACTTTTGTAATGCGAGTGCAAAGATAGGGGGTTTTATTTTATTATACAAATTTCAAGAGGGGTAAATTTTAGTTTTTTCATGGGGAGCAAACGCAAGAAACAAGATATAAGCACTTTACATCACGTATTACATCATGCATAAACCGGTTACATATCTTCACGAGACGAAGACGAACCACAATCCTAAATCGTTAGGATCACACAACCTAAAGCCACATGATCGCACAGTCCTAACCACAACGCCGCACAACCTCTCCTACCCTTCATTTATGATAACGCTAAAACTCAACTTCCGAGGAATAGCATATCTACCGGCTTCTTTCACAAGAGAATTGAACCGAGTAATCTCCACACGCCAAACTTGGCAATCGGTAGATATCTGATACCTATGATCTTTGTTCATTTGTAAAATAAAAGATATTTACGTAGATTTGTACACCATTATTTTAAGTTAAGGAACCAATTAACACACAAAAAATTATATGGCAGACGATAAGAAGATTATTTTCTCGATGGTAGGCGTGAATAAGATCTTTCCGCCTCAAAAACAGGTTTTAAAGAATATATATCTGTCCTTTTTCTATGGGGCGAAGATCGGAATCATCGGATTGAATGGTTCCGGTAAATCTACGTTGCTGAAGATTATCGCCGGTATCGATAAGGATTATCAAGGAGAGGTGGTCTTCTCCCCCGGGTATTCCGTAGGGTATCTGGAGCAGGACCCTAAGTTGGAGCCGGGCAAGACCGTGAAGGAGATTGTGCAGGAAGGCGTGCAGGAGATCGTGGACACCTTGAAAGAATATGAGGAGGTGAACGAGCGATTCGGCGATCCGGAGGTGCTGGAAGATCCGGATAAGATGGATGCCTTGATCAACCGTCAGGCGGAGTTGCAGGACAAGATCGACGCTACGGACGCATGGAACCTCGACAGCCGTCTGGAACGTGCCATGGACGCTTTGCGTTGTCCGCCGGAGGATCAGGTGGTGGATACGTTGTCCGGAGGCGAGCGTCGCCGGGTGGCCCTTTGCCGATTGCTGCTCCAGCAGCCGGACGTATTGCTGTTGGATGAGCCGACCAACCACTTGGACGCCGAGTCGATCGACTGGCTGGAGCAACATCTGCAACAATATGCCGGTACCGTTATCTGCATCACGCACGACCGTTACTTCCTAGACCACGTGGCCGGATGGATCCTTGAGCTGGATCGTGGCGAGGGTATCCCTTGGAAGGGTAATTACTCCTCTTGGCTAGACCAGAAGACGAAGCGTATGGCTCAAGAAGAGAAGCAAGTCAGCAAGCGCCGTAAGACCTTGGAGCGTGAACTGGAATGGATCAATATGGCGCCGAAGGCCCGTCACGCCAAGGGTAAGGCACGCCTGAACTCGTACGAGGCCCTCTTGAACGAGGACCAGAAGGAGCGTGAGGCTAAGCTGGAGATCTTCATCCCGAACGGCCCTCGCTTGGGCAATAAGGTGATCGAGGCACAGCATGTGGCAAAGGCGTTCGGCGATAAGCTGCTGTTCGATGATTTGAACTTCATGCTTCCCCCGAACGGTATCGTGGGAGTCATCGGGCCAAACGGTGCCGGTAAGACTACCTTATTTAAGATGATCATGGGCATGGAAAGCATCGACAAGGGGACCTTCGAGGTGGGCGAGACCGTACAAGTAGGTTACGCCGACCAGACCCATAAGGATATAGACCCGAAAAAGACCGTTTACCAAGTCGTATCCGGCGGACAAGAATTCATCCGTATGGGCGGCAAGGAGGTGAACGCACGCGCTTACCTGTCTAAATTCAATTTCGCGGGAGCGGATCAAGAGAAGCTATGCGGCGTACTCTCCGGAGGAGAGCGTAACCGCCTGCATCTGGCGCTGACGCTGAAAGCGGACGCAAACGTATTGCTGCTCGACGAGCCGACCAACGATATCGACGTGAACACGCTACGTGCCTTGGAGGAGGGGCTGGAGAACTTCGCCGGTTGCGCCGTCGTCGTCTCTCACGACCGTTGGTTCTTGGACCGTATCTGTACCCATATCCTGTCGTTCGAGGGTGATTCCAACGTGGTCTTCTACGAAGGGACCTATTCCGAGTACGAGGAATACAAACGTAAGACCTTGGGCGACGCCGAGCCGAAACGGGTACGCTATCGCAAACTAATCGTTGATTAATCATACTATAAATAGAGTTTAATGCCATGAAAAAAAGAATGCTATCTTTGGCTGTATTAGCCGCTTCCCTCTTCTGTTTCTCCGATGGGGCGAACGCACAGAAGACCGAGAAACTGTTCAACGGGAAAGACCTGTCTAACTGGAATTTCGTAGTCGACAAAAACTCCGTCCCCGCCGATCAGGTCTATTCCGTACGCGACGGTAAGATCTTCATCACCGGCCAGCCTTTCGGCTATATGTACACCAAGGAGAAATACAGCGACTATAAATTGCACGTGGAATGGCGTTGGCCGAATGGGGATTCCAACGCGAACAGCGGCATCTTCCTGCATATCGCAGACCTAAAGAACCCCTTCCCGAACGGGATCGAGTGTAATCTGCAAGCCGGGAGGGCCGGATTGTTCGTACTGCTGGGAGGCTCCGACCTTGTCGAGTACCAGCAACGCCCGGGAGAGGAACGTCCCTTCTTCCCTGTCGTAAAGAACGTGAACCCGTCCAGCGAGAAGCCCGCCGGAGAGTGGAACGAGGCGAACATCTTCGTGAAAGACGGCGTCATCACCGTTTACATCAACGGCGTATACCAGAACACCGGAACCAACAAGGTGAAGGAAGGCCATATCGGGCTACAGAGCGAGGGTAAGGAGGTTGAGTTCAGAAACGTAACCCTCACCAAGTGGTAAGCGGAGCCGTTTCCGGCGCATCTGTAATAATTAAACGGAATCTTTTAAATAGTATTAAAATAATATAGTACATTCGCGAGGATTCCTTTTCAATGAGGAACATATCATTGCAATAACCAATTTAAGAGGTAATGAAAAGAGACAACATCATTTTTGACATTATCGAGAAGGAGCACCAACGCCAATTGAAAGGCATTGAGTTGATCGCTTCCGAGAACTTTGTCAGCGACCAGGTCATGCAGGCCATGGGAAGCTGTCTGACCAACAAATACGCCGAGGGATATCCCGGCAAGCGTTATTATGGGGGTTGCGAGGTAGTAGACCAAAGTGAGACGATCGCTATCGAACGGTTGAAAAAGCTATTCAACGCCGAATGGGCCAACGTGCAGCCTCACTCCGGGGCGCAGGCCAACGCAGCCGTATTCTTCGCCGTATTGAATCCGGGCGACACGTTCCTCGGGTTGAACCTGTCGCATGGCGGACACCTGTCCCACGGTTCACCAGTAAATAGCTCCGGCGTTCTCTATCACGCTACCGAATATAATGTAAAGGAAGATACCGGACGGGTGGACTACGACCAAATGGAGGAAGTAGCCCTTCGTGAGAAACCGAAATTGATCGTTGGCGGTGGTTCCGCTTATTCCCGTGACTGGGATTACAAACGTATGCGTGAGATAGCCGACAAGGTAGGCGCCTTATTGATGATCGATATGGCTCACCCGGCAGGCCTGATCGCCGCCGGTTTACTGAACAACCCGCTGGAGTACGCTCACATCGTAACGTCTACGACGCATAAGACCCTGCGGGGTCCTCGTGGCGGTATCATCCTGCTGGGTAAGGATTTCGAGAATCCTTGGGGCAAGAAGACACCGAAAGGCGAGATCAAGAAGATGTCTCAGTTGTTGGACTCCGCCGTATTCCCGGGTATCCAGGGCGGTCCGCTGGAGCATGTGATCGCGGCCAAGGCCGTAGCCTTCGGAGAGGCTTTGGAGCCGGAATACAAGACGTACCAAGCACAGGTGAAAGCGAACGCCGCCGCTATGGCCAAGGCCTTCACGGACAAAGGGTACAAGATCATCTCCGGCGGTACGGACAACCACAGTATGCTGATCGACCTGCGCACGAAGTTCCCCGACCTGACCGGTAAGGTGGCCGAGAAAGCCTTGGTAGCCGCCGACATCACGGTGAACAAGAACATGGTTCCGTTCGACAGCCGCTCGGCCTTCCAGACCTCCGGTATCCGTGTGGGTACGCCCGCTATCACGACCCGTGGCGCTAAAGAGCCGCTTATGGGCGAGATCGTGGAACTGATCGACACCGTATTGGCCGCTCCCGAATGCGATAAGACCATCGGCGCCGTTCGTGAGAAGGTGAACGGTATCATGAAGGAATATCCTATCTTCGCATGGTAAATAGGAAATTGAGAATTGAGAATTGAAAAGGATGCCAAACGGCATCTTATCTTCAACTCTCAATTCTCTTTTTAAACTCTCAAAAACATCTAAACAATATTCAATTTTCAACTTTCAATTTTTAATTCTATGAAAAAGCTCCTTGCTACAATCTGCGCCGGCGCTGTCTTGGGCCTGATGGCCTCGTGTGATGATGCTCCCGGTAAAGCGAAAGCTTACAACCAAGGTATCAACATCATCCCGACACCGGTCAGCCTTACGCAGAACGAGGGAAACTTCAAGCTAAACAAAAACACGAAGATCTACGCTTCCACCCCGGAGGCGAAAACCGTAGCCGAGTTCTTCGCGGCTAAAATGAACACGGCGACAGGCTACCAGATAGCTACCGCCGACAAAGAGACCTCCGACGGTATCTCGTTGGTTATCGACGGCTCTCTGGACGTAAACGACGAGGGATACACGTTAGACGTAGCCGACAGCGGCGTCCGTATCAAGGCCAAGACCCCTCAAGGTCTTTTCTACGGTATGCAATCGTTCTTGCAATTGCTGCCCGCCGAGATCGAGAGTCCTTCCGCCGTGAAAGGTATCGCATGGACCGCTCCGGCCGTATCTATCAAGGACGAGCCTCGTTTCGGCTACCGTGGTATCATGCTAGACCCCTGCCGCCATTTCATCCCGGTAGAGAATATCAAGAAGCAGCTGGATGTATTGGCCTTGTTCAAGATCAACCGCATGCATTGGCACCTGACCGACGACCAAGGATGGCGTATCGAGATCAAGAAGTATCCGAAACTGACCGAGATCGGCTCTAAGCGCATCGATGGCGAGGGTACCGAGTACGGAGGCTTCTATACCCAAGAGGAGGTGAAGGATATCGTTAAATACGCGGCGGATCGTTTCATCACGATCGTTCCCGAGATAGAGCTTCCGGGACACGAGATGGCCGCTATCGCCGCCTATCCGGAGCTGTCTTGCGAGGGTAAGCAGGGTACTCCCCGTATCATCTGGGGCGTGGAAGACATCGTATTATGCGCCGGCAAGGAAGAGCCCTTCCAGTTCTTCGAGGACGTGATCGCCGAGGTAGCTCCCCTATTCCCGGGCGAGTATTTCCATATCGGAGGCGATGAGTGCCCGAAGACGAGCTGGGAGAAATGCCCGCTTTGTCAGGCCCGTATCCGTAAGGAAGGCTTGAAAGGCGACAAGGAGCATACGGCCGAGGAGAAATTGCAGAGCTATTTCGTACAACGCATGGAGAAGGTCGTAAACAAGCACGGCAAGAAGATGATCGGATGGGACGAGATCCTCGAGGGAGGTCTGGCTCCATCGGCCACGGTAATGTCTTGGCGAGGTGAGGAAGGCGGTATCGCCGCCGCTAGCATGAACCACGACGTGATCATGACCCCGGGAAGCGAGGGTATGTATATCGACCAGTTCCAAGGCGACTACAAGATCAACCCGGTATCTATCGGAGGATTCACCACGGCGGAGCGGGTCTATAAATACAACCCCGTCCCCGACACGCTGGCAGCGGCCGGTAAAGGGCATTTCATCAAGGGCGTGCAATGCAACGTATGGAGTGAGTACCTTTATAACACGGACATCATGGAGTACCGTATCTATCCTCGTATCCTAGCCCTCTCCGAGATCGCTTGGAGCCCGCTGGACCGGAAGGATTACAAGGACTTCGAACGCCGTCTGGACAACGCTCAGGTTCGCCTAGACGGACACGGTATCAACTACTACATCCCGCAGCCCGAGCAACCGAACGGTTCTTGCAACTTCGTGGCTTTCACGGACAAGGCTACCATGACATTCACCACGAACCGTCCGATGAAGATGGTCTACACGCTGGATGGCACCGAGCCTACCCCGGAATCTACCGTATATACGGCTCCTTTCGACATCACCGAGACTACGACCGTGAAGATCGCTTCCGTGTTGCCTTCCGGCAAGATGGGTAAGCCCCGCACGATCCTCGTGGAGAAACAAACGCTGGCTCCCGCCAAGGAGGTAGCCAAGACGACCCCGGGCCTCGACATGGAGGTATTCGATGGCATGTACCTAAGCGTAAATAATCTGGAGGCCGCTCAGAAGACCGGTAAGAAACAGGTCATCAAGACGACCCGTGAGCTGACCAACCAAGTGCCCGCCCCCGAATCCATGCGAGGCGTGAAGCAATACGCCGCTATCGCTACCGGCTACGTGAATATCCCGGAGGATGGCGTTTATTACATCTCTTCCGATTTAGAGGAGGTATGGATCGACGGCAAGTTGATGGTCAATAACGGTGGCGAGGTAAAACGCTTCTCCCGTCATGACACCTCCGCGGCCTTGGCAAAAGGCTTGCACGAGATCAAGCTGGTATTCCTCGGACACATCATCGGAGGTTGGCCTTCCAACTGGAACGACGGCAGCGTACAACTCCGTAAATCGGATGCCGAGAAATTCACGCCGATCACGGCTGAGATGCTAAGTCATTAAGATCATTTCCGAAGGGGGGAAGCGAGCGATCCTCCCCCCGATATATAAACCGCAGGGGCGGGATTCGTCCGCCCTCCCACGCATACACGGCACGGGAGGCGGACAGATCCCGCCCCTACTGCATTCTTCCGGCGAATATAATTGTGTTTAATAGCGAACACTACTGTGTTCAACCATGAATACTATTGTGTTCAACCGCAAACACTACTGTTTTTTTACCCTCAACTCATACAAGTCGTGGCGACGGTCCCGAAGGTTACGCACGCTACCATACGTATGCAACTCGTTGAGCAAATCAAGGTCCACGTCCGATACAAGGATCATCTCCGTATTCGGGGTTGCCTCCGCACGCTTGCCATCGGTAGGGAAAGCGAAATCGCAAGGCGTGAACACACCCGACTGGGCGTACTGTATATCCATATTATGCACACGAGGCAGGTTGCCCACGCTGCCCGCTATCACCACGAAGCACTCGTTCTCGATCGCCCGGGCTTGGGCACATACACGAACCCGAGAGTAACCGTTCTGCGTATCCGTAAGGAAAGGCACGAAGAGGATCTGCATCCCTTGGTCGGCCATGATACGGGAAAGCTCCGGGAATTCCACGTCATAACAGATCAGCACGCCGATCCGGGCGCAATCCGTATCAAACGTCTTCACCATCTTCCCGCCCGAGAGTCCCCAGCTCTTCTGCTCGTCCGGGGTGACATGTACCTTCTCGTACATCTCGTAGGAGCCGTCACGACGGATCAGGTATCCCACGTTATATAGCGCCCCGTCCTCCTTCAGCAAAGGCATGCTACCGGTGATGATATTGATATTGTAACTGATGGCGAGGTTCACGAATCGCTCACGGATCTCCTCGGTGTACTGTGCCAGCCCACGGATGCTCTGCGCCTCCCCCAGATGGTTGAACTTGGCCATCAGCGGAGCGTTGAAATACTCGGGGAAAAGGACGAAGTCGCTCTTGTAATCGGATACGGCGTCGACGAAGAACTCCACCTGCTCGAACACGTCGTCCAGTGTCTTATAAGGCCGCATCTGCCATTGTACCAGACCGACACGCACGGTTGTCTTCTTATCCACGTAATCCGTCGTAGGCGGCTGGTAATAGATATTATCCCATTGCAGCAGGGTAGCGCAATGCTTCGACTCCTCGTCGTTCGGCAAATAGTTCATCATCACTTTCCGCACGTGGAAATCGTTGGAGAGCTGGAAGGTGAGCACCGGGTCGTAGATCTGGCGTGAGCGCACCTTCTCGATGTATTCCTTCGGACGCATATGATCGGCGTATTTATAATAGTTCGGGATACGTCCGCCGAACATGATCGCCTTCAGGTTCAACTTCTCGCACAGCTCCTTCCGGTACTCGTACATACGGCGGGCCAGCCGGAGGCCCCGGTAGTCCGGATGGATGAACACCTCTATACCATATAATATATTCCCGTTCGGGTTATGCGTGCTGAACGTCTCGTTGCCCGTTACCTTGGCGTAGGTATGATCCCCTTTCACCATGTCATAATCCACGATGATGGAGAGGGCGCATCCTACGATCCGGTCATCCACCAGCGTCACGACCTGTCCCTCGGGAAATATCCGTATCAACGTCTCGATCTGCTTGCGGGTCCAGAAAACATCCTTGTCGGCGTATACCCTCTTGAAAGATTGCGACAACTGCGTATAGTCCTCAAGCTGCAAGCTCCGGAGCTCTACCTTGTTTATCTTATGCATTGGTTCCATAACACATTTTTTTTGTTAAAGTCGCCGCGAAGTTAGGATAAATACAGATAAAGTGTACCGGCCCTCCTGCCCTATCTGACCTACTCCATGTATAATTTCAAGATCGTCACTGAATTAGGCGGGAAATTATAGATTAGCGGGCCGCTCATCGGGAATACGATAGGCTCGGTGACAGGCGTTACGGCCCCCGGGTTCTCAAACGTATTACGAGCCTCCGGCTCCCCTCTCAATTGGATCAGCTCCGCCTGGTTACGGATATTCACTCCCTCGATACGCAAAGAGGTCTTCTCCTCGTGGCGGGTCGTATTCACGACCTTCAAGTAAATCACCCGGTTCTCCTTGTCGAGGGTAGCGACGGATACCAACGACGGGATCGGGCGCATATCCACCTCATGCAGCAATACGCCGTCCACATAGCAACGGACACGCTCGTACTCGCACGTCATGCGAACCGTATACCACCGGTTACTCTCAAAAGGGAACCGCACGGGAGAGACCAAGCTATCCTTCACGCCACCTACCTGATGGTACAGCTCGCTCGTTCCCGCCCCGATCGTCAGGGCGATATAATCCGCCTGCTCGCCCGTCCACCCGTTGTCGCGGAGGCGAAGCTGTATCTGCCCGCTACCTTTCGTACGCCGGACGGTAGCCGTATATTCATAGGCGTAGCTCGTAGAGTCGCCGAACAATACCTGGTTCCACCGGTTGGCCTCCGGCACCAACGTACCAGCCTCCGGGACCTTCCATCCCCCGCTCATCACGGATATATCCGATACGGGCACGCCGTCGATCCGCACGTCCTTGAACTCATAGCTATTATCAAACATCTCCACGCCCGCCCGGCCCGTACGTACCTGTGGCTTCTCGTAGGTATCCACGATCGTCTTCAGCACCTCATCCCCCCGATGGCGGGTAAACATCTTTAATAAATGGTAGGAAGGAGAGACCACCGCCTGATGGGTGTTGAAAGAGATCAACGGATGGCGCTGGTTCTCGAACCCGGCGTTGCCCAATACCGGGGCATACGCCAAGCGGCGTACCATATCCGGGTTCTCCTCCGCCCCGACCAAGAAACAGGCCTCGGCCACCGCCGCCCGGAGCGTACCGGCCAAGGGCCGCTCCGTCGTCCCAAACTCCCCGATAAACACCGCCGGCGAACGTCGGGAATACCAGTCGCTATTAAACCGGCCGGAGTTCGATAGGAAGAAATTCTCCCCGGCGTAATAATGGGAATCCACCCACTCGCTACGGCCTCGCTTCGTGAGGGGCGAACTGCTGATAACGGTAATCTCCGGATAGGCCTCCTTGATCGCCTTGCGGAAAAGCTCAAAGCGCCTGAAATACTCCCCGCCATAGTTCTCGCTGCCGATCTCGACATACTTCAAGTTGAAAGGTTCCGGATGCCCGTTCCTCGCACGCAGGGCGCCCGGCAGGGAATCCGCCGGGGCGTTCGCGTAGGCGATAGCGTCCAAGGCATCTCCCGTGAGCTTATCCATCGCCGTGATATCCTCGTAGCGGGGCCGGCGGCTTTGGCTCGTGATCCCGCTATTAATAACGTAGATAGGCTCCGCCCCCATATCCTCGCACATTTGCAAGTACTCGTGGTAGCCCATGCCGTTCGTCGTACCATAGGCCCATACGTTCCAGAAATGCTTACGCTCCGAGATATCACCCAGCGTCTCCCTCCAGATAGGGTACGTACCCGCCGTATACCCCTCCACGAAACTGCCTCCGGGGAAACGGATAAAACGAGGGGCCAAGGAATCGACCAGCGCCGCCAAGTCCGGTCTCAGCCCGTTCTTCCGTCCCTTCCACGTACCTTCCGGGAAGAGGGATACCACATCCAGCCAAAACACGGCGGAGGTATCGGCCGTGATCGTCAAGACCGCGTTCGGCGCGTCCTCCGTAGCCGTAAACGTATGCCTGTATCGTTTCCACTCGTATAGCGGCGCTACCTGAAACACATCGCTCAAGACCGTATTAGCCATCGAGTCCTCCAAGGCCACCCGGATGGTACGGGGCACCATATTCGCCCCCTTGGCGAAAAACGAGAGATCGTATCGTTCCCCTTTCCGGATCGGTATCCCCCGGTATCCCTCGGCTATCACGCCTCCGCGCCCCGACTCCCCGGAAGTCGATACGGCCACGAGCAACGACCGCCGGTTCTTATCATTCACCAGCTCCTTCATATCCGGGTATATCTGTGTATTAGGGACGATCCGCCTCCATCCCGGTACGGAATCTCCCCGCATGAAAGGGATCGTCCATCCATTCGGGGTAATCAAGACGTTCCGGGCGGCGTCGTAAGGGCAGTTCAAGGGTGGCACGCCATCCTCGAAGCTCCGGTTCTGGATCAGCTCGGCGTACAGCCCCCCATCGATCCCGTGGTTGATCTCCTCAATGGTCAAACCATACAGATCCGGGTTCACGGGAACCGTCAGGCCATCCGCCTCCACGGTTATCGTAGAGATCACCGGCATCTCCGGCTGGCAAGAGGACAAGCCCATCCCGACAATAGCGCCAACCAATAAATGAATAACATCAAAATCTATATATTTCCTCCAACGCATCTTCGAATACTCATCTCATTTATGTGCGTACAAACTTAATCAAAAAATCGCAGTTTCCCCTATTTTCAAAGTCCGAACTGTTTTTTCAAAAAAACAATTGAAAAACATAGATTTTTTCAATTTAATATCCTAAATTTGCATAATAGATAAAACAAAAGACGACAATATTATACGACTCTATGGAGAAATCTGTTCTTTTAGTGGATGACAAGCAAGAAATCGCAAAGATAATCATGCTTTATTTATCAAGTACTTACAAGGTATCCTATAAAGAAAATCCTTTGAAAGCGATCGCTTGGCTTCAAGAAGGCAATTTACCGGATTTGATCATCTCTGACTTGAATATGCCAGAAATGTCCGGAGAGGAATTCTTGGTTTATTTAAAAGCGAACGATATGTTCAGCCATATACCGGTCTTGATCCTATCGAGCGTAGAGAGCAGCTCAAATAGAATACGTTTGTTTGAGGAAGGGGCGGAAGACTTTATCTTGAAGCCTTTCAATCCAGAGGAATTAAGGGTAAGGGTAAAACGAATATTAAGATAATGAATTATGTCTTTTTCGGTAATAACGTGCCGTTGGCCGAACGTTTACGTAAGGCATTAGGCACCGGGGTCATAGAATGTATAACGCTTCTGCAGATGAAAAACACGCTTCTTCCTGCCGAGGAAATGGATTATTGTGTATTCATCGAGAAAACAGATCCTACGTTAAACATTCCTGCGATCATGCATTTGCATAAGACGTTTCAAAATATATATATCGTATTAATCGCCCCGGAAATGACCCGGGAGGAGAAAATATCCTATTTGCAAGCCGGAACGGACTGTGTCATCTCCGAGTCTACCTCTAAGGAAGATTTAGTGAAGCTACTGGGTATCGCCGAGAAATGCAAGAGAATGGAAAAAGCGCGTAAGCCTCAAATAAAAGAGCCTGATCTCGCCATTTTCAAGCTGCCTTTATGGAAAAGGGTCTTCGACATCATTTTCTCATCCATGGCGCTCCTCTGCCTCTCCCCTATCTTTATCATCACGGTGATTTGGATCAAGCTGGAGGACAAAGGCCCCGCTTTCTACAAGTCGAAACGAGTAGGCAGCAACTATAAGGTTTTCGATTTTTATAAGTTCCGCTCTATGTATATGGATGCGGACAAACGCTTGGCTGAATATAAGAAACTTAATCAGTATACGGAATCTATTGCTGAAGAGGCTGTAGCCTCTTCAGCAACTTCTGTGAATTCACAGAAGCAAGCTTCTTTTTTTAAAGACGATGAGCAAAATATCATTTTATATTCCGACAATGACGCTACTCCTGAAAACGACTATTTAAAAGTAAAACGTCACGAACGCTCCAACGCTTTCATCAAATTAGAGAATGATCCCCGTATAACAAAGATCGGCCATATTATCCGGAAATACAGCATTGACGAACTTCCCCAGCTATTCAATATATTAAATGGAGACATGTCAATAGTTGGTAACCGCCCTCTTCCCGTATACGAGGCGGAATTATTGACCAGCGATGAATACATACAACGCTTCATGGCTCCTGCCGGCCTTACAGGTCTTTGGCAAGTAGAGAAACGTGGCAATTCTGGTAGTATGTCCGCCGAGGAACGTAAACAATTAGATATTAAATACGCTCATACATTTTCTTTCTGGCTGGACATGAAGATCATCATTAAGACCTTTACGGCGTTCGTACAGAAAGAGGACGTATAGATCCATTAATAAATCGTATGAAGAACTTATTTATCATCCTATTCATATTCAGTATCCTTTCGGCTATAGCTCAGAAAAAGAAAACCTATTTCGATAAAGCTACAACCGTGGAAGTAACATCTGGCTCAGACTCTATTCAAGCGATGCTAGATGATTATGAACGTATCCAATTACCACCTTTATCTGTTTTTTTAGAATCAGTATATGATCACCCTTCGATCAAGATTTACGAAGCTAAGAAAGATGAAGCTAATGCTGAAATGAAAGTGACCAAAAGAGAATGGCTAGATTATTTCAGGGTATACGGACAGTACCAATATGGACGATTAGTGCAGCTATCCTCTCATGAAACCGTAGAATATCCTGAATATCTCACAAGTCTGGGTAGTAATCAACATACTTATAGCGCAGGCATATCGGTGTCTATCCCATTTGGTGACCTATTTAGCCGTGGCCAAAAGGTACGAGCTCGGAAAGCTCGTTTCCGGCAATTAGATTATGAATATGAGATCTCAATAGAAGAACGGAAATTAAAAATATTGGAAGCTTATAATAACGTATTGCAAGCTTTAGCTACTTTGAAAGCTAAATCAGACGCTGCTGCCCTTTACAACGCCCAAATGAAAATATCGGAACAAGACTTCATCAACGGTAAAATTGACATTACGACTTTGGCCATGGAAAGAGGACGTCGTTCTGGAGCCGTAATCTCTTATCAAGAGGGTAGAGCTACCTTACACAATGCGGTAACCCTATTAGAGATGCTTACAAATGTAAAAATCATAAATCGATAATTTATGGATATTACACTATACATATCCCGTTTTTTATATAGAATTCGTCACCAACTGATATTTGGAACGCTTATTGTAACAGCATTGGTTGCCTATTTCAGTCAATTCATGGAGAAAAAATACACCGTGACAACTTCGATCTACACAGGTATTACCTCCAACACGGGTTTAGATGAAGAGACAAAACCTGATTGGCAGGCAGTAAACAACACATATGATAACTTGGTTAATTTAACAAAATCAAGAGGAACCCTAGAAAACGTATCACTAAAATTATTAGCATTAAACCTAACACAAGGAAATCCTGAAATAGATAATCTCTATATAACAGCTGACAATTACAAGAAATTAACAGCATCTATACCTGAAGAAATAATAAATTTAATAGACACGGCTTCTCTCGATAACACTATAAACAGATTTAAAGAATATAAAAACAGTGATAGCCGCAATTATTTGCATGAATTGCTCAACGGAGGAGCTGCATTCTATAGCTACGCAGCTTTATCCAGCATAATTATTAGACGCCAAGGTAATAGCGATTTGATAGAGATAGCCTACACTAGCTCAGATCCCGGAATCACATGGAATACGGTTAAGTTAGTCAGCGAAGAAATGAAATATTCTTACGATAATTTAAAATATAAAACAGCAAATGATATCGTAAAATATTATGAGCAGGAATTGAATAAATTAAGGACAAAACTCAATCAACAAGAAAATGATCTTACAGATTATAACGTACAAAACAGCGTCATAAATTATACAGAACAAACAAAATCTATCGCAAACTCTTTTGCTGATTTTGAGAACCGTTACGAAGAAACACAACGAAGTTACGAGAGCTCAACCAAAATCATCAACGAGTTAGAGAAATACATGGAAGTTCGTACTAAACTTGTCAAAACGAATGAAGAGTTTATCAACGCATTGGAAGATGTTTCCCGCATCAGTGGTAAAATCACCGAGATAGAGACTTTCACCTCTGAAAACGCATTAAACAAGGATACAGAATTAACACGATATCAAGATCAACTGAAAGATGTCGAGAAGAGAATAGCATTACTGACAGATAAAATTAACAGCTATAAAGAAAGTAAAGAAGGAGTCGCTATTGACGGATTAGTACAAGAATGGTTGTCACAGACCTTGATACAAGTGAAATCCAAGGCAGACTTAGAGATTTTAAACAAAAGAAAGCACGATTTCGAGGAGCAGTATAAGAATTATTCTCCCATTGGGACTAAGATCAACCAGCAAGAACGAGAGATCAATGTCACTGAACAGTCTTATCTACAAGTTCTCCATGCCTTAAATATGGCTAAGATGAAACAGGTGAACTTACAATTAACCTCATCAAACTTAACAACTATCTCAGAGGCCGCTTATCCATTGTTTAGTGACAAAGGTAAGCGCATGTTTTTAGTCATAGCCGCTTTTATCGGTAGTTTAATTTTCATTATAGCCCTAAATTTGGTCATTGAATTACTAGACCGTACCCTCCGGGATGCAGAACGGGCTAAACGCCTCACAGGAATGAATATATTAGGAGCCTTCAACGGACGCAACTCCCAATTGAAATACAGGGGATTTGTAAAGACCTGTAACCGAATATCAGCCGCATACGCTTGCAATCGGTTGGCTCCTTATTTGCAAAAAAATAAGACTCTATACATAAATATATTAAGTATAGAAGAAAGAGAAGGGAAGACATTCGTTGCCAAATATTTTCAAGAACGTTGGGAAGAGCTAGGTTTCCAAGTACGATATATAAGGATCGGAGAAGAGATAAACATTGAATCGTCACTATTCACCACAGAAAATATAGAAGAGTATATTAAAGCCGAAAGTCAACCAGACATTGTATTAATCGAATATCCTTCCATTCAAGGAAACAGTGTGCCTCCACATTTGCTAAGCTCAAGTCAAGTTAATATTCTAATAGCTAATGTACGCAGAGTATGGAAAAATAGCGATAAGGAATTTGTTAGTTATTTGCGTGAGATAACTAAAAATACATCTTTGTATTTATACTTGAATAACGCCTCACGAGAAGCCGTAGAAGATTTCACCGGGCAATTGCCCCCTCAGACCTCCATGCGCTCTTTCACGAACCGTATGATGTATATGGGGTTAACCGCAACCAATTCGGCCATAAAATAGCGAAGCTCATGGATACTTCAAGAGAGATAAAAGAGGATTCTTCTTTCAATATGACCCTATTAATCCTTGTCATAGGACTAGTAGGAATAGGAGGAGCTTTACTATTTAATAACATCCCTCTTTTCGGGATGATAATAGCTTTGCCTTTGTTATGTATAACCTGTATCCTATTATTGAAATATCCTTGGTTCATACTATTTGTCATTTTTACGATCAACTATTTCATATTGGGTATTACCCGATATATTCCAATAGAAGGCGTTAGCGTAATCATGGATATCCTATACGTAACAGCCTTAGTATTACTATCCATTCATGCGGCCCTTTATCAGAACATCGAATGGAAAAGAGCAATTCACCCCTTAAGCGTCATGTGCTGTATATGGATGGGATATTGTATCTTTGAAATCGCTAACCCCTCCGGAGTACTTGAGGCTTGGATATTATCAAGAGGACTGATATTCAATGGGTTTATCATTGTTATTATTACATCGTTATTATGCACTCGTTACTCTTTTTTAAAATCCTTGATATTTTGTTTATCCCTATTCACCCTTTTAGCTATAACTAAAACCTTCATGCAAAAATATATTGGATTTGACAGTTTCGAGACCAAATGGCTTAATGAAGGGGGAGCTACGACTCATATCATATGGTCCGGAGTCCGCTATTTCTCTTTTTTCACCGACGCTAGCAATATGGGGGCGAATATGGGAGCCGCCACTATGTTCTTTGGGATCGCAGCATTCCACATGCGCTCCTATTTATGTAGAATATATTATTTAAGCATAGCTATCCTAGCCATTTATGCGATGTTCCTTTCCGGTACAAGAGGGGCCATGATCGTTCCATTAGCGGGATTGGCGCTTTATACATTCGTCAGTAAACAAACCAAAACCATTATCACAAGCTCGACCTTATTATTGCTTACTTATGTTTTTTTTGCCCTTACTACTATAGGAAATAGCAACGCTACCATCCGAAGGATGCGTACCGCATTCACCCCGACAGAAGACGCCTCATTCAATGTTCGAAAAGAAAATCAAAAGAAATTGGCATCCTACATGAAATACAAGCCTTTTGGAGAAGGGCTGGGATTATCAGGTGACAGGGCTGGAGAGAGAATATCAAAACGCTTTACCACCTCCATTCCAACAGATTCATGGTATGTCAAAATCTGGGTGGAGACAGGAGCGGTTGGCTTGACACTTTACCTAAGCATGATCTTTCTATCCATTGGATGGGGAGGATGGATCATAGCCATGCGGCTCAGAGATCCGGAGCTGAAAGGGCTACTGACAGGGTTACTTTGTGGCATATTCGGAATGTTTATCAATGCATACGGGAACTCTTTCTGGGGACAATTCCCGACAATGGTAATTTCCTTTACGGGACTTACTTTTATAATGGTAGGACCCTATCTAGATCAAGAAATACAAGAAAAAAAATCAACTGATTCAAATATAAAACACCATGATTGAGCAATTCTTTCAAATAGGAGAAAATTGGATAGACAAGGAGGAGTATCTATTTCAATTGATAGACGCCATCGTATTCCTATGTTTTATGGTATGCGTACTGTATTTATTCGTATTCGCCGTTTACTCTAAAAGGAAATCGACTTATAAATACCCTACGACTATGAAAAAATACCGTTTTGCGGCCTTATTTCCGGCCTATGGGGAGGATGAGGTAATTATAGACTCCGTCAAAAGTTTCCTTCAGCAAGACTATCCAAGAGAATTATATGATATTATCGTGATAGCCAACCAAATGCGTCAGGAAACCCTCGATAGGCTAAAGTCATTATCCGTAAAGATTATAAAAATGGAGAACCCACAAAGTACCAAAATAGAGGCCCTCAAGGCAGCCATCCGTTACATTGAAGAAGGAAAAACAAAATATGACAACGTGATTATCCTTGACGCCGATAATATCGTAAAAAACAATTATATAGAGAAAATAAACGATGCTATTTACGCAGGTTGTTCAGCCATACAGACGCATAGGGTAGCCAAGAACAGAGATAGCAGCATAGCGGTGCTCGACGCCGTTAGCGAGGAGATCAACAACTCTATTTTCAGGAAAGGACATACCCGCCTAGGTTTCTCGTCCGCCCTAAGTGGCTCGGGTATGGCTTTCGAATACGGTCTTTTCAAGAATATCATACAAGGTTGCAACGATATCGGAGAAGATAAGTACATGGAGCGAAAACTGTTACTCCAAAATATATATATCGAATATCTTGAAGATGTCTATACATACGACGAGAAAGTAAGAGGCAAGAAAGACTTCTATAATCAAAGACAGCGCTGGCTTGCCACACAATTCCACAACTTACTCTCAGGGATTCTCCAGATACCGGGAGCACTAATAAAAGGAAATTGGGACTATTGCGATAAATTATTTCAATGGATGATGCCCCCTCGTGTCTTATTGCTAGGGTTTATCACGTTAATTGCCGCCATCCTAAGTCCACTTGATATCATAATCTCCATTAAATGGTGGTTCCTCTTGATATGGCTAGGCATCACTTTTAGCGTAGCGGTTCCAGACTATTTAGTGGACCAAAAATTCAGGAAGGCGATCGCCAGTGTTCCCATCCTATTCTTCCTCATGTTCCTAAACACGTTCCGAATAGGGAAAAAGCATACATTCTCTCACACCAAACATTCTCCAAATCATGAAGATAGCCATTGAAGCCCAGCGAATTTTCCGTACGAATAAGCACGGGATGGATTTTGTAGCGCTCGAGAGCATTCGAGAGCTACAGAAAATCGACAAGGAAAATGAATATTTCATATTCGTAAGTCCGGGAGAAGATCATTGCCTAGAAGAAACAAGCAATACGCACATCGTGGAGGTAAAATGCCCCACCTACCCCCTTTGGGAGCAGGTGGCGTTGCCACGGGCTGTAGCCAAGATAAGGCCAGACCTATTGCATTGTACGAGTAACACGGCTCCGATTCATTGCCCCGTCCCATTGGTATTGACCTTGCACGACATCATCTTCCTTGAGCCCAAGCAGGGAGGTAATACATCATGGTACCAAAACATGGGTTGGCACTACCGACGTTTAGTAGTTCCCCGTATACTCCCTAAGTGTAAGAGAATCATTACCGTATCTCATTTTGAACGTGATCGGATTCGAGAGGCCTTATGTCTGCCCAAAGAACAAATCATGGCGATCTACAATGGATACAGCCAGCATTTTCATCCCCTATCAGGCATATCCGCCATCACCCATAAATACATTCATTCGGACGATTACCTTTTCTTCCTAGGAAATACGGACCCTAAGAAAAATGTACCCCGCACCTTGAAGGCATACAGTCTGTATCTCAAGCGCTCATCAAGAAAGCGTCCTCTATTAATAGCGGACTTACGCGAAGACAAGCTGGATATGATATTGAGAGAGCAGCATATAGAGGAAATCAAGCCTTACCTGTCTTACCCAGGTTACATCTCCAACAAGGATTTGGCATACTTGTACAATGGGGCCTTCGTCTTCCTATACACCTCCCTAAGGGAAAGCTTCGGTATCCCCATGCTAGAAGCTATGGCATGCGGTACACCCGTGATAACGGGGAATACCTCGGCCATGCCTGAGATCGCCGGAAAGGGAGGATTATTGGCAGATCCTTTCAACGAAGAAGAAGTAGCTTCCTTATTGCTGCGGCTAGAAGAAGATCAAGCATTCCATGATGAACAAATAAAATATGGATTACAAAGATCCCGATTATTCTCATGGAATCATACGGCTAGGAAACTATTGCAAGTTTATATGGAAGTCATTCAATCCTTAAAGAAATGAATATCAGCGATCTTAAACAAAAGATAAAGAAAAATGACAGATTAAAGAGAACGGTTCATTACTTAATAATGAATCAAAGAGGCTCTTGCCCTAGGTTATGGGTTAAATGGTTTGTCAATCCATTTATGTTAACCTATGGAAAACGGAGCAAGATCAGAAGATCTGCTATAATGAATGTCAGTCCCATTAACTCATTCATACTTGGACAGGAAAGTATAATTGAGCATTACGTCACGATAGACAACGGGGTAGGCCACGTACACATCGGTGATCATTCACGCATAGGCATACATAATACGATCATCGGTCCCGTTTTTATTGGGAATCAAGTTATCTTGGCTCAGAACATCACTATATCCGGGCTCAACCATACATACCATGATATTTCTAAACCAATCGTAAAACAAGGCATAACTACCTCCCCTGTGATCATAGAAGATGAGTCTTGGATAGGAGCGAACACGGTCATTACCTCAGGCGTACATATCGGCAAGCACTGCGTGATCGGCGCAGGCAGTGTCGTCACAAAAGATATACCAGATTACTCTGTGGCCGTAGGCAATCCTGCTAAAGTTGTCAAACATTATGACCCATGCGGACAGCAATGGAAACGAACCCGATAAAAGGGATCAATGCGATTCCTCAAAATGATAACATTTCGCATAAAGACCGGCTATCTTATCGGGATGGAGATACTTGTCGGCATACCTCCGGTTCTTAGCTCCTAAATCGTCCAAATCCATGTTCATGGCAGAGCGAAGCATTGAATTGACAGACCCTTGATCCGAGGGGGAAAAGACCAAGTTCGCTGTCACCCTCAGTAATTCACCCACATTCCCGCTATCAGGGCCAATGACACCCCGCCCGAACAAGAAAGCCATCGGAACTACTCCGGAATTAAGGATAACGCAACGCTGTATAAAGACAACATCAGACACCGCAAAATAATACGGTAAATCCTCATCTGATATAATCCGCTCATTATTCTCCGTTCGTACCCCTAAAAGATGTAATAAACAACGTATTACGGACAATAAAGGCTTCGGATAACTCCCCGGAAGCATTCTTGGGGCCAGCAAGAGCTTCTTCCTTCGAGGCAAAGAGAAAAAAGCTTTCAACGTCATCCAGACCTCATCTCTCCTCCGGAATTTGCCAAACGCCGTAACCACAAAAGTCCTCCGGTCAATGCCCCAATATTCTCTTGCCGCCTCTCTCGTCAGAGTATCGTCATAAGCGCCCAGATAAATCGGATGAGGAATTAGGACATGCCTACAATCAGGATATAGACCGGCCATCTTGCCTAGACTATAGTTACCGAGGTGTACCATGCAATCGGCCATTCTCTCTACCACTCTATAGCAAGCTTGATGCAAAGGACTTCCATAATGAGGGGATAAGTTGTGGCACGTATAATAAACCCGAGAGCCCTTCTCCTTAAAATATCTCAGCCGGGTCTCCAGCCGCTTATCGATATCCACGTCATTCACATTCCATCCCACCACTTCCTCAGGCCAATGAATGTGGATGATATCATAAGACCGGGATGGATTCCAAAACTCATCAACTGAGCTGATAGCCTCTATTCCATGAACAGAAAGCCTCGTTCGAATCACGGGAACAAATAAATTATCCCCATTTTTCTCTTTATAGACAAATAGGACTCTCATTTAATTTTATTGTTTTAATGTAAAGGTATGTATTTTTATCGAAAATAAGGAACACCTCATGAATAATTTAAATAAAAAACATATATTTGCCTATTAGGAGAATAATACACCTCTACTAGAAAAATATGGCATCAATACAAAAAGAGTTGGCATCTGGAATAATCTATACAGCTATATCAAAATACTCAGGAATCATCATTTCTTTAGCCGTGGCAGGTGTACTGGCCCGGCTGATCGATCCAGAGGAATTCGGGGTCGTAGCGATCGCCACCGTCATCATTTCATTTTTCAGTATTTTCAGTGATTTAGGGATCGCTCCAGCTATCATTCAAAACAAGCATTTAACAGAGGATAAACTTAACGATATATTCTCTTTTACACTATGGACCGGGATAGGGATCTCCATTTTATTCTTCTTGTCATCATGGCCAATCTCCTTATTTTACAAACAGAGTTCATTGCTATCCATATGTCATTTATTATCTTTCAACTTATTCTTTGCCTCAGCCAACATCGTTCCAAACGCACTATTATTCAAGGACAAAGAATTTAAATTTATAGCATACAGGAGTTTATTTGTTCAATGCATTGGAGGAATCATAGCAATCTTAGCAGCTATATCAGGAGCTGGATTATATGCCTTAATTATCAATCCTATATTCTCAAGCATCCTTATATTCATTATTTCCATAAGAAAAAAGCCCCAGAAATTAAAATACACATTTGGATCAAAATCCATTCATGAGATATTCAGTTATTCCGCATATCAATTCATGTTTAATGTGATAAATTACTTCAGCAGAAACCTTGATAAATTATTAATAGGAAAGTATATGAGTATGAATTCCTTAGGATATTACGAGAAGTCGTACCGCTTGATGATGCTCCCGTTGCAAAACATAACACATGTCATATCACCAGTCATGCATCCCGTCTTCTCCAATTTTCAAGATGATCCGCTTAAATTAGCCCTCTCCTACGAGAAAGTCATCCGCATCCTAGCATTCATCGGGTTCCCATTATCAGTATTATTATGGTTTTGCGCCAAGGAGATTACGCTCATCCTATTCGGAGACCAATGGCTGCCATCCGTTCCCGTATTTCAGATCCTATCCTTATCCGTAGGCATACAGATCATCCTGTCCACCTCCGGCTCCATCTACCAAGCAGCCAACGATACGAAAAGCCTGTTCATATGTGGCGTATTCTCAGCCCTATTGAACGTATCAGGCATCCTCGCCGGCATATTCATATTCAAGAGCCTCGAAGCTGTCGCATGGTGTATATGTGCGACCTTCGCCATCAATTTCATACAATGTTATGTATGGATGTATAAAGTGACGCTAAAACGCAGCCTAGCGTCTTTAATCAGACAACTTATTTCCCCGGCTCCGCTCGTGGGTATATTGATAGTATGCCTATGGTCTATCCACCAATCATCCATTATATTACCGGAGCTGGCAAACTTGTTCATAAAAGCGGTTATTGCCGTTCTCATCTCCTGCATATATATTCAATTGAGTGGCGTATATAACATAATTAACTTCCTAAAATCAAAGATAAAAAGATGAAAGCCCTATTCCTTATATTCCATGGATTTAACCCGGCGAACGGGATCAGCAAGAAGATACAATATCAAGTAGACGCTTTACAGGCATGCGGAGTGGATACAAGGCTTTGCTACATGCGAGAACCAGCTGGCAGGAAACTACGCATGATCGACTCCGAGATTTTACGGGATTACGGAACTGGCATAAAAGGCAAGATCCTTAAAAGAATCGAGTATTCCTCTATAGTGGAATACGTCAGGAAAGAAGGTATCGACCTCGTCTATATGCGCTCAGACAATAACGCGAACCCTTTCACGCTCCACATGGTATGGCAGATGCGTAAAAACCACGTGAAAGTGGTCATGGAGATACCTACATACCCCTATGACCAAGAATATATCGGTTTCTCCCGTAAGGCAACGCTGCTTATCGACAAATGCTTCCGCCATACGTTAGCTAAGCGGTTAAGCGGGGTCATCACCTTTTCCGATTACCAAACAATATTCGGTAGCCGTACCATACAAATATCGAACGGGATAGACTTCAAACAAATCAAGCTAAAGAAACACATAAACGACACGAGCCATGAGCTCCACTTGATCGGGGTGGCGGAAATCCATTACTGGCATGGCTTCGACCGCCTAGTAAAAGGCTTAGTCAATTATTACCAAGCAAACTCCGGATATAATGTATATTTCCACATCGTCGGCAATTTCGCGGCGAAACGGGAAGAGAACGATATTCTCCCACTCATCAAGAAATATAACTTAGAGAGATATGTGATCCTACACGGGATGAGACACGGGGAAGAATTGGATGAGCTCTTCGAACAGGCCGATATGGGCATAGGGAGCCTCGCACGCCATAGAAGCGGCATCACCCACATCAAAACACTGAAAAACAGAGAGTACGCAGCAAGAGGACTCCCTTTCATTTACTCCGAGATGGACAGTGATTTCGAGGGAAAGTCTTATATACTGAAAGCCAAAGCAGATGAAAGCCCGATCGAGATTCCCGCTATCCTGGAATTTCATAGGGGGCAAACGCTATCTCCCTGCCAGATCAGGGAGTCCGTCCTATCGCTTTCGTGGGAGAGCCAAATGAGTAAAGTATTAAGTGAAATTGATATAGAAAACAAAAAATAGAATAAGCCATGATTCCTAAAATCATACATCTCTGTTGGTTAAGTGGTGATCCATATCCACGGAAAATACAAGACTGCCTTGATAGCTGGAAAAAACACCTTCCTAGCTACGAGATCATTTTATGGGACACGAAACGTTTTAACATCCACGAAGTCCCATGGGTAGAGCAAGCGTTCAACACCAAGAAATACGCGTTCGCCGCCGATTACATCCGGTTGTACGCTCTTTACCACCATGGAGGAATCTACTTAGACTCAGACGTGGAGATACTGAAGAGCCTCGATAACTTTCTTGAGCTGCCCTATTTCGTCGGGGCGGAAACTTCCGGTACGATTGAGGCGGCCATATTAGGAGCCGAAAAAGGTTGTGACTGGATCAAATGCTGCTTGGATTATTATGAAGGACGAAATTTCATACGTGAAGACGGAAGTTATGATATCCGTATGCTACCGGAGATCCTGAACGAGACCATACTCCGTCTAAAGCCCGTCATAAACATGCCCAGCGGTAGCAATATCGACGATCTGAAGAAAAAAGACCTAGGAGAGGCTGTCTATGTCTTGCCCAAGGAATACTTCTCGCCTAAGGTATTCGATTCGAGAGAGGTATTCCTCACCCCTGAGACCCATGCGATTCATCATTACCAAAACTCATGGTTTTCGCATAAGGCTTTCGCCTACTACCGTACACGGACATTATTCATCAAGATATTCGGATACAAGGCCGTAAGGTCTTTGGAGAAGATGCTATTAAAACGATAATTATCATGAAATGGGCAAAAAAATACATATCCATATACAATCAACCCCTAGACAACGTCCATGAGGGGATCATTCAAGAAATCAAGCAAAAACTAGCGAAGGTACAAAGCGACGAGCCCGTGGTTACCGTATCCGTCATAGCTTACAATGAGGAGAGGCATTTATTGCCTTGCCTATGGGCGCTGAGTGAGATGAGATGCGAATATCCCGTGGAGATCATCGGCGTAAACAATGATTCATCCGATAGGACCGGTGAGATATTCCGTCTCGTAGGCCTCCCGCATTATTTGGAAAAACGACATAGTTGTGGATATGCCCGCCAATGCGGACTAGACCACGCACGAGGCAGATACCATATCAATATCGACGCAGATACCATGTACCCTCCCCTATACGTCCAGATCCTAGTAGATCATTTGCGGATTCCGGGAAACGTAGCCTGCTGCTCCTCATGGAGCTATATCCCGGATGAGCGACACTCAAGGCTCGACCTGTTCTTCTACGAGTTGTCACGGGATATCTATCTATACTTTCTATCATTCAAGCGCCCGGAACTAAGCGTAAGAGGGCTCGTTTTCGCCTATCATACAGAGCCGGCCCGGAGAATCGGGATTCGGGTAGATATAAAAAGAGGAGAAGACGGTACATTAGCCATGCATCTAAGAGAAGTAGGTAAGATCGTATTCATTCACGATCGCAAGGCGAGGGCCGTCACAGGGTACGGAACGGTGGGTCAAGACGGCTCCTTGCTCAATAGCCTAAAAGTAAGGGTATACAAAGCGTTAAGGAACATACACCAGCTTTTCACCAAACAAGAAAAGTATCAAGACGAGGAATCTAATTTAATTAAATAAGTAACATTATCATATAATAAGAGACGGGATATACCCCGTCTCTATAACAAACATAATTTTTTAAAGATAATAAATTCATTTTTAAGCAAAAGGTTACTCACCCCAATCTAGTCATAATAAAGAATCAAATTAATCATTTAAACCCACATTAGAAAAAATTATACCATGTTATAAAACAAAATAATTAACCAATAATAATGCTTGCATAAACCAAAACATAACCTTACCTTTGTAAAGAAAGTAGGAAATACAAATAAGTTGATTTAATGAGATACAAAATAAATAATTATTAATTCAAAAAAAGAAGGAAACGTTTCGTTTTCTATTCTTTTATTTTTATTATAAATACCTATTTATATCTTATATAGTGCGAAATGACGTTAAAAAGGGCATTCGAAAAATAGACACCTATTCAAGACAAACCACTATTTAACAGATTGTTAATCCTTAAACCCCCCATTCGATCGGGGGTTCGAAACTAGGTTCGATTCTTTATTTTCACCATTCAAAACAATACAAAGTACAATGAAACAGACAGTTAGCGTCAAAGAGTTAAAAAGTGGAGGTTACACACGTTTTCCGAGGTTATTTATCGACCTATTACTGCAAGATTACTATCCGAAGAACAAAACACGCCTTAAGATCGGCGTGTTCATATACATTTTCGGTAAACTAGCCAACAAGCCTTACAACTATCGATACGCCGGCGGCAAGCGGGTATCTATCTACGAGGGGCAGTGCATCATCCATATCACGACCATGGCCAGGGCATTGGGATGTTCCTTATACGCGGCGAGGAAAGCGCTGAACGAGCTGGCCGAGGAAAACATGATCCATAAGATCAAGGCAGGAAACGGCCTCGCCATCAAGGTACCCTTCTACAAGTCCCTCTTCATCAAGGAGGAGAAGATACAGAAAGATAACGACAAACAAGAACAGGAGTAAAGCATGGCAAACACGAGCAAAAACAAGAACGACCGCCCGGCGACACTGCCCGACGGCCTCGCCCTCCCGCAGGAGCAGGAGATCGAGAAAGCGATCTTATCGGGGCTTATGGCCTCCCACCGGCATATGCCCACGCTGGCGGCGCAACTGCTGCCGGAGATGTTCACGCTACCGCAAGTGGCGATGGCCTTCGAGGCGTACCTGAACATCTACAACCGGGGGGAGAGCGCCGACGCCCTCTCCGTGGAGAAGGAGCTGCGGAGGATAGCGCCCGATAAGGAGACGCTGGCCACCGACCTGTACCAGCTGGCGCTGGGCGGACGGTATCTGGAAACCAGCGACGAGTACATGCCTACCCACGCACGGCACCTGCGGGAGGCCTACGTGGCGAGGCAGTTCATGCTGAGCTGCTACGACTCGGCCTTGAAAGCCTCACGGCCGGACCGTGACACGGAGGCCTTGCTGAAGGAGATGGACTCGCACGTGGGCCGGCTGATGGAACGGCTCTCGCACGCCACGAACAGCGTAGGCATGAAGGAAGCCACCCTGCTGGCCAAGGAGCGCATGCTGGAGATACAACGCAGGGTGACGGAAGGACGCACGCCGGGCATACATACCGGCCTGGAGGGATTGGACCGGATGACGGGCGGCATGATGCCGGGCACGCTCAACGTGATCGCCGCACGCCCCCGGGTAGGCAAGACGGCCTTCGCCCTCTTCATGGCGCTGAACGCGGCGAGGAACGGGCACCCGGTCTGCCTCTACAGCCTAGAGATGTCGAAGGAGCAGCTGGTGTTCAGGCTGCTGGGATGCATAGCGGACATAGAGCCCTCCAAGATCCTGAAAGGGACCCTCTCCGCCCCCGAGATGAAGAGGATACAAAGGGCCTCCGACGAGCTGGAGCGACTGCCGATATGGATCGACGAGCGCACGGACCTGAGCGTGGCCGACCTGCGTTACCAGATCTCGCTCCGGCGGAAGCAGGGGCGGTGCGAGATGGTGATCGTGGACTACCTCCAACTGATGCTCTCGCCTTCCGAGGACCGCAAGAGCACGAACGACCAGATATCGGCCATCACACGGCAACTAAAGCTGATCGCCAAGGAGAACGACATCCCCGTCGTGCTGCTGAGCCAGCTGAACCGGAATTGCGAGGCGAGACCCACGCTGAAGAACATGCTGTCCGACCTGCGTGACTCCGGCTCCATCGAGCAAGACGCCGATACGGTATTCTTCCTCCGCCGCCTCTCCGTGATGAACATCGACGAGGACCCGGAGACCCGTCTCTCCACCGAGGGCCGGGGTACCCTCTCGATCGCCAAGAACCGGCACGGAGAGTCCGGGGAGGTGCGTTTCTGCCACAACAAGGGGGTTACCCGGTTCACCGACGACCGCACGCCGGTGCCGAACGACCGCAGACCGGCGAAAGCGGAGCTGGATAAAGACCTGTTCGGATGATCGCACGTGACACTTTACTGCGGGTACGGGAAACCGCCCGCATCGACGAGGTAGCGGCCGGGTACCTCACGCTACGGCGCTCCGGCAAGGACCTCGTGGCGCTCTGCCCTTTCCACGACGAGCGTCACCCCTCGTTCCGGATCAGCCCGGCGCTCAATATCGGGAAATGCTTCAGCTGCGGCGAGGCGGCGGACCCCATACGCCTCGTGCGCCACATGGAGGGATGCGGCTTCGAGGAGGCCGTACGGCTGCTGGCCCGCAAGTATGGCATCGAGGTGGAGGAGGAACGGGGCACGGAAGAGGCCGGACGGCACGAGGCACGACAGGCGATCTTACGCGGCAACGAGGCCTTCGCCCGCTCCCTCCTTCCCTACGATCCCGCCGAGGGGATAACGGGCGAGGACGAGAACGGCGAGGAAGACCTCAGGGCGCTCCGTGAGGCCTTTTCCCACTTCGGGGTAGGTATCTGCCCGCCCGACGCCCACGAGGGCTTCAGGCGCTTCCGGAGGCGGCTTGTCTTCCCGGTAAGGACCACCGGAGGGCAGATAGCGGGCTTCGCCGGGCGGTACCGGGGAACGGAGGGGGCGGGAACGGCCAAATACGTCAACTCCGATGACAGCGAGGCGTACCACAAGGGACGTATCCTCTACGGCCTGTACGAGGCGGTGAGGGCCGTCCGCACCGAGGGCGACGTGCTGCTATGCGAGGGTTACAAGGACGTGATCGCCTTCCACGCCGCCGGTATCCGTCACGCCGCCGGGCTTTGCGGCACGGCGCTCACCGAGGATCACGTGCGGATGATACGGAGGCTGACAGGGCACGTCACGCTCGCCCTCGACCCGGACCCGGCGGGACAGACCGCCACCCTCCGCTCCGCCCATCTCTTGCTGGCACGGGGATGCGAGGTGGGCCTCCTTCCCCTGCCCGGTGGCATGGACCCGGACGAGGTGTTCCGCCGGCTAGGGGCCGAGGCGCTGCGCAGGCTCGTGCGGACAGAGGCGGTGGATTACCTGAGCCACCGCATCCGGGAGGCGGCGGGGCGGAAAGGCGGACCCGACGCCGGGGGGATACGGGAGGTGCTCGGGGAGATCCGTCTCGTAGGCTCTCCGCTGGCCGTGTACCGGCGGATGGAGGAGCTCTCCAAGGCTACGGGTATCCCTCTCGACGTATTGCGTGAGGAGTTGTCCGCCTCTCCCGGCGAGCCTGTCCGGACAGGGCCGGCGGAAGTAGTGACGGGCCTCCCTCCCGCACGCCTCCGGGAAAGGGCCTTGCTGCGTTTCTGCCTCGCCAACCACGACCGGATGTTCTACGCCGGGGATGGTAGCGGTATCTCCCTCCCGGCATGGGTCGCCTCCGAGTTGTCCGCCGGCGGGATGCCCCTGACGGAACCCGCCCATCTCGACCTGCTGACTCTCCTCTCGGGAGGCGGCCATCCGGACGGGATCACGGACGAGTCTCTTTCCGCCCTCATCCTCTCCCTCCGTTCCTCCTACCCGGAGGAGGGACCGCCGGAAAGGCTCCCCGACGAACTCTTGCCCGACGAGGCCGAACGCCAGCTCTTCCTCTACGCCGAGCCTTTCATACACGACCGGCTACAACGCACGGCCGCACGCCTCCGCTCCGCTACCTCGACCGATGAGCGGGCGGCATGCCTCGGGGAACTAAGGGATTGTTTCGCCTTGAGCGACCGGATCGGGAGGGTGCTGGGAAGCCAGAGCGTGAGGCGGGTGGAGGGCTGACCCGCCAACCATCAGCCGCCCACAAAAAAACACTACCGTGTTTGGCACCGAACACTATTGTGTTGGGAAGCCAACACAGTAGTATCCGAAGCCAAACACAGTAGTGTCCGGACCGGAAATACGATAGTCCTTTTATTTCATGCTATCCAACCAACGCTTGCCGGATGGCGTGTACATCCAAACGATAAACACCACAAGTATCAATAGCATTACCCCGAAAAGAAATGTCAATGGATTCATAGCTCTTTATTATTTCAAGATTTTATTACCACAGAAAGCTAACCCGACAGAGAACAAGATCCCTACCATGAACATTCCAATCATACTTATCTCTATCTTTTCCGATTGGAATAACATAGCTATTCCACCCAGCACCAATGCCGTGAACGTCAGTTTTGACAAATCGTAAAAATATTTGCCCAACGTCTCACGCTGGCACTTCGCCCGTTCACGGGACTCACCTCTCACGTCTCGCCGCTTGTCTTTCTCTTTCATACCGTAAATTTTTCATGTCAATCGAATTTTGATTGGGCAAACATACGCTTATTTCGTTAGAAAACCAAGCGTTATTCACTCAAAATCCACCTCTTTACCCCCATTCACCCGACCTCGCCCCCCTTCGTCCCCGTTGACCGGAATCCCACCGGCGGCATGTCGTACCTTTACAACGTAATCAAAAAAACACCAGACATTATGCCGATCAAGTACCGATTAGTCTTACGAAAAGACATGACCAAGGGAGCCGCCGCCGGCTCCAAGTTGTATTACGCCGTGAACAAGTCCACCGGCACCTGCGATTTCGAGGAGCTGTGCGACCAGATCGCCGACCGCAGCACCGCCTCACGGGGCGACGTGCAGGTCGTGGTAGACGGCCTTCTCTACATCCTCAAGCAACGCCTCCAGAAAGGGGAGACCGTCCAGCTGGGCGATCTCGGCCACTTCCAAGCCGTGATCGGCAGCAAGGGCACCAAGCTGGAGTCCGACTTCAACGCCTCCCTTATCAAACGTCCCCGGATCGTCTTCCGTCCGAGCGTGACGCTAAAGAGCGTCACCGGCCTCGCCAAGTTCGAGAAGATCGTGCCCGACGCACCCGCCCCGGGAGGAGGCGACAGCGAATCCCCCGACGAAATCTGACTCAAGGCTCCCCTAGATGAGAAACGATGCACTCCCGCTGACGGGGCGATAAGATCCGTTGGCGGGGATGCCATCCGCACTCCTCCAGCCGCTCCATCAACTTTCCGCTGACACGTATCCACCGGGACAGCTTATCCGAGGCTTTCTTCTTCGACAATAAGGGAAAATAACTCATCGCTATATCACAAAAATAATAGGCGCCGACACCGGTCTCCCGCTTTTCCATACTGATGCTGTTTATTTATTAACTTATTCAAAGATAGTAATTTAAGATTAATTTTCCAAGAAAAATCAAATCATAATTCATCGTATATATCATGAAACAAGCCTATATCTCCACCCACCTTGCCGACGCCCAGTCCGCCGGCGACCGCTTCCACCTAAACCCCATCATCCTCCTTGCCCAAGCCGCCCTAGAAAGCGGCTGGGGCACCTCCCGCCTAGCCCGGGAGGCCAACAACCATTTCGGCATCACCGGCTACGGGGCGAGCAACGCCTTCTGGCACGGGGGCCGCGTCACCGCCCGATACAAGCGGGGCGAGTTGCTGTTCCGCCGCTACGACTCGGCACGCAACTCCTACCTCGACTTCGCCCGCCTCCTCGTCTGCTCCTACCCGCAGGCCGCCGCCATGAGCCGTTTCCCCGCCGACTACGCCAAGGCCATCGCCTACAGCCCCTACATCAGCGAGCTGAACGGCGACAACCGGGAGCGCTACCGGGAGACGCTGGTACAGCTCTGCCACGAGATCGAACCGATTTACTCATCCCTAAAAAACAACAATTGATATGAATAAGATACGACAAATACTTGCCTTCGTCCGCAGCCTGCTGGATTTCTTGCTAAACCTAGGATCTCACACGCCCCAAAAACAACCGCCCCATGACACGACCGACACTCCCACGGAGCCCACGCCCCCCTTTCCCCCACTTCCGCCTGCTCGCCTTGGCCAGCCTCTTCCTGCTGGCGGTACTCTCCCTCCTGCTAGACATGCGGGAGGCGGCGTTGGCGGCTATCGGGGCGATACTCTCGCTCTCGTCCACCCCTCGCCCGGCCCCTTGAACCTGCTGGGCTGGGGGCTGATACTCTCGGCGGCGCTGAGCTCGCTGGGAAAGATATGGCCCCCTTAGGTGAGAAAAAACGGCAGAATCAAACTCTTATTGAAAATTATAAGTACTTTTGTAAAAAAAAGCGAATGCACTTGTTGATCTACATAGATATCGCCCTATTCATTTTCATCGCCTTTTTCATAGGCTATGACCTATTTTTTACGTTGGCGTCCTTTTTTCGGAGGAGGTACCGGAAGCACCGGAGCATACGGCTCCAGAAGTTCGCCGTCATCTTCGCCGCCTATAAGGAAGACCAAGTCATACAGGAATCCGTGGAGCGCATCCTCCTGCAAGACTATCCGGCGGACAAATACCGGGTGATCGTGGTATCGGACCATATGCGGGAGGAAACGAACCAAGCGCTCGCCAAGCTCCCGATCGAGCTCCTCACGCCGGATTTCAAGCATAGCATGAAACATAAGTCCATCACCTACGCCTTGGAATACCTGAAAGAGGGAATCGATAAAGTCGTCATCCTCGATGCCGACAACCTCACGGATACGGATTTCCTGACCCGGGTCAACGATATCACGCAAGACAACATCGCCCTGCAAGCGCACCGTACCCTCAAGAACGACAATACGCCGATAGCGGTATGGGACGGTATCTCCGAGGAGATCAACAACACCATCTTCCGCAAGGGGCGGGTCAATGTCGGGATCTCCTCCTCCTTGATAGGCTCCGGCATGGTATTCGACTTCGGATGGCTGAAATCCCACATGCCCCAATGCGGCACTTTCGCCGAGGACAAGGAGCTGGAGATCTATCTCGCCACGGAAAATATCTTTGTCGATTACGCCGAGGACATCCTCGTGTACGACGAGAAGACCTCACGCCAAGAGGTCATGGCACGGCAAAGATCCCGCTGGTTCCACGCCCAACTGCTGGCATTCTCTTTGATCATACGGCATCTCGACCTCCGTACCCTCAACTGGAATTATATGGACAAGGCGGTCCAATGGTTCCCGCTCCCGAGAATATTAAAACTGATCATCCCGTCCCTCCTCGCCTTGGCATGGAGCCTCACGGTTTTCCCGCTTGCCCTGAAATGGTATGGGCTAATACTGGTCAGCATCTTGACGTATACGCTGGCTATCCCCCGGAAGATGCATACCCGGAAGCTCTACAGGAACCTGTCGAGGCTCCCTTTTCTCTTTTGCGTCTTGATAAAAGGATATATAGCCTCCTTGCGCCGGGTGAAGGAGAAGGACACCAGCTTCCAGAGTACTCCTCATGACATAACGATAAAAAATAAAGAAAATAATGGCTAAAAAAGTATCCATCATCACCATCAATTACAATGGGAAGGATGATACCGTAGACCTAATCGAGTCGTTCGGTCGGTACGAAACCTATCCTTATGAGATTATCATCATCGATAATGGCTCGAAAAATTACGGCGAACACCATGTACTCAGTAAATATAGCCCCAAGCCAATAGTGATTCGCAGCGACAAGAACCTCGGGTTCGCCGGCGGGAACAACCTAGGGATTTCATACGCCGACGGTGATTATATCCTGTTTCTCAACAACGACACGATCATCAACCAACCGATACTGGAGAACCTAGCAAGGGCTCTCGACAACAATCCGCAAATAGGATGTGTCTCCCCCAAGATAGCGTGCTGGCCTGAGAAGAAGCAGCTACAGTACGCAGGCTCCACCCCGATGAGCCCGGTTACCCTCCGCAACGAGAATATCGGATTCGGTCAAACCGACACGGGACAATTCAATAAATCCCGCTATACGGCATTCGCCCACGGTGCGGCCATGATGATCCGGACCACGGATATCAAGAAGTTCGGGATGATGCCTGAATTTTATTTTCTCTATTACGAGGAGCTGGACTGGTGCGTGCAAATAAGGCGGGCCGGGCTGAAAATCTGGTACGAGGCTACCTCCACCGTCTATCATAAGGAGAGCATGAGCGTAGGGAAACAAAGTCCGCTTCAGGTCTATTATCATACCCGCAACCGCCTTTTATTCGCCAAACGATCGATCGATAAAAGGGATGAAAGGATTTACTCATACATCTACCAAACCCTAGTGGCTTTCCCGAAACGCCTCTCGATCTATCTCGTAAAAGGGAAATTCCGGCTGATCGGGGCGCTAGGCAAGGGATTAATAAACGGATTAATCGCAATCAACAAGGATATGAATTATGGAAAAGAGCTGTCAAGTCATTGAGATCCTCTTCTGGATCGGCATCGGGATCGTTTTCTATACCTATCTGGGGTATGGGATCGTATTATACCTTATGGTAAAGATCAAGGAGCTGTTCGTTAAACCCCGGCTCCCCCGCCTTCCCGAGACACTACCGGAGGCCACGTTGCTGATAGCCGCCTACAACGAGGAGGCGATCGTGGCGAGCAAGATGGTGAATTGCAGACAACTGGATTATCCGGCGGATAAGCTGAGACTGGTCTGGATCACCGATGGAAGCAATGACAACACGAATGAGAGACTGAAAGAGTACCCGGAGGTCACCGTACTGTACCAACCGCGGCGACAAGGAAAGACCGCCGCCTTGAACCGAGCCCTCCCCTACGTCAATACCCCCTACGTCATCTTCACCGACGCCAACACGATGCTGAACAAGGGCGCCATCAAGGAGATCATACGCCAGTTCAGCGACCCACGGGTAGGCTGCGTGGCCGGAGAGAAACGGGTAGAGATACAAGCCGAGCAAGGAGCCACTGCCGGAGAAGGCATATACTGGAAATACGAGTCCGCCCTCAAGCGACTGGACTACCGCCTATACTCCGCCGTCGGAGCGGCAGGCGAGCTCTTCGCCATCCGTACCTCCCTCTTCGAGCAGATGCCCCCGGATACCCTGCTGGACGATTTCATCCTCTCCCTGCGCATAGCGATGAGAGGCTACAAGATCGCCTACAGCAAAGAGGCGTACGCCCTCGAGAGCGCCTCCCTGAACATGCGGGAGGAGGAGAAACGTAAAGTACGCATATCGGCCGGAGGATTGCAATCGGTATGGCGGCTACGGGGATTATTGAATATCTTCCGGTACGGGATACTGAGCTTCCAATACATCAGCCACCGGGTACTGCGCTGGACGCTGACGCCGGTCGTGCTCTTCGCCCTCCTGCCCCTCAACCTGCTCCTTGCCTGTACCGGGCATACCCTTTACACGGTCATCCTTGCCCTGCAATTAGCGTTTTACCTGCTGGGATACTTGGGGTATAAAATGGAAAAACGGAACATCCGGAACAAGCTATTATTCATTCCTTATTACTTTTTATTCATGAATATCAATGTCATACGAGGATATAGCTATCTCGCTAAGCATAAAGGCACAGGCGCTTGGGAAAAAGCCAAACGAGGCGCGGGATAAAAAAATAAAAAAATAGATGGATAAATAGTCGTTATATGTCGACTTTAATTAATACTTTTGCGCTATTGATACTATTTGAATATCAAGAAAACTAGAACACAATTTAGATACAATGGATAAATTGGCCTCAGAGTATAAAGTTCTTATCGTAGATGATGTCCCTACAAACGTCATGCTAGTACAAGCCATACTGAAGAAAGAGGGATATACGCTTTTGACTTGCGACAGCGGGACAAAAGCGCTACGCATAGCTAACGAGAAACACCCAAATCTGATATTACTCGATATCATGATGCCTGAGATGGACGGATATGAGGTCCTCCAGCATCTGAAAAGCAATCCCGAGACTACGGATATACCCGTGATTATCATGTCCGCCCTAAGCGATATGCAAAGCATCGTGAAAGGTTACCAATTGGGCGCCACCGAATACGTCACAAAGCCTTTCCAACGTGAGGAGCTGGTGAAGAGGGTGGCCCACCGCTACGAGCTTTACAGCATCAAGCGCATCAAGGCCGAGCTGGAGAACACGATCGAGTCTAGGGATACGCTATACTCCGTTATCGCCCATGACCTGCGTTCCCCGCTAGGCTCGTTGAAAATGATGAATAACGCCATCTTGATGATGGTGGACAAGGAGCGGGTAGGCGACGAGGTGTACGAGATGATCCAGATGATGAACAAGACCTCCGAGGAGATCTTCCTCTTGCTGGACAACCTGCTGAAATGGGCCAAGAACCGCTTGAACAAGCAGCACGTATATAAGCAACAGACCGACATAAACAGTATCATCGACAGTACCGCCGAGATGTATATCCCGATGGCGGCGCAAAAAGGCGTGAAGATTATCCTAGAAAATCTGGATAAAGAGCTGGTAGGCTTGGTCGATATCGATATGCTCAAGACGATTATCCGTAACCTGATCTCTAACGCCATGAAGTTTAGTTTCGAGGGGGGCACGATCACCTTATCCTCACGCTCCGAGGGGGATTTCGTAACCGTTAGCGTGAAAGATACCGGCAAGGGCATCAAGAAAGAGGATCAAGACAAGCTCTTGAAACAAGACTCGCATTTCACGACCTACGGGACGAAGAACGAGAAAGGCTCCGGTCTGGGATTGATGCTTTGCAAGGACTTCGTGGAGCTTCATGGAGGAAAGCTTTGGTTCGAGTCCGAGGGCGAGGGCAAAGGAACGACCTTCCTGTTCTCGATGAAGGCGCTGAACCAAGAGGCATAGCCGATCGACGTACCGCCTGTCTCTACCGATCGTAGACAAGTGTCGTACAAACAAACTAAATATTTCGTATATTTGCATCCCGGATTAATATCCGGGATTTTTTTGTGTGCCGAGGTGACATTAGGTACATTATTATTTATCGTATAAACATTATTATCGTATGTATACCGTAATTAAACGTATGGAGATCTCCGCTTCCCATAGCTTGAGATTGTCCTACCCCAGCAAATGTGAGAATCTACATGGTCACAATTGGATGATCACGGTTTATTGCCGCTCCAAGGAATTAAACGCCGATGGCATGGTAGTCGATTTCAGCCATATCAAGAGATCGGTGAAATCCCTGTTGGACCACCAGAACTTGAACGATATCCTGCCTTTCAACCCGACGGCGGAGAACATAGCCTTTTGGGTATACGAGCAGATCCCGTCTTGTTTCAAGGTAGAGGTAAAAGAGTCTGAGGGTAACACGGCGATCTATGAGGAAGATTAACGAGATATTCTACAGCTTGCAAGGCGAAGGGTTCCATACGGGGACTCCCGCCGTATTCGTCCGCTTCTCCGGTTGTAACCTGAGATGTAGCTTCTGCGACACCCGCCACGAGGAGGGCGTAATGATGACGGATGAGGAGATCGTGAAGAAGGTATCTTCCTTTCCCGCACGGATGGTGATCCTGACGGGAGGAGAACCTAGTCTGTGGATCGACAAGGCGCTTATATCCCGCTTACGTGAGGCGGGGAAACAGATCTGTATCGAGACCAACGGCACACGCCCCTTGCCCGACGGCATCGACTGGGTGACTTGCTCGCCCAAGGAGAACGCCCCGGTGGTATTGGAAAGAGTCGACGAGATAAAGGTGGTTTATACCGGGCAAGACCTGTCCGCATACGCCGAAATCCCCGCACGGTACCATTTCCTGCAACCCTGCTCCTGCCAAAATACGAAAGAGGTAGTGGATTACATCCTCCGGCATCCCCGGTGGAGACTAAGTCTGCAAACCCATAAATTGATCGATATCCAATAGATAGGATGAGACGGGGGCATGCCCCGTCTCTACTGCTATAGATAACGGACTTCTTTACCTCTCACGGCGTCATTCACCTCTCCATCGCCATAGGCCAACTCGCCATTCACGAAAGTCTTCCATACGCCATGGTGGAACGTATAGCCCTCGAAAGGAGACCAGCCGCATTTGTACAAGATATTCTCCTTCGATACCGTCCAAGTCTGCTCCGGATCGATCAATACGATATCGGCGTAGTATCCGGGACGAATGTATCCCCTCCTATCGATACGAAACAGCTCCGCCGGCATATGCGCCATCTTTTCGACCACCTTCTCGTACGTGAAACGGCCTTCCATCGCCAGCTCCAACATCGTGATCAAGGAGTGCTGGATAAGCGGTCCTCCGGAAGCCGCCTTCAAGCAAGAGCCTTGCTTCTCCTCCGGTAGATGCGGGGCATGGTCGGTAGCCACGATATCGATCGTATTGTTATTGACCGCCTCACGCAGCGCCGTGCGATCCTCGATCGTCTTGATAGAAGGATTCCACTTGATACGATTACCGAATTGGGCGTAGTCGCCGTCATGAAACCACAGATGGTGCACGCAGACCTCGCCGGTTATCTTTTTCTCGCTCAAGGGAAGACGGTTGCCGAGCAACGATAATTCCTTCTCCGTGGAGAGATGCAGGATATGCAAACGGGAATCCAAGCGGGTAGCCAGTTCAACCGCCTCGGCCGAGCATTGGTAGCAGGCCTCCTCGCTACGGATCTTGCTATGGAAAGAGATATCCAGATCCTCGCCATGCAGGTTCGTGTAATACTGGATATTACGCCGGATCACCTCCTCTTTCTCCGCGTGGATGGCGATCAGCATACCGGCCTCGCCGAAGATACGCTCCAACGAGTCTTTCTTGTCCACCAGCATATTTCCCGTAGACGAGCCGAGGAAGAGTTTCAGTCCCGGCACACGGCTACGATCCAGCCTGCGGATCTCGTCCATATTATCGTTTGTCCCACCGAAGAAGAAGGAGTAATTCGCACGGGAGACCTCGGCGGCACGGTTGAATTTCCATTCCAGATCGGCGATCGTCGTGGTCTGTGGCTTCGTGTTCGGCATGTCCATGAAGGTCGTCACGCCACCGGCCACGGCCGCACGGCTCTCGGTCCCGATATCCCCCTTATGGGTAAGCCCGGGGTCCCGGAAATGCACCTGATCGTCGATAACGCCCGGTATCAACCATTTCCCCGTAGCGTCGATCACTTGGTTCGCCTCGGCACGCACGTTCCCGGGAACCTCCCCCTCGAACACCGCCGCGATCTTATCTCCCTCCACCAACACCGAGCCGATAAAAGAACGGCCCTCGTTGATGATTCTCGGATTTTGGATTAATATTTTATTCATCTTTCTTATCCTATTATAAATTGTCAAACTCTGTTTTCATTAGGCATGGCTCGCATGTTTCCTCGGATACTTCCTGAAGAAACTCCACCATTTCAATTGAAGGACGCCGAATAAAGCCTCCCCGAATATCGAAGAGTTCATCTTGGAGACACCCAAGGCACGGTTGATAAAGATGATCGGCACCTCCACGAGCTTGAAGCCGCACTTATAAGCCGTAAACTTCATCTCCACCTGAAAGGCGTATCCCTTGAAATGGACACGGTCCAGATCGATCGTCTCCAGCACCTCACGGCGGTAACATTTAAAACCCGCCGTCGTATCCTGTATCTTCATACCCGTGACGATACGGACATACACCGAGGCGAAATAAGACATCAACACACGGCCCAACGGCCAGTTCACCACATTCACCCCGTTGCAATACCTCGACCCGATGGCTACGTCGGCACCCTGCCCGGTACAAGCGGCGTATAGCTTCGGCAGGTCATTGGGATTATGACTGAAATCGGCGTCCATCTCGAAAATAAAATCATATTTATGCTCGATAGCCCATTTAAAACCCCGGATATAAGCGGTACCCAATCCCAGCTTCCCTTTACGCTCCACGATAAAAAGACGCTCCGGGAACTCCTTCTGCAAGCCCTTCACGATAGCCGCCGTCCCATCCGGAGAGCCATCATCGATCACCAAGATATGAAACACTTTCTCCAGCCCGAACACGGCACGAATGATATTCTCAATATTCTCCTTCTCGTTGTATGTAGGAATAATGACGATACTGTCTGACATATACTTTAATCAATTAATTTTTAGCTCATTATATATACGACTGTAAACCATTTGTAAATTACTCTCCAAAGTTACATATTTTTTCTGTGTAAATCTATCATCCAGTTAGCCCATTCGTCTGTTCCATGATAAGCAAATGTATTTTGGCTTTTCACTCAACTTCTCCGATTTCCCCCTAAATGCCTAATACTCAAATTAAGCTGCTTTATTCTTCCACTTTTATTCGATTATTCCAGCGTTTTTCCGTAAGTTTGTCTTCATTAATTTCTAACGCTTGTAAAATTAAGTACTATGAATATACAGCAACTCGAATATATCCTAGCGGTGGATACTTATCGTCATTTCGCAAAGGCAGCAGAGCATTGTAGGGTGACACAACCGACATTGAGTATGATGATCCAAAAGCTGGAAGACGAACTAGGTATTAAATTGTTCGATCGAAACCTGCAACCCGTTCGCCCCACACCTGCCGGACGTAAGGTTATTGAGCAAGCGAGAAATGTCCTCTATCAGGCTTCTCTTATCAAAGATATCGTGAACGAGGAGGAACAGTCATTGAAAGGTACGTTCCGCTTAGCGGTGCTACCGACTATCGCCCCTTATTTGCTACCTCGCTTTTTCCAGCAATTATCGGAAAAGCATACGGATCTTGACATCCGTATGCTGGAAATGAAAACCGCTCCCACTATGGCCGCCCTGCAAAACGGGGAAATCGATGCCGCTATCATAGCGAACCAGCCCACAGAATCCTATTTACAAGGAGACATATTATATTATGAGCAATTCTTCGGATACGTGGCTCATAATGAATCTATCTTCAAAAAGGATTTGATCCGTACCGCCGATATCAACGACGAGCGGTTGTGGCTGCTGGACGAGGGACATTGCTTCCGTGACCAGCTGATGCGTTTCTGCCAGATGGAGAAGGTAAAGGTTCGCCAAGCCGCTTACCGTTTAGGTAGCCTAGAGACATTTATGCGTATGGTGGAAAGCGGTAACGGTATTACGTTCATCCCGGAATTGGCTACCCTGCAGTTAAGTAAAGAGCAGAAAGAATTGGTACGTCCGTTCGCCATTCCCAAGCCGACACGGGAGATCGTCTTTGTCACCCGTAAAGATTTTATCCGACATACCGTAGCGGGTATTTTAATAGAGAGCATCAAGAAAGCGGTACCTAAAGAAATGTTGACTTTGCAGCCCGGACAAAAGGTTGTGTGATTTTTTTGATAAATCCCATAGGGTATTTCTTTCCTGGGCGATCATATAAGTACAAAGTGATTATTTACCATTAAAACAATACAAATATGAAAGCGCTCTGTAAACAAACTATGGGATTTATCCTGATGATACTGTTGGCTTGCGGTGTAACCTCTATAAAGGCACAGGATAGCGCAGACGATGAGTTTATCACTGTCAGCGGTGTAGTAAAAGACAAGCAAACACGAAAAAAACTGGAATACGTAAATATCTCTATTCCGGGAACCAACGTGGGAACGATCACCAATAATGACGGTGAGTTCTCTATCAAAGTGAAAAACGGCCTCCATGCCAGACAAGTAGAAGTATCGCATATCGGATATTTGAATGGCTTGATCCCCGTGAACGATAAGGACATATTAGAATGTACGGTATTACTCGAACCGAACATGAATACGCTTAGCGAAGTCATTATCCGGGCCGGAGATCCTCGATATATCGTAGAGGAGGCGATTGAGAAAGTAAATAAGAATTACATCGCCACAGGTAGCATGCTTACCGGGTTCTACCGGGAGACCGCACAAAAAGGCCGTCGTTACATCAATATCTCGGAAGCGGTTATCGATGTTTACAAAACTCCCTATAAGGACAGGAACGTGGAACGGGATCGGGTACAGATCTATAAAGGACGTAAATTATTGAGCGAGAAGGCTAGCGATACATTAGCCGTGAAATTATTGGGAGGCCCAAACCTATCCGTTTACGTGGATGTGGTGAAGAATCCGGATTTATTGCTCGACCCGAATATCTTACCTTATTACGCCTTCCGTATGGAAGAAAGCGTGATGTTAAACGACCGACCGCATTACGTAATCAGTTTCCAACCTCAAGCGATCTTGCCTTACGCTTTATATTACGGCAAATTATATATCGATAAGGAACGGCTTTCCTTCAGCCGTGCGGAATTCGCCCTCAGCATGGATGACCGGAATAAGGCTACCGAGGCCATCCTCCGCAAAAAGCCTTTTGGCTTGCGATTTAAACCCGTGGAGGTAGCTTTCCTCGTAACTTACAAAGAACGTGACGGCATGAGCTATCTGAGTTATATCCGCAATGAGGTTCGCTTTAAATGCGATTGGAAACGAAAACTCTTCTCTACCAACTACACGATCGTATCCGAGATGGTCGTTACCGATGGTAAAGAACAAAATAACTCCATCCCCTACCGGATGTCTTTTAAAGCGGATCAGTCTCTATCCGACAAGGTATCGGACTTCGCCGACGAGAACTTCTGGGGAGCTTACAACATTATCGAGCCTACCGAGTCTTTGGAGAATGCGGTATATAAATTAAAGAAGCAACATAAAAATTGACCGTGTAAATATACTATCGACAATGATATGGACAAATCATTATCTTTGTCCATTATCAATTATCTGTTGAAACCAAATTATTATGGATTTGTTCGTACTCAAAAAGATCAAGGAAGGGGATATTAAAGCATTCGAAAGTATTTTCAGGCTTTATTATACCCCTCTTTGCCTGTACGCAACCAGTATAACAGGAGAGCAGGAAGTTGCGGAGGAGATCGTTCAGGACTTGTTTTATGTATTCTGGAAAGAAAGAGAATCTCTTCCAATCTTACGTTCCATCAAGAACTACCTTTATGGAGCTACCCGGAACCGGTCCTTACAATATCTGGAGCATCGGGAAGTACGATACCGATACCGGAATACGGTTTTAGTCGGAGAGAATCCGGAATCCGAATCGTATACCCCGCAAGATCAACTTGAGTACAAAGAATTGCAATCCTTGGTCAACCGGGCATTAGGTAAATTGCCCGAACGCCGCCTCCGGATCTTTCGGATGCACCGTTTCGAAGGAATGAAATATGCGGAGATAGCCTCCAGCCTCTCATTGTCCATAAAGACAGTAGAAGCGGAAATGACCAAGGCACTACAAACACTAAGAAAAGAAATCGAGAATTATACCTAACAGTTATGAATCAAATAGAAAAAAATAAATCGAAGACAGACCAAGCATGGGAACAATTATACACTCGCTTGGAGCAAGACGGGTTGCTGGATAAGCCAATTTCCGGTACACAAATCCCATACCGGATCGGACTTATGAAATGGGCCGCCGCTATCGTTATACTCTGTGTATCGGTAGCTACGGCTATTTTCCTTGGACAAGAACGGACACCGGAGACCACTCTGCTCACCCTGCATAATAACGAGGCTTCCACCACCTTGGTCACGACTTTGGAAGACGGGTCTATCGTTTATCTGGCCGATAACAGCCAGTTAAGCTATCCGGAACATTTCCAAAGAGAAAAAAGAGAGGTGTCTCTACTAGGAAACGCCCTTTTTGATGTAAGCGGGAATAAGGAACGTCCTTTCCTAATCGAGACAGAGCAGGCCCGGATCGAGGTATTGGGAACCTCATTCAATATCAAAAGCTCGGATAAAAGCGCCTTTGAATTGGCCGTTCGCCGGGGATTAGTGAAAGTGACACTCAAGAAGAACGGAGAACAAACGCTGGTAAAGGCCGGCCAAACCGTATCCTTATTCTCCAACCGTTTACAAGTAGCTCCGACTCAAGATAACGAACAATTTTCCGATTACACCCGCCGTATCCAGTTTAAGGATGAGCGCTTAGGAGATATCTTGCATGTAATTAATCTGGAATATCCGAAGATGCCATTGAAGACAACGGCTGATTTAGAGAATAGACGGCTGACCGTTAGTTTCTATAATAACTCACCCGCGACGATGGCTGAACTGATCTGCGCGGCGTTAAAACTAAAATGTACGCAACAAAATAATATATGGATGATTTCCGAACCTTGAGACAGCTGATCGTAGGATGGTTGCTGTTACTCGTAGCTCTCATCCCTATGAATGCCCAGAATGGTAACGTACTGGGACAGGTCATACGATTGCCTAAATCAAAAGGAAATATCTACCAATTGCTGGGACTCGTCACGGAACGTTCCGGCTATCTTTTTATATACGACAGTAAGATTATCGATAATGAACAAACAACATCGATAAAAGGTGGAGATTATACGATACAAGAAGCTATATACGCTATTACCGGTAATAAAAATCTGGCGATCCGTACGATAGAGAACCATCTCTTGCTTTATCTGCCAGAGAGTCCCTCCGCTCCTAAAAGCGCATCCGTAACTCCCGATTCCATACAAACCTATTTCTCGATAGAAGGTTCTTTACAGGATCAATATACCCATGAGCCAATCGCGTTCGGATCGGTAGGAATCGGCGAGGCCGCTATCGGCACCATCACCAACCAGAATGGAGAGTTCCGATTGAAATTACCGGACTCACTCCGATTATCCAAGGTACGTTTCTCTCATATCGGCTATCTTCCCCAAGAGATAGATGGTCGGGAGTTAATAGATAAACATACCGTCTTATCCCTAGAGCCTAAAGTAATCTCCATCCAAGAAGTTATCGTGCGTCTAACCAATCCGAAACGCTTATTACAGGAGATGCTGGACGAGAGAAGAAGCAATTATTCCCAGCACCCGATTTACCTTACCACATTTTACAGAGAAGGCGTTGAACGTAAAAAAGGACTCGTAGGACTGACCGAGGCTGTTTTTAAGGTATATAAGGCATCTTACCACAGCAATGCCTTGGCCGATCAAGTGAAACTACTAAAGATGCGCCGCATTAGTAACGAGCAGGAAAAGGACACGTTGATCACAAAAATGAAGTCGGGTATCTACTCCTGCCTTGTCTTGGACTTGATGAAACAGTTACCGGAGTTTCTGGATCCTAGCCCGGATTCACCCTATACATACGCCCATACCGACATCACGGTAGTGGATGATCGACTTGCTAACGTCATCTCTTTCGAGCAACGAAAGAGTATCAATGAACCGCTTTATCGGGGACAGATATATATCGACATGGAAAATAATGCCTTATTAAGGGTGGACTTTGAGGTCAATCCCCAATATATCGAGCAAGCGGCCGGCATGTTCGTCGAGAGAAAAAGCCGGAATTTACGGATCACGCCCCAGAAAGTAGCCTATACGGTATCTTACAAGCAATGGAATGGCACCTACTACATTAACCATATCCGGGGAGATCTGCATTTTAAAATTAAAAAAAGAAGACAACTTTTTAACACAAATATTTTACATACTTGGTTCGAAATGGTTACCTGTAAGATAGATACAGCCAATGTGAACCGCTTCTCACGCATTGAATCCCTTCCCACCCGCACGGTTTTCTCGGATACTCACTTCAACTACGACGAGGGTTTCTGGGGAGATTTTAACGTAATATTACCCGAAGACAAACTGAATGAGGCTATTAGCAGAATCACCTCAAAGATAGAGGAAACGAACTACTAATCCCTTGAAAATCATAAAGAGAGCCTTTTCGCAAAGGCTCTCTTTATAGGTTTTTAATAGGTATTAGTCTTTAAGGCAAAAAGATTGTTTAGGTTATCTGCATGCAAAGATGGGCTAATTAATATAATTGAGCAAATAAAAAAAGATATTGTACAACACATTTTTTTAAGTTTATCGAAATTTCTTTGCAGCTTGTGTTACTTTTTAACAATTACAGACTCCAATAGATCATCTGATGGATGCTACCTCGATAGACTCCTTTCACGTCCGCCAACACGGCATGTTCGTTCGTGATCGACATGAAGTAGGACTCATCCAGCTTCAAATAAGTCGTATGAGCGACAGCTACCACTACCGCGTCATATTTCTTCCCGGGCCTCTCTACTAACCGGATACCGTACTCTTGCAATACTTCCAAAGGGGAAGCGAACGGATCCATCACATCGACCTCGGCTCCGAAGTCCTTAAACTCATTGATAATATCGGCTACTTTCGAGTTACGTATATCCGATACGTTTTCCTTAAAAGTCATACCCATCACCAACACATGCGCTCCTAGGATATTTTTCCCCTGCGAGATAATCTTTTTCACGACCTTCTTTCCGATATACCGTCCCATGGAATCGTTCACGTAGCGACCAGAGTTGATCATCTTCGTGTGATATTGCAATTCTTTGGCTTTATGCACCAGATAGTAAGGATCTACCCCTATACAATGCCCACCTACCAATCCGGGAGAGAAAGGCAGGAAATTCCATTTCGTTCCGGCGGCTTTCAAGACATCAAACGTATTTACCCCCATTCGATCGAAAATAATGGAAAGCTCGTTCATAAGGGCTATATTCACATCACGCTGGGTATTCTCGATAATCTTGGCGGCTTCGGCTACCTTGATACTAGGCGCACGGTGCAACCCCGCTTGAACGACCAGCTTATAGACTTCCGATATCGTTTCCAAAGCTTCGGCATCGCAGCCGGAAACGATCTTCACGGTATTTACCAAGGTATGTACCTTATCACCCGGATTGATTCGTTCCGGTGAGTATCCAACCTTAAAGTCCTCTCCTACTCTCAACCCTGAAACCTCCTCCAAGATCGGGATGCAATCCTCTTCCGTACATCCCGGATATACGGTAGATTCGTATACTACATAATCGCCTCGTTTAAGGACTTTGCCTACCGTGCGAGTCGCACCCAACAAAGGGGATAGATCCGGCTCGTTATGGCTGTCTATCGGGGTAGGAACAGCTATCACGTAAAAAGAAGCCTCCCTTAGTTTCTCTATAGAAGAAGTAAATGTGATGTCCTTATGTTCAAATACCTCAGAGGAAAGCTCACCACACGGATCTATACCGTTCCGAAGCTTGTCCAAGCGATCCTCGTTGATATCAAATCCGATAACGGAAACATGTTTAGCGAATTCCATCGCGATAGGAAGCCCGACATATCCTAGTCCGATTAGGGCAAGTTTTGTTTGTTTATCTAGTAACTTTGTATACATCTTATTATTTCATCATTCTACTTAAAAAGTCCGGATTCCGACGAGTATCCCAAACAGACAAGATTGTATGCAAATGTAGCAATCTTCAGTTTACCTAACGGTATAAAGGGAGTTTTATTTCATAGAGAAGGTCCCTTATCTCGTTTCCAAAATAAGGGACCTTGTCTTCTAAGTATAAATATGTTTCTTTTACTGCAAACGGCGGATACCTATAGCCTTGTTATATTGGGCTAAAGAAGCCTTTTGCTGATACCAAGTCTGGATCAAGCTACTGTAAGACTGAATCCATGACAATTGGGCGGAGAGCACATCCAAGATCGGTAGTTTACCCTCGTTGTAGCTGAAGGTATTCAAATCAAGGTTCTCCTCGGCAATCTTACAAGCCTCTTCCGCGACGGTAATTTGTTTCGTATACTCGGTTAGGCTTGTCCATGCGTTCGCTACCTCTTGAGCGATCTTATCACGCGTATTGTCCAAGGCGTATTCCTTACTACGAAGGATGGCCTTCTGGGAATTTACCTCCTTGAAACGGGCTCCCCAACGGAACAAAGGTATCTTCAAGGAAGCGAAGACGGCCGGAGTCCACAACTGGTCCGAACCTTTCACGTTCAACATCGGCGTACCCCAAGTACCTTGAAAACCGATCGCCAAAGACGGGTTATATTTCGCCTTCGACAAATTGATCTGTCTCTTTTGATACTCTATGTTCAACTCGGAAATAGCGTAGTCCGGACGATTCCGAAGAGCTACATCCTCTCCTACTTGCAACGGCAAGGCCAGATAGGTCGTAATGGAATCTTCCACCTCGATCGGGTCTAACGGAGACACACCCATCAATGAGTTCAAGTTCTGTAACGCGATCTGATATTCCTTATAAGCCGAGCTTTTATTCAATTCCGCTTCTTTCAAGCGGGACTTCACTTGCAATAAATCGGTCTTACTGATCTGGCCGTCATTGAAACGGATCGTCAACACGTTCGCCAACTCCCCGACAATGTCTACATACTGGCACATCACATCGTACATACCTTTACGTGCGGCGGCCGTCCAATAGTTCAAATCGGCGGAATAAACGATATTATCCGTTGTCAATTCTTCCGCTTGCTCGGTGATCTTGCCTTGTACCTGAGCTGCCTTATAGTTATTATAGATCTGTCCGCCGGCATAGATGGGCTGGCTCACCGTAGCGCCTAGGCTATACGTATTATGATCCATCTCTACGGACATGCCCGGTCCGAAATCCAAATCATATTTATTGATACGATACTGATAACTGCCGGAGAAGTCTACCGAAGGGAAGAAACCGGTCTTAGCGGCCTTGATCGCATGCTGCATAGCGATACGCTCCTCAGAGCTTTGCTTGATTTGACGGCTGTATTCAAGGACCCGTTCCTTATATTCCACAGCCGATAGCCGGGTGTCTTGCGCTTTAGCGGACAAGGCACCCAACAATAAACAACCTATGATTATTTTATTTCTCATACCTTTTACTCTGATTTAATCTTAAAGAAAACACAATAAGTAACCGGAAGCACGAAGATCGTCAAGATCGTAGATACGAACAGACCACCCATGATGGTAGCCGCCATACCGGCGAACATAGCGTCACCCAACAACGGCAACATACCTAAGATCGTCGTACCGGAAGCCATCGTCACCGGAACGATACGGGTTTTCGTTGCCTCTATCACGGCATTCACCGGAGACAAGCCCGCGTTCAATTGTAAACCGATCTCGTCCACCAGCACGATCGCATTCTTGATATTCATACCGATCAAGCCCAACAGACCCAGCATAGCAAAGAAGTCGAGGGACTTACCGAACACCAACAATCCCAATACCACACCAATGAAGATCAACGGCAGCATCGCCATGATCAATACCGGTTTCCGGTAATATTTCGGGAATAAGAATAACAAGGTGACATAAATCAAACCGAACATCAACGGGATATTAGCGGCGATCGCCTTATTACCTTTATCTTGCTCGGATTGCTCACCGAAATACGTCATCTTATATCCTTCCGGCACCTGAATCTTCTCCTGTACCTCTTTCCACAAATGACTGAAAGCAGCCATCGTATTGGCGCCACGCTTCGGCTCACACTGCATAAGCATACACGGCTCACGGTTGAATCGTCTCACTACGTTAAACTCATAATCCAGCGAGAAATCATCGATCACCTGCTCCACTTTTACCGAACGGCCTTTAGCGCTATAAACCGGCAAAGTCTTTATATCATTCAGACTGATAGAATCCTTATCCGCATCTTTCAGTAAGATCGGCATAAACACGTCGCCCTCACGATACTCACCCAAAGGTACGCCATTCGTAGCCGAACGCAAGGAATAAGCCACCTGCTGACGGGTAATACCCAGACGCAAACCTTTCTCTTGGGAATATAGCGGCTTCCATACCGGAACCTTGTTACCCCAACTATTGCGAACCTCCATCACCTGATCATAATTCCGGGCGATCTCCTGCGCCCTTTGCGTCAAGGCAACCAACGTATCTACGTTATCGCCGATAAAACCGATCTCGATCGCCGCATCCGGAACCGGAGACAAGGCGAACAAAGCCGAACGGGTCAATATATTCGGATAGTTAGCGACCATATAATCGTAGAACTTACCCTCTTCCGCTTGCGCATCCTCCGGATCTTGTGTCTCGATCAACACATTGGCGAAGTTTGGCTTCGGACCGATAGAAGAACTGGCCAAGTAATAACGCACCGGCGAACCTCCCAAGGTAAACGAGTATGATTTGATATTCTCATTCTTGCTGAGATATTCCTCCTCTATCTTCTTCACGTTCGTCTCCACGTCGTAGATGCTATATCCTTCCGGGAAGATCAAGTCCGCACGGAAATAAGGCTTGCTCATGATCGGGAAGAAACTCTGCGGCATGATGCTCATCACGAACAAGGAAAGGAATAACGTAGCTACCACGGTAGAGATCGTTACATATCTACGCTTGATCAAACGGCCCAATACCGACTCAAATTTATGATACAGCTTCGTATCGTACGGGTCTTTGCTCTCGCCCGGTTTCGCCTCTTTCAAGATAAAATTACCGAAGGTAGTCGTTTGCGTCAAGGCCAAGACCCAGCTTAATCCCAAGGATACCGCCAATACGATAAACAACGGTTTCACGATCTCGGCCACGGATGCCGGTGCCAAGTACATCGGCAAGAAAGAACATACGGCGATAAAGGTAGCGCCCAACAACGCCCACTGCGGTTTCGTCGCGCCATCGATCAACGCCTGATAACGGGAAAGTCCCCGCTTGATACCGACTTGGGCATTATCCGTCACCACGATAGCGTTATCCACCAACATACCCATAGCGATAATAAAGGCCGCCAACGAGGTTCGGTTCAAGCCGACACCCCAGATCAACATGATCAATAAGGTACCACCTACCGAGAACAACAACGAACTACCGACCAACATACCGGCACGAGACCCCATCACGATAAAGATAATCACGATAACGATCAACAACGACTCGATCAAGTTCAAGATAAAACCGTTGTTCGCCTCATCCGCGATCTTGTTCTCCGGATAGATCGTTTTCAGGTCCATACCCACCGGGAACAGCTGCTCCATCTCCGCTAAATGATCCGCCACGGCGTTACCCACGGCAACCACATCGTCTTTCGAACCGGTAGCGACACCGATACCGATGGCACGCTTACCGTCCACACGCATCAGGTTCGAGGGAGGGTCCATATAACCACGCTCTACCGTAGCGATATCTCCCAAACGAACCTCACCGCCACTTTTCGTCACGATCAATTGGTCCCGGATATCTTGTATATCCTTATACGTACCTTCCGCACGCAAACGCAATTGATAATTACCGGTATTGATATCTCCCGTATTCACCAACAAGTTCTGCGTTTGCATCACCTGCTGGATAGCGTTCGGGTCGATACCTAGGTTAGCCAGTTTCGGGATAGAGATCTTTACGTTGACAACTTGTGTCTGTTCACCGAATAGGTAGACCTTCTGTACACCCGGTACAGGAGATAGCTCCGTCTTGATCTTTTGCGCCCAATTACGCAGGTCGTCGTAAGTATATCCCTCATCGGCCGTCAAGGCATAATAAATTCCGAATACGTCACCGAAGTCATCACTAACGGATATCGAGGAGGCGCCAGACGGAAGGCGGGGCTGTATATTCGCCACCTTACGACGCAACTCGTCCCACTTGACCGGCATATAATCCGGAGACAAGGTAGGCTGCAACTCAATAGAAATCTTGGACATACCGAAATAAGACTCAGATTTGATCTGGAACACATCCGACATAGCCTGAATCTCCCGTTCGATCGGCTCAGTCACCAGCTTCTCCACCTCCTGAGGTGTCGCTCCCGGATATTGGGTAACCAAAACCGCTTGCTTGATTACGAAGGGAGAATCTTCCTTCTTCGGCAATTTAAAGAAAGAATATATACCTCCTATCAGCATGACCGCTAGGAAAAAGTATATAATCTTCTGATTCTCTAAGGAATATTTTGGAATATTCATTGTTTATCTCTTAATCTGTTAATACTTTTACCTGTTGTCCATCCACCAAACGAGTGGCTCCGGCTGAGACAACCTGTTCGCCGGGTCGCAAGCCATCCGTTACGATCACGCCATCCTTGCCGATCAGCATAGACTCGGTAATCTTGCGACGCTCAACCTTTTGAGACTGCCCATTATAAACAAACACATACTTATCGCTATTGGCATCGTCAGCCACGACAGCGGCTAGCGGAACCAATACGGCGCCTTGCGTGAAACTCTCGCTATCCACGTTCAAGATCACACGGCAAGAGAAACCTACGGCTACCTTATATTTCTCTAAATTAAAGTTCGGATCATCGATATACAGATATACGGGAACGCCGGAGCCATCGGGAGAGGCTTCCACGTATTCTTTCACCTTCGCCTTGAAGCGAACGCCCTTGTAATTATCGAATTCCACATAAACAGAATAAGGAGAAGAGAAGTAATTGATATTACTCTCCGGCATCGTAAACACGACCTGTAACTTATTCGGGTTGATCAAGCAAACGATTCCTTGTCCGGCCTGTACCTTCTGGTAATTCTCCACATATTTCTTCTGGATAAATCCATCGAACGGCGCACGAAGCTTTGTCTGGTTCAATGTATTTTGCGCATACTCGAAAGCCGCCTTGGCATTTGAGTAAGAGGCTTCCGTAGACTCATACTCTTGTTTGGAGATAGCTTGTTTGGACAATAACTTCTTCGCACGTTGCAATTGCGCTTCAGCGGTCTGGAAAGACGCTTTCTTCGCCTCATATTCCCATTTAAAGTCCAGCGGATCAATCTCGGCCACGATCTGTCCCGTACGGACCTTCTGGCCTTCATCCACGTTTAATGAGATCAGCGGGCCGGACATCTTAAACGCCAAATCACTGAATTGATCGGGCGATACCACTCCACTGAATGATTTCTCAACCATGTTCAGAGAAGTAACGTCCGCCAATTTAACTGGACGAGGACCTTGCTCCTTAACGGGTGGTTGACTACAGGAAACCAATGCTGCCAAAACAAACACAGGGATTAATTTTCCTTTCATGATAACTTGCATTTTGTTATTTAATTATGATTTCTTTTTCTTCACAGTAAATATAAAACATTCTCGCCTAGAGATTGTTGAGCATAACGTGCCTTAAAAAGACCAACTACCATCATTCACGTATGCTTCCATCGGATTTTCTATCGAATCAGGCAAAGAAGGGAAAAAATCAATTCCGGTAACCTTCTCAACGCTATCGATAGGGATCATCATCGATTTCAACGGAGTCTTTCCATAGTCTTTATTATCAAACAGAAAACCTACCCCTTCTGGTTTACCGTTCGTTATCGTACAGATTACCTTATAAAAGGTCTTCGGGATTCCCACCCGATTCTTACCTAACCGTTTCAGGTCGTCCGTGATCACCGGGCCGGTCACGATCAACAAAGAGCCATTCTCTTTCGCCCACAAACGAGCCTGCTCTTCCAGATCTTTCCAGATACCCCGGTTCAAGCCGGGCTTTTGCGGACAGATATTGCTTAGGTAGAACGATTCCCGCATGGCCTTGGCGGACCATTTCATATCGCCGGCAGGCGCCATATGCCCTCGGTCATAGCCGGAACGGGTATAGTCCTCGTTCATGGCGGTAGCCCCTTTCACCATGGGGTCCGAGACGAACTTATTAGACCGCTCGTTCTTCTTACTTGTCGCCTCTTTCGAGGTCAGTTCATAGGCTACCCAATTGGCGATCTTATAATCGGAATTATAAGAAACCGTATAGCCCTCATGCTTTATAACCTGCTCTTTTTGTTTATTCTTTAGTCTCGGTATCTCAGCTCCCTCTTGAAAAGTATAAGCGGTGGTCTCTTTCTTTGGGTTCGTCGTTTGCTTGTTTTTCGTCGCTTGCGCGGCTTTCTTACCCGATGTTCCGGAACCGCCCTTGTCCGAGATATTCGGACGGACTATTGTCTCCGCCCGATCCTGTTTCTTCTCTACAGGCCGTGTCTTGGATACCGGATAAAACCAGTTATATATGAATAATACACCGATAAAACAAACAACTACCGCAAAAGCGCCAAGAAGCATCTTCTTTACAGAAGACATGAATGATGATGCCCGCTTCTTCTTGCTTTTCCGGGGTTGAGGCTTACCTTTCTTTTTTGCCATACCTAAAACTTCCTATTCTTAACCTTTCGTATTGGGCGCAAAAATAGATAAATCCGGCATGTTATACAACACTATTCTACGATAGTATTGGTCTCGATTACTATAAAAGACGGCTTAATTTAATACGCCGCTTCATTTGACCTTGCTTTCAAATTTAACTTCGAATCAAACTTTCACTATCGTCCGAATAGTGTACCGCATTCTTTTGTACGCATTCCCTACTTGTATTGGCATAACAATAGACACAGAAATGGGAGCAAGTGTTATACATACCGATATCTTTGCTTATCATGCAACCACAGGCTTTCCGTTGGCCTTTGTCTTTTAGGTCTTTGCGTTTGTCGGGTAAAGCGGGAAACGTACCAAAAAGATCCGGTTCGGGTAATTGGCCTGTTCGAAGATAATAAACCAATTCATAATCCTCCCCAAACACACGCTCCATTAAATCACCGTCGATACACCGGTTATGCTCAATGCCATAAACCGCAAGGTCAATGTCCTCGGCACAAGTAGCGAGTGTCACATTCCAACCAGTAGAAGCCCAAATTTCCCTCAACTTCACCAATCCCTCTACAGTTTCTTGACGTTGCATCGCATTCATCTCAGCGGTTTCCACATCCTCTTTCGTAAAGCAATTCGTCTCTTTTATAAGATTGTTCTGTACCTTACGATACGCCTTTACATCTACGAAACTGAACACGAGCTTATCAGTATATCCTTTCAACTGATTGCCGATCTTCCAAATACGTCTAAGCAGGACACGAGGCGTGATAGATGGAGTTATAATCAATGGGTCGAATCGCCGGATCACCCGTTCCTTCCCTATCATTTCCGACAACTCCCGAAATGTCTCCACCCGTTGCGTAACGCTCGGCACATTCGGCTCAAAGCCTTCGCTCACATAGTCATTCAACGTGAACTGGAAATAATAATGGATACCCCTCCTATCCAACTCATGCAAATAAGGTAATATCGGCTTCGGGTTCTTTGTCCAAAACACGATTGCCTTACACCGCTCAAACGACACATACATCTTCCGCCGATTAAACGGATTATACCAAACACAATACCCCTTGGCCAAACGATTAAAGAACCACTTGGCATAAAAGGCCGGAATATCCGTTGACCGGCTGGCCGAAATGATGATGGGAGCAAGTGCTTCGACTTGCTCGCCGGAGTCGGTGGTGATAAGAGTTCTATCCATTACTATTACTTTATTTTAGCAATCACCCTACAAATCTTCTAATACACATAAATCAGGGAAACACAGATTCAAACAATGTGCCATCCCATAATGAACTTTTATTGCGACCATAGCAGATTTACTATTATCTTGAACCAGATAAATACTTTTCTTTTATTTCCACCCACCCCTCAGCTTTTCGCTTTTCAAATTCTTCTAATGATGTCACAAATATTGGTTTAGGACTTTTTGCTATTTCTCCATTTTTCTTCTTTTTCCCCATTTTTATTTTAACGGATTGTTTTTTCTCTTGAAACAAACCACACTCCAAAGATTTAATATCGTTATTCTTCAACTTTTCATCTACACATAATATAAAGGTTACATTTTTCTTAAACAAAGGTAATGGAAGCAGATCATATAAACAATCATAAGTTTTCCTATGCCCAAGTATCCATCCCAAAAGATAGGCTGCAACAGGAAACTCATCCGGCCAAGCTTTCATATAGTTATCTATAGTTTTCTTACAGTAGGTTAGTCCATCCGCATAATCATCTTTCATCTTAAGGAAAATTGTAGCCACTTTCAGATAATCTACTTTAGGACAATATTTCTTAATTACATTTCTTATACCCTCTGCTTCTTTAGATGAATTTATTATCTCTTGTATCTTATCAGATTTCAAATTATAATCCAATGAATCCAAAAGTTTATATATACAAGTAGGTTCATACGAATCGACATCTCCTCCATTCATTTTATTCACAATTACATGTATTGCATCCATAAAATAACCTAGAGTTGTATGAGGATAAATTGCATGCCGCTCATATCTAAGAAGGTATATCCAAATAGATAATTCACCTTTTGGCCGTTTTCCTCTATATGATTGATCGATCACTTCTTTTATGCAAGTATCCGGGATCATCTTCTTTGAATAGTCGTATTGAGCATCAGACAAACCAAAAACTTTCCAAATATTTCTAGTTCCTCTTACACAATCATCATAAGTCTTCGATTTCCTATATTCGAAGATGACTTCAGGACATAACGGATCTTGTATAGGAATCCGTCTATCAATTGGACTAATTTTTTGTTCAGTTTTAGCTTCATCATCTAAAGGATATATATTTTGGACATCCTCAACCTCTATATTCTCAAAAAAAGAATTATCAAACTTCTTTGAATAATGAACAAAAACGTACGTAAATGAGCTATCAAACGCATTTGCTAAAATAAGAATTTCTCTAAAGAATTCTGGATTATTCTTCAGATCCTCAATAGAACAATCAAACTTCCTTATCATATCTCTATTCGCATGGAATATACCATATTTATACAGGTCTGCGAAATCCTGTTTCCTCATAAGTGCTAAATAGTTTGTCATAATCTCAAATTCCTCCAAAAATACCAGAACCAGAAAAAGAGGTTTGCCCCTCCAAATAATTATGTATATCGATTTTATTACAGTCATTAGAGAAACGTTGCACACTACCATGCAAGTTTCCACTATACGTAATATATAAATTTTTACGACTCCTTGTCATGGCAACCAAAAATAATCGCTTGGCTATCTCCACATCTTTAGCAATAAATCGTCCACTGCTCATTCCCGGTATGAAAACATGATCAAAATCAAGTCCTTTTGAACTATGATATGTCATAACAGCAATTCTATTATTATCAATAAATGAGCCATACCCATTACCAACATACTGTATGGGAATACCACTATCTGATAAATATAGATTCAATTGATCATCTAATTTTATCCCAGAATATTCTAATTTATCATTTAAAACAAGTAGCTTATTAATAAAAGACAGAATCTCTCTATGCGTGGGAAACAATACCACAACGCCCTCATGCACCCGAATTGCCTTGCGCCCTTCTTTCTCTATATATTTTACTTCTTCATCCATATTAAGGGCTTCACACAAGCGTACTCCTATATCTATTTTTGTCAAATCTATTGGAGAGGTAAATATATTTAATTTAGGAAAGACCTTATTAACCGCACTTCGGATTGATTTAGTCAAACGATGTATAATATTCAATTGAAAAGAGATCGCCTTTAACAAAGTATTAATTTGATTTGGCTCAACTGTCTTTTCCTGTGTCTGGGGATCACATTCATATATAGATTGGTTTTCATCACCTGCAACTATAACATGTTTTGCCCGTTGATTCATCTCATCAAGAATACTCGGCGTTAAATCCTGCACCTCGTCACAAAGAATATAATCATACTCTTCACGAGACTTTCTAAATTGAAAATATGTCTGAATCTTTGCTTTAAGACCCATTTCTTGAAAAGCAGCCTCATACATCGCAATCAAAGCATGAGTGAACAAAACAACGACAACACGGGGTTTAGGATTTTTATTGATAATCCTTTTAAAAACATACGCTAACAATACTGACTTTCCACTGCCCGGAAATCCCTTAATCCATATATTTTGCTGATCAATATCGACATTGTCAACAAAGTTCTTCTGCTGATCATCTAAGATGCCATAATCAACTAACCATTTCATAATACTATTATTTTGTTAATGAAACAAATCGTGTTCTTGTAAGATTATCCTCATTATAGTAAGACTCTTGATCCAATTTAGGCTTTGACTGACGAACTTCTTGAGCTACATTTTTCAATCCAAGTCTTTGAGCTACACTTTCCAACCAGCTATACTCAAAATCACTTAAAGAACCACCTTTCCATTTTTTGTAGAGAATATTATATGCTTCTTGATTCAACCTTTGAGCCTCACCCTTATGCCCCAGTCTCTCTTCGATCCCAGCAAGGGCAATCATAGAAGGCGCATGAGAAGGATCAAGCAAATGTGCTTTTCTCAATAATGCTTCCGCTCTTTTTGGATCCCGATTAATAAGGCTATGTCCCAAATTAAACATAGGATGGAACCCATCCGGATTATTAGCCAATGCTCTTTCATAAAAATCAATAGCTTTATTCTCATTACCGGCATTGGAATATAATACCCCTACTTCATTATAACTATTCGGATTGGGATATAATTCTAGTTGAAACTCATAGGTTTCTGCTGCCCGAAAAGCATTTCCTGCCTTATTATAGGCTTGTCGTAAAGAAATTAAACTTTGTTTGGTAGGAACTCCTCCATTCTTTTCAGCTTCTAAATTAGCTTGTCGCTCAGCGGCAAGAACTATACGCTCTTCTGTCGTGAGTTCTTTATTCGCAAAAGGATTTTGTGGCTCAATTATACAATTTACACCCAAACAATTTGCTTGGGCCAAAAGAAGCTTATCAGCAGTTAGTTCAAGTGCCAGTTTTATCTCCGCATTAATAGGAAAACCTCCATCACATGTAATTTTAAGATTGAATAGCATCTTATTTTGACTTCCTACGCATATAGGCAACTCTATTACTTCTTGATTATCACGAGATGGGACAAGGTCATTAATAATCACGGTATCACTCGGAATAATTGTTCCTGCCGGTATCAACACTTTGCGTAAAGTATCTTTCGTTATCACAAAGATTGGCTCACTTGTAATAGGTTGTATCAAACATTTATTCATACCATTCATCAAAAGAGAATGAATTGCGGTTCCTTTAGATACATGTGTTTGCAAATCTCGAGGTATTAATAACTCTGAACCTTCAAAATATTTGTGTAGTGCCTCTTGGATATAAGGATTCTTTGAGCTTCCACCTATAAGAAGCACATAATCCAATTCTTCAATAGATATATGCGCTTTTTCAATTGCACTCTTGATGGGTATAAAAATGTTATTATAATCTTCCTGCCTTTTAATTCGTAAAGGGAGACGGCTGTCTTTCGTGAAAATCGACATAGCCTCTGTGATCTCCTTATTCGTAATATAAAAATCTTCTTGCGAAAAAACTCCCTTCGTCGTTTCAATACGAACCGGCGTTGACAATGTGTTTTTACTATCACTATCTTTTATAGAAGGAAGCACAAAGTTATTAGCCAAGACAGAAAAGCTCTTACAAACATTTATTTTTATTTTCTCTGCCACTTTATATAACTTCGCAGCAATAATTTTAATCTCTGGCGAACGAAACTTATCTATTGTGAAATTATTATAAGCCAAAAAGCGAGGAAGTAGGTATTGATAGGTAAGATAACGGTCAATGTCATCACCTCCCAATTTCATAAATTTAGATATAGACAAATTCTTTGAATAAAAACCATTTACGCTTTTCCCTATTTCAAGGATAGAAATGTCACATGTTCCTCCTCCAAAATCAAATACGAGAACTTTAGGATTATAACTAGGGCTGATGGTTAAAATTTTATCAGTATCTTGACTATCATTTACATAACTAATAAACGCAGCATTTGGCTCATCTATTAAAGACTGCCTTGATACCGCCATACCATTAGCTTCCAAGGCTTCCATCAATTCTCTTCGTTGATTGGCTTCAAACGAAGCTGGAATACTTATAGCATAGTTGATATTTAAAGATAATCCAGACCTTGTACAATATCTTTCAATAAGCATTCGTAAATACATAAAGAATATACGTACACAATCTTTAGGATTTCGTATTTTTATGGAATCGATATTAGCCACTTCGCTATCATAATACTTGGCTCCTAAATCCTCTCCAATTTCCATCTTGAAAGAATACCATATATTCTTTCCTTTTTTTAGAGTGAATTTCAAATTTGAAGCACCTTCTCCTATAAGAAGAATATTTTTAAACCATGCTATAACAGAAGGTATTTTTTCACTTTGATATTTTGTTCCGTCTTCCAGCATTTGATCCAAATAAATAGGTTGAACCTTGATTTTTCGGATAGAACTATCATAAGTGGCAACTGATACAACCGTGGTTGATGTTCCGAAATCTATACCAACAAAAGTTTGTTCTTCCTTCAATTGGCTAAAAGATTCTGGAAGCATAGATCTTATGGAAAGTAGATTATTATTTTCTTCTACATTCATGTCGATGACTTTCTATTTCTTGTCAGCCGACCCCATGCTGGCATTATGTGTATTTCATGGTAATATACACAAAAAACGTGGAGCCAGTCCTGTCACTCGTTCCACGATTCAAAGGCTCTCGCATGCCCAGTTTGTCGAAACGAGCAACGTCGAAAGCCCCACGCCGATGTGATCATATAATCTACCACTCACCGTTCCCATCGTAATGAAACGACAAGATACAATGAGGGCTGTATATAAACATCCCACGGGGCGTTCCCGTTGCTTTGTTCTTGACAAACTATTTAGAATTTGCGAGATTCTTGAATCGTCAAAACCAAAGCGTTCAGTAACGCCTTTATGTATATACATCCCCCCTCCGCACCAACCTAAATGGCTTCGGCGTGAGGGAAACATCGCAAATATAGTAAATTTCTAATATACATATTTCTTTTTCCATGGATATTTATAAAGATTCCAAGAAGATGAGTTATTGTCTATTTCCGATCTTTCGTATATTCGTTCGTGCCGTTTTCACGAAAAACATGTACATGAATTCTCAAAAACACGTACGAGTTTTTTGGGAAACACGTACAAGTTTTTGAGAAAACATCATCTTGTTTTTGGAGCACTAATTATCAGTCGTTTACAAAAGAGAGCATATCGAAGGACTTATTGTATATAACTACTAGAGAAAATAGGTATCATACGATCCGAATACATAGGATATCCTAAAACGTAATAAACAAAACCCCGATTTTACTTGTATCTCCCAGCTTTTACGTTACCTTTGCCCCAAACCTTAGCCTAGGTTTCATACTAGAACATTAATAACTTTATAAAAATTTACGCTATGGATATTTTTGATTTACTATTCGGTTGGGGCGGGCAGGCCATGCAGTTAACATTCCAATATGGATTTATCCTTAAAGAAGAAGATTTCCTTGAGCTTACCGATGAGCAATACGTGCAGTTTCACATCAAGATGGGGGAATGTAACGAAAAGATCTTTATGATCGCACCGGCAGATCCGAGAAACGCAATAGAGGCGGACTCAACGGAGCTACCGATCGTGACCGAATCCCAAAAGGACGCTTTTCTTGAGGCTGCCAAAGACATAGAGAAATATTGCGAAGGAAAGGATTTCCATACGGATGAGGAGAAGTTACGGTTTGCGGCGAGACATATGCCAGATATATTCTCCAAAGGCTCCAAATATGAGAAATACTCTAAATTCTCAGTCACCAAGCGACAGAAAGGCAAGTAGATAATGCTTTCCCGTATCGTCATCGCCTTGGGTGTAGGCGATGATGATAACCGGGATCAGCCCTTTGCTATTTCATACCGCATAAAGAGGAATATTCGTCAGGTTGCCTTGCTCCTTGTAAGGCAGCATGGAATATCGCTCCGCATGCAGGCTTGGTACCTTGTCCAATAAGTTCATCAAGGAATTAGCCCGGACATTTCCTTCGGCCTTCACTTCTATCGGGATCATTTCCGCTCCCCGTTGGATGATGAAATCAAGCTCTAGGCGTGAATTGTCCGCCGTATGATAATAAATGGGAGACACGCCTTTGCTTTTCATCTGTTGCAAAACGTATTGCTCAGTTAGTCCACCCTTATACTCCTTGAATATATCATTCTTTATCAAGACTTGCGCAGGATCGGTCTGGACCATCGCTCCCATCAAGCCAAGGTCTACCATATAAAGCTTGAAAGCCGATAAGTCCTCGTAAACAGCGAGCGGCAACTCGGGTTTCGCGCATCGAGGTACCTTATACAACAAACCCGCATTGACAAGCCATTGTATGGAAAGCTCAAAGTCGTTGGCCCTCGCGCCTTTACGTAAAGCGCCATAGATAAACTTCTTATTCTCCTTGAATAATTGAGAAGGCACACTGTTCCAAACCATCCGGATACGCGGCACTTGCTCTTTGGGCGCATGTTTCGAGAAATCAAGATCATAACCTTGGAGAATCTCCTGCTGGATACGCCTTACCTCCCGTAAAGCTCCGGTCTCCACGTATTTGGAAACAGCCTCCGGCATGCCTCCCACATAATAATACTGGCGGAGAAGATCCACATACTTCTCATGCAACAGACTCATCATCCCATAGTCACGGCTCATAAGTAGTTTACAGGCCTCTTTCTCTCCTTTCGCCATAAGAAACTCCTCGAAACTCATAGGATACAGGTTGATGACATTAACCTTGCCTACCGGATATGATATATTCTCATGCAAAGAAATTCCCAAAAGCGAACCCGCCACCGCGATATGGTAGTCCGGAGCTTCCTCCTTAAAATACTTCAACGCCTCCAATACCTCCGGAATATCTTGTACCTCATCCAAAATGACGAGCGTATCACCCGGAGTAATATCCACCGAAGTCATGGCACGGAGACCACGCAAAATTCTTTCCACATCAAAGTCCTGCGTAAAAAGCTGCCGGGCAAGATTGTTCTTACGACATACGACATAAGCCTCTTTCTTATATTCAAGCCTGGCAAACTCATGGAGTAACCAAGTCTTGCCCACTTGTCTGGCACCATTAAGGATAAGAGGTTTTCTGTCCGCTCTTTCTTTCCATTCAATAAGTTCCTTTAAAACAGTTCTTTCCATATTAATACAACATTTTTACGCAGATAAATATAGCTAATCATCACATTTTTCAGCACCAATTCGCCATACAAATATACATAAATACGCGGATATAAGGTATACGGACGTACATTTTTACGCGGCATACGTTCTTTTACCTACCTGTCTACCCTCTACTCCCCTAAGCAAAAAACGCTCTACTCCTATATGAATTCTTGCTCGATAGCTTATGGATTCTTGTTTGCATACTGTATAATTCTACAAACCACGACGTGGTCTGTACAGATCAAGACGGGGAATATACAAATCATGACGTGGTCTATATATTCCACGGTGATAATTTGGAAATAGATCAAGTAATAAGTATATTTGTATATAGTAAGAAGAATGTTTTTAACTTGAAGATACGAACAATTATACCTAGTAGCAGTTATGGCAGAATATATCAAGCAAGAGATGTGCGACCTGAACGGGACGGGGGAAAAGCCGGTGTATTATCGGATGAAGATACAACGGAACATGGACATGGAGGATTTCGTGGAACGGATCACCTACCCCGGATCGGGCTTGAGCAGGGGTAGCGTAATACAGGTGATGACGACAGTAGCGGAACATCTGGCCTATTGCATGGCGGAAGGGCAGTCGGTCACGTTGGATGGCATCGGTACGTTCACGCCCCGCCTAGGCGTAGCGAAGGACAAGGAGATCGACTCGCTGGATGGTGACGAACCGAAGCGTAACGCACGGAGCATCGAGGTGAATGGTATCAACTACCGGGCCGACAAGGAACTGGTACAGGAAACTAACCTGCGTTGCGACTTAAGACGGGGAGGTATCAGCCGTGTATGGAAATCGGCCTTCACCGAAGAGGAGCGCCGGACGCGGGCATTGGATTACCTTGATGAACACCCATTCCTGCGCATACAAGACTACATGGCTATCACCGGATTAAAACGCAGTAGCGCGAACCGGGAGCTACTACGCCTCAGCAACGATCCGGCGAGTGGGATCACCATATCGGGTTATGGAAGCCACCGGGTGTATGTCCGCAGGAAAACAGAGGGCGATCGCTAATTTGAAAATGATTACCTTTGTCTTATTATCTTAAAACATATTATTTATGAAAAAAATAAAGAATATATTGTTGATACTATGTCTGTTAAGCCAAGTATTACCTCTATCCGCTCAGTGGAAGCATGAACCTACACCAAATGATACGCTACAGTCGGTACGTGTGTTGGATAAGGGTGACCTGTTAATGAGTATTTACGCTCCCGAGGCCAAGAAGGTGAGCGTGATGGGCGATATCGCCATGCATGAGGCTACCCGGGCGGAGAATGGTGTTTGGTTTGCCACGGTGCCGGGCGTGAAGGATGGCATTTATCGTTATTGGTTCGTGGTAGATGGCGTACGGGTGTATGATCCGAAGGGTGCCTTGTCTTCCGAGACTTCCGCTTTGCTGGAGGTAAACAAGGGGGGGACGGATTTCTTCGCCATGAAGGATGTTCCGCATGGGGCCATGGCGGAACGTTATTACCAATCGAAGACGTTGGACACCATGCGCCGTTTGCATGTATGGACACCGGCCGGTTATGAGAAGATGTCCGGCAAATTGCCTGTATTGTATCTGATCCATGGCGGTGGCGATAATGACAACGCTTGGCCTACGGTAGGTGCCGCTGGATTGATCCTTGATAACTTGATGGCCGAGGGGAAAATGCAACCGATGGTGGTGGTCATGCCCAACGGTACGATCCATACCGAGAGCTTGGAGGGTGAGGTCCCTTTGTTCGCGAAAGATTTGATGAACGATATCATTCCTTTTATAGAGGCTAATTACCCGGTATTGACCGATAAGGATCATAGGGCGTTGGCGGGCCTTTCCATGGGTGGTCTGGAGACACTTGAGGTTGGATTGGATCATTATCATCATTTCGGGTACCTGTGGGTGCTTAGTTCCGGATGGTTCGCTACCGACACGGACAATTACGCCAAGAAAGCCGTTTATCTAAAGAAGATAGCCGCCGACTTCAACAAGACCGTGCGTCAGTTGTATTTCACGCAGGGAGGCCCGGAGGATATCGCCTACAAGAATGGCCAAGCGATGCTGAAACTGTTCGACGCTGCGGGCATCAAGTACGAGTATAGCGAGATGCCCGGCGGACATACTTGGTATGTATGGCGCCATGATTTATATAACATGGCGCAACAGCTGTTTAAGTAAGACACGACCTACTCCACCCAATGGTGCCCCGGGCCGAGATGCTTGCGAGTGCCGTTCGGTCTTATCAGTTCGGCGGAGGTACCTTCCGGGATTTGGAGATCGAACTTCAATCGCTTGCCTTTCTTCTTGATACTTACTTGGATGGTTCCATAATGAGTCTCTAGGCAGGCAGAGGCTTCCGATAAGGAACCCAGTTGAGGCGCGATCCTAAAGGTACGGAAGCCGGGAGAGGTTGGCTCGATACCGCAGACCTTCTGGCTCAATAAGGTAAGCGGACCACCGCTCCAAGCGTGATTGATCGTGCCGCCACCGAAGCCCTCGGCTCCGATGCCCCATCCCTCGAACAAGGTCGTGTATTCGGCATAATCCAGCATACGGGTGTAACGTTGCTTCATCCGTTCCAAGGCAAACGCCGGCTCGCCCATCTGGAAAAGGGCCTCTAGGACATACTTCTCCATATAAGGGCTGGCGTGATACTCCTTTTTAAGTACCTTCGTCAGCGCCGGATACTTATCTTTCGAGGCCAGCCCGGAAGCAACCGCCATGGCTTGGGAGCGATCGTCCGTCTCCCCTTTATAGCCGGGGGAGCGATAGGCGGAACCTGTCCAGAACTTCGTGTCGAAACAACGTTCTATGCTACGCATCATCCGGGAGATCTCATCGGCATCCTTATCCTTGCCGAGTTGCAGGGCGAAGGCTCGCTCCGCTTTCAAGGCCAGATAATACCAGCAGTTGGTCAATACACCCATATCGACATGCTCGCCCCAGTCGCCCCAGCTCCAAGCGCCTTGACGCTCGATCACCAAGCCACTCTTATCGACTTGCCAAACCTCGTGCAGGTAACGGCGCATCCGGTCGTATATCACCGGGACGAAACTACTGTCGGCACTATAATAATATTGCGTATAAAAACCGTACCAACCGATAGACGCCAACATCTGTAAAGGAAGCTCCTTATCCCAATTACCCGCCGGAACCGGAGCGTAGAGCGTTCCGTCCTCCCGCTGCCAATTCATTAATTCATGGATGCCTTTTACGGCTAGTTTCTGCCCGGACGGAGAAAGGGCGTAGAAAGCCTCGCCTAGCTCATTCACCTCGTCGCCCCACCATTGGGCACGTTCACGATCCGGACAGTCCATATAATTATCACGCATCGTTATGTATAAGGTGCGGGCAGAACGTTGCCAAAGCTCGTCGTAGAACGGGTCGTCACAATGGAAAGAGCCGGCGAGGTCCGTGTTGTAACCGGTCTCACGGTATTTCACATCCAGCACCTTCACGCCCTCAGGGATGATGTAATAGACCTCATGGCCGTTCATCCAGCCATAGCTTTCGTATTCCTGCTCACCCTCACGGGTGATATATTCGGCACGTACGTTGCGCTCGCTTCCTCCCTCGTAATTATCCATCCGGATGTGGATAGTCTTCCCGGCCTCCGCCTCTACTTTTAGATACGGAGTGATCTGGGCATTATAGGGCAAACGACAGAACAGGGTATCGCCTCTCAAGGATTCCCGGACGGATACATAGGATAACAGGCCGCTGTTTTTCCACTGGGGTATCGGACGTTCCACCAGATCCCCGAAAGGAGCTTTCCCCGCCTTACCGACGCAGACCGCCCCCGGAAGGGAACCTTCGAAACTCGTACGGTTCCAGTTTGTTATCGCTTGACGGGCATCGAAGCGGATATTACTCTCCGGCATACGGTAATTCGGGAAAGGGGCCTCGGTATTTTGATAAGCCTCATACAAGGCGCACTGCCAGCTCGCGTCGGAGACGATCTCCAGTCCCGGAGCGATCGCCTCGAATAACAAAGCAGCTTTCCCACTGTTGATATGACTGAAACCGTCTTTCCCGAAATGCCAGAGCAAGATAGCGATGGTGTTCGAGCCTTTTGTCAGGTAAGGGGCGATATCTACCGGATCGTAATAAGTCCCGGAAGGAGAAGGTCCTCTTTTCAAGCCACCCTCGAAGACAACCAGTTGGTCGTTGATCCAAAGCCAATACTTGGAATCGGCGGCGATACGGGCGATGAGTTGATTCGGGACATTCGTCACAGCGAATGATTTACGGTAGATCAACCAAGTATTCGTAGCGCTTTGGCAACGCTCGGTATTGATCCATTGGGCTTTCCAAGGGAAGGATTCGGGATGAGATGAAGCTGTCGCCTTTATCCAGCCGAAAGGCAAGAGGAACAAAAAGAAGGCGATGAGTAGCTTATTCATAAATTTAATCTTTAAAGTTCAACAGTTTATAATTATCTGGTTGTAGAGACGGGGCGTGCCCCGTCTCATCCCCCAAAAAGGTAACTTAAAGATACTATCAGCCGGTGGGAGACGGGGCACGCCCCGTCTCTACAACTAAGTATATTAAGCGGGATATGTAAATGTATGCGTACCGGCGGATACGGTCTCGGTCTGATCGCCTACCACGATATCGGCGGAGCAATCAGCCGGAATCGTCACGGTAAGCATAACCTTATCCCCTTCCCGTTTCCATTCGCTGGCGATACGGCCGCGTACGGAATGGTACTCACCTTTCGCCCAATCCAGTTCTTTCACGAAATGAGGCGTGATACGGATATGACGGAAGCCCGGAGCCGAGTCGTCATGATTGATACCGGCCAGCTGGTTCATCATCCAAGCGGAGACATCTCCCATAAAGACGTGGTTCAAGGAAGCGTCGGCAAACTTCGGACTAAGTGTCCACGTCTCCGGCAATGTGGAGTAACCCATCGTCTCTACCCAATATCCCCAAGAAGGTGCCTCGGTCTTCGTGATCATCTTCATGGCATCCTCGATATAGCCATATTTCGTAAGCATGGCCGGAACGGTCTTACTGCCTAATAGACCAAAATCCAAGAAATAGTTATTTCCCGCTACCACCTCACGCAGCTTATCCGCCACGAGTTGTTCCTTTCCTTCCGGTACAAGTCCCAGATACAAGGCCAAGGCTTGCGCCGTTTGGGTCCCTTCGGCATACACACCGGTCTCGGCGTTGAAGAACTTCTGGTTGATCAAGGATTTGAGCGTATTCGCTTTCTCTTGATAAGGAGCGGCATCCTTGCCCAGTAAAGAGGCGAAGCGAGCCATCAACTTATAATCCAGATAATAGTAGGCGGTAGAGGTATATTCATTATTCGTCGTAGCTTTCCAATACACCCAGTCACCCAAGCCAAACGGCAAGTAACCGTCTTTCTCTTTCGTCTTCAAATAATCCAGATATCGCAGCATCGTAGGATATAAGCGTTCTATACTGCGAGACTCGCCATAATAATCATACAAGGCGTTCGGTATGATAAACATGACAGCGTCCCAAACCGGACCCGGCCACTCGCCATATCCCCAACCGCTGGAAGGAATGATACCGGAAATCTCACCCGCCTCACGCTGGTTATCGATAATATCATTCATCCATTTCTCATAAAGCGTGATACCATCGAAGCCCAGCAAACCGAGGTCGATCGCGATATGCGCGTCGGCTGTCCAGCCATTCTTCTCCCGTTGCGGACAATCGGTCGGGATACTGTGCAGGTTACTGCGGTAAGCCTGCATCGTAGCCTCCCATATCTTATTCAATAGAGGATTCGAACAAGCGAAGGAACCGGACGGACGGACATCGGTATGCATAAACAAGCCGGTCAAGTTCTCTTCCGTTAAAGTAACGGGACGGCTGCTCTCCACCTCCACGTATTGGAAACCGTGATAAGAGAAGGAAGGCATGAAGATCTCCTCCTCTCCCGTACCTTTCAAGGTAAAGACATCCATCTGGAATACCTCGTCCGGTTTGACCGGATGATAATATACATTGATATTGCCTTGCTCCAAGCGACCGTCTTTCTTCAACAACTCACCATGTTTTAACGTGATACGGGTTCCCGCCTCACCTTTCACCTTCAAGCGGCAAAGGCCGGACATGTTCTTCGGGAAAGAATATACATATAACTGATCGGAGAAACGTTTCATCGACACGGGCCTCACCTCTTCCGTGATACGGATTCCCGGCATTTGCTGGGCTACCAACAGAGGTGCCGGAGCCTGCGCCGGAAGTGCCGCTTCCCATTTACTATCGTCGAAATGAGCGTTTTTCCATCCGGCCTCTTCCAGCCGGGCATCGAATTTATCGCCGCTGTATATATTATTATAGGTATAGGCCCCGGTGGAAGTCTTCCAAGTCTCGTCCGAGCCAATCACCTCCGTCGTACCATCCGTATAGGTAATACGTAACTCACATAGCAGGCGGGGACGATTCCGCCAGCGTGCCTCATGAAAATTCCAGACCGCCACGGACTGCTCATTGTACCAGCCGTTTCCCAGAACAGCGGCCACGGCGTTGTCGCCTTGCTCCAGCAAAGAGGTAACATCATGCGTCACGTACAAGATACGTTTATCGAAATGCGTATACCCTGGGTCCAGATAATTCGTTCCGACCCGCTCGCCATTGATGAATAGCTCATGATACCCAGCAGATGCTACGTACACACGGGCATCCTTCACTTCCTTGCCTACCGGGAAAGACTTGCGGAACAGAGGGGCAGGCTCGAACTCCTTATCCTTATGATCGGTAATCCAAGAGGCGGACCAATCCGAGGGATCGAACTTAGCGGTCTCGAAAGAAGCCGTCTCCGAGGTAGCGCACGGACGCCCTTCACCATCCCATACCGTAACATTCCAGTAATAACGGGTATGAGGTTTCAGGGCCATTCCTTCCGCATAGGGCCGCAAGTCGTCCGGACTCGTACCGATCCGTACCTCATAGCGGGAAGCCTTAAAGCCCTCCTCATTTCCGGAGTATTCCCATGTAAAGCGAGGAGACGAAGTATCCAAGCCGATAGGCTCCGTAAGGTATTCCGTACGGAGATTCGTAGGTATCGTTAATTCATTATTGCTTTTACAACCGCCTAATAAGAGGGCGGCGAAAGCGTAGATGCAAATAGTTTGTTTCATATATTCTATAATTATATACATTCTACAACTAAGTATAAGAGCTACGGGGTAACTCGTATCTCTTCAGGAGCGTTGATATGGCTTATCACCTTGCCGTCCGCACCTTTCTCATGTCGGATCTCGATCACCCCGTAAGGCGTGGGAAACGTACCTTCCACCCATTCGAGATCTCCCAGATGTGGGATGATACGTACCGTACGGCAACCCGGTTCCACCACTTGTACGCCCAATACGTACTCGCTTAACCACGATGTGGGGCCCGAAGCCCATCCATGGCACAAGCTATGGCGGAAACCTTGATAGCAATACGCCCCATAATCTCCATGAATGTCTTTCTTTCCAGCGGGAACCAGCTCATCAATACGCCCTGCGTCAGGAAGCCATTCCATATTGAAATCCTCCCAAAACGTCGTAGCACCTACATCCAGCATAGCTCCCCAATACGTACGGATCACATCTAACGCACCTTGGTAATTACCAGCCAACGCCATCGCCCGTAGCATATAATATCCGTAAAACGTAGAGAAGCCTTTCGCCCCGTCCACCGCCAAGCAACGCTCGTTCGCCTCCTTAGCATCCATGATACCCGCCAGAGCCATCAAAGCGGCGGCTTGTTTATCCCCGGGCGTAATCCGATCTTTCTCCGAAGGGAACCGGGATTTCTTCCGAAGGGAAAACTCAATAGCCTTGGAAGCTACCGCACGGCACTCCGAGGCCAACGCATCCTCGCCTAAAACGGTACATAACTCCTCTCCCGCACGCATGGCTTGTATCATCAGCGATTGAAGGCCAGCATCGATAGCGGGTGTATTCTCACTGGAAGGCCAATCCAAGAAACGGTTCCCATCCAGTCTCTCTTGTCCGCTTGGGTCAACCTTCGAGATCAAGTGACGCAACAAAGCAGTCATATAAGAGCGTTGCTCTTGTAGATACGCAAGATTCCCTTGATAATAATACCAATCCCGCTGAATCAACAACCACCAGATCGAGTACGAACTGATGCCGTTCATCCAACTAGGCAGCGGCGTAATATCCCGAATCAAATCCAGGCTCTTAGGAACCACCTCATTATAACCGAAGACGGTACTGACCGTCATTACCTCCGGATGTAAATCCCCCACCCAGACCAGACGATCCCGTTTTACGCCGTCCCATAGATATTCCTGCATATTCAAGTGGACCGTGTACGCACCTGTCTTCCAGATCCGGTTCAACCGCTCGTCATTACAACGGAAAGAGCCCAGATAAGGAATATCCCGGAACGCGGAGATCGCACGGACCTCTTTTAATTGCAACTCCGTAGAATCACCCAATACATCAATACGCACGAAACGGAAACCGGAATTACCGATCTCCTGCACACCCAGCCAAGGGAGCGATACCACGAAATCCCGCATCGCATGATCGTTGCTCGCCCCGTTCGCGCCATCTATCTCGCACATAGCCTCACTAACGGACTCTCCGAAACGAACCCGTACGGAAACCGGATCGTGAGACGGCGGCATACCGGTCACCAGCTGAAGACCGCCTTGCAACTCCTTCCCGAAATCAAGCAGCAAAGCGGGATGTTCGGTTGGCGTACTTTTCAACACACACAACCGATTATTCGCCAAATCCGACTGTCCGTTGCCCGGAACAAGCAAATGGTTCGCTCCCGTAATTCGCGAACTATCTTGCTGCCAGACAATACGGACCGGAGCGATATACTCCCGTGTCCGATGGTCTCGCTGCTGGGCGAACAACTTGAACGAACCGATCCCTATGAATAGAATGATTAATTTCTTTCGCATACGCTAGAGTCCAAAAGCCGGAACCAAGTCATCCAATTGCTGCTCCGTCATACCTTCCGGCTCGTAACCGGTCATGCGGGCACTAAAATAGATCTGGGCGGATTTACTCAACGTATCGATCGCATCGAAGCACTCGATCAGGTCCTCACCGACGGCAAGGATACCGTGCTTCTCCCAGAACACCACGTCGTGCTCCTCCAACTGACGGATCGTAGCGTGCGCCAACGCCAAAGTGCCCGGTATCTCGTAAGGAACGATACCGACCCCTTTCGGCACGATAATCCGACATTCCGGGATCATACTCCATAACGTGCGGGTAATCTTCTCCGAATCCAAGAACGGCTTACAATGCGTCATGCCGATAATATCCGTCGGATGCGTATGCAATACCACCCGGTTATCCCGTCCCTTCGCACGCAAGAAATTGTGCATCAACAAATGGGAAGGCAACTCGGAAGTCGGTTGGATCGGTTGCTCCGCTAGGATATCATACGATTTCCCATCGGCGGCGATACGGATCAAAGAGCCGTTGGCGAAAGGATCTTTCGCCACGTAACGCATCCGTTTTCCGGTACCCGTCACATAAAAGACGTGCCCGCATAAGGCCGTCATCGCCTCTTGCAAGGGAATCGAGGAAACCAAAGCCGGCAACGCCTTCTCCTCCTCGCTCAATAAAGTAGTCAGGTTCACCGATATATTCCCGCCGTTTCGCTCAGCCCAACCCTTGGTCCACAAATAGCCGGCGACCTCGGCGATACGATCTATTTCCGCCATCAGGCGTTCATTGTTTCTTAGTATTATCATGTCTATTTTAATTAAACTATATTCGGATATAATAAGGAAAGGATCAAGATACACATGCCGGTAATCAATACCACGATCGTCCGGCGATCCACGCCCTTCCATTCTTTTAATAAGATGCCCCAGACATTACTGAAAATAACATTCAACGACATCAGGATACTCCACGAGAAAGCCAGCATAACCGGGGAATCCGAGAAATAGCTCTTTCCCATCCCCAGTCCGAAGAACTGCGAGTACCAAAGCACGCCTGCCAAAGCGCAAAATAAGACATTATTCAGCAATGTACCTCCCGATACCGAGAAATAATCCTTGCCCGTCCCGTTTTTCACGTTCTGGAAAATACAATACACAGCGTTCGTACAAAAGCCGCCCAAAGTAACCAACAGTATTACGGGATTCAAGGCGAACAGATCGCTAGCTCCCGCCTCTTTCGCTTTCGCCAGCACCTCGTTTCCCGATTCCAAACCCAAATTGAAGCAGGCGCTCATCACGCCGGCAAGCAAGGCTACCGCCAAGCCCTTAGTCAAGGCAAAATCCTTCACCGCCGCTTTCTTCTCCTCCTCACTCATATTCCGGGCCCGCAGGCTTCCGGCGTAACCGATCACGGCGATACCTGCCAAGGTAATGCAAACACCGGTCAACAGGATCAATCCGGTTCCCTCAAACAGATTCGTTCCACCGAACAAAGCCGGGAAGAGCGTACCGAAACCGGCGCATGTACCCAAGGCGATGCTCTGTCCCAAAGCTACGCCCAGATAACGCATACTCAACCCGAAAGTCAACCCGCCGACACCCCAGAGCATGCCATAGATAACCGCTCCCAAGCTACCCGGCGAACACCATAGCTCCAGTAAGGTACTCCCTTCCGGTACCGCCAACATCGCTCCGAGATAAGGGAAAACCAACCAAGCGAAGATACCTTGCACCAACCAAAAGCTTTCCCAACTCCAATCCCGGATCTTATTGATCGGCACGTACGAGCTACTCTGCCCGAAACTGCCGATCGCGATGATCAACAACCCGATCCCGATCTCTATCATTTCCGTCTTGAGGTAACGTCGGACTCATATTTCTCGATCTCAGCGATATAAGACTCTCCTACGGGGACCCCACTTTGTAGACAATACATATCCCAAACCGCCCCCCAAGGCAGACTCTTCGCTTCCTCCTGCAAGGCAAGACGCTGGAAATACTTACCCTCATCCTCGTACTGGCGAAGCAAGGCGATCGGCTCCAGCAAAGCGAGCATAAAGGCTTTTTGCGTAGCACGGCTACCAATGACATAAGCACCGATACGATTGATGGTAGCGTCGAAATAATCCAAACCGATATGTACCCGGTCCAAGGCGTCGCAACGCACGATCTCACGGGCTAAATCCTGCACATCGTCATTCAAGATCACGACATGATCGCTATCCCAACGGATCGGACGACTTACGTGCAACATGATCTCGGGCGTAAACAGCAATAACGAGGAAACCTTGTCGGCGATACTTTCCGTCAAATGGAAATGGCCGGTGTCCAAGGTAACGATCTTGTTCTTTTTCGCCCCGTAACCCAAATAGAAATCATAGGAACCTACCGTATAACTTTCCAGACCGATACCGAAGAGTTTCGCCTCGATACAATCTTTCATCCATTTATATTCGGTAGCGAATATCTCATCCAGCGATTCCTCCAAGATACGGCGATAACGTAAGCGGCTGGCCGGTACTTCCTTGCTCCCGTCATGTATCCAAAGGTTCATCATGCAAGGATCGTTCTGGGCTTTACCCATCTCATCGCTGATCCAGCGACAACGCTTCGTATGCTCGATCCAGAAGTTACGGATATCATCGCTGGGGTTCGCCAAGGTCAAATCTCCGCTTTTAGGGTGCGAGAAAGAGGTACTGTTGAAGTCTAGCTTGAAATCATTCTCTTTCGCCCATTGTATCCAGCTCTCGAAATGATGGGGTTCTACCTCGTCACGATCTACTTTCTCCCCTTGGAAATCCCCGTAGATCTCATGCAGACTAAGCCGATGATTACCGGGGATATAGGATTTCGCCTTCAATACATCCCGACGCAACTCGTCGATAGTACGGGCACGTCCCGGATAATTGCCGGTCACTTGTATACCACCGGTCAAGGAGCCGCCTTGGTTCTCGAAACCGCTTACGTCATCGGCCTGCCAGCAATGCAGGGATAGGGATATTTTCTTCATATCCTCTAATGCTTTACGAACGTCTACACCTACGGCCGCATAACGTTCTGCCGCTACTTCAAATGCCTGTTGAATTAAACTGTCTTTTGTCATGGTATGATGTTTTTAAATTTATATGATTTGAAAGTGTATCACCTTTCCGGATAAAATTCCTTGGGAGGGAATGCGGTGGCTATCAGTCTTCGCATCTCCCAACAATCCGTCAGTAATCCTGCCGACTTAGCCTGTATCAAGCAATTTCCAATGGCTGTCGCCTCAGACGGGCCTGCCAATACGGGAATACCGATAGCGTTGGCTGTCAATTGATTCAGCAGATCGTTCCGAGAGCCACCACCTATCACATGCAATCGTTCGATCGGATGTGGCGACATCGGTTTGAGTATTTCCAGCACCTCTTTATAACGATTCGCCAAGCTATAAAATATACAATGTACATAATCGGCGTCCGAAGCGGGAACAGCCTGTCCGGTTTCCTCACAATAGGCCGTGATCTCACGTAGCATATTCTCTGGATTGGCGAAACGGGGATCATCCGGATTGATCAAAGAAGTAAATTCGCTCAACTCCGCCATCCGAACCATATCATCGTACGAATAATCCAATCCGGACCGCTTCCATTGCTCCCGGCAACGTTCCAAGATCCACATACCTGTAATATTCTTCAAAAAGCGGGTCGTACCCTCGATACCCCCCTCATTCGTGAAATTATTCTTGAAAGAGACCTCGTTGATGATCGGCTTCTCCACCTCGATACCCATCAAGCTCCAAGTACCGCTACTCAAGTAAGCGAAATTAGGAGAAGAAGCAGGAACAGCGGCTACCGCCGACGCCGTATCGTGACCAGCCACGGCGATTACCGGGATTTCCCCGATTCCTGTCTTACGGGCGATCGACTCGCTCAACCGCCCGATCAACGTCCCCGGCATCACCACCGGACACATCAAAGTAGGAGATACACCCACGGCCTCCAAGAGCTTGTAATCGAATTTATGGGTTTCCGGATTCAATAATTGAGACGTGGAAGCGATCGTATATTCACATACCATACGCTCCGTCAACATATAAGCCAAAAGGTCCGGTATGAATAATATCTTTTCCGCCACTTCCTGCGGTATAAACGAGTCTTGCCCCGCCCTGAAAAGCTGGAACAAGCTATTAAACGGCATCACTTGAATACCTGTCCGCTTATAGACCTCTTCCTTGGGAATCCGTTTGAAAAAGTCCTCGGGAGCGCCGTCCGTATAAGGATCTCGGTAAGCACGAGGTAAGCCCAATAAAGAGCCATCCAAAGCCACATACCCAAAATCCACCCCCCATGTATCTATTCCGATCGAGTGCAACCGGATTCTTTGCCGGGCGCATATCGTCAAGCTTTCTATAAGAGAAGTATAAAGATGATAGATATCCCAATAAAACCGTCCGTGTAATTCCACCATCGGATTCGGGAACCGATGGATCTCTTTCATTTCAAATTTGGCATCCTTTAAGGTTCCGAGCACGGCCCGTCCACTGGTAGCCCCTATATCAAAGGCTAGAAAATTATATTCCTTCATGGCTTAACAAAGTTATTTGTTTGACGAAAGCAAAAGTAGAAGCATTATTGCTATATTTGCTTACGAAAATGATTTTAAACCTTTCAAATCTGACATGAACGAACTGCGGAATGATTTACTACGTTACTTGACGATCAGCGCTACGGATGAGGAATGGGGAATCGTCGTCACGACGGTCGGATATCAATTCATCCCGCCGGGTTGCGCCTATCCGCTTTCCCGGCATCCGGAGAAGTATAATTTCAAGCCTCAGACCGGGCGCATCCTGAATGAGTATCAATTGGTATATATAACGAAAGGTAGCGGGTACTTTTCCTCCCAGTCTTGTAAATCGCAAAAGATAAACGCAGGGACGATGATCCTCCTTTTCCCCGGGGAATGGCATAGTTATTATCCGGACCGGGAAACGGGATGGGATGAGTATTGGGTAGGTTTCCGGGGCATTCATATCGATAAACGTGTGGAGAAGAAATTCTTTACCAAGGAAGAGCCGCTACACCGGATCGGGCTGAGCGCTACGATCGTCGGACTTTATGAGGATATACTGAAGTTCGCCTCGGAGGAGAAATCCGGTTACCAACAGATGATCTCCAGTATCGTGCTTCATATATTAGGCTCCGTATATTATAAGGAAAAGAACAACTCCTTCACGAACACCTATGTCGTAGATAAAATCAACGAGGCACGTATATTAATGAAGGAGAACATCGAGGACCCATTAAGTCCGGAAGAGATCGCTGCCCGTCTTGGTTTAGGTTATTCATGGTTTCGCCGGATGTTTAAGGAATACACCGGCGTCTCCCCCGCCCAATATCAATTACAACAGAAGCTCCTTCGTGCGAAAGAGCTTCTGACTAGTACCCCTTTGACGATCTCCGAGATCGCCTATAGCCTACATTTCGAGAATGCCGGCCAATTCTCCACATTCTTCAAGAAGAAAGAAGGGGTTACACCCTCGGAGTTCAGGGATCGGACGCATTGAGCTGGAGTGAACCGCTCAATAAGGTTTATAAGGCGTACGCATGACATTCCATGTTTTTGGTAGCCACACTCTATAACGTTCTGCCTGATTCCACGTATTACCAGCTGATGCGAAATCGCACAGATGAATCGGGCGAGCCTTGCCGTTTCCTTCCAAATCCGTTCCTAAAACCATAGGAACGGTAAAAGCCATCCAAGCGAAATCGGGGGCTTGTACCGGAGTTAATTCCACATAACCATCCTTGCTGACGATCACGGAAGCCTCATCCACATCTCCATCCTTAAAGCGGCTATCTCTAGCCAGCACCAAAGGGCCTCTTACGATCGCTTGAGCCTCGTTCAGCTCCACCAAGCGAGCCCGCATATCCAACTCCACCGTAATTTCATCCCCTTTCTCCCAAGTCCTATGAATCGGTAGGTATGCTCCAGCCAACAGATCCGTTAAAGGCTCACCATTGACAGACACCACAGTTCGCTCACTCCACGCCGGGATACGCAAGGCGATCGTAAAATCACTCGTCTTCTCCGGTTCCACCACAATCCGGATTTGCCCATCTATCGGGTAGTCCGTCTCCTGCGTCATCGACACCCTCGTCTTTTTATCCAACTCTACCTCCACGCTCGAAGCCGCATATAGGTTGACATCGATACGTCTGCCGTTTACCTGATAAGCGAACCGCGGAATCATCGCGAAAGCACGAGGTCCATTCGCATTGCAACAATTGATATGCATACCGCATTGCTCCTCTCCTTCATGCCGCCAGCCCTCCAACGGACTGTATTTCGCTATTTGAGAGGCATCCGCTTTCAGCGAGGCTAGTAAAGCGTTATACATAGCCTTCTCGATCTGGTCCGCATATAAGGAATTTCCGGTTAGTCCGAGCATCCTGTCACAAATCTGCATCCACGTGAACGTCACACAAGTCTCCATCGTATGATAAGTAGGATAGGTCTGTAACGCCTTGCCTCCATACCAGCACTCGAACGCACTACCAGAACCGGCCACATTGATTTCCTCATTGATTATATGATTCATCGTTTTCTCCACCACAGATAAATATAATGGATTCTTAGTGACCTTGTAAAGTTCCAACAAGCCCTCATAACAAGACATCATCTCATATGCTTTTTGTCCATTCTCCGGAGAGAACCAAACCTTTGGATGTGGGAAACGTCCGGCGACAGGAATATCCGCAATCGCCTTACTAATCAATCGAGGGCCTTCCGGAGTCTCCCATTGCTTTACGATGTACTTGGCAAAATCCAGATATTTATCTTGCCGGGTACGATTATACAGATACATCACCGGCTCAAGTACCGAAGAGCTTGGCATTCCTATATAATTACCGGTCGTCACGATATTCACTTTTCCGGGTCCCACCTGCGTCATCAAATGGTCGATCACCCGGCAGGCGGCATCCAAAGCTTTTCGATCCCCGGATAAGTCATAATAAGCGATCAAACCTAAAGCCGTGTATTTTCGCCCCCATATATCCCACTGGTTCAACTGTGCTTCCTCGGAATAGTTACCGATATATCCATTTGGCAATTGGGTTTCCATCAACAATTCCGCTCCATTCTTAATAATCTTGTACAACTCAGGATCTTTATCATAACGGTATGAGGCGATCGCCCCTTGTATCCATTTTCCCAAAAATTCCGATTGCCAGTGCGAGGTCTCTTCCTTATGCCGGAAAGGTTCCACCAAATGATCCACATCTTGAGCTTTCACTCGATACTCGATACAAGCGTCGATCCGTTGCCCCAAATAACCGGATATCCTCAAGTGACGTACAGGATCAGTGTTTCTTACTTGCGCATTCATACAACAAACACAAAAACAAAAGAATAGACACGACATGCCTTTTGTTAATACGGATATACTCATAAACACAATTCTTAAGGTTAATAAATGTGATAAAGATAGCACATTCCACTTGTTCGGAACTTTCAGAATTGACAAAATAAATATGAATATTGACACACAAATCGTATCTTAAAATAAAATATCTATTATTTTTCCCCTGATATATTTTGTATGAATCCCAGTAAATACATATTTTTACTTCAAAAAAATTTAAGTTATGAGGGTCATTTATCTTTTACTATCTTTTATGCTTTGTTTCTACCCTGTCACACAGGCGCAAAACACGACGAATCAATTTATGACACAGGCACAAAGCAGCCTGGAAAAAAAAGACTACACCAAAGCTCGTTATCTTTTTTTACAAGCTTACAAGAGCTTATCCCAAAAAGGTGATTACAAACAGGCGATCGATGCCGGTACGCAGGCGGCTTATCTATATTATCGCGAGAATTATTACCAAGAGGCATTCGATCTTTGCCGCCAGATGAACCAATTCATCTTAACCGAGGAACAGAAGTTGCAGAAATCGCTCTATGAGCAACGCTTCCAAGTAACGAAAGAGCGGTTGGAAATGTATATTAAGCTAAAGAACGCCGCCCAAGCGCAAGTTCAACTCAATACATTAGATAATCTGGCCAGCCAAGCGGGCGATGAGAAGTTATCGAACAATTTATTATATACCCAAGCAGGTTATTATTATACGTTCGGGCAAAACGAGCAGGGGGATGCTGCTTTCCAGAAACTGATCAACCAGTATAAGGAGAAAAAAGAATACGAGAAGGTGAACGATTGCTACCGGAACCTGATCTCTATCGCTCGTAAGGCAAACAACGCCCCACTGATGGAACGTACCTACGACAAATACATCGTATGGACGGATTCCGTAAAAGCTCTTACGGCAGAGGATAAACTAGGGGCATTACAACAAAAATACGATCAGAGCCTACAGACAATACAGGAGAAAGACGATAAATTGTCTGTTAAGCAATATATGATTGTCGGACTTATCACATTCGTGGTAATCCTGATAGCCGCCTTGCTTTTCTTGGGATTCCTTCTATTACGCTTTATTGTGCTGAACAAGAAATTAAAGAAAATCATCCAGACGACAAACGAGCATAGCGAACAACAAGCCCAATTCATCCAAAACATATCGGTTCAGATGGAGCCTACCTTGAACAAGCTTAGCGCATCCGCCAAAGAATTACAGGCGGTAGCTCCGAAGCAGGCCGAGGATGTATGGACACGGGTAGAGGCTTTGAAACAGTTTACGGTTCATATCCAAGAGCTTTCCTCCTTGGAGAATACGTTGATGGAACCGTATGAGGTTAGTTCTTTTAATGTAGGAAACTTCAGTAAGAAAATCGTGGAGAAGGTTAAAGGGGATATTCAACCGGAGGTCAATCTCGTAACAGACGTGCCCCAATTGGAGATTAAGACGAACGCCGAGCATCTGGAGCAAGTCTTATTACATTTGTTAAAGAATGCCGCATTATATACTTCCAGCGGTAACATCCGTCTGGAATTTAAACGGAAAGGCGCTCATGTTTGCCAATTTATCATTACCGATAATGGTACAGGCATACCGGATGATCTAAAAGAGAACTTATTCAAGCCATTCAATGAGGCGAAGGATCTAGCGCAAGGCGATGGTTTGGGATTACCCATCTGCGCACTGATGGCTAGTAAATTAAACGGAACCCTATCTATCGATAAGGAATATAAGAAGGGATGCCGGTTCGTCTTGGTATTGCAGATATAAAATAGACTCACCTTGTTTGTCTTTTTACCGCGATGCGGATGCAGTGACGCTGCAATCCGGGTTGCAGTAACACTGCATCCGCATCGCGGTATCACTGCAACCCGGGTTGCAGTAGCTTATTCCGGCAAATGCTTCCGTAAGAACTCAATCCAGTTACCAGAGGCGATACGGTTGATAGCATCGTCCGTAAAGCCACGGTATTGAAGGATCGGGAATATCTTTTGGAGATCGGCGATCGTTACTAGGTCATACGGGCATTGCTCCGTACCGAAAGCACCATCCAGATCACTGCCGATAGCCACATGGTTCGCGTTTCCGGCCAATTGGCAGACATGATCGATATTGTTCGCCATAATCTCCATTCCACAGTTCATGCCTCTTGGAGTAGACTCGCCTCGCACCCAGTTCGGTACCATCATCCAAGCGTCTAGGGCGATACCGATCACGGCGCCACGCTCTATCAACGCCTTGATCATCTCGTCGCTAAACTGGCGGTTGTGATCTACGAAGGCCCGACAGTTGTTATGGCTCGCCCAAATCGGTCCCTTATACAAATCCAATGCATCCCAGAAAGCCTCATCACATAAATGGGTCACGTCAAGAATCATACCCAAGCGATCCATGGTACGCAACAACTCTTTCCCCATGGCATTCAGATGACCGGTAGAATCCGTACCGTTGGCATATCTTCCGGGGCCGTAATGTGCCGGGCCAACCGCCCTCAAGCCATAAGCATACGCCCTTTCCACATGATTCACCGTGATGAACGAGTCGGCTCCCTCGATACTTAATACATAACCGATCGGCTTCTTGTCGGCGGGTTCACCGTCTTTCCAAAGAGCCAGATGCGTATCCAAGGCCTTCTTATCCCGGATCATGACCATCTGGCCCTCCTCTTCCATCGCCTTATACCAAGCAAGTTGGCCTTGGGTCTGCGCCCAAGCTTGTTCCGGGGAATGCCAACCGGGAAGTGGATTATCCGGCCCTACATAGCGACCGATCTGGGTGGCGACTACCAACCCGACGTTTCCTTTACGCAGTTCCTCAAACGATATAGTGGCGTTTCCACGGTCGGGCTTATCGGTCATACCGATTTCTCTCCGGTTTATTTCCTTTAGGGGTTGACGCAAATCCCGGTTCCACTCCAAAGCGTTCATGCTAAGGTCGAGATGAGCGTCGATAATAAATGGCTTATTCATTTTATTAATTGAGAGTTGATAATTGATAATTGAAAATTTGATTACCGTTAATAGGTGATGCGGCGTGAACGGGCAATGATAGGCCATTCGCCGATCGCCTCACGATCCCGGATCACATAAGCCTTGTCGTATAAAGCGACCGTAGGACAAATATGAACGGGAATGCCATAGAATACGGAACCTAATGGATAGAGCCGACTGTCCGGGACTTCCAAGACCAGATGCTCCTCGCTCTGGGAGATAGGTTTCGCCTCCGGATGGTTCAAGAAAAACACACGGGGCAAAGGACTTTCCGAGGCTACCGCCTTGTAACCAAGATCTACGCAAACATGATGCTCATCCAGCACGGAAATGACCCGAGTTATCAATAAGGCAGCTACCTTGAACGGCATATCCGGATAAGCGTTTCCATACCCCCAATCCCAGAACACAAACGTGCCGGGACTGCATTCGCAATCCTTCCGCTTCGCGTACATCGGGAATGTAGGAGTACCCCCCATCACCTTTACCAATGGATAGGCGAACTTTCGGGATATCTCCCGGAACACACGTTCGGTCAAGGCGTACGCTGCATCTGCGCCTTGGCAACGTACCGATAGCTCCGCATCATGTATATGTCCGTCGTAGCCATGCAACCCGATAATCTGCAGAGACTTCAGCGGCAGGATGGCATCCACCAGCGCCTCCGCTCTCTCCGGGAGGACTCCGGTACGATTCATTCCCACGTTCAGATCGATAAAGACATCCAAGGTGATATTCCCGGCCTCGCAAAGAGCCGAGATCGCACGGGCATTCTCCGCTTGATCTACCAAGCAGGAGTAATGGGTGGCGGGATATGCCTTTATCAAATCTAATAAGCGGGAAATCTTCGGGCCTACCGGCTGATAGGCTAATAATACATCGGGGGCATTCATATGCCCCAGCATCTCGGCCTCGGCAATCGTAGCGCACTTGAACTTCCGGATTCCGGCATCCAGCAGCATGCGGGATACCTCAGCCGCCTTATTCGTCTTCACGTGCGGACGAAGCCGGTTCGTATCGCCTATGATCCTCTTGGCCAACTCGATATTGCCGGAAATACGATCCGGATAGAACGCCAAGGCTGGCGAGTCTATCCGGTCTACATTACTTATGACGTACCAATCGTCCATGGCTTATTCGTATAATTCGAACAAAGCCTCTATCTCTACAGGAATATTATCGGGAAGAGAACCGAATCCTACGGCGCTACGGGTACCTACACCGTTATCCGGCCCCCATACGGCGGCGAACAACTCGCTACAGCCATTGATCACATAAGGATGCTTTCCGAAATCGGGCGTACAATTTACCATACCCAATACCTTGATCACTCTCTTTATCTTGTTGAAGCTACCAAGGTTCGCCTGGATGGTCGCCAACATGGTAAGTCCTACTTGCTGGGCGGCGAGTTTGCCTTCATCCATCGTCAAGTCCTTGCCGATACGTCCGATGATCAAGGACTTATCATTCCGCACAGGCCCGTGACCGGAAAGATACAGGTATTTGCCATCTATCACACAAGGCTTGTAAACTCCGGCCGGAGCCGGTGCGGGAGGTAAGGTCAACCCTAATTTCTCAAAATTCTCATCTGCGTTAATCATGCTCATAATTTCTTTCATTTATATGTTAGTAAAAAAATATATTGATCTATTTCCTGACTCTTTCCGTTACCGGTTGATTCGTGGCGACAGAGATTCCTTGTAGCTCTACATACTCGACGCTTAAAGGATTCTTGGAGCTGGCTTTAACGTAGAGGGATTGGAGAATCGCCTGTTGGTTGTTGATCGTTATGTAGCATACATAGCGGGAATCACGTTTGGTAATCGTCAACTGGCGGGAGGGATAAGCGGTCAATGAGCATACACAAGCATTATCACTCGCCGAGATCAGTTTATACCCATAAGCCATTTTCCGTTGGATATAGCTCAAGCCATTGGTTTCCCCCGGATGCTTTTCCCGATTGACCCAATAAACGTTCAAGGGATCATGTGTATCCAGCTTACCATCTCTCAGATTCACATCGTAACAAACCAAGTTCTTATTCACGCTTCGTGCTATATGAAAAAGCCTCCCGACCGTTGGATAAGTACCTTCCTCCGGGTCCGCCGCAAACGAGGCGACGAAAGGGAAAAGCATAATAACGATACTAAGCAGCCATCTCTTTCTCATTGCTCAATCATTCTTTTATTATACAATCATATTTAAGATCATTACCCCGATCAATCCTACGACCGACACGATCGTCTCCATGATAGACCATGAGCAGATCGTATCCTTTATGCTTAGGTTAAAATATTCCTTGAACATCCAGAAGCCGGAATCGTTGACATGCGAGAACATCAAGCTACCCGCTCCTAAAGATAAAACCATCAAGTTCGGGTTCGCACCCGTTTGCGTAACTAAAGGCATCACCACGCCCGCCGCCGTCAACGCCGCCACCGTAGCCGATCCCACGCACAAACGGATCACGGCAGAGATCAACCAACCCAAGATCAACGGATGAACGGGCAATTGCTCCAGACTTGTCGCCAGCTCATTGCTTACCCCGCTATCCTCCATGATCTGCTTGAAGATACCGGAACCCGCGATGATCAAAAGGATCATAGAGATATCTTTCACGGCCTCCCCATAGACTGCCATAACCGACTTGATACCACGTCCCTGCCGGATGCCCAGCGTATATGTAGCGAACAACAAGGCGATCAGCATTACAATGGAAGGAGCACCAATAAAAGAGACTATCCCGCTCGCCATCTCGCCCATATCCTTAAAGCAATAAGGAATAACCGTCACGATAATCAGTAAAAAGACAGGCAACGTAGCGCTGATAAAACTATTCGCCTTGCCCGGCATGCTATATCTCCCGCTATCCTCTTTCTGCTCGAACAACGTGACCGGACCGGATTTTATATGTTTCAACCGACTGCCGAACACCGGCCCGGCGATAATGATAGCCGGAATCGCCAAACATAAACCGTAGATCAGCGTAAGGCCGATATTCGCGTTGAACTGTACCACCAAGGCTACCGGAGACGGATGCGGGGGCAGGAATCCATGCGTCACGGACAACGCCGCCAACATCGGCAACCCGATATAGACCGCCGGAAGCTTGTATTTATACACGATCGAGAAGATCAATGGCACCAACAACACAAATCCGATCCCATAAAATAACGGAATACCCACGACAAAGCCTGTCACCATCAGCCCCCATTGTATATGCTTAGTACCAAAAAGCGACACCATCACGGAAGCGATCTTCTGTGCCGCTCCGCTCTCGGCCACCAACTTGCCTAGCATAGCGCCTAATACGATAATCAACGTCAACCCACCCAAGATACTCCCGATACCGTTATTCACCGAGTCCGGCAGCTTCTCCAACGGAATGCCCAAAGCGATGCCCGCCAAGATAGAGGAGATCAGAAACGCGATGAAAGCATCCACCTTAAAGTAGGATATCAAGACAATCAATAAGGCCAAACAAAGTACGACAATGATAAATGACATGTTTTTTCGCTGTATTAGTTTATAATCCGTAAACGGGATACAAAGAAAACATTTATTTCCGAACTACCCCTTTTTACGATAACTAATTACCGCTAACAGATTAAAAAAAACAGCAAATAGACAGACAATCACAAAATGTCCCCGTAAATCGGCAAAGCCGCTCCCCTTTAAATAGACCATACGCATCACCTCCACGAAATAACGCACCGGGTTCGCCAGCGTGATCTTCTGCGCCCATTCCGGCATACTGCTGATCGGCGTGAACAATCCGCTTAGCAAGGCGAAAATGATCAAGAAGAAAAACGCCGTAAGCATCGCTTGTTGCTGTGTGGACGAGAAGGAGGAGATCGCCAAGCCAAATCCCGTAAAAGCGATCAAATATACGGCGGCAAACAAATAGATCACCCCGAAACTCCCCTCCGGCACCAAGCCGTAGATCAGCCAAGCGATGAGGATCGCCACCGTCAGCAGGACAAAGCCTATCACCCAGAAAGGGATCAGCTTCGACAGCAGGAACAGGGACTTGGGTACGGGCGAGACGTTTATCTGCTCGATCGTCCCTTTCTCCTTCTCGCTCACGATATTCAAGGCGGAGATCGATCCCCCGATAATCGTCAGCAAGAATACCATGATGCCGGGAACCATATAGATCTTGTAACTCAAGTGGGGATTAAACAGGTTAATCGAAGCCACTCCCCTGCCCGATCCCATAGAGGCGAAGCCTTTCTCCCTATTGAAATCCTGTATAATCGAGGAGAGGTAGGAGCTACCCAAGCCGCCCTTGGTTCCGTTCACGGCGTTAGCGGCGATCATCACGTCCGCCCTGCCCTCCTTCCCCAAGTCCCGCTCGAAATCAGAGGGGATTTCCAGAATGATATCGGACTCATTGCTCTCCACCGAGGTCAGCGCCTCGTCGTAACGATCCGACCGGTCTGTCAGGCGGAAATATCCGGAGGATAGTACCTTATCTACCAATTGCATGGAGGTGACGGAATGATCGTTGTCCACGATGCTAAGGTTGATATTTCGCATCTCGAAATTAGCGGCGAAAGGCAAGATGATCAACTGCATGATCGGGATGATGAAGATAATCTTCGGCATGAACCGGTCCCGACGGATCTGCTTGAACTCTTTCTCTAACAAATATCGTAACATAGCTTATAATCGTATTTTAAAACGTTTCACACTCAAGAATACCAGCACGACCGCCATGAACGACAGTATCCCGATCTCCTTCAAGATCGACACGGCGGGAAGCCCCTTGATCATCACGTCCTTCACGGCAATGATATACCATTTGGCCGGAACGATATGGGAGAACCATTGCAGGATATCCGGCATATTCTCTATCGGGAACATCATGCCGCTCAACAACATGATCGGAAGCATCAAGGCGATACCGCTGATCAACATAGCCGCCTGCTGGGTATCGGCTACCGTGGAGATCAGCAGGCCCAGACAGAGGGATACGATCGCATACAGGATGGACACGGAAACCAGCAACAGCAGGCTGCCTTTTATCGGAACGTCCAGCAGAAAATAGGATAGTAGCAAGATCGTAGCGATATTCACCATACTCAGCAATAGGTATGGGATCGCCTTGGCCAGAATGATGTAGATGGGTTTCAACGGGGAGACCAGCAGGACTTCCATCGTTCCCATCTCCTTCTCTTTCACGATGCCGATCGAGGTCATCATGGCGCATATAAGGATAAGGATCAAGCCCATCACGCCGGGAACGAAGTTGTAGGCGCCTTTCATTTGAGGGTTGTAGAGCAAAGAGGTAACCGGGGTCACGGCTTTACCCTCAACCGCCGACTCGCCTTTCAACTGTTCCGCGATGATCGCCGAGCAATAGGCGATTAGCTGCGTGGCCTCGTTCGGATCGGTAGCGTCCGCCAAGACTTGTACTTGGGCATCGGCCGTGGAAGCGTACCCGGGGGGGAAGACAACTATGACGTGTACCTTTCCTTGCCGAAACAAGGCCCCGGCATCCTCATAGCTATCGACGGTCGTATACAGCTCGAAGTACTCGCTGGCATTCAAGCGGTCTGCCATCTTCAGTGTCAGCTCATCCCGGCTTTGGTCGAAAATAGCGATCGGCACACGCTTGATCTCGGTCGTGATGGCATATCCGAACAAGATGATCAGGATAACGGGCATGAGCAAGAGGATCATTGTCGTGCGTGCGTCCCTGAAAATGTGATAGAACTCCTTTCTAACAAAGGATATGAATTGTTTCATCGTTTATTCTCCTCTCGTTGCTTTTCGAGCCAAGGCGTGGAAGACTTGGTTCATATTCGTTGTCTTAAAATCCCGTTTCAAGGCGGAGGGACTGTCTAACGCTTCGATCTTTCCGTCTACCATGATGGAGACACGGTTACAATACTCCGCCTCATCCATATAATGGGTGGTGACGAAGATCGTGATCCCCCGGGCAGCCGCTTCATAGATCAACTCCCAGAACTGGCGGCGGGTGACGGGATCGACGCCTCCGGTAGGCTCATCCAAGAAAACGATCTTGGGATCATGGATGATCGCCACGGAGAAGGATAGCTTCTGTTTCCAGCCCAAGGGCAGGGAATCGACCAAGGTGTTCCGCTCCTTTTCCAGCCCGAGGATATCCAGCAACTCATCCGTTTTCTGGGACAGCTGCCGTTTAGACAAACCGTAGATACCGCCGAAGAGACGGATATTCTCCCATACCTTTAGATCGCCGTATAGGGAGAATTTCTGGCTCATGTATCCGATATTCCGTTTGATGGACTCGCTCTCCCGGTAGACATCGAAACCGGCTACCCGGGCCTCGCCGGATGTCGGGACCGACAGGCCGCAGAGCATACGCATGGCGGTGGTCTTCCCTGCCCCGTTTGCCCCGAGGAAGCCGAATATCTCGCCCGGCTCCACCTCGAAACTGATATGATCGACGGCGGTGAAGGTGCCGAAACGTTTGGTCAGTTGTTTTACTTCTATCGCTTTCATTTTTTATCCTTATTTCATAATTACAATGCCGCATTTCCCCTCTCTTACAAGGCCATGAAACAATCCTCAACGCTTGGCTCAAGGCGTTCGATGCTTACGTCCGCGTAACCTTTGCCTTTCAGATATTCCTGTAATCGCCTCATGACATCCTCCCCATCCCTCCTCAACGTAAGATGATGAGCATCTCCAAAAGCGAAACACGAGTTTGTATCCGGGAACTCCCGCAAGTCTCCCAACAACTTATACATCGATGCGCATCGCACCGCGTATAGCCGCCTATCGAATGAGGTACGGATACCTACCGGCGTATCGATAGACAGGCATTCCCCAGAACGCACCAAAGCGATACGGTCGCAACGGGAGGCCTCATCCATATAAGGCGTAGAGACAAGTATCGTAATGCCTTGCCGTTTCAGACGATCCAGCATATCCCAGAACTCAGAGCGGGAGACAGGATCGACCCCCGTCGTAGGCTCATCCAAGAACAAGACATCCGGACGATGGATCAAGGCGCAACTCAAAGCCAGCTTCTGCTTCATACCACCGGACAGCTTCCCCGCCCGCCGATGCTTGAACGGCTCTATCTGACTATAGATATCCCGTACCAGATCGTAGTTCTCCTCGATCGTCGTATTGAAGACCGTAGCGAAGAAGTTCAAGTTCTCCTCTACTGTCAGGTCTTGGTAGAGCGAGAAGCGGCCGGGCATATATCCTACCCGCCGACGGATCTCCTTCAAGTCTTTCACCACGTCCAAGCCGCAGACAGAGGCGGTACCGCTATCGGCCAGCAACAACGTGGTCAGGATACGAAACAGGGTGGTCTTTCCCGCCCCATCCGGACCGATCAACCCGAACAACTCACCGGAGCCGATCTCCAGCGACAGATTCCGCAAGGCCTCGACATCGCCATAACGCTTGGTGATATGATTTATATGAATCTCGTTATTCATATTTAATCTCCCCATATTGCCCGATCTTCAGATAACCATCGTTGCGGACGGCGATCTTGATGGCATATACCAAATTAGCCCGTTCGTCCTTCGTCTGGATACCTTTCGGGGTAAACTCGGATTTATCGGAGATCCACGTGATCGTACCGGGGTATTCCCGGCGATCATTCCCATAGTCGGCGAAGACCTTGAGAGATTGCCCTAGTTTCAGGTGGGATAACTGATCCGCCGTCACATAGGCACGGAGATAAAGCAAGTCCGTATCGGCGATCTTGTAAAGCGGTTTGCCTGCCGCCGTCACCTCTCCCGGTTCGGCGTATTTCACCAATACCGTACCGGTCTGGGGATTGAGGATACGGCTTTTCATCAGTTGATCATCCAATTGCATGATCTGGTATTGCAGGCCCTCCGCCTCGGCGTCGGCAGCTCCCGTCGTCTTGCTTAAGGAGGAGTATTGGGCATCCAGTTGTTTCTGGAGATATTTGATGTTATTCACGATATCGTCCAGTTGCTTTTGGTTACCCGCTTTCGCACGCACCAAGTTTTCCTGTCGCTGTTGCTCGGTCTTAGCCGTGGCGATTTGTTGTTCCAAGACAGCGATCTGCTTACGGATATCCGGCTTGCGAATATCTACCGAGCGAAGGCTGGCAGAGAGTTGCATCTTCCGCAGAAAAAGCTGGGTGCTATCCACGTAACCCACGATGGCGCCGGCATCCAAGCGATCGCCCTCCTCGATATTCAGTTCCATGATCTTTCCGTTGGCTTCCGAAGATACCAAGATCTCGGTTGCCTCAAAGGTACCGGAAGCGTCAAAATCATTGTCTGTATTACCGCAAGCCGTCCATAGAAGGCTACATAAGCTGATAAAAATCAAATGTCTCATAAATCAATTGTATTTGTCATACTCTATTTAATTCGTTGTATACATATAATTATAAATAGTCATCAAGCGCTGTACACGGTGCGCCGCGGCGGTTTGCCGGGCCATGTCCTCGGCGTTGATCTCCCGGATTAGGTCCGTGACAGAAATCACGCCATTCTCCAGCTTCACCTCCGCCGCCTGCTTGATGCTTGTTCTCAGACGGATGATATCGTCATCGGCACGCATCAGGTCCGTCATTTTCTTTATCTCCGTGTTTTGCTGCAAAAGTTGCAGGCGGGTATTGAATAAGAAGGTCTCCCGTTGCACATCAATCTGGCGACGGCTTACCTCGATCTTCCTCCGGTCGTTCTTCAGCGTGTACAACTTCCCCAGATTCCAAGAAAGACGGACACCGGCCACATAATAAGGCTCGAAACTATCCTCCAGCATGTTCAAGCCCGGCCGTCCGTAACCACCTTGTACGAAAGCTCCGATACGAGGCATCAAGCCCGCCGTTACCTGCTTGTTTTGCGTCTCGATCCATTCGCTCTTAGCATCCAAGGCCCGTAATTCCGGACGGTTGATTTGCGTGGACAATGAACGCTCGGGTGACTCCGGAGTCTTCAAGACGACTTGATCCGTCAGCGGTTTATTGATAAAGGTCGCCAACATCTGCCGATATGCCGTGCGAGACGCCCTTAGCTCAATCTCATTTTGGCGGGCATTCAGCAGTTCCACTTCCATACTTTCCAGATCCGATTGATTCGCCACGCCATTGTCCATCATCGCCTTGATACGCTCGATATTGACCTGCAACTCCTTTTGAAGCAAAGCGTTCTGACGTATCAACTCGTCTTGCAGCAGGCAACCGAAGTAGATTTGATTCACCCGGTCGTTCAGCGCATACAACTCACTTTCCAATTGCTCCCGGTTGGCGATCGCCTCGGCACGAGTCAAGGCACGGGCCGAACGGGTGCTACCGCCGTCCCAAATCGTCTGGTCCACCTGCGCCACGACTTGATACTGATCCTTGCTCAAGCTAGGGATCTCAAAGCCGGGAAGAAGCGAGGAGATCTTATCGCCATCCAAAGGCAACTTCGTCACGTCGCTCTGATAGCTTGCCTTACCGCTTACCGAAAGCTGGGGAAGCCAAGCCTTGCCCACATTGCTCAAGCTATAACGCTCCGTCTGATCGATCAAACCCATTTGATGAATCTGCGGATAATTCGCCCTCGCCCACTCGTAACATTGGGTGATCGTGACCGATTCCTGTCCGCTAACCCTTCCGGCATAACCCAACAGGCTAATTAACAATAATACATATACACCTCTCATATACTCTATGATATGTTTATTAAATTGAACAAATCCATCATCTGGCATCCGGGACCATCAGCTGGGTTATTACCTCGACGATCAAATCCCTGCGCCTATCCATATATTCCTCAAACCGCCCCATATCGTTATCCAAAAAAGCCGCCGCTAGTGGCTTGCGGATCAACAACGGGAAGACCACTAGGCTCACCAAGGTCGAAACCAAATCTATGACCGGCATCTTCCGTAGAAGCCCCTCGTCCATCTCCTCCTCTATCTGACGACGAAGACGCAGGATGGGCTGTATTTTTTTCGGATCTTTCAGCACGGTCTGGAATAAACGTTCCGGATCTCTGTTTAACTCGCCCACCACAAAATTCGGGAACATCGGGTTCGCACGAACAATTCCCATATACAGATCAACGATCACCGGCATTTTCTCCAGCATCGTACTCTTCTCATCCAAAACCCGATCGATGTTCGGCAACAATGAAGAAAGCAATTGTCCGAAAATAGCGTCGAACAGAATCTCTTTCGTCCTATAATAATAATGTAAGGCCGTCCTGCCAATACCCACTTCTGCCGCCACGTCACTCATGGTAGCCGCCTCGTACCCCTTTCGGACAAACACTCGCTTCGCCGCTTCTATGATGCGAGGCTCCATCTCATTCATGTCTTTCGCTTCCATAATTAAATGTTATTTTTTGTTTTGTCACTATCGTTTGTCATTATAGTTTGACACATGCGTCAAAAGTAGTATAAAAAAATTACATAGCAAATAAAACCTAAGTTTTCTTGCTATGTAATCCTTCTTAAATAATTATTGGATCGTGCGAGCCTCAACTCCTTCGGTCGTAATCTCCACAGGATTGATCAATCCCTCCTCGTTAAACGTCATCTTCTCAATACAAGTCTCCCGGTGGTCACGTGTCTTGACCCCGGCCGGCCGGCGATGGTACACGATGTAGTAATCTTCCGAATTCGGCACATGCATGATCGAGTGGTGACCCGCTCCGTTGGCGATATCGAAATTTTGCCGCAAGACCTCCCCGATACGATTGAACGGGCCAAAAGGAGAATCGGAGATGGCGTAAGCGACCTTGTAATCCGGTCCGGTCCAACCACCCTCACTCCACATGAAGTAATATTTACCATTCTTCTTAAACATAAACGGGCCTTCCACGTAATCCTTGGGAGTTACCTCTTTATAAATCGTTCCGTCCTCGAACGGTATAAGTCCGGTAAAGTCTTTATTCAAGCGTACCATGTTGCAGTGTTTCCAACCACCGTAATACATATAATACTCATCATTGTCAGCGTCGTGGAAAACAAACTGATCGATCGGCTGCGCCCCGTTCACGATCTCGTTGATCAGCGGCTTACCCAGCAAATCCTTATAAGGCCCTTCCGGACGATCGCTCACGGCAACACCGATGCCTCCGATCTCTCCCTCGTGCACGTCATTCGCCCCAAAGAAAAGATAATACTTACCGTCCTTGTTGATTACCGAAGGAGCCCACATAGCGATCTTCGCCCATTTCACCTCTGCCGTATCAAGAATGGCGGTATGCTTGGTCCAATTCACCAAATCCTTGGAAGAGAAGCAATCGAAGAAGGTTTGCTTCTCATATAAATCACTCGTAGTCGGGTAAATCCAATAGGTATCCCCGTAAATAATTCCCTCCGGATCGGCGTACCAACCCTCGAATACAGGATTACCACTCTTCGCTACCTCTTCGCTTGGAGCCTGTTTAGGACCGCCGCAGGACATCAAGGCACCGGCCATCAATACTGTGTAAAACAGGCTTTTCTTTCCGTTTATCATCAATAGTAGATTATTTATTAGTAAATCAAATAGTATCTTTTAATTATTCGAGTTCTCCATGTTCTTCGCCAAACCACCTTCCGAGGTCTCCTTATAAAGACTGGGCAAATCATTACCTGTCTGGCGCATCACCTCAACCACCTGATCAAAACTTACCCGGTGTTTTCCGTCGGAGAAGTTCGAGAACGTATTCGCGTCAAGCGCACGGGCAGCAGCAAAAGCGTTTCGCTCGATACAAGGGATTTGTACCAAGCCACAAACAGGATCGCAAGTCAATCCCAAGTGATGCTCCAATCCCATCTCGGCGGCATACTCGATCTGCGCGGGCGTACCACCAAACAACTGACTGGCGGCAGCGGCAGCCATAGCGCAAGCCACGCCAACCTCACCTTGGCAACCTACCTCTGCCCCCGATACGGAGGCATTCGTACGCACCACATTTCCAAACAAGCCTGCCGTAGCCAACGCACGCAATATACGGGAATCACGGAACTCACGCGTCTCCTTCAAGTGATAAAGGACCGCAGGCATTACACCGCAAGAACCACAAGTCGGAGCGGTCACGATCTTCCCTCCGCACGCATTCTCCTCAGACACCGCCAAGGCATAGGCATACACCATTCCCCGGCTCTTGATACTGCTGCCATAACCTTTCGCACGGATCATATAATCGGAAGCCTTACGACGAATGCCCAAACCTCCCGGCAAGATGCCTTCCGCTTCCAGGCCACGACGAACCGCATCCTGCATCACTTCCCATACCTCAGCCAGATAATCCCAGATAGAAGGGCCTTCGTGCTGCTCGACATATTCCCAATAGGAATGGCCAGTCTTCTCACACCAAGCCTGTATCTCCTTGATCGTATGCATATCGTATACTTGCTCCGTCCTCAACTCATTGAAAGACTCGTTCGCCAAGGTTCCCCCGCCGATACTATATACGGTCCACGTATCCAGCTCCTCGCCACTCTCATTATACGACTCGAACAACATCCCGTTCGGGTGGAACGGCAAGAAAGTCTTGGGTTCCCAAGTAATATTTGTCTTCGCGACCGGCTGTAATACCTCAAGAATAGCTGCGTCCGTCATATGGCCTTTTCCCGTAGCCGCCAGACTACCATATAAGGTTACGTTAAAACGAACAGCGCCCCGGTTACGTTCCAAGAACATTTGTGCCGCACGCATCGGCCCCATAGTATGACTACTTGAAGGGCCATGACCCATCCGGTATATTTGTTTGATTGATTCCATCTTTCTTCGATCTAAGTTTTCTTGTTTCTATACTTTAAGGAAAATATTATGTTTATAAAACGCATACAAAAGTACATAAATTACCGATACATTGCACATGGCAATGAGCACCGGATAATAATTTCCTAAATATTGCTGGGTTCCGAAAAACAAGGATTCGCCGATACACCTAAAACTTACCACGTTAGTAAGCATATAAGCCAATATTGAATTCATGCCGTACACTTTCAGCCAAGTCGTATACTTTCGATGCCCTTTATAGTCGATCCAATAATAGAACAACCCCATAAGCAAGAAACAGTACCCACTGCTCACCAATACCATCGAACTAGTCCACAGTTTCTTAATAACGGGAAGCTCGATCCCCCAAAGCCATCCGGCGATAACCATACCCAGACCTATTCCGAATAACATCCGTAATTTGAGCCGCTCAGAATATAATTTGTTCTTTAGGATATATCCGGCGAACAACCCGGTCAACACGGTTACCCCGAAATTCAAGCTGCTCAGTATCCATGTATAACGATACCAAGTAGCGAAGATCACCTCCCCGTTCTCCACCGTCGCCCCATCCCGGAAACGTCCCAGTACAGTGCGGTCGATCCATTCGGCCAAATTACTATCCGGTGTGTACGAACCTCCCCCATAGTTACCGACCGTAATAAACTCCATCGTTCCCCAAAAGATTAATAAAAGAGCTGCCGCAATACCGATCTGTACCCGTATCCTTACATGCAAGAATAACAAGGAAGCAATCAAATACCCCATAGCGATCGACTGCAAAGTATTTGAATACAGATAAACCCGATCCGGGTCCAAAGCCAATAAATTACCTTGGCACATCATACCGAAGACCCAAAGCAGTACCACCCGTTTCCCGATCCGCCGATATACCGCCATCTTATCGGGCATATCCTTATAACGAGACAGAGAGAAAGGCATGGAAACTCCCGCCATGAATAAGAATAAGGGCATCACGAGATCCCACGTAGAGAATCCCTCCCATTCCACATGCGAGAATCCCCACATAAAAGAATTAAACCAAGGCATATCGATCGCATGGGCCAGCGGATGCAACACCATCTCCAACACCACTAAGCAAAAAAGGTCGAAGCCACGGAGTACGTCCAATGACTCCAACCGATTTAATTTCTTCTTCTCCATCCGTCTATTATACTTTCAAGAAAATACGTTGGCGATATAAGAAATACAAGAATCCCCAACAAACAGCGATATATGCGATAGCGCTAACCAAAGGCTGGGCGGTCTCGGGCATCAATTTCGCCAACCCTCCGAATATAGCCTCGGAAGTATAGGAGAAACGGATGAAACGCTGCGCCAAATAGATCGTAATAGAGTTCATGCCGATCACGGTAAAAAACAAAGTCCATTTACGCCACCCCAATACATCTATGATATAGAAGAACAAAGCAAACATCCAAACGGAATAAGCACCTACTACACAGACAAAAGAGCTTGTCCATAGCTTCTTATTGACCGGAAAGACCAAGCTCCATAACAAGCCGACGATCAACAATACAGCTCCCGCTCCTACTAAACAAAGCACTTTCTTTCTGTCGGTCAGCCCCTCTTTCCCTAACTTAATCCATTCACCAGTGAACATACCCAACATTGCCGTAGCAATTGCGGGGACGGTGGAGAATAAACCCTCCGGATCAAAAACAGTCTCGTGCAAACGTCCGGGAAGAAACAGGCGGTCAATATACCCCACCAAATTTCCCTCGAGCGTGAACGGCCCCGCTCCACCGGCGTCCGGCACAGGCACAAAAGCCATCACCAGCCAATAGCCAACCAAGATAAGAGCCGTTATCCCCGCACGCACTTTCCAACCGAAACGGACAAACAACAAGGCTGCGAACATCCATCCCAACCCGATACGCGCCAGCACACTCGCACAACGCAGGTGGTCAAATTCAAACGACAATAGCCCGTTATATACCAATCCCAAGAAAACTAAGGTAATCCCCCGACGGACGATCTTCTTGTAAATCGCCCCTTCCGTCATACCTTTTCCTCGTTGCTTCTCTAGTGAGAACGGAAACGAGATACCCGCAATAAAGAGGAACAATGGGAAGATCGTGTCGTGATGCGCCAATCCGTTCCATTCCACATGTTCCATCTGCCCGGCTATCGCCTGAAAAAAAGGATTCGGAAACAATGTCGCCAAAGCGACAAATAAAGAAGCACCGCCCATAATAAAGAGCATGTCAAAACCCCTAAGGGCATCCAATGATTGCAACCGCTGGGGTTGTTGTTTTTGTTTTTCCATATAATCTATTTACATTTAAAGTCAACACAAATATGCTCAAACTCACTTACATACGAATGGGGTTTGACATAAAAGACGCTCCTAATCTTTCCCCTCGCATTTAGCCTCCAGTTTTTCAGCGTACGCCTCTTTCCTCATCAGATATAGATGAATAAAAAGGAGTTATAAAGTTCAGAAAACCATAGCGCTTCTAACGTAGATATCAATAAACTTTTCCCAAAACGGCGAGGACGACTCAGAAAGTAAGGCTTACCTTTCGTCACCAATTGGTAAATCAAGGCAGTCTTATCCACATATAAATAGTTCTCATTCCGAATATTTTCGAAACTCTGTATTCCTATCGGTAATTTACGCATAGTCGTCATAACCTTTTTTCTTACCACACCTGTTGTTGAACAAAGATAGAACTTTTTTCCGGAACAAGTCTCCGATTATAGTTTTCATTCTATGAAATACTCAATTTTTTCTACACTAATAGAGGGCAATATTTTACTTTCCATAAGCTGGAAGTAGAATATCGCCCTCTATTTTACAAGACAGTTTGTCTATGAGTAAGCACTAGATCTAAGGCATACAAATATTTCACTGAGTAAGATCACCTCATAGCCTTAGCAAAAGCTCTAATCGCATAATGAATAAAATAATAAACAGCCTTATACACCGGCAAATCCATCTCATTTCTCAAAATGTTCCACTGCCAACGCATGGCTTTTAATTTATTCGAAGAGACCGAATGGTCACTAACTCGGTAAAGAGCCGTCACCGTATTTGTGTTCTGCGCTTTATACCCTTGCTTTAAGATAGAAAGCCAACATACATAATCCTCATGCCCAATTTCCTTGAAAAATATCTTTCCCGTCAAGGCTGAATCATACATGGCTGTCAAGCATCCTATACAATTCCCTTTCAATAACAAAGGATAATCAACCTCACAAGGAGCTATTACCTCACGCCCGCATCGCTCTCCGCCTAGACTTACTTTCTCATAGTTAGAGAAAACAATAGCGACCTCAGATTTCTCAAAGACTTTTAACTGATCGCTTAGCTTATTCGGTAACCATATATCATCGCTATCCAAGAAAGCAATATACCGTCCTTTCGCTTCCTTTATTCCCATATTACGGGGTAACGTAGGCGAACCGGATGGTTTATCCGTCCGTAAATATCGAATACGGGAATCTATTCTCGCATACTCTTGAATGATTGAGAGCGAATCATCACTAGAACAATCATCCACAATAATCATCTCCCAATCCCCAAACGATTGAGCCAATACGGACTCAATCGCTTGGGATATAAAAGGAGCCGCATTATAACACGGGGTTATAATGGATACAAGAGGCAACACGTTAAATACAAATGATTATTTAAATAAATAACGTTTCAACTTAGCGAATGCCTTAAGCGAACGTTTCAAGTCTGAAGGATTACGCAAACCGACTCTCAGCCTGTGTAAAATGTAACTGGCACGTAAATAATATTTCTTCCGTGCCCTATTACAGAAATCAACCATTTCCCCTGCGGAAAGATCCGGTAAAGACAATACGGTGTTATGTGTACCATCCGGCAAACAATACTTCTCATAATCCGTCTCTATATAGTTATTTTCCCTCGCCCACTGATAAGCCTCCGTACCGGGATAAGGTATCAACGGGAAAAACTGGGCGGTATCTGTATTCAACCTTAACGCCAACCGAAGAGTCTCTTCCATAGTTTCCCGGGTTTCGCCTTGGTTACCGACCATATAACAAGCATGTATTAACAAGCCCGCCTTTTTAGCGTTGGCAACATACTGATAGAAATATTCCACCTTCGTTCCTTTCTTGATGTTATCCAATATCTGTTGGCTACCACTCTCTATACCCGGAATAATCAAACGACATCCGGCCTTTTTCATAGCCAACATCGTTTCCAAATCAAGGTCCACACGAGCATTACATAACCATTTCAGCCGTTTATTCAATTTCTTTTCCACTAACAAACGACAAATGTCCAATACTCGCTTCTTATTGGCTGTAAATGTATCATCTTCGATTACTACCTCTTTCACATCTGGGAAATTAGCGGCAATGTATTCGAACTCGGCCACCACATTCTCTGCGGATCGTGCCCGAAAAGCATGCCCATGCATCGTTTGCGGGTAGACACAGAAATTACAACGGAAGGGACATCCACGCCCGGTAAATATCTGGATAGAGGGATATGTGGCAGCAGCGAAAAAGTAATCCCTCTCATTTAAATGTTCCTTGATAAATTGAGAAGCGAAAGGAAGATCATCCAAATTCTTCATCGGTGGCATAGGCGCGGTTCGTACAAACTCCTTCCCGTCCCAAAAACAAAGCCCTCGAACCTCCCGCAGATCCTTTCCTGCGTCCAGAACATTCGCTAGCTCATTCACGATACAATCATATTCCCCAATAGCGACCGCATCCACCGCATTCGAATAACCCAACGTCTCTTCTGCGCAAGCCGAAGGATGAGTCCCCACAAGCACGACAAACGAGTGAGGATACAATGCCTTCAGCTTCCCGGCAAAAGCAACGTCACTTTTAATGGAAGGCGTACTTGTATCTAAAACAAACAATGAATGCTCATTATCCGTCTTCCGAATAATGTTTAAAGACTGTTCCTCATTTAACTGTTTAGCTGGAGCATCCAAAAAAGAGACATTATGTCCCTGTTTGCTTGAATACAAAGCCGCATAAATCAGCCATAGAGGATAATATAAAGCCCCACTTTTCGTAATTGCCGGACTACGGGACTCACGAGAGAATTTTCCATACTCAGCTTTGAAAGGGGGATTAATGAAATAGATGTTCATGATTTATCAAGTTTACTTATTAAGTATATAATCTTATCCTTTGGAATCCATGGATAATGAAATCAGCAAGTCATATATTTTCTTGCCCTGCTTCGTATTATCGTATCGCTCCCGAAAAGTGCTCGCTATTTCCGATAATCTGTCAAGAGATATCGGGTTCGTCAACAAGCGTTCTATCTCATTCGCCATCGCCTTGTCGTCCGTAGCCGGCTCATAATAATTCAAGAGCCCCATCGTCGTCTCGAACAAAGCCGTTTCCTTATTCGTCAATACCGGTGTACCATAGATAGCCGCCTCGATAGGGGTATATCCGAATCCCTCCATCAAGGACGGATGGATAAACAAATCCGCTTGATTGTAATACTGAGCCAAAGTCTCGTCAGAAACAGGTTTCGTTACATGGTAAATCCGGGATGAAAGGTTTTCTTCTTGGATAAAAGGTAACGCTTTTTCGGTCCAGACGGGCCTTGTCTTTCCGATGATCACCAAGGTGTGAGGAATTTTATCTTTTAGGCGATTAAACGCTCTCAGTAAGGTCATCACATTCTTGTGTTCCATCAAGGAACTGACGTACAGTAAATATTTCCCTTTAACAGGAAGCGTATCCCGTTTTTGGGGAAGTTGATCGACTACAACCCCGTTATAGATGGTATTTAGCTTTCGGGGAGAAATGAACGGATAAGTCTTGCGCACGTCCTCTCTCACGAAGTCGGAAATGACAATCGAAGCCTTGCATCTCCATAAGGCCAAGGGATAAAAGAAACGGCAAGCCCATAAGCGAAGCCCTTTATAGATTCGTAACCCCTGTAAATCATGGAGAACAAGAACCGTCTTATCCCGTCTGTGAAAACAGAAGTTCGGGGGAAATACATGAGGAACAAAAAGAACATCATGTTCTATGTTCTTTACAGTGTTCTTCCAATGTCGGAAATTCCGCAAAAGAGTCATAGGATTCCTCCCCGTATCAAAAGCGATTTCCAAACAAGGATATTCCGGAAACGTGACGTGCACATGATCGTATATCCGGGCATCACAGAGAATCGAGATATCTTTATAGCCGTTTTCTTTAAATCCGGCCAATATACGTAAACCGTATACGGTAATCGCGTTGTACGGTTGATTGCAACCGGACAGGTCAAACAATATATTCATATGATTGGATTAACTAGAAATGGAACGGTATCAGTTTTCCGTCTGGAATTGATAACACTGAATATACCTGTATCAAGACATATCCAAACAAGAGATATGCTATGATCAAACGGTTCTCTTTACGTGAGGGCAAACTGGGTAAACCTGCCAAGGTCATACATTCTACAAACCGATAGTTCAAGGAGAGGCGAGTAGCCACGATTTCTATCTGCCCAAACAATAGATAAATAGCCATATTAAATAATGCGCTCCAAAGAAAGATATTCTTTAGTCGATCATCGATCTTCATCCGAGGTACAGCGTAAACGATTAACCCCGTGATCATGACTCGATGAACCGTACTAAAAGAATAAAGAATATTTCCATTGTAAAAGTCATCCATACTATAATCCATGACCTTTTTCACCGCATACAGATCTCCTCCAATCTTGCTTATTAAAGGATCTAAGACATCGACAAACAGCAAGACAACATAAATGAACAGGAATATGAGCTGTATACCTTGCGTACAAGGTCTGCCCACAAAAAACGCAAAAGGAAGGAATACCAAAGCCGAATTATGAACCGATATGGCTAACCCTATAAATATCCAATAAAAGAACATCTTCCCCTTCCATGCGTGATAAACGGCTACACCAATAAATCCCAACGCAAGTCCCTGACGGATACCATTCATCTCATAAGACAAGAACCAGAAACCCAAGTAAATCATCAAAGACAAATATGGATTGGGGGACATCTTACGAAACACATAGTATTTCGTAAAGAAGGACAAGGAAAACACCAATACGATCAGATGAAAATAGTCTCCTCCGAACCACTTAATGATCCGGATAAGTTCAGAGAATCCCGCCTCCATGGTTTCGTCCCCATGCAGGAAAATACGTAAATAGGCATAGTAATCGGCTCCGACACCCTCGCCCCGTAATGCGCCAACGACAAAACAAAGCAATAGCAGAATGACGACAAGAGGGGTACACCGCCTTTTGTTAAGACGAATAAACGCTATGACGAAAGATAATATGGGAAGCGTATAATAAATCATCACATGGATACAGGAAATGTAACAAAGCCCATTATACGGCCTCGCAACGTATAATAATAATACTTCGTATGCCGACTCAGCAAGCAACCGCCGACCGAACGAAGTACATAATAAATAAACCTAAACAGGAAAGCGTAATGTTTACGTCCTACCACCTCTTTCTTGAACAAGGCTCCGAATCCCAACCCATAAGCATAGGCCTTAGGGATGTTAACGAATACATCCGCTATATATGGATGATTAATATAAGTGTCCCGCAGAAATATCCCGACATCTTTTTCATCAAGGATCTCCCACAGGTAGTCGCTTTCCTCACCAGATCCCCAATAGGCACCTACACCCAAACGGACATCGAAACGAGCCTCCGTCTTTCGGACAAAAATATTATTTGAAAAACAATATCTTAATGTCTTGTTACGTGAAATTAGCTCTCTCTCCGAAACCTTCCAAACCCTTCCATCAAAAGCGTCCTTGACAGCCGTGGCGACAAGAACAATATCCTTTTGCCGCTGGAAAACATCGATGACCTTCTCCAAGACATCCTCCTCGTAAAAGCAATCATCATCAGGGAAAGCGACGATCTCTCCCCGGCTATAATCCAGACCGATATTTCGGTTCAGGGAAAGCCCTTTTGCCTCGCTTCGGATATATTGGATCGTTAAGCGGGAAGCGTACTCCGCGACCATCTCCCGCAATATGAAATGCGGATTCTGGTCGACCAATATAAACTCAAAGTCTTTGTAGCTCTGCCTCGCGAGAGAACCCAATAACGTTCGTACTTCTTCCGTGCGCCCATAGGTCGCGGTAATTAAAGATATCATTACGTCGTAAAATTAAGTGTATGATTCATTCCGTTCCCTTACCCGTTTAAGTGACTCAGTAATCTTTTAAGAGCCTCCACTCCGAACAAGAATACTCTATTTATATATCTATAACCCATCGTTGTCCTGAGAGTAAAATAGACGGATCCTCTACGCCAATTAACTGTATGTCGCTTCAATTCCATAGGCGACAATCTTTTTACGATATAGGCGTAGTGGCCCTTTTTGCTATTTACCCTTATCGCACGTAGGGCTTTCAAATAAGAATATACAGGTCGTTGGCTGAAATAAGCGAGCGATTGGGTCGCAAGCGCAAGTGTTGCGGGTAAATGCAGGTATAAATAATTCCTCATGAATAAACGGGTAAACAAAGCGACGGTCTCCTCGTGACAGGTCATGAGATCCCGTGTATCGCCCTCCTTTTCTCCATTTTCAAATACGGGCCGTACTCGCCCGTCATCTTCAAGATAAGCGATCGTCCGCTTATGTGGAGAAACGGAAAAATACTGTTCGAGAATACTACCCAACTCATCACTGATGTATCGTAAAGACGAACTGAGGCGCATACGCTCCGCGTAATATAAGGCATGGTAGTCTCCTGCCTCCTGGATCGGTTTCCGTTCATCCACCACCTCCAGATAATACCCTTCCGCTGGCCTGAATCCCCCTTGTCTCAAAATAGCGTTTATCGCTTGTTGGCAAGAACGTGTACCCCGGATATCTACCACGACCGTCTTGTGAATCGGATCCGCCAATCCCTCTTGTATGAAGTATCTCAAAATAAGGTCTCTTTGCGTGTCATGATAACGAGACAATATCGCCAACACCTCCGGATTGGCGAACAGCTCTTCTCCTTTTCCGCTTCCACTTCCACTTCGCATGACGCATTCCACCTCATGCCATGTCTCTGAGGTGATGAAGTTCCCTAATATGTCAAGCTCAGTTTCATCCGTAAAACCGAACATTGTCTTTCTCAAAGACAACAGGCTATCCGGAGTGATCGCCGGCAACCCGGGTAAATACAAGGATGAGCGGGATACATAAAGATACTTCATACGCAAGCCGGGAAATTCACCTTCCAACTCTTTCGCTATCCGATAAAGGATATAGCCATCACGTGCGAGGAAAAAGAGGCTTCTGATCCCCCTGCTGACGGCATCTCGCAAGACATGATAAACGAAGGCCACATATAGCGGGGCTATCAAGTCCGCAGCGAAAGCGTAACGCGGCTCGTCAGGAAACGCAAGCCGTACGGCCCTCGATAAACCAGCCAGGTGCTGGTTGACGAAAAAGCCGGGGAAATAATCCTGCCGTACCAAGAAACGCTCATATACGGAATACACATGATGAATAAGCGAGGCCTTGATCCCCATACGACGCGGTATGCGATAATCGCTATGCCGGTTATCTCCCCAATGATACCAATCCTTGAAGCGTAGTCCGTTTTCTGCCGCTATATGCTTATACAGGTTTCCCGTATGCTTGGTTTTCCCACAAGCCGAGGAGACATATAGCTTATCCCCTTCCCGCCAAAAGCCATGCTCGATCAGCAATTCCGACAAGAACGTTCGCGGCAGATACATATCTGAGATATAATAAACGCTATGCCCTTCCCGATGCAGCGTTTTTATCTTCTCCCGGATGGCATACACGGGAACCAATTGCTCCCGCTCTACCTGCATCTCCAAACGTGCGATCTCAGTCTTTGATTGGGCGGTCAACGCCATGAAGTCACAACAAACGTAAATAGCCTCCAGCGTTATTTCCTCTACCTGAGACAAGGCACGGGCTTTCCGCTCCCCTTTAACCCGTTCCAACGCAAAATCAGCCCGTGCGCTCTCGTCGCTATTCGCTCCAAGAACACGATAAGCCAGAAGATCAAATACGTTACGAAGGGCACCGCAAGCCCGGATAAAGCAGGTGTCGAATAGATCGAATGAATAAATCACACGTGTATTCCTTTTCATAAATCAATGCGTGATGGTATAAATCATATATCAAAGAGATTGTTATTTTCTCTTTTTGATCATGTCAATCAAGTAGTGTATTTCCTCGGACCGAGTTAATAAGGAGATACCCGTATAGAGGACACATCCAAGTGGTACGCCCAAGGCGATCCGCAAAATATCCGAATCAACTGCGTAGTTCAATAGATAGACGACACCACCCATCGACAGAGCCCGCAACAAGATAGGTACCAAGACACGCATCTCGTTTTTGAACGTAATAGCCGGAAGGAGTCTTCGGGTGTATAGCGTAATGACATACAAATCAATGATACAATAAATCACCCAACCTACGCAGAGCACTACCAGCCCCATGAAGAGGGTGGAGAACAAGATGGTAAACGCAATGATCTTCTTGAAGATCTCCGACTTCATGTAATAATCACTCCTATGCTTCACGTTCAATATCTGCCAGTTCAAACCGGAAAGAGGTTGCCAGATCCATCCAAAACAGAGTATTTGGATCAAAGGGACCACATCCAGCCATTTCTCCATCAACAGCAATCTCACTAACGGTTCGGCTAACGCGGCGAGTCCCGTCATCAGCGGAAAAACAATGAAGGCATTGAGACGGACAAACCGATAAAAGGTATGCCGTAACGCCTCGTTGTCGTTCTGCAACTCACACTCAATAGGATAGGCCACGCGAGAAAGCGTCTCATCGATCGAATTAGGTAGTAAGCTCGTCATCTGGACCGCCTGACTATATAATCCCGTCAAGGCCGGTGAGTAAAACTTACCGACCAACAAATAACTCCCATTCATATACAACGTATGCAAGACTCGTGTTATCAGGATTTTCGAGCCAAACTTAAAGAAATACCGGAACGAGCGGCGGGAGAACACGAGCGAGGGCATCCAGCCCGCCGATACCCAAAGTAACGCCACGTTGAGCAGGTTTTGCAGCAAGGCCTGCCAGACCAACGTCCACACCCCGAATCCCCGATAGGCCATCCAGACACCCGTCCCGCCGCTCACCGAGATGGCTACTAACGAGATCCACGCCTGCCGATGGAAATCCATTGCGATGTTCAGTTTCGCCTGTTGCACCGTCCGGAACGAGTTGATCACGAAGATCAAGCCCATCCATACTGTCAGCTCCTCCAGTAACGGCTCCCCATAGAACCCAGCGATCAGCGGAGACAGTAAGAACAACACGCCATAGATCGCCGCCGCCACTCCGATGTTGAACCAGAAGGTGGTCGAGAAATCCACCTCCGTCCGATCCCGTTTCTGGATCAGAGCTTCCACGAAGCCGGAGTCCACGAAGATCTGCGCCACCACGAGAAAGATCGTCAGCATCGCCACCAGCCCATAGTCGGCCGGCGACAACTGCCTAGCGATCAATATGGAGAAAAAGACCATGAGGCCCTGGCGGGCGAACTTCTCAACCGCACTCCATGCAACACCTCGTATCGCCTTATTTTTTATGGATTCCGACATATATTATGTTTTGACAATTAATAGAATTCTAAAAGCAAGCATCCAACCCCTATGGCCATACCTCTTAGCCCCAGTGTTCACTGGGGGTTGAGAAGTACCATAAGATTGGATTAATTTGTAAATTATTTGATTTTAACACAAAATTTCTTGTGTCATGAGTTCATAATCCCTTCGACCTTCCGCAATCAAACTGTCAATTCATTTAAAACAGATATTTCTCTTTTAAACGCTATTAACCATAGCTTTAGATCCTCGCATGAAGTTGTATTGGGCTTGCAACACGCAAAAGCAAGACACCGGCACGTCATCCAAAGTTAAACTTCCAGCCGAAGCCAGTAACAAGATCTTGTCTGTCTTGTTGTCGGTGGTCACCGAATTGTCGATGAGCCAGCCTTTCAATACTTTCTTCATGGTATTTTGACTTAAAGGGGGGCGAAATCACCATTCCCTGCTTTCTTTGTCTAGAATTTCTTCCCGAACGCAATGTTCAAGAACGTCTTCACCAATATCTTGAAATCGAACCACCACGAGCGGTGCTCCAGATAGAACAAGTCATAGCGTAATCGACGAAGCATCTTCTCCAGCGTATCCGTATAGCCGTTGTAGAGCGTGGCATACGAGGTCACCCCCGGACGGATCTGGTACAAGAAACGATAGCGGGGATCGCGTTCCATGATCTGGTCAATGTAGAACTTGCGCTCCGGACGGGGGCCGATGAAGGCCATGTCGCCGATGAAGACGTTCCACAATTGAGGCAGCTCGTCCAGATGATGCTCGCGCAGGAACTTGCCCACACGGGTCATGCGGGGATCCGTACCTCCCTTGTAAAGGGCAGGACCAAACTTCTCAGCGTCCAAACGCATGCTACGGAACTTATAAATGTTGAACGGGCGACCGAAACGACCGATACGCTCCTGCTTGAAAATGGCAGGACCGCCATCCTCGCGCCTTACGGCGATGTAACAGATCAAGAACAAAGGGGAGAATACGACCAAGGCGATAAAGGCCAAAAGGCAGTCCCCTATACGCTTCACGTTACGCTCGAAGGCGTTCATCCCATCTGAGATAAAATCAGTAGATTTTCCAAAACTCTCTTCTAAAATCATGGCTAGTTAATTAGTCGATGAAGGCAGGCACGAGGTTAAAACTTAATCTCATTTGCATAGCCCATCCTTAAATTATTTCTTTCCTCCGTTCATTTCCTCCTCTTTCTTATAATCGATATACCGCTCCAAGGCCTCACGTGCCAGACGGCGGAAAAGTTCCTCGTCCGACAGATGGTCCCAAAGGAGATCTACCAAACGATAGTAAACGCTAAAGTGCATGTCCTTGCCTTTTTAAAAGAATTGTAAGTGTCACTGCCAATGCCTCCGCTTACGCGGATAATGGACTTGGTCAGTCTGGTGACTTGTAAAACCGTGGCGATGTAATCGCCCAAACGGGGAAATGATTGTCTGTGATACATGTCTGGTTTGTTATTATTTTTATACATCTATGTCCTTATGGATAGGCCCTAGTAATGCAAGTAATGCAAGTAATGCAGCACCTGTTTCCCACACACGTGCGTACATTATATAAAACAAGATATAGAACAAGAATTTTACACTAAACGATCGCAAACAAGGCATGGAACAATCCGGATGAGAAACGCTGGATAGCCGTATGAAAGTTTGATTCGACATATATAATGTACACGTGCGTGTGTGGGAAAAAGGTGCTGCATTACTTGCATTACTTGCACCTGTTTTCCCCGGCATCGGTTCCATCCCGCACGTATATCGGCATCGACTCACGCCTACGTTCGTATAGGCCTACACCGATATACGTGTGGGGCGACGTCGATATACGTGTAAAACGATGCCCTTATACGTATGCCACACTCATACGGTCTCGCTTAGCAATGGCAATCCCTCCACCTCTCTCTTATGCCAGCCTTGGTAATCAGACAGGGAAAAACCGGGGACGGTCAATTGCTTGTAATCCTTATCGTCTCTTCGCAAGATGTGCTTGCGGGCATACGAGCGGAGCGAACGATCCGTCACGGATACCATCACCACAGGAAACGGGTAGCCGAGCAAGCGCATCGGTGTAACCTCGCTGTCCGGGAACGCACGTCGCAACTGATAGGCTGAGTACTCGAACGCCACCCAGTAAGGACCCGTGCAATACAAATGGATGGAAGCAGTGTTCGTTCGCTCGCGGCTCATGATATCACCCAAATGCTCGTTCAGCAACGCCACCAAACGAACGCCAGAAGGAAGGGAAGACATTTCTTTTTGATTTATGATTTTTGATTTAAACTGTCAACTGTCAACTGATTTCGTGTTTCAGCCAGCGATCGCAATCGTCCAGCCGGCGGATCAAGGATAACTTGCTTTTCTTGGGCGAGGACTCACCCCGCCACGGATCCACCACCTCATGCGCCATCTGCCGGTAGAGACTGCTGTCCGTGCAACCGTAGAGCGTCACCAGCAACAAGGCACGGGATTGCGGAGCTTTCACCACCGGGAGCATACCACGCATCGTGTCATGTAAACGTATGAACTCCTCCTCATCGCCCAACAACTTGTAGGCAGAAAGAAGCAATGAGTAGATCTTGCAACGCATCACGTCCGTCTCCGCACGGAGCGAACCGTAGGATCTCAACACCTCACGGGCCAAACGAGTATCCTCCTCAGATACGCTGCCGGAGGCATGGTAAC